>ERZ827108.35-NODE-35-length-208933-cov-6.616192_pt1 | contig 208933 bp, 173 predicted proteins | sample MGYA00519921_ERZ827108 | MGnify/ENA primary metagenome ERZ827108 (study PRJEB31778, sample SAMEA3449258) | human gut metagenome | biome: human gut; feature: human-associated habitat; material: faeces | place: United Kingdom | collected 2010/2012 ... | reverse complement strand
CATGCGAACCTCCAGTCCGGACCGCCCCGCGGTCCAACTTTCTGTCCGCACCCCCGAGGCTTCAATTAGGAACTATTTCACCGCAACCGCGTTTGATGTTCTATTGGCTACGACAGTTCGTTGGCTACTTGGTGTTCGTAGAAGGCTTCTACTACGGCGTTAAAGTTGCGGGCGAAGTCTTCCATGGTTCCGCGCCAGGTGGCTCGGCTGGGCTTGCCCTGGCCCGCGTAGGCAGTCTGAATGCCGCAGGCGGGGCTGGGGAAGTCGCGCTTGGGGTCGTTGCCCACCATGAGGACCTCATGCGGCTCAAGTCCCATCACCTGAAGCTGCTCTAGATAGTAGGTGGCATCGGGCTTGCAGCGGGTGGCGTTTCCCATGTGCGTCACGAGCTCAAAGGGGGCGTCGGCCAGGTCGCCCCAACCCATGCGGCACTCGATGGCTCCCTGCGTAAAGCTGGGGTTGGTAAAGAGCGCGCAGCGCAGTCCTGCGTCCTGTACGGCCTGAAGCGCGGCGTGTGCGCCCGGCATGGCGTGGGCGTTAATGACATCGTCGTTCTTGTACGGCAGGACTTCGCGGTCGTAGTAGGTAAACGCCTCGTAGATGAGTGGGTCCGAGAGGCAAATGCCGCACCGGCGCTCAACCTCTTCTTGGTAAAACTCAAGATTGGTACGATTGTCCGTGCCTCTGCGGCGATTGGCGTTGAGGTCGACCAAGATGGTGCCGAGGCGTGCCATCGTGCCACCGCGGCTGCGGCGCCCGATATCCGCGAGCATCGAAGAGACATCCTTAAAATAGCGAAGGATGAACGCGTTGAGGTTGATGCTAAGAAGCGTCTCGTCCATATCGAAAACGACTGCTTTGAGCACGCGGGCACCTTTCTCGTAAATTTAATCTAGAGTCGTTGGTTCCGGATACTTTACCCCAAAGCCGAATGCCTGGCTGGTTATCGTCAAGTTGTGGAGACGTGTGTTCATAAGATTACGAAAAAGTCTCCACACGAGTAAAAAATCGCAGTTCACGCTTGAAATCGAACTCATTTCCCCGTAACCTATACGAACGTGATTGCATAAGCGTCACATTAGTATCTGTCGGCTCCCGAGTGTTCCTAAACGTTGTGTGCTTGTCGCACCCTTCTGTAGGTCCTAGCAATCGGGGCCCCGTAGTTCGAAAGGGGTCCACCTTTGAGTGAGATTCAGAACTCGTCCATTTTCTCTCTTGACGATGTCAATGAGGAGGAGATGAACAACCTCATCGACGGTACGATTACCGACTTTGATGAGGGCGATCTCGTTAACGGCACTGTCGTTAAGATCGAGCATGACGAGGTGCTCGTTGACATCGGATTCAAGTCCGAGGGCGTTATCCCGGTCCGCGAGCTGTCCATCCGCAAGGACGCTAACCCTGCAGACATCGTTGCACTCGGTGATCCCATCGAGGCTCTGGTTCTCCAGAAGGAGGACAAGGACGGTCGTCTGGTCCTGTCCAAGAAGCGTGCCGAGTACGAGCGTGCTTGGAACCGCATCGAGGAGAAGTTCAACTCCGGCGAGAACGTCGAGGGCGAGGTTATCGAGGTTGTCAAGGGCGGCCTGATCCTCGACATCGGCCTGCGTGGCTTCCTGCCCGCTTCCCTCGTCGACCTCCGTCGCGTCAAGGACCTCACCTCCTACATGGGCACCCGCATCGAGGCTCGCGTCATCGAGATGGACCGCAACCGCAACAACGTCGTCCTCTCCCGTCGCGTCGTGCTCGAGGAGTCCCGTAAGGCCGAGCGCTCCGAGATCCTGTCCAAGCTCAAGTCTGGCATGCGTCTCCAGGGCACCGTTTCCTCCATCGTCGACTTCGGCGCCTTCGTCGACCTCGGCGGTATCGACGGCCTCATCCACATCTCCGAGCTCTCCTGGAACCACGTCAACCATCCTTCCGAGGTTGTCAAGGTCGGCCAGGAGGTCGAGGTCGAGGTTCTCGACGTCGATCTCAACCGCGAGCGCATCTCCCTGGGTCTCAAGCAGACCACCGAGGATCCGTGGCGCGCACTGGTCAAGAAGTACCCCGTCGGCGCTATCGTCGAGGGCACTGTGACCAAGCTCGTCCCGTTTGGCGCTTTCGTCGACCTGGGCGAGGGCATCGAGGGCCTGGTGCACATTTCCGAGATGGCCAACAAGCACGTCGATCAGCCTTCTCAGGTCACCCACGTGGGCGACAAGGTTCAGGTCAAGGTCATGGAGATCGACCTCGACCGTCGTCGTATCTCCCTGTCCATGAAGTCCGCTGCTGAGACTCTGGGCGTCGAGATCGAGGTTACCCCGCTGCCTTCCGAGAAGAAGGACGAGGAGACCGACGCCGAGTAAATCGGTTTTACGATCACTTGTTTTAAGGGATCCGTCCGCAATGGACGGATCCCTTTTTGCATTTGGTGCCGAGATGCATGATGCTGCCCATGCTATCCACAGGCTATTTGGGTTGTCGGTGCATGAAAAATGCCGACATCCCGCCTCGGGGAGGAGGCGGGAACACACCGAGTAGACGGAGGGGTGCGGAGCGCGGTCGCGTCTCGACTGACGACGTTGCCCATCGACAGGACCATTGTAACGCATGGCGGTTCTTGGTTTATCGTGTCGAGCGTTTGCGTTGTGCCATTGCCTGCGGCAACGGTGTGTTACACTCTTGCACTGCTGAGTGGGCCAGACGGTCGCGCGATGTGCTGCTTGCAGTACGCGTGAGGAAAGTCCGGGCTCCAGAGGGCGGGATGCCGGCTAACGGCCGGGCGGAGTGATCCGACGGAAAGCGCCGCAGAAAAGAAGACTCCCACCTGCGCCGCAAGGCGTAAAGGGAAAAGCTGAAACGGTGGTGTAAGAGACCACCAGCGTCGTGGCAACACGGCGGCTTGGCAAGCCCCATCCGGAGCAAGCGCGAATAGGAACGCTATGGGCCGGCCCGGTCCGCGTTCGGGTAGCGTGCGTGGAGCTGCACGGTAACGTGCAGACAAGATAAATGACCGTTCACGACAGAACCCGGCTTATAGGCCCACTCAGCACTTTGTTGACGCTGCGAACCCGTCAGCGCGGCAATCTGCCTTTCAAGCCTTCGGGCATGACCATAAGGTCAATGCCCTCGTCTTTCAAGGCACCTTGCTCGCGCTGACGGGTTCTCGCTTTCGTTTACGGAATCATCGGTGTTGCCGTTCTATTTACCGGGATTAACGGTACGGCCTTTGCCGTATTATTGAGGCTGTTTGTTGCTGCGCTTTATTCTGTTGAGGGACTTTGTTGGACAGCTATTTTACTCTGCAATCGAATATTGAGGCTTCGGGCGAGTTTGTGGACCGCAAGAGCCGGTTTATTGCCCAGCTGGTCCATATTGAGTCCGAGGATGAGGCGAATGCCTTTATCGAGATGGTTCGCAAGCGTCATTACGACGCTCGACACAATGTTCCCGCGTGGATTTTGGTCGATGGACGCGAGCGCCAGAGCGATGATGGTGAGCCGAGCCGCACGAGCGGTATGCCGACGCTCGAGGTGTTGCGCGGCGCGGAGCTCAAAAATGTTTGCTGCGTAGTGACGCGCTATTTTGGTGGCACGCTGTTGGGGCCTGGTGGCTTGGTGCGCGCCTATACCGCGGCGACGCAGGCGGCGGTGGCCGCGGCTCAGGAGGCCGGGCAGATCGTTGAGATGACGAGTGTCGTGCCTGTTGACGTGCGTGTGGCCTATCCGCAGTATGAGCAGGTGCTTCGTTTGGCGCAGGATTCGGGTGCCAAGGTTTCGGATGCTGATTACACTGATGCCGTGACACTTCATTTGGTGTTTAAGGCGGGGGAGCAGGAGCCGTTTTGCGCTAAGATACGCGAGCTTTTGGCGGGGCGCGAGGAGATTGAGGTCGGCGCTCCCGAATTTGCCGAGTTCTAACGGCGACGGCCGGCGTGCTTTTGGATTGATTCCAAGCGCGCCGGCTGTCGAATTATGTTGCCGCCGTTTACTCGGCGAGCTGCTTTAGCACATCGCAGGCGATCTCGACGGCATCGTCGATGCAGCCGGGGCAGCTGCGGAGCGGACCCTTGTCCGATCCGATGCCCTTGAGCGTGCCGCAGACGGTCGTCGTGTTCTTCTCGCCAAAACGCTTTGCGATTTCGCGCGACAGCTTGTAGGTCTGGCCCTTGGTCTTGGGGTTTTCCATGCCGTCGCTCATTACAAAGCCCATGATGGCCACGGCGCCCGAGATGGCGCCGCAGGTTTCGGTCATGCCGCCCATGCCGGCGCCAAAGCCCTCGGTGAGGGTAAAGGCGACCTGGGGGTCGAGCCCTACGGCAGGCGCGAGCGTGCAGGCGACGGCCTGGGCGCAGTTAAAGCCACGGGCGTGGTATTCGGCAGCCTGAGCCTGACAGGCGGTGATGTCGAGCTGGGCCGTATCGATTTGCTTCATCGTTGTCTCCTTGGTTACGGTGTACTCGCCTATGGTACCCGTGACGGTGCATGTATTCATCGAGAGCTTCATGGATGCCTCATTTTTATCTATCGAGCAAATGTCCAAGGCTTGAGATAAATGCCCCGGATCAATTTGTCTCATAACCTACCTTGGGGATGGGTTGAGAGGGGTGCAGGGTAGCGGTATCGTGAACCGAATAAAACGTAACCCAGGCAAGGGAGCAAGATATGAGCGAGCAGACCATCGGTACCACATGTGTTCAGGGCGGCTATCATCCGGGAGATGCGGAGCCGCGCCAGGTGCCCATCTACCAGTCCACCACGTGGAAGTACGACACGTCGGAGCACATGGGCAAGCTGTTTGACCTAGAGGAGTCGGGCTATTTCTACAGCCGTCTGCAGAACCCCACGTGCGATTTGGTTGCCGCCAAGATCTGCGAGATGGAGGGCGGCACTGCCGCGATGCTCACGAGCTCGGGCATGGCGGCGAATTTCCTCGCGATCTTTAACGTGGCCGGTGCCGGCGATCACGTGGTCGCGAGCTCTGCCATCTACGGCGGTACCTACAACCTGCTCGCACATACCATGGGTCGTATGGGCTTGACCTGCACGTTCGTTGCCCCCGACTGCACCGACGAGGAGCTCGAGGCAGCCTTTGAGCCCAATACCAAGCTCGTCTTTGGCGAGACGATCGCCAACCCCGCCCTTGCCGTGCTCGATATTGAGCGCTTTGCCAAGGCCGCACATGACCACGGCGTGCCGCTGATGGTCGACAATACCTTCCCGACGCCCGTGATGTGCCGTCCCTTTGAGTGGGGCGCAGACATCGTTACGCACTCCACCACCAAGTACATGGATGGCCATGCTGCCTACCTCGGCGGCGTGATCGTCGACCACGGTCAGTTTGACTGGATGGCTCATGCGGACAAGTTCCCGGGTCTCACCACGCCCGACGAGAGCTACCACGGCGTGACGTATGCCGAGAAGTTCGGTCGCGAGGGCGCCTTCATCACCAAGGCCACCGCGCAGCTCATGCGCGATCTTGGCCCCATGCAGAACCCGCAGGCGGCGTTCTTCCTGAACAGCTCGCTCGAGAGCCTGCACGTGCGCATGCCGCGTCATTGTGAGAACGGCCTGGCCGTTGCCAAGTTCCTGCAGAGCCATCCCAAGGTGCGCTTCGTGAGCTATCCGGGTCTGGAGGGCGATAAGTACTATGACATGGCTCAGAAGTACATGCCCAACGGTACCTGCGGCGTTGTGAGCTTTGGCTTTAACGGTGGTCGCGCGGCGGCCGAGACCTTTATGAAGAGCCTCAAGCTTGCCCAGATCGCCACGCACGTTGCCGACGCCCGCACGTGCTGCCTGCATCCCGCTAATGCCACGCACCGCCAGATGAACGATGAGGAGCTCATCGCCTGTGGCATCTCCGCCGACATGGTGCGCCTGTCGTGCGGCCTTGAGGACACGGCCGATCTGATTGCCGACCTTGAGCAGGCACTCGAGCAGTGCTAGGCTAGCTCCGTACAAGGCGCCGATGCTGGCAGAAAGCTTCGGCGACCTTTCGTTCCGATTCCGTAGGCGGGACCCCAATCGCGGCAGTTTGCAGGCGATTGGGGCCCCGTTTTTGCGTTGCGCCACTCGAAAGGATGGATATGGAGAAAACTGCAGAGCAGCTGCGCCGCGAGCACATTGCCCTAGAGGGCGACACCCATGGCAAGAACAAGTGGGCGATTCTGTTTACCGTGCTCATCATGACGTTTATGGTGTGTCTGGATTCGACCGTCGTGACCGTGGCGCTGCCCGTGATGCAAAAGGAGCTGGGCGTGGGCCTCGACCGCATCCAGCTGGTGAGCTCGGTGTATCTGCTTGCGACTTGCGTGGCTATGTTGCCGTTTGGCCGTCTGGGCGACGTGCGCGGCAAGGTGAATGTGTTTCAGCTGGGCGTCATCGTCTTTTCGGTCGGTTCGCTGCTGTGCGGCCTTTCGGCCTCGCTCGAGGTTCTTATCCTGGCACGCATTGTGCAGGGCGTCGGTTGCGCGGCGGCCATGGCCAACAACATGGGTATCATCACCGAGTCGTTTCCGGCGCGCGAGCGCGGTCGTGCCATGGGTATTCTCGCGACCTTCGTGGCCCTCGGCATGATGTGTGGCCCCGTGCTGGGCGGCATGCTGGTGGCAAGCTTTCCCTGGGAGAGCATCTTCCTCATCAACCTGCCCATTGGCGTCATCTCGTTTATCGTGGGGCTCTACACGCTGCCGCATGTTAAGCCGGAAGCCGGCGAGCGCCCCATGTCCCTGATTGAGGCTGCTCGTCGCTGCTTTGCAAATTCGGCCTTCACCATCAACCTTGCCTGCATGCTCATCGTGTTCGTTGGTATTGGCGCGTCCGAGTTTATCCTGCCGTTCTATTTTCAGGACGCCCACGGCTTTGGTTCTGACATTTCCGGACTGCTCTTTTTGGCGCTGCCGATGGTGAATGCCTTTATCGGACCTCTTTCGGGTACGGTTTCGGACCGTGTTGGCTGCGAGGGTCCCACGGCGGTCGGCCTGGGCGTGTACGTGTGCGGTCTTTTTGCGGTAAGCACGCTCGATGAGCACTCTTCTATCCCTGTGATCGTGTGCTGCGTCGCGTTTATGTCGTGCGGTACGTCGATTTTCCAGAGTCCTAACAACTCGCTGTACATGGGCTCGGCTCCGCGCGAAGCGCTCGGCTTTGCGGGCAGCCTGGGTAGCCTGGCGCGCTATGCGGGTATGGCAGTGGGCATTACGGCGGCGTCGCATATCCTGTATGGGCAGATGAGCGTGGCGATGGGCGAGGCCGTGACCAGTTTCGTTACAGGCCGTCCGGATGTGCTCTTGTTTGGTTTCCGTTCGGTGTTCTATGTGTTGATGGCTGTGGCCGCTGTGGGCTTTGCGCTTGCCATGGTGCGTTTGGTGAAGATGCGCGCCCGCCATTAGCGTGTTGGGAGACTGTCTGCCACGATTCGCGCCGTCCCAAAAAGACTGGTTTGTGGTGCGATGCGGCTTGTGGGGCGGGCGGGGGTCGGTCCGTGGTAGACTATCGAACAACGTTTATTAATCGCGCGGTATCGTTGCCGCGAGAAGGGGTTGCGCCATGCAGGAGCTTGAGGATCGTATTCGCCATGACGGCATCGTAAAGGCCGGTAACGTCCTTAAGGTTGATGCCTTCCTCAACCACCAGTGCGACGTTGAGCTGTTCGACCACATGGGCGCCGAATGGGCCCGTCTGTTCGAGGGCGTCGAGATCAACAAGATCCTGACGATCGAGGCTTCGGGTATTGGTATGGCCTGCATCGCAGCTCAGCATTTTGGCGGCGTGCCGGTGGTCTTTGCCAAGAAGGCCCAGTCCATCAACCTTGACGGCGAGCAGTATGCCACGACCATCTATTCCTTTACCAAGCAGAAGGAGTACCCGGTCATCGTCGGCAAGCGCTTTCTGTCCGAGGGCGATAAGGTCCTGATTATCGACGACTTCCTGGCCAACGGCTGTGCGCTCGAGGGCCTTATTAAGATCTGCGAGGCTGCGGGCGCCGAAGTTGCCGGCATTGGCATCGCCGTTGAGAAGGGCTTCCAGGGCGGCGGCGATAAGCTCCGTAAGCGCGGCTTCCGCGTTGAGAGCCTGGCCCGTATCGCCGATATGGACTGTGAGAACGGCGAGATCACCTTCGCCTAGGCTCGCAACACAAGCGATTGGTATGCGATGTGACAAAGGGACTGTCCCTTTGTCACATTTTTTGTATGAGGGGAGGTGTTGATATGGATGAGAACAAGATGGGATGGCGCGAGTATGCGCGCTATGCCGAGATGTCGGTCGAGGAGTTGGCGCGCGATTGCGAGGTGCAGGTGTTTCGCGCGACGGGTCCGGGCGGGCAGGGCGTGAACACGACGGATTCAGCGGTGCGCATGAAGCATGGGCCCACGGGGATTACCGTGACGGCGCGCGAGAGCCGCAGTCAGTTTCAGAATCGCGCGAGCTGTTTGCGTAAGCTGAGGACAGAGCTTGAGCGTCGCGGGCGTCCACCGCGTCGACGCGTAAAGACCAAGGTGCCTCAACGCTCTCGCCAGCGCAGGCTCAATGACAAGCACTTCAACGCCATTAAAAAGGCCAACCGTCGCAAGCCGGACAGCGACGAATAGCCACCCCTAAGTTGCGGTGAAATAGGGACTGTTTATGCAGCTAAAGCCGCAAGGCAGTCCCTATTTCACCGCAACTTAGGTGGGGCTAGCGGGTTGGGCGCCAGACGTTGAGGGCGCCGCCGAGGATGTCGACTTCGATGCGCGAGGCGACAACGGGCTCGCCGTCGGCCTGGATGGGGTAGTCGGGCTCCTCAAAAGTGAGCTCGGCATGGCGGCAGCGGCGCATGCGAACCTGCGGCAACTTGGTATGGCGCCCGTCCTTGGCCGAAAGGAACATAGGCAGGGCAACCGCGCGAGGGACGGGGCCGCAGGCGTAGCAGACGTCGAGTGCGCCGTCACAGGGGTCGGCGTCGGGACAGATGCGATAGCCCGAGCCATAGGTAGGACCCAGCTGAATCGCCATGATGATCGCCCTCACGCGCTCGGCGGGTGCCTCGTCAAAGCTGACTGTCATGGGGTAGTTGCGATAGCGTAGGCCAAACTGCTCAAGTCCCGAGAGGGTGTAGAGTGGCGCGCCCGTCAAGCCGGTCTTTTTGCGCAGCTCGGTGGTGCCAAGGCCGATGGCGGCATCGATGCCGATCGAAAGCGTTTGGTCGTAGTACTCGACGATCGCCTCGCCGCTGCCGTTTGCGGGGTTCCATGAGCGAATCCGCCCGATGTCCTGACGCTGCAGCTCACAGGTGAGCAGCGCGCCGAAGTCTTTGCCGGAGAAATCGTCGATGCCGAGCGTTTGGGCAAAATCGTTGCCGGAGCCTACGGGCAGGACGGCAAGGGCGGGACGGACCGCCTCATCCTGCGTCATAAGCCCGTTGACGACCTCGTGAATCACGCCGTCGCCGCCAAGGGCGATAACGGTGCGATAGCCCTGAGCCTGTGCGGCCAGCTCCTTGGCGTGTCCCATGCGCTCGGTCAGCACCAGGTCAAACTGGGATGCGCGCGCGGTCATATCCAAAAAGCGTTGCAGGCGCTCGGCAACTTCGTGCGCCGCACCCGATTGGGCTGCTGGGTTGGCGATGATGAGCGTGCGGCCAAAATCAGTTGCGTGCATGGGGCGACTCCCGGCGTATGACGTGACGGTGCGGTCGCGCTCAGGTCGAATTGCCCCCGATTGTGGCTGCACGGCGAATACTAACGTCTACTCTATCAGGTCGTTGTGGCGCTCGATAGCATCCGCTACCGTACCGCCCTCATCCACAATAAGCGAACGGCGCTTGGGTGAGATGATGCGCTGAGCGGGGTATACGCCGCGGTGTCCGCCGGTTAGGTAGCTGATAAAGGCCACGATGACAAAGAACCCGGCGGCCGTGCCGTGGAACAGGTCGATGGCCATCATGCAGGTGGTGATGGGCACGTTGAGGCCGGCACAGAACACGCCGAGCATGCCCAGCGCCGCCAGAAAGCTGGGGTCGATTCCGACGAGGCAACCGATCCAGCCGCCGAGCGCCGCACCGATGCCAAACAGGGGCGTGACCTCGCCGCCTTGGAAGCCTGCGCCCAGGGTGAGGGCCGTAACCACGAGCTTGATGGCTGCGTCCGCCAGGGTGGTGTTGCCGGCGAACCCGGCGCCCGAGAGCCAGGTGGCAAGGCCGGCATACTTCCAGGCGTCGAGCATCGCGTAGGCCGCGAGCACCACGAGCGCACCCACGAGCGCGCGAACGAGGTAATTGGTGATAATGCGACCGTACAGGCTCTTGACGGTTCGAACCGACCAGGCAAAGAGGCGTGCCGTCAGACCGAAGATGATGGCGCTGATAACAACGATGGCAACCGTCCGCGGTGTCATGGCGGGAACGCTGGCGATGGCATTCGCCTCGTACTCGGTACCCAGGGCGAGTGATGTAAAGTAGCCGGTAAACGAGGCGACCAGGCAGTAGATGCCCGCGGTGTAGTCGATCTTGCCGATAAAACACATCTCCATGCCAAAGAATGCTCCGGCAAGGGGCGAACCGAATACGGCGCCAAAGGCCGACGAGATGCCGGCGAGCATGAGGTCGTGGTGGTCATGCTTTTTGAGGTGGGCGAGGCTCGAGATGTTGCTGGCGATGGTGCCGCCAATCTGCACCGCGGCTCCCTCGCGACCGGCCGATCCGCCCGTTAGGTGCGTGAGTGTGGAGCAGACGAAGGTGAGGACGGCCATGCGCATATGGATGAGGCGTGTGCCCAGGGCGGAGTCGATGACCAGGTTGTTGCCACGCTTGGCGGCGAGACCGTGGTTCTTGTAGACCCACGCGGTGGCCATGCCCACAACGGGAAGCAGCGCGTAAATCCACGCATGGTGCTCGCGATAGTCGGTCGCGATATTCAGCGAGGCCAAAAACGCCCAGGCGGCAACGCCCATGGCGAGCGAGACGATGACGACGAGTGCGAGCAACTTAGCGCTCGCGAGTAGGTTGCGGGCGTTGCGGCGCGTGTCGGCAGCCAAGAGGTGCTCGGAGCGGGTGAGCTGATGCCTGCCTGCCGTGATGACGTCGTTCAGGGAGAAAAAACCGCCTTCGTCGAGCGGCTGGGAATGATCCTGCGCTTCGTTTGCGCTTTCGGGTTTGTCGTTATGAGCCATACGTTCCTCTTTTAGGTTGCAACGCAAGCATTATAAAACGCGGTAAACGCGACGAGCCGGTGGGTTGGTTTCCATTCTGTTTCGCGGCCTGCAACCGACAGGTGTATTTGCTGGTGCAGGCCGAGTCGCGGTCGTGCGTCGGGGGATTATACTGAGACAAGCATAAAGAATCGGCGCCCCTGTTGTGCGCCGTGGCATTAAGAGGTGCATATGGCAGAGAAACTCATTCCGCTGGAGGACGCGCAGTCGATTGTTCTGTCGCACGTTGCTCCGACCGATCTGGTCGAGATTCCCGTGTGGCAGGCGGCTGGTTTTCCCTTGGCCGAGGACGCGGTGGCTGATATCGACATCTCGCCGTTTGCCAACAGCGCTATGGACGGATATGCCGTGCGGTCGGCGGACTTGGCGCAGGCATCTGGCGAGGCACCGGTGACGCTCGATGTTATCGGACATGAGGCCGCGGGCCATGTGTTTGAGGGCACAATCGGAGTGGGCGAGACGGTCCGCATCATGACGGGCGCGCCGGTACCCGAAGGTGCCGATGCCGTAGTGAAATACGAGATCGTCGACGTGCTCGATGGCGACGGCAACGAGGACTCGCACGTTCGTTTCTCGGCGCCTGCCAAGGTAGGGGAGAACGTTCGCTCTGCCGCCGAGGAGGCCCATGCCGGCGATGTTGTGATGCACGCCGGCGAGGTCGTGGCTCCGGCGGGCGCGGGTCTGCTGGCAAGCGCCGGATATGCGCGCGTGAAGGTGCACGCCGCCCCGCGTGTGGGCATCATCTCGCTGGGCACGGAGCTGGTCGCACCGAGTAACGTGCCGGCGCGCGGGCAGATTCGCGACTCCAACTCGTCGGCGTTGATGGCCGAAGCACTCGATGCAGGAGCCGAGCCTGTTTTCTACGGCATTGCGCCCGATGATGAGCAGGCGATTGCCGAGCTGGTGCATCGCGCCGTGCAGGAGTGCGATTTTGTCATTACGAGCGGTGGTGCCTCGGCGGGCGATTACGACTACGTGACGGCGCTCGTCCGGCGCGAGGGCGAGGTGCTGTTCGATCGCATCTCGATGCGCCCCGGCAAGGCCATCACGTTTGGCTTGCTCGGGGGCAAGCCCTACCTTGGGCTTTCAGGCAATCCGGCCGCGGCGTATGTGGGCTTTGAGATGCTCGCCCGTCCGGCGATTCGCAAGATGCGCGGCTTTGCCGAGGGTGCGCGTCCCGTGCAACAGGCGATATTGACGCACGGCGTGAAGAAGCGCCAGGACCGACGCTTCTTTGATCGCGCCACGGTTTCGCGCGACCCCGAGACCGGTGAGCTGTTGGTGACCGAGGCCAAGACGCAGAATTCGGCGCTGCTCGGCACGATGCAGCGGGCCAACTGCCTTCTGCGTATTGACGAAGGGCCGTGCGAGCTCAAGGCGGGCGACGTCGTGGACGTTGTTCGCGTCGACCTGCCCGAGGGCACGGTGTTGTAGGAGGAAGACTATGGAGTTGAAGATTTCGATCGTGACGTGCTCGGATACGCGCGATCTTGCCCAGGACGAGGCGGGTGCTGCGCTCGAGGAACTTATCGAGGCGCAGGGCTGGACGGTCGCCTCACATGTGGTCGTGCGCGACGACGTCAGCGAGATCGGTGATGCCATTGTGGAAGCCGCCGATGAGTGCCACGCCAATGTCGTGCTCACCTGCGGCGGCACGGGACTTTCGATGCGCGATGTGACGCCCGAGGCGACGCGTGCCGTCTGCGACCGCGATGTGCCGGGTATTGCAGAGGCAATCCGTGCGTACTCCATGACCAAGACGCGCCGCGCTATGCTCTCGCGCGCTATTTGCATGCAACGAGGTCATACGCTTGTCGTAAACTTTCCCGGTTCTACGAAGGCCGCCCGCGAAAGCTGGGAGGCCATAGCAGACCAGCTGGAGCATGCGGCTCAGATGACAGCGGGCGGCGGACATACCAACTAAGCGGTTTACCTGCGGCGGGGCGACCTGAACGGCTGCTCCGCCTTTGTTTTCCGCCGAAGCGACGCGAGGTGCACGGCAACTCGAAACTATATTCTCTAACGAGAATAATTTCTCACTATCTCTATTCGCGCGGAAGTATAATCTAGTAACAGAATAAAGCTCGCGGTGGGGTACCCGGGCACAAGGTCCGAAAGGGTTGAATATGTTCGATATGGTTTCACGCCGCGGTTTTGTCTCGCTTTCTGCTGCCGCTGCCGCCGGCCTTGGCCTTGCTGGCTGCTCGGGCAACAAGACGTCCGAGCCCGCTGGTTCCGATGCCGGCTCCGCCAAGTCTTCCTCTAAGAAGAAGACTGCCGAGCTGCAGGTCTTTGCCGCCAACTCGCTCGAGAAGGCGCTCCCCGAGGTTCAGGAGCTCTATACCGAGCAGACCGGTACCACGTTTGCCGACACGCAGTTCAAAGCGTCCGGCGACCTTGTCGAGCAGATGCGCGCCGGTGCTGCGGTTGACGTGCTCATTACCGCTTCCAAGGGCACCATGGATGATGCCGAGACCGCTGAGCTCGTCGATACCGATACCCGCGAGGATATGTTCGTCAACGACCTCGTGATCATTCGCGCCGAGGGCTCCGACACCAAGGTCGAGGCCATCGCTGACGTCGCGAACCTGGACGGCAAGATCGCCATTGGCGACGCCAAGACCGTCCCCGCCGGCAAGTACGCCAACCAGGCCCTGGCCTCCGTGGGCCTCTACACCGGCACCGAGGGCGACGACGGCGAGTATGCTCCCGAGCTCGCCGACAAGGTAGCACTGGCCGACAAGGTCGGCACCGCTGCTTCTTACGTCTCTACAGGCGACTGCGTGGCAGGTTTTGTCTACAGCTCCGATATCTTCCGCTACGACGGCATCGAGGAGGCCTTCGTGTGCCCCGAGGACTCGCACAAGCCCATCGTGTATCCCGGCGCTGTCGCCGATAGCTCCGAGCATGCCGACGAGGCCAAGGCGTTCATCGACTTCTGCCTGACCAACAAGAAAGCCCAGAAGATTTGGGCCAAGTACGGCTTTGAGCTTTCCGAATAGTGCGGAAGGGCACTGTATAACGATATTCTTGAGGGCGGGCGTTCTTGCGATCGCCTGTCCTTTTTGATTGAACCGGCGTGCCTGCGCGCCGTTGCCCTGTGTTTGAGGAGTCGCCCGTGTCAAGGAAAACGATTCGCCTGCTCGCCGCGCTGGCAGCGGTTCTCTTTGCGTTTACCTCGCTGCCTGGGGCTGCCTGTGCCGAGGCTCTCTTTACCACCGCCGATGGGTGCCAGGCGACCGAGGACTCCGCGCTTATCGATGGCGTCGAGTTTGGCCTCAACGCGTTTGAGCGCAATGCCAAGGGCACGGCACGCTCGTTTGCAGGTCAGCCCGAGGGCTATCGATTTCCCATCTACAAAAAGACGACGCTTGTGACGGTGACGACGCCTTCGAACATCGTGGTGTGGGTTGATGCACACGCCGCTAAGGACGCGGGGCTCGACATTACAAACGCCTCTGACCAAAAGGCGCTTAAGAAGATGCTCACGGGGCTCGATAAGTCTCACTCCATGGGCGGAGCGCTGCTGGAGGACTCCAGGCTTGAGTGGGTGTTTACCTCGGACAACGAACTTGTGCAGGGCGATTATCGCTATCAGTTTAAGGTGAAGGGCGAAGACGGCGATTGCTACACGGTGGTGAATGCCGCCGAGGCCGCGAACGCCGAGCTTGATCTGGGTGGCGGAGTCCTGTGGAGCGACAACGCCGCCTTAGTGCCGTATGCGATCGTCTCGACGACGGAGCCACCTTCGCTGGCGGAGTGCGCCCAGACGTTTTTTGGCGGCATCGACTACCGTCCGTTTTGGGTTTCTATCAAAACGAGCGGCCTTGCCCTGCTGATCTCCTTTGCGCTGGGCCTGTTCGCCGCGTGGAAGACTATGGGTACCTCGAGTCGCATCAAGGGCCTGCTCGATTCGGTCTTTACGATTCCTATGGTGCTGCCACCCACGGTCTGCGGCTTTTTGCTGCTTATGCTATTTGGTCGATCGACCGGGGTGGGCCAGTGGCTTATCGCGCACGGCATCTCGATCGTCTTTACGTGGCCCGCGGCGGTCATTTCGGCCGTCGTCGTGTCGTTTCCGCTGGTCTACCGCACGGCGCTCGGAGCCTTCGAGAGTCTTGACGCGCAGATGCTCGACGCCGCGCGAACCCTGGGATGGTCCGAACGTCGCATCTTTGCCAAGCTCATGATGCCGCTTGGCTGGCCCTCGATTGCCGCCGGCACGGTGCTCGCCTTTGCCCGCGCGATGGGCGAGTTTGGCTGCACCCTGTTCTTTGCGGGCAACTACGCCGGTATTACGCAGACCATCCCCATTGCGATTTACTTTGAGTGGATGGGTGGCAATACGTCGGTGGCGCTCTTTTGGGTCCTGGTCGTAATCGTGTTCAGCTTCCTGGTCATTCTGTTCATCAATATGTACACGGCGCATTCGCAAAAGTATCGCGAACGTGGCCTTTCCCGTGCGGAGCGCAAACAGGCCAAAGGTCTCGCCGGACAGGGCGATTCGCTCGACCCAGTCGGCGGCGATGCGCTGCGTATCGATCGCGAGGCGCTGGCCGAGCTCATGCGTGATGATGCGGCGCCGCAGGGAGGTCGATAAGCTATGTCGCTCGTTTTGGATATTAAGAAACGTTATCTCGGGTTTGTGCTCGACATGCAGCTTGAGGCCGGCGAGGAGCGCGTGGCCCTGCTGGGCGCCTCGGGTTGCGGCAAGAGCTGTACGCTGCGCTGCATCGCCGGTGTGGAGACGCCCGACGAGGGTAAGATCGTTGTCAACGGCGTGACCTTTTTTGACTCGGCGGCGGGCATCAACCTGTCGCCCCAGGAGCGAAAATGCGCCCTGCTGTTCCAAAACTATCAGCTGTTTCCCAACATGACGGTGGCCGATAACGTATGCGCCGGTGTAAAGGACGCGGGCGACGCAGCCGCGCGCAAAAAGCTCGCCGAGCGCTACCTGGGTATCTTCGGTCTGGCCGAATTTGCCGACCGCTATCCCGCGCGACTCTCGGGCGGGCAGCAGCAACGCGTGGCGCTTGCTCGCATGGTGGCGGCGCATCCGGGCATTTTTATGTTCGACGAGCCCATGAGCGCGCTCGATTCCTATCTTAAGAGCGCCCTCGAGCAGAACATGCTCGACCTGTTCGATGTATGCAACCGCACCGTGCTCTACGTGAGCCACGACATCGACGAGGCGTGCCGTCTGTGCGAGCGCATCTGCGTGATGCACAACGGGCATGTTGAGGAGATCGGCTCCATCGAGGACGTGGTTCGCCGTCCGCAGACGCTGGCGGCGCTGCGCCTGTCGGGATGCAAGAACACAAGCCGGGCGCGCAAGATCGGCGACGAAGAAGTTGAGGCCCTCGACTGGGGTATGACCTTTAACGTGGGTCGCGAGGTCCCCGATGACGTGGCGTACCTGGGTATTCGTGCGAGCTACTTCCATGTGGACAACCGCGCTGAGCGGGGTCGCAACAGCTACGACCTGCACGTGGCCCGTGTGAGCGATTCACGCTTTGAGCGGCTGGTGCTGCTGGACGTGCCGCGCGGCGATGCGCCCACGCGTCTGCAGTGGAAGGTCAACAAGGTGGGCGTGCCTGTCGACGAACTGCCGCAAGCAGGCGAGACGCTGCGCATGCACTTCGATGCGAGTAGGATCCATTTGGTTTGTCGATAGCGCCGGGTAATGCCGTCGGGGATATAAGCCTCGGCGGCCTTGTTTTTGCCGTTCGCCGAATGGGGAATGACAAACTCTTATCAAGCAAGATAATAATTTATTAAACGACGGCACACGACGCTGTCGTACGAATGTCAACGGTGTTCGCATGGTCGATGACCGTTGATATAGTTAACCTCAACTTGTAAAGGAGGGTGCGCACATGCCGCAGACGACATATATTCGCCGCGTTGCCGCGCGCGCCCTGTATATGGCTCGGAGCCGCATATGAGCAGGTATGTTCACGGCTCCGGGAGAGACGACGCTCAACTAAATAACCGAACGCAAGGCAGGTTCCCCAAAATTCCGGGTTTAGGCGCGGCTGGGTTTTCGCCACCCACCGTGCAGCAATACCGTAGCTATTCATTTTTGGTTCGAGAGGGGAACCGTTATGGCTGAAGAATTTGATTTCCATCCGATGTGGGAGAGCCTCGGCATGAATCTTGCCGACCACGACATGCTGCTGGGTGCCGTGGGCCAGATGTACGGCGATATGTTCCTGACGCAGAACAATCGCCCCAAGTCCACGTCCTACCTGGATTTTGTCGCCACCAACATCCACAGCGGCCGCATTAAGGAGATGCTCGACAAGAAGGAGGCCGGCGAGGCCACCAAGATCGTGGGCTCGTTCTGTGTGTACGTGCCCGAGGAGATCGTGCTTGCCTGTGACGGCATTCCCGTTGGTCTGTGCTCGGGTGCCGACTGGGCAACCGATAAGGTTGAGGAGCATCTGCCGCGCAACACCTGTCCACTTATCAAGAGCTTTGCCGGCTTTAAGCTGGGTGAGGTCTGCCCCTACATTGAGTCGAGTGACCTGGTGGTAGGCGAGAACACCTGCGATGGCAAGAAGAAGGCTTATGAGTTTTTTGCCACGCAAAAGAACATGTACGTCATGGATATTCCCAACGTGCACGACGAGTCGACGCTCGCGACCTGGAAGGCCGAGGTCAAGAAGCTCGCCGCCAAGATCGAGGAAGAGTGTGGCGTCAAGATTACGCCTGAGCGTCTGAAGGCCGCCATCCACGCCGTCAATGAGAAGCGCAGTGCCCTGCAGCGCCTCGCTGCCACGCGCGCTGCCGACCCGGCGCCCATCAGCGGTCTCGACAGCCTGCTGACCGTTCAGGCCGCCTTTATGGACGACACGCCGCGTCTGACCGGAGCCATCAACGATATGGCTGCCGAGTGCGAGCAGCGTGTCGAGGCCGGCGAGGGTGTGGCACCCAAGGGGACCAAGCGCATCCTGTACACCGGTACGCCCATGGCCGTGCCCAACTGGAAGCTGTTCAATCTCATCGAGAAGGCCGGCGGCGTCGTGGTGGGCGAGGAGTCCTGCACGGGCTCGCGCTACTACAAGGACCTGGTCGACGAATCCGGCGAGACGGTCGACGAGATGCTCGACGCCATCGCCGAGCGCTACTTTAAGATCAACTGTGCTGTCTTTACGCCCAACGACCAGCGTATGAAGGACATTGTCCAGATGGCCAAGGACCTGCATGCCGACGGTATCGTCGACGTGGCCTTGCAGTTCTGCACGCTCTACGAGATGGAGTCGTTTGCCGTGGAGAAGGCCGCCGAGGAGGCGGGCATTCCGTTTATGCACATCACGACCGACTACGCCGGCGAGGATACCGGTCAGCTCCAGACCCGCATCGAGGCCTTCCTCGAGACGATTTAGCCGCACCTGCGCCAAGCTGTGCCGCCGGGTGTTCCTATCCGCGCGATAGGGATTTCTCTGTTGCCATGCCGGTCGGTGTTCGGATGCACCGCAGGGCGCCAATCGGCTTCGCATAGCTGCCGGGACGGGGATTTCCACCGTCCCGGCAGATTCTGTCCGTTTGTTCAGACACGAAAGGAACTCAATGAACAACGACCTTTTCAAGGCGGGCGTTTCCCGTCGCGGTTTTCTGACCGGCTCCGCTGCCCTGTGCGCCATGGCGGGCCTCGGCCTCGCCGGCTGCGGCGGTTCGGGCGCCGAGAGCGGTAGCGCCGCTGCCTCCGGCCAGGATGTGGAGTATCGCGACGAGCTGCAGATCGCGCTCCCGGCGAGCCCGGACGGCCTCGATCCGCACACCACGTCGTCGCTTGTGACTATGGACATCATCTGCAACGTCGTCGAGCCGCTCTTTGGCCTCGATAGCGACTACGAGCCCCAGCCCGTGCTGGCCAAGGGCTATGAGGTCTCCGACGACGGCCTGACCTACACCATCAAGCTGCGCGAGGGCGTCACCTTCCACAACGGCAAGGAGTTTGGCTCCGAGGACGTCGTGGCCTCGATGAACCGCTGGCTCGCCGTCAACGACCGCGCCGCGAGCCTGCTGCCCGGTGCCACCTTCGCCGCCTCGGGCGACCACGAGGTCACCTGCACGCTGACCGAGCCCGCCATCGACTTTCTGATCATCCTGGGCAACCACTCCCAGTATCCGGGTATTTTCCCCTCCGAGGTCATCGAGGCCGCGGGCGATACTGGCGTGACCGAGTACGTGGGTACCGGTGCCTACAAGTTTGTGGAGTGGAAGCAGGACCAGTACGTCCATCTCACCCGCTACGAGGACTATGTCGCCGCCCACGGCAAGGCTTCGGGCTACACCGGCAAGGTCTCCGCGCCCACCAAGGACATCTACTATCAGTTCGTGACTGAGGCCTCCACGCGCGTGAGCGGGTTTGAGACCGGCGAGTACGATGTCGCTGGCGAGATCCCCACCGAGAACTACCACGACTTCGACGGCAACGACGACGTCAAGCTCTACACCCATAACGCCGGCGTTCTGACCGCCTTCCTCAACATGAACGAGGGCGTCTTCGCCGACGAGGAGATCCGCAAGTGCGCACTCATGGCTATCGACTGCGAGGCGGCCGCTCTTGCCGCCTATGGCGAGAAGGAGCTCTTCAATATCGATCCCAACCTTGGCAACCCCGAGAACGCTCAGTGGGCGACCGACGCGGGCAAGAAGTACTTCAACCAGGCAGACGCCAAGGCCGCCAAGAAGGCTCTGGCCAAGACCTCCTATGCCGGTGAGACGGTCAAGCTGCTGACCACCCCCGACTACAAGGATATGTACAACGCCACCGTCGCGCTGCAGGAGCAGCTCGAGAAGGCCGGCTTCACCGCCGAGGTCGACAGCTACGAGTTTGCTACCTTTATGGACATCCGCTCCGGCAAGCCCGAGCAGTGGGACCTCTTTGTGGCCTCCACCAACTACAAGCCCATCCCGGCCCAGTCCCTCTCGGTCTCTAAGGCCTTCTATGGCCTGTCCGACGAGAAGGCGCTCAAGCTCGTTGCCGAGACCCGCACCGCCAAGGACACCGACGCCGCGGCCAAGAAGTGGGCCGAGGCTCAGGAGCGCCTCTATGAGATCGCCGTTATCGAGCCGCTTTGCCACTACGCTTCCATCACGGGCACCCAGGCAGACGTCGAGGACGTCGAGGTGCTCGACGGCGCCATCATCTGGAACGCCAAGCGTCCGGAGTAATGCAATAGATGGCGTGGCGGCTGGAGGGGTCTGGTCCCCTGTGGCCGCCACGCCCTGTCCACGTTCAGAGGGGAAATAGACGCCTCGCATGTTGAAGTACACGCTCAAACGTATAGGCGCGATGGTTCCGGTGATGCTCATCATCTCGGTCGTCGTGTTTTTGATTATCTATCTCACACCGGGTGACCCGGCCTCTTCGATGCTCGGCATGGAGGCTTCGGCCGACCAGATCGAGCGCGTCAACGATAGCCTGGGACTCAACGAGCCGCTGCCGCAGCGCTACGTTGAGTGGATGGGCGGCGTGCTTACCGGCGACCTGGGCGATTCGTATTTTATGCGCCGGCCCGTAACGCAGGCGATCGCCGAGCACTTTGGCCCCACGCTATCGCTCGCGCTTCTGGCACAGCTCATCGCGCTGCTGATTGCACTGCCCTGCGGCGTCGTCGCTGCCCTCAAACATGGGTCGCGCACCGACGCGGTCTTGCGTGTCGTTGCTCTTTTGGGCGTGGCGATACCCGGCTTTTTGATGGCGCTCATGCTTATGTGGCTGTTTGCCGTCACGTTGCGTGTGTTTCCGGTGGCCGGCTATGCGCCGCTATCGAAGGGCTGGTTCAGCCATTTACGCTATCTTGCGTTGCCGGCCATATCGCTTGGATGCGTGCAGGCGGCCCTGCTCATGCGCATGACCCGTTCGAGCGTTATCGAGGCCATGCAGCTTGACTGCGTCAAGACGGCGCGTGCCAAGGGCGTCTCCGAGGTTCGCGTGGTGCTGGCCCATGCCCTGCGCAACGCAGCGCTGCCGATTCTCACCTCGGTCGGCTATTCTTTTGGCGCCCTGATTACGGGCGCCGTGGTGACTGAGGCCATTTTTAACATCCCCGGTTTGGGCCAGCTGGTCACGAGCTCTATCGAGCGTCGCGACTATCCGGTGATTCAGGGCGTGCTGCTGGTCATCGCCTTGTTGAATTCGGTGATCAATCTGGTCGTCGACCTTGCCTACGGCGCTTTTGACCCGCGCGCTCGCAAATGGGGCGATGCATGATGGCAAACTTTAAGAAGGCCCTTGCCAACAAGGGGTTTGTGGTCGGTGGCTGCATTTTCCTGGCGATTGCGCTGATCGCGCTCGTCGGTCCGCTGGTGTGGACGGTTAATCCCAATGCGCAGGAGATGACGTTGCGACTTTCGGCGCCCTCGCCCGCGCATCCCTTTGGCTGCGATGACTTTGGCCGCGACCTGCTTGCCCGCGTCATCGCGGGCGCGCGCGTGTCGCTTGGCGTTGGCATTGCCGTCACGCTTGCGACGAGTGCGCTCGGCTTGGTGATTGGCGCCTATGCGTGCTACAACGAGAGACTCGATCATATTCTCATGCGCATCTGCGACGGCCTTATGTCCATTCCGGGCGTGCTTTTGGCTATCGCACTCATGGCCATGATGGGCGCCTCGGTCTGGAACGTCATCATCGCGCTCTCCATCGTCTATACGCCCAGCATGGCGCGCATCGTGCGCTCGCGTGCGATGGTGGTCAAGGAGGAGCCCTTTGTGGAGGCCCTGCGCGTACAGGGCGCCTCCACGGCCCGTATCGTGTGGTTGCATATCGTGCCCAACGTTATGGCACCCTTCCTGGTGCAGGCGACCTTTGTCTTTGCCGAGGCCGTGCTCTCGGAGGCCGCCCTCTCGTTTCTGGGCCTGGGTATCAAGGCTCCCGATGCCAGTTGGGGCAACATCCTGCAGGCGGGCAAGAACGTGATGCGCAAAGCCTGGTGGATGATCTTCTTCCCGGCAGCGGCCATCATCGCGAGCGTGCTTTCGCTGAACCTTGCCGGCGACGGCCTGCGCGACGCCCTCGACCCCAAGACCAAGGAGGACTAGCCCATGAGCGAACATCTTTTGGACGTGCGCGACCTGTGCATCTCGTTTGTGGGCCGCGATGGCAACGCGCTGGAAGCCGTCAACAAACTCAACCTACATATCGATGCCGGCGAGATCGTTGGTGTTGTCGGCGAGTCCGGCTGCGGTAAGTCGGTGTTTGCCCAGAGTGTCATGCGCCTATTGGAGCATGAACAGAAGATGGCCTATACCGGTCAGATTCTCTTTGACGGGGAGGACCTGCTCGCGCGCCCGCTCAAGCGCATGCGCGAGGTGCGCGGCTGCGACATCGCCATGATCTTCCAGGACCCGTTGTCCTCGCTTAACCCCGTCATGACGGTGGGTGCGCAGGTTATCGAGGCGGTGCGGGCCCACCGTAAGGTGAGCCGACGCGAAGCCCGCAACGAGGCTCTATCGCTGTTGGAGCGTGTGGGAATTCGAGATGCCGCGGCACGCTTCGACATGTATCCGGGCGATTTTAGCGGCGGCATGCGCCAGCGCGTGATGATCGCCATGGCGCTCGCCGGGCACCCGCGCCTGCTTATCGCCGACGAGCCCACCACGGCACTCGACACCACCACCCAAAAGCAGATCCTCGACCTACTGCGCGACCTCAACCGCACCGAGAACATGGCGGTGCTTTTTATCAGCCATGATTTGGGTGTCGTCACGAGCATCTGCTCGCGCGTACACGTCATGTATCTGGGCCAAATCGTAGAAGAGATCGACGCCTGCGGCCTTATGGAGCGCCCGAGCCACCCGTATGCCCAGGGGCTCATCGCGAGCATTCCGCCGCTCGAAGGCGAGCGAGTTGACACGCTGGCGGATATTCCGGGCACAGTGCCGCCGCTTACGGCAATACCCTGTGGATGCCGCTTTGCGCCTCGTTGCGCCCGGGCGGACGAGCGCTGCCGCACGCAGGAGCCTCCGCTGGTTGCCGTGAATGCGTGCGACCGGTCTAAATGCTGGCTTGTCGAGAAAGGGAAGTGCCATGGCTGTTGATAGCGAAGCCCTGCTTAGGGTCTCACATCTGACTAAAACGTATCCCATGCCGGGATCAGGTTTTAAGCGTCAGGCCTTTACCGCCGTGGACGATCTGTCGTTTGAGATCGCACCGGGCGAGGTCTATGGCCTGGTTGGCGAATCCGGATCGGGCAAGTCGACGACTGGACGCCTGATCTGTGGTCTCGAGCGTGCGGATTCCGGCTCGATTGTCTATCGTGGGCACGACCTCGCCACGATGTCGGAGCGCGAACGCAAGCCGTTTCGCCGCGAAATCCAGCTGGTATTCCAGGATAGCTATACGGCTTTTGACCCACGTAACCGTGTCGGCCGCATTTTGGAGGAGCCGCTGATTATCGCCGGCGTGCGCGATGTGGATGAGCGCCATGGGCGCGCTCTCTCGGCCCTGGCCTCGGTCGGTCTTCTGGCAGAGCATTATGACTGCTATCCGCATGACCTTTCGGGGGGACAGCGTCAGCGACTCAATCTGGCACGGGCGCTTATTTGCGAGCCGCGCCTTGTGGTATGCGACGAGCCGGTCTCGGCGCTTGACGTGTCCGTTCAGGCCCAAGTGCTCAACTTGCTTCGCGACCTGCAGCGCACGACGGGCGTGGCGCTGCTGTTTATCACGCATGATATGCGTGTGGTTCGGCATATGTCCGACCGGATTGGCGTGCTCTATCACGGTCGTCTTGTCGAGGAGGGCGCGGCCGAGGACGTGATCGCGCACCCGAGCGATCCGTATACGCAGGAGCTTATCGACGCCATTCCCTAGAGGATGCTTCCTTTTGGGTATGGCGTGGGTTCGTTGTTTAATTGTCGGTATATCGGTACAAGAGAGGGGAACTACTATGGCCGATATCGAGGAACAGCCGTTGCCGCGCACGTTTGAGGAGTTCAACGAGCAACGCAAGGCGGCGTTTATTCGCGTTAAGGATTATAAGCAGGCCGGCAATCGCCTGGTCGGCTTTTTGTGCAGCTATACGCCGCTCGAGATTATCGATGCCGCGGGGGCTGCGAGCGTGGCGCTGTGCGGTACGTCCGATGAGGTGATTCCCGAGGCCGAGAAGGTGCTGCCGGCAAATCTGTGTCCGCTCATCAAGTCGACCTACGGTTTTGCCTATTCGCAAAAGTGCCCGTTTACGTACTTTAGCGACATGATCATCGGCGAGACCACCTGCGACGGCAAGAAGAAGATGTACGAGCTGCTCAACGAGCTCAAGCGCACGCACATTCTGCATCTTCCGCAGGGTCGCGATCGCGCCTACGAGCGCGAGGGCTGGTACGAGGAGTGCCGTCTGCTCAAGGAGGAGCTCGAGAACTTCTACGGTATTACGATTACCGACGATGACCTGCGCGCCGCCGTGCGCCGTCGCAACCGCTTGCGTGCGGCCCAGCTCGACATGTTTGCGCTGCAGGCCAACCAGCCGGCGGCCATGAGCGGCGTCGACCTGATGAGCACCATGTTTGCCGGCACGTTCAGCTTTGATATCGAGGCCTATACGCAGCAGCTGGAGCAAAAGGTTGCCAAGCTGCGCGAGGCCTACGACGCGGGTGAGCGCCCGGTCGCGGCGGATGCCAAGCGCATTCTGATCACCGGCTGCCCAGTGGGCGGTGTGATCAATAAGATCGGTCGCACCATCGAGTCCAACGGCGGCGTGGTTGTGTGCATGGACGACTGCTCGGGCGAGCGTACGGCGGCCATGATGATCGACCCGGAGGCTCCCGATATTCTGCGCGCCATCGCCGACCGCTACTTGGACATCAACTGCTCGGTCATGACGCCCAACGACGGTCGTATGGAAAACACGCTGGCCATGTGCGAGAAGTATCATGTCGATGGCGTGGTAGAGAGCGTGCTACAGGCGTGCCACACCTTTAACGTGGAGAGCGCGCGCATGCAGGAGGCCGTCGAGGGTGCGGGTATTCCGTACATGAAGATCGAGACCGACTACAGCAACGGCGACATGGGCCAAATCGAGACGCGCATCGCAGCCTTTATCGAGACCCTGTAGGTGACGGTATGTGACAAAGGGACTGTCCCTTTGTCACATGTGAGGGAGGATGCCAAGGCGCCCGAACGCGCCGCTACCTTTGATGTTTAGATTGGGAGAGGGCCATGATAGGGATCGGGATCGATATCGGGTCTACGGCGGCTAAGGCCGCTGTGGTCGATGGGGAAGGTTCGGTGGCGTGGATGTGTGTGCAGCCAACCGGGTTCTCCTCGGTTGATGCGGCCGAGCGTCTGCGCGGCGAGCTTGCCGCGGCTGGCTATGACGTGGCTGCCGACGACGTGCGCGTGATCGCGACCGGCTACGGACGTGTCGCCGTGCCCTATGCGCATAAGGTCGTGACTGAGATTACCTGCCACGGTACCGGTGCCGTGCGTCTGTTTGGTGACCATGGCACCGTGATTGATGTGGGTGGTCAGGACACTAAGGTCATCCAGCTTAAAGGCGGCCGCGTGGCCAAGTTTGCCATGAACGACAAGTGCGCCGCCGGCACGGGGCGCTTTTTGGAGATCATGGCCGACCGCCTGGGCATTTCCCAGCAGCAGATGGCCGACCTGGCGCGTTCCGGCGAGCCCACCAAGATCAGCAGCATGTGCACGGTGTTTGCCGAAAGCGAGGTTATCAGCCTGATCGGTCGCGGTGAGCCGCGCGAGAACATCGCCCGTGGCGTGATCGACAGCGTGGTCTCGCGCGTGGCGACCATGGCCGGGCAGGCCGCGGGCGCCCCGTACTACCTGACCGGTGGCCTGTGCGAGAACACCTTCGTGGTGGAGCGGTTGGGCGAGCTACTGGGGTCGCCGGTGACCACCTCGCCCCAGGCTCGCTTTGCCGGAGCGATCGGCGCGGCTGTCCGCGCGCGGGCGCTGGTTTAAGGGGCCCTGTCGATGCGCATCCTCAACATCTCGGCCCAAAAACCCGATAGCACGGGAAGCGGCACGTATCTCGCTGCACTGGTGTCCTCGCAAATTGCCGCGGGCTACGAGGCGGCGGTGCTGTGCGGTGCTGCGCCCGGGGACACGCAGGGGGAGCTCGATTCCGCCGCGCGTGTGTTTGCGGTGCCGTTCGAGACGCCCGAGCTGCCGTTTTGCATTTGCGGCATGTCGGACGTGATGCCGTATCCTTCGACACGCTATTGCGACTTGACGCCCACGATGGCCGCGTCCTTTGAGCGCGCCTTTGGTGCGGCGATCGACCAGGCCATCGCCGTCTTTAAGCCTGATGCGATAATCTGCCATCACCTGTATCTGCTGTGTGCCTTGGTGCGGGAGCGCGTGCGGGGCATTCCCGTGTGCGGCGTGTGCCATTCGACCGATATTCGGCAGATGTTGACCCATGGACTCGCCCATGATCGCATTGTCGCGGCGGTCCGCTGCCTCGATGCCGTCTTTTCGCTTCATGCCGAGCAGGCCGACATGATCAGGCGTGTTTATGGCGTTGATCCGTTGCGTGTTCATGTGATTGGAACAGGCTATGACCATCGGGTGTTTTGCCGCGATGGACAGATGATAAAGGTTCCCGGGTCGCTCGTCTTTGTGGGCAAGGTGTGCGTTAAGAAGGGCGTCGAATCACTGGTGCACGCGATGGGGCGCTTTGGTGAGGACTCCGATACGGCGCGTGAGGTACGCCCGAGTCGGCTTGTACTGGTGGGAGGCCATGGCGATGCGGATGAATATGAGCGCATCGCTCGGGCTTCCGGAGATTCCCCCGTGCCGGTGAAGTTTGCTGGCCGTCTGAGTCGCGACGAGCTGGTGCGCGCCTATCGCGAGGCCGAGGTGTTTGTGCTGCCGTCCTTTTACGAGGGGCTGCCGCTGGTGCCGATTGAGGCGATGGCCTGCGGATGCAAAGTCGTCATGACCGATCTGCCCGGCGTGCGTCCATGGCTCGAGACTGCCTTGCCAGGCGCGCCCGTAACGTGGGTAACGCCGCCGCGAATGACGGATGTCGATACACCCGACGCGCGCGATTGTCAGCGGTTTGAGCATGCACTGGCAGATGCCGTGGCCCAGTCGCTTGCGGAACCCATTTCGACCTTTGACCCATCTGCGGTTTCGTGGGATGCCTGCTGGGCGCGTATACTGGAGCAGTTGGCAACCTTGAAAGGAGGTATCGATGGATAAGGATCAGATTAGGCTCACGTCCATGACGGCCGCGAGCGGTTGAGCCGCTAAGTTGGCTCCCGGAGCCCTCGCCCAGGTCCTGGGCGATTTGCCCAATGTGCATAACGACAACCTGCTCGTGGGGTTCGATACCTCCGACGATGCGAGCGTCTTCCGCGTAGGGGAGAACCTGGGGCTTGTGCAGTCCATCGACTTCTTTCCGCCGATGGTCGACGACCCGTTTCTGTTTGGCCAGATTGCCGCGGCCAACTCGCTGTCGGACATCTACGCCATGGGCGGGCGGCCGAGCCATGCCATGAACCTGCTCTGCATACCCAGTTGTCTGGGCATTGAGGTTGCCGGTCAGATTCTGGCGGGCGGCGCCGACAAGTGCGTCGAGGCGGGTTGCTCCATCGCGGGCGGCCATACCATCAACGACGACGAGCCCAAGTACGGCTTGTCCGTGAGCGGCTTTGTCGCGCTCGACCGCATGCTCGCCAACAGCGGCGCACGCGTGGGCGATGTTCTGCTGCTGACCAAGACGATCGGCTCGGGCATCATCACCACGGCCATTAAGGGCGAGCTTATCGAACAGGACGAGGCCGCAGCCATGTTTGACTCGATGCGCACCCTCAACGAGGCGCCGATTCGTCTGGCCGAGGGACTTGAACTTCACGGCTGCACCGACATTACGGGCTTTGGCCTGATTGGGCACTCGTGCGAGATGGCCGAGGGCTCGGGCGTGCAGATTGAGCTTGCGTCGGGGGCGGTGCCGCTCTTTGATCAGGTGCTCGACATGGCGCGTCTGGGCATTATCCCCGCGGGCTCCTACCGCAACCAGGACTTCTTTGGCCCGCGCGTGGCTGCCGACGAGGACCTGGAGCCGGGCATGCTCGACTCGCTGTACGATCCACAGACGTCTGGTGGCCTGCTTGTCGCGGCACCTGCTGCCGATGTGGATGAGCTTGCGCGCCGTTTGCATGCCGAAGGACGTATCGCCGCCGTCGTCGGTCGCGCGTGCGAGCCGGTGCCAGGCGGTCCTGCCGTTCACGTTGTCCGTTAACGACACGTTTATTGAGCTATGTGCCGTTCTAAAACGATTTATTCGAAAGGAAAAGCTATGTCTACCAAAATTGAAGTCAATGCCATGGGCGATGCCTGCCCGCTGCCCGTCGTCAAGACGCTTAAGGCGCTCAAACAGCTTGAAGGCGAGGGTGCCGTGGTGACCTCGGTCGATAACGAGACCGCCGTCAAGAACATCTCCAAGATGGCGCAGGAGAAGGGCTGCACGGCCTTGGTCGAGAAGGTTTCTGACGCCGAGTGGCACGTGACCGTGGCGACCTCTGGCGCCGTTGCCGTGGCCGATCCCGAGCAGGATGGCGCTGCCTTCTGTGATGCCAGCGCCGGCAAGGGCAAGCTCGTCATCTCCGTCTACACCGACTGCATGGGCCGCGGCGACGACGAGCTGGGCCACAAGCTCATGAAGGCCTTCATCTTTGCCGTGACACAGCAGGAGGAGCTGCCTTCGACCATGCTGTTCTATAACGGCGGCGCCAAGCTCACCGTCGAGGGCTCACCGGTGCTCGACGACCTGAAGGGTCTGGCCGAGCAGGGCGTCGAGATCCTTACCTGCGGCACCTGCCTGGACCACTATGGCATTAAAGACCAGCTTGCGGTGGGCGAGATCACCAACATGTACGTGATCGTGGAGAAGATGGAGCAGGCCGTGCGCGTCGTGCGCCCGTAGCGTATTGGTTGGAGTTGCCATGAGAGAGAAGCGCCCGGCGCTTGTCATCACGTTTCCCACCACGGCGGCCGCTATGGGTTGCGAGTCCCTGTGCATCGAGCGCGGTCTTCCCGGGCGAACGATTCCCGTGCCCGGGGAGGTCGCTGCCGGCTGCGGTCTGGCGTGGAAGGCGTTGCCTGCCGATGAGGAGCTGCTGCGCGGCGAACTCGCCTCGGCGGGCGTTCCCACCGAGGGCTATACCGTGATTGATATGTGGGAGGTCGTGCGATGATCTACCTGGATAACGCGGCGACGACCATGCACAAGCCGCAGACGGTCATCGATGCCGTGACGCAGGCGATGTGCTCGCTCGGCAATGCCGGGCGTGGCGCCACGTCGGGTGCGCTCGACGCGGCGCGTACGATTCACGGTTGCCGTGCCAAGCTCGCGCGCCTTTTAGGTTGCCCGAGGGCGGACCATGTGTGTTTTACGCCCAACTCCACGGCGGCGCTCAACACCGTTATCAATGGCGTGGTGCGCCCCGGCGACCGTGTGGTCACGACGGTGCTCGAGCACAACTCCGTGCTGCGTCCGCTCAACCGCCTGGCGGCAGAGCAGGGCGTGACCGTTGAGCATGCGGGCTGCGACGCGAACGGCGTGCTCGACTACGACGAGCTCGAGCGGTTGGTCACGCCGGGCACGCGTGCCGTGGTGGTGACGCATGCCTCTAATGTGACCGGCAACGCGGTCGACATTGCGCGCGTGGCGGCCATAGCCCATGCGGCCGGCGCGCTTGTGATCGTCGACGCCTCTCAGTCTGCCGGTACGGCGAAGATTGACATGGATGCCATGGGGCTCGACGTCGTGTGCTTTACCGGCCACAAGGGGCTCATGGGACCCCAAGGCACCGGCGGCCTGGCCGTGGCGGAGGACATTGACGTGGTTCCGTGGGCCATGGGTGGCACGGGTGTGCACAGCTTCGATGCACTGCAGCCGCTTGATTGGCCCACGCGCCTTGAGGCGGGCACGCTCAACGGTCACGGCATCGCGGGCCTTTCCGCTGGTCTCGACTTTATCGAGGCCCAGGGTGGGGTCGAGGCGATTGCTGCCCACGAGCGTGCGCTCGCTGATCGCTTCCTTGCCGGTGTGCGCGAAATCCCCGGCATTGCGCTCTACGGTGCGTTTGATCAGCCCATGCGCTCGGCGATCGTCTCACTCAACGTGGGCGCTATCGATTCGGCCGAGATCTCGGACGCGCTCATGCAGGGGTGGGGGATTGCGACGCGCCCCGGCGCCCATTGCGCTCCGCTCATGCACCGCGCGCTCGGGACCGAGCGCCAGGGTATCGTTCGCTTCTCGTTTGGGTATTTCAACACGGACGAGGAAGTCGACACCACGATTGATGCTTTGCGCGATTTAGCCTGCTAGAGCGTATATACTTGCGGGACGGGTGTTTTGCCCGTCCCGTTTTTGTTTCGACCCGAAAGGTGTGCATATGGCCTCATCCGCTCCGCGCGGTTTGCGCTCCGACCATGTCGTTACCGTCGGCATTGCGCTGTTCTCGATGCTCTTTGGCGCCGGTAACCTCATCATTCCGCCGTTGCTGGCACTTCAGGCCGGCACGGCCACGCCGCTTGCCATGATTGGCTTTTTGATTGCCGCTATCGGTCTGCCTGTTATGGGCTTTATTGCCGTGGCGCTTGCCGGAACGGCGCGCGAGCTTGCCGGCCGCGTGCACCCCAAGTTTGGTGAGTTCTTTGTCGCGGCGGTGTATCTGGCCATCGGCCCGTGCCTGGCTATTCCGCGCACGAGCTCCACGGCCTTCGAGATGTTGGTGCCGCTGCTGCCCGAGGGTGTTTCGCTCGGCACGGCTCGCCTGGTGTTTGCCGTTGGCTTCTTTATCGTCGCGTTTGCGCTCACGCTGCGTCCGGGCGTCATCACGCGCGTGCTCGGCCGCATTACGGGTCCCGCGCTCATTGCGCTCATCGTGCTGGTCGTGGGTGCCGCCGTGGTCTCGCCACTGGGACCGGCTGCCGCGCCTCAGGCTCCCTACGATGCAGGCGCCGCCGTGCAGGGCTTTTTGACTGGCTATCAGACCATGGACCTGCTCGCGTCGCTCGCCTTCGGCATCATCATCGCCGAGACCATCCACGAGTTGGGTGTTACCGATGACAAGCGCGTGGCCTTTGAGATTTCGCGTTCCGGTGTGATCGCCGGCGTGCTCATGGCCATCATCTACTGTGGCCTGGCGCTTGCCGGCATGCAGCTCGGCACGGTTATGCCCGATGTCACCAACGGCGCCGCCATCCTTGCCCGTTCGGCCTCCATGCATTTTGGGCTTGCCGGCACGGTCGTGGTCTTTGCGATCTTCTTCCTCGCCTGCATGAACGTGTGCATCGGCCTCATCAGCTGCTGCTCGCGTTACTTCTGCGAGACGTATGTGGTCGAAGGGGGAGCGGAGGCTTCTGAGGAGGCCATGCGTCGCCCCTTTGCGGTTCTCGCCTTTGTGTTCGCGGCGTTTTCGTGCGTGCTCTCCAACGTGGGCCTCGACGTGATCCTTATGTTCTCGGTGCCTATGCTCAACGCCTTGTATCCCGTTGCCATTGTGCTGGTGCTGATGGGCCTGGTGCACGGCTTTTGCGACGCTCATCCGCAGGTGTGGGTCTGGGTCGGCGGCGTTGTCGCGGTGCAGAGCGTAATCGCTTCGGTCCGCGATGCGTTCTTTGCGGGCGCGTGGCTGCCGTTCGATGCGTTGCCGCTGGCGGACATTGGAGCCGCGTGGGCGCCGGTCGCCGTGGTTGCCTTTGTGATCGGCCTGCTCCATAGTCGTTTTGTTGCACATTCGAGGAGCTAAAGCATCAATGCTTGCACGGGCGGGGAGTCTCCCTTATAATTTCCTTCGCTTTGGGACACGCAAGGTTTAGACCTTAGCTGCTCAACACCTTCGGGACGTGGCGCAGTTTGGTAGCGCGCCTGCTTTGGGAGCAGGATGTCGCAGGTTCAAATCCTGTCGTCCCGACCATATCTTGCGGGCGTAGTTCAATGGTAGAACCCCAGCCTTCCAAGCTGATGACGCGGGTTCGATTCCCGTCGCCCGCTCCACAAGATAGCTTAACGGCTCTGATTCCCTTTGGGATCAGAGCCGTTTTCGTAAACGTGCCGGGCGACGGGAATCGAACCCGGCAGGGTGCGAAGCTGAGAAAATGCGTGAGCATTTTCCAGCGCAGCACGCAAGGGCCAATGGCCCGCAGCGAAACAAGGGTTTGCGAAGCAAGCCCTTGGACTTCCCGTCGCCCGCTCCACAAGATAGCTTAACGGCTCTGGTTCCTTTTTGGGACCAGAGCCGTTTTCGTAAGTGCGCGTGGTGACGGGAATCGATGCCGCCCCACGCCCACAAAGCCGCGATGAAATAGTTCCTGTTTAGGCTTTTGATGGCCATTCAAGAACTATTTCACCGCAACTTAGGAGGGGATGGGGTTAGCTGCGGGGACGGTGGCGGAGCTTGTCGATGGTGGAGTCGGTGCTTCGGCTGCGGGCGTCGGCGGCGGTTTGGCGCTGGCGGCGGTAGTCGATCATGCCTTGGATGATGGGCTTGCCAAAGCTCACGACATCATCGTTGTAGATGGCGGTTCGGGCTGCGAGGAGGCAGTCGGTAAAGTCCATATGGGTCCTGCCAAAGAGTTTGACGGCAAGGGCGACAACGGTAGGCTCGTCGACCATGACGTCATCGAGCAGCCTTTTCAAGGCCGTAGCAATCTCAACGCGGGGAACCTTATAGACGTCGCGCAGCGTGACCACGACGCGCGTGATGATTTCGGGGTAGACGCGAGCGGTGCGCGTGGCGATGACCTTGGCGGCGCGCGGTGACAGGACCTCGTCGTCGTTAAGCAGGTAGCGCAGGATGACGGTCTCGTCGATGATGGTGCTACTCATGGATATCTACTTCCTCGGGACCCAAAACCGACTCGTCGCTTTCTGTGGCTAAGTATTCAATCCAGGCATTGCGCTCCTCGGAGCGGCGATTGGGGTACCCATATGCTTTGAGCAATCCATAGGCGGCCGTGCCGTCCTTGGAGCGCACGGCGACCGGCTGAAAGGGGAGCTTGCGCATCAAAATACTCTGCGCGACAAATAGACGGACAGCCTCGGCGAGCGATGTGCCCATGGCGTCGTAGAGGCGCTCGGCATGCTGTTTGTTCTCTTCGCGAATGCGCACCTGCAGGATGGCTCGTTTTTGCGTTGATGACATCACTGCCCTCCCTTAGCTAGCGTGCAATATGAATAGTCAAATACAACATTGGATAATAGCCAATCTTATAACCACTGCTTTATTGCACTCAAGTTAATGAGCGCGAAATATATATCAAACGTATTACATCCTTTATAAACGAGCGTGAAATCTCTCCTGGATGTACGCATGTAATACACTCACCTTTATAGCAATCCGAGAATAGTTCCAACCTGCCAAAACCCCTGCAATACAGCCGTATTGCAGGGCCTATGCTCAAGTTTGCCACCTGCAACTGCGTATATTTAACCTGTATATCGTTGGAGGAATTCTATCGAAGTGCCTGTTTCGCCGCATGCGCTCGATACGTCGATGCCGGACCACGGGCGGTCCGGGGCAACGTCGACAGGGTCTCTCCGGCATGGGATTCAGGAGGGAGTGAACAACATGGGCAATAAACGAGTCGTAGCCGATTCCTCACGTTGCATTGGGTGCCAAACCTGTATGGCGGCGTGCATCGAGGCACACGATATTCCCGGCAACATCGCCGCGCCGCGCCTGCGCGTGACGCGTACGTACGAGATCTCCGCACCGGTGGCTTGCCATCACTGCGAGGATGCACCGTGTGCCAAGGCTTGTCCTACGGGCGCCTTGTTCTTTGATCCAAAGAACCATCGCATCGGCGTTAACGAGGACAACTGCATCGGCTGCAAGAGCTGCGTCATGGCCTGCCCCTTTGGCGCCGTGAGCGTGGCGACCACGCAGGTCCCCGTCTTGATGGGCGACGTTCGCGTCGGTTCGCAGACTAAGAGCTTCGTGCTCAAGTGCGACCTGTGCGTGGACCGTCCCGGCGGTCCGGCGTGTGCCGAGGCGTGCCCGACCAAGGGCCTCACCCTGGTGGACGAGGAGCGTCTGGCAGAACTGACTGCCGAGCGTGCCCGCGCCACCATCGAAAACGAGGCGTAAGCGTCGGGCGACAGGCCCAATGATTGTCAAACAAGTACCGAGCATTCGGTAGCAGAGAAAGGAAGGAGGGTGTCATGGAGAAGCATAAAGTGATCTGCCCGTACTGCGGCGCCGGTTGCCAGTTTAACCTCCTGGTCCAAAACGGCCAGGTCGTGGGCACCGAACCGCTCAACGGCATCACCAACCAGAGCGAGCTGTGCCTTAAGGGCATGAGCGGCTACGACTTCATCAACGACACCAAGATCTTGACTCCTCGCGTACTGCACCCGATGATCCGCCGCACTAAGGGCGCGGATCTTGAGCGCGTAAGCTGGGACGAGGCACTGGATTTCACCGCATCTAAGATGCAGGCCATAATTGACGAATATGGTCCTAACGCTGTCATGACCACCGGCTCTTCGCGAGGCGGCGGCAATGAGGCGAACTACGTCATGCAGAAGTTTACGCGTGCGTGCATCGGCACCCACAGCGTGGACAACTGCGCCCGTACTTGACACGGCCCTACTGTCCTCGGTCTGATGGACACGGTTGGTTCAGGTTGCATGTCATGCTCCATCCCCGGTATGGAGGATGCGGGCTGCATTTTCCTCTTCGGCTATAACCCTGCCGATTCGCACCCCATCGTCGCAAGGCGTATCGTGCGAGCCAAAGAAAAGGGTTGCAAGATCATCGTCGCCGATCCGCGCCATATCGAAACCGCGCGTATCGCCGATCTCTACCTTCCGATCAAGAACGGTTGCAACGTTGCGTTCCTCAACGCCTTTGCCAACTGCTTGGTCAACGATGGCCTCTACGACAAGGAATTCGTCGCCGAGCACACGAACGGCTTTGACGAATGGTGGGAGACCATCAAGAACTACACTCCCGAATCCGTACAGGACATCACGGGTGTCGAGCCCGCGCTGATCCACCAAGCTGCCGAGATGTACGCCACGGCGAAGCCCTCTGCCATCATTGGCTGGGGCATGGGCGTATGCCAGCAGAAGCAGAACCTGAAGACGGTGCACACCATCGCCTCCATCGCCTGCGTTGCCGGCCAGATCGGCAAACCCAATTCCGGCCTCGCGCCCGTGCGCGGTCAGAACAACGTCCAGGGCTCCTGCGATATGGGCATGCTGCCCAACCTGTACCCTGGCTACCAGAAGGTCACCGACCCGGCAGTGCGTGCCAAGTTTGCCAAGGCTTGGGGCGTGCCCGAGGAAAAGCTCCCGCTCGAGGAGGGCTACAAGCTCACCGACCTGGGCCACCTGGTCGACGAGGGCAAGGTGCACTGCTTCTACAACTACGGCGAGGACCCGGTGCAGACCGAGCCCGATTCGGCCGGTATGCGCAAGACGCTCTCCGAGCTGGATCTGTTCATTTGCCAGGACATCTTTATGACGCAGACGACCATGCTCGCCGACGTCATCCTGCCCGCTACCTCTTGGGGCGAGCACGAGGGTGTCTTTACCGCATCCGACCGTAGCTTCCAGCACTTTGATGCGGCCGTTCCGCCCAAGGGCGAGTGCCGTCACGACTGGGAGATCTTCGCGGACCTGTCTACGCGCATGGGCTATCCCATGCACTACGACAACACCGAGCAGATCTGGAACGAGTGCATTAGCCTGTGCCCCAACTTTGTGGGCGCGACCTACGAGAAGATGGCTCCCGAGGGCGGCTACGCCCAGTGGCCCGTCAAGAGCACCGATGTGAACGACCACGGTACGCCCGACATGTTCGCTGGTGGCAAGTTCACCACCAAGGACGGCCGCGCCAACCTGATGGCGCACGACTGGGAGGCGCCCTCCGAGCTTCCCGACGATGAGTACCCGCTCATCCTGTGCACCGTCCGCGAGGTCGGCCACTACAGCTGCCGCTCGATGACCGGCAACTGCAAGACGCTGGCGCTGCTTGCCGACGAGCCCGGCTTTGTCCGCATGAATCCCGCGGACGCCCAGGCGCGCGGCATCAAGAACGGCGATATCGTCTCGATTCACAGCCGCCGCGGCCAGGTATACAGCCGCGCCGACGTGAGCGACCGCATCAACAAGGGCACGGTCTATATGACCTACCAGTGGTGGATCGGCAAGTGCAACGAGCTGACCATGCACAAGGTCGACCCGGTCTCGCATACGCCCGAGGACAAGTTCTCCGCCTGCCAGGTCGACGCTATCGCCGACCAGGTCTGGGCCGAGGGCGAGGTCGAGCGTCAGTACACCGAGCTCAAGCAGGCTCTGGTGGACGCCGCCGCTCCCCAGGACGTTGAGCCTGGCGCCGCCAAGTTCGACGACGAGACGCACGTGAATCAAATCGTGTAGTCCCGTTCTCGTTGGCTTTTTGGGCCGGGCGTCCCGTACGTTCGGGAGCCCGGCCCGTTATTTTGAAAGGAAGTGGGGATGAACCGCTTCATCGACATCAACCCGGAGAGGTGCATCGGCTGCGGAACATGCCAGTCCGCCTGTGCCGACGCCCACCGGATGCAGGGTCTTCAGGATACGCCGCGCCTGGCGCTCGTGAAGACCGGCGGTATTTCGGCCGCCCTTGCCTGCCACCATTGCGAGGGTGCCCCCTGCGCCGAGGTCTGCCCGGTGAATGCCATCGAGCACGATGGCGATCGCATCCACGTCAAGGAGCAGGAGTGCATCGGGTGCAGGCTGTGCGCCATCGCGTGCCCCTTCGGAGCCATCCATCCCGATGGCACGTCTATCGCCGGTGTCGCAGGCATGTGCGACCCGACGCCTTCGTATCCTAAGTCCCTGAGCAGCCTGCTTACGTGGGCTCCCGGCCAGTACACCTGCGCTGTCAAGTGCGACCTGTGCGCCTTCGATCCGGACGGTCCGCATTGTGTGGCGGCGTGCCCCACCAAGGCGCTGACCGTCATGGGCGGCGCGGCCGATCGCGAGCTCGACGAGGCCAAGCGCCTGCGCTCGATCGAAAACGGTCCGGTCGTCGACGTTACCGCTGTGGCCCAGGGTCTGTCCGAGAAAGCAGAAGGGAGCGTAAACAATGGATAGCATGACGCTGTTTATCGCATCGCTTGCCGTCTCGTGCATCGGTGCGCTCGCCTCGGTTCTGCTGATTAAGGCCGACAACGCCGCCAAGACCGCCGGCTGCCTGATCGGCGCCGTCGCCGCGGTGCTTTCGTTTGTGGCCGGTATCCAGGCCGTGCTGGGCGATGTCACGTCGGTCGACACCATCGTGTTCTTCCCGTTTGCCCATTTCCAGCTGCTGCTCAACCAGCTGTCCGGCCTGTTCGTGGCGCTCATCTCGGTGCTCGCGTTTGCCGGTTCGATCTACGGTCTCAACTACTTTGATGAGTACCCGGGCAAAAAGGGCCGCGCCGGCTTCTTCTTTAACACCTTCGTGGCGTCCATGATGCTCGTCATTACTGCCGACAACGTGTTTTGGTTCCTGGTCGCCTTCGAACTCATGTCGCTGACCTCGTACTTCCTGGTCGTGATCGAGGAGAACGAGAACTCCATCCATGGCGGTTGGCTCTACTTTGTGATCGCGCACGTGGGCTTTGTGCTCATCATGGCGAGCTTCCTCACCATGACCAACTTCGCCGGCGGCTCGTTTGCCTTTGCGGATTTCCGCGCTACGCAGTTTAGCCCCGCGGTCGCATCCGTGTGCTTCGTGCTCGCCTTCTTTGGCTTTGGCGCCAAGGCCGGTATCATCCCGCTGCACGGCTGGCTGCCCAAGGCACATCCCGAGGCGCCGTCCAACGTGTCGGCCCTCATGTCCGGCGGCATGATCAAGATCGGTATCTTCGGCATCCTCAAAGTGGGCCTCGACCTGCTCTCCGCCTCGGGCGTTCAGGTCTGGTGGGGTCTTATGGTCATGGTCTTCGGTGCGATCTCGTCGGTCCTCGGCGTGGCCTTCGCCCTGCAGGAGCATGACATCAAGCGCCTGCTGGCCTATCACTCCGTCGAGAACATCGGCATCATTCTGATCGGCGTCGGCGCCTCCATGGCCGCTATGGCGCTCAACTCGGTCGGCATCGCCGTCCTGGCTCTGATGGCCGCCCTCTATCACACGTTTAACCACGCGATGTTTAAGGGCGAGCTGTTCTTGGGCGCCGGTGCGCTGCTGTACTCCACGGGTACGCGCAATATGGAGAAGATGGGCGGCCTGTTCCGTCGTATGCCGGCTACGGCCATCTGCTTCCTCGTCGGCGCGCTTGCCATCTCGGCCATCCCGCCCTTCAACGGCTTTGTGTCCGAGTGGTTTACCTACCAGTCGTTGTTTAACGCCGCCATGCAGGGCGACAAGGCCGTCATGATCGTGGCCGTGTTCGCTGCCGTCGCACTTGCCATTACCGGCGCTCTGGCTGTCACGTGCTTCGTCAAGGCCTATGGCGTCTCCTTTGCCTCCGCGCCCCGCTCCGAGGCCGCGGCCAATGCCAAGGAGGTTCCCGCCCCCATGGTGTTTGCGCAGGGCCTGCTCGCGGCCATCTGCGTCGTGCTGGGCATTGGCGCTCCCGTGATCGCGCCCGTGCTGGTCGATGTCGCCGCGTCCGTGCTGCATCCGTACGGTGGCGTGTTTGCCGCCGAGGGCATGGAGCTCATGAACCAGTACTCCGGCGCTGCCACTTCCACGCCCGCGATCGCTATTGCGCTCGTGGTGCTCGTCGGCCTTGCCTGCGGTTATCGCAAGCTCAAGACCGTCGGCAAGGTGCAGAAGTCCCAGCCGTGGGCATGCGGCTATGCTCCCAACGAGCATATGCCCGTCGTGGCCACGACCTTTGCCTCCGAGGTGTCCTGGTTTATGCAGCCGCTCTACACGCTGCGTGACCGCTGCACGGCCGTCTGCTGGTCCATTGCGCACTTCTTCCAGAAGCTTACCGGTGTGGCCGAGGCTGTGGAGCCCGTACCCGACAAGGTTCTCGTCGATGCCCCGCATAAGGGTGTCGAGAAGCTCGCCGACCTCGCGACTAAGCTTGAGGGCGGCAACTACAGCATCTATATCTGCTACATCGTCGCGGCACTCGTGGTGTTCCTCGTGCTCGCCGTGCAAATGGGTTAAGGAGGGGAGAGCATGAACAACATCGTACTTGCCGTTCTGCAGGGCGTGGTCGTCATGGCCGTCGCACCGTTCTTCTCCGGTCTCGGCCGCGTGATCCGCGCCAAGATGCACAACCGTCGCGGCCCCAGCATCATGCAGGACTACCGCGACCTGGCCAAGCTCTTTGCGCGCCCCGAGTCCCAGAGCGAGGATGCGAGCTTTGCGCTGCGCATTATGCCGCCGCTGTTCTTCGCCGTCGCCTTTATGCTCGCGATGGGTCTGCCGCTCTTTACGGCACAAAGCCCCATCCCGGTCTTTGGTGACGCCATCACCATCATGTACAGCCTGGCGCTCGCCCGCTTCTTCTTCGCCCTCTGCGGTGTGGATTCGTCCAACGCCTACGCCGGTATCGGCGGCGTCCGCGAGCTGCTCATGAGCGTGCTCATCGAGCCGTCCATGCTGCTGGCGCTGTTTGCCGCCGCCCTGGTGTGCGGCTCCACCGACATCGCCACCATGGGCCAGCACATCATGACGGGCGCCATTGACGCACCGGTCGCCGTGATCCTTGCCGGCATCGCTTTTGCGATTGCCTGCTACATGGAACTCGGCAAGCTGCCGTTTGACCAGGCCGAGGCCGAGCAGGAGCTTCAGGAAGGTCCGCTCGCCGAGCTTTCCGGCCCGTCGCTCGCCATGGCCAAGCTTGCCATGTCCATGAAACAGGTCCTGGTCGTCGCTTGGTTCTGCGCGATCTTCGTCCCCTGGGGCGAGCCCGCGACCGTGGGCACCGCCGCTGTTCTGGGCGCAGTCATCTTCCTGGTGAAGTGCCTGATCGACTTTGTCGTATGCGGCGTGATCGAGAACTCCTGCTCGCGTTCGCGTTTTAAGGTGCTCGGTAATCAGACCTGGGCCGTCGTTGGCATCGCCGTTCTGGCGTTTGTCTTCGTGGTCGTCGGCGTGTAGGAGAAGGGAGAAACAATGTCATTTGCAGTCAGTCTGTCCCTTCTCGGCTTGGTCGCTATCGCGGCCCCGATGGTGGCCTCGGTGCTCGTCGCCCTGTTCCCCCGTCCGTACGCCAAGTGGTTCAGCGTTTTGGGTGCCGCCGTCTCGACGGTCTGCACCATCGCCCTCGCCGCGAATTTCGCTGGCGCCGGCATGCCCGACACGCAGGTCCCCCTGATCTCGTTTGGGCAGACCCTCGTTATGGGATTCACCTTCGATCGCATGAGCACACTGCTCGCGCCCGCCTTTGTGGGTATCGGCCTGCTTGTCGTGATCTATTCGATTCCCTATATGAGCGAGAATAACCGTGAGCATCCCGACGCGCCGCGTCGTCGCTTCTACGCGTACCTCGCGACCTTCATCGGTGCCATGGCCGGCCTCGTGTACAGCTCGACCCTTTTGGGCCAGCTCGTGTTCTTTGAGATCACGGGTGCGTGCTCTTGGGGCCTCATTAGCTACTACATGACGCCTACGGCCAAGAAGGCCGGCATGAAGGCCCTGATCATCACGCATATCGGTGCGCTTGGTCTGTATCTGGGCGCCGCCATCGTGTTTGCCCACACCGGCACCTTCGCCATCACCGCGATCGCCGGCCTCGACGCCAAGCTCAAGGCTATCGTCCTTTTGCTCGTGCTGTTTGCGGCCTGGGCCAAGTCCGCACAGGTTCCCATGTACATGTGGCTGCCTTCGGCCATGGAGGCTCCGACGCCTGTTTCGGCCTACCTGCATGGCGCCTCGATGGTTAAGGTTGGCGTGTGCGTGTTCGCGCGCGCACTCGTCTCTGCCGGCGAGATTCCCGAGATCGTGGGCTGGGTCGCCATTATCGACGCCATGGTCACCATGCTCTTTGGTTTCCTTATGTACCTGCCGCAAAAGGACATGAAGCGCCTGCTGGCCTTCTCCACGATCGCCCAGCTCTCCTATGTGTTCTTTGGTCTGGGCCTTTCGGTCTTTGGCAGCCAGCTGGCCTTTGATGGCGCCGTGTGCCACATCTTTAACCACGCTTTCGCCAAGACGCTGTTCTTCCTGATCGCCGGTTCGTTCTCCTTTACGCTCGGCACGCGTATGCTGCCCAAGCTTCGCGGCATCGTAAAGAAGTACCCGATCTCGGGCGTGGGCTTTGGTGTCGCTGCGCTCGCCATTGCCGGCGTGCCGCCCATGAACACGTTCTTCTCGAAGTTCCAGATCATCGCCGGCGGCTTTTCTGTGGGTGCCGGCAACGTCGCGATCCTGGTGCTCGTGTGCATCATGGTTGCCGAGACGGTTGCCACCTTTGCCTGGTTCCTCAAGTGGATGGGCTATTGCCTGCCTGGCGAGCCGAGCGAAGAGGTCGCTGCGGGAGCCCCGCTTCCCCGCGCGATGGCGTTCGTGTTCATCGTGCTCATCATCATGGTTATCGTCAGCGGCCCGCTTTCGGCCAGCTGGATCGGTTAGGAGGTAGAACGACATGGGTTATTCGATCGTCAACATCCTTGGCGGCCTTCTGATCGTCACGTCCACCATGGTGGTTGTCTCCAAGAACATCAAACATTCCATCCACTGGTATGCGGTGCAGTCGCTGGTGCTCGTGGGGCTTCTCGCCACGCTCGGTGTCACCACCGGTGCGCAGGAGCTGCTTATGTGGGCCGGATCTGCCTTTATCACTAAGGTCGTCCTGGTCCCTTACATCCTCAACCGCGCATATAAGAAGATGGGCGAGCCGAGCGACGCATCGCTCAAGGCCGGCCTTAAGCCCGCGTGGGCCATTTGCATCATCGCCGTCGAGGTTGCGATTTGCTTTGCCGTCGTGACGCAGATCAGCCTGCCCACGGCCGAGGTCGCAACGCCTGCGCTCGCTATTAGCTTCGCTCACTTCTTTGTGGGCCTCACCTGCATCATCTCGCAGCGCAACATCATGAAGCAGATCTTTGGATACTGCCTCATGGAAAACGGCAGCCACGTGACGCTCGCGCTTTTGGCCCCCACCGCTCCCGAGATCATCGAGATCGGTATCGCCACCGACGCCATCTTTGCCGTCATCATCATGTCCATCGTCGTGCGTCGCATTTGGGACGACTCCCACTCGCTCGATGCGCGCGACCTGTCCGAGCTGAGGGGGTAGTCCATGGAAACGTTGATTCTCGCCCTGCTCGCGACCCCTTTGGTGTTCTCGCTGGTCATGGCGTTTTTGCCCAAGAACACGTCCTATAACGTGTTTGCCGGTCTCAACCTGGTCTCCGTCGCAGCCGTCCTGGTGCTGTCGATTGTGACGGCCGGTGACGTCCTTATGAGCGGCGACACCGCGAGCGCTCTTGGCCTGTGGTTCCACCTCGATTCGCTGGGCGCCATCTTTGTGCTGCTCATCGGCTTTATCGGTTTTCTTACGGGGCTGTTCTCGCTGCCCTATGTAAAGGCCGATATCGAGGAGGGCTCCATGCCCGCCGAGCGCGCCAAGCAGTATTTTGCGCTGTTTAGCCTGTTTGTGTTCACTATGCTGCTCGCGTGCCTATCCAACAACATGATCCTCACGTGGGCCGCCGTGGAGGCGACCACGCTTTCCACCGTGTTCCTCGTGGGTATCTACAAGAACAAGACGGCCCTCGAGGCTTCTTGGAAGTATGCGATGGTCTGCACCGCCGGCGTGGCCTTTGGCCTGTTCGGTACGCTGCTGATCTACGCCAACGCCGCCGACGTGATTCCCAACGCCCACGAGGCCGCGTTCCTGTCGTGCGTGCTGCCGTATGCCGACCAGTTCGACCCGACGCTCATGCGCCTCGCCTTTGCGTTTATCGTGATCGGCTTTGGCACCAAGGCCGGCCTGTTCCCCATGCACACTTGGCTGCCCGATGCCCACTCTCAGGCCCCGAGCCCTGTCTCGGCCCTGCTCTCGGGCGTGCTGCTTAAGTGCGCCATGCTTGTGATCATGCGCTTCTATGGCTTTACCATCCAGGCCGTGGGCGCCGAGTATCCGCAACTTTTGCTGCTGATCGTCGGCACGCTGTCCATTTTGGTGGCGGCACTTTCGATGTTTCGCCAGGACGACCTCAAGCGCCGCTTTGCGTACTCGTCTGTGGAGAACGTTGGCGTTATCGCCCTGTGCCTGGGTATCGGTGGCCCGCTGGGTATCGCCGCGGCCCTGCTGCACTGCGTGTTCCACGGCTTTACCAAGACGCTTGCCTTCTGCGTGTCCGGCAACATCCAGCACGCCTTTGGCACGCGTAGCCTGGCTAAGATCCAGGGTGTTGTCGAGGTTGCTCCCGCAACCGCCGCGCTCGCCGTCCTGGCGCTGCTCGGTCTTGGTGCCTTCCCGCCCTTTGGCATGTTTATCTCCGAGTTCCTGACTTTTGTCGCCGGTGTTACCGCCGGTCCCATGTGGCTGGTCGTCGTGGTCGCCCTCGGCCTTACCGTGGCCATCTCTGCGCTCACCCGTATCGCACTCAAGTCGGTATTCGGCCATGCGCCCCAGGGTATGGGCAAGCATGAGGCCCCGGCGCTCATGCTTATCCCCGAAATCATCCTGGCTGTCATGATCTTGTGGTTTGGCATCGCCACCCCGTTGCCTCTCGTGCACGGTGTGGAGACCGCGACCGGCATCGTGCTCGAGCAGAGCACCGAGGAACTTCACGCGACGCCGATGTACCGCGCTGTGTTCGGTACCGAGACCGCTCAGAGCGAGGTGGAGTAACGAATGATTGAAACTGAGAACAAGGTGTATGCCCGTCGCTGCGAGAGCCATGTCGAGGCCCTGCGCCGCGCCGTTCCGGGCTGCATCGAGAAGGTTGAGTGGCAGTGCGAGGACCAGCTGACGATTACCGTCAAGCAGGACAAGCTGCCCGAGGCCGTCCACTACCTGTACTACGAGCGCTACGGCTGGATTCCCGTGATCATCGGCAACGATGAGCGCAGCCTGTGCGGCCGTTACGCCGTGTACTACGTCATCTCCATGGAGGGGGAGGACCCCGGCTGGGTGACCGTGCGCACCGAGATCGATCCCGCCAAGATGACGTTCCCGTCCGTGACGCCGTTCGTCCCCGCCTGCGTGTGGGGCGAGCGCGAGCTGCGCGATATGTTCGGCCTGATTCCCGAGGGCCTGCCCGATCGTCGTCGCCTGGTGCTGCCCGACGATTGGCCCAGCGGCCTGTACCCGCTGCGCAAGGACTCCATGGACTACCGCTTCCGTCCCGCTCCCGCGAGCGACATGGAAAACTACGAGTTCTTGGCCGACACCAAGGGCAAGGAGACCACGCTCGTTCCCATGGGCCCGCTGCACATTACCTCCGACGAGCCCGGCCACTTCCGCCTGTTTGTCGAGGGCGAGACGATCGTCGACGCCGACTACCGTCTGTTCTACGTGCACCGCGGCATGGAGAAGGTTGCCGAGACGCGCCTGAACTATGACGCCGTGACGTTCCTCGCCGACCGCATCTGCGGCATCTGCGGCTGCGCCCACTCGGTGGCTTATGCCGAGGCCGTCGAGCGCGCCCAGGGCATTCATGTCCCGCCGCGCGCCCAGTACATCCGCGCCATCATGCTCGAGGTCGAGCGCCTGCACTCGCATCTGCTCAACATTGGCCTGGCGTCGCACTACACGGGCTTCGACTCCGGCTTCCAGCAGTTCTTCCGCGTCCGCGAGAAGTCCATGGACCTGGCCGAGAAGCTCTCCGGTCACCGCAAGACCTACGGCCTTAACGTGATCGGCGGCGTGCGTCGCGACATTTTGGCCGAGCAGAAGCTCTCCACGCTCACGACCATCCACCAGCTGCGCTCCGAGGTTCAGGAGCTCGTCGACGTCTTGCTCTCCACGCCCAACTTTATTGAGCGTACGAGTGGCATCGGCATCTTGGACCGCAAGATCGCACGCGACTTCTCGCCGGTCGGCCCGCTCATGCGTGGCTCGGGCTATGCCCGCGACGTGCGCTTTGACCATCCCTTCGACGGCTACGCCGATCCGGACGTCCAAAAGATGCACGCCGCTACGGCCGACACCTGCGATGCCTTCGGCCGTACCGCCGTTCGCATCCAGGAGGTCTACGATTCGATCGACATGATCGAGACCATGCTCGAGAACTGCCCGTCGGGCCCCATCCTCACCACGGATTGGGAGTACACCCCGCACAAGTACGCCATCGGTGCCACCGAGGCGCCGCGCGGCGAGGACGTGCACTGGGCCATGCTCGGCAACAACCAGAAGTGTTACCGCTGGCGCGCCAAGGCCGCCACGTACAGCAACTGGCCGGTCCTGCGCTACATGTTCCGCGGCAACACCGTGGGCGACGCGGCGCTGATCGTCGGCTCGCTCGACCCGTGCTACTCCTGCACCGACCGCGTGACGGTGACCGATGTTGCCGCCAAGCGCGACCATGTGCTCGACAAGGAGCAGTTCGAGAACGTCTGGCGCGACAAGTCGCCGCTTGCGGGCGAGGGCACCATGGCCGCTCCGCTCGATGAGGAGGCGCTCTAATATGCTGAAGCTTTGGAAGGTTAACGCCAAGGCCGGCGACGCGACGGTCAAGTACCCGTTTGCGCCGTTCCCCACCAACAAGGACATGCGCGGCAAACCCGAGCACAACGCCGAGCTCTGCATCGCCTGCGGTGCCTGCGGCGTGGCGTGCCCGGCCGATGCTATTCGCATGGACACCGACCTTGCGGCCGATACCATTACCTGGTCGATCGACTACGGCCGCTGCATCTTCTGCGGCCGCTGCGAGGAAGCCTGCCCCATGGAGGCCATCAAGCTCACCGAGGAGTTTGAGCTGGCCGTCATGAGCAAGGACGACCTCACCAGCAAGAGCGTCTATACGCTCGAGCATTGCTCGCGTTGCGGCAAGCCGTTTGCCCCGCACAAGGAGATCGGCTACGCCAAGCGCCTGCTGCAAAAGGCCGGCGGCATGGAGGCCGAGCAGGCTGCTCGTACCGTCGGTATGTGCCAGGAGTGCAAGCGCGAGCTCGACGCCCTGCGCGCCGCCTCGGCCGTAAAGACCGGCAACGCGCACGGCATGGCTGCCAACGAGACGCTTGCGTCCGGTGAGCCCCAGGGCCCCGGCATGGAGTATCTGGGCGGCCACGGCGTGAACCCGGAGTATATCGACCGCGAGCTCAACCCCGATGCGCCCGAGATTCCCGCCGGTCCGGCGCCGGTCGAGGGCATCATCATGGATTTTGAAACGAAGGAGGAGTAACCATGGCCGAACCCACGCTTTTGCCCGAGCGGCTCCAGTACCGCCCGACCAAGATCGAGCTCGACGAGAGCATCGAGAAGGCCAAGGCGACCCTTCTTAAGAAGATCAAGCGCTCGGTGTACGTCTACCGTGTTGACTGCGGCGGCTGCAACGGCTGCGAGATCGAGATCTTCGGTTCCATCACGCCCGTCTTCGACGTCGAGCGTTTTGGCATCAAGGTCGTGCCCTCGCCCCGTCACGCCGATGTGCTGCTGTACACCGGTGCCGTGACGCGCGCCATGCGCATGCCGGCCCTGCGCGCCTTTGAGGCCGCGCCCGATCCCAAGATCGTGGTGTCCTATGGCGCGTGCGGCTGCACCGGCGGCATCTTCTACGACAACTACTGCGTCTGGGGCGGCACGGACAAGATCTTGCCGGTCGACGTCTATATCCCCGGCTGCCCGCCCAGCCCCGCGCAGACCGTCTACGGCTTTGCCATGGCACTTGGCCTGCTGGACCAAAAGCTCCATGCCGAGACCACGGTGGAGGCCGCCGGCGAGCAGGCCGATATCCTGCACCCCGGCGTGCCGTACAAGCTGCGTGTGGCCATCGAGCGCGAAGCTCGCGCCATGAGCGGCTACCGTTACGGCCGCGACTTGGCCAACGAGTTTATGGATACGCTTGAGGGCGCGCCCAAGGGCGATATCCGCGGCGCCATGGCGCTGCTCATCGACAAGCAAGATGATCCTCGCCGCGTCGAGGTGTACTCGGCGCTGCAGGATCTGGTGCTGGCCGGAGGTCACTAGATGGAGCTCACGGACCGCTCTGGTTACTTTGCGGGTCCCGGCATGCTCGGCGGCTCTTTTGGCGATGCCTCGCGCGCAAGCGACGAGGCCGCCGAGGGCGTCGCCGACCCTTGCCTGGGCCATTCGCCCGACCAGGTGGTCTTTTACGAGCTCACGCGTAAGTTTGTGGAGACCGAGGAAGACGTTCCCCAGGAGGCCTGCGACGTGCTGTACTACACGCTCGCCGTGGGCCACCACACCGGCGTGCTCGACTGCTTTGAGCCGCGCCTGTCGGTGCCGGTGGATGTGTTCTATTCGCTCGTCGACGCGTTGCCGGAGGGGGAGGCCAAGACCAAGTTTGAGGCCATCCGCTCCTTTGGCGAGTGCCAGCTCGACAAGGCGGCGGTGCCGTCGCTGCTCGAGGCCTGCGACACGCTGCTCGACGAGCGCGGTTTTCGCGGGTCGGCCAAGGCCGGAATCTCGGTGTTCGATGACGACTTTGGTCTGCATGCCCAGCAGGTCGCGTTCTTAATGAAGTTTCGCGATCTGGTTGAGCGCGTGCGCGATGTGTCGGGCGTGTATCTGACGGGAAGGTTGCAGTAATGGGTCGCGTTGTGGATGGACGTGTGAACGGCGCTCCGTTTGAGGGTATCGTGCTCACGGCGGGAAGCGTGCTGCGTGCCGACGATGCCGCCGGCCCCGTGCTCTCCAAAAAGATGGAGGACGCACCCATCGCCGGTTGGTACACCATCGACGGCGGCCAAACGCCCGAGGACGACATTATCGAGGTCAAGCGCGAGCGTCCGTCGCGTTTGGTTTTGGTCGATGCCGCCGACATGGCGCTGCCCGTCGGGTCCATCCGCTTGCTCGACAAGCGCGATGTGGCCCGCAAGTCGATGTTCACCACGCATTCGCTTCCTTTGTCGATTCTGATCGAGGAAATCGAACAATCGTGTGATGATATCGTCTTCGTTGGGATTCAGCCGGGCGACACGGAGTTCTACAACCCCATGTCCCCGGAGGTCTTTGAGGCCGTCGACGCCGTGTATGACGCCGTGGCCGCCAACGACTTTTCCCACTTTGTCCGCTTGGGGCAGGAGTTGTAGCAGCGCTTGCCTCTGCTGAATAGGAAAGAAGTGATTGACATGGCAGATTCCAAGGTGGAGTACCCCGCTCCCGATTGCCTGGCGCCCGCCGCGATCGAGGCCAAGACCGAGGCCGCCGGCGTGACCAAGGCTAACCTGCCGGTCGCTAAGGCCTTTCTGTTGGCAATGTTCGCCGGCGCGTTTATCGCCTTCGGCGGCCTGTTCTTTACGGTGTTTTTGAGCGACAGCACGCTGGGCTGGGGTGCCCAGCGCGTCGTGGGCGGCCTGTGCTTTTGCCTGGGCCTGGTGCTGGTGCTGGTGTGCGGCGCCGAGCTGTTTACCGGCAATTCGCTTATGGTCTGCGCGCTCAAGAGCAAAAAGATCACCTTGGTCCAGATGCTTAAGGCCTGGGTCGTCGTGTGGGTCGGCAATTTTGTCGGTGCTCTGTTCATCGTCTTTTTGGTGTACATGGCCGGCATTTACAAGCTCAACGGCGAGGCGGTCGCCAACTCCATGGTGAGCGTCGCCGCCGGCAAGGTGACGATCGACTGGGTGACGATCTTCTTCCGCGGCATCCTGTGCAACATCTTTGTGTGCCTTGCCGTGTGGATCGGTACCGCCGGCAAGACCGTGGTCGATAAGGTTGTGGGCATTTTGCTGCCGATCGCTGCCTTTGTGGCCTGCGGTTTTGAGCACTGCGTTGCCAACATGTACTTTTTGCCCATGGGTGCCGTGATGCACGCGTGCGGTTATGGTGCCGACGTCGCCGGCGCCGATGCGCTCAACGCTGCGGGCATTGCGTTTAACTTGTCCGCCGCCACGCTGGGCAACATCGTGGGCGGCGCGGTCCTGATCGCGCTCGGCTACTGGTTTATCTACGCCAAGAAGTCCGAGGCGTAAGGTACCGTCTGTTTGACGTTGGGCCTCCCGCGGGGCGTTGCCGTGCGGGAGGCTTTTTGGGTCTGGGGCTCGTTGCCGGGCTGTTGGCCTGTTGTGTTTGGCTTGTGAAAGGGGTAATCGAGATGGCATCTGCTGTGGAGCGTGACGGTCGCGCTGTGGTGACCACATGCGGGGGATGCTATGCCGATTGCGCCTTTGAGGCACGCGTTGAGGACGGTCGCGTGGTGGCCGAGTTGCCGGTTGTGGGGCATCCGTGCGCGGCGCGTGCGCTGTGCGCCCGCGGGCGGCATCGCCTGGACATGCCGTTTGACGAGCGCGACCGGATTTTGCATCCCATGCGCCGACGAGCTGATGGCTCGGGGTTCGATGTGATTTCGTGGGACGAGGCGTTTGCTCAGATTGCCGAGCGTCTTGGGGGGATTATTGACGAGTGCGGGCCTCGTGCGCTGGGCATGACGCTCGGCGTGCCCTCGTTCGACCGCTACTGGGCGTATCGTTTTATGCATGCGCTGGGTTCGCCCAACGTATACGGTGCCGATGGTGCCTGCGAGGTAAGCCGACTTACCGGTTGGGAGCACAGCCTGGGCTATAGTCCCGCCTCCGACCTGGCGCATACCGACTGCATCATGTACCTGGGGCGTTCCATTGTCGATTCGTCGACGATGGGGGCCGTCGATGCGCTCAACGATGCGCGCCGGCGCGGGGCGAAAATCATCGTGGTTGACCCTCGGCGCAGCGGCTCGGCCGCGCTTGCCGATCGCTGGCTGCGCGTGCGCCCGGGCTGCGATTTGGCCCTGCTGTTGGGCATCGCGCATGTGCTGATTGCCGAGAACCTGTACGACCACGACTTTGTGGCCCGCTATACCACGGGTTTTGATGAGCTGGCGCAGGCGGCTGGCGCTTGGACGCCCGAGTGGGCCGAGTCCATGTGCGACGTGCCGGCAGATGACATCCGCGCGACGGCGCGCGACCTGGCTGCTGCGGCGCCTGCCGCCGTTGTCGACGCGGGCTTTCACGGTGGCATTGGCATTGCGTATGCCAACAGCACCCAGACGGCGCGCGCTATCTGCCTGGTTGATGTGCTGTTGGGCTGCCTGGGGCATGTGGGCGGTGCGCTCAACCCGCCCACGCCGCTTGTGTTGGGCGAACTCGATCCCGCACGCTTTGCGACGCCGACGGTGCCGCGTGAGCCCAAGTTGGGCTCCGAGCGCTATCCGCTCGTCGATCCGGTGCGCGGCCTGTGCACGACCATCGGCCAATCGATCCTCGCCGGCGACCTGCGTGGGCTCATCGTCTATGCCAGCAACCCTGGTGCGGGTTACGGCAACGCCGATGCGTGGCTTGGCATCTTGCAGCAGCTCGACCTGCTCGTGACGATCGATATTCGCTGGTCTGAGACGGCGCGTGCGTCTGACTATGTGCTGCCCGACGTGACGTATCTGGAGGCCGACCGCGGCGTGGGTACGGTCGTGGGCTGCAACGATGCGCGCGTGTTCTACCGCAGCGCCGTGCTGCCGGTCTTGCATGACGATACGCGTCCCGGCCGGGAGATCTTTGCCGGCCTGGCTGCTGCCTGCGGCGTGGGCGAGTATTTTGACTTTACGCCTGACGACTTGGCGGCTGCCCAGGTGGCTCCGTTTGGGATCGACCTCACTGCGCTCAAGGAGCGCGGTTGGGCAGACACGGGCGTGCCGCTGCCGTCGCGTACGGGCAAGCCGGTGGTTCCGCTCGGCGGCGGCAAGATTGCGCTGGCAAACGACGTATGGGAGCGCGCCGGCTTGGGTCGTGTGCCTGGCTGGATTGCGCCCATGGTGGAGCCGGGGCTGGGGATGTTTCGCCTCATTAGCGGCAACCGGCCCTTTGAGTCGCACACTTCGCGCAGACTTGCTGCGGCGGGTGCTGTCGAGGCAGGTTCCGACTTGGACGCCGTGCAGATGAATGCCGACGTCGCCGAGCGCATGGGTATCGCCAACGGCGAGGTCGTCGAGCTGGTGAGCGACATGGGCCGCGACCGCGTACGCGTGGAGACCACGCCCTATCTGCATCCTGCGTGCATCTTTACGTCGGCGGCTCCGGGCGGGCGTTCGTTTGGCGCTGGCGCGGATGGCGCCCAGGCACTTGGCGTCGGCCCGCTCGACCACACGCCGCTGCGCTGGGATCCCATTACGGGAGCCGCGCTCACCCAGGAAAATGCCGTTCGCGTGGAAAAGATTGCTGCGCGCGGGGATAATGACGAGTAATTGACTCAGCCGATGCGTTCGACTGATTTACGTTTGTTTTGAAAGGCCGTACATGAGCGATAGCCAGAACATTTCCGATGAGGTGCGCGCCCGTCTGCGCGCCATTCCCTCCGTCAACGAGCTGCTCGCCGAGTGGCCAGTGGTGAAGGCGGCGGGGGAGACGTGTGATGCGGTAGTCCATGCCGCCGTCACGGCCGTGCTCGACGAGGAGCGCGCCGCCATTCGCGCCGGCGCCGCCCCACGCTCAAAACGCGAGCTGGCGTCGGCTATCGAATTCCGTGCGCATCGTTCTGCGCTGCCGAGTCTACGTCCAGCCGTCAACGCCACGGGTGTGGTCATCCACACCAATCTGGGTCGCGCCCCGCTTGCGGAATCGGCTGCCAAGGCCGTGGCCGAGGTCGCGCGCGGCTACAGCACGCTCGAGTACAGTGTGGACACCTGCTCGCGCGGCTCGCGCAAGGAGCACGCCGCGCAGCTGATCCGCTCGCTCACCGGTGCCGAGGACGCGCTTGTGGTCAACAACAACGCCGCCGCGGTGCTGCTGGTGCTGGCGACCCATGCCGCAGGCAAGGAGGTCATCGTCAGCCGCGGCGAGCTCGTCGAGATCGGCGGCAGCTTCCGTATCCCCGATGTCATGGTGGCCTCGGGCGCCAAGCTCGTCGAGGTCGGAGCCACCAACCGCACGCATTTGAGCGACTACGAGCGCGCCATCACGACCGATACGGCGATGATCCTTAAGGTCCATCCTTCCAACTATCGCATCGAAGGTTTTCACGAGGAAGTGAGCTCAAGGGGGCTCGCCGCACTGGCCCATAAGCACGGCCTGCTGTTCTATGAAGACCAGGGGTCGGGCGCGCTGTTGCCTGACGACATCCTGGTTCGTGGCGGCGAGGAGACTACACCCACTTCGGTGGCGGCGGGGCTCGATATCGTGTCGTGCTCGGGTGATAAGCTGCTGGGCGCCGCGCAGGCGGGCATTATCATGGGCCGCCGCGATCTGGTCCAGGCATGCGGGTCGCATCCGCTTATGCGTGCCCTGCGTCCGGGCAAGCTCGCACTGGCGGCGCTCGAGGCCACGCTGCGCATCTACATGGACGGTGCCGATGTGGCCCATCGCGACATTCCGGTCCTCAGCATGCTTACGCTTCCTCAGGCTCACCTGGAGCGTCGTGCGCGCAAGTTGCGCGATCTTATGGCGGCGGGGCTCGATAAGGCCGGCTGCCCGTGTGCTGTTGAGCTGGAGATCGTTGAGGAGGCGTCGACTCCCGGCGGCGGTTCGCTGCCTACCGTCGAGCTGCCGACGATGTGCGTTGCCGTACGCCTTGTTGACGAGCACCTGACGGTCGACGCGCTCAAGCGCTCGCTCGTTCAGGACTTCGATACGCCGGTCGTCACGCGCACCTCGCACGATCGCATTCTGTTTGACGTCCGCACGCTCGTGGGCGACCGCGATATCGAGACGGCGGCGTCGACGCTTTCCTCGTGCGTTGCCAAGGTGGCGCGCCGATGAGTGGGGTCGAAGCGTTGGTGGAATGCCCTGTTATCGTTGGAACGGCGGGCCACGTCGACCACGGTAAGTCGGCGCTCATCGAGGCGCTGACCGGTAAGAATCCCGACCGCTTGGAGGTCGAGCGTCTCCGTGGCATGACCGTGGAGCTCGGCTTTGGCGAGCTGGCGTTGCCGAGTGGCAAGATCGTTGGCCTGGTCGACGTGCCGGGCCACGCGCATTACTTGCGCGCCATGGTGCAGGGCGCCACAGGTATCGACGTGGCCGTGCTGGTGGTTTCGGCCGTCGAGGGTGTGATGCCGCAGACCCGCGAGCACGTGCATGTGCTGGAGCTGCTGGGCGTCTCGCATATGGTGGTCGCGCTGACGATGTGCGACTTGGCCGATGCCGAGATGACCGAGCTTGCCGAGCTCGATGTTGATGACTTTTTGTCGGGCACCGTGTTTGCGGGCGCGCCGATCGTTCCCGTGTCGTCAAAGACGGGCGAGGGGATTGATGCGCTGCTGGCAGCGCTCGACGAGTGCGTTGACGCCTGTTGGGCTGCCTGTCGCGATCGCGCCGAGCGAACCGACGCCGCGCCGCGCCTGCCGATCGATCGCTGCTTTACGATCAAGGGTGCCGGCACCGTCGTGACGGGTACGCTGCACGACGCGCCGGTTGCGGTGGGCGATGAGCTGGTCGCGCTGCCGTCGCGCACGGTCTGTCGTGTGCGCGGGATTCAGGTTCATGGTGACACGCAGCGGGCGTTGCCCGGTCAGCGCGTGGCACTCAACCTGGTGGGCGACGGTGCCGCTTCGCTCGATCGCGGCGAGATGCTTGGCGTGGAAGGCCGTTTTGGCCAGACGCTGCGCTTTATGATGACGTTGACCTACCTGGGCCGTGAGGGCGCCAAGCCGCGCGTGCTCGAGTCGGGCGCGCGTGTGCACGTGATGGCGGGTACGGCCGAGGTCGTCGGCCGCATCATGTTCATGGAGGGCGAGGCCCCCATGGCGGTGGGCGAGACCCGTAATGTTCAGGTACGATTGGAAAACTCGCTGCCGCTACGTGCCGGGGACCATGCCGTGGTGCTGTCCTATTCGCCCGTGATGCTTATTGGCGGCGGGCGTGTGCTGCTTTCGCGCTGCCGTCGCTCGCGCGAGCTTGCCGAAGGGGAGCGTGTGCTGTATACGGCACTCGAGTCCGGCGATATCGCGGGCGGTGTGGGCGCTTGGCTGGCGCTGCAGACGCTGCCGGTTGCGGCCGTTGATGTTGCCGAGGCTTTGGATCTTGGTGTCGGCGAGGTCGATGCCGCACTGCGCGGGTTGGTGGCGCAGGGCGCTGCTCGCGCGCTTGCTGGCTCGGATGGCTCGCTGTATGCAGATTCTTCCGCGCTCGACGCCGCGATGGATTCACTGGCGGCGACCCTGTCAGCCATGCACGCGGCGGCTCCCAAGGAGACGGGCTTTACGCCCGGCGCCGTTGCCCATGCTGCGTGGCCTGCCGCTGATGATGGCGTTGCCGCGGCTCTGATTGCCGAGGGCTGCTCGCGTGGCGTGTGTGCCGCCGAGGGTGCCGAGGTATTCGACCCGCACTCCGCTGCCGCCGCGGCGCGTGTGGTGCGCGAGGCCTGCGAACGTATCGTTGCCTTGCTGGACGAAGCCGGCCTCGATGCACCGACGTTGCCCGAAGTGGGCGAGCAGTTGCAGCTCGATCGCGACACCATGACGTGTGCCCTGCGCGAGCTTTCGCTCAATCGCTCGATCGTTAAGGTCGAGCGCGACGTTGCCCTGTCTGCCGCCGCCGAGGCCCATGCGCGTGAGCTCGTCGCCGCCGCCATTGAGGCAGCCGGCGACGCAGCCACCACGAGCGTGCTGCGTGAGGCTCTGGGCGTGTCGCGCAAACGTGCCATCAGCATCTTGGAGCACCTGGATGCCGTGCGCTTTACGGTGCTCGACAAGGAGGCCGGCGGCCTGAGGTCCCTGCGCTAGATTGGCTGCTCGGTTTGGTAAAATACCGCCGCACTTGGGAACGGATGGGCTCCGGTGGGCTCCGCGGTCCTCAAAACCGTTGCGAGGCGTGCAAAACGTCTTGGATGTGTTCGATTCACATACGTTCCCGCCATACGCTACCAGCGCTTTTGTGCTCGCGGTCTTGCTGCGTGCCGCAAAGGCGCTGTTTTGTTTTTGCATGGGTTTGCCGTGTTGTCTGCCTTGTCGCCTACGGCAATTGGTCCCGTGCGTTGGGCTTTGAACGTTCCGATGGAGGTGTTTTGCCGTATGACTACCGTAAGACGTGCCGATCTTTCTTGTGTTGTCCAGGCGGGCGGGCTGTCCTCGCGCATGGGCCGTGACAAGGCACGGATGTTGTTTTGCGGCGAGCCCTTGATCGAACGCGTACTGTGCCGCCTGGCTCAGGTTGCCGGCGAGCTGGTCGTGACGACTTCGCGTCCCAGCGAGCTTGCCTATCTTGAGGAGCACGCGTTTGGCGGCCTGGTGCCGCGTGTGGTGGCGGACCTTGAAGGACCGGCGGGTGCCATGCGCGGCATCGCGAGCTCGTTGGTTGCGGCCCGATTGCCGCTCGTGGCGATTGTCGCCTGCGATATGCCGTTTGTCTCGCCGGAACTTATCGGCGCGCTTGCCGATCGTGCCGAGGCCGAGGCGCTCGACGTGTGCGTGCCGCGCGAGGAGCGTTGGATTGAGCCGCTTTGCGCCGTCTGGCGCCGTGACGCGTGTGCGCCGGTTGCCCAAGAGCTGCTCGCCTGCGACCGCCAGCGTATTCGCTGCCTGATCAATCGCGTTCAGGCTGGTTATATGGATGAGCCGCAAATCGTTGAGGCCGCGGGCTCGACGCTCTGCTTCGAAAACGTCAATACGCCCGAGGAGTTTGCGGCGGCCGAGTTACTCGTCTAGACGATTGGAGTTGCCATGTCTCACGATATTTGTCCCGACACGGGAGAACCTTGCACTTGCGACGGGTCCGAACCCTGTACCTGCGGTTGCGGTGGCTGTGGACATACTGCGGAAGAGGAAGCGGCCGCCGCGGCGTATCGCGATGCACACCGCGAAGGCCCGTCCGGTGATGCTCTCGACCATGAACGCAAGATCATCGTTTCGTTCGATAGCACCTTCGATGTGATGGAATGCGAGCAGCTGTGCCTTGCCGCCGGTGTGCCCGGGCGCATCATGCCGCTTCCCGGCTCCATCACCGCCGGCTGCGGGCTGTGCTGGGCCATGCCGTTCTCGGGCGACGCCCTCGCCGCCTTCCGCGCTGTCACCGAGGGCCGCGTAATCCCCGCCGACTACCATCAGCTCCTCCTCTAACCACCAACATCACCACAAAGGTGCCTGTCCCCAATGTGGTGGCTTGGAACACGTGGACGAAACAGGTTTGAAACACAGGTTTTGCACGTCAGGCACTCAAAAACGCTTCTACCTGCATCGTAATCAAAACGAAACATCTGCTCGTCGGCTTATGCGTAACTTTGCTGCAACAGTGCGATATTATCCATACTCGATAAAGCTCGCGGCGCATGGGGCGCCTCGAACGACACTTTTCTTTTCCATCAATTGGAGGAAGCATGAGCTACACGCAGAAAGTTCTCGACGAGCTCAAGGCCCGCTATCCCGAGCAGCCTGAGTTCATCCAGGCCGCGACCGAGATCCTCGGCACCATCCAGCCGGCGCTCGACGCCCACCCCGAGTACGAGGAGGCCGCCCTGCTGGAGCGCCTCGTCGAGCCCGAGCGCATCGTTATGTTCCGTGTCCCTTGGGTCGACGACCAGGGCAAGGTCCAGGTCAACCGCGGTTACCGCGTCGAGTTCAACTCTGCCATTGGACCCTACAAGGGCGGCCTGCGCTTTAACCCGACGGTCACCCTGGGCATGCTCAAGTTCCTGGGCCTGGAGCAGATCCTCAAGAACAGCCTGACCACCCTTCCCATGGGCGGCGGCAAGGGCGGTTCCGACTTTGACCCCAAGGGCAAGTCCAACAACGAGATCATGCACTTCTGCCAGTCCTTCATGACCGAGCTCTATCGCCACATTGGCCCCAACACCGACGTTCCCGCCGGTGACCTGGGCGTTGGCGGCCGCGAGGTTGCCTACCTGTTTGGTCAGTACAAGCGCCTGACCAACGAGTGGACCGGCGCCCTCACCGGCAAGGGTCTCTCCTTTGGCGGCTCGCTTGCCCGTACCGAGGCCACCGGTTACGGTCTGGTCTACTTTGTGGACGAGTACCTCAAGAGCCGCGGCGACTCCTTCGAGGGCAAGAACGTCGTCGTTCACGGCTCCGGTAACGTCGCTATCTACGCAGTCCAGAAGGTCGCCCAGCTCGGCGGCAAGGTGCTCGCCTGCTCCGACACCCACGGCTGGGTCGAGGATCCCGACGGCATCGACTACACCGTGCTCGAGCATGTCTACAACAAGAAGCGCTCCGGCCACGACAAGGGCGTCACGCTCGCCATGTACGTTGACGAGAAGCCCAGCGCCGTGTGGCACGAGGGTGACGGCCGCGGCGTGTGGCAGCTTCCCTGCGACATCGCGCTGCCCTGCGCTCGCGAGAACACGCTGCTGCTCGAGGACGCCCAGGCGCTCGTCGCCAACGGCTGCAAGGTGGTCGGCGAGGGCGCGAACATGCCCACGACCATCGAGGCCACGACCTACTTCCAGGAGAACGGCGTCGCCTTTATGCCCGGAAAGGCTGCCAACGCCGGCGGCGTGCTCGTGTCCGGCCTGGAGATGAGCCAGAACGCCGAGCACCTGTCTTGGACCTTCGAGGAGGTCGACGGCAAGCTCGAGCAGCTCATGCGCGGCATGTTCCACAACGTGGACGACACCGCCAAGGAGTACGGCGAGGAGGGCAACTTCGTCATGGGCGCCAACATCGCCGGCTTCCTGAAGGTCGCCGATGCCATGCTCGCCCAGGGCGTCTGCTAAATCTTCGCTTGATATAGCATCGCGGAAGGCTCCCAGTCATTTTGGCTGGGAGCCTTTTTTGATCCGCATGCGACGGCGGAAATCGGATCATTTTGTCCCGACACGAGCTGTGCCCCCTCGTTTGGTACACTTAAAGGTACTGGACAAGTGAAGAGATGGGGGAGAACGTGCTCAAGTTCGGTACCTACGTCCGTGTTGGAAACGCGGCCGAAGCCTATGAGCTCTTACAGAAGAACCGCAACAACAAGATTGTGGGCGGCGGCATCTGGATGCGCCTGGGTTCGCGTCGCGTGGCGACGGCGATTGACCTTTCGGCCTGCGGACTCGATCAGATCGAGGAGACCGAGACCGAGTTTCGCATCGGTGCCATGTGTACCCTGCGCCAGCTCGAGCGTCATGCCGAGCTCAACGCGCTTGTCAACAATGTCTTTGAGTTTGCCGTCCACGATATCGTGGGCGTTCAGCTGCGCAACACCGCCACGGTGGGCGGCAGCATCTACGGTCGCTTTGGCTTCTCGGACGTGCTCTCGGCCTTTTTGGCGCTCGATTCCTATGTTGAGCTGACGGGCGCCGGCCGCGTGCCGCTTGCCGAGTTTGTGAACATGGGCTACGTACGCGACGTGATCGAGCACGTGGTGGTCATCAAACACGACTACAACGCGAGCTACGAGGCCGTGCGCAAGGCTGCGACCGACTTCCCCTCCTTAAACGTCACCGCCGCCTGGTGGGATAACACCTGGCATGTCACCGTGGGCGCTCGACCGCTGCGCGCGACCCTGCTGCAGGGCGAGGCGTGTGGCCTTGCCGCCGAGCAGCCTTCCGAGGACGAGCTGCGCGCCCTGGCCGCATCCGTGCGCTCGCTGAGCTACGGCACCAACCTGTGGGGCTCTGCCGAGTATCGCCGCCGCATTTCGGCCCCGCTCGCCATCCAGGCTGTGCGTCGCGCCGCCGGCATCGAGCTTTCGGCCGTGCTTGCCCGCGAGCTCGAGACCGTGCAGATCCCCAAGTTTGCCACGGACGAGTATTCCTGTCGCCGCGTGCCCGGCGTCGATTCTAGCGAGGTGCGCTAATGGCTGCCAAACTCATCGATCTTTCCTTTACGCTCAACGGCCGCAAGGTCAAGGTTCAGATTGCCCCCGACACCATGCTCTTTGCACTGTTACGCGAGCAGGGTTGTGCGTCGGTGCGCTGCGCCTGTGAGACCACCAACTGCGGCCTGTGCACGGTGTGGCTCGACGGCGACCCGGTGCTGAGCTGCTCGGTTCCCGCCGCCCGTGTTGAGGGACACACCATCACCACGCTTGAGGGCCTTAAGGCCGAGTCCGAGGCTCTCGCCCGTGCGATGGCTGCCGAAGGCGCTGAGCAGTGCGGTTTTTGCGCCCCCGGCCTTATCATGAACGTGCTGGCGCTCGCCCGTGCCGCCAAGGAGGACCCGAGCCTCGTCGCCACGCGCGAGGAGCTCTCGCGCCAGCTCGCCGGCAACCTGTGCCGCTGCAGCGGCTACGAGAGCCAGCTGCGCGCAATCGTCCGTTTCCTCAACGAGTCCGGCGTGCAGGTGGGCTTTGAGATGCCCGAGCTGCCCGTCAACGACACGAGCTCCGACGGTGTCGCGTACAAGCAGATTACCCACAAGCAGCCCAAGAAGGACTCGAAGGCTCTGCTCGAGGGCAGTCCCGTCTACACGGGCGATATGGTGCCCGCCGGCGCGCTCATCGTCAAACTCAAGCGAAGCCCGTATGCCCGCGCCAAGATTCGCTCCATCGATACGTCGCGCGCCCTGAAGGTGCCCGGCGTGGTGGGCGTCTACACCTACGAGGACGTGCCCAAGCGCCGCTTTACCATCGCCGGCCAGAGCTATCCGCAGCCGAGTCCTTACGACCGCCTGATCCTCGAGAACCTCGTACGCTACCAAAACGAGGAGGTGGCGATCGTCGCCGCCGAGACCGAGGAGGCCGCCGACAAGGCGCTCAAGCTCATTAAGGTCGACTACGAGGTGCTCGAGCCCCTGCTCGACTTTACCCAGGCACTCGATAACGACATCGTAGTCCACCCCGAGGGCGACGTGACCTTTATGTTCCCGCAGGGCGGCGACGTCCCGCGCAACTTGGTATGCAGCGGTACCAGCGACTTTGGCGACTTGGACGAGGCCTTTGCCCAGAGCGACATCGTCTTCACCCGTACCTACACCAGCCAGGCCACGCAGACCGCGCCCATGGAGACCTTCCGAGCCTTCGCGACGACCGACGCGTTTGGGCGTATCTCGGTGACCACCTCCACGCAGGTGCCCTTCCACGTGCGCCGCATGGTCGCGCAGTCGCTCGACATTCCGCAGTCGCAGGTGCAAGTCATTAAGCCGCGCATCGGCGGCGGCTTTGGCTCCAAGCAGACGGGCTGCTGCGAGATCTTCGTGGCATTCGTTACCCAGCAGACCGGCCGTCCGAGCTACTGCTGCTACACTCGCGAGGAGACCATCACCGCGGGCAACTCGCGCCACCAGATGCAGATGACCGTCAAGCTGGGCGCCATGAACGACGGCACCATCACGGCCATCGACCTGCACACGCTGTCCAACGCCGGCGCCTATGGCGAGCATGCCACCACGACGATCGGCCTTTCGGGTCACAAGAGCCTGCCCATCTACAATCACGTGAAGGCGAGCCGCTTTAGCTGGGACGCCGTCTACACCAATACCAACCGTGGCGGCGCGTATCGTGGCTACGGTGCCACCCAGGGCCAGTTTGCCGTGGAGAGCGCCGTCAACGAGCTCGCCGACATGCTGCACATGGACCCGGCCGACCTGCGCCTTAAGAACATCGTGCGCGAGGGCGAGATCATGCCGCAGTACTACAACGAGAAGCTCAACGCCTGCGCACTCGACCGCTGCCTGCTGCGCGCGATGGACATGATCGGTTGGCGCGACAAGCCGCTGGCCGTCGACCTGGGCGATCGCGTGCGTGCTCTGGGCTGCGCGCTCACCATGCAGGGCTCGGGCATCTCCAACGTGGATATCGCCGGCATCGACATGCGCCTGGAAGAGGACGGCTTCATTACGATTTCGACCGGCGCCACCGACAACGGCATGGGCGTCGATACGATCCTGGCGCAGATTGCTGCCGAGGAGCTGGGCGTGGAGAGCTCGCTGATCGTGGTGCGCGGCGTGGACACCGACGTGTCGCCGTTCGATGCCGGCTCGTACGCGAGCTCGGGCACGTACGTGACAGGTCTGGCAGCCAAGAACGCCGCGACCGAGCTGCGTGAGAAGATCTGCGCCAAGGCCGCCCAGATGTGGGACGTGGACGCCGCCGATGTGGTCTTTGATGGTCAGTACGTGCGCCTGTCCGACGAGCGTGCCGCGCGCGAGCAGAACCGCTACCTCACGCTGCGCGACTTTGCCAACCTGTGCGTCAAGAACATCGCGGGCGGAGACGCTCTCACTTCGCATGCTTCTGCCTGCCTGCCAGTTTCGCCTCCGCCGTTTATGGCCGGCATTGCCGAGGTCGAGGTCGACAAGGCCACCGGCAAGGTGACTGTTGTGGATTACGCGGCGGCTGTGGACTGCGGCACCGTGATCAACGAGGCGCTCGCGCGCGTCCAGGCCGAGGGCGGCATTGCCCAGGGCATCGGCCACGCGCTCTACGAGATTGTCGAGCACGACGACCGCGGCCGTCTGCGCACCGGCAACTTTATGAGCTACAAGCTGCCCACGCGCCTGGATATCGGCAGCATTCGCGTGGCATTTGAGCCGAGCTACGAGCCGACGGGTCCGTTTGGCGCCAAGTCGATCGGCGAGGTCGTCATCAACACGCCGCTCGCCGCCGTGGCCTCGGCCGTAGCGCACGCCACCGGCCACCAGGTCCGCTCGCTGCCCATCACGCCCGAGAAGGCCCTGCTGGGGGAGTAGCGGGTCGGCGAACAAGTCGTAATTTGCGGGGCGGGGCAACTCGCCCCGCCTTTTGCACTCGTGGTGAGGTCGTGAGCCTGTAAAAGGTGTGCGTGCGCTTGCCGTTCGTATCTGCTATCATTCCTAGTCTGTGCGCTCATGCGGGCGTGGCGGAATTGGTAGACGCGCCAGATTTAGGTTCTGGTGGGATTCCCGTGAAGGTTCGAGTCCTTTCGCCCGCACCAACGCACCAGCGTCGGTCTCGGCCGTCGCGACACTTTGTTGCATAAAGGTACCAGCACCTCAGATAAGCTGGGCAGTATGAGGAGGAACGTGTTGAACATCACCGCTTCTGACGTCAAGGACGCCAAGCTCACCGCTACGGTCACCATCCCGGCCGCCGACGTCGACGCCGCGATCAAGAAGGCCTACAAGGACACCGCCAAGAAGTACCGCTTCCCGGGCTTCCGCGCCGGCAAGGCTCCCCGTCCGGTCATCGACTCCGCACTTGGCGCCGAGGCTACCCTCGCTCAGGCCACCAACGACCTGATCGCCGCCAACGAGCCCGCCGTCCTCAACGAGCTGGACATCGTCCCCACCAAGAACGGTGACTACAAGGAGCTCGACCTCGCCAAGGATCACGAGGACTACACCTACACCGTCGAGTTCTCCCTGCGTCCTGCTGCCGAGCTCTCTTCCTTCGACGCTGTCGAGATCGAGATGCCCCCTGCGGAGGTCACCGAGTCCGAGATCAACAACCAGGTCGAGATGCTCCTCAACTACCGTGCCACCTTCGAGGACGTCGAGGGTCGCGCCGTCGAGGCCGAGGACTACGTCACCGTCGATCTCAAGGCCGTCGAGAACGCCGACAACTTTGCCGCCGAGGGCCGCATGCTCATCGCCGGTAGCGACAGCAACCCCAAGGAGTTCAACGAGGCCCTGATCGGCGCTAACGTTGACGACGTCAAGACCGTCACCTGGACCGACGAGGTCGAGGAGGGCGAGGAGGCCGAGACCCACACCGTCGAGGTCACCGTCAAGGGCATCAAGGTCCGCAACACCCCCGAGCTCACCGACGAGCTCGTCAAGTCCGACTTTGGCTTCGACAGCATCGACGCTATGCGCGACGCCATCAAGATCGAGATCGAGCAGGACAAGGCTTCCCGCCTCCCGGCCGAGAAGGAGAACCGTTGCGTCTCCGCTCTCGCCGAGCGTCTGCAGCTCGACGAGATGGATGCCGACTACGAGCAGTCCGTCTTTGAGGAGCTTGGCCAGAACTTCCTGTCCAACCTCGCTGCCCGCGGCATGACGCTCGACACCTGGCTGCCCGCTTCCGGTCTGACCATGGAGCAGTTCATCGGCGACCTGCACAAGCAGGCCAACGACGTTGCCCGTGAGTCCCTGGCTCTGGACGCCCTCGCCCGTGAGCTCAAGATTGAGGTCACCGAGGACGACATCAACGCCGAGTTCGAGAAGGCCGGCGTCAAGGACGTCGAGGCTTCCAAGGCCGAGTTCATCGCCGATGGCCGCATGCCTGCCGTCCGCGAGTCCATCCGTCGCTCCAAGGCCGTCGACCACCTGGTCGAGAACGCCAAGGTGACCGAGGTCGACGAGACCGCCAAGGACGCCGAGTAATTCTCGCCACCTTGCCCGCGAGCGCATGCGTGCGCCCGTGATGGGGTAAAGTTATACACCGATTATCCGGTTGCTTCGTACGGTGCCAGCCAATGCATAGCATGCGGGCACCGTACGTTTATCTAGAACCAATTTGGTCCGCAAGAGAGAAATGGAGATGCGTATGATCGCCAAGTTCGATTCCGCCCTCGTGCCATACGTTATCGAGCAGACGCCGCGCGGCGAGCGCAGCTACGATATCTATTCGCGCCTGCTCAACGACCGCATCATCTTCTTGGGCGAGGAGATCAACTCCGTCAGCGCCAACCTGGTCGTTGCCCAGCTGCTGCATCTTGAGAGCCAGGATGCCGAGAAGGATATCTCGCTCTACATCAATTCGCCCGGTGGCGAGGTCTACTCCGGCCTGGCGATTCTGGACACCATGAACTTCATCAAGCCGCAGGTCTCCACTATCTGCGTCGGTATGGCCGCGTCTATGGCCGCTGTGCTGCTTTCGGCCGGCGCCAAGGGCAAGCGCTTCTGCCTGCCGCACTCCAAGGTCATGATTCACCAGCCCAGCGGCGGTGCCCAGGGTCAGCAGACCGAGATCGAGATCGTGGCCGAGGAGATCAAGAAGACTCGCCGCGAGCTCAACCAGATCCTGTCCGACGCCTCGGGCCAGCCCATCGAGAAGGTCCAGGCCGACACCGAGCGCGACAACTACCTGACCGCTGCCGAGGCCCTCGACTACGGCCTGATCGACCGTATCGTCACCTCGCGCGATCTCGCCGCGAAGGACGCCTAGGATGGCAGGTAACATGCAGGACAACTTTGACGAGAACGGCAACCCCATCCGCTGCTCCTTCTGCGGAAAAGAGCAGGGCCAGGTTCGTCGCCTCGTAAAGGGCCCGACCAACATCTTTATCTGTGACGAGTGCGTCGCCGCCTGTTCCGAGATTCTGGAAGAGTCGCTGGCTTCGGACTTTATGGACGCTGCCCGCAACGGCAAACTGCCAGGCTTCCTCAACGACCACGGTCAGGCTGCATCCCAGCCGGCTGTGGACCCCGAGACCGAGGGCTTTGAGCTTGAGGACGACCGTCAGGTCATCACACACGTGCCGACGCCGCACGAGATCTATGACGAGCTTTCGGCCTATGTTATGGGCCAGGAGGACGCCAAGCGTGCCATGTCGGTGGCCGTGTACAACCACTATCGCCGCGTGATCGAGGGCGGCGCTGCGCTTTCGGCCTTTGACGACGGTTTGGACTCGCAGCTCGATGATGATATGGACGAGGTGGAGCTCGCCAAGTCCAACATTTTGCTGCTCGGTCCCACCGGTACCGGTAAGACGCTGCTCGCCCAGACGCTCGCACGTATCCTCGAGGTGCCGTTTGCCATCGCCGACGCCACCGCGCTCACCGAGGCCGGTTACGTGGGCGAGGATGTGGAGAACATCCTGCTCAAGCTCATCAATGCCGCCGATGGCGATATTGAGCGCGCGCAGGTCGGCATTATCTACGTGGACGAGATCGACAAGATCGCCCGCAAGGCCGAGAACCTCTCCATCACCCGCGATGTTTCGGGCGAGGGCGTTCAGCAGGCGCTGCTTAAGATTCTTGAAGGTACGGTGGCAAGCGTTCCGCCCACCGGCGGCCGCAAGCATCCCCAGCAGGAGCTGCTGCAGATCGATACGACCAACATCCTGTTTATCTGCGGCGGTGCCTTTGTGGGTCTGGACAAGATCATCGCCGATCGCGTGGGCAACAAGGGTGTGGGCTTTAACTCCGAGATCGCCGGCCCCACCTCGGTCGACGAGAACGACCTGCTGCGCCAGGTGCTCCCGCAGGACCTCAACGCCTTTGGCATGATTCCCGAGTTTGTGGGTCGTACGCCCGTCGTCACCCAGGCGCAGGCGCTCGACGAGGACGACCTGGTGTCGATCCTGACCGAGCCCAAGAACGCCGTGGTGCGTCAGTACCGCAAGATGTTCCAGCTCGAGGACGTTGAGCTTGAGTTTGAGGACGCGGCGTTGCACGAGATCGCCCGCATGGCGCTCGCCCGCAAGACCGGCGCCCGCGGCCTGCGCGCCATCTGCGAGGACGTGCTGCAGCAGACGATGTTCGACCTCCCCAGCGAGGAGGGCGTTGCCAAGGTCGTCGTAACCGAAGCCGCCGTAAAGGGCGAAGAACAGCCCCAACGCATCTACGGGTAAATAGTTTGAATCCAGGCCCCGCGGCAACCACCGCGGGGCCTGCCATTTAGGGACAGGTTTATTTTGGTCGGTTTTATATGGGCAAATGTCGTTTCCCCTGATAAAACCTACCAAAATAAACCTGTCCCTTTTCGGCAGGTATGCCTGTGCTATTCTGTGAGATTGTCAAGTTAGTACCTTCAGACTGAAGTAATCGATACCTAAGGCGTGTCCGCCTGCTTGGTTTTCGTAGATTCCGCACGAGCCGAAGAGCACTTAATGTGCTCTTCGTGCGAGCCAGGACCTGACCGAGCGAAAACCAAGCAGGCGGACACGCCGGCGGGACAGGGAGAGATATATGGAAGAGATGCCCAAGAACTACGATCCGTCGACCAACGAGCCGGCGATCCTGCAGAAGTGGCTCGACGGCGGCTACTACAAGCGCCGTGAGGGCGTGGGCGACTGCACCGTCACCATTCCGCCTCCCAACGTGACCGGCAAGCTCCACATGGGCCATGCCACCGACGACTCCATCCAGGACGCCATCATTCGTATGGCTCGCATGCGCGGTAAGTCCACGCGCTGGGTGCTCGGCACCGACCATGCCGGTATCGCTACGCAGACTAAGGTCGACAAGAAGCTCAAGAGCGAGGGCATCAGCCGCCTGGAAATCGGTCGCGACAAGTTCGTCGACGCCTGCTGGGACTGGACCCACGAGTACGGCGGCATCATCGTCGAGCAGATCAAGCGCATGGGTTGCTCCGTCGACTTCGATAACGAGCGCTTTACCATGGACGAGGACTATGCCCAGGCCGTGCGCAAGGTCTTCTGCGACTGGTACCACGACGGTCTGATCTATCGCGGCAAGCGCATCGTCAACTGGTGCCCCAACTGCACCACCGCCATCTCGGACGACGAGGCCGAGTACAAGGACGAGAAGGGCCACCTGTGGCACCTGCGCTACCCGCTGACCGAGCCGGTCAACGGCCAGGACTATATCGTCGTCGCCACCACGCGCCCCGAGACCATGCTCGGCGACACGGGCGTCGCCGTTTCCCCGAAGGACCCCGAGAAGGCCGCCTTCGTGGGCAAGACCGTCAAGCTTCCCATCGTCGACCGTGAGATCCCCATCTTTGAGGATTGGCATGTCGACGCCAACTTTGGCTCCGGCTTTGTCAAGGTCACCCCGGCCCACGACCCCAACGACTACGCCATGGGTCAGGCTCACGACCTGCCGCAGATCAATATCTTCGACGAGCACGCGGTGGTCGTCGAGGGCTACGGCGAGTTCACCGGCATGACCCGCGAGGAGTGCCGCGAGGCCGTCATCAAGTGGTTTGAGGAGCATGACCTGCTCGATCACGTCGAGGACCTCGATCACTCCGTCATGCACTGCTACCGTTGCGACGCCGCACTGGAGCCGTGGCTGTCCGAGCAGTGGTTCGTCGCCGTCGATAAGCTCAAGGGGCCGGCGCTGGACGCCGTCAACTCTGGCAAGGTCACCTTCCACCCCGCGCGTTGGACGCAGACCTACACCACCTGGATGGAGAACCTTAAGGACTGGTGCATCTCGCGCCAGCTGTGGTGGGGCCACCGCATCCCTGTGTTCTACTGCGAGGACTGCGGCTGGGAGGACGCCCTTACCGAGGACACCGACGTGTGCCCCAAGTGCGGCGGCCATCACGTGCATCAGGACGAGAACGTGCTGGACACCTGGTTCAGCTCGCAGCTGTGGACCTTCGCCACGCAGGGCTGGCCGCAAAAGCCGGAGCTGCTCGAGGGGCATCACCCCACGACGGCGCTCGTCACCGCGCGCGACATCATCGCGCTGTGGGTCGCCCGCATGGTCATGAGCTCGCTGTATTTCCTGGACGAGGTGCCGTTTAAGGATGTCGTCATCTACCCGACGATCCTTGCCAAGGACGGCAGCCGAATGTCCAAGTCCAAGGGCAACGGCGTTGACCCCATGGACCTCATTGGCATGTACGGCGCCGATGCCATGCGCTTCAACCTGCTCACGCTGTGCACCAACAACCAGGATGTCAAGTTCGACGCGAACATCGATAAGAAGACCAAGAAGCTCATCGACAGCCCGCGTACCGACCAGGCTAAGTCGTTTGTGACCAAGATCTGGAACGCCAGCCGCTTCCTGCTCATGAACATGGAGGGCTACACGCCCGGTGAGCCCGTCGTTGAGACGCCGGCTGACGCCTGGATGTTCAGCCGCCTGGCCAAGGCCGTCAAGATGGTCACCGAGGGTATTGAGAACTACACCTTTGGCGACATGGCCCGCGGCGTGCAGCAGTTCTTCTGGAACGAGGTCTGCGACTGGTACGTCGAGGTCACCAAGGCCCGCCTGAAGGGCGAGGGCCGTCTGCAGGCTCAGCGTAACCTGATCTTTGTGCTCGACACCTCCATTCGCCTGATGCACCCGCTCATGCCGTTTGTCACCGAGGAGATCTGGGACAACATGCCGGCGAGCGTGCTCGACCTGGACGCCGAGGGCAACGTGAACCGCGCCGAGGCGCTCATGATCGCCAAGTGGCCCGAGCCCGCCGACTACGCCAAGTATGTTGACGAGCCCGCCGAGCGCGCGTTTGAGCTGTGCCGTACCGTCGTTTCCGCTGCCCGCGCCACCCGTTCGCGTTATCGCCTGAGCCCCAAGGCCGAGCTCGACGTGGTCGTGCGCGCCGGTGCCGAGGACATCGAGAAGCTCGAGAGCCTGCGCTCGACGATTGAGCCGCTGGCGAATACCGCGTCGCTGGTGATGGGTGTGGACGTTGAGAAGCCGGCCGCGAGCATTGCCGTGGTTGACAGCGGTGTCGAGGTCTTTGTGGTGCTCGAGGGCAAGGTCGACCTTTCGGCCGAGAAGGCGCGCCTGGAGAAGGAGATCGCCGCGGCCCAAAAGGAGCTCGCCGGCTGCGAGAAGACACTCGCCAACGAGGGCTTTGTGGCTAAGGCCGCGCCTGCGGTGGTTCAGAAGAAGAGGGACCGTGCAGCTGAGCTCAAGGAGATCCTGACGGCACTGACCTTGCAGGTTGCTGACTTCTCGTAAGCGTAACTGGGGGACGCGGTTTGGGGCTTTGCTCGCTACTGCGGACAGTCCTGCTCGCACGAAGGCCACATTAAGTGGCCTTCGGCTCGTGCGGAACTTGTATCGAGCAAAGCCCCAAACCGCTCCCACAGCGGTTTTCCGTTCCGCCGTTCTAACGAACGGCGGCTGAATCGACGCTGCAAACGCCTCTGATGGCCAATCTGCCGTTCAACTTCGGACGCATGGGCACAAGCCCTATGCGCCCTTGTTTCACGGCACCTTGGCTCATCAGAGGCGTTTTCGCTGACTATCCTCTACCTATACTGTTTCAATTTGCTATGAATGGCGGTTCTGAAAATGCCTAAGCGTTCTGGCCTGTATGTTGTTCCGTTTTCGTTTGAGTTGCTTTCGTTTGGTGAGGCTGTTTCGCTTGCTGCTGATACGGGGCGGATTTCTGGGGATGCTGGGCCGTTGTTGGAGACGGTTGTCGATATGCTTGATGAGTTGGGGCGGCCGGATGAGTATTTTGATTGCATTCAGGTTGCCGGCACCAATGGCAAGACTTCGACTACGCGGTTTTCGGCAGCCATCTTGCGTGGCGAGGGGCTTAAGACCGCTCTGTATACGTCTCCGCAACTTGTGCGCTATCCCGAGCGCATGGAGGTTGATGGGCGCGTTGTGAGTGACGAGACTTTTGCCCGTGGCGTTTCTGCCGCCGTCGAGGCGGGGCGTCGCGTGAATGCCCATCGTTTGGCGGCAGGGGAGCGCGCGTATACCATTACGCCGTTTGATCTGCTCACGGCTGCAGCGCTCGTGGTGTTTGCCGAGGCTGCGGTGGACGTTGCCGTACTCGAGGTTGGCATGGGCGGACGTTGGGACGCCACGAGTGCGACCGATCCCGTCGCCGTCGCCATTACAGGCATCGGGCTCGACCATACGCGCATTCTGGGTGACACGCTCGAGGCCATCGCGGGGGAGAAGGCTGCGGTTATCAAGCCCGGGCGCCTGGTTGTTTTGGGCGAGGGTACGCATGAGGCGAGCGTTCAGCGCGTGATGGATGCCCGTTGCCGCGAGTGCGGCGTTGTGCCGCTCGTGGTGAACCATGCCACGACCAAGGTGCCGGCACACGTGGGCGATACGGTGGAGTTCAGCTGCACCACGCCGCGTGCGATTTACACGTCGAGCATGGTCAAGCCGGCGTATCAGCCGCAGAATGCCGCGTGCGCGATTATGCTGTGCGAGGGGTATCTGGGGCGTGAGCTCGACCACGATGCGCTCGATGTTTCGCTCATGGGCTGCCCTACGCCTGGTCGTTTTGATGTGCTGGGGACCGATCCGCTTAAGCTGATCGATGCCTGCCACAACCCTCAGAGCTGCGAGAACTTTGTGAGCGCGCTGGACGAGATCGATCCGTGTGTAGAGAATCGCCCCACGCTGCTGTGCGCCGCGCTGGCCGACAAGGACGTGGCGGGCATCGTCGACGTGCTGGTTCCGGCGTTCCCCCGTGTGGTCGTAACCCAGACCGATTCCGATCGCGCCCTGCCGGCAGAGGAGCTTGCCAAGCTGGTGGACGCCAACAAGCTCGCCGGTGTATACCCGAGCGTGCCCGAGGCCCTAGCCGCCTTCGAAGCCGCCGACGAGCCCTTCGTAGCCGCCGGCACCATCACCCTAGCCGGCGAAGTTGCCGCCCTGCTGCGTTAACCCATCCCCTCATCAGTTGCGGTGATATACGGACTGTTTTATGGGCTAGAAGCCTTTTACAGTCCCTATTTCACCGCAACTTGGTAAAGCAGTCTTTTTGGGACGGGGCTATTTTGACTACCCTGCAAGCGGGTAGTCAAAATAGCCCCGTCCCAAATTAGCTACCCTTTGCCTTATGCAGACCTGCTTGCCACGAAATGGGCCTATCTACTACGTTTGACCGTCACCTTCGACCACACCAAGAATTGTGAAAGTAAAACCGCAGGTAGAAGGCCTGGCGATTTTCAAAAAAGACCCGCATGGTTGACCCATGCGGGTTAAACGTAGGAGATAGGCCGTTTTCGTGGCGCAGCGTCAGCGGGATGCAGCAAAAGGACTGTCCCTTTGCCGCATTGGCTACTCCAGGCAGGTCGGATCGTGGGGGTAGGCGTTGAGGATCTCTACACCGTCCTCGGTTACCAGGGCCAGGTCCTCGATGCGGACGCCGGTGCGGCCGGGGAGGTAGATGCCCGGCTCGATGGAGAACGTCATCCCCGGCTCGATTACCTGCTCGTTGACGAGCGAGACGTCGCCGGGCTCGTGGTCCTGCAGGCCGATCGAGTGGCCCAGGCGATGCGTAAAGTACTTGCCGTAGCCCGCGTCCTCAATCACGTCGCGCGCGGCGCGGTCCAAGTCGCACATGCGCACGCCCGGTGCGATGAGCGCCTCCGCGGCCTCGTTGGCACGACGCACGATGTCGTAGATGCGCACCGTCTCTTCGTCCGGTTCGCCCCAAAAGAACGTGCGCGTCATGTCCGAACAGTAGTTGCGATGGCGGCCGCCGATGTCGAACAGCACCACGTTGCCGCGCTCGAGCACCGTGTCGTCGGGCTCGTGATGGGGGTCGCCGGCGTTGGCGCCAAAGCTTACGATGGGCGGGAAGCTAAAGCCCTCGCAGTCGTGCTTGCGGTACAGGCCGAGCATCTGGTCGGCAATTTCGCGCTCCGTCACGCCCTCGTGCACGAGCTTGATTGCGTCGGCCATCACGGCGTCGTTGGCAGCGGAGGACACGCGCATGAGCTCCTGTTCGGCGGCGTCTTTGTACGTGCGTGCTGCGGTGACGGCAAAGTCGCCCAAGAAGAACTCGCTTGCGGCGTTGCGCTCCATGAGGGGCATCAAAAAGCCGGAGCGCATGACGGTGTCGATGCCGAGCGGCTTGGTCGGATCGACCTCGCGCGCGATGGCGTCGGCCACGATGTCGGTATCGGTGTGGTAGGCAACGCGGGCGTTGTCGTACTCGGGCAGCTGGTGCAGTGCGTTGACCAGGATCACGGGCTCGGCATCGCGCGCGAGCAGCACGCCGCAAAAACGCTCGAACATATCGGCATAAAAGCCGGTCAGATAATAGATCGACCACGGGTCGTTTACAAGCAGCTGCGCGCCGGGGCGCTGAGCCTCGAGCGCATCGAGCACGCGTGCCACACGCTGGTCATCGACATGTGCCATGAAACATCCTTTCACTAGGGTGCCACCATGGTATCCCATGCCCGGCACATGGGGACGTTCCTTTTATGCCGGCACTTTGGGACACTCCTTGGTCTGATGCCTCCTGAGGCGTGCAAAAGTAGCTAAAAGAGCACCGTCCCAAAATGACTACTTTGGCTTATTCGATGTCCATGCTAGCGACTAGGTTGATGTTGGTGTCTAGGAGGTTCTCCAGCACGACGTCGCCCATGCGGATGGGAGCGTTGACGACCAGGCCGCGGATGAGGTCCATCGCCTGGGCGTGGAGCGCCAGCGGGATGGCTTCGGCCGTGCGAACGGGCAGCAGTGCCTCGTCGCCGCCAGATACGGCTACGGTCGTCGTGAGCACGCGCATGGGGCAGGTGAGCTCCTGGTGCGCGAATTTATCGCCGCGCGGGCAGCTGTTGCCGGTCACGGAGCGCACCGCCGCCACGCTGCCGTCGTCATCGCGCTCGGCCTCAACCGTCAGGAGGCATTCGGATGGACAGGTGGTGCAGTTGAACTGCAACGTCTCGGTTGCGGTATTGCTCATGGCCTTATGCCTCCTCTACAGGGTCGACGGATAGAACAATTTCGCTATCTCCCAGGTCGATTGCTCGCTGAATCACTTTTGCCGGCAGCGGGAAGCTTTCCATAACGCTCGGCTTAAAGGCGCGGATCTTTCCGGCGAACAGTTCCTCGCCGTTAGCCAGGATTCGCACGCGGGCGGCATCGACAGGCCGGCGCACGCGGAAGTTGAGCTTGGTGAGCCCGACGGTTGTGATACGCCCCGGAAGTGCGTAGCCGGCAATGCCGGCGGGGGAGACCGTGAGCTCGCAGCTCGCGCTCGCAGCGTCAGCCTCGTCGCCCAGCGCCCATGCCGCCGCAGCCGCGCCAGCGCGCTCGGACTCGGTCGTCACGTTATCAGCCAGGTCGTGCACGTGCAGCACGTTGCCGCAGGCAAAGATGCCCGGCACGCCCGTTTGCAGGCTCTGGTCCACCACGGCGCCGCGCGTGCGCGGATCCAGCTCCACGCCCGCGGCCACCGAAAGCTCGTTCTCGGGAATCAATCCCACCGAGAGCAGCAGCGTGTCGCACGGAACGACGCGCTCGGTCCCCGGAATGGGCGCCAGGAGTTCGTCGACCTGGCTGACCTCGACGGCCTCCACGCGGTCATACCCGATCACACGCGTGACCGTTGTCGACAGATGCAGCGGAATGCCAAAATCGTCCAGGCAGTTCTTGACGTTGCGGCGCAGGCCGTTGGCGTACGGCATAAGCTCGTACACGCCCTCGACCGAAATCCCCTCGAGCGTGCAGCGGCGCGCCATGATTAGCCCAATGTCGCCCGAGCCCAATATGACGGCGCGCGAGCCGGGTTTGAGGTTGTCGATATTGATGTATCGCTGCGCCAGGCCGGCCGAAAATACGCCGGCGGGACGGCTGCCGGGAATCTTGATCTCGCTGCGCGTACGCTCGCGGCAACCCATGGCAAGGACGACGGCACGTCCTGTGAGTTGCAACATGCCGGCGGGATTCATGAGCGTGACGGTGTGGGCCGCGGCCTTGCGCGAGTCCGGTGCGTCCGAGCCCCCGTCAATCCCAATCACCATGCTGTCCAAGAACAGAGCAATGTCGGTGTCGCGCACCTGGTCGATAAACCGCTGCGCGTACTCGGGACCGGTGAGTTCCTGCTTAAAGTGCGAAAGGCCAAAACCGGGGTGGATGCACTGGCGGAGGATTCCGCCCAGGTGCTGCTCGCGCTCCACGATGGCTACGCGCACGCCTGCCTTGTGCGCGGCAAGCGCGGCCGCCATGCCGGCAGGTCCGCCGCCGATAATGACCACGTCGAAGGCCTGCGTCGGCACCGCACCGCCACGGCAGCAGCCAGCACCCGGCACCGCGTCCATCTCGATATCCGTCGCCATCCTAGCGCACCCCCTTCAAAGGTCCCTCAACCAGCCATGAGCCGGCATCCTCCAGCAGCACCTCGCTGGGGTCGCACCCCAGCTCGCGGGCAAGAATCGCCACCACACGGCTCTGACAAAAACCGCTCTGGCACCGACCCATGCCCGCACGGCAGCGGCGTTTGACGCCCTCGACCGAAACCGCACCCGGCTGGCGCTGAATCGCGGCCACAATCTCGGCCTCGGGCACCGTCTCGCAGCGGCAAACGATTTGCCCCCACGCGGGGTCGGACTCGATCAACTCTTCCTTGCGAGCAAGCGACGCGCGGTCAAAGTCGTCCGGCGCGCGACGAATCGGGTCCCAATCGGCGCGCTCGTGCAAAGTCACACCGGCTTCGCGCAGCACCTGTTCCATGCGCTCGGCAATGGCCGGGGCGCTCGCCACGCCCGGCGACTGAATGCCCGCCGCCTGGAACAGCCCCGGCACCACGGCCGACTGCCCAATAAAGAAGTCGTTCGTTCCCTGAATGACCGGACGCCCGCCGGCAAACGCGCGCACCAAGCGGCGCGTGTCCAGATCGGGCACCAGCTTGCGCGCGCCGGTCAGCAGAGCGTTGACATCGCCCGCGTAGGTCTGCGTGTCGCCCGGCTCGCGCTCGGCGGCGGTCGCGGTGATCACTGTGTTGCCATGCACCGTGCCCGTTACGATGACGCCCTTCGACACCGGCGTCGGCACCGGGTAGAGCGGCATCAGCGCGCGCGGCTCCTTGTCCAGCACCACGATGTTGCCCTGGCGCCAGACCATCTGGAACTCCTCGGCGCCCGCCATGTGCGAGATGTCTGCTGCCCCGTTACCTGCGGCGTTAATCAGATAGCGGCAGCGCACGGTACCGGCTGGCGTCGTCAGTGTAAAGCGCGCGGCCCCGTCGCTGCTCGACCCCAAAACCTCAATCGCCTCCACCGGCGCGGACCTCATAAACGTCACGCCGTTGGCCACGGCGTTCTCCAGCGCGGCTATGGCTACCTCAAAGGGGTCGACGTAGCCGGTCGAGGGGCACCATAGCGCGCACGTGGCCTGGGCACTGGCACGCGGCTCCAGCTCGCGGATACGCTCGGGGCCAATGATCGTCAGCTCGGGCACGCCGTTGGCAAGACCGTTCTGGCGCAGCTGCTCCAGGTGCGCGCGGTCCTCGTCGCTAAAGCCCAGCACCATCGACCCGGTGCGGCAGAACAGAAATCCCAGCTCCTGGGCCCACGCACTGTACAGCTCGCATCCGCGGGCGTTGACCTGCGCCTTAACCGTGCCCGGCGCCGGGTCGTAGCCGGCGTGCACCAGGCCGCCGTTGGCCTTTGACGCGCCCAACGCAATGTCGTTGGCCGCCTCGACCACGCAAATGGACAGGTCATAGCGCGCGAGCTGCCGCGCGATAGCACATCCGGTAATGCCCGCGCCCACAATCGCGATATCAAACGTTTCCGTCACAGTGCCTCCCAGAAGAGTTGACAGGCTGTCAATTGTCTATCCTACGGTCTGCACGCCCCCAGCGCGGCGGCAATGCGGCGAACAGCCCCGCAACATCCGCCAACGGCAGGCGAGGGGAGACCCAGCACGAACGTCGTCCTTGCCAGACCGCGGGCATAACCACCCAAGCTCGCGGTCGATGCCGCTACCTGTTACAGATCGAGATGTTGAGTCCACAGTCATACATTCGTCTCGATCTGTAACAGGAAGAGGGGGATTTGGGGTCAAGTTGTTACAGATCGAGATGTTTGGCGGGTAGGTTGCCCCTTTGTCTCGATCTGTAACATGTGGACCCGTTTTTGGTGAGTTACTGTTACAGATTGAGACATTGGGATTGGACGTTTCCCTTTGTCTAAATCTGTAACAGTAAGACGGGATTTTGGACCCTAGGTGTTACAGATTTAGAAAAATGGTCGGGTTGGTTTTCGTTTGTCTCGATCTGTAACAGTAAGGTGCGGATTCGGGGTCTAGATGTTACAGATCGAGATGTTTGACGGGCGGGTTCAACGTTTGTCTCGATCTGTAACATCTGGGACCGATTTTGTTGAGTTAGTGTTACAGATTGAGATTGAAGTCGGGGAGAGTTTCGTTTGTCTCGATCTGTAACACCAAGCCGCGGATCCCGCCCCTACCTGTTACAGATTGAGATGTTTGTGTCCGCGGCGGCCCCGCGCCCGGCCGTGGTCCCATATAAACAAACCCCGTGGTAAACTTGACCGAGCTATAACTACCCCGAAAGGTATATCCCCATGTCCAAGTACATCTCCGAGCTCATGTCGCCGCAGCTTATGGGCGTCATCTATGCCTTCATCGGCTTTATCATCGCCCTGTATGTGCTGTCGGTCGTCTATGTGTTCATCGACGCTCGCCGCCGCGGTGCCAGCGCCTACGTGGCATGGGGCATCATCGCGCTCATCCCGTTTGTGGGCCTCATCGCCTACCTGGTCCTGCGCCCGCACTCCTACGCGGCCGACCGCGAGGAGCAGGAGCTGGACATGGCCCTGCGCGAGCGTCAGCTTGCCCAGTACGGTACCTGCCCGCAGTGCGGCGCGCCCATCGAGAAGGACTTTGTCGTCTGCCCGGTGTGCGACACGCAGGTTCGCAACGTGTGCCCCAGCTGCCATCGTCCGCTCGATGCGCACTGGAAGGTCTGCCCGTACTGCCGAACTCGCATCCAGTAACGCATCCATCGCCGGGCCGGCCGCAAGCACGAGCGCCCCGGGGCACCATCGCAGGCGCCCCGAACAAGCACCGCAAGCCGCGCACCCACACCCCACACGATGAAGCATGCGTAGAAAATCGCCCGCCGTGCCATTAAGGTGCGGCGGGCGCTTGTATACCAAGGCAACCTGCCTATAATGATGCAAGTCAAAAACGCCGCGCCTGCAAGCGCCGCACCAGCGCCAGGCGCACGCACTTGCACCAGGCATCCGAGAGGAGAAAACATACCCATGAAGGCACTCTACAATGACGGTTCGGTGGCCGAGCTCCCGCAGGACGAGGTCACGCACGTCATCCGCCACTCCGCCGCGCACATCATGGCGCAGGCCATCAAGCGCCTGTACCCCGAGGCCGACTTTGCCTACGGCCCCGCGACCGACAACGGCTTTTACTACGACGTCGACCTGCCCGAGGGCGTCAAGATCAGCGAGGACGACTTCCCCGCGATCGAGGCCGAGATGAAAAAGATCGTCAAGGAGAACCTCAAGTTTTCCGTGTACGAGAAGCCCCGCGCCGAGGCTATCGCCCTTATGGAGGAGCGCGGCGAGAAGTACAAGGTCGAGCACATCGGCGACCTGGACGACGACGCCCGCATCACCTTCTACCAGCAGGGCGACTACATCGACATGTGCGTCGGCCCCCACATCTGCTACACCAAAGCGCTCAAGGCCTTTAAGCTCACCGGCGTCTCGGGCGCCTACTGGAAGGGCGACAAGGACAACAAGATGCTCACCCGCATCAACGGCGTCGCCTTTGCCACCAAGGAAGAGCTCGACGAGCACATGCACATGCTGGAGGAGGCCAAGAAGCGCGACCACCGCAAGATCGGCCGCGAGATGGACCTCTTTATGATGCGCGACGAGGCCCCCGGCTTCCCGTTCTTCCTGCCCAACGGCATGATCCTTAAGAACACGCTGCTGGACTACTGGCGCGAGATCCACCACAAGGCCGGCTACGTGGAGATCTCCACGCCGCTCATCATGAACAAGCAGCTGTGGAAGACTAGTGGCCACTGGGATCACTACAAGGACAACATGTACTCCACCGTCATCGACGACGAAGAGTACTGCATTAAGCCCATGAACTGCCCGGGCGGCGTGCTGGTGTACGCCTCCAAGCCGCACTCCTACCGCGAGCTGCCCATCCGCGCCGGCGAGATTGGCCTGGTGCACCGCCACGAGCTGCGCGGCGCCCTGCACGGCCTGTTCCGCGTGCGCTGCTTTAACCAGGACGATGCCCACCTGTTTGTGCGTCCCGACCAGCTGACCGATGAGATCGTGGGCGTGGTCAACCTCATCGACTCCGTGTACCAAAAGTTTGGCTTTAAGTACCACGTTGAGCTTTCCACCCGCCCCGAGGACTCCATGGGCTCGGACGAGGACTGGGCGCGCGCCGAGGAGGGCCTGCGCACCGCTCTGGAGCAGCTGCACATGGACTACGAGGTCAACGAGGGCGACGGCGCCTTCTACGGCCCCAAGATCGACTTCCACCTGGAGGACTCGCTCGGCCGTACCTGGCAGTGCGGTACCGTCCAGCTCGACTTCCAGATGCCGCTCAACTTTGATCTGGAGTACGTGGATGCCGACGGCACCAAGAAGCGCCCCATCATGCTGCACCGCGTATGCTTTGGCTCCATCGAGCGCTTCATTGGTATTCTGATTGAGCACTTTGCGGGCAAGTTCCCCACCTGGCTGGCTCCCGTGCAGGTCAAGGCCCTTCCGGTTTCGGAGAAGAGCCGCGACTACGCCCACGAGGTGTGCGCCAAGCTGGAGCAAGCCGGCATTCGCGTGGTCTGCGACGACCGCGACGAGAAGATCGGCTACAAGATCCGCGAGGCCCGCAGCATCGACCGCGTGCCCTACATGCTCATCCTGGGCGAGAAGGAGGTCGAGGCCGGCAACATCTCCGTCCGCGACCGCTCCAACGAGACCGTCCAGATGGGCGTCGATGAGTTTGTCGCCAAGGTGATCGAGGAGATCAAGACCCGCGCTTAAGGCAAGCTTTACGATAATTAACAAAGGCGACCGTCCACAAAGGGCGGTCGCCTTTTTTAGTGCCTAAAGAAGAAAAGCCGCTGGTTGAGCGGCTTTTTTTGTTGCACAAAAAGGTACAGGTTTTTGTATCTTTCGACATAGGCCATTATACGAGCAATTAATCCGCGTTTGCCCAGATTGCGCAAAATGTACTGCCCGTAGATACATCTCCATACCCCTCTACAAAAACCTGTACTTTTGCGACTGCGCCTAGCTGCGAGCGAGAAGCCTGTTCTAAACGCCCCTGCATTTGCGTGCACCGCAAAGACAAGAAAAGGGGGCGAGAACATGGAACAGACGGCACGGCGCCAAGAGCAGCTGCCGGGCGCATTTAACGGCGCCACCACCAACTGCCAGCGCGGCCGCGTCCGCTGGTATCTGGTTCACACCCCCAATGGTAAAGAGCGCGAGATCTGCGAAAAGGTCCGCTGCATTGTCCCGCGCAACCTTATGCAGGACGCTTTTGTGATGCAAAAGGAGTTCTGGTTTAAGCGGGACGGCGCCTGGTCGCTCCAAACCAAACCCATGTACAAGGAATACTTCTTCGTCGCCACGCACGATGCCGCCGCGCTCGATAAGGCCCTGGCCCAGTTGAGCTTTGGCTGCCGCATCGCCGGCAGTAGGGAGCGGGCGTACATGCCCATGCCGGACGATGCGCAGGATTGGTACCGCAGCGTGCTGGACGACGACGGCGTGGTGCGCAACAGCGTCGCCCGCATAGAAGACGGCGTGCTGCACATAGAGCAGGGCCCACTTGTGGGGCAAGAGGCCCGTGTGCACAAGATCGACCGTCATAAACGCTGGTGCCTAGTGGACGTAGGCGAAGGCGACTCCGCTTTTAGGGAGCTGCTTCCGCTGGACGTTCCCAGCAAAACGTAAGGGAGACGTTGCACCGGCTATTCGTTCGCATTTTTGAATTTACCGATTGGGGGATCCCTGGGGAACGGGGACGTAAGTTTGACTGTGGCTGCTAAAGAAGTAACAGAGAGCTTTGCATTAACGGGGGATGCACTGGCTATCTATCAGATTAAGCCGAGCGGTACGCTTGGCTACCGCTTTGTTAAGAGGCTGTTTGACCTTGTGTTCAGTCTTTTGATGAGTGCCCTGTTGCTTATTCCTATTGCAGTGGTTTGCGCGCTCATTAGCCTTGAATCGCCCGGCAGCCCTATGTATACGCAAGAGCGCATTGGCAAGGGCGGAAAGACCATCAAAATTTTTAAGCTTCGCAGCATGGTCGCCGATGCAGGCGATGTGCAGAAGTATTTGAGCCCTGAGCAGATTCATCAGTGGGAAGTCGAGCGCAAGGTCGACGATGACCCCCGTATTACCAAGATTGGTCAGTTCATTCGAAATTGTTCTATCGATGAAATGCCGCAGTTTCTTAATGTGCTTAATGGCGACCTGTCTGTTATTGGGCCTCGCCCCATTACGTGGGATGAGCTAAATCAGCATTTTACAGATGAAGAAAAGGCCGAGTTGCTCTCTGTCCAGCCTGGCATTACCGGTTTATGGCAGGCAACTGATCGTAATGAAGCGACGTTTGAGAGTGGCCTGCGCCAGAAGATTGAACTTCGTTACGTGCAGAACCGCTGCTTCCGTATGGACTGGAAATGCTTTACCGGCACCTTCGGTGCAATGTTCGGCAAGGAGAGGACGGGTCGTTAAATGCAGACAACTGATACTTGTTCTTACAGTGTATTGATGGGCATTTATAAAAATGAAAAACCCGCCTTTTTGATTCAGGCTTTAGACAGCATGCTAAATCAAACGGTTTCTCCGTCTGAAATAGTCATGGTCAAGGATGGCCCGCTTACATGCGAGCTTGAAGACGTGCTTTCAGATTATGACTCTGAGCATTCAGGCCTCTTTAAATTTATTTCTTATGATGAAAATCATGGACTTGGCTATGCCTTGCGTCAAGGTATGCTCGCTTGCTCTAATGAAATCGTTGCTCGCATGGATACTGATGATGTGGCTCGCCCTGATCGTATGGAAAAGCAGCTTGCCGCTATTTGTAGAGGGCTCGATATGGTCGGGAGCGACGTTGTCGAATTTATTGAGTCGCCCGATAAGCCCATCGCTTCGACTGATCTTCCCAAGGGTATGGATGCCATCTCCGTCTACTCAAAGAGGCGTAATCCCTTTCGTCACCCTCCAATGACATTTAGAAAGTCGAAGGTTATGGAGGCCGGTAACTACAGTTCTGATTTTCTATATTTCGAGGACTGGGACCTTTTTAATAGGATGCTCGCATGCGGCTGCAAGGCTGATAACCTAGGTGAACCGCTTGTGGCGATGCGCGTAAGCGATGATTTTTATGCCCGTAGGGGAGGGATTCGCTACCTTAAATATGCCAAGGCTTTTAAAAGGGCACAGGTTGACCGTGGGTATTTCACCAAGCGAGATTATTTTTGTTCCTATTACCCGCATGCTATGGTTTGTTTGATGCCCAACTCGCTGCGCTCTTTCGTGTATCGTGTCGTACTCCGACGTAAGGGTGATAGGGTTGAGTAAGATTCTATGCAAAGTCCCTGCGCCGATTTCTTATCCGACTGGCAAACGTGTGCTCTGTTACGCAGAGGCATGGGGTCAAGGCGGAATCGAGACTTTTCTCATGGAGGTCTTTCACCGGCTACAAGGAATGCACGTTTCTTTTTCGCTGTACTCGTGCTGGGACTGGAACGACTCATTTGACGACGAACTTGGCAAGATGGGAATCGATCGTTATACGGTTTTCTCTGGTTATAAACCAGGACAGCTTAAGAGACTTTGCGATGGATCCATGGGTTTTGCTGAACTAATAAATACTATGAGTCCAGATGCGGTCTACATCAACACCATGAACGGCATGGGGCTCCTCTACTCCGAGGTTGCCATGAAGTGCTGTGTTCCCGTTCGTGTTGTCCATTCTCATAATTCAGCCTTTGGATCTGGGCAAGCAGCGGCAAAGGCGATTATGCACACCTTTGGAAAAACCGTTCTTGGCGACAGCGCTACCGCTCGTCTTGCCTGTTCGAGTGATGCTGGTCGCTATCTTTTTGACGGTCGCCGCTTTGAGGTTGTCAACAACGGGATTGATACTGAGCGCTTTCGATTTGATGCTGCTGCGCGCGCGGAGATTCGCAAAAAGTTTGACATTCCGCAGGATGCGTTCTTATTCGGCAATGTCGGTCGCATCGCTGAGGCAAAGAACCCCCTCTTTCAGATTAGGGTGTTCGCTGAGATTCTTAAGCGTGAGCCAAATTCTTATTACCTGATGGTGGGCGAGGGAGATTTGCGTCCACAGGTTGAAGAACTAGTTGACGAGCTTGCCGTTAGAGAAAAAGTCATTATGCCGGGTTATCTTCCTGATCCGGCTCCCGTCTACTCGGCCCTTGATTGCTTTCTTATGCCATCACTATTTGAGGGACTTGCGATTGTGTGTATTGAGGCTCAATGCTCAGGTTGCGCCATTGTTTGCTCGGAGGCTTTGCCTTCGGAGGCTCATGTGACGGATGTCGAAGTCTTACTACCGCTCTCTGCTGGTGAGTCTGCTTGGTCGGATAGGGCCGTTGAGATGGCTCGAATGTCGAAAGATAGGGATGTCTACGCCGCGCTTGTGCGCAGTGCCGGCTTTGATGCAGACCGCTGCGCGTCTATTGTCCGAAAGCACTTGTTGGATAGGGTTAGTTGTGATTAATGTTCTTCAGATAGTGCCTTCGCTTGCATCTGATTCAGGCGTGACACGTTTTGTTCTCAATATGAATCGGTATATTGATAGAGACCGCTTCCATTTTGATTTCTTTCATCACTCGTCAAATTCGGGTCGACTTATTTTTCCCAACAGCCTTGACGATGAATTGAAGGCAGAAGGTTCTTCAGTATACGTTGTCTCGCATGGCAAAACTTCGCCCTTTGAGTTTGCTCGCGAGGCGACCGATGTTCTTGGTAAAGTTGCAGGTAAGTATGACATCGCACATTGCCATGTGCCTAATAACGCGTTTGTAACCCTCCGAGCGTGCCAGCGTGTCGGCGTGGGTGTGCGGGTTATCCACAGTCACCTTAATAGTTCATCTGACAATGCCATCCATCGTTTGCGTAACGCCCCGCTTATTGCGTTCGGCAAGCGTTTCGCGAATGCCTATTCTGCCTGCTCTAACGAAGCGGGCAAGTATTTGTTTGGCAATGCGCCCTTTGAACTCATAAACAACGGTATTTGTCTTGACGATTTTGCATATAACGTTAACGCCCGTGAAAGCCTGCGTGCAGAACTTGGTATTTCCGAGAACGCTCCGGTGATAGGGTGTGTTGGACGCTTTGCTAAGCAAAAGAACTATTCTTTTGCTATTGATGCGTTTGCGACTTACATCAAAGAGGTGCCGGAAGCTCGTTTGGTTATTCTCGGCGACGGAGAGGGACGCCCTGCGCTAGAAGACAAGATTGTCTCTCTTAGTCTTTCAGACAAAGTATTTTTGCCAGGTGTACGTAGCGATGTTGCTCGCTTCTATTCAGTTTTTGACGTGTTCTTTATGCCTTCGCTATTTGAGGGGCTTCCTATTTCTGCTGTTGAGGCCCAGGCGGCTGGCTTGCCATGCGTATTTTCGACAAATGTTCCTGCCGAGAGTGATGTCGTAGGTAACGGCAGGTTTGTGGATCTCGGGTCTTCACTCGAAGACTGGGTTGGGGCGCTATCTGCTGCTATCGAAGACGGGCGCGAGGCATGCGCTGGAGAGATACTGGCTAAGGCTGGCTATTCAGCAGAGGCAAACGCGGAAAAATTGATGGAATATTATGAGGCGCTTATGAAGCGAGTATCCAATAAATGAGTGGTGGGGTCATCTATAATGAAACAAAGTAAGAGACATATTAGAGCTAAGGTTACGAACGCAGACCGTTCAAATGACCATATTAGCTGGATGACGGCCGTTGGTGCTTCAATATATTCAGATAAATCCAAAAAGCTGTATCTGTTTGCCTTTGCTTTGTATTTAATTGCTTACAACTTAAATTTCACTACCTTTCGTGAACTCAACATTCTTCATCTTGATGTGTTTTATCTTGGAGTCCGAGTTTTTTGCACGATAGTTTTGATTGCCCTAATTTTGCGTTCGGGTTTTTCTCGATGGCAGATTGCATTGTTTTCGATTTGTGCTTGCATAATCATTTCTTCAACGGTGTTTTCGGGTAGCTGGAATATTCTTCTGCTCTTCCTGTTTGTCGTTGCCGGTGATGACATTGATGTTCGCGATATTGCTGCAGTTTCATTTTGGTGCTCACTTGGGGTCATTGTTGTTACGGTTTCAGCGGCCACTGTCGGCTTCATTTCGACGGTTACGATGAATTCGCTTAATAACACGCTTAGACAGGCTCCAGGTTTTACGCATCCCAACAGCCTTGGTGTTCTTTTGCTCTCCATGACATGCGCTTTTACGGTTTTACGATTTCGAAAAGCGACTTTAGTTGACTTACTATTTTACGGCTTTATGTACTACTTATGTCGTGTAGTGGTCTTTTCAAGAACTTCAGCTCTGTGTATGTTGCTATTAGCGTCTTTGGCAATCCTTGCGACGCTCCTAAGGGGGAGGGTCTTCGATCGATTGCTCATTGCGTTGGGTATCGGCGCTTTCATTTTTTTGAGTATTACGACTTATTATTTTATGTATTCCTATAATCCTTCTGTGGGCTGGATGCGTGAGCTCGATTCTGTTCTGTCGGCAAGGCTTGCCCTCATGCATTATTTCACCGTTTCGTTTCCACCGGCGCCTTTCGGATTTGATTTCGATGGCGTCTCTATTCGATTCGGCATTTTCACTACTTTTTTGGTTGACAATGCATATGCGCACCTAGTTCTTGAGTCGGGTATTCTTGTAGCCATTCTTATGGATGTCGCATGGCTCGCAACTCTTGCGCAAGTCTTTCGTTGCGGCGAGTTAAGTCCGGCTATATTCGGTTTAATTATTTTCTCGTTCGTTGCCTTTTGCGAGACTTCTGCTTTCTTTATCTGTATCAACTTTAATTTAATCGGAATTTCTGAGGCTCTTTACTCTATGCGGCGAGAAAAATCTATTTCAGTTTGTACTGTGGGGGCCTTCCATGACTAGAGACTATGTTGGAATCATCCAGAGGAAGATTCGTGAACAGACGAATCCTTTATTTGTAAAGACTCGTCGTCAACGTTTAAATCGTTGTGATTTTTCTATCATCTCAAATAATTGTTGGGGAGGGTCTGTCTATCGCTACTTTGGACTTCCGTATCAGTCGCCAACGGCAGGACTTTATTTTTTCGCTTCCGACTATGTGAGATTCTCTGCGAACCTTAGGCACTATCTTGCCTTACCCCTTGAGTTCATCGATGCTCGCGAATCATCGCATTACGACGTTTTGAAGAAACGAGGGGAAGTGAACAAGCCGATTGCCTTAATCGATGACGTTGAGATTGTTTTTCTCCACTACCCAACAGCGAAGGATGCTGCCGAAAAGTGGTGCAGGCGTGTTGACCGAATCAATTGGGACAATTTGTTTATCAAGTTTAGCCAGATGAATAGCTGTACTGACGAGGATCTCCGTACATTTGACGAGATTGATTTTCCCAACAAGCTTTGTTTTACTGCGAAGCCTCGCTCCGAATTGCAATGTGCAGTTTTTCATCCTGCTTCGGTTGACGATGGCCAGATACTTAACGATACAGACAGATTTTCACAAGGGCTTGATCTGTATAGCTGGTTGAATCGTGAACCCGCGTCATATCCCTTTGGATAAATATTCGATTTAAGAATTGACTTGGAGTTGTTTTGATACCAAAAAAGATTCATTACATATGGTTAGGTGGAAAGCCCCTTCCTCCTTTAGCCAAAAAATGTCTTTCTTCCTGGCGTAATTTTATGCCCGATTATGAGATCGTGCGGTGGGACGAGTCGAATTTAGATTTGGACTTCTGTGATTATGCCAGAGAGGCATATAAAGCGAAAAAGTGGGCCTTTGCTAGTGATTACGCTCGATTTAAGATTCTCTATGAGCAGGGTGGCATCTACTTGGATACTGACGTGGAAGTTATTCGTTCGTTGGACCCTATTCTCGAACAAGGCCCATACATGGGATTCGAGGTTGATTGCAGCGAGGAAAATAAGGGAACAGTTGCATCTGGGCTTGGCCTTGCGGCCAATCCTGGGCTTGGCCTTGCGGCCAATCCTGGGCTTGGCCTGTATAAGGACATCCTTGATTCTTATGAGCACGATCATTTTCTTAAGGATGATGGTAGCTACGATCTCACCACTGTCGTTGAAAGGGTGACCGGTATCCTTCGCGAAAGGGGACTTCGCGACGTGCCGGGAATTCAAGAAGTTGCCGGTGTGCGTATATACCCAAGTGAATATTTTTGTCCAAAAGACCCCATAAATTCGTGTTTGACTCTTACTGAGAATAGTTATTCGATTCACCACTATGATGGTTCGTGGACGACTGGCAAGCAGAAGTTCCATAAGAGGATTTCTTATCTGATTGGTCCGAAGGCGACTGACGTTATAAAAAACCTTTTTGGACGATAGGTGAAAATGTGAGCAACAATGACTTGGAGGCTTTGGCATTAGACTTGGGTGGGGCTAACGCTATCAGCGTCATCGTTCCCGCTTATCAAGCGGAGCAGACCATTGAGCGTAGCGTAAGAAGCGCGCTTTCGATAGGTTCCGCCCTTTGCGAGGTCGTTGTCGTTGATGATGGTTCAACTGACGGAACGGCTGCGGCTGTGATACGACTTGCCGCTGTTGATGATCGGGTAAAACTTATCCGCCAAGAGAACAAAGGCCGCTCTGCCGCACGCAACGTCGGTTTTTCTGTTGCTCGTGGATCTTGGATTACGTTCCTTGATGCTGACGACTTTCTTTTGCCGGGGGACTATGGAGCACTTATTGAAACTACCGATGATAATGACCTCGGTCTTATTGTTTGCCAGCATTCGCGTCCTGATATTCACAAGGCGCAGGTAAGAGGTGTGCGAGCCTCATTGTCTGACATGTCTGTTGTCTCCGGCACTTCGCTCAGGCGGGTTATGGTGGAAGGCGGATGGAGTGAATTTGTCGAGGATTCATCGTGCTATGAGTTCAATGCTGCTTGGGCTCGCCTATACCGGCGCGATTTGATTGCTTCGGCTGTCGATCGTCTGGGAGGGGAGTTTGCTCCGTTTCCTTTGGGGCTCAGGTTCTCGGAGGATCGCCTGTTCAATCTTGAGTATCTTTGGTTGCTCGGTGAAGGTAAGGTTGGGTTTGTTCCGTTTCGCCTTTATCACTGGGATATCGGCAGCTCCGCGACGTGTGGTGTTGTGCGTCCGCAGGACGTTGACTCGCTTGTGCGTTATGCGGCTGTTGTCGAGGCCCTGCGCGATCGTGGCGTATTTGACGAGCGAGATGCTCGGCTCCTTTTGGCGCGTGAGTTCATTGGGCAGTTTAATAGGGCGGTTAAGTCGGGCTCATTACTTCCTGAAGTGCGTGAGGCGTGGTTAAGGGCTTTTGATGCTGAGTGGCTGCGCGGGCATCTTGTTGAATGTCCACGCGAGTGCTTAGGGGCGCACGATGAGTGGCTTCCTGCTTGGGAACTTCTCTCGAAGGGTCGCCTGCGAGCCGCGTTTGCGCTTTATGGTGTATTGGCGAAGGCGCGTGGGGCTTTGAAGCATTGATGCGGACTGAATTTTGGTTCGTGGCTGTCATGTTAAACGTTGGTCAAATTAAAAAATTGGAGTCGAAGGTCTGTACTCCCAGGCGCTCCGTTCTTTTCGCTGGGGATGTCCTCGTGTCGGTCTGATATGCCTGTATGTCCTTCGCTTGGGAATCTGTCGTATTAAGGGGCCCATTTTTAGTTTGAACCCGCCGTGCCGCCACAACTGCCTTCTGTTTCCGACTTGTGATTATGATTCAGTAAGGCGATAAGCGTCAGCACCACATCACTTCTGTCGGCAGCGGTATTTCCGAAAAAAGTTAGACGAACTCATTAGGACTATCCATGAAACCATCCCTTACAAAGAACTCGATGTTCAACGTCGCCTACCAGCTTGTGCTGGTCTTGGTGCCGTTGATAAGCTCAATGTACGTTTCGCGTGTCGTGCTTCCAGATGCGCTGGGTGAGGTTTCGGTCGCGAACAACCTAGTCTCCTATTTCGTTGCGCTCGCCCCTTTGGGCATCCCCGCCTACGGTGTTCGAGAAATCGCGAAAGCGGGTGACGATAAGCGCGCCCGCTCGGCCTTATTCTCTGAGCTTCTCATTATCAACTTCGTTTCGACTGTCGTTTTCTTCGTTGCCTACGCAGTTTGCGTTGTCATAATGTATGGCACTGCCGTTCCTGAGCTTTACCTCATCTTCGGATCACTCATTGTTGCGAACGCACTTAACGTCGAGTGGTTCTTTCAGGGCATGGAACGCTATGACTTCATCTCCATCAGGGGCACCATCGTCAGGATAGCTTGTCTGCTCTTCACAATTCTTTTGGTGAAAAGCCCCTCAGACGTCTTCGTATACGCGGCAGTTACGTGTCTGGGGACGTTCGCGAACTATATCGTCAACGTCCTATGCCTTCGGAAGTCTGTGGAATTCACCACGAAGGGATTGTCGTTTTCAAGGCATCTCCGTCCCATAACGGTCCTAGCTGGCACTAACGTTCTCTTTAGCCTCTATACGAAGATTGACGTGACGATGATGGGCGTCCTTTGCGCGAGCTCAATCGTCGCATATTATACGTACGCATATAACGCCGAGGAAATTGCCAAGACGCTCTGCGTCGCCATCACTAACGTCTATCTTCCTCGCTTAAGCTACGAGTTCAAGAACGACACGAAGGAGTTCTCCAGGCTTGTGCAACAGTCGATGGACCTAAACATCTTCATAGCGCTCCCCATGTGTCTTGGTGTTTTTATCCTAGCGCCTAAGGTGGTCGTGATATTGTTCGGCGACGCATTCGTCCCCGCTTCGCTGACCTTGAGACTCTTTGCGGTTCTTATAGTTGCTAAGAGCATTGGCAACGTCATCTACCAGACCACGATCGCCACGGGGAACGAGAGGTTCCAGCTCATCGCCTACACTCTCGGCGTTGTTGTCAACATCGCTCTGAATGCCGCGCTGATTCCCGTCTTTGCACAGAATGGCGCTGTGATTGCTACAGTGGTCACTGAGGTTGCTTTGGACCTCGTCTTGTGGGCGTGCCTGAGGAACTACATGAGGTTTAGGTTCACCCTCCGTTTTGTTATTTCGACTTTAATCTCCCTGGGTGCCATGTGTGCTGTTGTCGTTGTCTGTGAAGTGTTTATCACCTCTAGGCTGCTGTGTATCCTTGTCGCCGTTGTCCTTGCCGTGGTCGTCTATGCCGGCGTGAGTGTACTTCTGAAGAACGAAGTGGCACTGATGTTTGCTCGTAAACTCCTTAGAAAATAATCATGATGATTCTTTTGGTCTCTATATAGTTTTCTTGCATTTGAAGAAGGCGACGATTTTTCTGGCCAGTTAGTCTCTCTCTAGATTGCTCAAGTAGAGACGAGCTGTCTTTTTTCTGGACGTGTTAAAAAGGAGCCTGCTTTTCGCCTATGAGTGGGCCCTGTCCTTCTCGGAAGTGCGTTAATGGCGAATCGAAACGATTGGTCGTTAAGCGCATTGCGATTGCTGCCGATGTGCTCCATCGTAGCGTGCCATACTTGTCGGCTCTATGTGCTTGGCATCGCATGGGCGCCGAACAATGGGGTGCAAGTGTTCTCGGTAATCTCTGGCTTGTTCTATGGAATACGGCTCTATGTTGTCGAAGTAGGATGTTGATATGTAAAGCGACTATTGCGCATTTGCTGCCATATTATCGTTGCACCAGTTCAAAGATAGTGTTGTCGATATGCAGGGGCTGCTGCGCGTGCGCATCGAGCGATCGGTCAGTGCTGTAATGGTTTTCGATGTTGCCCATTTGTATGGAGGGTGAACGAACAGCTGAGATGGCTAGTGCGAGAGGTCGCTAGCCATCTGCGTGGACATGCCGACGCTGTATATCTCGTTGTGATGCGCTTACAGCGTCAATTGATTATTTTCGTGCCATTGTTATACCGCCTGGAGCGTCCAGGTCTGGGCGGGGTCTCCCGGGCTGGAGCCGAAGCCCCACACCAGCGCCCCGGCGCCCGTGTCGCGCCAGCGGTCGTCCAGGGCGCGCCCGGTCCCGGCGTTGACGAGGGAGTGGCCGCCGGCCGTGGCCACGAGCTCCCAGCGCTGGGAGGCGGAGCCGTCCGGGGCGGCCAGCGAGACGTCCGAGCCCGACATCGCCAGGGCGAGCCCGCCGGCGGTGGCGGCGTAGAGCCCCGTGCCCTCGTCGTAGGCGAAGCGCAGGGCGGTCGGGTCCTTGGACATGGAGCATCCGGAGGCCGTCGCGGCTACGCCCGAGGACGGGTCGATGGTGCTCACGATCCTGTAGTGGCCGTCGGGGACGATCTTCTCCAATGATGCGTTTTGGTATTCAGCTTTCAGGTTGTACTTAGCGCTCCATTTACTGTTTGATTCTTTAGTGACGTTCGATGTCGCCGTAAGCTCAACCTTGGCACTGTCGGTCTTCCACTCCCTCAAATTCATCGCATACGCAACGATCCCATTCTGAATCCCCGAAATACTCGGCGGGAATAACTGGTTATCAGCATCGATGGAAAAGCTCTCTTCCTTGGCATCCAGGTGCTGCTGAATTCGGTCGGCGTACTTCTCCGCCCATTCATCGGCCTTGCCGTTTCGCACAAAGTAATTGTTGGAAAGGTCGGTCGAGCGGTAGGCGTAGTCGTCCTTCTGATGGTTTGCCGTGTGGTCGGAGTGGGCGATTGCCATGAGCTCGTCGGTCAGGCCAAAGTACAGATGGCGCTGGTCCAGGTCTCCGTACCAGTTGTCGCTGGTGTCGTCCCAGGTTAGGTCCATCTGGCACCATTTGCCGTCGATCTTTACGGCGTTCCAGGTGTGCCCGTTGCCGGTGATACGGCCGTTGGCGATGCCCGCCGCGTCAAGGAGCTTGGAGTAGATGCGCTGGTAGCTCTCGCAGGTGCCCTGGTGGCGCGTGAGGCCGCTTTCGGCCGAGCACCAGTTGAGGCTGTGGTCGTACTCCAGCTGGTCGAGCGTCCAGTCGTGGAGCCACAGCGCCATGTTGCACTCCGAGCCGTCTGTCTCCTGCCTGCACAGGGCCACGGCGTCGTTGACGATCTGCGTGACGCTCGGGCGGGCGGCGTCGTTTACGGTCACCTCCGCCGTGGTGCGCAGGTAGTAGATCCCCTTGTCGTTTTGGGGGTCGTTTCTGTCGTTGTCCATAAAGTAGAAGTGGATGCGGTACGTGCCCGATGCCGTGAAGTCGAAGGTGAAGTCGTGGCCCGCGGTGCCCAGGTCGTGGTAGCTGGCCCATGCCTGGCGCGACGGGTCGCAGACGCTCTCCTGGCTGCCTCCGTCCCAATAGGTGGGCACGTCCATGCGCGCCTTGGCCTGGGACGAGCCGCCTGCCTGGGTCACGTGGAAGGTCGTCGCGGTGCCCGCGGGGGCGTCGTTCCACGAGACGGTGAAGGTGACGCCGTTTTGGGTTGCGGTGGCGCTGTGGGCGTAGGTGCTGCTTGCTGCTGCGGTTGTGATGGCCTCGGGGGTGCCGGCGGCTTGCGTGCGGAGGGATGGGGTGGGGGTGGTGGCTGGTGTGGCGGTTGCGGCGGTGGTGCTGGGGGTGGTCGCGGTGCCTGGGGTGTTGGTGCCAGCGGGGTCGGGTTGGGTGGTGTTTGCGGGGGTGGCGGTGCTGCTGTTGGTCGTTGCGTTTGCCGCGGGCGTGTTTGTGCTGGCGCCGTCCTCGGCCTCGCCCGTGCCACCGGTTGCGGCGTCGGCCTGCGCCTGCTCCCCGGCGGTTTCTTGAGGCTGCATGGCTTCCGCGATGGCCGCCATAGGCATCGTCGCGCCGACCATGGACGTGCACGCGATCGCGCAGAGCAGGTAGTAAAGGGGTCGTTTCATAGCGGAGCCTCTCGGTGAGCAGCCAATAGGGTCCGAAGGCAGCTCCAGGCCAGCACTCCGCACATATTTTGTTGCGATTTATTTTACGGGAACCCCAGTCAACATCAGCGAACTTTCTGGAGAATGTTGGGGAGGGGTGGACTGGTGGGCTGGCGCCATAGGAGACGGCGCCAGCAATTAATGCGGTTAGTCGGCGAATTGACATGGCGGCTGTTATTTATCGATGGCCCCGTCATCAATAACACCCTGAATGGTCTTTGCGACATTAGAGGTCAAACGACCGACAGCAAGATCTGGGTCTTGATTGAGCCTTGCCTCTGCGACCAGTGCTGCCTCAAAATTTGAAGCAAGGTCACCAACGTGATGATTGGTTTTTAGATTCATTCCAAGTTCATCGCTAGTAAGTTTCTCAATATATCTACGTCGACTACCCGGAGCGTGACCATTTTCCACAATTTCATTTTTATGGGGCAAAATAGTTGTCTCAAGTGCGCCGGGCTTATGCAGCATCAAGTAAAGCTCAAAGCTTGGATACGTCACGGCGACTTCAATTCTCTCTCTGCGGAAATCCTTTAGCAGCGTCGCGTACCCATCTGGATTGTTCTTAAAGACATCAACGTCAAAAACAACAACAACGCGATCGGAACCTTCAATGAAGTCACTCCCATTAACTTGGCCATTCATAACGGCAATCGCGTGCTCCAGCAGCTTCTTGGGTGAGGATTGGTTTTTCTCTTCTTTGGTTCTTTCGACCGGTGTTAGTTCAATTAGTTCCGGTTTACCCTCCTTGGCTAGACGTGTTGCAAGCGACTCGAAGTACCAATATTCGGTATTGGCTCCTTCTCCAATGAGAAAGCACTTTGATTTTGGCTTTTCGACTATCCATTCGGTTCTACTGGACCAAGTGTCAAGAGAGTTAAGCGGTGGCATCTGGCTCCCCAATCAAACCGAGCGCATCAAGAGCCCTTTCCGTTGATAAAACCGGAACGCCGCCATAGCGACCCTCAAGGTATTGTTTATTGACGCGGGCATCGGATCTTGCCCCGTTGTCTGCAAACTTATCAAGCGGGAACAGGCTCGAATAGCCATGACGGTCACGTTCGACAAACCAGATCTCATCACGCCTGAAATAATCAAAACTCATGATTGTGTTTTCATGGGTTGTAAATATCAACTGGCAGTCGTCTTGCGCATGGACACGGTTAAACAGTGAGACAAGTTGCTGGGTAAGCATGGGATGAAAGCTGCGATTAAGCTCGTCAACCAGGAACAACTTGTCTTTACTGCTTGTAAATAAGATGTCCATAAAATCGAACAATCGCTTGGTTCCGTCCGATTCCTCCCTAAAATCGAAGTCAAGGATGGAGCCTTCGTGCCGCAGCTTCAGCACCGTGGCACGAGGCTCGGACGCTCCCTTGCTTTCAATGCTCAGAAATGCGTCGTCGCTGCGAAACGTTACGTTCGACTCGGCCTTCGGGCCAGAGGGGATGTTCTCGGTCATGAAGCGTTTTACAGAAAGCAGCACTTCCGAAGGAACATATTTTTCAAGTTCGTCCATCCCTATTCTTTGCTTACGGAGGCTGCTGATGCCCGTATCAAAGGATGCCAGTACGTTGGCAACCTTGTTCAAATTAGCTCCGTGTCCGTAAAACTCAGAAGATGCAGGGCTTTGGTTAGCTCCGATAGCCGAAAAATTTAAATTAAACCAAGAAAAAACATCCGTTAAAGCCGCCAAGGTAGATCCCTCTAAATAGTTTCTACCATTTGCAAGCGCCGATAAAAATAGCTCAGACCCCATGCTTTCGCGGACACGATGGAGGAAATCTTCGCGATAAACATTAAGCCTGGTTTTGTCAACATCGGATGCGCTTTGTTCGAGGCCCCGACAGTTAACGGAATCCGAACCGATTCTTTCAAATAACAAATTTGATTTGTCACCGAGCTCGTAAAGCCACTCCGAAACGATTGTCAGTTGAGCTAAATTGCAGCTAAAGCCATAGTCGAACGCGCGGCCATTTTTATAGAGCTGAATATCGAAAATCGACTCCTGTTCTTTAAGGCCAGAACCGCATTTGCAATACTCGACCTGGGCCCCTTGAGGAAGTGCGCCGCTTAAAACAACATGCCTCATAAAGAGGAGCGCGGTAAAAATCGTGCTCTTACCGGAGGCATTGCCACCGTAGATAACGGCATTCCTTAAAACGCGAGCGTTTTGCGGAGTTACGCAAATATGATTTTTAAGGCGCTGAATTTTAGAGGTCGATACCATGTCCAACGTTATCGGGTCTTCGCCTACTGACCTAAAGTTCTTAAATGAAAATCTGATAAGCATGGCGTCTCCTAGGTGATCAGCTGCCTTGCATAAAAGAGGCAGTCAGCAAAAGAATAGTATTTGACGATTTTTTCGTCAAATATATATTAGGTTGATGACGCTTGCCCTCCATGCTTCCAATTTGCCGCATATTTCCGAATTTGGTCTTTGTTGCAGGCTTCATTCCACTGTTGAAGCAATTAGATAATGGACAAAATTGCCAAATCTGTCTCCGTGCTTAAACGCCGACGGGGCGAAATCGTTCATATCGGCAATTGGCACGTCAGTTTGTGTTGTTTACAGCATGCGCCTGCTGCTCGGCTGTTGCTCGTGCTGTTGCCCGAGGTTGCAAGGTTTCTGCGATGGCTGCTATGGGCGGGGTCGCGCCGACCATAGACGTGCACGCGATCGCGCAGAGCAGGTAGTAAAGGGTCGTTTCATAGCGGAGCCTCTCAGTGGGCAGCCAATAGGGTCCGAAGGCAGCTCCAGGCCAGCACTCCGCACATATTTTGTTGGGGTTTATTTTACGGGAACACTAGTCAACATCAGCGAACTTTCTGGGAAATGTTGGGGAGGGGGGCGCCATAGAGGATGGAGCCGTGTAGGGAAATGCCGTCCCCAGAATCGTTATCCCAATTTAGCAGCCGCTCAAAGCGGTCGTACCGCACGATGCCGATCCAGTCGTCGGCGCACCTAATCTCATCGTTCATTCGCTTGGTAATTACAACGGCGTTGTCAACGATGTCGCCCTCTCGCACCGTGAACGTGCAACAGGTCGGCAAGAGCCAGTTGGCTTAGATGCCCATCATGTACGCTAAAGACGCTTCTAGCGGATTGCCCCGCTCTCCGGGCAGACCGTGGCAGTAATTGGCTGCGTTCATATTGAGGCGCCCGTCCATCAGGCCGTTGATATACGCCTCTTTGGGTGCGAACTTCAGCAGGCTGGCGATGTCGCCGTTAGGCATGGTGAGTCTTCTCGTTAGTGGGCGTGTCCTGAGCCGCCGCGTGGGCCCAGGGCTTTGTTCCAAAATGAGAGAGGCTCCTTAAACCATCGTCCCAGATTGACGTGCGCTTGGTACAGCTCAGAGTGGCGGTGCCTTATGGTATGGGAGCCCGCGCCCGCGACGGGTGTTGCTGGGCAGTGATTGTTGGCTTTCTCCATCGCCAGCAAAGCGATCGGGTAAAAGGGAACGCTCGCGCTGCCTGGGGCGCTCTTGTGCCGTGAGAGCAACTTTTGTTCAGTCTTAATTGAACGCGGCGAAGCGTTTAATCAGGGTTTCTCCCTTTTACATTCAGTGGAGACATTGCATTCGGTCGCCTATTCACGGGTATAAGGTGGCTGTCTGGTTCGATCGTGACGGGTGATGTTTATGGCTAAGCAAAAGATGTCGGTTTACCTCATTAAAGAGGGTTTTAATATTGGTGACATCGTTGACTCCAATGACCCCTATATCCATAGGCACCTGCTAGAAGATGGTTCGGTTGTTTACACAAAGCCATCAGACCCTCATCCGCCAAAATGGATTGATTATTTTGACGGTCAACTGGAGTCCGATACTTTGCTATCTTCTTCTGCAAGCGCTCTCCATCTGGTTCAAGTTGCCGTGTCGGAGGACGCCGAGCGTCTATTTGCCATTTCTTTTGGCTATGGTTTTACTTTGCTGGATAAAGAGGCGGTCGAGGAACGCTTTGGGCTTAAAGTGGCGCTCAATCAGGCGATGGATGGTGGACTTCGCAAACTAAAACGAACTGCAGTCTCAGGTAATGCTCGAAAGACCGACGAGCAAATGCCCCTTCCGTCTTCAGTTGATGCTTTTGAAATCGATGTCGAGCGCGATTTGCTAGAGGGTGTGACTGTGAGCGGAGGCGATGGGCTGCTTGCAACTGGATCTATTACTGGATCGGATTCTCTCGCATTGAGCGTTAGCGAGTCGGTAGAATCGATCCGAGACTATCTTAAGTCTGTCTATGCCGTTTATGTGCTTGATTCTTATAAGGCTAAATACGATTGGGTCGACAGAATTGTTCCGGTGCGCAAGCGGTCACTCGAAGATGCGTTGAATTCTAAAGCCATCAGCCTCATTAATGCTCACGATCAAAATATATGGCTTGCAGTGCCGGAAATCCTTGAATGGGAGGCGGTCGCCGGCTTTCGTGTTGGATCAAAGGGTTCTTTGCTTGACGATGTTTGTCTCGACATGGTCTATCCGGAACCGGAAAAGTTGCCTCAGAGCTACGAAGACCTTTGCAAAACCCGTATTTCTGTTATTGGACAGGCAGAGGGCTCGGTGATAAATAAATGGCGCGCATCTGAGTGTCTATATGGCGAGGTCGAATATCAAGGGGCCAGTTACTGTGCAAATAATGGAAAATGGTATCGAATTGATGGTGACTACAAATCATCGATTGAATCTCGCTTCTCTAAGATTTCGCTTTACCCAACGGAATTCCCAGAATATATTAAGGGTGAATATGAGGGCCCGTATAACCAACGTGTCGTGGAGATGAATTCCTCGACCGAGTTGTTGCTAGACAAGAAGACCGTTTACTACGGCGGTCGAGGCAGCCAGGTCGAGCTTTGTGACATCTTGTGCAAAGACGGTACGTTCATTCACGTTAAGCATTATCAAGGTTCTTCGACTTTAAGCCATCTGTTCAATCAGGGCTTGGTCTCGGCTCGTTTGGTAAAGGCAGACCCTAGTTTTAGGGAGTGCGCACAGGTTGTTCTAGACAAGATTGAACCTAATTGTTTTAAATTGGAAAGGGATTCGGTCAAACAGGTCGTTTTTGCGATTATCTCTAAAAATGATGCGGTAAGGCCTGAGATTCCATTCTTCAGCAAAGTGGCGCTAGATGCCGTGTGCTCTCAGCTGGCCGCGATGGACATCGATGTCGCATTGGCGAGAATCAAGGAGGTCCGAGGCGATTGCGGTTGATTCATTGCTGCTAGTTCGGTCGCCGGCTGGGAACTCTTGCTCTTGATTGATTTGCTAATTGGAGAGGGGCGTACTCATGCCTGGGGTTAAGAATCAGCACTATGTGCCGCGTTTTTATCTTAGATCGTTTGCCGATGACTCGGGTTATCTCAGCGTTGTAAGACGCGATGCTGGTGGGTTGAAACTCATCTTTTTAACGAAGCCCGAAAACGTTTGTGCGGAAAACCACCTCTACGAGGTCAGGCGACGCGAAGCCTTGGGCGAAGACGGTTTCGTTGAAAAGGACGTAATTGAAGATGCTCTTGCCAAAATCGAGAACAATCTTGCTTCTGCCTACCGATTGCTGCTCAGCTATCTTGATTCTGGAAAAATGCCAAAAGGTGAAGTGTGCGTAGAATTGATTGCTCAGCTGGCTTTTTTGCTTGCCTTTCTCATTGTGAGGAATCCTAGATGGTTGAACGAGGTGAGGGGTAACGCCGGCGCCCACTCTGTCGAATTGTTGTCGAGTGGCTTTTTCTCGGACGAAGACATTTCGCAAATGGATTTGGCAGGGTACGGAGACGAATTTGAAGCCATTGTCGAGCTTGCTTATCTGGATACGGCGCTGTTCAGGCTCGATAAGGGCGCGCCTCTGTACGATCTACTTGTCTTATTGCTTGACATGGATTGCCTGTTTTACATAGCACCTGAAGGTACTGAGTTTGTCACAACGTCGCTTCCCGTGCATGTCGAGTGGAAGGACGAGAGCGATGAAGACCCTTGTGGCATCTATTTCCCGTTGAGCCCTCGTCATGCCGTTGCATTTAGACAAAGATTGGAAGAGGACCGTTGCGTCTCCATCACTCGCTTGGCGGCCGTTGAAGTTGATTCATTTAATCGTATTCTAATGAACGGTGACTGTTTGTGGGAGTTTCTGATCGCAAGAGATCGGTCTAAATTGGAGCGTCTTATTGAGGAATATTTTGACAGGGTTTAGGCCGTGTGATTATTTGCTCGCTTGGGCACTACTGAATATCGTCAATGGCACAGTCTCACGGTGTCTTTGCCATGTCGACCTAGGTCACGTTATTCGCATTCCTACTACACACTGGACAACCTGACTTCGACCATAAGGCCCTCGCCAAGTCACCTCCATGTTATACTTGCCGTAAAAACTTTACGGCAAGTATAACATGGAGGTTTCGATGCTAACGCGTTTTGAGGTCGAGGGATTCCGAAACTTCTCCCATAGATTTACCTTCAATTTGACCGATGTCAGGGATTACAGATTCAATACGTCAGCCATCGATGAGGGCATAGTTTCTTGTGGTCTTATCTACGGTAAAAACGCTGTCGGCAAAACAAATTTCTCCAATGCTCTTCTCGATATTTCAGCAAATGTGGGGCGTCGGATCTTCTATTCCAATAAAACTAATTACCTCAGCGCAGTTGATGGGGTCACGTCGGCGTGTTTTGCCTACACGTTTCGCTTTGGGAATGACGAAGTTGCTTATCGTTACGAAAAGACTGGGATAACAGACTATCTTCGTGAGACAGTGGCTGTTAACGGCAAGATTGCATTTGATTACGACCACCGTGCAGGCAAAGTGCTCGATGGCGATTTGGCTTCTATTGGTGCCGATCGATTAAACTGGGAGTTCAAATCTCCCGGCATTTCTGTTTTGGCGTATGTGTGCAATAACATTCCTTTTGAGAGGGCAATGCCTCTTTTTAAGCTTTATACGTTTGCGCGGTCAATGGATGCCATTGGCGACGCACATATGAACGACCGTAACCTTGTCTCTACCATCGCCGAAAACGTTATTGCGAATGACTTGGTTTCTGAGCTTCAGGCTTTTTTGAATCACTTTGGAATTCGAGAACGCCTTACTGCGCGTGAAACGCCATCGGGTGATTTCGCTTTGTACTTTGAAAAAAGTCGACTTATTCCGTTTGCAGAAAACTGTTCAAGCGGCACTGTTGCACTGCTGCGACTCTTTAATTATTTCCATGCTTCAAGTGTGCCGTCCTTGCTATTTGTCGATGAGTTTGATGCGTTCTATCATCACGATCTCGCCGAGAAGGTCGTTGACTATTTTAAGTCCCAGACCGGACGCCAAGTGCTTTGCGCATCGCATAATACAGATTTGTTCAGCAATAAAATCCTTAGGCCAGACTGTCTATTCATTCTTTCGGATCACAATATAATTTCCGCAGCCAATGCAACAGATAGGGAACTAAGGGAGGGGCACAACCTCGAAAAGCTCTATAAGGCTGGAGAATTCGATGTCTAGGAAGCAAGTCCTGCTTATCGTTGAGGGTGAAAAACAAGAGATTAAACTCTTTCATGCCCTCTTTGAGTGCTATGGCCTCGATATTGGCTATGAGATCGTTTCCTATAACACAAATATCTACGAGCTTTACGAAAGGATGTTTTCGGACGGCTTTCAGGACGACTTATCGCTTCTCGGCGTCCTTAAGGAACGCGCGTCCGAAGAGGATAAGTGGTTATTTGACCAAGATTATTCTGATGTTTTGCTGGTCTTTGACTATGAGCTCCAAGATAATAGGTTCTCACCTGCACGGTTGGAGGAAATGCAACGTTACTTTAACGAGAGCACAGACAATGGCAAGCTCTACGTTAATTATCCCATGGTTGAGGCATGTAAGCATTTTCTGAAAATGCCCGACGTAGAATATTTGAACAGAACTCTTTCGCGAGAAGACGTTTTGAAATACAAGTCAATCGTTGGCAATGCTTCTAGGTACCAGAGTTTTGAGCGGCATTTTATTAGGCCTGACGTTGATGAAATGATTGTACTTACCGCCATCAAGGCGCTTCGGTTGTGCGGCCATAACGGCGTGGCCGGTTATGAGTCTGAGTATAGAGATCTTGACCATGAGACGATCGCGAAGGCGCAAAACGATGCTTTGCGTTTGGCCGATGAGGTGTGGGTTCTTGGTACCTGTCTGCTATTTATTTTAGATTACTCAACGGGTCTTATTGATTTCGCGGGAATCGAGTCGAAATTACTTGGCTAGGTTTCTGGACGCTGCCAGTTGTGCCTAATGGTCTCAATTCGGAGTCGTTATTTCGAAGGTGCGGGGAAAATCGGAAACCACCGAGCGCAACTCGATTTTCGGTAACAAAACCGCAGGTCGCCGGATCTTAAAACTGGGGTATGGTCAGGAGTAACTGACTGTTGGGGCGTTGTTCATTGGCAGCGTCCCGCCCGCCCTTCGTTGACTATACGCGATGCGGCAACTCCAGCATGTGGCCGTCTTGCGACTCTTCGAGACTCGGCACCGGGACCTTCTAGGAAAAGTCCGCGAGGCTGCTGCTCAGGTCAAGCTCTGTATGGGCGTATTCTTTGATTATGCAGCCAGGGTGATTCTCGTCTGGTAAAACTGGCCGCGAAGTGATTATCACTCGACGTGTCTCAAGTGACTCATTAGTTTCCGCGCGTTTCTCTATCATGTAATCGCTACGTCATGCGGTCGTTCGCACGGGTATCATGGTGAAAGCGATTTCAACGACAGGGGTTCTCGTGGTAAAGATGAAAGATGTGGCCGAGCTGGCGGGCGTTTCGAGCGCCGCCGTCTCGCGCTACCTCAACGGTGGATATATCTCGGCGGACAAGTCCGAGCGCATTAAGCAGGCGATTGAGTTGACCGGATACGTGCGATCCAGCCAGGCTCGCGCGCTGCGCACCGGTTCCACCAAGCTCATCGGCGTCATTGTGCCCAAAATCAACTCGGAATCCGTGAGCCGCATTACGGCGGGCATCGGGCAGGTACTCGGTCGCCGTGGCTACCAGATGCTGCTTGCCAACACCGACAACGCCGCCGATCGCGAGCTCGAATACCTCGATTTATTCCAAAACCACCCGGTCGATGGCATTGTGCTGGTGGCAACTATGATTACCGACGAGCACCGTCGGGCGATTGAATCGTGCCACGTGCCCATCGTGCTTATCGGCCAGAATGTTGAGGGCGCGGCGTGCGTCTATCACGACGATTACGAGGCTGCCTTTGAGCTGGGCCGTGCGCTTGCGGGTCGCGTGGACGGCAAGATCGCCTACATTGGAGTTACCGAAGAGGACCGCGCGGCCGGTTTCGACCGTCGTCGCGGCTTTGAGGCGGGGCTTCTTGCTGCGGGCGTGGTGCTTGATCCGGGCCTGATTCGCCGGGGATCCTTTACGCTTGACTCGGGCTATCGCGCTGCGCGCGAGCTGCTTGCCGATGCTCCCGATGTTTCGTTTATCGCGTGCGCGACCGATACCATGGCGGCGGGCGCGCTGCGTGCCATCGATGAGGTTCGCGGCATGGGCGAGGGCATAAACCGCGTGAGCGGTTTTGGCGACAATGCGTTTTTGCGCGCGCTGACGGGCGGCATTCCCACCGTGCATTATGGTTACCTGACCAGTGGCGTCGAGGCGACCAATATGTTGCTCAACACGCTCGATGGCGTGGAGGGGGAGCGCGGTCTAAAGACGCTCAAGCTCGGCCATCAGCTTATGAATGTCTAGATTTTGGGCACGTCTGCCTGCCTCTGAGTCGCCTGTTTTTGCCTTAAAACTACCTTTCGCCGGCTTTTTCCTACCGTTCACCCGACTATGAAAACGATTACAGACATATGAAACTGAAAACGATTACAGTGTAAGTGTCAAAGATGGCCGGGTGCACATGCGCTCGTTGGAGGAAAGGGAAGTCATGGACTACCGCAAATCAGCCCAAGAGGTGCTCGACAACATCGGTGGCGCCGACAACGTTGTTTCGGCCGCGCACTGCGCCACGCGTCTGCGCCTGGTGATTGCCGATAACGCCAAGGTCGACAAGGAGGCCCTTGAGAATATCGACGGTGCCAAGGGCGTCTTTGAGGCCCAGGGCCAGCTCCAGATTATTTTTGGCACTGGCACCGTCAACAAGGTCTACGACGAGTTCATTGCGCTCAGCGGCGTCGAGGCTGCCACCAAGGCCGAGGTCAAGGAGGCCGCGGCGCAGCAGCAAAATATCTTTATGCGTGCCATTAAGGTGCTCGGCGACGTCTTTGTCCCCATCATCCCCGCCATCGTGGCTTCGGGCCTGCTGCTGGGCATTATGAGCGCCCTCAACTTTATGGCCTCCAACGGATTTATCGCTCTCGACACCAATAACTTTATTTATAAGATTGCCGACCTGGTCTCGGGCACGTCCTTTGGCATTCTGCAGATCCTGATCGGTTACTCCGCGGCTAAGGCCTTTGGCGCCAACCCGTACCTGGGCGCCGTCGTCGGCGGTGCATTCATCAACTCCTCGCTGCAGAGCGCCTACACGGTTGCCTCCGAGGGCGTGCAGACCATGGTCACCGTCATTCCCGGTGTGTACAGCTTTGAGTGGGTCGGCTATCAGGGCCACGTGATCCCCATCGTTATCGCCTGCGCCATCCTCGCTTTCTTGGAGAAGCGTCTCCACAAGGTTGTCCCCGAGATGTTCGACCTCTTTGTGACCCCGCTCGTCTCCGTGTTCGTGACCGTGCTCGTAACGCTCGTTGCCGTCGGTCCCATCTTTGTCTGGGCTGAGAACGCCATCCTCGGTCTGATTCAGACCCTGCTGACCCTGCCCTTCGGCATCGGTTCCTTTATCGTCGGCCTGTTCTATGCCCCCACGGTCGTTACCGGTATCCACCAGATGTACACCGCCATCGATCTGGGCCAGCTCGCTCAGTATGGCGTGACCTATTGGCTGCCCATCGCCAGTGCCGCCAACATCGCTCAGGGTGGTGCCGCGCTCGCCGTTGCCTTTAAGACTCGCGATGCCAAGATCAAGGGCCTGGCGCTTCCTTCGGCTCTGTCCGCCTTCATGGGCATTACCGAGCCGGCCATCTTTGGTGTGAACCTGCGCTTCTTTAAGCCCTTCATCGCCGGCTGCGTCGGCGGCGGTTGCGGTGCCCTGGTCTGCGCGCTCACCTCGCTTGCCGCTTCCGGCACGGGTGTTACCGGTATCTTCGGTATCCTGCTGTGCCTGGCCCAGCCCGTGCAGTACGCGATCATGTTTGCGGTCGCCGCGCTGGTTTCCTTTGCCGTCTCGTTTGTCCTGTACAAGGACGAGCCCAAGGCTTCCGAGCAGGCGTAGGATTCGCGTAGATATAACGCCCGCAGGCTCCATCCTGTGGGCGTTTTCTTTATCTGGAACCCTTGATTTGAGCGTTCGTTGATTTAATTCGATTGGATACCGACATGTCTAATGCACTTCAGCGCGATCTTGCCAAGCTCGTTGCCAACATGGATGCGGCGGCTGCCGAGCGTGGCCACGGGCCCTATGCTCAGCATTTTCACATCATGCCGCCGGCGGGCTGGCTCAACGACCCCAACGGTCTTTGCCAGGCAGATGGCGTGTTTCACGCGTACTTTCAGTATGCCCCGTTTGATGTGAACGGCGGCGTCAAGATGTGGGGCCATGCCACAAGCCGCGACCTTATGACGTGGGACTACGTTGGCGCCCCGCTGCTGCCCGACGAGCCGTTCGATTGCCACGGTGTGTATTCGGGCTCCGCGCTTGCCGAGGACGGTCGCATTCGCGTGTTGTACACGGGCAACGTTAAGCTTTCCGATTCAGACGGCACGTACGACTACGTCAACACCGGCCGTCGCGCCGACACCGTGTTTGTCGAGAGTGTCGATGGACAGACGTTCAGCCAAAAGCGCGTGGTGCTGGCGTCCGAGGATTATCCCGAGGATTTGACCTGCCACGTGCGTGACCCCAAGGTGTGGCGCGATGATGATGGGCGTTACCACATGGTGCTGGGCGCGCGTCGTCGCGAGGACGGGCCGCATGTCGAGAGCCGTTTTTGTGCGATGCACGGCGAGGGTGCCGGGCGCGATGTGGGCGAGATCCTGGTGTATGGCTCGGCTGACATGCTGAGCTGGCAGCTCGAGAGCCGTGTGTCTACGCCCGAGCGTTTTGGGTTTATGTGGGAATGCCCCGGCTATATCGAGCTCGATGCGAATGGCGATACCGCTGCATATTTGTCGTTCTCGCCCCAGGGCCTTGAGGGCGGCCGTTGGGACCGCGGCAACGTGTACGCCGCGGGATACATGCCTGTAACGGGCGACATTACGGGTGGTAATGACGCTTATGAGCTGGGCGAGTTCCGCCTGTGGGACGCCGGCTTTGACTTCTATGCTCCGCAGGAGTTTGCGTCCGAGGATGGTCGCCACATTCTGATCGGCTGGATGGGCATGCCCGATGAGCCGACCTATGGCAACGACCCCACCGTGGCGTGCGGCTGGCAGCACTGCATGACGGTGCCGCGTGAGCTTGCAGCCGGTGCCGACGGCGTGGTGCTGCAGCAGCCGGCGCGCGAGATTGAGCACCATTATGCCTCGGTGCGTGTGGGGGCGGGCTCGTTGGAGGTTGTCGGCGATACCTGCTTTGACGTTGTTGCCGACGGTGTCGACGGCGCGTTTACCGCGACCGTTGATGGCGAGCTGAACCTGGCATTTGTGCCCGCCGAGGGCGAACTGCCCTCGCGTTTTGAGATGCGATTTACCGATGAGGGTCGCGCTTCTGCCGGCTGCGGTCGCACCGTGCACTGGGAGCCCGTCGACGAGGTGCGCAACGTGCGCATTGTTGGCGATGTCTCGTCGGTCGAGGTGTTTGTGAATGATGGCGCGCTCGTGTTTTCGACGCGCATCTATCCCGAGGCCTATGGCGTGACCGTTGACGCTCCGGGTGCGAGCGTTAACTATCACATGCTCATCGTCTAGGAGAATCGTCGCATATCGGCGCTATACTGCAGCCGTTGCCCACGATGCGGGGAACACCCGCATCGTGGGTTTATGTTATGAAGGGACGGTGTCGTATGGGCGTACAGCAGCTAGAAGAGGCCTGGGCTTTGAGGGCCGGCGCCCGTGAGGCGTTGTTGCTTGCGGCCTCGCATGTGCCGGCGGCGTTGTCGCTGTTGGGGATTGTGCGCCCCGGTGACCGCCTGGTTGCGTTTGCCGATGACTTTGCCGATGCGTTTGCGCGCAGCTTTGATGGCTGCGATGTCGCGCTGGTGGGCTCGCCAGCCGTCGAGGCGTTTGTCGCCGCGTCCGAGAACTTTGATGCTTCGCTTGATGCTGAGGGGCCGCACCTATGGTGGTTTGTGAACTCCATCGGCGGGTTTGGTCTGCGTGTGCCTGACCTTCGCGCTCTGAGCCGCTCGGCGCGTGGGGCTCATGCGCTGCTGGTTGTGGACAACACTGTGGCGTCGGCTTTTGGCTGCGATCCACTGCGTTTGGGTGCCGTCCTGTCGCTTGAGGCGCTCGATCGCGTGTGCGCCGGCAAGGCTCCGCGCAAGCTCGTTGCCGCTTCGGTGGCGCGCTCGCAGCTCAAGCGCCATCGTGTGGATGCTGCTGCCGAGTGCGCGCAAGTATTGTTTGCAGGCTGCGGTGCGTCGGCGCTCGACCTTTCTGCCGAGGAGACCGACGTGCTGGAGCGTGGGCTTTCCTCGCTTAACGCCCGCATGCAGGCGCATTTCGACCGCGCCCGTGCGCTGGCCGAGTACCTGGCCGCCAACGAGATGGTGCGCAACGTGCGCTATCCCGGGCTGACCTCGCATCCCGACCATGCCATCGCGACCGGCATCCTGGAGCACGGTTTTGGCCCGGCAGTAGAGTTTGACTTGATGGACTGCACCGCGGGCGAATTCTTCAGCATACTGCCGGACGAATTCCGCACATCGCCCGCCGGCGGCGCAACGACGCGCCTTTCGGCCCCACGCGGCAAGCAGGGGAGCACCATCCGCCTCTTCGCTGGCACCGACAATCCCCTGGTCGTAGCGTCCGTCCTAGACAACGCCCTCCGCAAATCAGCTACTTTTTGATGCTGGCGATGAGGTCGTTTGCTTTGGTGGCGATGACGTTGTTGATGTCGGCCTGCAGCTCCTCGTAGACCACTATGGCTCGCTCTCCGGCGGGCGTGAGCGTGGATCCGCGGGCGCCGTCGCGCTCGATGAGCTTGCAGCCCAGCTGCCCTTCGGCTTCGTTCACAATGCGCCAGGCCTTGGAATACGCCATTCCCATGCTCTTGGCGGCGCGGTTGAGCGAGTGCTCGCGGGCAATACCCTGCAGTAGCAAGACGCAGCCGTGGCCGAAGACGCCCGGCAAATCCTTGTCGCACGCTTGAATGACCAACTTTGCCGTCGTCTTGTACTCCATGTGCTCCACGTCTCCCCGCTAAAGTGTTTGCTGGGCAAACGCAAAGCCTGCGTCAAACCCTCGTGTGGTCTTCTTAAATCATGCATTGTAGCAGTCAAAGTGCGTTAAGATACTTCCCCAGTATTGGGCGCCCAAGGTTGGGCTGGGTCCTACGAGGCCTGCAGCCGACCGGTCGCATGGAAAAAGGAGAAACATGGCTACGTTCTTTCCCGGTGAGTCCCACACGTTTTCGGAGTATCTGCTGGTCCCTGGTTACTCGTCCTCGCAGTGCATCCCCAACAACGTCTCTCTTAAGACGCCGCTGACCCGCTTTAAGCGCGGTGAGAAGCCGGCAATCACCCTGAACATCCCCATGGTTTCCGCCATCATGCAGTCCGTCTCGGGCGTCGACATGGGTGTCGCGCTCGCTACCGAGGGTGGCCTGTCCTTCATTTACGGTTCCCAGAGCGCCGAGTCCGAGGCCGCTATGGTCAAGGCCGTCAAGGATCACAAGGCCGGCTTCGTTCAGTCCGATTCCACGCTGACCCCCGACATGTCCATGGAGCAGGTCATTGAGCTCAAGGAGAAGACCGGCCACTCCACCATGCCGGTTACCGACGACGGCACTCCCAAGGGCAAGCTCCTGGGCATCGTCACCAGCCGTGACTATCGCCCCAGTCGCGATGACCACCAGACGAAGGTCTCCGAGTTCATGACCCCGCGTGAGCAGCTCATCGTGGGCGACAAGAACATCAGCCTCAAGGTCGCCAACGACGTCATCTGGGACAACAAGCTCAATGCTCTGCCCATCGTCGACGACAACGATCACCTCATGGGCATCGTCTTCCGCAAGGACTACGACAGCCACAAGACCAACCCCAACGAGCTGCTCGATGGCGACAAGCGCTACATGGTCGGCGCCGGTATCAACACCCGCGACTATGCCGAGCGCGTGCCGCTGCTCATCGAGGCCGGTGCCGATGTCCTGTGCATCGACTCCTCCGAGGGCTTCAGCGAGTGGCAGAAGCGCACCATCGAGTGGATCCGCGCCAACTACGGCGAGGACGTCAAGGTCGGCGCCGGTAACGTTGTCGACGCCGAGGGCTTCCGCTTCCTGGCCGACTGCGGTGCCGACTTTATCAAGGTCGGTATCGGCGGCGGTTCCATCTGCATCACCCGCGAGACCAAGGGCATCGGCCGTGGCCAGGCCACCGCGCTGATCGACGTCTGCCGCGCTCGCGACGAGTACTACGAGGAGACCGGTGTCTACGTGCCCGTGTGCTCCGACGGCGGTATCGTCTACGACTACCACATGACGCTCGCCCTGGCCATGGGTGCCGACTTCATGATGCTGGGCCGCTACTTCGCCCGCTTCGACGAGAGCCCGACCGAGCGTGTCAACGTGAACGGCCAGTACATGAAGGAGTACTGGGGCGAGGGCTCTGCGCGTGCCCGCAACTGGCAGCGCTACGACCTGGGTGGCGCCGCGAAGCTCAGCTTCGTCGAGGGCGTCGACTCCTACGTTCCCTATGCCGGTTCCCTCAAGGACGGCGTGGGCGGTACGCTCTACAAGGTCAAGTCCACGATGTGTAACTGCGGCGCTCTCTCGATTCCCGAGCTCCAGGAAAAGGCACGCCTGACCCTGGTCAGCTCCACCTCCATCGTCGAAGGCGGCGCCCACGATGTAGTCGTGAAGGACTCCCAGCAGTCTGTGTCTTATCGATAGGCGGCTTTCCCAGGCACCGCACCTTGCCGTTCAAACCGTCGCTTGCGTACCTAAGTACGCGGCGCTCCTCTTTCACGGCAATCTGCGGCACCTGGAAACCCGTTCGTGCTAGAACGGGTTTAAGACAAAGGTTGATTCCCAACCACGTTATTTAGATAAAGCGAGATGCCTGCAAGTCGCAGGCATCTCGCTTGTTGTATTTGCTAGAATCATCCAAGTTAACCCTAGGGTCGGGCGGCTAGGCTTTGCTCGCTGCAAGTTCCGCACGAGCCGAAGGCCACTTAATGTGGCCTTCGTGCGAGCAGGACTGTCCGCAGCAGCGAGTAAAGCCTAGCCGACCGGCCCCAATCAAGTTAAAAGGAGCTGATATGTGCGATTGCACAGATCATAAGGACGAGATCCCTGTCTACGACGCGCAGGCCATTGAGTCCAAGTGGATGAAGGCCTGGGAGGACTCCAACCTCTTTGCCGTCGACACCGACGACAGTAAGCCCAAGAAGTATGTGCTCGAGATGTTCCCGTATCCGTCGGGCGACCTGCACATGGGCCACGCGCGCAACTACACTATCGGCGATGCCATGGCCCGTCAGGCCCGCATGCGCGGCTACGACGTGCTGCACCCCATCGGCTTCGATGCCTTTGGCCTGCCTGCCGAGAACGCCGCCATCAAGCACAACACGCAGGCTGCCGCCTGGACGTATAAGAACATGGACCAGGCGCTCGCCACGATGAAGCGCATGGGCTTCTCCTACGATCTGGATCGCATGGTCAAGACCTGCAGCCCCGACTACTACCGCTGGGGCCAGTGGATCTTTGAGAAGATGTGGGAAAAGGGCTTGGTCTACCGTAAGAAGAACCCGGTCAACTGGTGCCCCACCTGCAAGACCGTTCTGGCCAACGAGCAGGTTACCGAGGGCAAGTGCTGGCGCTGCGGCACCGAGCCTGAGAAGCGCGACCTTGAGCAGTGGTACTACAAGATTACCGAGTACTCCCAGGAGCTGCTCGACGACCTGGAGAAGCTCCCCGGCTGGCCCGAGCGCGTCAAGCAGATGCAGGCCAACTGGATCGGTCGCTCCGAGGGCGCCGAGGTCGACTTTACCCTGTGCGACAAGGACGGCGAGCCCATCGAGGGCGATGAGGGCAAGATCACCGTCTTCACCACGCGTGCCGATACCCTTTTTGGCGTCTCCTTCTTTGTCCTGGCTCCCGAGTACGCCGGCCTGCACGAGCTCGTCGAGGGCACGGAGTACGAGGAGGCCGTCACCAAGATCGTCGAGGACTCCAAGCATATCTCTGCCGTCGAGCGTGCCCAGGGCACCCTCGAGAAGCACGGTGCCTTCACGGGCCGCTATGTGGTAAACCCCGTCAACGGCGAGAAGGTCCCCGTGTGGGTTGCCGATTATGTCGTTGCCGACTACGGTACCGGTGCCGTCATGGCCGTTCCCTGTGGCGACCAGCGCGACTTTGAGTTTGCCCGTAAGTACGACCTGCCGATCGTGCCGATCATCCTGGACGATGACGATCGTGCTGCCGTCGAGGCCAGCGGCGAGACCATCGATACCTTCCATGCCGAGACCGTCGACTGGGATTGCGCTCACGCTGCCGAGGGCACGCTCGTCCAGTCCGGCAAGTACACCGGCATGCGCGGCGGTAAGCACTCCGAGGGCGAGGCTGCGATCGTGGCCGACCTCGAGGCCATGGGCTGCGGTCGTCGCAAGGTCGAGTTCCGTCTGCGCGACTGGCTCATCAGCCGCCAGCGCTATTGGGGCAACCCCATCCCGGCCATCCACTGCGAGCACTGCGGCATCGTGCCCGTGCCCGAGGATCAGCTGCCGGTGACGCTGCCCGAGAACCTGGACCTGGGCGCCGGCGAAACCCTTGCTGAGTGCAAGGAGTTCTACGAGACCACCTGCCCGGTCTGCGGCCGCCCGGCCAAGCGCGAGACCGATACCATGGACACCTTCACCTGCTCCAGCTGGTATTACCTGCGCTATACCGATCCGCACAACACCGAGCTGCCCTTCTCCCGTGAGGCTGCCGACCGTTGGATGCCCGTCGATAACTACATCGGCGGCATCGAGCACGCTATTCTGCACCTGCTCTACAGCCGCTTCTTTACCAAGGCACTGCGCGACCTGGGCCTGCTGAGCGTGGACGAGCCCTTCACCAACCTGCTGTGCCAGGGCATGGTCAAGGACGAGAACGGCGACACCATGTCCAAGTCCAAGGGCAATGTCGTGCCCCCGAGCTCGGTCATCGAGCCCTACGGCGCCGACACCATGCGTCTGGCGATCCTGTTTATCGCTCCGCCCGAGAAGGACTTCGACTGGGATCCCAAGGCCGTTGAGGGCGCCAACCGCTTCATCAAGCGCGCCTGGCGTATCGTTTGGCAGCTCGTCCAGTCCGGTGACGCCAACGTGGCCTTCGACAAGTCCGCGCTCGACGAGGTTGCGATGAAGCTCTATCGCGAGCGTCACCGCACCATCGCCAAGTGCACTGAGGACTTCGACCGCGGCCAGTTCAACACCGCGATCTCGGCCGTCATGGAGCTCGTCAACGCGGCGAGCGCCTATCTCAACGCCACTGAGGGTGCTGACCGCGACAAGGCTCTGTGCTACGGCGTGGCCAAGGATATCGTGAGCGTCCTTGCCCCTATCTGCCCGTTCTGGGCCGACGAGCTGTGGCACGAGGCACTCGGCTGCGAGGGCAACGCCTACACCGCCGCCTGGCCCGAGTTCGACCTGGCCGAGTCCGTTGAGGACACGGTGCAGATCGTGGTCCAGGTGCTCGGCAAGGTCCGCGGCCGCGTCGACGTTGCCCGCGATGCCTCCAATGAGGATATGCAGGCTGCCGCCGAGGCCGCCGTCGCCAAGTGGCTCGACGGCAAGACGGTCGTCAAGGCCATCTGCGTGCCCGGCAAGCTGGTCAACCTGGTGGTCAAGTAAGCATTGCGCGCTTAACTGACATGCAATGAACGAGGGGCGATCCAGGTGGGTCGTCCCTCGTCTTGTGTTTTTAGCCCTGCTTAGTCATTGCGTCGCAACGTTTTCTATGGGATGTGTACCAGGTCCCTAAAGTAAACGTTGCCCGTTGCCTCTTCGAACATCCAAATGTTGAGGTAGATGTCGTTGAGGTCGTTGTTCACATCAAAGTCCGGATCGTCGAAGGTGCCCACAAAGGTGAGCATGGCGCGCGTTTCCTCTCCAGCGGCGACCGGTTGGCGCATGTGTACGTCGCGGACCACGCCGTTGACGTAGGCATAGGAGTCCACATCGCCAAACATCATGTCGACACCGGTGTTGTTGGACACCGTAAAGACGAGCGCGGCGTCCCCGTAGCCGTCGGTGTCCTTGCCCACGCAGGTAACATGGACGTTCTCGTCCGCCTCAAGGTCGATGGGGAGCTGTTCTTGGGAATCGGGACCCAGGCCCTGGGGATCGACGATGTCTTCGTTTATTTTGTCGAAGCTCGCCGGGGGTTCGGTTTTCTCGTTGGCTTTGGTGCTGCCAAGATCCGGTTCGCATGTTCCGGTTTTGCTGTTCGTTTTGCCACAGCCCACGAGGGTCAACGAGCACGTTGCGATGGCGAGCGCAGTCATGCAGAGGGTGCCTAGGCGTTTCATGGGTGCCTCCTTACCGTAAAGGATCTCGAAAGGTTCGTCGTTGCGCGACTTGCTGGCTGGCTTGTTGCAGAATGCCCCTTAACGTAAGTCTGATCGATAGGGGCTCGGGGAGGAATGCCCTTGGGGTCCGAACGGGCCTGTGGATTGGGACGCATGGCCCGTTCTTGGACCCTCGGACGCTTGCCTCATGGAGTCTTTAGTCCAATTGTCCTATTCTTGTGGAGAAGCTGTGCGCACGCTGACCTGCAGATTCGTACTGTGCTTGCACGTTTCCGCAGCTATTGGTATAGTTTGCTTGCAAATGAAGTTGTAATTGAAAGAAGTGGGGTTTCGGCCCCGCTTCTTTTTTGTATGGATGGAGGTGCCGCAATGGTCAAGACCAAGACCGAGCAGGCGATCATCGACGCGCTCGAGGCCGTCGCTCCCCAGCACGATATCGACATCGTCGACGTCGAGCTCGTGGGTGCCACCAAGGCCCCCTGCGTGCGCGTGCGTATCGAGGGTGCCGAGGGTCAGAGCCTGTCGCTCAACGACGTCACGGCCAACACCAAGTGGGTCGGCGATGTGATTGAGGAGCTCGACCCCATCTCCTCGAGCTATACGCTCGAGGTGTCGAGCCCGGGTATGGCGCGCCCGCTGCGCCGCCCGAGTGACTTTGCCCGCTTTGTGGGCGAAAACTGCGAGCTCACCTCCACCGCCACCGAGGGCCGTCGCAAGTACGCCGGCAAGATTGCCGCCGCCACCGAGACGAACGTGACCCTCGAGCTCGAGGACGGCGAGTCCGTTACCCTCGATTTCTCTGATGTTAAAAAGTGCAAGTTGAAGCCCACCTACGACTTCAAGCCCGCGAAGGAAGGAAAGTAAGATGGCAGCATCCGACATGATGTCCGCCCTGATGGAGCTTTGCCAGGAGAAGCACATCGACCAGCTCTACCTGATCGACCGCCTGGAGCAGTCGCTCGCCAAGAGCTATGCCGAGATCCTGCATCTTGAGTGGGGCGCCAAGGTGACCATCGACCGCACCACCGGCAAGATCTACGTCTACCGCCTGGAGCCGATCGACGATTCCATGGACGAGGAGGGCAACTTCACCGAGTTCGAGGAGATCGACGTCACTCCCAAGAACACGAGCCGCATCGCTGCCCAGCACGCCAAGGCCGAGATTAACGCCATTGTGCGTAACTCCGCCCGCGAGCAGATCTACGAGGAGTTCTCCGGCCGCATCGGCGACCTCATCAGCGGTACCGTGCTGCAGTCCACGCCCGACTTCACGATCGTCAAGATCCGCGAGGGCGTCGAGGCCGAGCTTCCGCACTTTGACCAGCGTCGTTACGAGAACGAGCGCAACGAGCGTCCGATGGGCGAGCGCTACCTGCACAACCAGCACATCAAGGCCGTGATCATCGACGTTCGCGACCCCAACTCCAACCTGCAGCCGGTTCGCGGCGAGCACAGCCGTCCGCCGATTGTCATCTCCCGTACCCACCCCGAGCTCATGCGTCGTCTGTTTGAGCAGGAGGTGCCCGAGATCTATGAGGGCACCGTCCAGATCAAGTCGATCGCCCGCGAGCCTGGTCAGCGCTCCAAGGTCGCCGTCCACTCGCTCGACGACCGCCTGGATCCCGTGGGCGCCTGCGTCGGTCCCAAGGGCAGCCGTGTTCGCGCTGTCGTGGGCGAGCTCCGCGGCGAGCGCGTCGACGTCATCCTGTGGGATGCAGATCCTGCCGTCTACGTCGCCAACGCCCTTTCGCCCGCTAAGGTCACCCGCGTCCTCATCGACGAGGAGAAGGCCTACGCCGGCGTCATCGTGCCCGACGACCAGCTGTCCCTCGCCATTGGCAAGGAGGGCCAGAACGCCCGCCTCGCCGCGCGCCTGACCGGCTGGCACATCGACATTAAGTCGGAGACCCTTGCCGCCGACATCCTCAAGAACGTTCCCGTTCACGAGGAGCCCGCCGCCGACCTGATCGGTGACGAGGAGGACGAGGACGTCCGCCGCTGCGAGTATGTGTCCGAGGACGGCATCCAGTGCCGCAACCAGGCTCGTCCCGGCTCCCGTTTCTGCGGTGTCCATGACACCGACGCCTTCGATGATGCGGAGGACCTGATCTAGCGCGCGGTCGCGCCGGGTAGGTCCCGGTGCATCTCCCACGCTCGTTCAGTCTCTAGGCACCCAAGGTGCCAGAAAGGGTAGGTGAAGTCATATGGCAAAAGTCCGTGTGTCCACCCTGGCCAAAGAGTTCGGCATGACCTCCAAGGAACTGATGGGTCATCTCGCCGATATGAAGATTCCCGCTAAGTCCGCTTCCTCCACCTTGGAGGACGCCTATGTCGCCATGGTCCGCAAGCAGCTCGCCTCGGTGATCGAGGCCCGCGCCCAGGAAGTCGAGGCCGCCAAGCAGGCCGAGGAGCAGGCAGCTGCCGCCGAGGAGGCCGCACGCGCTGCCGAGGCCGAGCGCGAGCGTATCGCCGCCGAGAAGGCCCGCGAGGAGGAGCGCCGCCAGTTTGCCGCAGCCCAGGCTGCCGAGGAGGCTGCCCGCGCCGAGGCCGAGGCCAAGAAGAAGGCCGAGCAGGAGCGCCTTGCCCGCGAGAAGGAGGAGGCTGCCCGTGAGGCCCAGCGCCGCGCCGTTCCCGCTTCCGACTCCGGTTCGCGCTTCCGTTCGCTGCTCGACCAGATCGCCGCACAGGAGACCGTGCTCAAGGAGAAGAAGGACGCCGAGGACAAGGCCAAGGCCGAGCGCGCCGCCGAGCGCGGTAACCGTCGTGGCGGCAACAACGACCGCCGCGGTGGCCGTCGTAACGATCGCAACGCTTCCGACAACAACTCCGAGCGCAACGCTTCCGAGAGCCGTCCGCACAGCCATCGCACCAACGCCAGCAACAACGTCGCTGCTGGCATGGACTTCCCCAACCCCGACAAGCAGGGCAAGGGCAAGAAGCGCAAGGGCGGTCACAACAACGAAGAGGACCACTACAGCCGCATGGCTCGCGAGGCCGAGGAGTACAGCCGCGAGAAGGTGCTCGAGGAGGCTCGTGCTGCCGTCGAGGAGGCCTCTCGCGAGTCCACCGGTCGCCGCAAGAAGCGCAAGGAGAAGCGCGAGCGCGAGGCTGCCAAGGCGCAGGAGGAGCGCAAGATAGAGGAGGCGCTGGCCCAGGGCGTGAACCCCGAGGACCTCGACGCCATCAAGGTCTCCCAGGGCGTTACCGTCCAGGAGCTTGCCGAGGCGCTCGACGTTCCGGCCAACGACATCATCAAGCGCCTGTTCCTGCTTGGTACGCCGCTCACCATGACGCAGTCCATGTCCGACGACCTTGTCGAGCTCGTTGCTGACGACCTGGGTCGTCAGATCAAGATCATCACCCCCGAGGAGGAGAACACCTTCTCGTTCTACGATGATCCCGCCGACCTTAAGCCGCGCGCCCCGGTCGTCACCGTCATGGGCCACGTCGACCACGGCAAGACGTCGCTGCTCGACGCCATCCGTCACACCGGCGTTGCTGCCGGCGAGGCGGGCGGCATTACGCAGGCCATCGGCGCTTCGCAGGTCATGATCAACGACCGCAAGATCACCTTTATCGATACCCCGGGTCACGCCACCTTTACGGCCATGCGTGCCCGTGGCGCCAAGGTGACCGACATCGTCATCCTGATCGTCGCCGCCGACGACGGCGTCATGCCCCAGACGGTCGAGTCGATCAACCACGCCAAGGCCGCCGGCGTACCCATCGTCGTCGCCGTCAACAAGATCGATAAGCCGGGCGCCAACCCCGACCGTGTTCGTCAGGAGCTCACCGAGTACGGCGTCATCCCCGAGGAGTGGGGCGGACAGAACATGTTCGTCAACATCTCGGCCAAGCAGAAGATCGGTATCGACGACCTTCTGGAGACCGTGCTGCTCCAGGCAGACGTGCTCGAGCTCAAGGCTAACCCGGACACCTTTGCTTCCGGCAACGTCCTCGAGGCCAAGCTCGACAAGGGCCGCGGCTCGGTCGCTACCGTGCTCGTGACCCGCGGTACCCTGCACGTGGGCGATACGCTGGTCGCTGGCCTTACCTACGGCCGTGTCCGCGCCATGCTCGACCCCAAGGGTCGCGCCGTCACCGAGGCCGGTCCCTCCGACGCTGTCGAGATCCTGGGTCTGCAGTCCGTGCCCAACGCCGGTGACGAGTTCCGCGTGTTCGAGGACGAGCGCGAGGCTCGCGCCCTTGCCGACGAGCGTTCGCTCAAGGCCCGTATCGAGGAGCAGAGCCGCGTCAAGCACGTCACGCTCGAGAACCTCTTCGAGACCATCGCCGACGCCGAGGTCAAGGAGCTCAACCTGATCATCAAGGCCGACGTTCAGGGCTCTATCGAGGCCCTTCAGGACTCGCTCGACAAGATGGATCAGTCCGAGGTTCGCATCAACACGATCCATTCCGCCGTTGGCGCCATCAACGAGACCGACGTCGTCCTGGCCGACGCCTCCAACGCCATCATCATCGGCTTTGGCGTCCGTCCCGACGGTAAGGCCCGCTCCGCCGCCGAGCGCGAGGGCGTCGAGATCCGTTGCTACGACGTCATCTATAAGTGCCTCGAGGAGCTCGACGCCGCCCGTATCGGCATGCTCAAGCCCACCGAGGTCGAGGTCGCCACGGGTACCGCGACCGTCCTGGACACCTTCAAGGTGCCCAAAGTCGGTATCGCCGCCGGTGTCCGCGTCGAAGAGGGCGAGATCGCCGCGACCGATTCCGTGCGCCTGGTGCGCGACGGTATCGTGGTCTTCAACGGCAAGATCGCCTCGATGCGCCACTACAAGGACGAGGCCAAGACCCTCAAGAGCGGTTCCGAGGGCGGCATTGGCCTAGAGAACTTCCAGGACATCAAGCCCGGCGACCAGATCGAGGGTTACCGCATCGACCAGGTTGCCCGTACCGAGTAGGGGGTAGCGCTATGAAGCAAACGCAGGCAACCCGCCGTCTGGGCGAGCAGCTTCGCGAGAAGCTCGGTTATATCCTGCTCTTTGAGGTTTCCGATCCGCGTCTCGACCTGGTTACTTTGACCGCGGTCGAGGTCGCGGTGGACCGTTCGTTCGCGCGTGTGTACGTGTCGTGCGATGCGAGCCGCTACGACGAGGTCATGGAGGCGCTCTCAAGCGCCAGGGGCCGTATTCGCAGCCTGTTGGCTCGCTCTCTCGATTGGCGTGTCACGCCCGAGCTCGATTTTCGCATCGATCGCTCGACCGATGAGGCCGAGCGCATCACGCGTGCGCTGGAAAACGTTCCCGCCACGCTTGCGATCGAAAAGGACGAGGACGGCTATCCGATAGCGGATGCCGCCCAGGAGGCAGCTTTAGATGACTAATTCCGCCGACCTCGCCCCGTGCGAGTCTGCAGATATTCAGCGACGCATCCTCGAGCTCATCGAGGGTGCGTCCTCCATTGCGATTTCGGGACATACTTCTCCCGATGGCGATGCCTTGGGCTCCGTATTGGGCCTGGGCCTTTCGCTCATGAAGTTTTTCCCCAACAAGGACATTGCTCTGCTGCTGGCAGACGATGACCCGGTTCCGCGTATCTACCGCTTTATGGAAGGCTCCGATCGCCTGGTGCCGGCATCTGCGTACACTGGCAATCCGGACCTGTTCATCTCGGTGGACGTACCGGTCGTCGAGCGTCTCAATAATTCCGCCGAGGTGCTTCGTCGCTCCAAGCATGTGGTGTGTTTCGACCACCATCCGGCGCGTGAGGAGTTTGCCGAGCTCAGTCTGAGGCGCGTCGAAGCTGCAGCCTGCGCCATGATCATCGACCGCTTTTTGGACAATTGTGGCATTGTTGCCCGTGATGGCGTTGCGACCTGCCTGCTGTGCGGCTTGGTTACCGATACCGGTCGTTTTCAGTACCAAAACGCCGATGCCGCCGCGTTCCATGCGGCCTCGCGTCTGGTTGCCCACGGTGCCGATCCGGCGCGCGTTGCGCTCGAGGTCTACCAGAGCATGCGCGTAGAGTTTTTGCATCTCAAGTCCATCGTTATGGGCCGCATCAAGACAGTGGCGCACGGGCGCGTGGCGTATAGCTACGCGTACCAGAGCGACCTTGAGGCTTGCGGTGTCACCTCGGATGAGTGCGACGGCCTGGTTGACGTGGTGCGCTCGGTGATGGGCGTGGAGGTCTGCCTGTTCCTGAAGGGCATTGAGGGCGATACCAAGGTGCGTGGCAACCTGCGCTCCAAGGGTGACCTCAACGTGTCCGAGATCGCTGCTGCTTTTGGCGGAGGCGGACATCCCGCTGCCGCCGGTTTCTCCAACAACGGAACGATTCTCGAGACGCTTACCGTGGCACTTCCCATGCTGGCCGAGCTGGTGGGGGAGGATCCCGCTTCGGTGACCGTCGAGCTTTAACTTTTTGGATGGTACATGGCTCGTCGTACACCTTCTCAACTGAATATGCTGCTCGCCGTCGATAAGCCGGTGGGCTGCACGTCCCACGATGTGGTCTCGCAGTGCCGACGCGCCCTCCATGAGCGGCGCGTTGGTCATGCCGGTACGCTCGACCCCATGGCATCGGGTGTCATGGTGGTGGGTGTGGGTCAGGCTACTCGTCTGCTGGGCATGCTTACGCTCGATACCAAAAGCTACGTCGCCGATATTTCGTTTGGCGCCGAGACTAATACCGATGATGCGGAGGGCGAGGCGGTCCGTACAGTGGCTGTTGCCAACGAGCTGCGCGATCCTGCCTATGCCCGTGAGCGCTTGGCCGCTATGCTGGGTCCGCAGATGCAGGTGCCGCCGGCGTTTTCGGCTATCTCGGTCAATGGCGTTCGCGCCTACAAGTCTGCTCGCGAGGGCAATGCGGTGGACCTACCTCCGCGCCCCGTCGAGGTCTATGCCGCCGACCTGATCGCCGTGGGTGGCGAAGGTGATTCGTGTGTGTGGACCGTGGCATTCTCGGTGAGCAAGGGCACCTATATCCGTGCACTCGCTCGCGACCTGGGCCGCGCCTGCGAGAGCGCCGCGCACATTTCCGCGCTGCGCCGCACGGCCTCCGGTGTTGTTTCCATTGGCGCTTGTCATGCGGTGGAGGAGCTTTCTCCCGAGTCCGCGGCTGGCTTTGCCTTGGATCCCATTGCGGCCCTGGGCGCCACGCGTGTTGACTTGCCGGGCAATCTTTCCGACGATCTACTCTGCGGCCGACGCATTCCCGTTGAGCGTGCGCTTGCCGATTTCGATGCCTCAAAGGCGCCGTTTGCGTTGGTGCTCGATGGGGGGCTCAAGGCGCTCGCCCGCATTGAGAGTGGCCGGTTTGTTATGGAGCACGTGTTTCCGCAGGCAATCGGCGGTGTTCGATGATGTTGTCCGCTCACGAGCTCGCGCGTGTCTTTTTCGCGGGCGAGTCGGACGAGGCTCGCATCGTTGCTGCCGATACGTTTGATGAGTGTGAGCACTTGGGTGCCGCATCGATTGCCATCGGCGTGTTCGACGGCGTTCACCTTGGACACCAGGAGCTCATTGCGGCGCTTGTCCGTGATGCCCGTGCCCATGGCTGCAAGGCGGTAGTAGTTACCTTTGATCCCGACCCGGACGTCGTGGTGAGCCCTTCGCCCGCTCAAAAATTGATGACGACGGCCGACCGTCTGCATGCTTTGGCTCAGACCAGGGCCGATGCGGTGGTGGCCGTTCCCTTTACGTCTGAGGTTGCGGCGCTTGACCATGTTGATTTTCTCTCGCTGGTGTCGCGTCTGGTCGACATTCGATCGATTCGCGTTGGTAGCGACTTTAGGCTGGGTCGTGGCGGTGCTTCTGGTGTTGCCGAGATGCGCTCCTGGGGTTCCGAGCGCGGCGTTGACGTGTATGGTCACGATCTGCTTTGCGAGGGCGGTGAGGCCATTTGCGCCACCCGCATTCGTCATGAGCTGGGACAGGGCCATGTGGAGCTTGCTGCTGAGTTACTCGGCCGCCCGTATATGGTGCGTGGCGGTGTTACTCGCGGCCGTCACGAGGGTTCTGGCATGGGCTTTCCCACGGCAAACCTGCAGGTTCCCGACGGCATTCAGGTGCCTGCCGATGGCGTGTATGAGGGCCTGGTGCTGGTCGATGACACCGTGTGGCCCGCTGCCGTGAACGTCGGACTGCCGCCGACGTATGCCGACGATGCGGCATCTGCGCATCTTGAGGCTAACTTAATTGGTTATACGGGCGACCTGTACGGCGCTTCTGTTTCGCTGGCGTTTACGCGCTGGCTGCGTCCGTCGCGCGTGTTCGATTCGCTGGATGAGTTGATTGCGACCGTCGAGGGTAATATCGAGGACATTCGTCACAACTTGGGTGAGCAGGGGGTGAGCATCCGTGATTAGCGATGAGGAAAAAGACCAGGTACGCGCTGCGTCCGACTTAGTCGCCATCGTGCAGGAAACGGTTGAGCTCAAGCCCCGCGGCCACGAGTTTTGGGGTTGCTGCCCCTTCCATGGCGAAAAGACGCCGTCATTCCACATTATCCCCGCCACGCAGGTGTGGCATTGCTTTGGTTGCGGTGAGGGCGGCGACGTCTTCACCTATATCATGAAGCGCGAGAACCTGAGCTTTCCCGAGTCAATCCGTTATTTGGCCGATCGCGCGGGTATTGAGCTGCATGACACCGGAGATCGCCGCGAGCGGGGTACTAAGCGTGCCCGAATCTACGATTTGTGCGCCGAAACGGCCCATTTCTACCACACCATGCTTATGCGCGGTAAGGACGGCCGTCCGCGCGAGTACTTTGCCAGCCGCGGCATGGGCGGCGACGTCTGCCGCCGCTACTGCCTGGGCTTTGCGCCGGGCCGCAACGCGCTGGTGTCGCACCTGTCCCAGGCGGGTTTTACCCCGCAGGAGATGATCGATGCCAACGTTGCCGTGAGCCGCGGACGCGGGCAACTAGCCGACCGCTTCTACGACCGCGTGATGTTTCCCATCTTTGACGAGCAGGGTCACAATATTGCTTTTGGCGGTCGCATCATGGGTGACGGCCAACCCAAGTACCTTAATACCGCCGAGACGAGCGTGTTCCATAAAAAGCGAAACCTCTACGGCTTTAATTGGGCCAAGGAGTATATCGTCGCGCAGGATACCGCCATCGTGGTGGAGGGATATACCGACTGCATCGCTTGCTGGGAGGCGGGGATTAAAAACGTTGTTGCTACGCTGGGCACCGCGCTCACGGAGCATCACGTCAAGACGCTCACCCGTTTTGCCAAGCGCATTGTGTATATGTTCGATGGCGACGCCGCCGGTCAAAAGGCTGCCCGTCGCGCGATTCAGTTTATCGAGCAGGATTCGATGGACCTGCGCTGCGTGGTGCTGCCCGACGGTAACGATCCCATGGAGTTCATCACGGCGCACGGTGGCGAGGCACTGCAGGCGCGCATCGACGCTGCCGAGCCGCTCATGGACTTTGTCTACCGTTCGCTGCAGGAGTCGAGCGATATCACCACGCCGGGCGGTCGCGCCAAGGCGCTGGAGGACGCTCTCACGCTCATCTATCCGCTGCGCGACAGCTATATGATCGACACGTACTTTATCCAGATTGCCGATCTGTTGGGTTTGGATCTGGAGACCGTGCGCGCGAGCTCGGGCCGCGTGTTTCGCGACGTCGCCAAGCGCGAGGATGCGGAGCGCCGCCGCGAACAGAACTATGAACGCCAGCGGGCGCAGGCTGAGCGATCTGGTAGCGCGGGCGGTCGGTCGTCTGGTTCGCAGGGGACATCTCGTGGTGCTTGGGCATCGGGCGCGACTCCGGCCGTAGCGGCGCCGGTCGAGGAAGAACCGTACGACTACGTCCCGCTCGATGCCTATGGCGCTGCACCAGTGGAGGTCGTTGACGACTTGCCGCCAATCGATGTGCCCGATGGTGTGGGCGCTGTGCCTGTTGCTGATGGTTTGGGCGCACCGGCTGCGGCGCCGATGGTTCTTACCGATCTAGAGCGCAAGTCCTTGGCAGGGGAGCGCGAGCTGTTGACGATGCTCACGAGCTACCCCGACCTGTTCCGCACGTATGCCGACCGCATCTGCTCCATCGAGTGGGTTGACCCACGTCACGAGTCCATCGCATGGGCCGTTCTGGCAACGCCGCCGGGAACCGATCCTGCAGCCTGCATGGATGCTGCGCGCTCAGTGTGTCCCGATGCGGCAACGCTTGTGAGTGCCGGGCGCATCTCGGCGACGAGCAAGCATCCCACCGAGACGAACATCGTGTTTATGCTCGATACGCTCGAGCTCTACACCATCAAGCGCCGCATGCGTGCCGCACAGGCCAAGCTGCGCCAGGACCGTTCGCTCGATGATGAGGCCCGCCGCGCGCTGACCGTGCAGGCCGCGCAGGACTCGCAGCGTCAGCGCGAACTGCAAAAGTCGATCGGCGGTGTGGCGGACCCGTTCCGTTTGATCGGTCTGGAGGCCGCAGGCACAGAACAGGCCTAGATGTTGTGGTCAACCAGCGTATTCTCGCCTATATCCAGTCCTCTTTTTGGGTATAGACGTCAATGTGTGTGCTAAAGTATTGAGTCCTGTGGACTATGAAGGGAGAATCTGTGCCAAAAAAGACTGAGAGCACGGGTACTGGGCTGGAATCCTACGTTGCAAAGCTCATGGGCAACGGCTCAAACAGGACTTCGGTAACCGAGGACGAGATTCAGGTCGCCCTGAAGGATATCGATGTTTCTGACGAGCAGCTCACTGCGGTATATTCCGCGCTGCGCAACAGCGGCATCCAGATTATCTCCGCGAGCGGTAACGACGACGCCCCCATGGACGTCGACGATGACGATACCGATTCTGATACCGACGATTTCGATGACGACGACGAGCGCGATTCCGGCTCGCTCGACGATCATGAGCTCAAGATGGCCCGTCAGGCCGACGCCGAGATGGGTTCTTCCAAGAGCAAGAAGAAGCGCACCGTGCGCACGTCCCGTTCGCGTTCGCGCGTGCGCGGCATCGATGCCTCCACGGTGATGCTGACCGGCGATCCGGTCCGTATGTACCTCAAGGAGATCGGCAAGGTCGACCTGCTGACCGCCTCCGAAGAGGTCGATCTGGCCATGAAGATCGAGGCCGGTCTCGAGGCCACCGAGAAGCTTGAGGCTGCCGATGCTGGTGAGCTCGAACTCACGCGTGCCGAGATGCGTCGTCTTACGCGCATTGAGAACGTTGGCCTCGAAGCCAAGCAGGCACTCATCAGCGCAAACCTGCGTCTGGTCGTCTCCATCGCCAAGCGCTATGTCGGTCGCGGCATGCTGTTCCTTGACCTGATCCAGGAGGGCAACCTCGGTCTGATTCGCGCCGTCGAGAAGTTCGACTACCAGAAGGGCTTTAAGTTCTCCACGTACGCCACGTGGTGGATCCGTCAGGCCATCACGCGCGCTATCGCCGACCAGGCCCGTACCATCCGTATTCCCGTGCACATGGTCGAGACCATCAACAAACTCGTCCGCGTGCAGCGCCAGCTTCTTCAGGACCTGGGCCGCGACCCGACCCCCGAGGAGATCGGTGCCGAGATGGACATGAGTGCCGACCGCGTCCGCGAGATCCAGAAGATCTCGCAGGAGCCCGTGTCGCTCGAGACCCCCATCGGCGAGGAAGAGGATTCTCAGCTGGGCGACTTCATCGAGGACTCCCAGGCCATCGTTCCGCCTGATGCCGCCAGCTTCTCCATGCTGCAGGAGCAGCTCACCCAGGTGCTCGACTCGCTTGCCGATCGTGAGCGCAAGGTTATCGAGCTGCGCTTTGGCCTTGTCGACGGACATCCCCGTACGCTCGAGGAAGTCGGTCGTGAGTTTGGCGTCACGCGCGAGCGCATCCGCCAGATCGAGTCCAAGACGCTGGCCAAGCTCCGCCATCCCAGCCGTAGCAGCAAGCTGAAGGACTATATCGAGAGCTAGTCAAGCAAGAAGCGCCCTCAAGCACATCCGCTTGGGGGCGCTTTCATGTAGTCATTGGGGACGTTCTTGAATGATTAGTCGTTTAAGAACGTCCCCAATGCCTAGGTCGGAAAAATTCTTAAAAAAGTTCTTGCCCTGAGCTGATTCGTCCGTATAATAAACTTCGTTGCTTGAGAGCACGCACCTATTCCTCGGTAGCTCAATGGTAGAGCACGCGGCTGTTAACCGCGCTGTTGTAGGTTCGAGTCCTACCCGGGGAGCCAGAATTTTTTCAGCCCTCTCCGTTGGGCTTTTAAATTCCTCGGTAGCTCAATGGTAGAGCACGCGGCTGTTAACCGCGCTGTTGTAGGTTCGAGTCCTACCCGGGGAGCCAGGTTGTAAAACCCGTCGCTTATGCGGCGGGTTTTTTCATGCCGCGATCGCCTGGCGCGAACGTTGCCATATCAACATTTCGTGTCGAGGATGTAATCCCGCGACCCACCACCTCAACATGGCGCGGTCGTTGTAGAATATTGCAATGATTGCTCCCACGAGATGGTGCCGCGAGCACCAGATAAGGAGATTCTTGTGTCTGAGACCATTAACGGCAGCCTGAGCGTCTCGAACGACGTTATTGCCGATATTGCCGGTTATGCCGCGATGACGTGCTATGGCGTCGTCGGTATGGCTGAGCAGCTCCAAGGCGCCGAGAGCGTGCGCCTGCTTGCCGGTCAGCGCCTCCGCAAGGGCGTGCTTGTCTCCGCCGACGAGAACGGCCTTACGGTCGATCTTCACGTCGTGCTCGAGAACGGCGTCAACATGAAGTCCGTCTGCCACAATCTTTCGAGCTCCGTTGCCTTCACTCTGCAGGAGATCGCCCAGATCGATCCCGCCAGCCTTAAGATCGGCATCCATATCGACGCGCTCAAGAGCCGCCTGAACTAGCATCCGAAAACGGAGATTCAAATACCCATGATTGCAAAGACCATTCGCACCTGTTTTCCGATCGCTGCGGCTGCCGTTTCCGACAAGGCCGAGGAGATCAACAAGCTCAACGTCTTCCCCGTACCCGACGGCGACACCGGTACCAACATGTCGCTCACGCTCGCTTCGGTGACCAAGGAGCTCTCTGCCCTTCCCGCCGATGCCGACATGGAGGCCATCGCCGGCGCCATCACCCACGGCTCCCTCATGGGCGCCCGCGGCAACTCCGGTGTCATCACCTCGCAGATCCTGCGCGGTGTGGCTGAGGGTCTCGTCTCTGCCGACGATCCCATTACGTCCGCCAACATCGCCTATGCGTTCCGTCGTGCCGTCAAGGTCGCCTTCCAGGCTGTCCGCAAGCCTATCGAGGGCACGATCCTCACGGTCCTGCGCGATGTCTCGACCAAGGCCGACGAGTGCGAGAAGAAGAAGTTCTCGGACGAGGACGCGCTCGACGCCATCGTCGTCGAGGCCTACCAGTCCGTCGCCCGCACGCCCGACCTGCTGCCTGTCCTCAAGGAGAACGGCGTTGTCGACTCCGGCGCCTTCGGCTTTGCCATCTTCCTGGAGAACTTTGTTGCCGCCGCTCTTGGCCGCAGCACCGTTGTCGAGGATTTCTCCGCTACGTTTGACTCCGCTGGCTCTGCTCGCAACGCGGCCCTTGGTCGCGTTGAGATCGAGGCCAACGACGACTGGGAGGGCTCGGAGTTCCGCTACTGCAACGAGTTCCTCTTTAAGGCCGACGCTCCCTTTGACGAGGACGAGTGCCTTAAGTTCCTGGGCTCCATGGGCGACTGCGAGCTGCTCGTGGGTGCCTATCCCGACTACAAGATCCACGTGCACTCCAACACCCCCAACCTGGTGCTCGAGCACATGCTTCAGCTCGGTCAGATCTATGAGGTCTTTATCCACAACATGGAGATGGAGGCCCACGACCGTACCGCCAAGATCCACGAGGATCAGGAAAAGGCCGCCGAGCCCGCCAAGGCGCTGGGCTTTGTCGCCGTTGCCGCCGGTTCCGGCGAGGCTGACATCCTCAAGTCCCTCGGCGTCGACGTGATCGTGTCGGGTGGCCAGACTATGAATCCCTCGACCGCCGACCTGCTGGGCGCGGTGGACCAGGTCAACGCGACCTCGGTCATCATCCTGCCCAACAACGGCAACATCCGCATGGCCGCTGAGGCTGCTGCTTCAGCCTGCACCGACAAGAAGGTCGCCGTCGTTCCCACCAAGACCGTCCCGCAGGCCTTCTCCGCGCTGTTCGCGGTCCTGCCCGATTCCGAGCTCGAGGATGCCGTCGCCGCCATGGTCGACGCCATCAGCGAGGTCCGCGATGGCGAGGTCACCCGCGCCGTGCGCGACTCCAGTGCCTCTGACGGTTCTCCGATTCACTCCGGTGACGTCATGGGTATCATCGCCGGCTCCATCGACGTGGTCGGTTCCGACGTGAAGCAGGTCACGCTCGACTGCATCAACCGCATGCAGGAGGAAGAGGAGGGCGACGCGCTGACGATTCTGGCCGGCGAGGAGCTGTCCGATGAGGCCTTCCAGGAGATCGTCGACGCTATCGAGGAGGCTCAGCCCGATCTGGAGATTGACGCCCATCGTGGCGAGCAGCCGCTCTATCCCGTGATCTTCTCGATCGAGTAGGCAACTGCCCATGTCCGAGCTGTGCTCCGTGCCGCGCGTCTCGGAGCGCTTTGCCCAGAGCAAAGCGCTCGACGAGGATATCGCGCGACTCAAATATGTTTCGGGTAAACGTGAGGAGGCCCTTCGCCGTCTGGGAATTCGGACGGTGGGGGACCTCCTTCTCCATATCCCTCATCGATACCTCGACTTTACCCGTTCTTGGTCTATCGAGATGGCGCCCATCGGTACCGTGTGCACCATCATCGCCACGGTCGACCGTATCGTCCAAAAGCAGCCGCGTCCGCGCATGCAGGTGACCGAGGTCTCGCTTGTTGACGAGACGGGCGTGCTGCAGGTCGCCTTTTTCCGCCAGCCCTGGATTGCCCAGCAGCTTAAGCAGGGCGACCGCCTGGCCGTGATGGGCAAGGTCGAGTTTGCCTACGGCTTTAAGCAGATGGCCTCGCCGCACTTTGAAAAGCTCGAGGACGGGCGTGCCGCAGGCACCATCCTGCCGGTCCATTACGTGAGTGATGGCGTGAGCCAGGCGTGGATGCGCCGCATCGTAAGCGGCGCGCTCGAGGTCGTCGGCAATCCGTTCGATCCGATTCCCGCGCCGTTGCGCGCAAAGCGGAAGCTCATGAGCAATGCCCGCGCGTTGCGTTCGATCCACTTTCCCTCGAGCATGGCTGAGCGCGACATCGCACGCCGGCGTCTTGCCTACGAGGAGTGCCTCTACCTGCAGCTGGCGCTGCGTCTGCGCAACGACGGCGGCCTGGTCGATGTGGTGCCCTATGCCCACACTGCGGGCGAGCATCTGGGCGCGCTTAAACAGGCCCTTCCGTTTTCGCTGAGCGACGAGCAGGAGGCCGCATTCCAAGACATCCTGCATGACATGTGCGATGGCGGGCGCGTGATGAACCGTCTGCTGCTGGGCGATGTCGGTACCGGTAAGACCGCCGTTGCCGCCTGCGCGCTGGCTGTGGCTGCCGATAGCGGCACGCAGGCCTGCGTTATGGCGCCCACGGGCGTGCTGGCGCGCCAATATGCCGATAAGACCGGCCCTCTGCTCTCGCAGGCCGGCATGTCCTGGGCACTTCTGACGGGTGCCACGCCGGCCGCAGAGCGCGAGCGCATCCATGCACAGCTGGAATCGGGCGAGCTTGACGTGCTCTTTGGCACCCACGCGGTTCTTTCGGATAACGTTGCGTTCAAGCATCTGTCGCTCGTGGTCATCGATGAACAACACCGGTTTGGTGTGGGCCAACGCAACGCCCTGCGCGCGAAGGGGCCGGGTGCCGATCTGCTCGTTATGACGGCGACGCCCATCCCGCGTACGCTGGCGCTTTCGGTCTACGGCGATCTGGACACGAGCATCATTCGCCATCGGCCCGTCCCTGGTGCTGGCGTGACGACACGCGTGCTCACCGAGTCGAGCCGTGACCTCGCCTATGGCGCCATCCGCGAGGCGCATGAAAAGGGTCAGCAGGCCTACGTGATTTGTCCGCTCGTGGAGCCGAGTGACTCGGCCGATGAGCTGGAAGACGTGCCCGGTATTGCTCGCGACGACGAGGGCCGCGTAACCGTCCCCGTGCCGCTGCACGATACGGCAACCGAGCTCGACCGACTGCGTCTTGCGTTGCCGGGGCTTACCGTCGAGCGCCTTCACGGCCGCATGCCGGCGGGGGAGAAGGACCAGGTTATCGATGCCTTCAAGCGTGGCGAGATTGACGTGCTCGTCTCGACTACGGTGGTCGAGGTGGGCGTCGACGTGCCTAACGCCACCGTCATGGTCATCGAGAACGGCGAGCGCTTTGGATTGGCTGCCCTGCACCAGCTGCGCGGCCGCGTGGGCCGTGGCAGTGTGTCGGGCACGTGCCTGGTCATGACGCACTCCAAGGGCAACGGCGGCGCATCGGCGGCACAAGACCGTCTCCAGTCGCTCGAAAAGACCTCGGACGGCTTTACGCTCGCCCAGATGGACCTGCGTCTGCGCCACGAGGGCGAGATCCTGGGCTACCGTCAACATGGCGGCGTAACCCTGCGCTTTGTGGACCTGGACGCTGACGAGGAGCTAATCGAGTGGGCCCATTTGGACGCGGTCGAGCTCTTGCGGTATGCTTGCACCCTTGACTCAGTGGCGACGCGCCCCCTGCGCGACGCGGTCGCCATGCGTTATCGACATATCTTTAAGGAGGTCAGCGGAGGATGAGAATCATCGGCGGCGAATGGCGCGGTCGTAAGATCGAGGAGCCTCGTGGTCGCGATGTCACCCGCCCCACGACTGATCGCGTGCGCGAGGCGTGCGCATCTATGGTCATGTCGGCATTCGATTTCGATTTGGACGAGGTTCGTGTGCTGGACGCCTTTGGCGGCTCCGGCGCTCTGGGAATCGAGATGCTCTCTCGTGGGACCTGCTCGCTCACGACTTTTGAGATCGATCGCAACGCCGCTCGGCTCATTACCAAGAATATCGAGTCGCTCTGCCGTGACCGTGCGCGCTGGCGTGTGGTGACGGGTGACGTGCTGGCGAGCGCCTCGCGCGGCCGCGTGCCGGGCGGCCCCTTTGATCTGGTTCTGCTCGACCCGCCCTATGTTTTTGGTGCCGAGCCGGTCGAGGAACTGCTGCAGAACCTGGCTCAGCAGGGTCTGCTTGCACCTGGCGCTTATGCCCTGTTTGAGCATGCCGCCGCCGATGCGGGCGCGCATCCGGCAGACTTTGAGACTGTACGTGAGAAGCGCTACGGCATTACCTCGGTCGACCTGCTTCGTTGGGTCGGCGATGACGATGGTGAGGGTGATAGCGCTGGCACCGATGCTGACAACAACGATGCCACGACGTTTCAGGAGGATGCTCATGAGTGACACCATCAATCGCGTGATCGTCCCGGGCACCTTCGATCCCATCACGTTTGGCCATGTCGATGTGATCCGCCGCGCCCGCCGCATCTTTCCCAGCGTGATCGTCGCTGTTGCCGAGTCGCAGAGTAAAAACGGTGTGGGCACCACGTTTACGCTCGATGAGCGCGTGGCGCTGGCCCGCGAGGCGCTCGGTGATATCGACGGCGTCGAGGTCCTGCCCTTTACCGGCCTCTTGGTCGACTTCGCTCGTGAGCAGGGGGCGGGGGCCGTGGTCAAGGGCCTGCGCGCTATGACCGACTTTGAGTACGAGCTGCAGCAGGCCGACCTCAACTATCGCTTGGATAACGAGCTGGAGTCCATCTTTGTCATGAGCGCGCCGCAGTACGGCTATATCTCGAGCTCGGTTGTTCGCCAGATCGCCTCGCTCGGTAGTGACGTATCGACGTTTGTCCCGCCCAACGTGGTCGAAGCGCTCAAACATCGCTTTTCGTGACGTTTCTTATTGCCTGGTGGCATGTGGTAAACTAGCACGATGATATGTTACCTATGAAAGGAGACCGGATGCCGGGCGAGAATTTTCCTGGCGATAGGATCGTCAGCTTGGTCGATGAGCTCGAAGGGCTGATCGAGGAAGCCAAGCCGCCTTTCGGCAAGAACGCTCAGTTCAAGGTCATCGACGCCGACGTGTTCTTCAACATCCTCGACGAGATCCGCATGAGCTATCCCGAGGAATGGCAGAAGTCCCGCCGTATCCTCAAGGAGCGCGAGGAGCTTATGGCTTCCGCCGCCGCTCAGGCCGATTCCATCATCGCCGATGCTCAACAGCAGGCCCTCACCATTGCCGGCGAGCAGGAGATCGTCCGCTTAGCGCAGCAGCAGGCCGACGACATCCGCGACCGTGCCCAGCAGTATGAGCGCGAGACTCGCTATGCCGCCGAGGATTACGCCGAGCAGGTCTTTACGCACCTCGAGGAGAACCTCAAGAGCCTGACCGGCACCGTCACCCGTTGTCGCCAGCAGCTTAACGAGGGTGCCGCCCAGCAGAATGGTCAGTGGTAATGGCTGAGTTCCCGAACGTTACCGTCGATCTTTCCGAGCAACTCGAGTTTCCCGGAGACTCGTATCCGCTGACCGGCAAGGTCGATGTCGCCGCCTATACGGTGGGCGAGAAGGAGTACCAGCTGCAGGACGGCATTGACTACGACGTGGTCTTTACCAATGCCGGCACCGGTGTTCTGCTTACGGGCATGGTCCGCGCGCACGCAACCGGTGAGTGCGACCGCTGCCTGGAGCCCGCTTCGTTTGATATCGCTGGTGAGATTGAGGAATTCTATCTCTTTAACGAGCCCGAGGACCCCGAGGCCTACGAAGACGGCTACGAGCTTCTGGGTGAGGACCGCATCGTCGATCTGGGTGAGCCCATCAACGACGCGGTCGTCATGGACACGCCGTTCGTTGTCCTGTGCAAGCCCGATTGCCGCGGCCTATGCCCCACTTGCGGCATCAATCTCAACGTCGAGCAATGCGATTGCGTCGCTCAAGCAGAGGCAGAATGGGCCGCTGCCACGGAAAATCCATTTGCAGCATTGAAGAATCTCAAGCTTGATGAGTAAAACTGTGGTAGTATCGCTACTTGCGCGTAATCGCCACACTGGATAGTTCATAAGGAAGGTCACTATGCCCGTACCTAAACAAAAGCAGGGTCGTATCCGCACTCACACCCGTCGTTCTGCCAACATGAAGATCTCGGCTGCGGCTCAGTCCACGTGCCCCCGTTGCGGCGCTGTCAAGCTTCCGCACCACGTGTGCCCCAGCTGCGGTTTCTACAAGGACCGCGAGGTTATCGTTACCGAGTAACGGTATACTCTGGATGCGATGCCGTTCCAAATGGAACCACAATGGCCGGCTCAATGAGTCGGTCATTTTTGTATAAGGAGCATGTATATGAGTAACGTTCGCGTTTGTGTAGACGTTGTGGGCGGAGACGAGAAACCTCAGGTTGTTCTCGATGGTATCGAGGCTGCGCTTGCCGCCGATCCCGATATCGAGATCTTGGCAGCTGGCCCCGCCGAAATCGTCAATCCCTTTGCCGCCTCCCATGTGCGCGTCGAGGCCCTGGAGGCACCCGACGTTATCGCCATGGATGACGATCCCATTCGCGCCGTGATGACCAAGCGCAAGTCTTCGATTGTGCTTTCCTGCCGTGCCATTAAGAAGGGCAACGCGGACGCGTTCTTCTCTGCTGGTTCTACTGGTGCTATGACCGCCGCGGCTACCGCTTACGTGACGCCATTTAGGTATCAGGCCGAGGGCAAGAAGCAGCCGGTGCGTCCGTGCCTTACCAATGCGCTGCCCAATCGTGCCGGCGGCCTGACGGTCCTGTGCGACATGGGCGCCAACCCCGATGTCGAGGTCGACGATATGGTTCGTTTTGCCCAGATGGGTTGTGCCTATGCGCGCGTCGTCCTGGGCATCGAGCATCCCCGCGTGGGCCTGCTTGCCAACGGCACCGAGGATGAGAAGGGCTCCAACTTTACCAAGGCCTGCTTCCCGGCCATGAAAGCCGCCGTTCCCGGCTTTGTTGGTAACTGCGAGGGAACGGACATCACCTCAGGTAACTTCGATGTCGTCGTTGCCGATGGCATGTCGGGCAATATTGCGCTCAAGGCCACCGAGGGCGCTGCCAAGTTTTTGCTGCAGGAGCTCAAGGGTGTCTTTATGTCTTCGCTCGGCACCAAGATTGCCGCGCTGCTCATCAAAAAGCAAATGCGCGAGATTAAGGCCAAGCTCTCTGGCGACGCCAAGGGCGGCGCGATTCTTCTGGGCCTGCGCGGCGTGGTCCTGATCGGCCATGGCGCCACCTCGGTCGAGGCTGTTAAAAACGGTACGCTCGCGGCGGCCGAAGCCGTGCGCGCCGGGCTGGTCGAGAATGTCGCCAACTCTATGGACGGTATCGTTTTATAACAGCGGCGTTATGCGTCTTGGGGCGCACGTCGTGGGGTAGAATCAGAACCGTGTCTTGGTACCGCCCGGGCGGTACCATTCTTTTGGTATTCATGCACTATGAGAGGAAGCGCTATGGACCGCTCCGAAATCTTCGACAAGATCGCCGAGGTCGCTGCTGACGTTCTGGGCGTCGATGTTGCCGAAATTAGCGATGAGACCACCTTTGACGACCTCGATGCCAACTCGCTCGAGCGCCTGCAGCTGGTTACGGCTATCGAGGACGAGTTCAACCTCGAGATCGATGACGAGACCCTGCTCTCGCTCAACTCTGTCGCCGACGCCGTCGACGCTATCGAAAACGCCAGGGAGGCCTAGGTCTTGGCTTTGTCTGAACGACTTACGCGCGCCCAGGAAATTCTGGGCCACGAGTTCAATAATAAGGTGCTGCTGCGCGCGGCCCTTACGCATCCCTCGGCAGTCGAGGGCCAGCCGGTTTCTGCCAGCTATGAGCGCCTTGAGTTCTTGGGCGATTCCATTTTGGGCGCTGTGGTCGCACGCTCCCTGTTTGAGTCCTATCCGGAGTTTGACGAGGGCAAGCTCACGCGCCTGAAGGTGTCGCTTGTCTCGGGCGCTACGCTGTCCGAGGTTTCTCACGAGCTGGGCATCGACGACATCATCATCTTTGGTGCCTCCGAGACCGGTACCGGTGCGCGCGGCCTGCATTCGGCCCTCGAGAACGTCTATGAGTCGCTCGTGGGCGCGCTGTACCTGGATGCCGGCTGGGATGCCGCGGCAGAGTTCATTCACCGTACGCTTAAGCCGCATTTGGCTTCCGAGCGTGCCGAGCATCCTGCGAACCCCAAGTCGTTTTTGCAGGAGTGCGTGCAGGCAGACGGCCACGAGCCTCCCGCGTATAAGCTGGTCGGCTCCGAGGGCCCAGCGCATGCGCCCACCTTTACCGCCGTGGTTTTGATCGATGGTATTCGCCAGGGTCGCGGTTCCGGCTCCTCAAAGAAAGAAGCCGAGGGAGCCGCCGCGCTCGAAGCGCTCGACCGCATGGGTTACACCACCAACGGCGTGATTCTGAACAAGAAGCACGTGTAAGCGAGGAACCGTGTATCTCAAGTCCCTCACGCTCAAAGGGTTCAAGTCGTTTGCCGACCGCGCCCATATGACGTTTGAGCCGGGCCTGACCGTCATCGTCGGTCCCAACGGCTCGGGAAAATCGAACATCTCCGACTCGATTCTGTGGGTCCTGGGCGAGCAGAGCGCCAAGCAGCTGCGCGGCCAGGCCATGGAGGATGTCATCTTCTCGGGCTCGTCGGCGCGCAAGCCGGTGGGTGTTGCCGAGGTCACGCTGGTGCTCGATAACTCGGACCATATGCTGCCCGTCGATTTTGACGAGGTCGCCATCACCCGTCGCATGTATCGCTCGGGCGAAAGCGAGTACCTCATCAACTCGAGTCCGTGCCGCCTGATGGACATTCAGGACATCCTGCACGATTCGGGCCTGGGCAAGGATACGCATTCCATCATCAGCCAGGGCAAGCTCGACGCCATTTTGCAGAGCCGCCCCGAGGAACGCCGTGCCCTCATCGAGGAGGCCGCCGGCATCTCCAAGCACAAGCGACGCAAGGAGCGTGCGCTCAAAAAGATTAAGTCGATGGACGAGCACCTGACGCGTGCCCGCGACATCAATAAGGAAATCGCCCGTCAGCTGCGACCGTTGGAGCGTCAGGTCGATCGCGCGCGCAAGTACAAAGAGCTGTCCTCGCGCGCGAACGAGCTTACGCAGATGCTAGCCGTCGACGAGCTGCGTTCGCTGCAGTCGCAGTGGAATGACTTGGAGAGCCGTTCCAAGGAAGGTGCCGCCGAGCTGGAGCTTGCGCAGTACCGCTTGGGCGAAAAGGAGCGCGAGCTCGAGAAGCTTCAGGTTATGCTCGAGGAAAAGGGCCTGTTTGTGGGCGACCTGGGCGAGCAGCGCCGTCATATGCAAGATGTGGTCGGCCGCATTAACTCCGACATGCGCCTGCTCGAGGAAAAGGGCCACAACATGGTGTCGCGCCTGTCTGACATGCGCGGGCAGATTTCGAGCTCCGAGCATCAGCGACGTCGCGTGGTCGAGGAGCTCGAGGACGCGCGTGCGCAGCTTGAGGAAGTGACCGGTGCGCACATGCAGGCTCAGGAGGACGTTGACGCCGCTGGTCCTGCCGCCGCTGAGCTCCACGAGCGTCGCGTTGCGCTCGACAATCAGATTTCGCAGCTCACGCGTGAGCAGCGCGATGTGCAGCGTGTGGCCGATAACGCCGCGCTCGAGCTCGCTAAGGTGAAGGATTCCTTGAGCAATGCCGAGGTCGAGGACAACATGTATGCCTCGCGCCTGGAGCAGATCGATGAACAGCTCGAGGAGGTCACGGCCTCGCTCGAGAGCCGTCGCGACCGCGCCGAGGAGCTTGAGGGCGCTCTTGAGGAAGCGCGCCAGGCTCAGGTTGATGCGCGTGAGGCCACCGAGACGGCACGCGCGGCCCTGAAGGACCTGCGTGCCCGCGAGAGCGAGGCGCGCAACAAGTTATCCGAGGTGCGCTCGGAGCTTGCCAGTCATAAGAAACTCGATGCCCGCATGGCCGACAGCTCGCCGCTCGTGAGCCGGCTGGTGGGTGCGCTGGGCGACGATGTCTCGGGTCGTCTGGGCGACGTGCTCGAGGCCCCGCGCGAGCTTGAGGGCCTGGTTGAGCAATTGCTCGCCGGCGATATCGATGCCCTGCTGTTCGACGATACGTCCGCGCTTGAGCGTGCCGGTCGTGCCGCTCTGGACCAGAAGAAGGCCTCGGGCGAGGCGCTGCTGGTGGCGCGCGGCGTGAGCGGCTTTACCGCCGCTGAGGGCGCTGCCGGTACCCGTCTGGTTGATCGTCTGTCCGTGCGCGCAGGCTACGGTCCCGTCGTCGAGGCGTTGCTCGGCGGATATTATGTAGTGGACGATCTTGCTGCCGCGCTGTCGGCGCCGGTCGTTGACGGCGTGACTTACGTGACCCCCGATGGCGCCCGCGTCGCCTGCGGCGGCCTGGTGCGCGTGGGCCTCGATGCCGGCGAGGCGTCGGGTGCCTTGGAGCGCAAGCGCCGTATCCGCGAGCTGGAGGGGCTTGAGCCCGATTTGGCCGCTGTGTTTGAGCATGTGTCAGGCCAGGTCGTTGAGGCCAATGCGGCCGTTGAGGAAGCGCGTGCCGCTGAGGGCGATGCCGCCGGCGAGATCGCCCGTCTTGAGGGCGAGCGCCGCTCGCTGCTTTCCGAGATCGGCCGTCTGGAGCAAAGCGCCAACAATGCCGAGGTCGAGCGCGTGCGCATCTCCAAGCGCCGCGAGCAGGCCTCCGAAGCCGTTCGCGCTGCGCGCCCGCGGGTTGATGAGCTCACCCGTTCGCGTGACGAGGCCCGCGCGCAGGCAAGCGATCTGGGCTTGCAGATTGCCGAGGCCAACGACGAACTCGACCGCGTTCGCCGTGACGATTCCGAGGCTGCCGGCAAGCTCGCCGACGCCAAGGTTCGCCTAGCCCAGACGAGTGAACGCCTGCGTTCGCTGAAGGGCCGCGTGCCCGACCTGGAGCATCGTCTTGAGGGCATCGACCGTCGTATCCGCGGAACACGCCAGGCTTCGCGCTCGCTCGAGCTGCTGCGCCTGCGCGTCGACCCTATGCACGAACGCTATTCTGCCCTGTTGGAACGCGCGTCGGATTGGGCAGCGCGCCTGCGTGACCAGGCCTCTCTGGAGGAGGCGGACTCCGCTTCGCTCAAGAAGACCATCGAGGATGCCAAGGCAGAGGTTGCCCGCGCTAAGGAGCGAGTCGATACCGCCTCCGCCACGCAAAACGAGTTCAAGGTCGCGCGTGGCAAGCTCGAGGTGCAGGTCGAGGCTGCCATCAAGGCCATTACCGCTGATGGCACCACGGTACTCGAGGAAGCGCTCATGCTTCCGGCGCCCACGGACCGCGATGCCGCCGAGCGCGAGCTCAACCAGCTCGTGCGCCAGATCAACAACCTTGGTCCCGTTAACCAAGTTGCCATGGAGGAGTATGAGCAGCTCAAGCGCCGCGCCGACTACATCGAAGAGCAGCTGGCCGATCTGGAGAGCGCGCGCAAGGCGCTCACCAAGATTACCGTGGCTATTGATCGCAAGATGCGCAAGGCGTTCCTGGTGACCTTCGAGAAGGTCGATGCGAACTTCCGCGAGATCTTCGCTATGCTCTTCCCGGGCGGTCAGGCTCATCTGGAGATGACCGATCCCGAGCATCCTGCCGAGACGGGTATCGAGGTCGTGGCGCAGCCGCGCGGCAAGCGCATCACCAAGATGATGCTCATGTCGGGCGGCGAGAAGAGTCTGACGGCGCTCGCCCTGCTCTTTGCCGTGTATCGCACGCGCACGGTGCCGTTCTATGTGCTGGACGAGGTCGAGGCGGCGCTCGATGACGCCAACCTGTCCAAGCTCATCGGCGCGCTCGATGTGTTGCGTTCCGATACGCAGCTCTTGGTTATCTCGCATCAGCGCCGTACTATGGAGGACGCTGACGTTCTCTATGGCGTCTCGATGCAAGCCGACGGCGTCAGTCGCGTCGTCTCGCAAAAACTCGATCGCGATACCGGAAAGGTCGTGAATGCATAATGGGATTCTTCGATGCTCTCTCGCGCGGACTTGAGCGCAGCCGCGAGGCCCTCAACGAGGTCTTTTACTTTGGCGGCGAGGTCGACGAGGATTTTTGGGAGGACCTGGAGGACACCCTCGTCATGGGTGACATGGGCGCCGAGGTCGCTATCAAGGTCTCCGATGACCTGCGCGATGCCGCGGCCAAGAAGAACCTCAAGACCGCCCCGCAGCTCCGTCGTGCCCTAGCCGAGCAGCTCGAACAGCACTTTGTGCCCATCGAGCGCGATCCTTTCGCCGATACGCCGAGCTGCGTGCTGTTTGTGGGCATCAACGGCGCCGGCAAGACCACGACGGTCGGTAAGATCGCGAGCGCCATGGCCGCCCGTGGCAAGAACGTCGTGATCGGTTCTGCCGATACGTTCCGCGCTGCCGCCATCGAGCAGCTCGATGTGTGGGGCCAGCGCGCTAGCGTCCCCGTCATTAAGCGCGACCGTGGCTCCGATCCGGCGAGCGTGTGCTACGACGTGCTCGACGAGGCCGACAAGCGCGGCAGCGACCTGGTGCTTATCGACACTGCCGGTCGTCTGCACACGAGCCCCGAGCTCATGCGCGAGCTTGCCAAGGTGGTCAATGTGACCCGTAAGCGCGCCGCCAATATGGCCGCCGGCCCCATGCCGGTTTCGGTCGTGCTTGTGATCGACGCCGCCACCGGCCAGAACGGTCTGAACCAGGCGCTCGAGTTTAACGAGGCACTGGGCTTGGACGGTATTATCATGACTAAGCTCGACGGCACGGCTAAGGGCGGTATCGCCATGGCCGTGGCCGAGAAGCTCAAGCTCCCGATCCTGCGCGTGGGCGTGGGCGAGCAGGTCGATGACTTGCAGGAGTTCAATGCCAAAGATTTCTGCCGCGCCCTGGTGGGCGAGTCCAATTAAGGAGTGACTAGTGTTTGATTCCCTGAGCGATCGCCTCAACGACACATTTGACCGCCTGCGTGGCAAGGGCAAACTGACCGAGGCCGATATCACCTCGGCCATGCGCGACATTCGCATGGCGCTGCTCGAGGCCGACGTCAACTTCAAGGTCGTCAAGGAGTTCGTCGCCAAGACCAAGGAGCGCTGCATGACCGCCGAGGTCATGGAGTCGCTGTCGCCGGCGCAAAACGTCGTCAAGATCGTGCTCGACGAGCTCACCGAGATGCTTGGCTCAACCGAGAGCAAGCTCGTCTTTAGTAACCGCATCCCCAATGTCATCATGCTTGTGGGTCTGCAGGGCTCCGGTAAGACCACGGCTGCCGTAAAGCTGGCCTACCTGCTCAAGAAGCAGGGCCGCTCGCCGTTGCTCGCCGCGTGCGACGTCTACCGTCCCGCTGCTGCCGACCAGCTGGCCACGCTCGGTGGCGAGATCGGCGTGCCGGTCTTCCGCGGTGACGGCGCGCACCCGGTCGACATCGCCAAGGGCGCCATCCAGGAGGCCGTCGACCACCTGCGCGACGTGGTCATCGTCGATACCGCCGGTCGTCTTCAGATCGATGAGCAGATGATGCAGGAGGCCGTCGACATCAAGAAGGCCGTCAAGCCCGACCAGGTGCTGATGGTCGTCGACGCTATGACCGGCCAGGACATCGTCAACGTTGTCTCGACGTTTGCCGAGCGCACCGACTTTGACGGCGTGATCATCTCCAAGCTCGACGGCGATGCTCGTGGCGGCGGTGCGCTTTCCGTGCGCCAGGTGACCGGCAAGCCCATTAAGTTCGTCAGCATGGGCGAGAAACCCGATTCGCTGGAGCCGTTCTACCCCGACCGCATGGCCAAGCGAATCTTGGGCATGGGCGATGTTGTCGGCATCATCGAGAAGGCCCAGGAGGCGGCCGACGCCGAGCAGCTCGAGGCTGCCGAGCGTATGCTGCGCGAGGGCTTTACCATGAACGACATGCTCGACCAGATGAAGGCCGTCAAGAAGATGGGCGGCATGAAGGGCATCCTGGGCATGCTCCCCGGCGGCCAGCGTGCGCTCAACCAGATGGGTGGCAACCTGGACGAAGGCATCTTCGACAAGAACGAGGCCATCATCATGTCGATGACCAAGGAGGAGCGCCTTCGTCCCTCCATCATCAACGGTCAGCGTCGCGCCCGCATCGCCAAGGGCGCCGGCGTGACCCCCACTGAGGTCAATAGCCTTATGAAGCAGTGGGGCGAGATGAATAAGATGATGGGCCGCATGCGCTCGATGGCCAATCAGGCGCAGGCCGGCGGCAAGAAGGGCAAGAAGGGTAAGAAGGGCAAAAAGATGCGCATGCCCAATATTCCCGGTCTGGATGCCATGGGCCTGGGCGGCATGGGCGGACTTGGGACGGGCGGTCCTAAGTCCGATATGGATCTGCTGCGCCAGATGGAAGCGCAGATGCGCAATAAGAAGTAACGACTGGTAGAGTCGTGTATGGCGAAGGCCGCCTGGATGGTATTCCAGGCGGCCTTCGTCGTTGGTGCGTTATATGTTGTGTGAGCAGACGCGTGATGGCATCGATTGCCTGCTGTTAGTGGCAGCTGCAGCCCTCGTGACCCTCGTTCTCGTGATGGCCGTGGCAACCGCAGGATCCGCCGTGCTCATGGATGTGCTCGTGGTCGTGGCCATGGCAATCGCAGGTGGCCTCGCCGGTCTGCGCGAGCGTGCCGGCAATGAGGGCCTCGACGCAGGCATCGCAGCTGCCCTGGGCGCCCGCATAGACCGTGACGCCGGCTTGGGCAAGCGCGTTGATAGCGCCGCCGCCGATACCGCCGCAAATGAGCGTGTCAACGCCACCTTTGGCAAGCAGGCCCGCCAAGGCGCCGTGGCCGGTGCCGCCGGTGCCTACGACCTGCTCGTTGAGCACCTTGCCATCCTGGATGTCGTAGATCTTGAACTGCTCGCTGCGGCCAAAGTGCATAAAGATGTTGCCGTTGTCGTACGTCGTTGCCACCCTCATGGTGTCGACCTCCTTTGCTGGCCATGCGGCCGTTGTCGTGGTGATGGGGGAGTATGCGATATTGCCGCCCTCGATAACGAGCGCCCGTCCGTTGACCAGCGCATCGGCCACCTTGCGATGCGCGCGGCTGCAGATTGCCGTCACCGTGGCGCGGGCAATGCCCATGTGCTGGGCGACTGCCTCTTGGTTAAGGCCTTCCAAGTCGCACAGGCGCAGCACCTCGAGCTCGTCGACTGTCATATCGATGGCATCGCCGCTCGCCAGGCCATCGGGGGTAAAACCGCGATATTCGGGGATGATCCCGACGCGGCGCAGTTTCTCGCGTCTTCCTGCCATGCGCACTCCTTATCTGACATATGTCAACAATAGAATAGCGAACGTGCAGATTTGCGCAATGAATTTCTGGCATATGTCAGAAAATGAGGGCTTATGTTTGGGCTGTGGGGCCGCGTGCGCCTGGGCTACAATGAATCTCGCTTGTAGGCGACTGACAGGAGGGTCAATGAGCAAAGCTGATCAACAGTTTGTAACCATGTGCCGCGATATCTTGGACCATGGCACCACCACCGAGGGCCAAAAGGTCCGCCCGGTGTGGGAGGACGGCACCCCTGCCTATACCATTAAAAACTTTGGTGTCACGGCGCGCTATGATCTGCGCGAGGAGTTCCCCGCGCTCACCCTGCGTCGTACGGCGCTTAAGTCTGCCATGGACGAGATTCTGTGGATCTATCAAAAGAAGTCCAATAACGTGCATGACCTCAACAGCCATATCTGGGATGAGTGGGCCGATGAGACCGGTTCCATCGGTAAAGCCTACGGCTATCAGATTGGTCAGAAGAGCCATTACGCCGAGGGCGACTTCGACCAGATTGACCGTGTACTGTACGACCTTAAGCACACGCCGTATAGTCGCCGCATTATGACCAATACGTACGTGTTTAGCGATCTGTCCGAGATGCACCTTTATCCATGCGCCTATAGCGTGACCTATAACGTGACGCAGCGTCCTCAGGACGACAAGCCGACGCTCAACATGATTCTCAACCAGCGCAGCCAGGACATTTTGGCCGCGAACAACTGGAACGTGTGCCAGTACGCCATTTTGCTGATGATGGTCGCGCAGTCGGTCGATATGATTCCCGGTGAGCTGCTGCACGTGATCGCCGACGCCCATATCTATGATCGTCATGTCGATATCGTCCGCGAGCTTATCGAGCGTCCGCAGTTTGCGGCACCCAAGGTAACGCTCAACCCCGATGTGCATGACTTCTATGCGTTTACGACCGATGACCTGATCGTCGAGGGCTATGAGCACGGCCCGCAGGTCAAGAACATTCCCATTGCGGTGTAGGTGGTGCTCATGACGTGTAAGCTATCTGCTATCGTCGCCGTGTGTGACGATTGGGGCATTGGGTGCGAGGGCGACATGGTGGTGTCCAATCGCGCCGATATGCGCCATTTTGTGGCCTGCACCAAGGGCTGCCCGGTTATCATGGGACGCAAGACGCTGCTGAGTTTTCCCGGCGGGCGTCCTCTCAAGAACCGCCGCAATATCGTGCTTACGCGCGATATGGGCTTTACCCACGAGGGCGTCGACGTGGTGCATAGCGTTGACGAAGCGCTCTCTGCGGTTGCCGATGAGCTCGTTGCCTGGGTGATCGGTGGCGGCGATGTCTATCGGCAGTTTTTGCCGTACTGCGTGGAGGCCGAGGTCACTCATAACCACTGCGTCCATCCCGTGGACACGTACTTTCCCGACTTGGACGCCGATCCCGCGTGGGAGATTGCGCAGCGTAGCGGGGTCGCGACGATTGCCGCCGGTGAGGGTGACGAGGGCGTCGATTATGAGTTCGTGACGTATCGTCGCATCGAGGCGTAAATCGTCTGGCGTGAACGGTATCATCGGGTTGATTGAATGCATGGGGCGGCGCTTAGCGTCGCCTCGTTTGGTGTAGATGTGCTGTAAAGAAGGGTGCGGGCTGGCTGCTATGACTGATGCCGTTGAGGTTCTGCGAATTGATTCGCTCGAGGACGAGCGGCTCGATGCCTACGTGCGACTGACCGAGCGTGAGCTTCGCTGCGTGCTGGAGCCGCAAAAGGGCATCTTTATTGCGGAGAGCGCCAAGGTCATCGAGCGTGCCGTGCGCGCCGGATATGAGCCGGTGAGCTTTCTTCTGGGCGAGCGCTGGCTCGACCAGATGATGCCGCTGTTTGACCAGCTTGTCGTGCGCGAGGGAGCGGGTCCGGTTCCCGTGTTCGTGGCCTCCATGGAGCTCATGGAGCAGTTGACGGGCTTTAACGTGACGCGCGGCGCGCTGGCGGCGTTCCGTCGCCCGCGTCAGATTCCGGTTGATGAGTTCTTGGGCGGCGTCGTCGAGGCGGCGGGGGATCGTCCGGTGCGCGTGTGCGTGCTTGAGGGTATTGTCGATCACACCAATGTTGGCGCGATTTTCCGCTCGGCTGCCGCATTGAACGTTGACGGTATTTTGGTCAGCCCGACGTGCTGCGACCCGCTGTACCGTCGCTCGGCCCGCGTGAGCATGGGCACCGTGTTTCAGGTGCCGTGGACGCGCATTGGCAGCGAGGCTCGTGTGTGGCCGCATGATGGCCTGAGCGCGTTGCACGATGCCGGTTTTTCGTGTGCCGCTATGGCGTTGACGGACGATTCCGTATCGCTGGACGATCCCGTGCTGCAGGAGATTGACCGCTTGGCAATCTTTATGGGTACCGAGGGTGCCGGCTTGGGCGCCAAGACCATTGCCGGCTGTGACCACGCGGTGCGCATTCCGATGGCGCACGGGGTCGATTCGCTTAACGTGGCCGCGGCGAGCGCCGTCGCCTTTTGGCAGCTGTGCCCGCACGTGAGCAATGAGTATCACTACCAGCCGGGTTTGTATCACTAGGCAGTTTTCCGCACCGCGCTCTAATTCGGGGTGTTTCGGTCGCCGCCAGTCGGTGCTAAGCTAGTATTGGTTTTGGTCTTAAATTGCCGTTATGTTGTTTGACGTATGCTGGCGGGGAGGGCGTGTGGCTAAGAAATCTACGGCTATCGATGTAACGCAGGGTGTCATTTGGCAACAGCTGCTGTCGCTGTGCGTTCCCATCTTTTTTAGTTCGTTTTTTCAGCAGGCCTACACGCTTATCGGTACGTATATCGTTGGCCAGTTTGGCGGCAAGCTCGCGCTGGGTGGCATTCAAGCCACGATGGTGCTCACCGAGCTCTGCATTGGCTTTTGCGTTGGCGTCGGCGCCGGCTGCGCGGTCATTACCGGTCAGTATTTTGGCCAGCACGATGATGAGCGACTGAGTCGTTCGGTCCATACAGCCATGACGCTCGCGCTGGTGGGCGGTATCGCTTTCTCGATTCTTGGCATAGTGTTCGTTGAGCCCATGCTGGTGCTTATGAACACGCCGCATGAACTATTGGCCGAGGGTGTGGCCTATGCTCGCTGTTATTTTGCCGCGATGGTTGCGGCGCTGCTGCTGAATATGGGAACCGCACTGCTGCGTGCCGTGGGCGACACGCGCGGGCCCGCCGTGATCATTGCCTCTGGCTGCCTTGTTAACGTGGTGCTGGATATCATCTTTGTCGCTGTGTTGCATATGGAGGCGCTGGGCTGCGGCATCGCAGTGGCGCTGACCATTTGCTCCAATGCAACGATGATCGTGTTGCGCATGATGCGCGCTCCGGGTGCATGGCGTCTTTCGCTGTCTAAGCTCGGTATCGATCGCGGTATTTGCAAGAGTATGATCTCGTGTGGTCTGCCACTCGGTTTTCAATCGGCTGCCTATTCGATTTCGAACGTGCTGATCCAGGTGTCGGTTAATTCGTTTGGCGCCGATGTCACGACTGCTTGGGGTCTATCTGGGCGCCTGGATGGCATTATCTGGATGGTGACCGAGGCGCTCGGCGTATCGATCACTACGTTCTCGGCGCAGAACTTTGGCGCGCGCAACTACGAGCGCATGCGCAAGGGCTACCATACGTCGCTCGTGCTGTCGTTTATGCTCATTGGTGGCCTGTCTGCCGTGCTGCTGGTGTTCTCGGGTCCGTTGTCGCGTCTGTTTGTCGACGATGCTTCGATTTCGGCGTACACCACGACCATCCTCCATTTCATTGCGCCGTTCTATGCGATTTTCTCGATTATCGAGAACGCCTCGGGTTCCATCCGCGGCGCCGGCGTGAGTCTGCAGCCTATGATGCTCACCATCTTTGGCACCGTCGTACTCAGAGTGATTTGGGTGTTTGCGATCATGCCCTTCGATCCGTCGCTCGAGCATCTACTGCTGGTCTACCCCGTAACCTGGCTCATCACGGCCACGCTGTTCACCATCTACCACCACAGCGGCAACTGGCTAGGTCGCGCCACCGCCTAGCTCATCCGTCGGATACCCCTGATAAGTTGCGGTGAAATAGTTCCTGAAAAGCCCTTGCGGACCGTCAAACAAGTACTATTCCACCGCAACTTCCTTATGAGCTGTAGGTGTTGGCGGAAAACGAATCAATTAGTATTCGATGCCTTGGCGGGCTAGGAGGCCTTCGTCGAAGTAGTGTTTGATGGGACGCATTTCGGTGACTAAGTCCGCGAGGTCGGCCAACGGCAGCAGCCCGCGGCCGGTGAGCACGAGTTCCGTGGTGGCGGGCTTTATCGCGATCAGCGCTTCGACATCCTCGCGTGTCACGAAGCCGCGGCGCATAGCCTCGCCGAGTTCGTCCAAAATCAGAACGTCGACCTGTGATATCTGCTCGTGTGCTAGCTCCAGAATCTGTGCCGCGCAGGCCTCGGGCGTGTCGCGGTCGGCTTGTACGATGCGCAGACCCAAACGGGGCGCCGCATCATGCTCGGCGCAGTGCAGTTTCTTGGCAGACTGCAGCCTAAGAACGTTAAGTCCATAGCCCGTGGCGCGCAGCGCGAGCCCCAGCGCAGCCGTCGTCTTGCCCTTGCCGTCGCCTGTATAGATTTGAACCTTGCCGACTTACAGTGATGCCATCTCTGTCCTTTCGTGCCCGGCGTCGGTTTATCGTCGCTCGGGTTGGGTATTCTAGAAACCATTATCAACCCCAGTAGATGGAGTTCAAGCAGATGGAGATGGATGACAACAAGCGTAGACGGAATATGATCCTCTACGTGCTCATCGCCTTCGTCGTCTACCTCGTGCTCTCGACCGTTCTGTTCCCCAACATCGGTCACACGCAGCAGATTACGAAGACCGACTACTCGACGTTTGTCAAAGCGCTCGATAAGAAGAGCGTCGACAAGGTCGAGTACAACACGGACGATTACACCATTTATTACACCAAGAAGGGCGAGGACGAGAACATCGCCTATAAGACGACCGGTGTGCCGAATGATGCGGGCTTTACCGATCGCGTGCTTGAGTCTGGCGCTTCGCTGGAGTCGGTCGTTCCCGATAAAAACTCGGGTTTGATGACCTACTACCTGCTCACTCTCATTCTTCCCATGGCGATTTTCTTCCTCATCGGTTGGTGGCTTAACCGCCGCATGAAGAAGGCTATGGGCGATGACGGCCCGTCGATGAACTTTGGTGGCGGCGGTTTTGGCGGCGGCGGACTGGGTAAGTCCGGCGCGCGCGTGATCGCCTCCAAGGACGTGGGCGTGACCTTTAAGGACGTCGCCGGCCAGGAAGAGGCCAAGGAGTCTCTCAAGGAGGTCGTCGACTTTCTGGAGAAGCCGCAGCGCTACGAGGAGATCGGCGCCAAGCTGCCGCGCGGTGCTCTCCTTGTTGGCCCTCCGGGTACCGGTAAGACCCTGCTTGCCAAGGCTGTTGCCGGCGAGGCCGGTGTTCCGTTCTTTAGCATTTCGGGCTCTGAGTTCGTTGAGATGTTTGTTGGTCGCGGCGCTGCAAAGGTTCGTGACCTGTTTAAGCAGGCCAAGGAAAAGGCCCCGTGTATCGTCTTTATCGATGAGATCGATACCATCGGTAAGAAGCGCGATGGCGGCGGCTTTAGCGGCAACGACGAGCGCGAGCAGACGCTCAATCAGTTGCTGACCGAGATGGATGGCTTCGATAACCACAAGGGTATCGTTGTCCTTGCCGCAACCAACCGCCCCGACAGTCTCGATCCCGCTCTACTGCGCCCCGGTCGTTTTGACCGCCGCATCCCCGTCGAGTTGCCCGATCTGACCGGCCGTAAGAACATCCTCGAGCTCCACGCCAAGAGTGTGAAGACCGAGCCGCCGATCGATCTGACCGCGATTGCCCGTGCCACGCCCGGTGCCTCGGGCGCCGACCTGGCCAATATCATCAACGAGGGCGCCCTGCGCGCCGTTCGCGAAGGTCGCAAGCGTGCAACCCAGGACGACTTCGAGGAGTCGGTGGAGGTCGTCATTGCCGGTCAACAGCGTAAGTCCACGGTGCTTTCCGACCACGAGAAGCAGGTCGTTTCCTACCATGAGATCGGCCATGCCATTGTTGCCGCTCGCCAGAAGGGCTCTGCGCCTGTCACGAAGATCACCATCGTGCCACGCACGAGCGGTGCTCTGGGCTACACCATGCAGGTCGAGGAGGATGAGCGCTTCCTGACCACACGCCAGGAGGTCCTGGACAAGCTCGCCGTCTACTGCGGTGGCCGTGCGGCCGAGGAGCTCATCTTTGGTGAGATGACGACTGGCGCCGCCAACGATATCGAGCAGGCCACCAAGCTCGCCCGCAACATGGTGACGCGCTTTGGTATGTCCGACGAGTTTGGCATGATGGCGCTCGGTACCGTCCAGAATGCGTACCTCAACCAGGATACGTCGCTCACCTGCGCCCCCGGTACGGCCGAGCGCGTGGACGCGATTGTCGCCAAGCTGATCGAGGATGCGCACGACCGCGCCCTGCAGATCCTGAAGGAGAACAAGTTCAAGCTCCACGAGCTGGCTCGTTATCTGTACAAGAAGGAGACGATCACGGGCGAGGAGTTCATGAATCTCCTCACGCGCGAAAATCCGCTGATGCCGAAGCAGCAGTAATACTAGTTGCGCAGTGTCAATCGCCCCATTTGAGTTTCTATCTCAAATGGGGCGTTTTGTTTGGGAGGGATATGTATGAAGATCGTGGTGAGTGCCTGCTTGATGGGCGAGAGCTGCAAATATAACGGGCTCGATAACTACCATCGCGAACTGGTCGAAGCGTGCGAACGTACGGGGACCGAGGTCCTGTTGGTGTGCCCTGAGGTCTTTGGCGGTCTGCCCACACCGCGCAAGCCGTCCGAGATTGTGAACGGAGAGGTTCGTACCTGCGAGGGCATATCGGTCGATCGCGAATTTCGCCTGGGTGCCCAACGAGCGCTCGATATGTGCGAGCAGGCGGGCGGGCCGGAAGAGATCGCCGCGTGCATCCTGCAGGACCGTAGTCCCTCGTGCGGCGCGGGTCGCATCTACGACGGAACATTCAGCGGCGCCCCTACGGCGGGCAACGGCGTCTTCGTTGATTTACTGCTCCGCCACGGTTATCGCGTGATCCCGGCTAGCGAGTTCGACCCCAGCATGCTGGAGCAATAAAAAACCACCACAAAGGTACTGCTCCCTTGTGGTGGTTTTGGGTTAGAGCTAGAGGGTGTGGCCGTAGGCGTTGGCAGCTTTGATGGCGGCGGCGAATTTTTCGTCGGTGAAGGGCTCGGGGTTTCCCTGCTTCCACTCGTTGGTGGCGTGCGCGTATTCGCACAGGGCCGGGATATCTGCCTCGGTAAGGCCAACCTGCTCAAGCGTTACGGGCAGCCCCATCTGCTTGTTAAAGGCGGCGTAGCGCTCAAGGTTCTCGGTATCGCCCGTATAGGCAAACAGTACCAGCACGCCCAGGCTCACGACCTCGCCATGCAGGTAGGTGCCCTCACGCGGAATGCTGCAGGTGGCGTTGTAGAACGCGTGCGCCACGCTCGAGTTGTAGTAATAATCGTTCTGGTTGGTCAGGTTCGAGACATAGCCCGTGTTGACAACGATGTCGAGCGCGATCTGCTTGACGGCCTCGCTCGACAGATTCTGGCGCACATCCTCAAGACCCTGCACACCATAGGTAAACAGCGGCTCGGAGCAGGTGTGGGCGAGTGCCAGGCCAAGACCGGCGGTGTGCTCCAGGTTGCCGGCGCTCGTGGCGTATTCGACCTCGGGCTGCTTAGACAGGGCATCGCCCACGCCGGCCCAGAAGTACTCTGCCGGTGCCTCGGCGATGATCTTGGGGTTGATGAAGATGTGCGCCGGTCGGTTGGGGTACGAATAGCCCTCGAGCGATCCATCGTCATTGTAGACAACGGCAATGGCGGTCGCGGCCGAGCAGTTGGAGCAAATCGTCGGTACGGTAAAGACGATCTTCTTGAGCTCGATGGCCGCCGTCTTCACAGTGTCGAGTGCCTTGCCGCCGCCACATGCGATGAGCACGTCGGCTTCCTGGCAGGCAGGGGAGTTCACGACCTTGGCGATATTGGCACGCGTACTGTTGGTGCCATAGACGCGCGTCTCCAGGACCTCGACATCGGTACCTTCAAGTGCCGCCTCGATTCCCGGCAGCGCCGCAGCCAGGGCTCGCTTGCCGCCAATGATGGCGACCTTGGTCGCTCCGTACTCGGCCAGTGCGGCGGGCAGCTCGGTAAAGCAATCCTCGCCAACGGTATAATCACTCATTCCAATCGTGCGCATGGCAACCTTCTTTCTTTCGATAAAGTGCTTTCAGGTATTTTGCTCCTAGAGAAGGTCCACAGCCGCGAGAAATTTCGAACGTATAAAACCAGTGTTGAGGGTTTTTCGCCGGCGCGGAACGTGCTAGCATACTCCGCATAAGCGTTGATGGGGACGAGTAGTCGGCCGTCCGCATGTTACAGAGAGCGGGGAGCGCTGAGAACCCGTGCATGCGACCGATGAAAATCACCCCGGAGCTGCGGTCCCAACGGACGCGTCGCACAGGCTCGTCCTAGTAGATATCGCCGAGATGGTCGTCGATACAGGCCAGCCGAGTAACGGATGCGAGCGCGCGAATACGCGGGCGAGGGCATCTAAGCTGGGTGGTTAAACGAAGAGCTTTTGCGGGCGTACAGTCCGTTTTGTGGCGCTTCGTCCCAGCTTGTAGGGACGGGCGCTTTTTTGGTGCCCAGCGGGCGTGCGCGCCCATGACATGAAAGGGGTACCGTGGCAAACGAGTACAAGCAGACGATGAATCTGCCCAAGACCGGTTTTCCCATGCGTGCCGGTCTTTCCAAGTCCGAGCCCAAGCGACTCAAGGACTGGCAGGACAACAAGGTCTACGAGCAGGTTCTGAAGAAGAACGAGGGTCACAAGAAGTTCGTGCTGCACGACGGCCCTCCGTACGCCAACGGCCCGATCCACATCGGCCACGCCATGAACAAGATCTCCAAGGACATGATCAACCGTTACTGGATGATGCAGGGCTATGAGGTTCCATATGTCCCCGGTTGGGATTGCCATGGCCAGCCGATCGAGCATAAGGTCGAGGAGAAGCTCGGCACCGAGAAGTTCAACCAGACCTCCACGGCTAAGATCCGCGAGCTTTGCAACAAGTTCGCTGTCGAGAACATCGAGCTGCAGAAGGCCGGCTTCCGTCGCCTGGGCGTGCTCGGCGATTGGGACAACCCCTATCTGACGCTCTATCACCAGCATGACGCCGCCGACATCGAGGTTTTCAAGGCCATGTTCGACAAGGGCATGATCTATCGCGGTCACAAGCCCGTCCACTGGTGCAAGCACTGCCATACCGCACTTGCTGAGGCCGAGATTGAGTACTCCGACGAGACGAGCCCGTCCATCTTCGTGCGCTTTGAGATGACCTCCAAGCCCGCCGGCCTCGAGAACTTCGACGGCCCGGTTGACTTTATCATCTGGACGACCACGCCGTGGACCATCCCCTCCGACCAGGCAGTTTCTCTCAAGCCCGGTGCCGCCTACGTCGCCGTTGAGCACGACGGCCGCGCCGAGGTCATGCTCGAGGACCTAGCTCCCAAGTGCTGCGAGGAGTTTGGCTGGGAGTACACCCCGGTTGTGGTCGACGGCAAGCCCTATGTGGTTCCCGCCGAGACCTTCCATCACATTCACTATAAGCAGCCGATCTTTGACGGTGTCGAGGGCGTTGCGCTGTTGGCCGATTACGTCGGTGTCGATGACGGTACCGGTATCGTCCACAACTCGCCCGGTCACGGCGTCGACGACTACTTCGCCTGCCTCAAGGAGGGCATCACCGACATTTGCATGCCGGTCGATGACGACGGCAAGTTCTACACCGGCGAGGAGTTTGGCACCGGCGGCCCCTTCAGCGGCATGGATACCGACGAGGCCAACCCGCACATCATCGAGTTCCTGCGCGAGCGCGGCACCCTGGTCCTCGAGAAGAAGATCACGCACAGCTATCCGCACTGCTGGCGCTGCAAGCACCCGGTGCTCTTCCGTGCTACCGACCAGTGGTTCGTCTCGATGGACAAGACCGGTCTGCGCGAGCAGGCTGGCAAAGAGGTCCGCGAGAACGTCAAGTGGTATCCGGCTCACGCCGCCAACCGCATCGGCGCCATGGTCGAGCAGCGTCCCGACTGGTGCATCAGCCGTCAGCGCAACTGGGGCGTGCCTATCCCCAGCTACACTTGCGCCGACTGCGGCGAGAAGGTCATGAACGACGCCACGCTCGACGCCGTCATCAAGCTCTTCCACGAGAAGGGCTCCGACGCCTGGTTTACCGACGCTCCCGAGAGCTACCTGGGCGAGTCTTGCGTTTGCCCCAAGTGTGGCGGCCATCACCTCAAGGCTGATAAGGACATTCTCGACGTGTGGTGGGACTCCGGCGTGTCTTGGAAGGCCGTCTGCGAGTACCGCCCCGAGCTGGAGTACCCGGCGGATGTGTACCTCGAGGGCTCCGACCAGCACCGCGGTTGGTTCCAGAGCTCGCTGCTCACCTCGGTGGGCGCCAACGGCCACGCTCCGTACAAGGCGGTCGTCTCGCAGGGCTTCACCCTCGACGGCCAGGGCCGTAAGATGTCCAAGTCGCTCGGCAACGTCATCGACCCCAATAAGGTCTGCGACGAGATGGGCGCCGACATCATCCGTCTGTGGGTTGCCTCTGTCGACACCAGCTCCGACGTCTCCATCGACCACGAGATCCTTGCTCGTACGTCCGATGCCTACCGTCGCTTCCGCAACACGCTGCGCTTCCTGCTTTCCGAGCTCGAGGGCCAGTTTGAGCCCGAGACCGACGGCGTCGCCTTTGTCGACCTGCTGCCGCTCGACAAGCTCATGGTTGCCCGCCTGACCCAGGTCCAGGCCGAGGTCGACGATGCCTACGCCAGCTACGAGTTCCCGCGCGCCTACCGTGCGCTCTACGACTTCGTGGTTACCGAGCTTTCCAACGTGTACCTCGACGCCCTGAAGGATCGTCTGTACTGCGATAAGCCCGGTTCGCTTGAGCGCCGCAGTGCCCAGACCGTGCTGGCCGAGCTCTTCTCGATGCTCATGCGCGATCTGCAGCCGATCCTGTCCTACACCGTCGACGAGGCCATGGCCTATGCGCCCGCCGGCTGCGTCGACCACCAGAAGTACGCCGCGCTGCTCGATTGGTACAAGTCGCCCATCACGGTCGATGAGGCCAACGAGTTTGAGGGCGTGCTCGAGGCTTCACTCGAGCTCCGTAGCGCCGTGACCAAGGCCCTTGAGGATGCCCGTTCCGCCGGCACCTTCACTAAGAGCCAGCAGGTCCGCGTCAAGGCGGTCGTTCCCGCCGAGATGTACGCGCTGCTGACCGGTGATAAGGCCGTCGACCTGGCCGAGTTCTACATCGTCTCCGATGTAGAACTGACCCAGGGCGAGGAGCTCTCCGTTGCCATCGAGGCAGCCGAGGGCGAGTGCTGCGACCGTTGCTGGAACTACCGCACCACCGTCGGCGAGTACAACGGCCACGCGCATATTTGCAAGCGCTGCGCCGACGCTTTGTAGGTCACGGCGTTCGTAGAACACCGTAACCTACCGACGCTGCAAACGCCCCTAAGCGGCAATCTGACGTTCAATCGTCGGTCGCGTACCGAAGTACGCTTCCCTCCTCTTTCACGTCACCTTGCTCGCTTGGGGACGTTTTCGCTGTTGGTGACGATAACGCGGCTTTTCCATTGCTGGAGCTAGAGGCTTTCTTTCGACTTGCGCTTTTAGTCGAAAGCTATTAAGCGACATTCCGTTATTCGGAATGTCGCTTTCGTTTTATGCTGGTTATTTCGCTTGCGTTGGTGGATATGTCGTGCGTTCTGCGTGTGGCAATATAAGATGGTTAATTGCGTTAAACGGATTTCGAGTTCTTGAGGGTAGGGGATTTCTTTGGGTCGTACTGGGGATATGACGCCGCCTTTGCGTTGGCGGTTGGGTGTTGCTGGTGGGGTGGCGCTGGTTGTGCTGCTTGTTGACCAGTTGACCAAGCTTGCGGTTCGTGCCGTGGGCGATGCACTGCATGTGACCGTCATCCCCGGCGTGATCGACTTCCTGTTTGTCCGCAATATCGGCGCTGCCTTTAGCATGGGCGAGGGGCATGGCATCGCGTTTGCCGTGCTGGCGCTGGCGGTCATTGTCGCTATTGCCGTGTACCTCGTTCGTGCACCCCAGCTCGCCCATCTTGAGGTTGTGGGCATGGCGATGGTTGCGGGCGGTGCTATCGGCAACGCTATCGATCGTTTGGCCTTTGGCTTCGTGACCGATTTTATTGCCACCACCTTCATCGACTTTCCCGTCTTCAATGTGGCCGATATCGGCATTACGGTCGGTGTTGTGCTGGCGCTTATCGGTTACATGTTCTTGAGTCCCGCCGCTCGCGAGGTCGATGCGACTGCTGAGCTCAATGCCCGTGATGAGGCCCGCGCTAAGCGCAAAGCCAAGCAGCGTGGGGAGCGTGCCCGCAAGATTCGCGAAAGGAATGAGCGCTAATGGCCGACATCCATATCCTTGTTGCCGACGATGCCGCCGGTCAGCGTCTTGACGCTTATCTGGGCGCCAATGACGGCTGTCCCACGCGTTCTGCCTGTGCGCATCTGATCGAGGGCGGCGCCGTCGCTGTCAATGGCGAGACCTGTCTGTCTAAAAAGTACGCCGTGCGAGCCGGCGATCGCATCTCGGTCGATTTGCCCGAGCCGCACGATCCCACCGATGTGATTCCCGAGGCCATCCTGCTCGACATTCGCTATGAGGACGACTATCTCATTGTGCTCTCCAAGCAGCGTGGCCTGGTGTGTCATCCTGCGCATGGTCATGAGAGCGGTACGCTCGCGAATGCCCTGGTCTATCACTGCGGTATCGACCATCTGGGTACCGTGCAGGGTGAGGACCGCCCCGGGATCGTGCATCGTTTGGATCGCGATACCTCGGGTCTCATGCTTGCGGCAAAGGACGACGACACCCAGCGCGCGCTTCAAAATCTCATTCGCACGCGCACGCTCGATCGTCGCTATATCACGCTCGTTCACGGGCACATCGCCATGGACGAGGGAACCATTAACACCGGTATTGCCCGCTCCACGCGCGACCGCGTCAAGATGGCGGTTTCGGACGACCCCTTTGCCCGTCAGGCCATTACGACCTTTAAGGTCCTCGAGCGCTTTGACTCCACGCGCTTTGACGACGGCTACACGCTTGTCGAGTGTCACCTGTTTACCGGGCGTACGCATCAGATTCGCGTGCATATGCGTCATATCAACCACGCCTGCGTGGGCGATCCACTTTACGGCAAGTGCGATGCGCGCGCCGACCAGGGCCTGACCAGGCAGTTTCTGCATTCCTGGCGCGTGGCGTTCGAACACCCCGTGACGGGGGAGCGCATTGAGTGCCGCGACGAGTTGCCGTGGGATCTCGCTGCTGTTCTCGACGATCTGGCTCCGCGCTCGCTCGGTCGCACGGCCGTTGGAGATGAAATCGTTCCGCAGCTCGGTCTTCTCGAAGCCTAGCCAGTATTAGGTGGTTTCTTGAACTCGGTAAGCCTGCGGTAAGATATACGATTGTTTACGTTACGCGTTGCTGGGAGCCTGCATGCTCGCCTTTTTACAAACCAACACACCCATCGTGATCTTCAACCAGATTGTCGTCACGCTGCTCACGGTCTGCTTTCTGTACCAGGTGGTCTTCTTTGTCATTGGCGCTCTTCGTGGCGAGGTCGCGCCTCCCAAGGCCAAAAAACTCCATCGCTATGCCTTTTTTATCGCGGCGCATAATGAGGAGGCCGTGATCGCCAACCTCGTTCGCTCCATCAAGGACCAGGATTATCCGTCCGAGCTCATCGAGGTTTTCGTGGTCGCCGATGCCTGCACCGACAACACGGCGCAGCTCGCGCGCGAGGCCGGTGCCATTGTTTACGAGCGCAATGACCTGGCCCGCAAGGGCAAGAGCTGGGTCATGGACTTTGGCTTCGACCGCATTCTCAACGAGTATCCCGACACGTTTGAGGGCTACTTTATCTTCGATGCCGATAACGTTATCTCCCGCGATTACGTTTCCAAGATGAATGATGCCTTTGACCAGGGCTTCCATGTGGTCACGAGCTATCGCAATTCCAAGAACTTCGGCAGCTCGTGGATCTCGGCTGCTAATGCCACGTGGTATCTACGCGAGGCGCGCTTCCTCAACAACGCGCGTAATATCTGCAAGACGTCCTGCGCTGTTTCGGGTTCGGGTTACCTTATCTCGTCAAGCGTTATCGAGGGCATGCACGGTTGGCAGTTCCACACGCTGACCGAGGACATTCAGTTCACTACGTTCTGCGCTATTCACGGTATTCGCATTGGCTATGCGCCGGCGGAGTTCTTTGACGAGCAACCCGTGACGTTCAAGGCATCCTGGAAGCAGCGTATGCGCTGGACCAAGGGCTTTTACCAGGTGTTCTTTACCTACGGTAAGCATCTGGTCAAGTCGACGTTCCGCTATCATCGCTTTGCCGCCTACGACATGTTCATGACGATCGCCCCGGGTATGCTGCTATCGCTGATCTCGATGCTCGCTAATGCGACGTTCTTGATTGTGGGTGGCCTTTCGCATGGTTTCTTGGCTACCGAAGTCGAGATGCAGGCGTGCGCCGCTTCGCTCATTATGACCTTCGCCATGATGTATCAGACCTTCTTTATCCTGGCGCTGCTCACGACTATCTTTGAGTACAAGCACATTCACTGCGCGCAAAAGTGGCGTCTGGTGACTAACCTGTTTACCTTCCCGATCTTTATGTTCAGCTATATCCCCATCACGGTGGCCGCGCTGTTCCTGAAGGTCGACTGGGTGCCGACGCAGCACGCCGTCAACGTTACCCTTGACGAGGTCATGCAAGGCGCCAAATAACCACCACCAAAACCACCGCAAAGGGGACAGGCACCTTTGTGGTGGTTTTTGCTTTTGCGATGCAGCTCGAGGAGGAGTCCGATGGTCTATATCCCGTTTTGGATTTGCATCTTTGCCGGCGTGGCAATTGATGCCCGAGAGCGACGGTTTCCCAATGGGCTTGCCGGCGCATGTGCCGTGACGGCGTTGGCGGGCGTTTGGCTCGACCTCGGTTTGAACACAGCGCTTGACCACGCCGGTCTTGCGGTCATCGTCTACCTTGGCCTTGTGCTTACCGAGTCGCTCTGGCGGCGCCTTCGCCACGCCCCGGGCATCGGCATGGGAGATGCCAAGGCACTCTTTGCGCTTTGCACGCTCGACCCTATGGGCGGCATCGTCGCATTTGCCACTGCGCTCCTGGTCCTTGCCGTCTCCTGCCTCATCACAAAATCGCGCTCCCTGCCATTGCTCCCGTTTTTGGTGCCGATTTTTGCCATAATCGAGGTCGTGGGCTGCACATTGTAACCGATTGCGCATCCTTCTTAAGGAGCATGCCATGGCAACTAATCAAGAAACGGCCGTCATTAAGGCGCGCATGGACCGTATTCCCTCGGCGTTGTCGCCCGAACTTGTCGAGCGCATTGCCGCTGATCGTGCTTCGGGCTATGTCAACCCGTATCGTTGTAACGACGACCAGGTCATTCGTCGTATTGATCGCGCTGCCGACAAAGGCACGCTTATGCGTCCGGCGTTTATGCGCGATACCGAAAAGATACTTCATCTTCCGGCGTACACCCGTTATGCAGGCAAAACGCAGGTCTTTAGCTTCCGTAGCAATGACGATCTGTCACGCCGCGGTTTGCACGTGCAGCTTGTCTCGCGCATTGCGCGCGATATCGGTCGCGCCCTGGGGCTCAATTGCGATCTGATCGAGGCGATTGGCCTGGGTCATGACTTGGGACACACGCCTTTCGGCCATGCCGGCGAGCGCTTCCTCAACGATATCTATCATGAGCGCACGGGGCGTTATTTTTTCCATAATGTGCAGTCGGTCCGCGTGCTCGACGCGTTGTATGGCCGCAACGTGTCGCTCCAGACGCTCGACGGCGTGCTATGCCATAACGGCGAGTACGAGCAGCGTGTGTTTGAGCTCTCGGACATGAGCTCCTTTGACCAGTTTGACCTGACGGTTGAAGATTGCATTGCCACGGGCTATAGCGCAATTGAGCATCTGCGTCCCATGACGCTCGAGGGCTGCGTCGTTCGCATCTCGGATATTCTTGCCTACGTTGGGCGCGATCGCCAAGACGCCATTGCGGCGGGCCTGCTGTCACCCGACGCCTTTGATGATGGCCGGGGCGGTGCCTACAACAGTTGGATCCTCACGCATGCCTCCATCGATATCGTTGAGCACAGCTATGGTAAGCCGCGTATCGAGATGAGCGAGGACCTGTTTGAGGAAATCCGCCGGGCCAAGCGGGAGAACTACGAGAAGATCTATAGCAAGGGCGGTATCGAAGGCGATTCCGAGGTGGAGCTGCGCGAGGCGTTCGAAAAGCTCTACGACCGTTGCCTGCGGGATCTAAACAGTGGCGACGAGTCCTCTTACATCTTTAAGCACCATATTTCGCGCATTGAGCAGCAGCTTTCCTACTATGATCGCACCTATGCCTGGCAGGACGACAAGGATCAAGCCGTGGTGGATTATATCGCGAGCATGACGGACGGTTATTTCTGCGAGCTGACGAGCAAGCTGTTCCCTGGTCTGGAGTTTCCGCACCGTACCTATATTAACGAACGGTAGTTCGTATTAATTCGGTATACTGTTAGTGGAAAACGTTTTTGATTGATACACGGGATGGCTATGGACGACCTTTTTTCTGCTTCGACGCGCGAGCGTTCCTTTCAGAATGCGCCGCTTGCGGTGCGCATGCGCCCCAATTCGCTCGACGAGTACGTGGGCCAGCAAAAGGCCGTCGGTAAGGGCTCATGGTTGCGTGCCGCGATCGAGCACGACGTGCTTTCGAGCGTGATTCTGTACGGGCCGGCAGGTACGGGTAAGACGACGCTGGCCCACATTATCGCCAACCATACCAAGAGCGAGTTTGTCGAGGTCAGCGCCGTGACGGGTACCGTAAAGGATCTTCGCCGCGTGATTGACGAGGCCAAGACGCGCCTGAATACGTACGACCGCCGTACCATTCTATTCATCGATGAGATTCACCGCTTTTCTAAGTCGCAGCAGGATGCCCTGCTACATGCAGTTGAGAACCGTACCGTCATTATGATTGGCGCTACGACGGAGAATCCGTACTTCGAGGTCAACTCGGCGCTGCTCTCACGTGGTCGAGTCGTGGAGCTTGAGCATTTAAAGGACGAGGATATCGCCATGCTTATCGAGCGTGCGCTCGAGGCACCTCAGGGCCTGAACGGCAAATTCTCGGCCGATGATGATACGGTCAAGACCATTTGCACGCTGGCAGCGGGTGATGCACGCTCGGCCCTGACGACACTTGAGCTGGCGAGCGAGATTGCCGTCACGCGTCCCGATACCGAAGGGACGCCAGCGCCGGCGGCGGGGGAGCGTTATCCCATCACCGTGGATGACGTAAAGATTGCCAACCCGCGTCGCGGTTTTACGTATGACAAAAACGGCGACATGCACTACGACATCATCAGTGCGTTCATTAAGTCCATGCGCGGTAGCGACCCCGATGCCACGGTCTACTGGCTTGCGCGCATGATCGATGCAGGGGAGGATCCTAAGTTTATCGCCCGTCGCATTATGATTCATGCTTCTGAGGACGTCGGCAACGCCGACCCGCAGGCGCTTTTGGTGGCACATGCCGCGTTTAAGTCTGCCGAGGTCATTGGCTATCCCGAGTGCCGCATTAACCTGGCTCAGGCTGCACTCTATGTGTGCTTGGCGCCTAAATCCAACGCGTGTGAGGCTTCGATCGATGCGGCGCTGGCCGATATCCACTCTAGTGGGCTTCGCGAGGTGCCGAGTTATCTGCGCGATCGCCATCGCCCGGGCAGCGATGAATACGGTGTGTATAAGTATCCGCACGATTATCCCGAAGGCTGGGTCGACCAGCGCTATTTACCCGAAGGCTTAGAACGCGGTGCATTTTGGCAGCCTGCCGGCCGTGGTTGGGAAGAATGGCGCGTAGAGCAAAGCGAACGCGACCGCAGCGGGAATGCACCGAAGTAGCTGCTGATAATTTTGTCCCACGTTGCTGCTCTTAGCATGTTCGGTCCCCTTTGGGGTACCATGGAAAACGTCTGTATTTCGATTCTTCCGGGAGGCTTGTATGAGTCCCATTCAAATCGCCCTGCTGCTACTCGCCGTTGCCGGCGTGTGGGCCATCGTTGAGCTCGCGCTCACCCTGCGCAAAACCCGCACCGTTATCGATTCGCTCGACAAGACGGTGACCGACCTCAACAATACGATTGCTGAGGCACAGCCCGTGGTGGCAAAGCTCGATGGTGCTGTTGACGAACTCACGCCGGCACTTGCCCAGGTGGAGCCGCTGCTCAAGTCGAGCAAGACCGCCGTTGACGCTCTGACGTCCAACCTCGTTGAGGTTGAGGCCGTCGTTCGCGACATCTCCGAGGTTACGGGCAGTATGGCCGAGGCCAGCAATGCTGTGTCGAGCGTGACTGATTCTGCGGCAGGTGCCGTGCAGAAACTCTTTAACAAGGTGAAGGCTCCTGCAGCTGACACCGAGCGCAAGCTCGCCGCTGCTGCTGCGGAGGCAGAGCGGCCTACCGAGCGCGTCCTAATTGACGAGGACGATGACGCTGCTGGTGACGATGATGGCCAGAATCCAGCTGTTAAAGCGGCCCAGTATTACACCTACATGCCCTCCGAGACCTCTGAGGAGTCCTGCGATGAGTAGCGAAGCAACCTGCCCCATCACGCTGACCGTTGCCGGCGACCCGCGTCTCGCTCGCCTTGTGCGCATGACGGCAGCCAACGTTGGTGCCCTGTGTTCCATGTCTGTCGATCGCATCGAGGACATCCGCATGGCTGCCGAGGAAGCCTTTATCTTTGGCTGCACGGCTGTTGATTCCGACGACATCTCAATCAAATTCGATGTCGATGAATCTCACGTTGGCATGACCTTTACCTTTGGCGATCAGGCCACCGTCGACGAGGATGACCAGGCTACTGTTTATGCCGAGCTTATTTTGGCGAGCGTGTGCGACTCCTACGAAAAGACTGCGGCGCCCCTGACGCTTTCCCTCGACCTCAAGGCGGATATCTAATATGACCGAACGTTCCCGGAGCGGCAAGACCGCTTGGGACAAGGAGAAAACCCGCGAGCTGTTTCGTCGCTACAAGGAGACTGGTGATCCGGACGCCCGCGAGCAGCTCGTCATGTCCCATATGAACCTGGTAAGGTTTCTTGCCAATAAATTTAAGAATCGCGGCGAGCCGCTCGACGACCTGATGCAGGTTGGCTATCTGGGTCTGCTCAAGGCTATCGACCGTTTTGACCCCGAGCGCGGACTCGAGTTCACGACGTTTGCGACACCCACTATCCTGGGCGAGATCAAACGCCATTTCCGCGATAAGGGCTGGAGTGTGCGCGTACCGCGTCGTCTGCAGGAGCTCTCGGCCAAGGTCAACCAGGCTACTGACAAACTTACCAACGAGCTACAGCGTTCGCCCAAGGTTGAGGAGATCGCTGAGTATCTAGATGTGACTGTCGATGAGGTCCTCGAGGCTATGGAATCGTCTTCGGCCTATACCTCGGTGCCCATCGAGGCTCCTGGTGCGTCCGATTCCGACGATGCGCCCTCGATTCTCGACCGTTACGCCGACGATGACAACGAGCTCGACTTTACCGATGACCGCCTGGTGATCGAGGAAGCCATCCGCGATTTTTCGCCGCGCGAGCGCGAGGTTATCGAGCTGCGCTTCGTGAAGGGCATGACCCAGATCGAGATCGCCAAGAAGCTGGGTATTTCTCAGGTGCAGGTTTCGCGTCTGCTGCGCCGCACGCTTAAGAAGATTCAGGACAAGATCGACCCCGACGGAGTGATGGTTCGTTCATGAGTGAGCACCCTCAACAAACCGATCACGTGCTGCGCGACACCCGCATTCTGACGCTGCGCATTTGGGCTGTTGTCGGCTGCATTGTTATTGCTGCTGTCATCTTTAACCTTATGGGCATCCTGGCACCGGTTATCGAGTTTCTTGCCGTCGGCTCCATCATTGCTTTTGTGATGTCCCCGATCACCAACTGGCTCGAGCACCATGGCGTGAATCGCGGCATCGGTTCGCTTATCGCGCTGATTGTTGTCGTTGCCGTGCTCGTCGGCGTCGTTTGCATCTTGTCGCCGATTCTTTTTGGTCAGATCATGGAAGTCCTGAGCCGCCTGCCCGAGCAGCTTCGTGTTGCGGGCGGCGACCTCAATGAGATGATCTCGCATGCCAAGACGCTCAACAACACGCCGCTCAAGGAGTATTTGGACGATAATCTTTCGTCGCTTGTCACCGTGGCATCGAAGTACGTGTCTCAGATCGCTGCCGAGCTTGGCCGCGGTGTGTTCCCGCTCATCACCAATACGGCCTCGCAGCTGTTCGTGATCTTCCTGGGTCTGGTGCTCGCGTACTGGATGGCCTGCGACTACCCTCGCATGCACCACGAGATTTGCACCATCATCGGTCAGGAGAAGGAGACCTCGTACCGCTTTATGGTCGCCATCCTTTCTCGCTCTGTCGGCGGCTACATGCGCGGTATGGTCGTGACGTCCATCTGCGGTGGTTTCCTTGCCTTTATCGGTTTTATGATCATCGGCCATCCGTATGCGGCGCTCATGGCTATCTTTACCGGCATCATGCATTTGGTTCCGGTCGTCGGTCCATGGGTGAGCGCAGCAATCGCCACAGTGCTCGGTTTCATGTTCAGCCCCATGTTGGCGTTATGGACGCTCATCGTGACGATGGTCGCGCAAAACGTCACCGATAACGTGATTTCGCCTAAGGTCATGCAGAGCTCGGTGCAGGTGCATCCCATCATGAGCCTCACGGCGCTCGTTATTGGCTCGGCACTCATGGGCCCCATCGGCATGATTATTGCCATCCCGCTTTGTGCGGCCCTCAAGGGCATCTTCGTGTACTACTTCGAGAATGAGACCGGCCGTCAGCTTGTGGCCTATGACGGCGCCGTGTTTAAGGGCACACCGTACCGCGATGCCGATGGCAACCCGGTCGCCGCCTACGACGCGCTCGGCGACGACACCTTCATCTACGAGTCCGAGCTCATCGGCAACGAGACTGCGCCCGAGGCCCAGGCGATGCCTAAGCCCGAGTTCGATAATCCCTGGATCAAGCTGTCGGGCCTGCAGCCCGATGCGACGGGTTTCTTCAAAAACCCCTTCGCCAAAGACGATGATTCCAATTCGGTCGACGATACCAAAACAGGTATCGACGGCTCCATGGACGATTCGGATTCTAAATAGGCCCTATTAACGTTTCTTGAAGTTGTAAATGACAATAAACGCGAGCAAAGCGATTGATAAGGGGCCGGCTACATAGAAAAAGAGAACGTCAATTGCGCGTAGAGTGTAATAAGCCTTATCGCCGGACATTACTGCATACAATACGTAGCCAAATGCTGGTTGGTTTGCGTACCAGCAGGAGAAGGCCAAGAGCGCTAAAAGTGCTAGTACCAGAAGTGCGTTCAGGACAAATCGTTTACTTTTCATCGATCGCTCCTTCCGGGTGACTCTTATATGTAATTCTACAGCAGTCCTTTTTCAAAGGATCGCACAGTACTGAATAACGTGCACTTTCGCTGGAGGGTCGCTGTTTGGCGGCCCTCTTTTTTGCACTTGCGCGGTGGGATGGTAATATCGTTACGTTTGAACTGTTTCGATGTGAAACCGAGGAGATTCCCTCTATGAGTGCTGACTACCCGTCAATGACTACGGCCGAGATCCGCTCCAAGTTCCTCAACTTCTTTGAGGAGCGCGGTCTTAAGCTCTATCCTTCTTCGTCCCTCGTCCCCGACGATCCTTCGCTGCTGCTTGCTAACGCCGGCATGAACCAGTTTAAGGAGTATTACCAGGGCAAGAAGACCATGAAGGAGATCGGCGCGATCTCCTGCCAGAAGTGCGTCCGCACCAACGACATCGATTGCATCGGCGAGGACGGCCGTCACCTGTCCTTCTTCGAGATGCTCGGCGACTTCTCCTTTGGCGGCGTCTCCAAGCAGCAGGCCTGCGCTTGGGCCTTTGAGCTCATCACCAAGGAGTTCAAGCTGCCGCTCGATCGCCTGTACTTCACCGTCTTTACCGAGGACGACGAGACCCATGACGTGTGGCGCTCCCTGGGCGTTGCCGAGGATCACATCTCGCGCCTGGGCGAGGACGACAACTTCTGGGCTGCTGGCCCCACCGGCCCCTGCGGTCCGTGCTCCGAGATCTACTTTGACATGGGCGAGGAGGTCGGTTGCGGCAGCCCCGACTGCAAGCCCGGCTGCGACTGCGACCGCTTCCTTGAGTTCTGGAACCTCGTGTTTACCCAGTACGACCGCCAGGAGGACGGCTCCATGCCGGAGCTGCCGCACCGCAACCTCGATACGGGCATGGGTCTGGAGCGCATGGCCGCTATCATGCAGCACAAGACCGCCAACTACGACGGCGATCTGATGCAGCACCTCATCAAGCTCGGTGAGGAGATCAGCGGCAAGACCTATGACGCCGACGATTACTCCGGAGCCAGCCGCTCCCTGCGCATCATCGCCGACCACTCCCGTGCCGTGGACTTTATGATCTCCGATGGCATCCTGCCCGGCAATGAGGGTCGCGAGTACGTCCTTCGCCGCCTGCTCCGCCGTGCTGTGTTCCACGGTCGCCTGCTGGGCATCGAGGGCGCCTTCCTGACCAAGTTCATTGACGAGGTCAACGCCCAGATGGGCGAGGCCTATCCCGAGCTGCTCAAGAACGTCGCACTCGTCAAGGGTATCGTCGCTTCCGAGGAGGAGCGCTTCTCCACGACACTCGATAACGGTCGCGTCTACCTGGACGAGGCCCTGGCCGCGCTTGCAGAGGGCGCTGTCCTTCCGGGCGACGTTGCCTTTAAGCTGCACGACACCTTTGGTTTCCCCATCGACCTGACCGTCGAGATTGCCGGCGCCGCTGGCCACGACGTCGATATGGACGGCTTCACCGCCTGCATGGAGGACCAGAAGGCCCGCGCTCGCGCCAACGCCAAGGGCGACGCCTGGGGCAGCTTCAACGACGTGTGGGTCGAGCTTTCGGACAAGGTCGCCGCGACCGAGTTCGACGGCTATGACAACGATGTGATCGAGGGTGCCAAGGTTGTCGCCATCGTGCGCAACGGCGAGTCCGTCGAGTCCGCTGCCGCCGGCGAGGACGTTGAGGTCGTTCTCGACCGCACTCCGTTCTATGCCGAGATGGGTGGCCAGCAAGGCGATGCCGGCAAGCTTTCCGCCGAGGGCGTTGTTCTGACCGTTGCCGACACCAAGAACCACAACGGTCTGTATGCCCACGTCGCGCACGTTGTCGATGGCACGCTGACTGTCGGTGCCGCTGTGACCGCCACGCTCGACGCCGAGCGCCGTGGCTTCCTGCGCCGCAACCACACCGCCACCCACCTGCTCGACGCCGCGCTTAAGCAGGTCCTGGGCGAGCATGTCTCCCAGGCCGGCTCGCTGGTGACGCCTGAGCACCTGCGCTTTGACTTCACGCACTTCGAGGCCCTGTCCTCCGAGCAGCTCAAGGCTGTCGAGGACCTGGTCAACCAGCAGATCTTCGCCTCCAAGCCGGTCGTGACCCGCGTCATGGGCATTGACGAGGCCAAGGCCGCCGGTGCTGTCGCCCTGTTTGGTGAGAAGTATGGCGACGTCGTCCGCGTTGTCTCCGTGAGCGCCGAGGACCAGCCGTTCTCCCGCGAACTCTGTGGTGGCACCCATGCCGCCAACACCGCCGAGATCGGCCTGTTCAAGATCATTTCTGAGTCCTCCACGGGCTCTAATGTCCGCCGTATCGAGGCCGTGACTTCTAAGGGTGCCCTCGACTACATGGCCGACCGTCTGGCGCTCGTCGACTCCGCTGCTGCTGCGCTCAAGTGCCGCGTGGATGAGGTTCCCGCCCGCGTGGAGAACCTGCAGGCCGAGCTGCGCGAGACGTCCAACAAGCTCAAGAAGGCGCTCACCGGTGGCTCCTCCGACGCTATCTCTAGCGCCATCGAGGGCGCCGTCGAGCTCGACGGCTACAAGCTCGTCGTCGCTGAGCTCCAGGGCCTTGAGGCTGCTGACCTGCGAAACGTCTGGGATACCGTGCACCAGAAGGTTGCCGGTCCTGTCGCTTGCGTCGTCGCCAGCGTGACTGAGAAGGGCACCCCGGCCCTGCTCGCCGCCGGCTCTGATGACGCCGTCAAGGCCGGTTTCCACGCCGGCAACGTGATCAAGCAGATCGCGGGCCTGGTCGACGGTCGTGGCGGCGGCCGTCCCAACATGGCCCAGGCCGGTGGCAAGAACGCCGCCGGCATCGCCGATGCCCTCGTGGCCGCTAAGACCGCGCTCGGCGCCTAAGAATCTAGGTAGTCGCTGTGGTCGCGCTTGCGCTGGACATAGGGGAGACCAGGATCGGCATCGCCGTCTCGAGCCGTGATGGCAAGATGGCGATGCCTGTCAAGGTGCTCCCGGCTGCAGAGGTCACCGGTATGGCCAAGACGTTCCGCTACCTGGTTGAGGACTATGAGCCCGATATCCTGGTAAGTGGGCGTCCCCTGACCATGGCCGGTGAGCCCGGCCCCCAGGCTGAGCGTGTTGCCGCTGTGGCGCAAAAGATTGCCGACGAGCTCGATCTTCCGTTGGAGTTTGAGGACGAGCGTCTGTCCTCGCAAGAGGCTAAGCGTATCCTGCGCGAGCAGGGACTCAACGAAAAGCAGATGAGGGGCAGGATTGACATGATTGCCGCCAGCCTGTTTTTGCAGACGTGGCTTGATCGTAAAAACGAGGAGGTTTCGCATGCCTAGCGCTCCCGATCCGCGCCAGCAGAATCGTACACGTCAGCCGGCGTCGCGCCTTGGCCAGCCTGGCCAGCGTCCGGCACAGCCGACGCAGCGCGCAGCTCAGCCTGCTGCGCGCCCTGTGCAGTCCTCCCCTCGTTCGGCCCAAGCTGTTCAACGGACGGGTCAGCAGCCTTCTGCTCGTTCGGTTCAGCATCCGGCTTCTCACGCGGCTCAGCACCCCACTGCTCGTACGGCCCAGCCTGTTGGCGGTACCCGCTTTAAGCAGCAGGCACCTACCCAGCGAACGCAGGCCCCCCAATCACATTCGCATCACGCTCGCGGCTCGCATGGCGTTGCTCCGGCGACCCGCTCGAGCTACAACACGCATGCTCGTCGCGGTGCCCAAAAGAAAAGCTCCCCGGTTCCCATGATCATCGGCGTTGTGGTGGCGGTGCTCGCGCTTGCTGCGATCGCTTTCTTTGTTGTGCCGACCGTCAAGGGCTTCTTTGCCGGTGAGGATACGAAGGTCACGGCTGGTCAGCAGGTTACGGTGACCATTCCCGACGGTGCTTCGGGCGATACGATCGCCTCGATTCTCTCCGAGAACCATATCGTCGAAAACCCCAAGGATTACTATGCGGCGGTGAAAAAGCTCAACGCCGATATGTCGCTTAAGCCTGGCACCTACTCGTTCACCACGCTCATGGATGCGACCAAGGTTGTTCAGCAGCTCATGGAAGGTCCCAACGCGGGCTCCAATGCGCTGACTATCCCTGAGGGCCTAACGGTCGATCAAGTCGCCGACCGTGTGGCCCAGGCCTACGACGGCATCTCTAAGGAAGACTTCCTCAACCAGGCCAAGGCCTCCAACTACGTGGACGACTATAGCTTCCTTAAGGGCGCCGCCAACGACTCGCTTGAGGGTTTCTTGTTCCCCAAGACTTATTCGTTGGGCGATTCGCCGACGGCCGATGACGTGATTCGTGCTATGCTCGATCAGTTTAAGACCGAGTACAAGTCGCTTGACTTTGCGAGCTGCGAAGCCAAGATCAAGGAGCGCTATGGTGTGGAGATGTCCGACTACGACATCGTCAACTTGGCCTCTATCGTTGAGCGCGAGGGCCTCAACGCCGATCAACGTGCGCACGTGGCCTCGGTCTTCTACAACCGCCTTGCCGGCAAGCTCGACGGTCTGCGCTATCTCAACAGCGATGCGACCATGATGTATGTCACCGGTGGCGAGGTTACCGCCGACGACCTGCAGAGCGATAGTCCGTATAACACCTATAAGCACGAGGGCCTGCCGCCCACGCCCATCTGCTCTCCGTCGCTCGAGGCGCTTAAGGCCACGCTTGAGCCGACCGACTCCGATGACCTGTATTTCTACATTACGCAGGACGAGGAGTACTTCTCGCAAACCTACGAAGAGCATCAACAGTCTTGGAATTAGCATGAGGATTTTTAGCCCCAAACGATACGTTGCCTCGGTCGATCGCATCGACCTTGATACCCTGTGGGCCGACGGCAAACGCGCCATTCTGCTCGATCGCGATAACACCCTGGTGCCGCGCGACACCGAGCAGGTTCCCGCCGCGGTTTCCGCTTGGCTCGATGCCGCCCGCGCCAAAGGCTTTAAGCTGTGCATGGTGTCCAACAACTGGCATCGCGACCAGGTCATGAGCTCTGCACGCGAGCTGGGACTCGAGGCCATCAGCCACGCCATGAAGCCGGCGCCGTTTGCCCTCAAGGCGGGTCTTAAGCGCCTCGGCGCCACAGCCGACGAGGCGGTGCTGATCGGTGATCAGCTCTACACTGATGTGTGGAGCGGCAATTTTGCCGGCGTCGATACTATCCTGGTTAAGCCGCAGGCAACCCAGGACCTGTGGTACACGCAGATCTTCCGTATCTTTGAGCGCCGGGCCCTGCGCGACCTTCCCTGCGAGGAATAGGTTTCGCCATGTCTCAGCACATCAAACACGGCTGCGACCATATCTTCTTTATCGGCTTTTTGGGCGCGGGCAAATCGACACTCGCGCGCAACGTCGGCACTATGTTCAAGCGGCGTTTTATCGATACCGACCGCCTGGTCGTGCGCCGTTGCGGCAAGTCGGTAACCGAGATTTTTGAGACCGAGGGCGAGGATCGTTTTCGCGAGCTCGAGACCTCGGCGCTCCGTTCGCTCCAAAGCGAGCGCAGCCTGTTGGTTTCGTGCGGGGGCGGTATCGTCGAGACGCCGGTGAATATTGAGTTGATGCACGAAATGGGTACGTGTGTGTACCTCGAGGGCGACTTCGAGGATTCGATTCGCCAGATTCGTCGGTCCGACACGCGCCCCGATTTCCGCTCGCCCGAGCATGCCGCGCGCCTGTTTGAGCATCGCCGTCCGCTGTATCGACAGGCCGCCGACCTTACCCTTGATATTCGCAACAAGTCCTTCGAGGACGTTTCCTACCTTTGTGCCGAGATGCTTTTGGAGCGTGGACTGCTATGATTCGCCGTCAACTGATCAATTTCCAAAACCGCAGCGTCGATGTCCGTGTCGGATTGGGTGCGTTCGATGAGCTTTCGCGCATGTTTGCCTCGGCCGTGGGCAAGCCTAAGCGCGCGATGGTGGTTTGGAACGACGCCACATCCGAGCGTTTTGGCGAGGTCGTCGAGCATGCGCTGGTCGACGCCGGCTTTGCCGTGTCGCTGCTCGTCTTCGAGGTTTCGCCTGCCGGCGCTACGCTGGCCGATGCCGATACCGTCTTTGGCGCCCTGTCGGCTAACGGCATTACCTGCGACGATTTGGTTGTCGCCGTTGGCGATGCCTCAACCTGCTCGGTTGTTAGCTGGTGCGCCAACCAGTGGTGCGGTCGCACCGAGTGCGCGCTGCTGCCGACGACGTTCGACGCCATGCTCACGGTCGCGACGACCATGAAGCCGCTCGTCGCCTCGTCGGCCAATGCGCTTCCCGCTATCGCGTTTCGTCCCGAACCGGGCTTGGTCGTGTGTGACCTCGACCTTGTTCGCGAGACGGACCCCGAGGACCTCAAGCTCGGCTTTGTGGTACTTGTTGGCACCATGCTTTCGAGCAGCAAGTCCCGCTGGAATCAGTTTATTGAGACCGTCCCCGAGATTCTCGCGGGCGAGGAGGTCGCACTCGTCAATGCCGTCCAATGGTCTCAGACTGCCCGCAAGGACGTGCTGACGGCCACGAACCCGAGCGCTCGCCATGCGCTCGATTTTGGCAAGACGGGGGAGCGCACCCTGCGCGCTTGCTTGGGCGATGCCGCTTCGCAGGTCCCTGCCTATCAGCTGTTATCCGAGGGCATGCGCTTTGAGGCGCGCCTAGCACATGATGCCTGCGATTTCGATATCGATTACGTCTTTGAGGTCGATGACTGCCTGGAGGACTTTGGTATCGAGGAACTTGCCTTCGATCTGGAGCCTGCCGCATATATCGAGGAGTTCCGCAGGCAGCAGTTCGCGCGCTCAAACCGCAGCATGCTGCCGCTGCCCGCGGCACTCGGCGCCATTCGCCTAACGAACGTTGAGGACGAGGTTCTTGAGCGCCATGCTCACGCCTACTTGGCTTCTCGCAAAGAACTTCTCTAAGTTTTATTGACATCCATCGTCTTTCGTATCATGTTGAGGGGCGGGTTTCCAATCGGTTGCGGATCGCATGCGATTCCGTCGTTCGGTTGAGACCCGTCCCGTCTTTTTAGAGACAACAAGAAAGGAATCTGCATGTCTGAGTTTGCTGCCGGTCCCGCCGGTCGTATCGAGCGTGTCCGTGCCCTTATGGCCGAGCGTGGCTACGACGCCATCGTGGTACGCGACGAGGCCAACCTTCGTTGGCTTACGGGCGTGAAAGGCGTCTTCGACTACACCTTCGAGTTTCCGCACGCTGCGTTTATTACGGCCGACCAGTGCCTGTTCCACACCGACTCGCGCTACCTCAACAGCTTTGAGGAGAACACGCCCGCCGGCAGCCCTTGGGTCTACGACATGGACGAGGGCACCATCCCCGGTTGGGTCGCCGGCAAAATCGCGGCCAACAAGTGCCGCGTCTGCGCTGTCGAGGACGACATGCAGATCAACTTCTATCAGGGTATTCAGCGTGGTCTGGAGGATCGTTCCGTCGCCTGCATGCTGCCGCTGATGCATGCCGACATTCGCAAGATGCGCGCCATTAAGGACGCTGAGGAGATCGAGCTCATGCGCCATGCGCAGTCGATCACCGACGCCGCCTTCCAGCACATGCTCGGCTTTATTAAGCCTGGTATGACCGAGAAGCAGGTTCGCAACGAGCTCGAGAACTTTATGTTCGCCAACGGCGCCGATAGCCTTGCCTTCGGCTCCATCGTGGCGAGCGGTCCCAACACCGCCAACCCGCATGCCGTGCCGAGCGACCGCGTGATCGAGAAGGGCGATTTCGTTCTTATGGATTACGGCGCGGGCTACTGTGATTACCGCTCCGACATGACACGCACCGTCGTGATGGGCGAGCCCACGCAGGAGCAAGTCGACCTGTACGCACTCGTGCGCCGCACGCACGAGGAATGCGTCGCCGCCATCCATCCGGGCGTCGAGGGCAACGACATCTTTAAGCTCTCCAAGAAGATCATCGGCGATGCCGGCTATGGCGATTACTATAACCATGGCTTGGGCCACGGCGTCGGTATCGACATCCACGAGCTGCCCAACTTCAACCGCAGCAAGAACACCATCGAGGTCGGCTCGGTTATCACCATGGAGCCCGGCGTCTACCTGCCCGGCGTGGGCGGCGTGCGCCTGGAGGACTACGGCGTGGTCACCGAGAACGGCTACGAGCCCTTCACTAAGACCCCGCATGACCTGCACGTTATCGATTGCTAGTCTACTTCGGTAGATAGTTTGGGGCGGGGCGTTCGGATCGATTCGGACGTCCCGCGTTCTCTTTTTATGCGCTCGCTGCAGGCGCCGTCTGCAAGTGTATAATTTCCATCGTATGTAATTTGGACGCTTGTGCGTTCTGCCCGTAACAAGAAAGGTCGCTATGCCTACCATTTCTACCGCCGACTTCAAGAACGGCCTCGGTCTCCGCATCAAGGACAAGGTCTACACCATTGTCGAGTTCCAGCATGTCAAGCCGGGCAAGGGCGGCGCGTTTGTGCGCTACAAGACCCGCGACATCAAGAGCGGCCGCGTCGTCGAGAACACCTGCAACGCCGGCAGCAAGTTCGAGAGCGTCATGCTCACCACCCGTGAGTTCCAGTACCTCTACAACGATGGCACCGACTACATCTTCATGGACAACGAGTCCTATGAGCAGGTTCCCGTTCCCGAGGACATGGTGGGCGAGAACTCCAAGTGGCTGCGCGAGAACGACGTCTGCCAGCTGCTCTTCGCCGACGATGAGCTCATGGGCGTGACCCCGCCGATGTTCATCGAGACCACTATCGTCCAGACCGACCCGGGCTTTAAGGGCGACACCGTCCAGGGTTCCACCAAGCCGGCCACGATCGACACCGGCGCTGTTATCCAGGTCCCCATGTACCTCAATGAGGGCGAGGTCATCAAGGTTGACACCCGCGACGGCAAGTTCGTCTCCCGCGTCTAGCAACCAACTCTTCTAGGAGGATTCATGCCCCAGGAAATCAAGATTGACGGCATCGGCATTTCGCCCGATGTTCTGACCGCCATCGTCTCGCGCGCCGTGTCCGATGTCGAGGGCATCGCCTCCGTTGGCGTCAAGGACCTTGCCACCAACCTTGTCTCCATGATGCTCTCGTCCAAGGCCCCCGCTTCCGAGCCGGCGGTCGAGGCCGAGGTCGTCGGCGACAAGCTCGCACTCACTGTGCGTGTCGTGGTGTTCTTTGGCTATCCGTTCAAGAAACTCGCCGAGGCCGTTCGCGCCGCAGTGGTCGCCGCCATCGATGCCCAGGTTGGCGTTGAGGTCGAGCGCGTTGACGTTTGCATCGACGGCCTCGTTTTCCCCAAGGAGTAACCTTTGAGCCTTAAGGTTTATCGCGGGCGTACTCTTGCCCGCAGTCAGGCGCTTCAGCTTCTGTTCCAGGCCGAGGCCACGGACAGCCCGCTCGAGCGCGTCCTCGAGGGTGATTTCCTGATCTCGAAGGGTCCCCTCGACCCCTATGCGCTGGAGCTGTGCCGCGGTGCCTATGAGCATATCGACCGCATCGACTGTGCTCTGCGCTCTGTTGCCAAGAACTGGGATCTTATGCGCATGCCCGGCGCCGACCGCAACCTGCTGCGTATCGCCGTTTACGAGATGCGTTTCCTCACCGACGAGGAGGTCTCTGACGCCATCGTGATTAACGAGGCCGTCGAGCTTGCCAAGGCCTATGGCACCGACCAGTCCGCGTCGTTCGTCAACGGCGTGCTGGGTAAGATCGCTCGCAGCGAGGAGCTGCCGGGCGAGGACCTATACCAGGAGCTGCTGGCCGAAGATCGCGCTCGCGAGGAGGCACAGGCTGCCGAGGCTGCCGCAAAGGTTGCGGTTGCCCAGGCCGAGACTGGCGTGCTGTCCGAGGACGTGGACGCTGCTGAGGTCGCCGAGGCCGAGACCGGTACCGTCGAGGAGTAGCCATGCCAGAGGGTTCCGTCCGCAACTTCGACGAGATTTCGGACCGCTTGGACCAGATCATAGCTACCGTTCGCTCTAAGGATACGTCCTTGGAGCGTTCGCTCGATCTGTTTGACGAGGCGATTGAGCTGGGCTCCCGTGCGGTCGACATGGTCGACAAGTTTGAGCTGACGCCGCGTGAGGCCGACAAGCTCGAGCAGGAATACGATGAGGATGCGGCAAACGAATCCCAGGATAGCTAGGCCGCATCTCCGGATACGAATGGTTGATGGCATTCATGAAACGCGTGCGTCTTGATGACGAACTGATTTCACAGGGCATCTGCGCCGATCGCGCGGATGCCCTTCGCACTCTTATGGCTGGCTTGGTCTCGAGTGGCGGCGAGCGCTTGACTTCGCCGGGCCTTAAGGTGACCCCGGACCTGCCGTTGCACGTGAAGGGGCGCATTCCCTATGTTGGCCGCGGCGGTCTTAAGCTCGAAGGCGCGCTTGATACGTTTGGTATCAATCCGACGGGCCTTGCCTGTCTGGATGTGGGCTGCTCTACCGGCGGCTTTACCGATTGCCTGCTCAAGCGCGGAGCTGCGACCGTTGTCTCGGTGGACGTTGGTCGCGCCCAGTTCGATTGGTCGTTACGTCAGGACGATCGCGTGACGCTGCATGAGCGCACAAACGTGACGCAGCTGCCTGAGCTTGGCTATGCCGGCGCCATCGACCTGGCTGTGTGTGATGTCTCGTTTACCAGCATCGCGAACATTATCGATGCGGTGCTGGCGTGCCTGGCGCCTACGGGTGCATTCTGCACGCTTGTAAAGCCGCAGTTTGAGGCTCCGGCGGCGCTGGTGGGTGAGGGCGGCATTGTGACCGATCCCGCCGTGCGCCGCGATACACTCGTTGCGGCAGTTGAACTCTTTGCTGCCAAGGGGCTGTTCCCGGTCGATGTGTGCGTGTCGCCCATTCATGGTGCCAAGGGAAACGTTGAGTTTTTCCTGTACGGCACGAGATTTGACCCCGGCGACCGCACGCAAGACGAGCTGCAATTCCAGGTATCGGTTTTGAGCGAGAAAGCTGCAACGCTATGAAGGTCTTTCTGGTTCCCAATTACTACAAGCAAGAGGCGGTTGAGAGCGGCCTGATGCTCGAGCTTTGGCTGACGCGCCAGGGCTATGAGGTCGCATGGGCTGCCGACCAGCGATCGAAGATTCAAAGCACGCCTGATATTGACGGCTCCGATCTGGTCATTACGCTCGGCGGCGACGGTACGTTGCTGCGCGCTGCCCGCATCCTCAACCATCGCGAGATTCCTATCCTCGGTCTTTCCTATGGTCACCTGGGCTTTTTAACTGCTGCGAGCCCCGAGGAGCGCGACATTCTGCAGGTCGTGAGCGACGCCCTTTCCGGCGAGCTGCACGTGAGCCGTCGCGCCACCATCGCCGCGGATATCGTGTCCGTGCGCGACGATGGCACGAAGGATGTCGTGCGCACGTTCGCCCTCAACGACATGGCGCTCACGCGCGGCCCCCTGTCCGATATGGTTGAGTTCGACATCACGGTGTCGGGCCACCATATCGATCGACTGCGTGGCGACGGCGTGGTCGTGTCCACGGCGACTGGTTCTACGGGGTACGCGCTCAGTGCAGGTGGCCCCATTGTGAGCCCCGACTATACGGGTATGGTCTGCGTACCCATTGCGCCGCACACCATTCAGGCCCGTGCCTTCTTGACTTCGCCGAGTGATGTCGTCGAAATCTTTATGTCCGATGATCGCCCGAGCGTTCCGGCGATCGCTATCGATGGACAGTTTATTACCTGCGACGGCACGGTCGAGAGCGTGGCCGTGCGCCGAGGCCCAGGCGATGTGCTGCTGCTCGACTACGGCCCCGAGAGTTTTTACAACTCGGTGAGCCGCGTATTCTACGGAGTCCGTCATGATCGATGAGCTGCAGGTTTCTAACATTGCACTCATTCGCGAGGCGACGCTGGTGCCGAGTGCCGGCCTGACTGTCCTGACCGGTGAGACCGGCGCCGGCAAGACCGCGCTGCTCTCGGCCCTTAAGCTTATTTTGGGCGAGCGTGCGGATTCGTCGACGGTGCGCGAGGGCGAGGCGCTGGCGAGCGTCGAGGCACGCCTGTTTGACGGCCCGCACGACACGGAGGGCTTCACGGTCCAGCGCAGCCTTTCTGCCGAGGGCCGCAGCCGCGTGAGGATTGACGGCCGCATCGCCAGCGTGCGCGAGCTTTCGGAGCGCGTCGGCGTGATGATGGATCTGTGCGGTCAGCACGAGCACCAGCGCCTCCTCGACCCGGCGCATCACGTTGCCATGGTCGATGCCTGGGCGGGGCGCTCTGCGCTCGAGGCACTCGAGCACTACCGTACTTGCTTTAAAGCCTCGCGCGCGGCTGCCAAGGAGGTCCGTCGCGTTGAGGAGGCCTCGCGTGCGCAGGGGAGTCGTGTCGAGGAGGCGCGCTTTGCCCTCGAGCGCATCGGCGAGGTCGACCCTAAGCCGGGCGAGTATGAGGAACTCGAGGAATTGCTGCCGCGCTCCGAACATGCCGAGGTACTGGTTGCCACAGCTAACGATGCCCATGCATCGCTTGCCGCCGAAGGGGGAGCGCTCGATGCCGTGAACAGCGCCGTGGCAGAGCTTTCCCGAATGGCTACCGTCGATCGCAAACTGGGCGACATTGCCGAGACGCTTTCGGATGCCTGCATCTCGCTTGAGGATTGTGCCAACGAGCTGCGCGCCTATCGCGATGGGGTCGCCTTCGATCCTCGCGAGCTCGCTCGCATGCGCGAGCGGTATTCCGACCTCAAGGGCCTGCTGCGTCAGTGGGGTCCGACCATGGACGATGTTTTTGCCATGCGTGATCGCTCGCAAGAGCTGCTTTCGCTGGTTGATGATGGCGATGAACAGATCAAAATGGCGCGTGAAGCGCTTGGCGCGGCGGAGCACGAACTGTTTGCTGCCGCCAAGGCGCTTAAGCGCGCTCGCAATACGGCGGCCCCGCGCTTCTGTCACGAGGTTGGCCGCCAGATGGCTCGCCTGGAGATGGGTAGTGCCGAGCTCGTCTGGGAGTCGCGCGATCTTCCCCGTGCTGAGTGGACGCCGGTTGGTCCTTCGAGTTACGAGCTGCTATACCGCAGCGGTGCCGGCTTGACGCCACGCCCCCTGCGCCGCATTGCGTCGGGCGGCGAGCTCAGCCGCGTCATGCTGGCAAGCAAGGTTGTCCTCGGTAACGCGGACGGTGTCGATACGCTGGTGTTTGACGAGGTCGATGCTGGTGTCGGTGGCTCCACGGCGCGTGCGCTCGCGGGCGTGCTGGCAGATCTCGCCGCTACGCATCAGGTGATTGTCGTAACCCACTTGGCGCAGGTCGCCGTCATGGCCGACAAGCATTATGTTGTCAGTAAGGAACCGGGCGATGTTCCCCAGACGCATTTGGACGAGGTAACCGGCGAAGCGCGTACCGCCGAGATCGCCCGCATGTTGAGCGGCGATCAGTCCGAGGCAAGCCTGGCGCACGCCAAACAGATGCTTGCGGAGGCGCGTTCCTAGGCCGAGCCGCCACATGTATGTCCAATCCGGCCGCCACGAAACGGGTCCATCTACTACGTTTGGCAGGGCATCGGCAACCACGCCAAGAATTGCAAAAAAGAAAACCGCAGGTAGAACGCCTGCGGTTTTCTCTATTTTGGGTGTATGGTTGGCGCTTGAGGTTAAAACGTAGTAGATGGGCGGATTTCGTGGCGAGGGGCGTCTATCGGCTCCCCAATCTACCTACTCAACGACCTTATCCGGCTGGATGAGCTCCTCGTAGTAGCTGATATGCTCACGCGCGTCTTCAATCTCGGGCAGCAGGAAGTTGTAGATGACTTCGATGATCATCGTGGCACTGATCTTGGAGAACGCAAAGTCGCCTGTCGTCAGCAGCGCTTCGTGGTTGACGGTATTAAAAGTGTAGTCTGCCAGGCGCGCGAGTGGGGATTTGCTGTCACTGCTGATGACGACTACGGTTGCGCCGCAGTTGCGAGCCGCTTTTGCCATGCGATTCAATCGGCGCGATTTGCCGGAGTTTGAGATAAGCACGATGACGTCACCCGGGCGTAACGTGAGCGCAAAGCCGATTGATGTCTCGCTAATGGTGCTCGCCATGCAGCGCAGGCCCAGCTGCGAAAACTTAAACGTCGCATCGAGCGCGACCGCGTTCGTATTGCCCACAGCTGCAAACTCAATAACCCCTGCATGCTTAAGGGCATGCACAACAGCCGCCAGCGTATCGTGGTCGATCCCGTCGATGGTCGCATTAAGCTCGCTCACCTTGGCAGCCAGGATATTCTTGAGGCTCTGCTCCATATTGTCGAGCGAGACCTCGTCAGTCAGGCCCTCGTTACGCTGGCTTTCCAAATCCCTCGCCAACGAAAACTGAAAGCTGCGGAAGCTACCAAAGCCAAGCTTGCGGCAGAAGCGCGAAACGGTCGCCTCGGACGTGGCGGCGGCGCGTGAGAGCTGAGCGGCCGTGAGGCGCGGCGCCTCGGACTGGTGCTCCAATATATAGTCGACAATGCGCTGCTCGGACTCGCTGTATCCCTGATGGGTGCTTATGAGGGAAAGTGCGCTCTTGCTACTATCGGTCATGGATGGCTCCTGGTTGGCATGAAAATCCAATTTGATTTGCAATGCCATAGTATACGGGCATTTCCAATTACAAGATACACCTTGCCGTTTCAAGTGTTGATGGTAAACTTTCACCTACCGTTTACGGTTATGAAAGAACCTTTCACCGGAGAATTGCACCTTGCCTCTTCTCACGCGGACGGTAGGTTGGTATCTTTCAGTTGTGGAAAAACGCGCATCGAAGCGCGTGTAGGGGAGCGCCCGCGGGCGCTGTACTCAAGAAGGAGGGACACATGGCTAAGTTTGACATCATCGCCGCCACCGGTTGCCCGACCGGCATTGCGCACACCTTCATGGCGAAGGAAGCGCTGGAGAAGGCAGCTGCCGAGCGCGGTCTGACCATTAAGGTCGAGACTCATGGCCAGGTCGGTGTCGAGAACGAGCTCACCAAGAGTGAGATCGCTGGTGCCAAGGCCGTCGTCGTCGCAGCCGATAAGGATGTCCAGGCTGAGCGTTTCGCCGGCAAGCCCATGGTTTCCGTTGGTGTTTCCAAGGCCCTGTCCGTTGAGGCCGCCGGTAAGCTTATTGACCGCGCGCTCGCCGCCAAGGGTGACGACACGGTTGCGGCTGCTGCCGATGTCGAGGACGAGGTCGAGGAGAAGGAGTCCATCGGCCACATCATCTACAAGCACCTCATGAACGGCGTCAGCCACATGCTGGTCTTCGTCGTTGCCGGTGGTGTCCTGACCGCCGTTTCGTTCCTGTGGGGCATTACGTCCTTCGATTCGACGGCGTCTGACTACAACAGCTTTGCTGCGATGCTCAAGATCATCGGCGGCATCGCCATGAACCTTATGGTTCCGGTGCTTTCCGCCTACATCGCCGAATCCATCGGCAAGCGCCCGGCGCTCGTCCCCGGCTTCGTTGCCGGTATGATCGCCATCCAGGGCCTGCCTGTTAACGCCGAGACCGGCATGATCGATGCCGGTGGCGCCGGCGTGGGCTTCGGCTTCCTGGGCGGCATCGTTGGCGGCTTCCTCGCCGGCTATGTCATCCTGCTGCTCGAGAAGGTCTTTGCCGGCCTGCCCAAGAACCTGGACGGCCTCAAGGCTATCTTCCTGTACCCGCTGTTCTCGACGGCTATCGTCGGCCTGGTCATGCTCGGCATTTCCGGCCCCATGGCTGCCATCAACACCGCCATGATGGACTTCCTCAAGGGCCTGTCCGCCTCTGGCGCTGTTGTCTTGGGTCTTGCCATCGGCTGCATGTGCGCCTTTGATATGGGTGGCCCGGTTAACAAGGCTGCTTACGTCACCGGTACCGCTATGCTCACCGAGGCTCTGGCCGCCGGTGTTGGCACCGATACCTACAACTTCGGCACCAACTTCATGGCTGCCGTCTCCGCCGCCTGCATCGTTCCGCCGCTGATCACCACCTTCGCCGTCGTTGTCGGCAAGAAGTATTTCAGCCAGGAGGATCACGACGCCGGTGTCGTCAACCTCATCCTTGGTTGCACCCACATCACCGAGGGCGCCATTCCGTTCATGACCAAGAACATCTGGCCCGTCATGCCCATCATGATGCTCGGTTCCTCTATCGCTTCGATCCTGACCATTATGTTCAACGTTCACGATCCGGCGCCTCACGGTGGCTTCCTGGTCCTGCCCGTTGTCGAGAACGGTCCGCTTTGGGTCCTCGCGATCCTCATCGGCGCTGTTGTCGGTGGCATCCTGTTCGTGGCCTTCAAGAAGTACGACTTCGAGAAGAACCAGAAGGCCGCTCCTGCAACCAAGCCCGTTGAGGCCCCCAAGGCCGCTGCCGTCGAGGCCCCCAAGGCCGAGGCTGCCGACTTCGTGAAGGTCGAGAATGTCTTTGTCGCCGAGGACTTCGCTTCTCGTGACGAGGCTCTGAGCTTCGTTTCCAACCAGGCCGTCAAGGCCGGCATCGCCAGCGACGCCGACGCCGTGATGAACGCCTTCCTGGCCCGCGAGGCCGAGGGCACCACGGGCATGATGGAGGGCTTCGCCATCCCGCATGCCAAGTCCGACGCCATTACCGAGGCTGCCGTCATCGTCGTCAAGGACGAGTCCGGCGTGACCGGTTGGGACACCATGGACGGCGCTCCCGTCAACGTGGCTATCGCCCTGCTCATCCCCGGTGCCCAGGCCGGCACTACGCACCTCAAGATCCTGTCCAAGGTCGCCGAGGCGCTCATGGACGAGGACTTCCGTGCCACCGTCAAGGGTTCCACCGACGCCGCCGAGATCGCCAAGACGATTAACGCCCGCCTGGTCTAATCCCCCAGCTCGCGAATAACATCGCCCCCTGTAACAAAGGCGGAGACCCTCTCCAGGGCCTCCGCCTTTTTCTTTCCAACTTGGCACTTAAGGACGTTCCTATTCTGCCGGCACCCAGGGACACTCCTCAGTCCGCAGAAGGGCATAGATAACCGCATCAACCAGATCTTCCATACGATCAGAGATCCAGCCAGAATTCTGTTCGCACGATATTGTTCTGGACCGATCGAGTTTCCGCAGTTTGCTCGCCCACAGAGGGCCGGGCGCGGCCTGTGAGATTTATCGCGAGTTCCGCACGAGCCGAAGAGCACTTAATGTGCTCTTCGTGCGAGCAGGACTGTAGAGCAGGAAATCTCACAGGCCGCGCCCGGCCCTCTGTGGGCGAGCAAACGCCCAGGAACGACATCCGTCCAATAATTCGTGCAAACCACAATGAAAATCCGTTTGATGTGAGTTAATATAAACAACGTCGTGAATCTGACTCCTGCCACATGCATGACAGGGGTTAAACACAAAAAGGAGTCAATTATGGTTTCTGAGAAGGCTACCCTCGTTAATCCTCAGGGTCTGCACATGCGTCCGGCTGGTCTGTTCGCCTCCACCATGGGCAAGTACGCCTGTGACGTGACGGTCGTCACCCCCGAGAAGGAGGTCAACGGCAAGTCCCCGATGGCCCTTATGGCTGCTGGTATCCCCTGCGGCACCGAGGTCGAGGTCAAGTGCGACGGCGCTGACGAGGCCGAGGCTCTGGCTGCTGCCATCGAGCTCATCAAGAGCGGTCTTGGCGAGTAGAACTCAAACGGGTCGCATGTTGAACAACTAAGTTCATATTTGGGGGCGCAGTGACCTGTTGTAAGGTAGCTGCGCTCTTTTGTCATGGATATGGCAAAACGCTTTATCACATGACACGGAGAGAGGAATGGGAATGTATCAGGGAGTCAACGCTTCCGAGGGCATCGGTATCGGCACCGTCATGGTCGCCGTCGATCCCGACTTGACGTTTGAGCCGCACGAGGTTGCTGATTCGGCAGCAGAGAAGGAGCGCTATCAGTCCGCTCTTTCGGTCTTCTGCGAGAAGACCCAGGCTCAGGCCGACCACATGAAGGAGACGGTGGGCGAGGCCGAGGCCGAGATCATGAGCGGACACATTGTCCTGGCTCAGGACCCGGGCATGACTGACGCCATCAACGCCGCCATTGACGGCGGTACCTGCGCCGAGCAGGCGCTCATGGACACCTCGACCATTTTTGAGAACATGTTCCTGTCCATGGACGACGAGATGTTCCGTCTGCGCGCGGCCGACATCGCCGACATCCGCACCGGTATTCTGGCCGAGCTGCTGGGCAAGGAGGTCGTCGACCTTTCCGTCCTGCCCGAGAACACCGTCGTTGTCGTGCACGACCTCACGCCGTCCATGACCGCCACGATCGATAAGGCCCACGTTGCCGGCATCGTCACCGAGACCGGTGGCCGCACGTCGCACTCCGCGATCATCGCGCGCGCCCTCGAGATCCCGGCTGTCCTTTCGGTTTCCAACAGCTGCACCGCGCTGCGCAACGGTATGACCGTTGTCGTCGACGGTGGCAAGGGTATCGTCGAGGCCGATCCCGACGAGGAGACGCTCGCTGCCTATACCGCCAAGGCCGAGGCCTTCGCTGCCGAGAAGGCGGCCCTCGAGGCCTTCCGTGGCAAGCCGTCCGTGACTGCCGATGGTATCAAGAAGATCATCGCCTGCAACATCGGTAACCCCGATGACGTGCCCAACGCGCTCGATCACGACGCCGAGGCCATCGGTCTGTTCCGCTCCGAGTTCCTGTTCATGGACTCTGCTGAGCTTCCTTCCGAGGAGGAGCAGTTCAACGCCTACCGTAAGGTCGCCAGCGCGCTCAAGGGTGCTCCGGTCATCATCCGCACGCTCGATGTGGGTGGCGACAAGGAGATTCCGTATCTGCATATGGTCAAGGAAGACAACCCCTTCATGGGCTTCCGCGCCGTGCGTTACTGCCTGGCCAATCCCGACCAGTACAAGGTCCAGCTCCGCGCTCTGCTGCGCGCTAGCGCCTTCGGTGACGTCAAGATCATGATCCCGCTCGTCACCTGCGTCGAGGAGGTCTTGGCTGTCAAGGAGCTCGTCGAGCAGTGCAAGGCTGAGCTGACCGAAGAGGGTCGCAAGTTCAACGAGAACATCGAGGTCGGCATCATGGTCGAGACGCCCGCCGCTTCGCTGCTCGCAGACCGTCTTGCCGAGGTCGCCGACTTCTTCTCCATCGGCACCAACGACCTGATCGGCTACACCATGTGCGCCGACCGTGGTAACGACACCATCTCCAACCTGTACCAGGTTTACTATCCCGCCGTGCTCCGCTCGCTCAAGAACATCATCGAGAGCGGCGTGAAGGCCGGTATCATGGTCGGTATGTGCGGCGAGGCCGCTGCCGATCCGCTGCTCGAGCCGCTGCTGATCAGCTGGGGCCTGGAGGAGTTCTCGATGAGCGCTCCTTCGATCCTGCGCGCCCGCAAGACCATCAGCCAGTGGACCAAGGCCGAGTGCGACGAGCTCGCCGAGAAGGCGCTCGCCTGCAACACCGCAGCCGAGGTCAAGGCACTGCTCGAGTCCGCAGCTCGCTAATTTGGTATCAGAGGTAACCGCGTGGTTGGAATGGGCCGGCCACGCGGCCCTCACATATACAGGGGGTACTGTAAATGTTCTACACGCTAACCGCTAACCCGGCTGTCGACATGACGGTTTCGAGCTCTCCGCTCGAGCCCGATGAGAACGTCCGCACCGGCTCGGCCAGCTACACGGCTAACGGCAAGGGCCTTGACGTGTCCTTCGCCTTTAAGAAGATGGGCGTTGACACCGTCGCACTCGGCTTCTTTGCTGGCTTCACGGGCAAGTTCATCGTCGAGGAGGTCATGAACCTGGGTTGCCTCTGCCGCCCGGTCTGGACCGACGGTATCACGCGCATTAACACCTACGTCAACGATGGCCAGCACGAGTACGGCATCCTGAACCCGGGTGCTCCGATCACGCCGCAGCACCAGGAGGAGCTCTACAACATCCTGGACACCGCGGGCGATCTCGAGTGCCTGATCGTTTCCGGCTCCGTGCCTCCCAAAGCTACGCCCGACTTCCTGGCTCAGGTCATGGAGCACGCTCAGGCTCGTGGCGCCGACGTCGTCCTGGACCTGTCCTCCGACAAGCTCAAGGAGCTCGCTCACAAGAAGCCGCTGCTCATCAAGCCGAACCATCACGAGATGAAGGCCATCTTCGGCGTGCCGGTCGACACCGACGACGAGGTCCGCGTTGCCATGAAGATGGCTCACGACGCTGGCGTTCAGAACGTGCTGCTCACCCGTGGTAGCCGCGGCGACGCTTACTTCTCCAACGGCGAGGACATCTGGTACGCCAAGCGTGAGTTCAACATCAAGCTGGTTTCTTCCGTCTGCGCCGGCGACTGCACCCTCGCTGCGTTCCTGCACAAGTGGTACAGGGATCGCGACAACGTCGAGGAGGCCATGAAGCTCGCTATGGCCACTGGCGCCAACGTTGCTGAGTCCGTCGGCATCGGCGACTTCGGTCACGTCGACGAGTACAGCAAGCGCGTTGCTGTCCGCAAGCTCGATCGTCAGTAATCGAAACGCGACATATTCGTGCGCATGTGGCGCCCCGGTTTCGGCTGGGGCGCCTTTTTGTTCCGCCACGGGGGAGAGGTGTTCCGCCGTACTTCATCGCTTCCACACCGTTCACCGAGTTGTCCTAGCCTTTTACCGATGCGTGGAATATACTTTCATTAACACGTTGCTTCGTGAAAGGAACATTCATGATTTACACGCTCACTGCAAATCCCGCCATTGACTACAACATCGCCTGCGACGGTCTTGCTGCCAACACCGTCACGCGTACCCGCAACGCCGTCTACACGCCCAACGGCAAGGGCCTCAACGTCTCGTTTACGCTTGACCACTACGGCGTCGACACCACGATCCTGGGCTTTTTCGCCGGTTTCTCGGGCGAGTTTATCGTTAAGGGCGCCGAGGCCCTGGGCGTGCCCGTCAAGCCCGTGTGGACCGACGGCATTACGCGCGTCAACGTGTTCCTCAACGCCGGCCCCGACACCGAGTACAACATGGTCAACGCCGGTGCCGCTATCAACGAGTCCAACGAGCAGGAGATGTTTGAGCTCATCGATTCGCTCGATGACATGACCTGCTTGGTCATCAGCGGCTCGCTGCCTCCCAATACTTCCGAGGGCTTCTTGGCCGAGGTCCTGCGCCGCGTCAAGGCTAAGGGGGCCGAGTTCGTCCTCGACATCTCGAGCCATCAGCTGGCAGACCTCATTGCCATGGAGCCGCTGCTTATTAAGCCCAACGACGACGAGTTGCTTGACATCTTTGGCATTAAGGTGAGCGGTGGCGACGACGAGTCCGTCAAGGGCGCGATGGCCGAGCTGCACGCCAAGGGCGCCAAGAACGTGCTGCTGACCCTCGGTGGCGCCGGTGCGTACTTCTCCAACGGCGAGCATATCTGGTTTGCCAACCGCACCTTCGACGTCAAGCTGCTGTCGACCGTCTGCGCCGGCGATTCCTCGCTGGCCGCCTTCCTGTCCGTGTGGCACGACGCCCCCGAGCGAGTCGAGGATGCCTTGCGTCTTTCGATGGCCACCGGCGCCAACGTGGTCGAGTGCCCCGGTCTGGGCGATTTTGCCAAGGTGGACGAATATAAGAAGCACATCGAGGTTCGCCAGGTCTGCTAACCGCATCGAAAAATCGTTGCCGAACACCCGCTTTGGATCTCCGAGGCGGGTGTTTTTTGCTCGCTGAACGTATGTGGCGTCTGCTGTCTCGTTTTATCTAATCGACGACGCGATTGCGTGTGCGCGCTTTCTCGTTTCTTGTTAGACTTCTTGAGAACCATCGATTAACGCTCGCAAGTGCAGGAGGCCATAGGCATGTGCAATGTTTCGCTCAACGGTACTCAACCGTCCGATGCGTCCCTGCGCGTCCTGCGCGCGCTTGAGGCGGCTGGTCTTGAGGCTTGGTACGTGGGCGGTTGGGTGCGCGACGCCCTGATGGGTTGCCCCAGCTACGATGTTGATATGTGCTGTAGCGGCCTGTGGCAGGAGTCCAAGGTGGCGCTCGAGGCCGCTGGTATCGCGGTCGTGGAGTCGGGCATTAAATTTGGCGGAATCACGGCTATTTCCGATTGCGAGCGTATCGAGGTCACCACGTACCGTCTGGATGGCTTTTACACTGATGGTCGCCATCCCCAGAGTGTGGAGCGTGCCGCCTCGCTCGAGGACGATCTGGCGCGCCGCGACTTTACCGTCAACGCTATGGCATGGCATCCCGAGCGCGGGCTTGTCGACCGCTACGACGGCCAGGGTGACTTGGAGCGCAAGCTGATTCGCGCTGTCGGCGATCCCAAGCGTCGCTTTAACGAGGACGCCCTGCGCATGTTGCGTGCGGTGCGCTTTGCCTGCCGCCTGGACTTTATGATTGAGCCCGAGACTAAGCGCGCACTTGCCGAGTGCGCGCCGCTGCTCGACGCCGTGGCGCGCGAGCGTGTGGGTATTGAGCTTGAGGGCATTCTTTCGACCGGTCATGGGGGAGACGCGATGCTGCGCTACCCCGAGCTCATCTGTGCCTCTGTGCCTGAGCTGGCAGCGGGTCGCGGCTTTGATCAGCGAAGTGTCTATCATGCGTTTAACGTTTACGAGCATATCGCCCGTGTGCTGACGGTGGCAGGGGAGCTTGCGCTGTGCGACGGCGTCGCGCCCTCGTCGAGCCTTATGTGGGCGGCGTTTTTGCACGATGTGTCCAAGCCCGATTGTTTCACGGTCGATCACGCCGGCAGCGGACACTTCTACGGTCATCCCGAGCTCGGCGCCAAGAAAGCGCGCGTCATTATGGATCGCCTGGCGCTCTCGCACGACCTGGTGCGCGACGTGTGCCTGCTCATCAAATATCACGACAAGCCGCTGCGCCCCGAGCGCTCCTGCCTGCTCAATATGATGCGCGCGCTTTCGGGCGAGGGCGTCGACACGCCGCGTTTGATGGACGAGCTCATGGATCTTAAGCGTGCCGACACGCTCGGCAAGGCCCCGTCGTGCTTCTATTACGTTGAGACGATTGAGGAGATGCGCGCGATGGCGCACGAGCTGCTGAAGGCGGGGGAGCCCTATACGCTCAAGATGCTCGCCATCAACGGCGGCGACCTGATCCGTGCCGGAGTCAAGCCCGGGCCGGAACTGGGGCAGCTACTCAACTCCGCCCTCGACGCCGTGATCGAAGACAACATCCCCAACGAGCGCGAAGCTCTTTTGGTCCATCTCAACTTGAATTAGCTACCCAGTTTACCTGTGTGTTCCATAACCTGCCGACAATTTTTCGGCAATTTGGAATTTCTTCTTGCGCTGATGTTTTTTGTCCCGTAATATACTTCCGTGCAGCACGGCAGTGCAGATGTCATGTGGCCCGTTCGTCTAGCGGTTTAGGACGCCGCCCTCTCAAGGCGGAGATCACCAGTTCGAATCTGGTACGGGCTACCACTTCTTTTCTGCTGAGCCCTATGGCCCGTTCGTCTAGCGGTTTAGGACGCCGCCCTCTCAAGGCGGAGATCACCAGTTCGAATCTGGTACGGGCTACCACGCATCTGATACCCGGACTTCCCATGGAAGGCCGGGTTTTTTATTTTCAAACAACCGGCTGCAATTCCCGTTTGAACCAGAGCTTTGCGTTCTGCTTATGGCCCTTACGGGTACAATATCCAAGATAATTTGACTGTTAGAAGGAGCCTCATGACTGAGTCCTCTCAGCATACGTCCAAGCCCCAGGTCGAGGTTGAGGCCTCGGGCGGAGACGACAATAAGAGCGCACGCCGCGGCGCCATCTTTATCGGCGTCGTGCTGGTGGGTTATATTGTCTATCTGGTGGTAACCGGGCAGATGGGGCAGTTCTGGGCCGCTATGTCGAGCGTCCAGGCGTCATGGCTCTTTGTCGCGTGTCTTTGCATGTTCATGTATCTGTTCTTTGGCATTGTGGCCTATGCGATCGCTGTCTGGCTCGACCCCAATTCACCCGTCGGCATTCGCGACCTCATTTCGGTCGAGGCGAGCGGCATCTTCTTTGGCAACCTCACACCTATGATGATGGGCTCGACTCCTGCTCAGATCTACCGCCTGACCAAGGCGGGCCAAAATGTCGGCGAGGCCGGAGCCACGCAATTCACGCGCTTTATCGTGTATCAGTTTGGCCTCGTTGCCTGGGGCGCTATCCTACTGCTTGCTCGCATGCCGTTTTTTGCCGAGCGCTATGGCGACATGACGCTGCTGTGCGTCTTTAGCTTTGGTGGGCACTGCTGCATCTTGCTTGGCATCTTCGCCGTCGCGCTCATGCCTAAGACCGTCACGCGCGTCGCCCACTGCATCATCAATTGGCTTGAGCGCATTGGTGTCTCGGCCACTAAGATCGAGGGATGGCGCACGTTTGTCGATGGCGAGATCTACTCCTTCTCCGAGAAGTTCAAGCTTTCAGCCGGACATTTTTCTTCCATGCTGCTCACCGTGTTTATCACCATGCTGCAGCTCGCGTTTTTCTATCTGGTGCCTTATTTCCTGATGCTTGCCTTTGGCCACCACGAGGTCGACTTTTTCTCGGTCATGGCCGCGAGCGCCTTTGTCCAGCTTCTGAGCTCTGCGGTCCCCTTGCCCGGTGGAACTGGTGGCGCTGAGGGCGGCTTTGCATTGTTCTTGGGTCATTTCTTTGGGTCGGCTTCGACTGCCGGCTATCTGCTGTGGCGCCTCATTACGTTTATTGCGCCGACCATTTTGGCTGCGCCCCTGCTGGGACTTAAGAGCGCCCACAACGAGAGCATCCATGCGCGCTGGGATCGCGTGATGCGCAAGCTCGGCCGCACGCCTCAGATGCCCTCTGTAGCCTCGAAGCCGCACCCCACGAATGCTGTTACCGTTGATCCCAAGAAGCACGCTCAGAAGGCTTCTGGGGCCGCTAAGCCGGCTCATAAAGCCTATGTGCGTCAGACAGGCGATGGTATTCGCGTATCTCCGTCGGCACTCAATAAGAAGAAGCATCCTAAGTCGCAGTAGGGCAGTCGTGCGTTCTTCATGACGCGGGGCATATTTGTGCCGTATGGGGGATAATCCTCTTACGTAGATTATCTCTCATCTGTTGATGAATGCTCGCATATCGAAGGGACACGCCCATGGCAACCAGCAAACCGCGTCTTGACCGCCGCATCGTTCGCAGCCGCAATGCCATCCTTTCTGCTTTCGAGCGCCTGCTCATGGAAAAGCCGTTGGCAGACATTACGGTGAGTGCCATCGCGCGCGAGGCCAATGTCGACCGCAAGACCTTTTACGTTCACTTTGGTACGGTTGACGGCCTGCTCGATGCCATTGCCGTCGATGTTGTGGAGATGATTGTCGACTCGGTCGAGAAAACGCTTGCTTCCATGGACGGCGACACCAACGAGCGCGCCCTTGGCGCGGCGGCGACCTTCTTTAAAACCGTTAACGAGGCGCTGTGCAACAACCTCGTGCTCAATCGTCAGCTGATCGAGAACATTCCGCTCGATGATTTTATGGCTCGTCTTCGTGCACCGCTCGAGCACGAGATTGCCGAGCGCGATCTACTGCCCCAAGGTCTCAAGGACGAGATGTTCGACTACTATCTGGCGTTTTTGCTGTCGGGTATTATCGGTATCTATCGCACGTGGGCGCTGTCTGACGGCTCGGTTCCTATTGAGCGCGTCTCTGAGGTCGCCAACGACCTGACTCTCAACGGCCTGTCGAGTCTGGAATCTCGCTTGGACTAGGCCTAGTTGGGCTCGTCGGCGTGGAAATTCTTGTTCACGAGGTTCTCCGGCGCCTTGTAGACCTCGCCGGCGTAGGAGCTGTAGCCTGAGGATCCTTAAAATAAAGGCCAGTTTATCCTTCCCACTCTAATTGGGAATCCTCCGATGCGCCTTCGCAAGCTCGCACGACCTCGATACCATGCGAGCGTGCGAACTCGACGAGCTCTGCGTTGCGGGCGTTTATGGTGCCGAAGGCGGCGGGGCACACAATAAGGCGCGCACAGTGGACGAGGAGCTCTTTGGCGCGGGCTATGGTTTTATCCCCGATCGGCTCGAAGGCGCGCTCGGCCACGCATTCCGTCGCCAGGTCGCGCGCGAGCTCGCAGTCGATGTCCCCTTCGTGCAGAACGCCCGCGTAGAACGCCTTGCCCTGCCGGATGAGCTGGCGAAACACAGCCGACCCCGTACCTGCGCCGGCGATGACGAACGTGTGCGCATCACCGTGTGGGCGCCCAATTTCCACGCTGCCGAAGCGCTCGTTGAAGGTGCCATGCTGAAGGCCGTAGAGCTCGCCAATTGTCTCGCGCGTGAATATGTCCTCGGGTGCGCCGGCGCGGAAGACCCGGCCGTCCTTCACGCAAATCACCTTGTCGGCGCTTTTCTGCGCGAGCTCGAGTTCGTGGATGGACATGATGACAGCCACATTCCGCGATTTCGCAAGGTGGCGAAGTATTCGCAGCAGGTCGATCTGGTAGCGGATATCGAGATACGACGTGGGCTCGTCGAGCACGAGCACACGCGGATCCTGCGCGATGGCGCGTGCGAGCATGACGCGCTGGCGTTGCCCATCGCTTATCTGCATGAAGTCGCGCTCGGCGAGCTCTTCCACATGTGCGGTTTTCATGGCCTCGTCGACCCGACTATGGTCGTCGGGCGAGAGTGTGCCCATTCGCCCGGTGTAGGGATGCCTTCCCGCCTCTACGATATCGCGGCAGGTGAGGAGCTCGGTCCGGGGGCGATCTGTCAGCATAACGGCAAGGTTCCTTGCGAACTCCGCCGTCTTCCATCGGGAAATCTCCCGCCCGTCGAGCTCGACTGTGCCGGCAAGCGGTGCCAGATGGCGTGTGATGGTTTTCAAGATGGTCGACTTGCCCGAGCCGTTCGGCCCGATGAGCGCCACGACGTCGCCCGCGCGAACCTCCAGATCGACGCCTTCGACTACGACCTTCTTGTCGTAGCCCGCCGACAGGTCGCTTATGCGGAAAAGCGGCGCTCCGTCAGCCTGCGTTTCGATCGAGGTTTCGAGGTTCGACTCCGCTCGGAGGAGGCGTTCCGCGCGCAGTTCCGCACGAGCCGAAAGTGCCTTCTGGCGCTTTCGTGCGAGCTCAGGACTGTCTAAGCACGGAATGTCCCCTTCGAGCGTTTTGGGCCGCGGCACGAATTTCCCCATCTACCTCACCCGCTTCTTCAACATGAGTGCGATAACCACCGGCGCGCCGAAGATGGCGGTGACGGCGCTGATGGAAAGCTCGACGGGAGAGAACAGCGTGCGCGCGATCAAATCGCAGCCCGCGCAGAAGATGGCGCCTCCCAAGAAGCACGCAGGAATCACGCGGATGGGCTTCGACGACTTTAGCGCCGACTTCACGAGATGCGGAACCGCGATGCCTACGAACGACACCGGACCAGCGAACGCGGTCACGCAGGCGGAGAGCATGCTCGCTAGAAGGACGAGCACCACGCGGAAGCGTGCGACGTTCACGCCGACGCTTTTCGCGTAGGCTTCTCCCAGCTGGAAGGCGGAAAGGGGCTTCGATATCGCGAATACGCATGCGCTCACGGTGATCACCACGACCGCGATGACCGCGACGTCATCCCAGCTCGAACCCGAGAAGCTACCCAAAGACCAGTTGTGCAGGTTCACGATGGACTGGTCGTCGGCGAAGGCGATGAGGAAGTTCGTCGCCGCCGAGCAGATGTATCCCACCATGACACCCGCCACGATGAGCATGGCCATGGAATTTATGCGCCGTGCGATGAGGAGCACGAAGCCGATGGTGATAAGCGAGCCCAGAAACGCTGCGGCCACCATGGCCGGCGAGCACATGGCCTGGTTCGCGCCCAGAAGTACGATCATCGTAAGCGCGACGACGAACTTTGCGCCCGAGGAGACGCCCAAGATGAACGGGTCGGCGATGGGGTTGTTGAAAAACGTCTGCAGCAGGAACCCGGAGAGCGAAAGTGCCCCGCCGAGAAGCACAGCTGAAAGCACGCGCGGCAGGCGAATCTCCCAGATGACCTGACTTTCCATGGAATTGGCCGCGCCGCCCGAAAGGATGCCGGGGATGTGGTCTGCGGGCACGAGCACGCTCCCGATGCACAGGTTGGCCCCGACGAGCACGATGAGGGCAACAGCGAGCAACGCCGTCACGGCGCGACACCGCGCGGCGCGCCCCGATTCGTCGTATGCCATGGAAAGTCGGCTTCTCATGGTGCTAGCCGAGCTTCCTCAGATAATGGAAGTCGCTCGCGTCATCGCCGGTGAACGCCCCGTGCAGCTCATCGATAATGTCGGCGGTAGAGGTCATCTGCTGGTACATGTCGGCGCTTGTGACCCAGACGTTGCCGTTCTTCACGGCTTTGAACTGCGACAATAGCGCGTTTTTGCCTACGAAATCGTTCAAGGTGGCAACCGATTCGTCGATGGTGCCGTTGTAGATGATGATGTCGGCATCCTTCGCCGTCGCGTAGAAGCGCTCCATTTCGAGCGTTACTGACGAACCTGACGTCGACGCCGTCTGCGCGTCATCGAGCGCGTAGCTGCCGCCTGCAAGCTCGATCATCTGCGCCACGTAGTCGCCCGCCCGCCTCGTGACGGCGGCCCCGTTCGAGTTAATGTAGAAATACGCCACGGTTTTACCTGACGACGCGAGCCCCGACGTTTGCTCGACGCGTGCCTTCTGCTCGTTGAACAGGTGCGCGGCCTCGTCTTCCTTGTCGAACAGTACGCCGAAAAGCTTAATCCACTCGACGCGCCCGAGTGCTTCGGGCTCGCTCGACGACTGTTCGGTGAGCACGACGAGCCCGAGCTTCTGCAGCTTTTCTTTCACATCGGGCGTGTGGTTGATCATGGTGTTCTCGATGGCGAGCGTGCAGCCCGAGGCCGATATTCGCTCGTAGTCGGGCGCGCTGTACTTGCCGCCGTAGGCGATCGCCCCACTTTCGAGCGCGCTTTTGAAGCCCGCGACCGAGCAATCGTCGGCCTTCGTGCCCGACATTAAGATATTGTCGCTCGCATCGAGCGCGTCGACCAGGCACATCGTCGCCGACGATACGAGATACACCTTGTCGGCGGGACGCCTTATGACCGCGATGTCGGAGCTCAACCCATCAGGTACCTTTGCATCTTGCGGCACCACGAGGAAGCGCTCCCCGTTCGAAACGCAGATAAGCCGCAGGTCGCCTTCGAACTCGTCGACAGTGAAGTGCTTGGCGTATTCAAGCTGAAGCGTCCCCGTCGGCTCCCAGCCGCAGCCCAAATCGGCGTTGTGGAAGTCGGCCGCGGCGCTTGAAGCCGTTCCCGCAGGGGAGCCGCCGCTTGCATCGTCGCCCGATTTCTCCTTCATGGTGGATGAGTCGAAGTGGAGCGTGTAGTCGATGGTGTGCGGCGTCGACATGGCGACGGTCTCGGCCGACACGGCGATGTCCTCGTCGAGCGTGACGGGTATCTCGAACGTAGAGTTGCCGCCGTCGTTTACGGGCGCGTAGTCCACGCCGTCGACGGTCATCTTGTCGTAGTTTGAACTCGACCAGGTGATGGTCGCGGTGTAGGTGTCGCCATCCTTCACAATTGTGGTGGGTGAGCTGATGCTTGCGCGCCCTGACCCGCCGGAAAGCGAGACGCTCACAGTGTATTCCTGAGAGCCCGCCGTGGCACCGGTCGCGTTCGGGCTCGCACTGCACCCCGCGAAGTGAAGCGCGAGCAGGGCGACGAGAACGCAGGCGATCGCGCGCGCCGCGATGCTGCGGCGCTTCCTGTTTTCCCCCTTGGGAAGAATCGACCGCATGGCGTTACTTCAGTGCGTCGGCGCGCAGATCGACGCCGGCGGATTCGAATACGAGCGTGCGGTCGTACCACCGCTCCCTTCTAATGCTCCACGCGGCGCAGGCGGTGTCCTCGTCGAGCGCATCAACGGGCACGTCGTAGGTGTACTTGCCTTCCGCGTTTTCCACATAGGGGATGAAGTCGGCCTCGCTCGCGGCGGCAGCCTCGTCGCCCGTGCCCATGAAGAGCTTGCCGTAGCCCGTGCCGGAAAGTGTCATCACGCAGTGCATGGAGCCGTTTTCCACGATGAGCTGGGCGTCCACAATCCTGAACATGTTCGAGCTGGAATCTACGGTGATCTGATAGGTGCCGTCGGCCACCTTGTCGGCGGTGATGGGGGCAGCGCTTGCGCCCTCGGGCGCATCGGCCGCCTGTTCGGTCTTTTCCTGGGTATCGGCATCGCTTGCCTTTGCGCTGTCGATTGAATTTCCGCCGCAGCCGGCGAGCGAGAACGCGAAAAGCGCCGCCGACAGGGCGAAGGCGAGGGTTTTCTTCAACATGGAGGGGTTCCTTTCAATCGCTTCGACCGCCCGCGCCGTGCGGTGGGCGGGCGGGATGCGAATGCAACGGGCATGCGCCGTCGGTCGGGGAAGGCACATGCCCGTTGCACGGGGACGCGACCGGCGCCCCCGTGCGCGGCGAGTTTACAGCTTGGCGATGGCGTCGTCCACGTGCGAGACGTAGATGTCGTCGACCGCGACGTTCTGTCCCAGACCCTGGAGCAGGCACGTCACTTCGAAGCCGGCGGCCACGAACTTCGCAGCCCAGCTGTCGGGGTCGGTCTCGTCTGCCATGTCGTTGTTCGCGTGGTCGCCCGCGACCACCATGAACGGCGCGAGCACGGCCTTCTTGTACCCTGCGGCGCTCGCGGCGGCGATAACATCCTCGCAGGTCGGTTCAGCCTCGACGGTGCCGACGAAGAACTGCGTCAAGCCCTCGTTCTTGAACACTTCCTGCATCTTGGCATAGTCGGCGTTGGAATCGGCTTCGGTGCCGTGGCCCATGAGGCACAGCGCCGTCTTGCCGTCGTCGAAGGACGCCATGTTCTCCTTAATGGCTGCGGCCACCTTCTTGTAGTCGTCGTCGGAGGTGAGCAGCGGGTCGCCGAGCGAGATTTTGTCGAACTTGTCGGCGTACTTGTCGAGCTCGTCTTTCACGTCGGTATATTCCAGGCCACCCATGAGATGCGTCGGCTGCACGACGATTTCCTTCACGCCGTCTTCCACGCAGCGGTCGAGCGCCTCGGTCATGTTGTCGATCGTGATGCCGTCGCGCTTCTTCAGCTTGTCGATGATGATCTGCGCGGTGAAGGCGCGGCGGATGTCGTAGTCCTGCCAGTACTTCTCGCGGATAGCGTCTTCGATGGCGCCGATGGTGATGTGGCGCGAGTCGTTGTAGCTCGTGCCGAAGCTCGTGACGAGGATGACCGGCTTCACGGCCTTCTCCTTTTCACTCGATTTCTCGGAACTCGCGGAGGTGTTGGAGCAGCCCGCGAGCGCGACTCCGGCGAGCGCGACGGCTCCGGTTGCTGCGGCGCCCATGAAGCCGCGGCGTGACATCTGGTCGGACATGGTTTTTCCTTTCCTCGGTTTGCCGGTCCCCCGGCGACAGTTGCTTGTCGGCACAAGCGAAAGAAAAGCGCACCCCTCGGGGTTCACAAGGAGCTAACGCCACGGCGATGCCGTGAGGAAAAGGCGAAGCAGTCTGGCTTGGGGCGCGAGGCGGTTCGCCCGCGCGTCCTATACAGTAATGTCCCTTGCCCAGGATTCCCACCTGGTTCCCTCCGCAAGCCAGCGCGGGCTGTGCGGGCGCCGCGCCGGTCATTTCCTTTTATCCGATTGTCATATGCTCGTTGCCGAAACTTTTACTATGATAGTGGGCACTTGTGAACGTGTCAAAGCCAGGGCGGGCAGCATTGCGCCTCCTGCCTGCGCATTTGCGCCGATTGCCGCCGCAGGCGCCGTGTTTTGCCCGCTGCGCGAATGGCGGCGTAAACGGTTGCGATGAGAAACGGGAAGGGAAGGCTCGGATGATTCATATCGTTGGTGCAGGATCGGGCGCCGCCGACCTTATCACGCTGCGCGGGGCGCGCCTTCTGCGTGCGGCCGACGTGGTCGTTTGGGCGGGAAGCCTTGTGAACCCCGAGCTGCTCGCCGAGTGTAAGGAATCCTGCGTCGTCTACGACAGCGCGCACATGACCTTGGAGGAAGTGCTCGACGTGATGTGCGCGGCGGATGCACGGGGCGAGGAAGTGGTGCGCCTGCACACGGGCGACCCGTGCCTGTACGGCGCCATCCAGGAGCAGATGGACGCGCTCGACGCGCGCGGCGTGGACTACGAGGTGGTGCCCGGCGTGTCCAGCTTTTGCGGTGCCGCAGCGGCGCTTCGCCAGGAATACACGCTGCCGGGAATCAGCCAGTCGGTCGTGATCACGCGGCTTTCCGGGCGCACCCCTATGCCCGCGGGCGAGGGCATGCGCACCATGGCGGAAAGCGGCTCGACTATGGTCATCTTCCTGAGCTCGGGTATGCTCGCCGAGCTTTCCGCCGAGCTTTTGGCCGCTGGCCGCAGCTCCGACGAGCCGGCGGCGCTCGTGTACAAGGCGACCTGGCCTGAGGAGCGCGTGGTGCGCTGCACAGTGGGCACGCTTGCCGATGCGGGTGCGCGAGAGGGCATCGACCGCACGGCGCTCGTGGTGGTGGGCCGCGTGCTCGGAGCTCGCGGCGGGCTTGCGCACGACGGCGCGCAAGCGGAGTCGTACGAGCGCAGCAAGCTTTACGACCCTTCGTTTGCCACGGGGTATCGGAAGGCGAGTAGCTAGCGTGGCCTTCGAGCACTACATATATACCGGGACGACCCGCCTGCGCTGCGGCTACACCACGGGGAGCTGCGCCGCGCTCGCGGCGAAGGCGGCCTGCGAGATGCTCTTGTCACGAAAGCCCGTCGGCCGCGTGTCGATCGTCACCCCCGGCGGGCTGCCTGTCGAGGCGAACGTGGTCGACGCATACATCGGCGAGGGGTGCGCCCAGTGCGCCGTGCGAAAGGACGCAGGCGACGATGCCGATGTGACCGACGGCGTGCTCGTGTACGCGCGCGTGGAACATGCGGGGTCGGGCACGGGCGCTGCGGGCAGCAAGGGCGTGCCCACGCGCGAATCGGAAGTTTCCGTCGATGGCGGCGTGGGCGTGGGGCGCGTGACGTTGCCCGGGCTCGAGCAGCCGGTGGGGGCGGCCGCCATCAACGCGACGCCGCGCGCGATGATCACTTCGGTGGTGCGCGAGGTGTGTGCCGCGCACGGTTTTTCTGGAAATATTGCTGTGACGATTTCGGTACCCGAGGGTGTTGCCCTTGCCGAAAAGACCTTCAACCCGCACCTGGGGATAGAGGGCGGCATCTCCATCCTGGGCACGACGGGCATCGTCGAGCCGCGCAGCCTCGCTGCCTTGCGCGACAGCATCGAGCTCGAGATCCGGCAGCATGCGGCTATGGGGCGGCGCGGAGTCGTGCTCACGCCCGGCAACTACGGCGCGCAGTTCATCTCGGGGCATTTCCACCTAAACGGTGTGCCGGTGGTCTTCATCTCCAACTTCGTGGGCGATGCGATTGATTGCTGCGTTCGCGAGGGATTTACCAATGTCCTTCTTGTGGGACACATCGGCAAGCTGGTGAAGGTCGCGGGCGGCATCATGGACACCCATTCGCGTACCGCCGACTGCCGCGCGGAGATTCTGGCCGCCCACGCGGCCTTGGCCGGCGCGGGCGCGAAGACCGTGCACGAGATCATGTCGTCGGTCACGACCACGGCGGCGCTCGAGGTAATCGAGGCCGCCGGCGTGGGGGACGCTGCGCGCGCCTCGCTCGCTGCGGCAATCGAGGACAGGTTGCGCCGTCGCGCGGCGGGCGCATGCGACATCGCCGCGGTCGTGTTCGACGCCGAGCGCCGCGAGCTTTTCCGCACGTCGGGCGCCGATGCGGTTATCGGGGAATTGGGGGCGACGTATGAGTAAAGGCGTGCTGTACGGGGTGGGCACGGGGCCTGGCGACCCCGAGCTGCTCACGATCAAGGCCGTCCGCACAATCGAATCGTGTCCGGTCATCGCCGCGCCGCAGACGGCGGACGGGGCCATGGTCGCGCTCGACATCGTGCGCGGCGCCGTCGACCTTACAGGCAAGACGGTGATCCCCGTGCGGTTCTCGATGACGCGCGACGCCGAGCGCCGCGCGGCCGAGCATGCCTCGCTTGTTCGCGAGCTTGTCGCGCACCTGGATGCGGCCCGCGACGTCGCGCTGCTGAACCTGGGGGACCCGAGTATCTACGCCACCTTCCAGCGCATAGCGCCCGACGTGCGCGCCCGCGGGTTCGAGGCGCGCGCCATTCCCGGCGTGCCGAGCTTCTGCGCGGTCGCCGCGGCGCTCGAGCGCGACCTCACGCCCGAGATGTCGTCGCCTCTGCACATCGTGCCCGGCGGCTACGACGACGTGTGCCTCGCAATCGGCTGGCCGGGGACGAAGGTGGTCATGAAGGCGCGCCGCTCGCTTGCGGACACGAAGCGCATCCTTCGCGAGGAGGGCGCCTTCGACGGTGCCGAGCTCGTAGAGGACTGTGGGCTTCCGGGCGAGCGCGTGTACCGCTCGCTCGACGATGTGCCCGATCGGGGCAGCTACTTCTCGACGATGGTGGTGCGCTAGATGAGGGTTTCCTGCATAGCGTTCACTGAGAGGGGGTATGCGTTGGCGGAGCGCATCGCACGCGCGCTTTCCGATTGCGCGCAGACAGGTGAAGATGACCCCCGCTGGGACGTTTCCGTTTCGCGTGGGTTCGGCGAGGGGAAGGCCGACCTGCGCGCATGGACGGCGCTCGCGTGGGAAGCGTCGGACGCGCTTCTGTTCGTGGGCGCGGCAGGCATCGCCGTGCGGGCGATCGCGCCGCATGTCGCCTCGAAGGCAACCGATTCCGCGGTTGTGGCGATCGACGAGGCGGGGCGCTTTGCCGTCCCGCTTTTGTCGGGGCATTTGGGCGGTGCGAACGAGCTTGCGCAAACTGTGGCACGCGCGGCAGGGGCCATCCCCGTCATCACCACGGCGACCGACGTCCGCGGCGTGTGGGCGGTGGATACGTGGGCGCGCCGTGCGGGGCTCGCCGTTTCGAATCCCGAGGCCATCAAGCGAGTGTCGGCGCGGCTGCTTTCGGGCGGGCGCGTGGCGCTCTATTCCGACATGCCGATTTCGGGACAGCCGCCTGAGGGGGTTGACATTGCGTCCGACCGCGCTCGGGCCGATATCGTCGTGTCGCCGTTCGCTGGCGCGAATGCAGGTGCGTCCGTTTGCGCGGCGGACACAACGGGCGTGGTCGTGCCCGCCGGTGAGACGGGGAAGCCGGCGGGCGTACGGGCGCAGGCGCCTGCGCCCGAGCCGCTTCGCCTTGTCGTGCCCTGCATCGTTGCGGGCATAGGGTGCCGTCGCGGTGCGTGCGCCGAAGCGATCGGGGAGGCGTTTCTTCTCGCGTGCGGGCAGGCGGGCATCTCGCCTTCGGCCGTCCTCGAGGCGGCGACGATCGACGTGAAGGCGCACGAGGAGGGTCTGCTCGCCTTCTGCCGCGCGCGCAATATCCCGCTTGCGACGTATTCCGCAAAGGAGTTGTCGCAGGTCGAAGGCAGCGTTTCGCCATCTGATTTCGTGCGCGCGACGGTGGGGGTCGACAACGTGTGCGAGCGCGCGGCGCTCGTGGGCGGGGGCAAACTTATCTTCCCGAAGCTCGCTCACGGCGGCGTGACCGTCGCGTTTTCCAAGGCAACTATCGAACTTTCGTTTAAGGAGCGGTGATGGGAAAGCTCTTCGTGGTGGGGATTGGCCCGGGCGGCCCCGACGGCATGACGATTGCGGCTCGGCGCGCGCTCGAGGCGGCCGACATCGTTGTGGGGTACACGAAATACGTGGAGCTCGCGCTCGCCGCCGTGCCCGACGCGGCGCATCTCGCGACGCCGATGATGCACGAGGTCGAACGGTGCCGCCTGGCGCTTTCGCGCGCGCAGAGCGGAGAAGCCGTGGCGCTCGTGTGCAGCGGTGACGCGGGCGTGTACGGCATGGCGAGCCCCGTGCTGGAGCTTGCGGAGGACTACCCCGATGTAGACGTGGAAGTTATCGCCGGGGCCACCGCGGCTCAGAGCGGGTCGGCGGTGCTCGGCGCCCCGCTTGCCCACGACTTCGCGGTCGTGTCGCTCTCCGACCTGCTCACACCGTGGGAGGTCATCGAGCGCAGGCTCGCCGCCGTGGCGAGCGCCGACTTCTGCATCTGCTTGTACAACCCGCGCAGCAGAAAGCGCGCCGACAGGCTCTCGCGCGCGGCGAAGATTATGCTCGAATGGAAGGCCCCCGACACGCTCTGCGGCTGGGTTCGCAACATCGGGCGCGAGGGGCAGCAGTCGGGAATGTGCAGGCTCTCCGAGCTGGGGGAGCTCGATGCCGACATGTTCACCACCGTGTTCGTCGGCAATGCGGGCACGAAGCGCGTAGGCGGCCGTATGGTCACGCCGCGCGGGTATCGGGAGATTCCATGCGAAAGGTAACGATCATCGGGACGGGGCCCGGAAACCCCGACTTGCTCTCGCGCGCGGCGCTCGACGCGATCGGCATCGCCGACGTGGTCATCGGCGCTCATCGCGCGCTTGTCGGCATCGACGTGCCGCCCGACGTGGTGAGATGCGAGCTCGTTAAGACGGCGGACATCGTTGCCGCGCTCACCGATGCGGCGTCGTGGCAGCGCGCCGTGGTCGTGATGACGGGCGATGTGGGGCTGTTCAGCGGCGCGCGCCGCCTGGTGGAGGCGCTCTCCGGCGACGCGCAGGTGGACGTGCGCGTCATTCCCGGCATAAGCTCAGCGTCGTATCTCGCCGCGCGCCTCGCGCGTCCATGGCAGGATTGGCGCTTCGCGAGCGCTCACGGCGTGGCGTGCGACATCGTGGCCGAGGCCGAGCGCGCAGGTGAGCTCTTCCTCGTCACTTCGGGCGGGGAAGATCCCTCGCGGCTTTCGGGCGAGCTTGTGCAGGCGGGCTTCGGGGACGCGTGCGTGACGGTGGCCGAGCGCCTGTCGTACCCCGACGAGCGCATCACCTGCGCGACCGCAAGTGAAATCACAGGTCAGACGTTCGACGACTTGAACGTGATGCTTATCGATTTCGCAGGCGGCGCCGGGTCGCCTGCGGGCTCTAGCGCAGCCTCCGAGGCGCCCGCGGCGGCTTCTTCTGCGGCGGACTCTGCGGGCGCATCCCGCGCCGCGAGCTCCCGCTGGCCGTACGCTTCCTCGGGCATTCCCGACGAGCTCTTCATCCGCGGTGACGTTCCCATGACCAAGCAGGAGGTGCGCGCCGTCGCGCTCGCAAAGCTGCGCCTTACCGCGACCGACACCGTGTGGGACGTCGGTGCCGGCACGGGGAGCGTGTCGATCGAGGCGGCGCTCGTCGCGCGAGCGGGGTCGGTATGGGCGGTCGAGCGCAACGCGGCCGGCGTGCGGCTCATCCGAGAGAACGCGGATGCATTCGGGTGCGGCAACGTGCGTGCGGTCCCCGGTGTCGCCCCCGAAGCGCTCGCGAAACTGCCCGTCCCCGACGCCGTTTTCGTCGGCGGGAGCGCGGGCGAGCTTCCCTCCATCGTGGAGGCGGCGCTCGAGAAGAACTCGCAGGTTCGCCTGTGCGTGCCATGCGTCACCGTTGAGACGCTCACCGAGGCGTGCACGCTCCTCTCGGGTTCGCGCTTTAAGGGGTTCGAGGCGTGCCAGGTGTCGGCCGCCCGCGCCGAGGCTGTAGGCTCGCACCATCTTATGAAGGCGCAAAACCCCGTGTTCCTCGTCAGTGCGCGTGGTGCAGGTGGGGAAGGCGGCGTCCGGTGAGCACGACCATCCCGCGCTTCATGGTCGCTGCGCCCTCGAGCGGGAGCGGCAAGACGGTCGTAACGTGCGCGCTCCTGCGCTCGCTCGCGCGCCGCGGCCTCGCATGTGCGGCCTTCAAATGCGGCCCCGACTACATCGACCCGCTCTTTCATCGCCGCGTCGTGGGTGCGCGCTCGGGCAACTTAGACGGCTTCTTCACCGACGCCCCGACGCTGCGCGCCCTGCTCGCACGCGGCGCCGCGGGCGCGGATGTCGCGGTGCTCGAGGGGGTTATGGGCTTCTACGACGGCATGGCGCCCGGCGTGGCCGACGCGAGCAGCTACCAGGTTGCGCGCGACACGGAAACGCCGGTCGTTTTAGTGGTGAACGGGCGCGGGGCGTCTTTATCGCTCGCCGCCGTAATCCGCGGCATCGCCGAGTTCCTGCCTTGTGCGAACGTGCGCGGCGTCGTGCTGAACAAGACGAGCGCCGCTGCCTGCGCCTACGCGGCGCCTGCGATCGAGAAGCACGCGGGCGTCGCGGTTTTGGGTAATATCCCCGCCGACGAGGCGTTCTCGCTCGAAAGCCGGCATCTGGGGCTTGTGACCGCCGACGAGGTCAAGCAGCTCTCCGCGCGCATCGACAAGATGGCCGAGCTGGTGGAAAAGAGCGTCGACGTCGACCGCTTGCTCGAAATAGCGGCGACGGCACCCGATATCCGCGAGGAACCATACCGGTTGGAGCCGATCGCGGGAGCGCGGCCCATCGTCGCCGTCGCGCGTGACGAGGCGTTCTCGTTCTACTACGAGGAGAACCTGCGCGCACTCGAGGACCTGGGTTGCGAGCTGGTCTTTTTCAGCCCCCTGTGTGATAGCGAGTTGCCCCGGGGGACAAGCGCCCTCTATCTGGGAGGCGGCTACCCGGAGCTCCATGCGCGGCAGCTCTCCGAGAACGCGCCGATGCGCGAGGCGGTGCGGCGCGCGGTGGAATCCGGCATGCCGACGGTCGCCGAATGCGGTGGGTTTCTGTACCTGCAGCGCGAAATCGCCGATAACGAGGGGCGGCGCTGGCCTGTTGCGGGCGCCCTTGAGGGCGCAAGCGAGAACGGGGGAAGGCTGTCCCGTTTCGGGTACGTGGAGCTCGCTTCCCAACGCGACGGTCTCTACGGGCCGCGCGGCACACGCATCCGCGCGCACGAGTTTCACTACTGGCAGTCCACCTGCCCGGGCGGCGACTTCTGGGCGCAGAAGCCCCGGCGCGACAAGGGCTGGCCGTGCACGACGACCACCCCGTCCCTGGTGGCGGGCTTCCCGCATGTGTACTATCCCGCGAACCCCGACGTTGCGCGCGCGTTCGCGTCTGCCGCAGCGTCATTCGCAGAGAGGAGACGGCATGGTTGAAGCAACCGAAACCGCGCTTGCCTGTATCCGCGAGGAAGTCGAGCGCGCGTTCTTGTCGGCGCCGGGTGCCGTGCTCGAAGCCGCGCTCTCCCGGATCGCGCCCGCAGACGAGTGCGCCCGCGCCGCCGCGTACGCCGCGTGGGACTCCATCGCGCACCCCTTGGGGGGATTGGGCGACTTTGAAGACGCCGTCGCGCGTATCGCCGCAGTTCAGGGGAGCGCCGAGGTGGTCGAGTTTCCCCGTGCGCTCGCGGTATTCTTCTCCGACAACGGGGTCGTTGCCGAAGGCGTGTCGCAAAGCGGGCAAGACGTGACGCGAGCCGTCGCGCGCAACATGTGCGAGGGGGCCACGAGCGCCTGCCGCATGGCGGCGTTCGCGGGTGCCGAGGTCGTGCCCGTCGACGTGGGTATGGCCCGGGGCATAGAAGACGCGCGCATGGTGCGCGCGAACGTGCGGCGGGGGAGCGGCAACATCGCGCACGGCCCCGCTATGTCTCGCGATGGGGCCGTGCACGCGATCGAGGTCGGAATCGCCGTCGCGTGCGGGCTTGCCCGCGCCGGCGTGCGCCTTCTCGCCGCGGGCGAGATGGGCATCGGCAACACAACCACCTCGGCGGCGGTGGCCGCAGTGCTCATCCGGGCGGACGCGCGGAGCCTCGTCGGGCGCGGCGCGGGGCTCTCGGACGCCTCGCTCGCGCGCAAGCGCGACGTGGTCGAGCGCGCTATCGTTGCGAACTCGCCCGATCCCGCCGACCCGATCGACGTGCTCTCGAAGGTGGGCGGCTTCGACATCGCGGCGATGTGCGGCTTCTACCTGGGGGCCGCGGCCTCGAAGGTGCCGGCGCTCCTCGACGGGGTCATATCCTGCACGGCGGCCCTGTGCGCGGCGCGCCTGTGCCCCAACGCCTTGGGCTACCTCGTGGGCACCCACGCATCAAGCGAACCCGCAAGCCAGGAGCTCCTTCGCGAGCTCGGCATAAAGGCACCCCTCGACGCAGGCATGCACTTGGGCGAGGGCGCGGGCGCCATGGCGTATCTGCCCCTTCTGGATTCGGCACTGCGCGTGTACCGGGATGGGAAGACGTTCACGGCGACTGGCATGGCTGCTTACGAGCATTTCGAGGCCGGGAAATGACGGTGACGCTCGTTATCGGCGCCGCCGCGAGCGGCAAGAGCGCCTACGCCGAGTCCCTGTGCCTCGGGCACGACGGCCCTCGCGTGTACTTGGCAACGATGGAGCCCTTCGGGGAAGAGGGCGCCCGCCGCATCGCGCGGCATCGGGCGCTGCGCGAGGGCAAGGGGTTTTCCACCCTCGAGCGCACGCGTGACGTGGGCGCCGCAGTTCCCGGGCTTCCGCGCGGCTGCACGCTTCTTTTGGAGGACGTGGGCAACCTGGTTGCGAACGAGCTCTTCGCGGAAGGCGGCTTGTCCCCGCGTGACCCCGACGCTGCGGCGTGCGAGGTGCTCGGAGGCATCGAACGGCTCGCTCAGGCCGCTGCGTATACGGTGGTGGTCACCGTCGACGTGTTCGCCGATGGGATGCGCTACGATGAGGGGACCGAGGCATGGAGGCGCGCGCTCGCGCGCGTGAACGCGGACGTGGTGGCGCTGGCTGACCGCGCAGTCGAAGTGGTATGCGGGATTCCCGTGTGGATGAAAGGCGAAGGACCTACAAGGTGAAGATAGCAGAGGCAATCGGCGCGGCGTTCGGAACGTTCTCGCGCATCCCCGTCCCGAAATCGGCCTGGACCGATTTCGGATCAACCCATGCGCTTGCCGCGTTTCCCCTGGTGGGCGTTGCGGAAGGCTTCCTCATGACGGCGTGGGGGCACGTGGCGAACCTGCTCGGCGTGCCCGCGACCATCGTCGCGGCCGTGCTCGTGGCGCTGCCTGTGGCGGTGACGGGAGGCATCCACCTAGACGGGCTCTGCGACACCTCCGATGCGCTTGCAAGTTGGGCCCCGCGCGAGCGAAAGCTCGAGATCATGCACGACCCGCGGGCGGGCGCCTTCGGGGTCATCGGTGTTGTTGTGTACCTTATCCTGCAGTTTTCCCTGTTCACCGCGCTGCCGCTTACGGCGGGGGCGTCCCTCGCGCTTCTGTGCTCGCTCGTGTTCTCCCGCGCGCTTTCGGGGCTCGCCGTTGAATGCTGGCCTGCCGCGCGGGCGGACGGCATGGCCGCGGGGCTCTCGCCTGCGAAGAAGCGCGCGGCGATCGTCGTGCCGCTTTGCGCTTTCGCTGCGGCTTCGGCTGCAGGGATGGTCGCGTGCGCTCAGGCCGTCGGCGCCCTTATGGCGGTGGCGGGGCTTTTGGCGCTCGCGTGGTACCGCCATGTTGCCCTGTCCCGCTTCGGCGGGGTGACGGGGGATTTGGCCGGATGGTTTCTGCAATGGGCCGAGCTCGCGATGCTTGCCATGCTGGTGGCGGGGGGCATGCTCCTATGATACTCGTGGTAGGTGGCGCGCATTCGGGGAAGAGGACCTTCGTGCGCGAAAAGCTCGGGTTCGCGGCGGACGATTTCGTCGACGCGGCGCAGCTTGCAGAGGGCGGCGTGCCCGCGGCTTTTGCCGGCCGCGTCGCGTACCGTGCTGAGGAACTCGTACGCACGCTCGACACTGACCGGGCGCTCGAGCGGCTGATCGGCTTCGACGCAGTGATTCTGCCCTTGGTCGGCTCGGGGGTCGTCCCCATGCGTGCGGAAGACGCCCAATGGCGCGAGCGCGCGGGGCGCCTGGGATGCGCGCTCGCTGCGCGCGCCGACGTCGTCGTGCGCATGACGTGCGGGATCCCCCAGGTTATCAAAGGAAACCTTGCCGATGCGCCTCGAGGGACGCAGGGCGCGGGCGCGCCTTTGGAAGTCGTTTTCGTGCGCCATGGTGCCACGGCGGGCACGGAAGACCATCGCTACAGTGGGGCGGGCACCGACGAGTCCCTGTCGAGCGCGGGCGAGCGCGCTTTGCGCGACCTCGCGTGCGATCGTGACGTGTTCCGTGTTATCACGAGCGGCATGGCCCGCACCGACCAGACGGCGCGCATCCTCTTCCCGAACGCGGAGCTTATGGCGTGCCCCGGTCTGCGCGAGATGGATTTCGGCGACTTCGAGGGGCGAAGCGCCGCCGAGCTTAAAGAGGATGCGCGCTACCGCGCCTGGGTAGACTCCTGGTGCGAGACGCGCTGCCCGCATGGCGAGGGCAAAAGCGATTTCACCCGCCGCGTCGTCGCGGCGTTTCGGGAGGCGTGCAAATCGGAGCGCGCCCAGGGGAGTGGGCGCGCCGTCTTCGTCGTTCACGCGGGTACCGTGAAAGCGCTGCTCTCCGAGCTAGCTGTCCCGAAAATGGGATACTTCGACGTGCATACCGAGCCGGGCGGCGCATGGGCTGCCACCTGGGATGGGCGCTGCCTTCGCGACGTTCGCCCCGCTTCGGGGGGCGATGCCCGGTGATGACGATTCTTGTCGTCGCCGCCGGGTTCGCGGCCGACCTTGCCTTCGGCGACCCGCGCTGGCTTCCCCATCCCGTCGTCGCCATGGGGCGCGCGATCACGTGGGCCGAAGGCCGCCTGCGGGGCGCATTCCCGCAAACGTCCGCGGGTACGCGCGCCGCAGGGCTTGTGCTCGCTGTGGCGCTTCCGCTTGCGTGTGGGCTTTTGACCTGGGGAATCCTGCATCTTTGCGGCATGGTTCACCCCGGCTTGCGCTTCGTGGCCGAGGCTTGGGCGAGCTATCAGATTCTCGCGGCATGCGAGCTGCGCCGCCAGAGCCTGGCCGTGGCCCGCGCGTTCTCGAAGGGTGGCCTTGTCGCGGCGCGCGAAGCCGTCGGGCTCATCGTGGGACGCGACACGTCTGTTCTCGACGAGCAGGGCGTCGCGCGCGCCGCCGTGGAAACGGTGGCGGAGAACGCGAGCGACGGCGTCATCGCGCCGCTTTTCTACCTTATGATCGGGGGTGCGCCCTTGGGTATGGCGTACAAGGCGGTGAACACGCTCGACAGCATGGTGGGCTACAAAAACGAGCGCTACATCGACTTCGGCTGCGCCTCGGCGCGCCTCGACGATGCGGTGAACTGGATTCCCTCGCGCTTATCGGCCCTGCTCATGATCGCCGTGTGCCCGATCGTCGGGCTCGACGCGCGCGGGGCGGCGCGCATCTGGCGCCGCGACAGCCGTCGCCATGCGAGCCCGAACGCGGCACAGACCGAGTCGGCGTGTGCAGGCGCGCTCGGGCTGCGCCTGGCAGGACCCGCGGTGTATTTCGGCAAGCTCGTTGAGAAACCGACGATAGGCGACGCGTCCCGCGAAATCGAGTGGGACGACATCGCCCGGGCGACAAGGCTCATGCTCGCCGCGTCCGTATGCGCGCTCGTCGTCTTCGGCGCCGCGCGCGCGGCGGTCGTGCTCGCCGTGGGGGCGATGGCATGAGGGTGGACCACGCCGCGCCCCGGGCTGCCGGGGGAATCCTTTGCGCCCGTACGCATGGGGGCAGCGCGCAATCGCTCGGCATCGCTTGCGAAGGGGGCGCCTCCGACCTCATCGACTTCTCGGTGAACGTGAATCCGGCAGGCCCCTCGCCGCGCGCCGTCGCCGTAGCTTGCAAGGCGCTTTCTCGAATCGACGCCTACCCCGATAGGGAAAGCCTCGCCCTCGTTCGCGCCCTAGCGCGCGCCCAGGGCATTCCCGAAGATACTATCGTCTGCGGCGCGGGCGCGTCCGACATCATCTGGCGGCTCGCCGCGGCGGTGCGCCCGAAACGCATCGTCGTGTGCGCGCCGACGTTCTCTGAATATGCGGAGGCGGCATCGTACTACGGCGCATGCGTGCAGGAGTTCCCGCTCTCCGAAGCGGACGACTTCGACGTGCCCGCCTCCTTCGCCCGCGCGATCGAGGGGCCGGGAGACGTGGCGTACCTCTGCAATCCGAACAACCCTACGGGGCGTCTCGTCGACCCCAGCGTGATCGATGCCGCGGCTTGCCGCTGCGAGCAGGTGGGCGCGCTGCTCGTCGTGGACGAGTGCTTCCTCGGATTTGCGCCCGACGCCCGCGAAAGGAGCTTGGCCGCACGCGCCGCGTGTTCGCGCCATGTGGCCGTGCTCTCCGCGTTCACCAAGCTCTACGGAATGGCAGGGTTGCGGTTGGGATATCTGATCAGCGGAAACGCCCAACTCATCGAGGGGATTCGCCGGGCGGGGCAGGCATGGCCCGTCTCCTCGGTCGCCGAGGCCGCGGGCATCGCCGCCCTGGAAGACGTCGAATACGTCTCGCGCACGCGCGATGTATTGGCGGGCGAGCGAGCGTGGCTTTCCCACGAGCTCTCCTCGCTCGGGCTTTCCGTCGTGCCGTCGGATGCGAACTTCCTTTTAGTCTGCACGCCGGCGAAAGACATCCCCGAGCGCCTGTATAAACAGGGGGTTTTGGTTCGCACGTGCGACTCGTTTTCGGTACTGTCCCGTTTCTGGTGCCGCGTCGCGGTGCGCACGCGCAAGGAGAACGCCCGGCTTGTGATGGCGTTCAGTCGCGCGCTTCGGGCGGAAGGCGCATCGGGCGAAGGCGAACCCGACGAACGGGGCGGCGCTTCTTGCAGCGGCGCTATGGCGGGCGCGGATGGCCGAGGCTCGGCGAAGGAGGTCGATACCCGTGGGTAGGGCTAAGCCCATCATGATCCAGGGCACCATGTCGAACGCGGGGAAGAGCCTGCTTGCGGCGGGGCTGTGCCGCGTGCTTTCGCAGGACGGCCTGCGCGTGGCTCCCTTCAAGAGCCAGAACATGGCGCTCAACAGCGGTGTCACGGCCGACGGGCTCGAGATGGGGCGCGCCCAGATCATGCAGGCCGAGGCGTGCGGCATCGCGCCCGACGTGCGCATGAACCCCATCCTGCTTAAGCCCGAAAGCGATCACCGAAGCCAGCTCATCGTGGCCGGCAAGGCGCAGGGAGCCTTCGCTGCGAGGGACTACTTCGCGCGAAAGAAGGCGCTCATGGCGCAGATTTTGGAGGCGTTCGATTCGCTCGCGGAGGAAAACGACGTCATCGTCATCGAGGGCGCCGGCAGCCCCGCCGAAATCAACCTTTCCGAAAACGACATCGTCAACATGGGGCTCGCGCGCGCCGTGTCCTCCCCCGTGCTGCTCGCGGGCGACATCGACCCAGGCGGGGTGTTTGCTCAGCTCTACGGCACGGTCGCGCTCTTTGCGCCCGAGGATCGCGCGCTTTTGCGGGGGCTTGTGGTGAACAAGTTCCGCGGCGATGTGGAAATCCTGCGCCCGGGTTTGGCCCCGCTCGAGAAGATGTGCGGGGTTCCCGTCGTGGGGGTCGTGCCGTATCTTACGCTCGACTTGGACGACGAGGACTCGCTCGCGCCGCGCCTATCTGCCCGCGAGGCGCGCGGCGTCATCGACGTCGCCGTCGTGCGCCTTCCGCATCTATCGAACTTCACTGACTTCGACCCGCTTTCGCGCGTGCCCGGCGTGGGCGTGCGCTACGTTTCCTCGACGACCGATCTGGGCCGACCCGACCTGGTGGTGCTCCCAGGCTCGAAGACCACGCTCGACGACGCGCGCTGGCTTGCGGCTAGCGGCATCGGAGCCTGTGTACGCGCGCTTTCGGGCGCGGGCACGCCGGTGCTCGGCATATGCGGAGGCTACCAGCTTTTGGGAGAAGAGCTTTCCGACCCGCACGGCAGGGAAGGCGCTGGCACCGCGCGCGGGCTCGGGCTCATCCCTGCAAGTACGGTGTTCAAGGAGGAAAAGCGCCTCGCCCAGTCGGAGCTGCGCATCATGGGCGCCCAAGGCGCGTTCTCGGTGTGGAACGGCATGACGGCTCGCGGGTACGAGATTCACGACGGCGAAACGACCGTCTCCTGCGCCCCTGCGGGCACGATTGGCGGCAAACCAGAAGGCGCGGCCTGCGGAAACGTGTTCGGAACCTATCTCCACGGCCTGTTCGACGAACCGGGGGTGGCGCTCGCCCTCGCGCGCTCGCTCGCGCGCATGCGCGGCCTGCCCGAGAGCGTCGTGGGTGCTGCGGGCGCAGCGTCCGCAGCCGATCACCGTGCGCGCGAGTTTGACCGCCTGGCCGACGTCGTGCGCGGGGCGCTCGACATGGAGTATGTCTACCGCATTATCGAGGAGGGCGTATGATCCACGTGTATCATGGCGACGGCAAAGGCAAGACCACGGCGGCGATGGGCCTCGCCCTTCGCATGCTCGCCGCAGGCCGCCGCGTCGTCGTCGTGCAGTTCCTGAAAGACGGCGAAAGCGGGGAGGCGCGCCTGCTCGCCGAGCATTTCGGCGTGCCCGTGTTCGCGGGGAAGGTGTCGGACAAGTTTACCTGGTCGATGACGTCGGAAGAACTTGCCGCGACGTGCGAGCTGCACGATGGGAACCTCGCTTCCGCGCTCGCCGAGCTCGAGGGCGCTCAGGAGGGGCTGCTCGTGCTCGATGAGGCGCTCGACGCGCTTTCGAAGGGGCTTGTCGACGAGGCGCTCGTGGACCGCGCGCTCGATATGTCCGCGCGCGGCGTCGAAGTAGCGCTCACCGGGCGCGCGCCTTCCCGCAAGATCGTGGAGAAGGCTGACTACATAACCGAGATGCGGTGCGAGAAACACCCCTACTCTCAGGGGATATGTGCAAGGGAAGGAGTGGAGTACTAGATGGATTCCAAGGAGATGGCGCCCGGCGACATCGAGCGGCGCAGCTTCGAGATCATCACCGAAGAGCTTGGCGGCCGCACGTTCCCGCCGCTCGAAGAGCCCGTCGTGAAGCGCGTCATCCACACCACTGCCGACTTCTCGTACGCCGATTCCCTCGTGTTCACCCATGATGCCGCGCACTGTGCGCTCGACGCACTGCGCGCAGGGGCCACGGTGCTCACCGACACGAACATGGCGCTCGCAGGCATAAGCAAGCCCGCGCTCACGAAGCTCGGCTGCAAGGCCGTGTGCTACATGGCCGACCCTGATGTCGCCGCAACGGCGCGCGCCGCGGGCACGACTCGCGCCGTTGCGAGCATGGACAAAGCTTGCCGCATCGAGGGTCCGCTTATCGTGGCCGTCGGCAACGCTCCCACAGCACTTCTGCGCCTCGCCGAGCTCATGGACGCGGGGAAGATCGCGCCCGCGCTCGTCGTTGGGGTGCCGGTTGGGTTTGTGAACGTGGTCGAGGCGAAAGAGGAGCTACTCGCGCGACGCGTGCCGGCCATCGTCGCGAGGGGTCGCAAGGGCGGCTCGACCGTGTCGGCCGCCATTATGAACGCGCTGCTCTACCAGATCACGCGCACGGGTGGCGCGAAGTGACGGCCCGCGCATCCGTGCCGGCGCTGCGCATCTTCGCCGGCACCACCGAGGGCCGCCTTCTGTGCGAATGGGCGAGCGGGTCGGGCATCCCCGCCCGTGCCTACGCGGCAACCGAGTACGGAGGAGAGCTCTTGGGCGAGCTTCCGGGCATCGAGGTGCATGCGGGCAGGCTCGACGATGCCGACATGGAGCGCGAGCTTTCCGGCGCGCGCGTCGTCGTCGACGCCACGCACCCCTTCGCTACGCTCGCAAGCGGCAACATCCGGGCCGCTTCGCTCGCCGTGGGTGCACGATGTCTGCGCCTTGCGCGCCCGGTCGAAGCGCTGCCCAAAGGCGTCGTGCCGGTCGCGTCGATCGCCTGCGCGGCGCGCTTTCTCTCCGAGAACCCGGGTCGCGCGCTTCTCACGACGGGGAGCAAGGAGCTTGCTCCCTACACGCGCGTCGCCGATTTCGCGGAGCGCTTCTTCGTGCGTGTGCTCCCGCTGCCCGGTGCTATAACGAAGTGCATCGACGCGGGGTTTTCGCCGTCGCACGTCATCGGCATGCAGGGGCCCTTCACCCGCGAGCTCAACGAGGCGATGCTTCGGCAGGTGGGCGCCCAGTGGCTTGTGACCAAGGACTCGGGAACCGTAGGCGGCACGGCCGAGAAGCTTGCCGCCGCGCGCGACGTGGGAGCGCGCTGCATCGTGATCACCCGTCCCGCCGAGGGAGGCGGGGCCCTTTCGCTTCGGGAAGTGGAAGACGCGCTCTTACGGGAGTTCGCGCGCTAGGC
>ERZ827108.34-NODE-34-length-209727-cov-7.065092_pt1 | contig 209727 bp, 175 predicted proteins | sample MGYA00519921_ERZ827108 | MGnify/ENA primary metagenome ERZ827108 (study PRJEB31778, sample SAMEA3449258) | human gut metagenome | biome: human gut; feature: human-associated habitat; material: faeces | place: United Kingdom | collected 2010/2012 ... | reverse complement strand
GATACATCCGATTTCACCTCTACCATATCCTTCTTAAGACCGGATACATCCGATTTCACCTCTACCATATCCTTCTTAAGACCGGATACATCCGATTTCACCTCTACCATGTTCTTCTTAAGGCCAGATACATCCAATTTCACCTCTACCATATCCTTCTTAAGACCGGATACATCCGATTTCATCTCTACCATATCCTTCTTAAGACCGGATACATCCGATTTCACCTCTACCATATCCTTCTTAAGGCCGGATACATCCGATTTCACCTCTACCATATCCTTCTTAAGATCGGATACATCCGATTTCATCTCTACCATATCTTTCTTAAGACTGGATACATCCGATTTTACCTCTACCATATCCTTCTTAAGGCCGGATACATCCGATTTCACCTCTACCATGTCCTTCTTAAGGCCGGATACATCTGCCTTGATCGGATCAAGTTTCACATCCATCAGCTGTGAAAGTGCCTGCAAGTCTTCTTTTGTTAATGCCATGATTTCCCCTCCTTTTTCCTTCCCGTTCATTCCTTCCCGTTCATAATTTTTCATTCGATATTTAAAATATAACATATTATTTATAGATTTTCTACCATTTTCTTATTAATTTTATTAAGTTTTTCTTTCCTTCACACCCCGTCTGACTGAACTATCTCCAAGCCATCACACCATTTCTCTCAATTCCGCCAAAATTCGCAGAAGCAGATTGATCACAGCATCGGTCAGCTGGCTGATCATCCGGATACGCACAAAAGAATCTCCGTATATTTTCCGCAGATTGTCCACTGCATAATTGCCGCCCCAGAAAATTGCCGCCACACGCATTCCTTTTTGACGCAGAGAACGTACTGCTGCGCAGGTGTCTTCCACCGCAAGTGCTTCATCATAGTCCCTTGAGCTGCGCAGACGCCCCGGCACAAACGCTTTATAGGCATCAGAAGGCATCGCATCTGTCAGCACGAGTACAATTCGTTTCTGCCTTTCATAACCAGACTGTTCCATCAATGCACGAACCGCCTGAAATGCCAGTCCATCCCTGTTATTTCCCGCCGTATAATAATGAAAGATCCCCTCCGCACTTTCCGCCGCCTCGTATCCCTTCAGGCGCTGCAGCACTGTGTAGCCTCGCACACTGCGAAAGCTCACTACCTGTACCGGAATCTGGAGATTCATCAGGCTGCGTGCAATCATGTAGGCCTGCGCAGCGATCCCCTCCTGCTCGCGGTATCTGGAGCTTGAAGCGTCCAGCACAAGATCAACCGTAAAATCCGGTAATGGATACACGATCTCCCTGCAAAAAACATTCAGGTCATGCATGGCCCGGATCCGATAAACGGCGCGTGCGTCCAGACGACCGCTGTTTGTGTGAACGACATCCGGTTCCTGCTGTTCCTCCAGTGCATTCTTCAGGTGTGTTGTAATTCTTGCAATGCAGCGCTCATAATATTGCCGGTCTGCATGGTAGTAGGCGCGGTTCTTCATCATCTGATCTTCCTGCTCCCAGCCAAATATCTGATCTGCCGTCCCCGACCCCGAATACCACAGGCGACAGCGTTTATGATAGCCCACACAGTATTCTTTTTCAAGCTGCCGCATCACTATGTCGGAATAAATACACGGTCCAAAGGCATCCCGGACAAATGCACGATCCTCCGCCTGCGTTGTTTCACTGCGCAGATGTTTCCAGGCTACCTGCCATCTGGATAGTTCCTCTCCGTCTCCGTTTTCGTTTTTTACGGATCTGCGCACATGAAATTCACCCGCAAGAAGATGACGCATCAGGACAAGCAGAAGTCCCGCTCCGACAAATGCAGTCTCCTCTGATTTTCGTGCCTTTACCGCCTGATAAAAATAAAAATGGCGAAATACACTTTTCGTTTTCGCTACCAGCTGTGCATCCGGAAGAGAAGCTGCTTCCTCAAGTGCCGCCGACAGTTCCAGCTCTTTTTTATGAAATTCCCCAAGGTTCATTCCGAGGATCTTCCGGCAGCGCAGCATCGACTGGCGCTCCCAGCTAAGTTCCCGGTAACGGTCCAGCGCACGAAATTCTGTCAGATGGACTCTGGCGTATTCTTTCCTCAGTTCCAGAAGCGCCGGACGCTCTTCCTTTTTTCGCTCAAATATTGCCTGTTCCAGGACAAGCTGTGCAAGCGCCCGGAATTTATCCGGGTCGCGTCCGAACTCCAGTCCACGCAGAAACGGTATCAGGATTTCCTCATCCATGCAGCTATACGCCAGTCCCTCCAGTGTATTCAGATACAGATCCGGCTCCCCGTTCCCGTGAAAAAAAAGATACTGCGGTTCAAAATCATAGCGGTCCGCCGCAGTCCATACCATATTTACCGCCCGTTTCCGGCGGGCGTCGTTTAATTCCATGACTTCGGTATCCTCGCCGCGATCACATCATGGATGATCGATCGCTCCGTACTGTCAAATACCTTGTTTGTGATGCCCATATCCATCGCCTCAAGCGGAGAAAGTCCAAGCTTCATGACACTGACTGCATCCAAAAGCCCGCGCAGATCTACCGCACGCGGGCTGATTTCCAGATTGCCCGCCTTTTCATCCAGCTCATAAAAGATCGCGCACAGCTGGCGGCACATCGCTTTGCTGATCTCCGGATATTCCCGCCGCAAAAGTTTTTCCAGCTGCTTTTCTTCGATGACAGGCATCTGCAGTACCAGAAAGCGCGAACCGAGTGCCTCATTTAGTTCCCGCGTACCGGCATAGCCATAATTCATTGTTCCGATAAACCGCGTCGCCGGATGCAGCTCCAGGCGGTCATAACCGGAAACCTCCAAAATCCGCCGATAATCCAGGGTTGCATGCAATACTGCTATCGCCTCATTTTTCGCCATGTTGATCTCATCCAGGATTCCGAAACCTCCGTATTTCGCACACTGGTAAATCGGTCCCGGCCGGAACACAACTTTGTCTCCGTCAAACGTATCCGTACCGACCAAATAGGAAGCGTCTACATTGACATGAAAAGAGACATTCCAGTACGGACGCCCAAACAGATACGCCAGATTTTCCGCCAGCACGTTTTTTCCAGTTGCCTTCGGTCCACAAAGGAGCAGATTTTTCTGTGCAAGCAACGCACAGATCGCCTTTTCCATCATCTCTGTTCCATAATAATGAAACCGCGGCACCAGCACCTCTCCCCTGTTTCCAGAGATCGTCTCTCCCTCATATTTCCTCTTGAATTCATCGACCGCCTGCCGCAGGCCAGGCCGTATTCCTTCCTCTTCTACCCAGTTCATGTTGCTCCTCCTCATTTTCTCTCCGAGTGTGTTTGAAAAATGCTTTCTGCAAGATGTTAATATACCGAAAAGCAGGACATACATCTTGCTGGAATAATGTTCCAAAGAAGCTCTTAGTGCGTGTGTCAAAGCGGAGATTTCAGTTTCCATTTCGCTGCTTATAAAAGCAGATGCCTTCTTTATACAACAATTCAGAACGCCCTTCCATCAATGATGCGCTGGACGTTCTGAATCCATTTTCCTTTTATTTTTTCACTGGAACTGCTTCTTCCTTACTCCACCAGGAATAATATCTCTGCCCGTCAATCATCTGATACGTTCGAATGCTGATCCGGTAGGTTGTTCCTTTCTTAAGTCCTGTCAGTACCGTTGACAGTTTGGTATCGCCAACCCTCGTCCGTATCTCAGATGTTTCGCCGGTGCGCAGACGAATCTGATAGCCGGAAACGTCTGTTACCTTTTTCCAGCTCAGCTGCATACACCCGGAAGCGCTGCTTTTTGCCTGGACAAAGCTGGTCCCCTTCGGCTGAATTTTAAACGTAAGCGTTCTGCTTCCGCTGTAACGTTCCTTTCCCTGTATTACCACGTATGCCTTTCCGATCTCCTTGTTGCTGCGGTAGGTTACTGTATAATCTGTTCCCTTTTTCAGCACTTTTGAGCCGTTTTTAACTGTCACTGTCGGTCTTATTTCTGATCCACGGTAAGTGTACGCAGAGGAAGAAAGTGAAGCCGTACACGTACGAAGCGATATTTTCTGCCATGCTCCGCATCTGACGCATTTGCCGTTTGCGTACTTATGGCCGAGTGCGTTGACTTTGACTTCTTTTTGTCTGCCGCAGTCACTGCATTTCATATAATTTATGCCCATCTTTGTACAGGTCGGTTTCATTTTCACTCCGGCAGCTTCCCACACATGCGTATGCAAACTCTTAAATGTCAGATTATGCGCCTTCGCATACGCTTCTGCTGTGGAATCACTGTATCCACAAACCGTAAAGCTACCGCAATCCGAAAAAGCACTCTCTGCAATTGTTGTTGTCTCCCCTGAAAATGTAACAGATTTCAGCCTTGTACAGCCTCTAAACGCCGAATTTGCCACATGCGAAACACTCTCCGGAATCTCAATTTCTTTCAAGTTGACACAGTTTTCAAAGGCCTCTATCCCGATTGTCTGCACTCCATTTTCTATAGTTACATTTCTCAGTGAAGTACAGTTTTCAAACATACGCATCTCGAGTGATTCCAGGCTCCCAGGTATTAAAATATCCTGTAATTTTTCACATCCGGAAAACACCGCATATTCCATTTCTGTCAGATTTTGCGGAAGCCGGACTTCTTCCAGGCTGCTGCACCCCTCAAAGGCACTGCATCCAATTTTTGCTACAGTATCCGGAATTTTCATTGTTTTCAGAGATTGACACCCATTAAACGCAACCTGGCCAATCTCTGTAATTCCATCCGGCAGAACTATTTCTGAGAGACTTGTACATTCGCTGAACGTCCAGTATTCTATTTTCTTTATAGAATCCGGAAGTTCCACCCGAACAAGGTTCGGATAGGAATGATAAAACGACGCGCCTTGCAGGGAGGTAATTCCAGCTTCCACCACTACCTTCTTTACTCTGTTTGCAAACGTATACCAGATATTACTTTTCTTTACCTCACCACTTCCACTGATTGTTAATGTCCCCGTATCTTCATCAAATTTCCATACTGCATTTTTCCCACATGTGCCATCCAGAAGCCCTTCGGTCTCCGCACCGCAAATGGTACAATACCAGCATTCCTGTGCTGTTCCGATATGATACGATTTCTGGTAAGTATGTTCGTGCCTGGAAAGGCTTTTGAACTCAACATCCTTCTCCGCCGCTAAATGCTCCGCAGCGGTTCCTTCATTTCCATAGACAGTAATTCGGAAAAGCGAATCGTAATACGTTATACTGCTGTCCGGAAGCGTAATCGTCTCCAGGCTGCTGCAATTAGAAAATGCTCCATTTCCAATCCATTTTACTCCGTCTGGCACAATCAGCGACTGTAAAGCCGTACAGTTTGCAAATGCACGCTCTTCAATACTGGCAACACTTGACGGCAATTCCACCCGCTTCAATGCAGTAAATTCTGAAAATGCCTGATAACCAATTCCCGTAATTCCATTTTGAATCACCAAAATCTCTGTCTTGCCTTTATAAGCACTCCATGGAGTATTTCCATAATAATTTTTGATTGCTCTGCTTCCACTTATCGTCAGTGTTTTTGTCATTTCATCATAAGAATATTCGATTGCAGGAACATACCCCTCGTCTCCGGGCTGCAGTGTACCAAGCAGTTGAATCTCTACACCGGTATCATAAAAATACCAGTATGCGGAAGAATATTCGTAGCAGGCTACTTTCTTTAACGCATAACTGTCCCCGGTGATTTCCCCCTCTTCAAAAATACATGTTTTTGACCGGACTATGATACGTTCCAACGATTCACACCTTCCAAATGTTGCTCTGTGAATTTCTTTTACATTGCCTGGTATTTCAATCTGTTTCAAAGCTTCGCAGCCGGAAAATGCAGCCAAACCAATTTCTGTAACAGAATCTGGAATTGTAATTGCTGTAAAACCACTGTATGCAAAGCAATCTCCCCCGATACTTTGCAGGGAATCCGGAAGTTGTATCTCCGTAGCGTTTTTAAGTTCAGAAAAAATTTCATCTCCCAAAGCGGTAATTCCTTCTTTTACTTCAACAGAGGTAATTTCCTTCTTATAATCATTCCACGGAAGATTTCCGTTTCCAAACGCATGGTAGGAAAATGTTGTTCCTGTTCCATCTAATACCAGTTTCTTCGTCTTTGGATCATAATTCCAGTTCACTTGTTCCCCGCAGCTTCCACTGTCGCCATCAGTTTTCGTCTCATAAAGCTCGATTCCTGATTCGGTTTCCGTTTCAGATTCTGCTTCAGCATCCCAAATTTCAGATTCCTCTTCAGACATTTTCGGTTCCGTTTCACTTTCACTTTCCAAAACTTCACTTTCCGTCTCCGTCTGTTCTTCGGATTCTGTTTCCTCCGGTAAAAGATCTTCAGGTTCATCCGTAACCGTGATTTCTTCAATCTCAATTCTTCCGGCTGGGACTACTTCCGTTTCTTTTTCTGTACTTTCATTCAGGAGCGTTTCCGGCTCCTCCAGCAAAATCTCCTCCGCATTTCCGTCGATCCCGACATACGAAATGTTTGTATAAAGCATCAGTGCTGACAACAATATTGCAATTTTTCTCTTCTTCATTTTGCTTTATCCCCCTTTCTTTCATTTTAATATACCGCGCAGTATTCTGCAATCGTGAAATGCCTTCCATTCTCCGGAATCAGGCCCTTTTGCGTTACCGCCCCGCAATGTTTACAACTTGGCAATCTCCGTTTCATTGAAAATTATTGTTTCCTATATTACAATGGGGCTGCCTGATTTCTGATACAGGCAGGGCACCCTCTACTTATTGCTCTGCGCAGCCTTGCAGGGAACTTGCCACACTCAAAGTCAAAGCGGATATTCGCAATCCGCTTCGCTACTTTTGTGATTTTGCTAATTTTTCTATAGGTAATTGCGAAACATGTTTGCAAAATTGATTCCAACAAGTAAAACTCCGACATAACCGGATTTTCAGAGAGAAGGTGTAAAGAGCAGGGTTTTATGGCACAGAAATAAAGCAGACAGGGATATCTGCTGGTAAAACATATGCAGTGTATGGGATTATGCAATCAGTGGCTTTAAGCTGCGGATATATTGGTGCTTATGGATTTTGTCAGCAACTAATACAGTGATAAGCTGTGTAATACCGGCAAGCAGCAAATCCGCGTGCAAAGTTTTTTCGTTCTGGGTTTTGCGTCCGGCAACACAAAAGCTGTCCTTGAAATGGTTGATTGATTTTTCTACATTCACACGGATTTTGTAGGTGGAATCCCATTCCTTTGTACCACGCAGCGTTCCGGGATAAGCACGCAGGTTTTTCTCTGGATAAAGATAAAACATCCTGCCACAGGAAGACTCCGTACAAGGGTTTTCACAATGGCAGACGCGTTTTGATCTCTTTGTAAGTTTGTCATATTTCCATTTCATTTTTGGGCATACAAACTTCACGGTAGGGAGGCCGCAGCGCAGGTGGGATTTGCTCCCTTCCTGCTTCATTGGAAGGGAAGGGTTCTTTGGACAGCAGGGGATTCCATCCTCATTTAAGGGGCAGTCAGCTTCTGGGAGGGAAATCCTGCCGTTAAGTGGAATATATGCTTTGTCAAAGGGTGTTTCCAGAAGCAGGTATTTATAAATTTCAACGGAATCGAAAGCTGCATCCCCAAGAAAAATCTTTGGGTTGATAAGGGGATGTTTTTGAAAAAAATCTTTTAATACAGGGATTAGCGCTTTTGAATCTGCAAGAGATTTATCCTCATCCGGAGAATCCGATTTCTTTTCTACGACGATATCAGGATGAGCTTTTAGAAAATCCTTGTTGTAGAAAGTAATGTCACGGACAATGCCAAGACCATTTGTAATGATTCCGAATTTATAGGCGTAGCAGAAATGCCCGTTAATGTACATCTGCTGGACAGCCGGATTGGCGGCGGCGTGGGAAAGCATGGAGCCATAAGCAGCTTTGTAAGGGTCATAGGAATCATCAAGGTTATGGGATTTCTTAAAGGCTTTCAGCTGTTTGATGATACGGTTGGCATATTGGGGATTGTTCTCAGCCACCCAAGCTTCGATACCGGAAGTATCAAACAAAAGCATGGCAGCTTTATCGGTGTCAATCTGCTGGCAGACCGGTTCGGTCAAATCAACAAGATGGCCGAACATGGATTGTAAGTCCAATAAAAAGTCCTGTTTGAAGCGGGTGAACTTAGAAGCATCCGGAACAACATCAAACCCACAGAAATCCCGTAATTCCTGGGAGTATTTAAGAAAAATAATCAAAAGGGACATTGTTGGGATCGAAAAGATAAGCTGTAATAACAGAGCCTTGAGCATCGGATAGAGAAGAGGCTTGCGGGGTCTGCCGGTGGCAGCGTGAAAATGGGAAATAAAAGAAGCCGGGACAAGTTCATCAAGGTTAATGGTATTTTCGAGAAGTTCAAGGAACGCATATTTATCATTATCAAAATTATTTTGGCAATCGGTAAAAATATCTGCCAAAGAAAGCTGTTTGTATGGTATCATATAGATACAACTCCTTTCTGGTGGATGGCTGATTGTTACTAGGCATCTCAATTTTACCATAAACCAGTGAGGAGTTGTTTTATTTTGTAACAAAAAGATTTCCGCATTTATGCGGGGTCTGGCGTTTCGCAAACGCCTATAATTTTTCTACTGTGAAAGGATCTTACTTTTATGAATACAACCATACTGGTCATCGAGGATTCGCTTCCGATCAATGAACTGATCTGCATCAACCTGGAAACCGCCGGGTATGAGGCAGTTCCATTTTTTGACGGAGATGAGGCTGCTGTTTATCTTGACGGACTTTCTCGCGATTTTTCTGCGCTTCCATCTGATAACAAAAATTCAGCCAGTTCCTGCACACTGTCTCAGGATTTCACCACATCAGCGCCAGATATCAGAAATTCTTCCGGCAGTGTGACAACTCTTAAACAAAACGATGCCGTACACTCAGGCAAAGTTCCTGCGCCATCTGCCCAAAGACTTCCCTCCCTCGCCCTTCTCGACATTATGCTGCCCGGGCAGGACGGCTTTACGCTGCTGCCAAGATGCAAAGAGCTTGGCATTCCAGTCATCTTCCTGACGGCGCGCGGCGATCTGGCAAGCAAGGTGCATGGACTGCAGGGCGGTGCAGAGGACTATATCGTCAAGCCATTCGAAATGCTTGAGCTGCTCGTGCGCGTGGAAAATGTGCTGAAACGCCAACGGCCAGCCGAGGATGTGCTGCGCATCCGTGATGTGGAAATTTTTCCAAAGGAACGAATCGTAAAAAAGAACGAAGTCGAAATCCCGTTTAAACCGATGGAATTTGACTGCCTGCTGCTTCTGTGCAAGTACAAAAACATCGCGATCAGCCGTCAGCAGCTCCTTCACGCACTCTGGGGTGTCGACTTTGAGGGCGAAACCCGCACGATCGACGTGCATATCGCACGCATCCGCAAAAAACTGGATTTTCAGAACGTCATCAAAACAATTCCGCGCATCGGCTATCGACTGGAGGATCACTCATGAAGCTTCGTACCAAAATCACTGCGGCAGCCGTCTCTCTTCTTCTTCTATTTTCGGCTGCCTTCTCTCTCTGGAACCTGTCCCGCATGCAATCCTCGATCCTGTGCGTGCTCGTCAAATCCGAATGGCAGCAGTTAAATACGGATGCCAAAAACTTTTCTGCCCGGCTTTCTGCTCTCCAGCCATCTGACTCCTGGTATTTTCCGGCCGCCCGCTGTATTTTTCAAAAAAGCTTCAGTGAAAATGCCGTTCTTTACGGTTCTGGCGAAGAGCTGTACAATTCCTCTCCCTATACCTTTGATTTCTCCCATGCACGTCCGCTTCCCGAACGTCTGACCAGAGATCCAAGCATGCTCACTCGCATAGAAAGCAGCCATGTCTTTCTTGCCAGAAACAGCGATACCTGGCTGCTCATCGTTTATACGGATATCCATGCTAAATTACGGCTGCTGCATTACCGCGATATCACAGACACGTATACCGGGCTTCGCACCAGCTTTCTTCAGGGACTTTTTCTCAGTCTCCTTTTCTCGGTGCTGCTGTCTCTTCTGCTTTCTTTTCTGATCCGTCGTATTCTTGTCTCCTTTTATCAGCTCCGCGATGCCGCAAATGTTATTGCTTCCGGAAATTACTGCGCACGCGTTTCCTGCAAAGGAAGCGATGAGACGGCAGAGGTGGCCAGAAGCTTCAATCATATGGCCGAATGTGTGGAACAGCATGCCAATTCACTTGCCGCCGCAAATGAAAAACAGCGGCTGCTTCTCGCCGCACTCTCCCATGAGCTGAAAACACCGCTGACCGGGATTCAGGGGTATGCGGAGCTGCTGCAGCGTGTCTCGCTTTCCGGAGCGCGCCAGATACGGGCACTTCAATACATCGAATCTGAGGCCATCCGGCTCTCCAGACTCTCCGCCAAAATGCTGCAGCTCGTCGGACTCTCCCAGGAAACCTCCATCGAAAAAAAAGAGGTCTTTCTCATTCCGCTTGCCGGCCATGCCCGCGCACTGACGGCAGCACGGTTCAAACAGAAAAAACAAATCCTGAGCATCCGGATTTCAGGTAATCCAGCCTTTATCGGAGACGAGGATCTGCTTCTGAGCATGCTCACAAATCTGATCGATAACGCATCGAAAGCATCTCCGGATGAAAGCGAGATTACGCTTATCGGAAACGAATACGGTTTCTGGGTGGAAGATCACGGCTGCGGCATCGCACCGGAGGAAATTGCAAAAGTCACCGAGCCTTTTTATATGGTAGATAAATCCCGTTCCCGGGCAGCCGGAGGCGCCGGGCTTGGACTTGCACTATGCGCTCAGATCGCAAGGCTTCATGACGGCGAACTGGAGATTGAAAGCACCCCCGGTGTCGGAAGCCGCATCGGTTACAGTTTGCTTACATCCCGCTGAATACCTGGAAACAAGGAGCATGCTATACTCCTGAAGAATATTCAACCAGGTTACATTCTCAGCCGTGTTACACGGCGCGATAATCAACAGGGGATTTGCATTCAGCAGTGGTGCAGTCAAATCCTGAGCGACCGAAAGTATCACTCTGACACCGATTTATGCCGCCATAATTCAGGCGGCGGAATGGAGCTTTTATGAAAAAACGTCTATCTTTTCTGATTACCTTATTTAGTCTCTCGCTTCTTGCCGGATGTGCGGCAGCTCCGGATGAAACGATCGTCCGCCAGAAAACCGGCTCGGCAGCTGCTTATCAGGAGGCCACCGAAGCAGACAGCAGCAGCTCTGCCCAGGTCTCTTCTGATGCCTTACTCTCCGCCAGGCTTTCTGTGCCGGATACCTACACGGCGAATGTGACCTCTTCCGACGGAGTCCTTCATCTCACCTGCAATGCCTCCATCTCAGTCCCCGAGACAGACCATGTCAGCATCTGGAACGTCAAAGCAAAAGAGTTTTCTCAGGACTGGATCGATTCCATCACTCAGGCTTTTTTCGGCGATGCTCCGATCTATGATTACGAAGCTTACACTCAGCCGACCAAAGCGCAGATTCTGGAAAAACTGGACGAGCTGAAAGCATACCAGCAGCAGGGAAATCTGGATCCCTACGGTGTTATCGCATCAGCCCGGAACGGCAACTCTTCAGGCGATGTTCCGGACGATCAGATTTACAGTCTTCAGCAGGAAATTGATTCCTGGGAAGAGGCCTATCAGACTGCCTCGGAAACTGTGGAAAAAAAGCTGATCACACCTGGCTTTTCCACCTCTGATGATTCCGGCAGCCTGCAGAGTGACTGTGCCTTTTTCGGACTTGCCGAGACGGACGATGGTTCCTATTATTACAGTCTGACCAGAGATACTGCAGGTGATGCCACAAAAATTCTGGTCAACCGAATCGCAGACGGAAACCAGACCTGTTACTGGAATGCACTCGATATCTTCTCTGATTCGCCGGAAGTGCCCTCCGCGGAAAAAGTAAAAGAAATGGCCGGTATCCCGTCCGATGAAGCCACGGCTATCACAGATGCCCTGATGAAAAAGCTCGGCCTGACCGATTTTTCACCCAGAAGTGTCGTCCTCGCAGTCGGAAGCCAGGTTGACACTTCCGGCAGTGAAAACCTGACCTCCTACCCGTATGGCGGATGGATGGTTTCCTACACGCGCAGCGTCGACGGCTTTCCCGTCACGGATGAAGACAATTACGGCGGCGGACTGGAATCCATGGAGAGCACAATCGAGCCATGGTGCTACGAAAAAGTTACCTTTTATGTCAACAAGGAAGGACTCTGGTACGCAGAACTCTCAAATTTCTATGAACTCACCGGGCAGCAGACTCAGAATACACAGCTGCTCTCATTTTCGGAGATTTCCTCTGTCTTTGAAAAAATGCTGCCGATCCAGCAAAGCAGCACTGAAATGACCGAAAATGACATCTCCATTGACCATGTGACGCTCGGCTACATGCGAATCTACGATCCGAATACGGATCCCTGCAGCGGTGTGCTTGTGCCGGTCTGGGACTTTTTCGGAAGCAGCACTCAGATGTCTGTTTATGAGGGAACGGAACTTACAAGTTCCTTCTCCAATCCGCGCAGCAGCTATCTGACCATCAATGCAGCCGACGGCACCATCATTGACCGTTTTCTCGGGTACTGATATGAAACAGGTCATTTCCACCCTGCGCTGCATTTTCCTCGGCTTCTTCAGGGATTCTCGCACCATTGTCACCTTTCTTATCAGTGTCGTTCTGTGTTTTCTTTTAAGCTCCCGCGTCACAGAGCTGATCGCCCGGTACGGCACTTCGGTGCAGGCAGCAGAGCCGTTTCTGTGGACCTTCGGCGATTCCACATCGATTCTGCTGATTTCCCTGATGCTCGTCTTTCTTTTTTCCGATCTTCCAAAGATCACACCATTTACGCCATTCTGTCTTGTGCGAATCACGAGGCGGAAATGGCTGGCCGCCCAACTGCTCTACATCACAGCCGTTACGTGTCTCTATATCGGTTTTGTCCTTGCTGTGACCATCCTGCTGTGCATGAAGCATGCCTTTCCGCAGAATCTCTGGAGTGAAACCGCCGCAATCCTTGGCTACTCTTCGGTCGGTGCAAAAATGAACATTCCATCAACTGTAAAAATCATGGAAAGCATCTCACCCTGTGGCTGCATGCTCCAGGTCTGCCTGCTGATGCTCGGCTACAGTCTGACGCTTGGCTTTCTGATTCTTACCGGGAATCTGCTTCTTGGTGCAAAATCCGGTATGGTGCTTGCTCTTCTCTACAGCCTGTACGGATTCCTGCTTGACCCGGACGTTCTTGGGAACCTGCTCGGTCTGGAAAAACATGAGTTGTACCGCGTCCGCTCGATCGTCGGCTGGATCAGCCCGCTGAATCACGCAGTCTATCAGATGCACGATTTCGGCTACGACAATCTGCCGACCATTGCACAGTCTATGGGATGCTTTGCACTTTTTATTCTGCCCTGCATTCTGCTTTCCGTGCACACACTGAAACGCTATTCCTTTTCTTTTCTCGGGAGCTGAACAACTATGGATTTTAATCGTCTGTTTCACGAAAAAAATTTTTATCTTTCCATCCTGCTTGCGCTTGCTTCGATTCTCATTGGTACCGCCTGGCCGTCCATCCCTCCGGGGACTGTACTGCCGTCCGACATCTCTTTTTCCCTGCTTGAAAGCGCCCTGCAGTCAAAGGCGGTGCTGTTTGCACTCCCCGTTGCCGCAGCACTCCCCTTTGGTGACGCATATCTGAAAGAGCGTCAGTGGAATTACCTGCGTTTTCTGCTGATCCGCCAGAGCCGCGGCACCTACTGCCAGAGCCGGATTCTCGTCACCGCGGTTTCCGGTCCGCTTGCCTGGTTTTTTGCAGCCTGCCTCGCCCTGCTCTTCTTTTTTTTAACTTTTTTTACCCGGAAATCTGTCTCTACCTGGCCGCCGGACTGTCTTTTTTCACTGCTTGCCATGTCGGCAAGGCTTTTCTTATGCGCCTCATTTCTATCCAGCCTAAGTGCGGTGTGTGCTGTGCTTGGCGGCTCGGCTTATCTGGCGTTCGGGCTTCCATTCCTGCTCTGGTACAGCTGTATCATCCTGCGGGAACGATATCTGGAATCACTTTATTACCTGGATCCTTCCGAGTGGCTTTCTCCACAAAATGACTGGGGGACGGTGCAGACAGGATTATGGATTCTTCTCGTTTCGCTTGCACTGCTTGGTGCCGCCGCGCACCGGATGGTTCTGGAACGAAAGCTTACAGAATCATAATAAGGAAATATACTCTCGGAATCTTTTTATACCTGATTTTGTGAGAAGATTTTTTGTCAGGTGTGCACAAATTTTTGAGGCGTACACTGGGTGTACGTTGCTGAGATTTGTGTACGGCTGACAGCTAATCGGCCGCAAAAGCAAGTGCAGGAAAGACTCCGAGAGTACATGAAACAAAAAGGGAGGTTTTCTGAAATGAAATCTGATTCTTTATATGTTGATCTTCATCACGTCCGAAAATGCTTCGGCAAAGACGAGATATTAAAACAGCTTGATTTTCAAATGATACGCGGTCAGGTTTACGGCATTATCGGAAACAATGGATCCGGAAAAACGGTTCTGATGAAATGCATCTGCGGTTTTCTGCCGGTCACAGAAGGTACGGTAATAGTTGGTGGAAAATACATTGGAAAAGAAATTGATTTTCCGGAGAGTCTCGGTGTGATTATTGAAACGCCCGGCTTTCTTGCCTCGCTTAGCGGACGCAGAAATCTGGAAATTCTCGCCGGACTGCGCGGAAATCTGACCGGCGCTGACATCACCGCCATTCTTCATCGCGTCGGTCTTGATCCGGATCTGAAAAAGCCGGTTGCCAAATATTCGCTCGGTATGCGGCAGCGGCTCGGCATCGCGCAGGCACTCATGGAAAATCCTGAGCTTTTAATCCTTGATGAACCGTTTAACGGCCTTGACCGGCACGGTGTCGAAGAAATCCGTACCCTGCTGCTTGCCGAAAAGGAAAAGGGAAAAACCATTTTGCTCGCCAGCCACAATGCCGAGGATATCCAAGTTCTCTGCGACCATGTCTTTGAGATGGACGGAGGCGTGATGCGGAAGGTGAACTGAGCACTGGAAAGGACTCTGATTGTATGAAATTCTCTGGAAAAAAATTGATCTTTTACTGGCTGCGCTGCATTTTTTCTCCGCTTTTCTGCGGAATCGCCCTGATTCTGACCGGAGCTGGCGTGCTCCTGGTTCTGGCGTTTCATCTGTACCTGTAAGAAAAAAAGTCTCCATCAAACACTGTCATCTCTGACATTGTCCGATGGAAACCCCGAAGTCTTCTTTTTATATACGCTTTTCCCAACCGTACTTCACAGCACTTTCATGCCTCATTTTACAAAAGCTCTTCCCGGAACGCATCCAGATCCCTTGCCAGGATCTCTTTGGCGGTCTCCAGGTCTTTTTTGCGCAATGCCTGCACAATCCTCTCGTGATTCCCGGCGCGCTCCTCCTTACCGCCTTCCCAGGACTTTGTGTAATACTGGTTGGAGATGCCAGTGCACAGGCGCAGTGCCTCTTCAAGTGTCTTCTGCAGGTAGCTGTTGCCGCAGAAGCTGCACAGCTTGCGGTGGAATTCCAGATTGCACTTCCAGTGGATCTTATAGTCGTGGATTGATTCGATCTCCTGCACTTCATCGTTTAATTTTTCCAGCTCAGACAGATTTTCCTCCGTCAGAACAGGAAAGCTTGCCGCCAGTGCGCCCAGCTCGATCACTTTTCGGTATTCGACAACCTCCCTTATCTGCTGCGGCGTGATCGCAACGACCTGATAACCGTAGCGCGGAATGTTGCGCAGGATGTTTTCCCCGCACAGCTGCACGAGTGCTTCCCGCACAGGGGTCTTGCTGACGTGATATTTTTCAATCATATCCTTTTCTCTTATCACACTGGTGACATCGTACACTCCGTCGAGAATGTCGCTTAAAATGCCCTGATATACCTGATCTTTGATTGACTGGGTCTGCATTGTGGTTCCTTTCCTGAATCTGATTTTCGCTGAGACTTCCTGGCGTCTCGCATCTCTGCCGCAGCCACGCCCTTCCAGGCTATCCGCTGCTGCACAGCTCCTGTCTGCGGCGAGGTGGGCGTCCCGCCCACCTCCGAAAATGGCTATACAGCTCCAGGAAAATAAATTTTCCTGGAGCTGTCTCGCCATTTTCACAGATGCGAGACTGTTTTATTCTATCATTATCTTTATAATCTCATCATTTGTCCCGGCCATTCCCTCTTTTCCGAGGCGGCCAATGTTGCGGATCGTGTTGTCGGCGCCCTTTGTCACAAGGCCGTCTCCGCCATAAAACTGCTGTCCCCTGACATACATCTCATATCCGAGAATGCCTGCATTCACTGACGCTGCAATCTTCGCCGCACAGGACGGCTTTGCGCCGTCGCACACGATTCCGGAGACGATCGCCAGTCCGTTTACGACCGTGTGCGCGATCTCCTTAAAGCCGCCGCCCCGCAGGTACGCGATTCCCGCTCCGGCTGCAACTCCTGCACAGACCGCACCGCAGAATGCCGACAATCTTCCGATACCCGTTTTCTGATGAATCGCCACCAGATTAGAAAGTGCCAGTGCACGATACATCTTCTCATCACCGGAGCACAGCTCCTTGGCATACTCAATAACCGGAACAGAGCATGTAATTCCCTGATTTCCGCTGCCGGAATTGATTACAACCGGAAGTTCACAGCCGCTCATACGCGCATCGGAACCGGCTGCAGCCATGGCACTGGCACGATTACGAATCTCGTCTCCATATGCATCGAGCATCACCTGACCGATGCACGCACCATAAGGATGTGTCAGGCCTTCTTTTGCGATCGCCATGTTGCAATCGATCTGATGATCGAGAATCGCTCTCACATCTTCTATCTCACACGTCATTGCGAAATCCCAGATGTCTTCCATATTCAGAAGGCTGCGGTCGGTCAGTCCTTCTTCCTGGTCTCCCTCCACGACCGTCTCCAACAGCTTTTCACCGTTGTGCTCTTCCAGTACGATATTCGTGTGATAGTTGGCAATCCGCACCTTTGCCGTATCCTCTCCGGCAACTGCTTCAATGATGATATCGAACACTCTTCCGCTGTCCAGGTAGCAAATCTCCATATCTGCCTGCTCTGTATATGCCTGAATCGCTGCACGCTCTTCATCGCTGACCTGCGAAATCACTTCAAGTTTTTTCTCCGGCCGTCCGGCTACAAATCCCGCAGCCACCGCTGCTCTGATTCCCTTCATACCTCCGGTGTTCGGCACAACGACTGATTTTACATTTTTAATAATACTGCCGCTCACTTTTACGATTACTTTTTCCGGCAGTTTTCCAAGCAACTCCTTACATCGCGCAGCCGCATACGCAAGTGCGATCGGCTCCGTACATCCCATTGCTGTAATCAGTTCTTCTTTCAGAATCTGTACATAGGCATCGTATTTTTTATTTGCTTTTTCCATCTGTGATTTCCTCAGCCTTTTACGGCTCCGGCCATCAGACCGGCTTTCTGGAATGTCTGCAGTAATAAATATAGCACAACAATCGGAACAATTACAAGTGTTGTTCCGGCAAGAATCACCGGCCACGGCGTAGAAAGTCCTTCGCTGACCGGAAGCAGTGAGATCGTTACCATCAGTGTATATTTTGCCTGCTTTCTCAGGTATAACAGTGGCCAGAAGAAGTCATTCCATCTCGCAATCAGTGTGACGGATGCCCAGGAGGCAAGCGCCGGTTTGATGACCGGAATAATGATCCGAAGAAAAATCTTAAAATCGCCGCATCCGTCGATCTTTGCCGCTTCAATCAGTTCATCCGGTACGTCCTTGATATACTGATGCATATAAAAGATACCGACTGCCGTCGCAATACGAGGAATGATCAAAGACCACAGGCTGTTGATCAGCCCTATTTTTTTCATAATAACAAACAACGGTACTGCGCCTACCTCAGGCGGCACCAGCATCGTGCCGATCACAAAATAAAACAGCGCATTTCTTCCCGGAAACGAATACTTTGCAAACGCAAAGCCTGCAAGTGAACAGAAAAACAAAGAGGTTACGGTTCCAAGAATCGCCGTAAACACACTATTAAACGTATTCTGAAGCACCGGAATCATTTCGAACAAACGCTCAAAATTGGCCATCGTCGGAGACTCAACCAAAACCGAATGGAATCCACTGATGCTTTCTGATGCAGGCTTAACTGCGATTAAACACATCCAGAGGATTGGCAGCACGCAAAGCAGCGTGATAAACACAATAACAATATGCAGCAATGCAGACTCTGCAAACCGTTTCTTTTTTACTCCCATAATGTAATGCCCTCCTTATATTTCGCCCTGTCTGCGGCGGACTGCCAGCTGAATCACGGAGATGATCGCAAGAATCACGATCAGAACCACTCCGATACTGGACGCATAGCCCATGTTGAAGGTAGTCAAAGCGGATATTCGCAATCCGCTTCGCTACTTGCTCATAACCGAGCAGCTGCTTCGCAGCTTATCAGGAGTGGCTTGTACCACTCCTGATACAAGCAAGTCCCTACCCACTGCTTATTGCTCCGCGCAATTGAAGCAGGGGACTTGCCTGACTCGGTTAAATCCTGATTCATACATATACTGGAACAAGGAGGTATTCGAGGTACCCGGTCCCGGCAGAATGTAAGATTCATTAAACAGCTTCCAGGAATCCACGGTCAGAGTCACAGAACAGAAAAACAGAATATTTCCAAGTGACGGCAATGTGATATAGCAGAACTGTTTCCATTTACCGGCACCATCCATTGTTGCTGCCTCATAGTAATCACGCGGAATATTCAGCAGACCGGATAAGATAATCATTGTAAACCATGGCGTATTTCTCCATACATTCAGAATGATGACCGGTATCTTTGAAAACTGTGTACTCGTCAGCCACGGCACTCTGGAGAGTCCAAACGCCTGCAGTGCCTCATTGATCAGGCCGGCATTTTCATCAAAGAACAGGCGGAAAATAAGACCCATTGCAATCGCCGCACAAACATTCGGCAAGAAGGTCACGGTTTTGAAAAATACTCTTCCCTTCAGAAGATCTGAGTTCAGGATCGTTGCGATCAAAAGTGCAAAAATCAAAATCAGCACCAGACCGGAGATCCAGTAAACAACCGTATTTTTGAGTGCTTCCCAGAACATATTGTCAATCAGAATTTTTTTGTAATTATCCCAGCCAATAAACTGCGGATCACCGATTCCGCGCCACTGTGTAAAGCTGATGTATACGGTCCAGATGATCGGAATCAGCTGAAATACAAGAAACAGTACGAAAAACGGCAGAATAAACAGATACGGCATTTTGTATTTTTTGATTGTTTTCAGCATATTTTTTCTCCCATTTATCATGGTAAAGGATACAAAAAGCCCGGGCGGCCATTGTCACCCGGGCTTTCCGCCTTTTGTGGCTTTCCCTGATTATGTTTCTATTTTTTACTGAATGATCGTTGCAGAACCGATCTTCGCCTTCAGGTTTTTATCCATATTTGCAATTGCTTCGTCCATTGTCTGATTTCCTGCCACATAATTCTCAAGCTCTGCTGAGATGATCTCATCTGCCTCTGCATCCTGCGGAGTTACAACCAGATTTTTAGAACCATTCTCCAGGCACTTTCCTTCCATCTCTCTGAAAGACATTCCGCCGTAGAACTCAGACGGCTCTTTCCAGAAATCATCTTCCAGCATAGAAAGAGAAATCGGGTTTGCATACGGTGCATTCTGAGACTCCATGGACTCTACCCATGCATTTCTGGACTCAGTATCAAAGTGGAAATCCTTCCACAGCTGCTCAAGCAGTCCCTGATATACGTTGTCACCCTTATTTACGATACAGAAATAGCTGGATACCGGTGCGCCTGCTGTTCCGACTTCCTCAAATACCGGAGAAGCCATTACTCTCCACTGACCGGAGGTTGCCTGGCAGTTCTTTCTAAGGAACTCATCCCAGAATGCGCCGATGTAGAACGTTGCTACTTCCTGATTATTGATTGCATCGTAAAGCGCCGGCTCCATAATTTCAGTCTTCATCAGAAGTCCTTCGGAATTTAAGGTATCCAGGGCACCAAGTGCAAGCTTTGTACCTGCATCCTCACCGATCACTACATTTCCATCCTCATCCCAGATTTTCGCATCTGCCTGCGGCATCAGACCACGACGTCCCCAATATCTCCAGGTCTTGCTGCTCGGGCTGATGTAGGAAAGGTAAACTTTTCCTTCGCTCTTTTCCTTCAGCTGGCGTCCTGCCTCAATGTAACCGTCAAACGTTGTCATCATGGACGGATCCACGCCATATTTGTCAAAGATCTCCTGGTTGTAAAACAGCACGTTCGGACGAACGGAACTCGGAAGGCCGTAAATACCGCCGTTGATCGTCGCATCATCCGCTGCTCCATCTACCATCTGATCGATGTACGGAGCCAGAAATTCACTTTCGTCTACCAGAAGATCTGCCTGGGAAAGATCCATGATGTTAACTGGATCAAGCCATACTGCATCCGGAAGATCCTCCATTGCCCCTGACAGTGCGGTCATCGTAATATTTTCACGGCTCTGTGCATGACCCTCTGTCTGTACAATGTCAAACGTAACACCTGCTGCGATATCCTGATGGCGCTCTACCCATGCGTCCATGTACTCCTTTAAGTACTGCGGCTGGCCGGTTCCGTAAATGGTGATCGTACCTGCCGGATATACTGTCTCCTCTGCCTCTGCCGCAAATGCACCGCCAAACAGTCCCATCGTCATTGCTGCCGCCAGCAGTCCGCTGATCATTTTCCTTTTCATGTTTTTTCCTCCTTTGATCGTGTAATTTTTATATTTCTCTTGCAGCCTGTACAACTGCATTGATTCGTGAATATGGAATTTCTGTCGGAAGTGTGCAATCCGCTCCCAGAATAAATTTCGCCTTGCCATAATCAGCAATCACTTTCTTTGTCGCTTCACGCAGCTCTTCTTCTGTACCATCAACCATCACACCGCTGCGGTTTGCCAGTCCACCCATGATTGTCTTTCCCGCAAACAGCCTTTTGCCATCCTCCAGACTGAAATGCGTCTCGTAAACACCCCAGTTTACAACATCCGCCAGATCTGCATAGCTTGCATAGCGATCCATGTTCAGACCATCCTTACAGATATGAAGTACATTTACATTGCCCGCCTCTTTGGAAACCTTCAGGATTTCTTTATCAAAGCCTTCAATTGCTTCTGCAAACTCTTCATCCGTGTAATACCGTCTCTCACCGCCGAGCGCCGCATAATAAATACCGTCCAGTCCAAGCTTTTTGTAGCTCTCTGCCAGCTGGCACATACCTTCTGTGATTCTCTTAAATGCATCCAGTACCGGAACCTTGTTCTCTCTTAAGTGTGCACACATACGCTCTCTTGTTCCCTCATATCCGTATCTTGCTTCAATCGGATGGATCGCTGATGCACAAATACCATGAAGTGTTCCAAGTGAAAATGCATTCGGATCTGCCTTTGCAAGGATCTTTTCTGTAAGCTCCATCTGCTTCTGCATGAATCCATCCTTCATTGAATAGGAAGGAATCTTTTTCCAGTCTTCTGCCGTTCTGATCTCGCCAACGTCCGGAACAAGATTTTCATTCATAATCTTAATAATATCCGTATCCGTTTCTTTGAAAAAACGCAGATGAGCTTCCACCGAAGCATCACCGAATGCACGGTCATGTGGAAAATGAAGGGAAAATCCGCACGGTACGTGATCTACTTCCTCTCCGCGAATTGCTGCAAATACTCTGTCTCTCTTTTTCATACGTAGTCCTCCTGTTTTTCATCTGGTTGCTGTAAAGCGGATCTTTGTCTTCCGCCTTCCCTTTTTATGAATGCTTATGAACGCAGTCACTTTATTTCTCTGCGTTTAGGTCAGACTTTTATTTCATACTTTTCCTACTGAATAGGTAGATTATATGATATCTGTGTGATTTTGTAAAGTCCTTTTTGCATATCATATATAATTCTTTTTAGAATTTCTGTAAAATTCTTTTTATTATTTTTTCTGTGATTACTTGTGATATTATCACAGTGATTATTAAACGTCAACAACTTTTGTGCAAATCTCCTTAATATACAGTTTTATGTGTTCATTTTTATGCATATGTTACAATATCAATCTGTATATATTTACCAATCACAAAGCTTTCTCTGTCAAAGCAGACGCTTTCCATGTAAGATACTTTATCGATTTCTCAGACAAAGCAGCTGTTGCAATCAAGCTCATCCCCGCAGGAGACTTGCTTGACTCGGTTAAAAAAGCAGCCTCCAGAGTTTCTTTCCTCTGATTGCTGCACTCTCATGAACTACTTCTATCCTCGATCGTATCCGAAAAAATGCATAATGCAAAAAAGCCCCGGATTTTCATCCGGGACTCCTCATTTTCAAAACTATACTAAAACGGACATTTGCAATCCGCTTCGCGACCTGCGTTCAATTAAGCAAGCTTTGTCTTTGCAAGCTCTACAAGAGAAGCAAATCCTGCTGCATCATTAACTGCCATGTCTGCCAGAACTTTTCTGTTCAGCTCTACGCCAGCCAGCTTCAGGCCGTACATAAATTTGCTGTAGGAAAGGCCGTTCAGACGAGCGCCTGCGTTGATACGAGCGATCCAAAGCTGTCTGTACTGACGCTTCTTCTGCTTTCTTCCTGCGTATGCGCTTGTAAGTGCACGCATTACAGACTGCTTTGCTACTCTGTACTGTTTGGATCTGGCTCCTCTGTAACCCTTAGCCAGCTTTAATACTCTGTTATGTTTTTTCTTAGCGTTTAAACCGCCTTTGATTCTTGCCATGTCTTGTTTTCCTCCTTAGATAATCCATGTCTTTACACGTACAGCGGAGTGCTCCGCCTCAGACTGTCGCAGCCGTCAGACTTTCGGCCACAGTCTCCTGTTTCCTGATTTCTGCCTGCTGCTTACAGATACGGCAGGATCTTCTTCATGTTCTGAGCATTCGTAGCGTCTGTGATTGTAGACTGTCTCAGATTTCTCTTTCTCTTAGTGGATTTCTTTGTTAAGATATGGCTCTTATAAGCTTTATTTCTCTTTAATAATCCTGTTCCTGTCTTTTTAAAACGTTTTGCAGCTGCTCTGCTTGTTTTCATTTTTGGCATCTTAAAGTTCCTCCTTGTATTTAGAATATCTGAATAACGTTATGAACGCTTTTCCATCAAAAACAGGGTGAGGCTTCTGCCTTCCTGCTTGATTGGCTTATCAATCACAGCCACATCTTCCAGAGACTTTGCGAAATCTTCAAGGATATAACGGCTGGCCTGCATATGAGCCATCTCACGTCCCCTGAAGCGAAGGCTGATTTTTACCTTATTGCCCTTTGTAAGAAATTTACGTGCACTGCTGATTTTGGTATTCAGGTCATTTACATCAATATTTGGTGACAGCCGGATTTCCTTGATCTCTATCGTCTTCTGCTTTTTCTTCGCTTCTTTTTCTTTTCTTGCCAGCTCGTAACGATATTTTCCGTAGTCGATGATCTTGCACACCGGCGGCTTCGCGGTCGGGGCAATCTTTACAAGGTCAAGCTCTGCTTCTTTGGCAAGCTTCATTGCATCCCTTGCTGACATAATGCCAAGCTGCTCTCCGTTTTCACCGATTAAGCGGACTTCGCGGTCCCTGATCTGTTCGTTAATCATTAATTCGCTAATAGTTCTGCACCTCCACACATTGATATAAAACTCTGCTCCCTTCGGCCTCGCCGTGGAACAACCCTGAATAGAAACATTAAAAAAGTGGATAACGCACAGCCATCCACTTCAATCATCACATCTGACACATCAAAACTTCCTGCAAAACTGCCGGAATCAAACTCTGAATCCATACTGCCTTTTGGCAACTCAACCGCATCCCATCGAACGAAATCTCCGGTCCGCCATCCAGATAATAAACCCGATCTGTCATCTTTTATGAACCTCTGGTCACCATACTTCCTCGTGCCAGGGTGAGAGTGGATACTCTGCTTTCCTGTTTTACAACCTGATTTATTCTACTACATGGGATGCGGTTTGTCAATTACTTTTTTGAGGTATTTTTAGCGCTGAATTCCGGCTCAAGCTACGCTTTGATTCCTCTTGCAATCGAAGCATTTGTTACCTCAAGCGTTCCATCTGTCACAAAGAGACTTAAGGAATCACCCGGCTTTTCATATGCTCTCGTATTGAGTGCAACACCGTTCACATACAGCGTTGCGATATCATCATCGAAAATAATCTGAATATGGTACGTCTCTCCGACATTCAGATCAATTGGCCGCTCCAGTCCGATGTTCATACAGCCAAACCACGGCCAGTTCGGATTTTTCTCAAAGATATAACGATTTTCTTTTACATGAAACAGGAACTGATATGCCTGCGCTTTCTCCTCACTCTCAAGAATGCGCACACCAAACGAACGGGGATCGCCGGAAAACTTCACATCTGCCTCAAAGGAAAACAGATCGCCACACTCTCTCGCCACTACCTTTTCCTCTCTTGCATACGGGGAATCGATCGTAAAGTCTGCAATCTTTTCCCGCTCGTTAAATGCAGCCCATACGGTATCCGGAATCTTTACACCGAGTGTTCCGTCTTCTCTTTGATAGATTTCATGCGCCACGAAAGTACCTGCCCACTCAAAGTTCGCATGGTCATCGCTGTTTTCTTTCGTTGGCACCCAGCCAAACAGAATTCTCTGTCCGTTCAGGCAGAACGTTCTTCCTGCATAGTATGCACGTCCGTCAAACGCATCATCCGCCGGTGCAATCCACGGGCCATTGATACTCTTGCTCATACGATAAACCATCTTGCTACGGTCACTGTACTCTGTCACTACATGATACCACCAGTCGCCAATCTGGAACAGGTCTACCATTTCATGCATCGTGAAAAGTCCCGGTGCCCAGAAATCTCCCTCAAATTTCCAGTTTTTCAAATCTGTTGATGTAAACTTTACGGTACGGCCAGTCTGCTGTGTCTTTGGTCCGATCTTTCTCGCACCAAGGATCAGCATATAAACCTGCTCCTCTTCATTCCACAGTACAAACGGATCACGCCAGTCATCCGGATCATATCCCTCCTGTGGTGTAAACGTAAGTGCCTCCTGCGTTTTAGTCCAGTGATACAGATCATCTGAAACTGCATGCATCAATACCTGTGATGCCTTCCCCTGCGCCGGATAATCCCGGTTATAACCGGTATAGAAAATATGATACTGTCCCTCGGCCTCGAATACACTTCCTGCAAAAATAAACTGATCCTGCTCCTCATCCGTTCCCCTCGGAACTGCTACGCCGCAGTCCTTATAATGAACGAAATCAGAGGTTGTTGCCAGATCCCAGCCAAACGGTTCCCCAAATGGTCCCGGTTTTCTGGTATCTCTTTGATGATACAGGAAAAATTCATTTCCATGGCCAAACGGCATGCAATCACCAAACCACGTATTCGGAAACTGATAATATAATTTGTGCATAACTTTTCCTCCTTTGATCTCAGCCTTTTACAGCGCCTGCTGTCAGGCCGCTTAACATGTACTTGTTCGTAAAGAAATAGAAGATAAATGTCGGAAGCACCGTCACAACAATCGCTGCAAAAGTTGCTCCCCAATCCTTCGTACCCATAAATCCAACGAAGTCGTTCAATCCAAGTGTAACCGTTTTCATCGAAGTCGATCTTGTAAACGTATAGGCGTTGATGAAATCATTCCAGGTAAACACGCCCTGCATCGTCGCCACTGTCAGCAGTGAATTGGTCGACATCGGAAATACAACCTTGAAAAACGTACGGAACGGGCTGCAGCCATCGATGATTGCCGCTTCTATGATCTCATCTGGCAGAAACTTGCTGAATGAATAAAACAGCTGGATGGAATACGACAGAGAAAATGCAATCTGTGGTAAAATCACCGCCGCATACGTATTCAGAATATTCAGCTTTGAAAAAATCGTAAACAGCGGGATCAGCGCCACCTGAAACGGAAGCATCAGGCCAAGCAGGAAATAAGACAGCAGCTTTTTATTCCATTTAAACTGAATCTTACTGAGCGCAAATCCTGCCATAAAGCTGAACAGCAAAAGCGGAATCAATACACCCACAGTGATGATAATACTGTTCTTGAAATAATTCAGCATCGGACTGGTCGTAAATACTTTAATATAATTATCAATATTAAACGCACTCGGCAACGCCCAGGACGGCAGATGTCGGAAGTCGTCCTTTGTCTTCATGCTCGACATGATCACGTAAAAAATCGGATATACCATGAACACAAGAAGGATCCCCGCAACAATGACTCTCACGACGGCCGAAACCGCTCTTTTTCTGCTGGTACTCATCACTGCTCTCCTCCTTCCGTTACTCTTCGGAAAACGCCTCCCACGATCAGACAGATCACTACGATTGCCATTGCCACCGCGCTTCCATATCCATATTTCATGCTGCTGAACGCCTGCTTATACATATAAGTTGACATCAGCTCCGATGCATTTCCCGGTCCTCCCTTTGTCAGAAGGAAGGAAATATCATATGACCGCAAAGATCCATTTAATACCAGTACGCAGTTTGCGATAATAACCGGTTTGATGTACGGGATTTTTACATGCCAGTACTGCTGCGGTACATTTGCACCGTCTACGATCGCTGCCTCCGCCAGTTCCGACGGTACGCCGATCAATGCCGCATAAAAAATAACCATGTAAAGTCCCAGATACTTATAGCCTTCCACAAAGGCTGCGACATACAGAGAAATGGATGCATTTGACGTCCATTCCATATATAGCAAATCCGGATTAAAGAAGCCTATTACTGCATTAATAACACCGGTCGGCGTTACAGAAAACAGTTTTGAAAAAATCTGGCAGATCGCCACAGATGAGATAACAACCGGTACATAATACAGTGTCTGAAGTCCTGCCCGGAAATGTTTTACTCTCGTCAAAAAGATTGCAAATAAAAGTCCTCCGAATACTTCTATCGCCACGCAGATTACTGTGTAAATCAACGTATGTGCCACTGTCTGCCAGAAAATTTTATCTCCGGTCAGCAGCTGCTTATAATTTTTTATTCCGACAAATACCTTGTCTCCTACTCCGCTCCAGTCAAAAACACTATAATAGCCGGCCCATATGACGGACACTACCACAAATAACGTATAAATAACAAATGCAGGGAGCAGGAACATCAGGATTACTTTTTTCTTTCCAAAGGTTTTCTGCATGTTATCCCCTCTTTCTGAGCATCCCCGGGTACGCTTCCACATACCCGGGGATGTTTTTTATGACAGTAGAAAATTTCATTTTTATGTCATAAAAGCCTCCGGCAGAATGTGCCGCGCACATTCTTGTCCCATTCATATCAATCAGTTGCTGTTATTTACAATAAACTGATCCGCTGCCGCCTCAAACTCTTCCGGTGTCTCGCTGCCCTGTGCAAGCTTCTGCTGCTCATCAACCAGGTTGGTCAGTGTTGCGGAGTCAAGCTTGTCATCCCAGGAAACCCATGCATCGGTCGCCGTCTCAAACAGCGGCTGGAGATCATAGAACATCTGATCCACACCGTCCGGAATCTCTCCATTGAACGGTGAAAATACCTGTGCATCGTTGTAGCATGCATCGCTGTAATTCTCGCACATATACTGGAAGAATTCCTGCATGGTCTCATCATAGGTCTGTGCGTTAAATGCGGTTCCGAATCCACCGTGAATCGGTACATTCGTATCCATATTTTCTTCTCCGTCTACATCCGGTACTGCAAAGAAACCAAGCTCTCCGTTTGCATACATCTCGCTAGCCTCTTTGATCTGACCCGATCCGCTGTACCACATACAGCCTGTGCCTCCAAAGAACAGATCCGTTGCAGCTGTATAATCTGTGCTCAGGAAACCGCCCTGGAAATATCCTTCCGTTCCGAGTGTGTACAGAAGCTCTGCACCTTTTTTCGCAGCCACGTTTTCTGTAAACTTCTCTTTCTGATCCATATATCCTCTGATAAAGCCGTCTTTTGTCATTCTCCACGGGGCAAAGGACAGATATCTCATCAGCTGCCAGTTCTCAGATCCTGCAACGATAAGCGGAACCTCGCCGTTCTCTTTGAGCGTCTTGCACACGGTCAGGAACTCATCCCAGGTCTTCGGCGCTTCCAGTCCGTACTCCTCGAAAATATCCTTTCTGTATACGAAGAACTCACAGTTCAGGCTCTCCGGAAACAGGTATACATTTCCATCATCTGCATCCTTGAAGAAATCATAAACTGCCTGGTTCATTTCCTCCTTCATGCCAATCCGCTCAAGTTCATCGCCGATATTCACCATACCGTCAATGTCCTGTGCTGCACTGGAAAGCGCACCGTTTGCACAGCCGTAAATATCCGGAAGGGAATTGCTGTTGATATACAGCTGAAGCTTTGTCACATAATCTGCATCGCCGCTTACCAACTCGAACTCCGGCTCTTCCAGTCCGTGCTCTTCACTGAACTCGGTCAGAATCTTCTTCAGAATAATATACTTCGCTGATGTCTCACTTGCACGAAGAAGTGCCGTAATCTTCGTTCTCTCACTGCCGGATTCCGCTGCACTTACTCCCGTGCCCACCAGCAGTGTCGATGCTGCCATTGCACCTGTCAATACGAGTGCTATCAGTTTTCTTGCCTTCATTTCTTTTCCTCCTTTGATTGGTTTCACGTTTTTGATAATCCTATTTTACCTGAAATCTGACACTCTCCCTATCAGACATTTGAAAAAAAATCGGATTTTCGAATACAAAAAAGGAGAAAAATGCACATCACAAATTTTGTTCTGTTTGTTTTTCTCCTTTTTTCGGATCTTGTTTTAAATTTTTTTATAGTTATTCGGGGTTGTTCCATACTTTTTCTTAAACACCCGGATAAAGTAACTGAAATCACGATATCCCACCATTTCCGCAATTTCATATACCTTGTACTCTCCTTCCTGTATCAAACTTTTCGCTTTTGCCATCCGAATATCTGTCAGCGTTTCCAGAAAGCTTTTCCCAGTATGGTTCTTAAGAAGGCGGTTCACATACGTCTTGCTGATTCTAAACTGCTCAGCCAGGCTGTCAAGAGACAAATCGTTCGCATAATTTTCCCGAATATAGGCTTCTATTTCCTCACCTATTTTCTGATTTCTTGATACATGCAGATCCAGCTGCTGATTTCCACCATACAGAAGTGCTTTTCGAAGTGCCTGCAGCAGTGTCTTCCGATTGCGGCTGTTCATGATCTGCTCCATTGTTTCAAGGAAAACTGCATCATTTTCCACTCTTTGCTCTCCGGACAGTTCGCGCTTATCAACACTTAAATACCGCATGCACTGTGTCAGCAGTTCCATTGAATCATATCGAAGAATATCAATATCTTCGCATTTTTCAAAAATCCGGTTTGCGAAGCGTAGTGCCGTCTCCCCATTGCCTCTGGCAAGTTCCGAAAGAATCCTTCTCTTTTCTCCATCCGTCATACTGCGTATGTTGCGCTGCACACAGTTGATATCCCTGTATTTTGTCACATTTCCGGTATCATCCACGAAGCTGCTCTCCTCGCATGCTTCCATCGCTTCCCGATAAGCCAGGTTCAGCTCACAGGCGTTCTGACTTCTGTTACTGATTCCAAAAGAAAGATTTTTCTGAAGAATTTCCCTGATTTTCTTTCTGGCCGTTTCACACGCTGCCTCACAATGCGCCATACAGTCTTCCTCAGCAAAATATTCTGGATAGGAAATCACAAAGCAATATCCCATTGTATCTGTCACTGAAAAGACACGCAGCTCCTCTCTGTCAGTCCGAAATATTTCTTCGCATACATTGCAAATAATAAATTTAAGCAGGCTCTGATCCAGATTTTCTTCCGGTATTTCCACATCTCCCACAATTCTTGCATAGGCCACATAGGAACAGTCCAGCCGGATACGCAAATTCTTCAAATTTTCCAGCAGTTCTTCTTTCTCTTCATAAATTCCGAATAAGGCATCTGAAATTGCTTTGGATACGATCTGAGGACGTGCCTTGCGATACTGTTCTTTCAATAAATCATAATCCGTTTTCTGCTTCTGATGCTTTCGGATCCTGCCGCATATTTTCTCTACAACCGCCTCCAGTTCCTTAAAATCAATCGGCTTAAGCAGATACTCTGCGACTCCGATCCGAAGCGCCTGCTGTGCAAACTCAAAATCATCATATCCGGTCAGAAGGACGATCTCTGTTTCCGGAAATGCGCTCTTTACCTTTTCAGAGACTTCCAGCCCATCCATCTCCGGCATCTTAATATCACTCAGTAAAATATCCGGATGAAGCGTCTTCGCCAGTCTCAGTCCCTCCTCCCCGTCCTCCGCGCTTCCCACAACTTCACAGCCATAGGATTCCCACGGAAACGCGCACAGCCCTTCCCGGATAATAAATTCATCATCCAAAATCAGTACTTTCAGCTTCATACGTTTCTCCCTTCTGCCTGTTTTTGATTTTTCACCTCATGTGGAAGCCTCACCGTAAAGCAGGTTCCTTTCCCAACCTCAGATTCCACCATAAGCCCATATGGTTCTCCATACATATACTGCAGCCTCTGATGCACCGCATAAACACCAAGTCCGGTATGTGCCCTGCGCACATCCACCTCTTTTCCGTCGTTTCCGCTTCTGGTCAACAGGTGTTCCAGAATCTCCTTCGGGATACCGACTCCGTTGTCCTTTACTTTAAGAACAACATCCTTCCCCTCAATATGGCCTGAAATCACGAGCAGTACTTTTGCTTTACTCACCTCAACGCTATGTACAATCGCATTCTCCACCAATGGCTGGATCGTCAGTTTCGGAATCAGCTGTTCCATCACAGCTTCCTCTACATCAAACTCCACAGTAAAACGATTCTGAAATCTTTTTTTCTGAATATACAGATAGTCGTTTACATAATTCAGTTCCTTATGTACAGTAAAAATATTTTCCTTATTGCTGATGCTGATGCGGAGCAGATTTCCGATTGCCTGGACCATCTCGCAAATTTCATCTTCTCCTTTAATTCTTGCCATCCAGTTAACCGTATCCAGCGCATTATACAGGAAATGAGGATTGATCTGTGCCTGAAGTGCCTTGATCTCCATCTCCTTACTCAAAAGCCTGCTGTTTGATATCTCCTCGAGCAGCTGCTCCACCTGCCTGATTGTCTCATTGAAGACGTGATTCATTTCCCCGAACTCATCTTTTCGCGTCTCATCCAGACTCACGCTGAAATCTCCCGATGCAAATGCCCGCAGCGCCCGACTTGTGTTGTGCAGCGGGCGGACCAACACTCCTGAAAGCATCGCACATAATAAAAGACCTAACAAGAGTCCTACTCCCATTGCCGCTCCAATACCAAGCAAAAGCGGTGTAACTGAATTATTGATTTCTTTCCTCGAAATAATCCCGATTGTTTTCCACCCCGTCTTTGACACGGTGTGATAGAGTATTTCATATTCTTCTCCGTCTATCTGGCTAATAAAAGATCCATTTCCTGCCTGAAACAGTTCATCTGCATTTTCCAATAATTCGGATTCTTCTCCGCAAATAATTTTATTCTGATTATCAAGAAGCAAAATACTTCCCGAAAATGCAAAGTCTACATTCTTTTGAATATTTTCCAGAGAGGAAAGTCGAATTGCATTCCGCATCACTCCAAGTGATTCCATCGATAATAAATCTTTTATTTCCTTTACCAGCTGAATATCTCCGCTGTTTTTGATATCATTTATGCATACAATAGCCCCTCTTTTCGATTTTGCCAACGCTTTTAATTCTTCTTCATTATCAAGTTTAGGTTCCTGATACATCGTTGCGCAAAAATAATTTTTTCCGTTATCACCATATATTTCCAGATCCTTCATATAAACACTGTTATAAATCATCACCATCTGGCGTTTTAATTTTCTGGTTTTACTGTAGTAGCCTTCCTCTGAGTCCTCTGATTTTCCAAGCCTCAGTTCTTCCTGTACTGCCGTATTAAAAGCCAGAATATCCAGTTTATTATAGATCATGGTCATAAAAGTGTCATAATTTTCCGATATCTGCCGTACCGTTTCCTTTGCCTGCGTAACGGTTTTATCCAAAATAATATCCGATGCAATATTGTATACAATAACACCTGAAATTAGCGCTATTGAAAAACAGATCGCAAGGCAGAATAAAAAAAGTTTTGTAAAAATATGCATATCATTCAGGCGGTGTTTCAGAGTATTTATCATATGCACAACTCCTTTGATCCATATAATATTTAACAATCATTCATTTTTCACAAAATAAATGTGTGTTTTCGCAAGCCATCCTATACTGACTTTATTCTAACATTGAAAAACGAGATTTCACAGCTTTTTTTTGCCGCAAAATCCCGTTTCTTCTCGTAAAGCAGACATTCAGAACTTATTTTTACTTTTCTTCAAATGTGACACATTCCGTCTCATCGCAGCGACACGCCGCCGCTCCCGCGATATCGACCTTCTCTGCATGGCAGACGCAGTTCTGGTTGTGCATGCAGTTTGTCGCCTCGCAGCGGATATCAGATTGCGTGCAGGTGCAGCCACTCTTCATCGTATTTTTTGCGCTGTCGCCGCTTCTTCCCTGAAAACTCTCACAGCACGTATCCTGGCAGACCCGCGCATCCGCGCCGCCAACCTCAATATTTCCTCTGCTGCAATACATTGCGTCGTTGTATACACAACTCTGTGCGGAACAAACCAAACCCGGCATATTCGTACCTCCTTCATTTCCTCTCCCGATGATTCCGGGAGAATCTTCAGATTTGCCGAACCAGCCGCGAAGACTGGATCTGCTACAGGAGATAGTGTGCACAGGGAAAGTAGAATTTATTCACGCCATTTTTCTGACAGGCTCAAAAAGGAATGCTGTATCCATGCGTCTGTACTGTCGCAGGGAATCACCACAAGAATGCTTTCCTTCTCTTCTTGTAGATTGAGCCATCTCATTATCTTTTCATATTGATCGACATAAACACAAAAAAACTCACCCGCGCCTGAAATATTCTCTCTTCATTTCAGACCTCGGATGAGTTTTTTATCTGATAATGCGGACATTCTTAATCCGCCTTCATCACCTGCTCATGAACGCCTCCGCTTTTCAAAGCGTTCCTGAATATTTTGCCATTCTCTTTATTTTTCTTTTTTCTCTTCCTCTACGACAACGGTCTCACGCAGTGTTCTTGTGCGGACCTCTTCTTTGATGCTGTCAACAAAGGATTCAAGCTTGGTCTGACCCTCATCGCCTGCGAAACGGCTGCGGACGGATACAAGACCCTGCTCCTCTTCTTTTGCACCGACGATCAGCATGTACGGTACCTTCATCAGACGTGCGTCACGGATCTTGTAACCGATCTTCTCTGCACGGGAATCCACGCTGGAACGGATACCTTCCTCATTCAGCTTCGCATTTACCTGGTTTGCGTAATCCAGATATTTGTCGGAGATCGGAAGGACGCGTACCTGCTCCGGTGACAGCCAGGTTGGGAATGCGCCTGCGAAATGCTCGATCAGGATTCCGATGAAACGCTCGATGGAGCCGAATACAACACGGTGAATCATGATCGGACGATGCTTCTCGCCGTCTGCTCCGATGTACTCGCACTCAAAACGCTGTGGCAGCTGGAAGTCAAGCTGAATGGTTCCGCACTGCCAGGTACGTCCGATGGAATCCTCCAGATGGAAGTCGATCTTCGGGCCGTAGAATGCGCCGTCACCCTCGTTTACAACATAGTCGCGTCCAAGGTCATCAAGTGCTCCGCGCAGTGCGTCGGTTGCCATCTCCCAGTCCTCATCGCTTCCCATGGAATTCTCCGGACGGGTAGAAAGCTCTACGTGATATTTGAATCCAAACAGCTGATATACTTCGTCGATCAGTTTTGCAACACCTTTGATCTCGTCACGAATCTGCTCCGGCATCATAAAGATATGCGCATCGTCCTGTGTGAAGCAGCGCACTCTCATCAGTCCGTGCAGCTGACCGGATTTCTCGTGACGGTGTACAAGGCCAAGCTCGCCCATACGAAGCGGCAGGTCACGGTAGGAACGCGGCTCTGACTGATATACAAGGATTCCACCCGGACAGTTCATCGGCTTGATTGCGAAATCGGTATCATCGATGACAGTGGTGTACATGTTCTCTTTGTAGTGATCCCAGTGTCCGGAAGTCTCCCACAGGTGACGGCTCAGCATAATCGGAGTGGAAATCTCCACATATCCTGCCTTTCTGTGGATCTCTCTCCAGTAATCAAGCAGCGTATTCTTCAGAATCATTCCGTTTGGAAGGAAGAACGGGAATCCCGGTCCTTCATCACGCATCATAAACAGTCCCAACTGTTTGCCGAGTTTTCTGTGATCACGCTTCTTTGCCTCTTCGATTCTTGTGAGGTAAGCTTCCAGATCTGCTTTCTTTGTAAAGGAGGTACCATAGATTCTGGTAAGCATTTTGTTTTTCTCACTGCCTCTCCAGTAAGCACCTGCGAGGCTGGTCAGCTTGAATGCCTTGACCGGCTTTGTGCTCATAAGGTGCGGGCCTGCACACAGGTCAACAAACTCTCCCTGCTGATAAAAGCTGATTTCTGCGTCCTCCGGCAGATCCTCGATCAGCTCTACCTTGTACGGCTCGTTTTTCTCCTTGAAATATGCGATTGCATCCTCTCTTGACTTCGTGAAACGAGTGATTGCAAGATCCTCTTTTACAATCTTCTTCATCTCTTTTTCAATTTTCTCAAGATCATCTGCAGTCAGCGGTGTGTCGCTGTCCACATCGTAGTAAAATCCTTCTGCGATGGAAGGTCCGATTGCAAGCTTGATATTCGGATACAGACGCTTGATCGCCTGTGCCATAATATGGGATGTTGTATGATGAAATGCGCCTGCTCCTTTTTCATCGTCAAAGGTCAGGATATTTAAATTGCTGTCTTTCTCAACAACCGTGCGAAGGTCTACGACCTCACCGTCCAGCTCGCCTGCGGTTGCCACGCGTGCCAGTCCCTCGCTGATATCCTTTGCGATCTCATATACGGACATCGGCTGTGCGTATTCTTTTGTTGATCCATCCTTCAATGTGATAATCATGATTTATTCCTCCTCTTCTTCCTCATCGTAATATTCATCATCCGGCACTTCATAAAATTTCCCGCCAAAGGAATTGTCGCAAAACCAGCGAATACCCTTTTTCAGCGGCGAAGTCAGCCATCCGATCAGAATACCTGCAAGAAATACATCGGCTACCAGTAAAATTTTTTCGGACGGTGTCCAGCTGGCAAGTACAAACTCTTTCAGTTTTTCTTTCACGAAAAACACTCCTTTCTTTTTTGGAAAATCGCCCGGAACGCAATTGTCCATGAAATAAAATCCACAGAAACGGAATTCTCGCGTGAACAAAAACGCCCCTGCAGACCTTTACGGACTGCAGGGGCGGGTAATTCAGTTACTCGCGGTTCCACCCTGATTTCAGGTGCGATGATGCTTCCGTCTGCCGCAGATTCTGCTGCCTGAAAACTCAACGCTCACCACTTCATTTGACGATAACGGGATCACCGGACCGGATTGGGGTCACTCCGAGTTAGTTTTCAAATGGTTCCGCATAAGGACTTTCCAGCTGCCGCCCTCTCTCTGAATGCTTCCGCATTTTACTCTTCTCATCAGCGTATTTGCTTTCTGAAATCTTTTACCAGTATACCATTTTGAATGCGTTTGTCAACTATCAAAATAAGCGAAGTTTATGCCTGGGTTTCTGGTCATTTTATTCTGTAAAGCAAAAACGCTGTCCGCCTTTACTACGCACCTGATATCATTAAAGCAGTTATATTCCCAGACTCAGTCAGAAATCAGGGAATATATATGATATGTGGATTTCCATGATTATCAGCAATGATCTGTGTCTCGACATCATAGACCTCCCGGATCAGCTTCTCTGTGAGCACTCCGATGCATCCGCAATACAGACCTTTCTCCCCACCTCTTTTACATAGACGATCCGAAGCGGGCTGTGATACAATCTGCAGAGCAGTTCCTCCTGCATCAGTTCCTCTGTGCTGCCGCAGCAAAAGCTTCCATCCGGCGAGAGGACTCCGACTTTTCCATTCAGGATGATCGCGTGATCCGGCATATGCGTTGTCAGGATAATGGAATAACCTTTATCTGCCAAGCGGCGGATCATCTGGATCATATTCAGCTGGTTACCATAATCAAGATGATTGGTCGGTTCATCGAACAAAATCAGCTCCGGTTGCTGCACGATCGCCCTCGCAATCACAGCCTGCTGCCGCTCTCCACCGCTGATATTCGTATAAGGACGAAACGCAAGTTCTGACATTCCCATCTCTTCGAGCACCTGATCGGTCAGCGCATAATCCTCTTCCGACGGTTGCTGAAATGTGCCAAGATAAGGGGCACGGCCCATGACCACAAAATCACGGACGCTGTAAGCATACGCAGGTACATGATTCTGCGGCACATAGCCCATAATCTTCGCAACATCACGCACTTTATAAGAATCCAGAGGTTTTCCATTCAGTAAAATACGGCCGGAATCTGGACGATACAAATTTGCCAAGCAGTTCAAAAGCGTTGATTTCCCAGCTCCGTTCGGCCCAAGGATCGTGAGGATTTCTCCCTTCTCCAAAGAAAAAGAAACATCCTGAAATACCTTTTTCCCGCCCTCAAAAGAAAAAGAAAGTTTATCTGCTTCCAGTATCATGACAATTTCATCCTTTGCTTCGATAATACGTAGAAATAGAACGGGGCACCGATCAGCCCTGTAAGCACGCTGAGTGGAATCTCAACAGAAGTTGCAGCTCTTGCGACCGTATCAATCACAAGCATAAAAAGTCCGCCCAAGGCAAATGAGACCGGAAGTGAGCGACTGTTGTCCGGTCCTGCAAACATCCGACTTAAATGAGGAATGACGAGTCCTACCCAGCCGATCGTCCCGCACAGACAGACGGAACATGCTGTCAGCATTGTCGCACATACAATGATCACGCGCTTCAGTTTTTCTGTGTCAACGCCGAGCGTACGCGCTTCTGTCTCTCCAAGGGACAGAAGATTGATTTTCCATCGCAGCAACAGCAATACAACGGTTGCGATCACGATCATAGGCGCTACCGCCAGTACATCTGCGCGCATCACCTTTGTCATACTTCCAAGCTGCCAGTAGGTAATTGCAGCCAGCTGTGTTTCAGGATCCGCCACATACTTGATAATTCCCATAATAGAATTCATAATTCCACTCACGATGACCCCGGACAGAACAAGCGTTGTCATTGAATTATTTTTTAAGATACGCGGAAGAAGCGTCGTAAGAAAAACTGTGAGGATGCCCCATACAAAAGCAGAGACCTGAATGCTGAAATAATTAAGTCCCATCAGAATTGCAAGTGAGGCTCCAACGCATGCTCCGGAAGAAATTCCAAGCAGATCAGGCGAAACCAGCGGGTTTTTAAACACCCCCTGGTAAGCTGCGCCTGAAATGGCAAGTGCACCGCCGACAAGATAAGCACCTATAATCCGCGGAAGCCTGAGATTTAAAATTACGCTCGGCGCTTTCTGATTCCAGTCCGGTGTAAGAGGAATGATCTCATTTATAAGAACCCGTACCACTTCCCGCACACTGATCATATAGCGTCCGATGCAGATTGCCCCAATCGCTGCTGCCACCGATAAAAAAATCAGCAGCCATATCAGACGGTGATACTTCGCTTTCTCCTGTTTTGCCCTTGATTTGGAATTCTTCGAACCCGGTTCGTTCGATTTACATTCCATTGTCTGCATAACGCATGCATTCCTTTATCTGGTCGTCTGAAATATCATAGTTATAAAAATCTTTCAGATAGCTGCGGATATAATCCTCAGTCTCAGACATCGGGAAGGTGTCCGGATACAGAATGGATGCCATCCAGCGCTTATACAGGAACTTTTCCGCGGAAAAGCTCTGCGCCCAGCCCTGCATGCAGGCCGGTGCTCCGTAAACCTTTTTATTTACGACTGCAGATACGGTACTCCAGTCCTGTCCTGGAACTTTATTGTCATAAAAATCCTGCGGCTGATAATCCGTGAAGGAAAGAATCAGAACCTCCGGATCGTAATTCAGGATCTCTTCCATGCTGAACGCCGTTGAACTTGCCTCATCCTCACTGATATTTTCTGCTTTCAGATCTTTAATGATCTGTCCGTTGATGCTTCCGGCTGTCCATGCCTTCATATCATCAACCCATACTGCATTGTAGACACGCTGCGGTGTGATATCGCCAAGCTCCTCGATTTTTCCATCAATATAACTGTCCGTATCCTGCATATAGGAAATCAGCTGATCTGCACGGTCCTTGCAGTCAAGCAGTTCTCCCATTGACTGAATTACCGTGACCGGATCTCCGTAAAGTGCTTCGGAAGTAATTGCATAGGTCGGAATTCCAAGTGCCGCAAGCTGCTCATTCTGGTCATCGTACCAGCCGCCGCCTGTCATGGTAATGACAAGATCCGGATCTGCCGCTGCCAGTTCTTCCATGTTGTCCATCAGATCGGTACGCAAATCTGCCATATCCGGATAAACCAGATGACCAAGATAGTCTTCCCAGTCTCCCTTTGAACTCTCTGTCAGGCAAAGCATATCATCTCCGCCGCCCTCCAGCAGCCAGGTCAGAGAACAGATCGCATCCGGAAGCACTGCAATTCGCTGCGGATGAACCGGAACCTCCAGCTCATTTCCTTCCAAATCAGTCACCGTATGCATTGCGACGTCCCCAGTTTCTGTTCCAGCTTCTGTCGTGGCCTCCGTTGCCGCTTCTGTTGCTGCTTCCGTCGACTCCTCTGCCAGTGCAAAAATGCTGCCAGTCGGAATCATTCCGGCACTCATTACAGCAGCCATCGCAAATGCTGCCATCTGTCTCATTTTCTTTGGTCTCATCGTTCTCTCCTTTTCTCAGGGTAAAAAAAAATGTGCCCAGAGGCACATAAAACAGGTCGAAAGACGCTTTGCCTTTTCAGCCTTAACAGATCTGCATCCCCTGGTAACAGATCCGCTGATAAAAGCAGGCAGGTATTCTGGCTTACGGATCAGACAAGAAAACTCCCTTCTCACAAAATGCAATGGTTTTGAATTTTCTCTACCGTTTACAGCGACCGGATCGCCCAGGATTTACACCTGGTTCCCTTTTCACTTTTCGAAAAAAGCACCTGCTTTTTTAAATTTTTGTAGATACAGATATATTTTATAAAAAAAGAAGACTTTGTCAACTACCGACGAATAGATATCTTTATATCGGTTAGAAAGTATAGTCGATTGGCTCGTTGCCTGTAAAAATAACACTTTTCACCACAGCAGTTCCTGCTCTCTCACAAACACATCAAACCGAGGCAGCGAAAACGCAATTTTTCCATACTCTCTCGTACCAATGACGCCCTTTCGCTTTAATCGGTCACGATATACGGAAAACAGGCTGGATGTCATTTCGAGTTTCTCCCGCAGACTTTTTACGGGTGCCGTTCCGCCCTCTTTTGCAAGTGTGATCAGGACACTCTGATCCGTTTCTGAGAGTTCATACCAGATTTTGTTGTATACATATTCATCCAGATACTGATCGTACTCCGGCAAAATCTCTTCCAGTGATTTTTTCTCTTGTTCCTGCCAGTACAGATAACCAAGCACCTGAAAAGCAAACGGATATCCTTTTGTCAACAGACTCATTTCGGTTGCTTTTTCAAAATCAAGCAAAAAAATTTCCGCATACTGCTTTCGGATAGCGGTAAGATTCAATGGTTCCAGCATGATTTTAGGCGCACGGTACAAAAATGTAAGTTCCTTATGATTCTCCAGTTCATAAATATTTTCATACAATCCGGTCATCAAAAGATAGATCGGCGCTTCCTGGCGCAGAAATATCTGAAATGAGCTTGCAAAAATGCGAATGTGCTCAGAGTTTGTCACCTCATCGATCGTAATAAGCAGTTTTTTGCCCATTTTTTTGATCTCACTTAACATAATTTCAAGTACATTTTCAATATCTGTCACAGGTGCTGCATTTTCAATCGAAACGCCAAGGCCAAAGGCTGAAAAATCCAGCTTTGCATGCAAAAATTTTGCATACAGTTCCGGAATACTGTAAATTTTAGCTGCAAGACTTTGCAGAAGATCCCGCATCGGATTCAGCTCAATCACAAGCCAGTCTGGTTTTTGACGCATTTTCATTGCTATATTTGTCAGCATCACCGTCTTTCCCGCCCCTCGTACACCGGTAATCATAAAAAACTGGTTCGTCGGATTTTTTTCCTGAAATGCTGTCAGAATCTGATTGGTCTGCGCGAGACGTGAGATGTACTGGACCGGTTTTTTGCCAAACGATAAAGTAAACGGATTCCCCATTGTGTCTTCTCCTCTCGTTTTCTGTCTAACCTTATATAAGTCTTTATAACTTTTTCAGCTTATATAATTATATATAATTTTATATAACTTTTCTATATTATATAATCTTATATAACTTTTTGCAACAGACAATCTCCACAAAATGAAAAGCAGGAAATACCACTGCTTCATTCAGCCGTATCTCCTGCTTCATTCTCGAACAAAATTGTTTCTCTGTTTCTGATCATCAGTCTTCTGCATGTTTCCCCTGCAGCTTCTCCAGATCATTCATCCATACATTCCGGCTGGCATCGCTTGGCATACGCAGATCACCACGCGGGGAGACCGCCACGCTTCCGACCTTCGGGCCATCCGGCAGACAGGAACGCTTGAACTGCTGTGCAAAGAAGCGGCGGTAGAACGTGGTCAGCCATTTCAGGATTATCTCCGGATCGTAGACGCCTCCGAAAGCATAGCAGGCCACACGATAAATTTTGGATGGCGCATAGCCGAAGCGCATTACGTAATACAGGAAGAAATCATGAAGTTCATACGGTCCGACAAGATCTTCTGTCTTCTGGGAAATCTTTCCGTTCTCCGGCGGAAGAAGCTCCGGGCTGACCGGTGTATCGAGCACATCATACAGGATCGTGCTGATTTTTTCATCGCCGCACGTATCCGCATAATAACGCACCAGATGGCGCACCAGCGTCTTCGGCACGGAACAGTTCACACCGTACATCGACATATGGTCGCCGTTGTAAGTTGCCCAGCCAAGCGCCAGCTCCGACATATCACCGGTTCCGATCAGAAGGCCGCCCTTTTTGTTTGCCAGATCCATCAGGATCTGTGTGCGCTCACGTGCCTGGCTGTTTTCATACGTCACATCATGAATGCTGCTGTCGTGTCCGATATCTTTAAAATGCTGATTAACCGCCGGACGGATATCGACCTCCAGAAGCTCTGCTCCAAGTCCTCTTGTGAGTTCACAGGCATTCTGATACGTGCGGTCAGTTGTGCCAAAACCTGGCATCGTCACTGCCGTAATTGCACTTCGCTCCATGCCCAGAAGATCGCATGTTTTTGTCATGACAAGCAAAGCCAGGGTAGAATCAAGGCCACCTGATATTCCGACCACGACGTGTTTGCTTCCGGTGTGCTCCATACGCTTTTTCAGTCCCATGGCCTGCATCATCAAAATCTCCTCGCAGCGTTTCTCACGGTCTGCTTTTCCAGACGGAACGAACGGTGCCGGATCAAATACGCGTGTCAGTTTCGTCTGACATGGGGTAAGGTGGAATGCGATTTTTTCGTATCCGTCTGTTTTGGATTCAAAGGTCGTCATGCGGCGGCGCTCCGCAATCAGGCGGTGAATGTCCAGTTCGGAATAGATTGCCTCATGGCCAAAACGTCTTGATTCCTCCAGCACACGGCCATTTTCTGCGATAATATTATGGCCGCCGAAGATCAGATCCTGCGTTGACTCTCCCTCTCCGGCGCTCGTATAAATGTAGCCGCACAAAAGTCTCGCGGACTGGGAAGATACCAGCATCCGGCGGTACTCGCCCTTTCCGGTCGCCTCATCGCTCGCAGAAAGGTTAACGATCACTGTCGCACCTGCAAGCGCATGGTTTACACTTGGTGGATTCGGTGTCCAGAGATCCTCACACAGCTCGGCCGCTACGGTAAGTCCCTCCATTTCCTTACAGCAGAACAGCAAATTCATGCCAAACGGTACCGGAACACCGTTCACCTCAGCCCAGTCCGCCTCCGGCGATCCTGCCGTAAAGTGGCGCTGCTCATAAAATTCATTGTAGTTTGGCAGATAGCGCTTCGGTACCAGTCCGAGCAGGCGGCCGTTGCAGATCGCTGCCGCAACGTTATAGAGCTTGCCGTCCTTTTCCCAGGGAAGTCCCACAAAGATCAATGCGTCCTTTTCCCTGGAATGCATCATGATATGGTACAGCTCATGCTTTGCCTCCTTAAGAAGCGCCTCCTGCCAGAAGAGGTCGGCACACGTGTAACCGGTGATACAAAGCTCCGGAAATACCATGAGCTTCGCTCCTTCTTTCCACGCCTCATCGATCATCAAACAGATCTTTGCCGCATTGTAATCACAGTCTGCCACACGGATCTTCGGTGTGAGCGCCGCCACTTTTATAAATCCATCCTTCATTGTTTTTCCTTTCTGCAGAGGTTATCCGCCGCTTTCGCCTGCTGTTATTCTCTTCGCATTCTTTTTCTTCCGGATATGTCCATGCACAGCTGCCTTTTATCTGCTGCTTCTTGCCAGAAGTCCCTTCAGCTCGTCCACCGTGACCTGGTATTTTTTATCACAGAACTGACAGCCGACCTCGATCGGCTCACCGTCATTAATCATCTCCTGCAGATCCTTTTTTCCGATGCTGATCAGTGCCTTCTCGATCCGCTCACGCGAACAGTTGCAGTGGTATTGGGTCGGAAGCGTATCATTGATCTCCAGTCCGAATTCACCGAGCAGCTCTTCGAGGATCTGCTCCGGTGTCATGCCGCCATCAAGCATCGTCGTAACGCTTTTCACCTCAGAAAGCTTCGCCTCCAGGCGGTCGATCACCTCATCCGAAGTAAACGGCATCAGCTGAATGATGAATCCGCCCGCCTGACGCACCGTATTCCCTTTATCCATGAGGACACCGACACCAACAGAGGACGGCACCTGCTCCGATGTTGCAAAATAATAGGTGAGATCATCTCCGATCTCTCCGGTCTGCAGTTCGCACTGTCCGACATACGGTTCTTTCAGTCCCATATCCCGGATCACATTCAGAATACCGGCGCCGACTGCGCCGCCGACATCCAGCTTTCCCTTCTCATTTGCATGAATGAGCACCTCTGGATTGTTGACGTATCCTTTTACGTTTGCCGCAGAATCCGCCGTCACGGTAATGCCGCCAAGCGGTCCGTTTCCCTTGACCTGCAGTGTCAGGAGATCCTTCTCTCCCTTCATCATCGCGCCCATCATTGCGCCTGCCGTCAGCAACCGACCAAGCGCTGCCGTCGCCACCGGGCTGGTGTTGTGGTACTGTCTTGCCAGCTCCACGGTCTCTTTTGTCGTTGCCGCAAAGGCACGGATCTGAGAATCCGCTGCGGTAGCTCTTACGATATAATCCATTTTTGTCCTCCTGTTATTTTCGCAGCAGGTAAAGCGGATATTCGCAATCCACTTTCAATTCTGCATCTTATCCCACGTTGTAATTCTTTTTGATCCCGATAAAGCAGATATTCGCAATCCGCTTCGCTGCCTGTAAGCTCATAAACTCATAAACTCATAAATTCATAAGCTCATGAGGGATTCTCTCAAGAGTCTCCGCCTTATGATACTGCCTACGCTCACAGTATGTGCATCATCCCAAGCAAAATCCCCGCAAGCACACCGCTCACATAAAGCACTCCTGTCAAGATCAGACTCTCCCTCCGGTTCTGATTTTCGCGGAACAGTACGAGAAGCCCCGTTCCGGCTCCGCATAAAAGTCCGGCAAAGAGTGCGCCGCTGCCGAGAAATCCACTTATATAAAGCTGCGTGATCAGTACCGATGCTGCGCAGTTCGGAATCATGCCGACAAGCGCCGCCGCTGCCTCCTCAAGTCCCGGCACTGCCAGAAATGACTGCGCCACGCCGCGCTCCTGCAGATATTCCATTCCAAATCCAAGCACTACAGAAATCACGAACAGAAAGACCGTGATCTGTGCCGTGTGATTCAATGCAGAGCGGAAAATTCCCTGCTCTGAACAGTGGCAGTGCTCATGCTCGCACATTTCCTGGGTCTCCGGAATCTCCCGTTTCATGCCAAGGAGGTGCTCTGCCACAAGATCAACCAGCACTCCGACCACGATACCAGTCGCAGCTTTTGCCGCCAGCACCTTTACGATCATCATTGCCGGAAGTCCCTCCGAAAGCATGATCGGCAGCATTTCATCGGAAGTCGATAGAAATACGGCAATCAGCGTACCAGGCGTTACGATACCGCCTGCAAACAAGCCGGCCGCCGCCGCGGAAAACCCGCACTGTGGAATGATGCCAATCAGTCCGCCAAGCACCGGGCCTGCCTTTCCGGCCCGGTAAATCCAGTTCTTTGTCTTTTGGCTCATCCTGTGCTCCGTGTATTCCACGGCAAGATAAGATAAAAACAAAAACGGCAGAATTTTTACGCAGTCAAGGGCTGCGTCCCATAAGATCTCTGTCATTTTCGTCACTTTCTCCTTAATTTATGGTATACGGCTGCGACTCGATCGCCCGGCTCATCAGTTCCGTGCGCTCCTGCGCCGTCATTTTTGCCAGCACCGCATTGATCTGGTTTTTCAGCTTCGTATCACCTTTTTTAACAGAAATGGCAACGTTCACTTCCTCATCTGCCATCTCAAAATCGTCGTCCGTGCCGGAAAAATCAAGGATCTTCAGTCCCTGGTATTCCTCACACGCTGCGAGCGCCGTCGGCTCATCCGTCACGACAATGTCATACTCCTCTTTGTCAAGGCCATCAAACATCTCCTTTACGTCTTCTGTGGCCTCCTTGATCTTTGCATCCGCAATCTGCTGCAGACACTCGTCATACCAGACCGTATTCTCCTGTGAGGAGCACGAAGCCCCCGTCAGATCAGATAACGTCTGCGCATCCGCGTAATCGCCGCCTTCCCTTGTCACCGCCACGATCGAAGCCCGGTAATACGGCTGTGTGAAATCTACATAGGAAAGCCGATCATCGGTCACGGACTGCCCCGCGATCGCACAGTCCACCGTATCCGACACGACAGCAGGTACCAGCGCATCCCAGTTGAACTTCAGAATTTCCAGCTGCCAGCCGTACGTCTCACAGATTTTCTGTGCTACCAGCACGTCATAACCAAATGCGTAGCTGTCCTCATAATGAATTGGAACCGCTCCATTCTCAGCGGTATTCTGCTCCCAGTTGTACGGTGCAAAATCGCACTCCATCGCTACAGTCAGAATCTGAGAAGCCGGAGGCTTTCCAGCCGGTGTCCACTCTTCCGTCTCATCGGACGTACCGGATGCGGTGGTCTTATTTCCGGTTTCTTTTTGTATCAGCAGCTGCTCTGTCTCCGGTTCTTTTTCTCCCAAAAGAACAGTTTCAGACAAAACACCTTTTTGATTGTCTGCTTCCTGTGCTGCTGCGCCGCATGAAAAAAACAGACACATGGCTGCGCACGTAATTGCAGAAATACGATTCATCTTGCTCCTCCTTTTTCATTTTGCGAATATCTTTCATAAAGCAAATATTCGCAATTCGCTTCGTGACTTGTCACCAGAAGCTTTCAGATCTCCCTGAAATAAGCATCCAATCTGCACTTATTGCTCCGCACACTTGAAACTCCGTGAATGCTTATCTCCGTTCTATCGCAATGAACCGGATTGTCAGCATCCTCATCAATCACCACAGTCCCGCAAACACCGACGCTCCCAGTACGGTCAGAAGTCCTGCCACCGCGATGGAAAGGCTGCTCATCGCACCCTCGATCTCTCCAAGTTCCATTGCCTTGGCCGTTCCGATCGCATGGGATGCACTTCCCAGCGCCACACCTTTTGCGATCGGCTCATCAATGCGGAAAATGCGGAATACATGCTCACCGATCACATTTCCGAGAATACCGGTCACGATAATGACCGCAACCGTGATCGTGACGATACCGCCAAGTTCCTCGGAAACACCCATTCCGATCGCCGTAGTGATCGACTTCGGAAGCAGGGTCACATACTCCTCATGGCTGAATCCGAAGACAGCCGCAAGCGCCAGAATCGAAATCAGGCTTGTGAGCACGCCGGAGATCAGACCCGCCATGATCGCCTTTACATTGTTTTTCAGAAGCTCCAGCTGCTCATACAGAGGCACCGCCAGACACACCGTCGCCGGTGTCAGCAGATAGCTTAACAGGTCTGCTCCGTTTGCATAGCTCTGATAATCGATATGAAAAACAGCCAGAATCACGATCACCACTGCGATGGAGATCAGAAGCGGATTAAAAATGGCCAGTTTAAATTTCTTTTTCAGAAGCATTCCCAGCTCATAAGCAAGGATGCTCACCATCACTCCGAAAAATACGGAATTTGTAATCATTTCTTTCATTTTTTGTCGCCGCCTTTCTCATGTCTGATCACAAACTGCGTAACACGGCCGGAAATGGCCATGACAAGTACCGTCGAAACGGCAGTCACGATGATCAGCTTCCAGAAAATAGGACTGATCTTGTCCCAGGATTCCGTCAGCCCTACGGCAGCCGGAATAAACATCAGCGGCATTACTTCCACCAGAAATTTTGCCGTATCTTTTACCGAATCCAGCGGAATAATATGCAGCACGAGTCCCAGAAGCATCAGGACCAGCCCGTAAATGCTTGCCGGAACCGGCAGCGGAAGCAGTGCCCGAAGCACCTCGCCTGCAAATGAGAAGGTGATGATAATGGCAAATTGTTTTATGTACTTCATAAATCTCCTCCAAAGTCCGTTCTTTTCTGTCAGTTTTTCTCCCGTCAGGTCAGGATGAATACACCTATTAGAACCTGTTTCGTTCAGCGAAAACGATTCCCAGAATTTCGTTTTCTGCGGCATATCCCTGCATTCTTCCGGATATGATGTCATTCGGACTTTATAACACAGGCGCAAAGCAGGCATTCCCCGTTTCGCGCCTTTTTTGTTTCTTTTTTTCTGATAATTTTCCTGTTGTTTAACCGAGTCAGGCAAGCAGCGAAGCGGATTGTGAATATCCGCTTTGACGGAAAATGAGAAGCCTTGTATTTCTTTTCACAGTCGCATCAGTGCTGCGCTCTCCCCTCCCGTCTTACATTCTCTCCGGTGCGGAAAATCCGAGCAGATCGATGCTCGTCTCAAGAACTTCGCGTGTCAGATCAAGCAGCTCGATGTAGCTTCTCTGACGGTCTGCATTTTCCTCTGCGAGGATCTTTGTCTCGTGATAGAAATGATTGAAATCATTTGCCAGCTCATAGATAAACGCGCAGATCTTGTGCGGTGCAAGCTCCTCATACGCCTGATCTACCGTGCTGCTGAAGTTTGTCAGCGCCAGCATCAGCTCTTTTTCACTCGCTCCGGCCGGTGCCAGCAGATGTCCTTTCTTCACGGTGCCGCCGTTTGCACGGTACTTGTTCAGAATCGACTTGATCCGGACAATGGTGTACAGAATATACGGACCGGTGTTGCCCTCAAAGGAAGTAAATTTGTCCAGATCGAACACGTAATCCTTCGACGCCTGGTTGGAAAGATCGCCGTATTTGATTGCGGAAAGGCCGACCAGCTTTGCAGTCTCGCGTGCCTCTGCCTCGTCCACCTCATGATTCTCGGTGATCTTGCGGAACATTTCCTCATTGATATCCGCGATCAGATGCTCCAGACGCATGACACCGCCCTCTCTTGTCTTAAACGGCTTTCCGTCTTTTCCGTTCATCGTACCAAAACCAAGGAATTTCAGGCCGGTCTCTTCTTTTACAAGGCCGGTCTTGCGTGCGCAGCGGAACACCTGGATGAAATGCATCTCCTGACGCTTGTCCACCACATAGATGATTTCGTCCGGATCAAACAGCTTGCGGCGCTCGATGATGGTCGCAAGGTCGGTCGTCGTATAAAGCGCAGCTCCGTCGGATTTCAGAATGATGCACGGCGGCACTTCCTTCGTGTCCGTATCCTCTGCGATATCCACGATCAGTGCGCCCTGATCCATGTACGCATAGCCTTCTTCTTTCATTTTTTCTACCATCTCCGGTATATACGGCTGCGCGTCAGACTCTTTTTTCCAGAGATCAAACTCTACGTTCAGATTTCCGTAGTTCTTCTTCAGGTCCGCGATCGAAACATTTAAAATATGCTGCCACAGCGCACGGTAGCCGCGGACACCGCTCTGCAGTTTTGCCGTCGCATCCAGGGCAGCCTTACGGAATTCCTCATCCACCTTTGATTTTCCGCTTGCCGTCGGATAAATTTCCTCCAGTTCAGAGATCGTAAACGGAGCCTCCGCCGGATACTCTCCCTCATACGTATCATCAAAGTAAACGAGATCCGGCTGGCGCTCCTTTACTTCCGTGATGATCAGTCCCATCTGAAGGCCCCAGTCACCAAGATGGACATCACCGATCACCTTATGTCCGACAAAACGGCCGATCCGCTTGATGCTCTCGCCGATGATCGCAGAACGTAGATGCCCGACGTGCAGCGGTTTTGCCACATTTGCTCCACCGTAATCGATCACGATTGTTTTCGGCTCGGTTGTCTTTTCTACAGACAGGTTTTCATCTGCCTGCATTTCCTTTAAATAGCCTGCGAGATAATCACCGGAGATCCTGATATTGATAAATCCAGGATTTACCGCTGCCACCTCCGCAAAGAGCGGGCTTTCCTGCAGCTTTGCAACTACATCATTTGCGATCATAACCGGCGCTTTTTTGTATTTTTTTGCACCGGCCATCGCTCCGTTGCACTGAAACTCGCACAGATCCGGTCGGTTGGAAATGCCGACCTTTCCATAAGAAGCGTCATACCCGCAGGATTCAAACGCATTCATCACTTCCTGACTGATCAGGTCCAGAACTTTTTTCATGTTTGTTATCCACCTTTTTCTCTCTTATGTACCCTCGGAATCTTGTTTGTAAAAAACTCCGGAATACATCTTATCATTACTTTGTCACTTTTTTATACGGCACACGTTTCTGCAGCGATCCCGGGCCGGTCCTTTCATCTGGCGCAGGTGACCTGACGGACATCGTCCCTGCGTTCACTGCTTTTATGAACACAGTCATCTCACTTATCTGCGATTCTGTGCTGCTGCCAGCCGTCTTCTATTATATATGTACCGTCGGCAGCCCCACGCGTGTCAATACTGTAGTATAACACACACCTCTTGAGGGCTGTCAATAGCAGAAGAAACAAAATCGGCGGGCTGCAGCGGATTTCTTTGTACAACTGTGTGAGAATCGGAACCCGGCTCACTGAATAAAATCCAGTCTTACAAGAAGCCACGCAGCCACCATTGTAAGCGGCAGCACACACAGATCCACCGCTGCATAGTATCCGGTCACACATGAGATATCCTGAAATCCAACCGCCGCAAGAAGTGAAACACAGATACCGACCGCAAACGGAAGATACCGGCGGTTATCGTTTTTTTCTTCTCTCTCGCCAAACAGCCAGAGCCAGATGGCGGTGCTGATGCGTTTCATCACACAAAGCAATGCCACGGAAAGTATAAGAAAAAACATTACCAGAAGCAGAATTCCTGTCACATGCACAATCGCAGACATGGAAATTGCAAACGTAATCCCCTTCAGCCGCCTCACCCCAACCTCCCACGCCAGGCGCCAGAACACCGCTGTACTGGTTATCCCATACAAAAATACCAGGCTGTACAAAATTACATGCCACGGATGCTGATGGAGGCTTTTCACGGACAGATCCGGAAATGTGCCTCGCAAATTCTTCTTTTTTGAACTTATTTTCTCCGAGATGAATGCTTTTTCCGTTTCGCTGAACACTGATTTTTTCATAGTCTGCTTCTCCTGTCGTTTTCCGTTTTCTGTGGCCGCTGTGGTTTGTCACATTCTTTTTCTACTTCTTATTACTATATCTTTTTTCTCCTCCATTATGCATTCATTCTGGCTTTTCCTTCTATCAAACAAAGCGGATATTCGCAATCCGTTTTTGCTGCTTACAGCCTTATTATAATTCCCATCCTAATGATTCGCATTACCAGATATTACCTTTTCTTTTCGGAAAATTGACACCACAAAAAAAGGATACCCCTTTCGGAATATCCTTTCACCTTCTGCCGCTTTGCTTTTTCCTGCCGCTTTACTTTTTCCTGTCGCTTTGCTTTTTCCTCCCGCTCACTTATGCTGCAGCTGCTGGATAATGTAATCTCTCTGCCGCTCGATGTGGCTGTTTGTCACGCGCAGCGCACGGTCTGCATCCCGTTCGGTCAGTCCCTGCACGATCTCCTCATGCTCTTTGACGAGCAGGCTGTGTGACTGCCGGTCCTTGAGATATTCCATGCGGTAGCGGTACATCTGCTCACGCAGATTATTGAGGATCTGAACGAGACGCCGGTTTCCGGTCGCCTCATAGATCGCATCGTGAAATGCCATATCCGCCTGCGCACAGGCCGCCACATCGTCCCCGTACAGCGTCTTGCAGAATTCAGCAGAGCGCCGCTTAATTTCCTCCAGCTGCTCCTGCGTGATGCGCTTGCACGCGATCTTCACCGCCAGCTCTTCAAGCGCCATCCGCACCTCCAGCACATCCTCCAGATCCTGCACAGTGATTTCCGCTACGATCGCACCCTTGCGCGGAATCATCAGCACCAGTCCCTCCAGTTCCAGCTTCCGGATCGCTTCGCGTACCGGCGTCCGGCTCACACCAAGCTTCTGTGCCAGATGAATTTCCATCAGCCGCTCACCCGGCTTCAGTTCTCCTCTCAAGATCGCCTGGCGCAGTGTCTGAAACACCACATCGCGCAGCGGCAGATATTCGTTCATCTCCAGTTCAAAACCACTCACTCTAATTTCCTCCGCATGTGTATTATACCCGCTTAAAACAGCAGTCACAGGCAGAAGCTGCCATTGGCAGCGGATCACCTGCGCGGCAAGTGGGCCTGCGGCCTGCGTTTTAAACGTCCGCATTATAGTTTTTTTATCTACTCCTGCTCTCTCCTGTTATGGAAAAACTTTGTCAGATATACTTCCCGCGCGATGCTTCCGTTTCTTAAGCGCACATACGCCTGCTTCGCCTTTTCCCGGTCATCAAACAGTCCAAACACCGTCGGGCCGCTTCCGCTCATCATCGCGTTCACCGCGCCGCAGTTCTTCATACAGTCCTTGATCTCCTCGATCACCGGATACGCCGGGATCGTGACCGTTTCAAGCACATTTCCCATCTTCTCTGCCATCGCATAAAAATCACCGTCACGGATCGCCTCCACCTGGCCGTCGATATCCGGGTGGTACGAAAGTTCGTTCGCCTTCAGGTTTCCGTAAACAAACGCAGTCGACACGTGGATCTTCGGCTTAGCGATCACTACAGAGCAGTCCGGCGCTTTCGAAAGCGGTGTCAGCACATCACCGATCCCTTCTGCAAGCGCTGTGCCGCGCAGCAGGCAGTACGGAATGTCCGCCCCAAGCTTCACGCCGCGCTCCTGCAGTTCTTCCAGGGTAAGACCGAGATGAAACAGCCGGTTCACCCCGATCAGAACTGCTGCCGCATCCGAGCTGCCGCCCGCAAGTCCCGCCGCCACCGGGATATATTTCTGCAGATCGATCGCCACGCCCTGCGTGATGCCAAACTCTTTCATCAAAAGATCCGCCGCCTTATAAACAAGATTTTCCGGACCGGCCGGAAGATAGCCAAGGTTCACACTCAGGCGGATGCCCGGTTTTTGCGTCTGCCGGATCCGAATCTGATCATACAGATAAATGCTCTGCATGATCATTCTTAAATCATGATATCCATCCTCTCTCTTTCTGAGCACATCCAGTCCGAGATTAATTTTTGCCATTGCTTTCAGCTTCAGTTCTTTCATGTTGGTACTCCTATATTGTATTTCGATGCACTTTGTATACAATTTACTCTATTTTACTCTGATTTCATGCTTCTGTCAATGAACAGCCACTGATATTTTTCATCAAAATCAGCCGGTCTCCCTTTTTAATTTCCCCGCTCTCCAGCTGGTTCATTTTCACGATCTGCTCCGGTGTCAGGAAGTAGCTGCGTGCGATTTTCCAGAGGGTATCGCCTTCCTGCACAATGTATCCGGTAATGCCCGGCACTGCAGCCAGCTCCTGCGGATCGTAATCCTCCTCCTCAACCTCACAGATACATGTCTGCCTCTGCGGCCGGATCACCAGCAGGTCGAGATTTGCCGTAAATTTCACCTCGATCTCCTCACTGTCTGCCATCGTTGCCGAAAGCTGGTCGATCGCAGTCCGAAGCGTAAAACGACAGCCCGCATCGATGCCCGGTACTTCCGCAAAATGCGTAAACGGAAGCACGCCGTCCAGCACCGCAAATGGCATGGAATCCTCAGCCGAAATGTACAGAATCGACACCGGCACAGCCCCCTCGATTCGGATTCCGTCTTTTTCAATCTCTGTTTTGTCGATCTTTACACTGCCGCCCGCGTGACAGATCTGCAGGATCCTCGGCTTTGTGCCCTGAATACGGATTTTGCCGGAGGCTTTGCACCTCGATGCATTTTTCATCAGAAGACTTTCATACTCCTCCTCCGATACAGCCGGGATCAGCTTCTTCTGCGGCGAGTAAAGGTCCTCCAGAATCTCTGCCTCCTCGTTTCGGTAAAGACGGATCTCCAGCTCGATCACCCCCTCCATGTGAAGAAGTCGCAGTTCTCCGTCCGTGTCCTCCCGCGCCTGCAGTTCAACCTGCGCAAGCGACATATCAATATCCTGAATCATTTCCTCGCTGCAGCCGCCGCACTCCAGCTCCCCCTCAAACGGAAGTACCTGCTCGCTCCACTGCATACTTCCCGTCTCATCGTCCCCACGATACAAAACGAACATAAATAATTTTCCCTGCACTGAAAGCTTCTCCTGGCGCTGTACCGCCCGGCAGCTGCGCAGCTGGATATTTTCCCACAAGATTTCCCGAATATTCGGCTTGCCGGAAGGAATCCCCGCCTCTTCTTTCAGACGCAGGATATCCTTTTTCTGCACTTCAATCTGCATCATCTCCAGCTTTCTGCGCTGCTTTATCACCAGCACATCGCTTCGGATATCCGCTGCCGCGGACATATCATAAATTTCCTCCACGGAAGCCTCAAACCCCAGTAGCGCACGCACTGACAGCTTTCTGGAATTGATCAGCGCCACATTCACATCCTCTGCCGTGCACGACAGACGCACCGTCTCCCCCTGCTCCAGCCCCTCCATTGCAATACGCTCGTCGAACGGAAGTTTTGTATCCAATCGATGCAGCTGACGGTCTTTCGTATCATCCATATACAAAATGCTCACTTCCAGAAACCCGGCTGTGACCACCCTTCCGTTCTCTGCACGGGTCTGCTCCACCACAATGCGCTCTTTGCTCTGGATGATCTGCTCCACGTCCGGCCTGACATCTGGGACATTGAAATCCTCTTCCAGCGTCACCGGAAGTCCTGCCTGCTTTCCCTGCCTGCACATATGAATATTTTTCATCAGAAGCTCCATAAAAACACACTCCTTTCCAATCTGCCGCAATCAATGCCGGAAGCTGCCATGTTACCAGTTCCTGCCCTTTCACCTCGCAGGAAAACAGTTCTGATTCGAACAGCCCGCTCAGTCAATCTCCACATTTTTGTCCGTCCGTGCCGTCTTTGCCACCAGATATGGATACGACGGATCTTCCGAAAGACCTTCCGGATCCTCCGGCCCGATCAGCTGCGTCAGAAAATACAGATTCTCCTCATCCTCACTGCACTCCACCACCGAAATGCTGTAACCCCCCGTCTTCTGTTCTCCGTACCCACGTATCAGATACAGCTCCTCCCCGTCCTGATACGTCATCCGTATCTCCCGCGCCTTATTCTTTTCCAGAATCTCCGAAAGCTCCTGCGGCACCTCTTCCGCCGGCACTACGGTAAATTCCACATCTGCCCGTTCTCCCATACCGCCCCCCGAAGTGCCGCAGCCACAAAGTGTCAGCAGAAAAACCAGACACAAAAGCCAGCACGTTCCTTTTTTCATCGCTGTCCCTGCCTTTGTACTTTCTATTATGATTATTAGCGCCGTTCCAAAAAAATACCAATTCCACAAACATTTTTATTGTTTTCTTTGTGAAAATTAGCTATAATTAGCAAAGTGACCTATTACTGATAAAGGAGATACCTTATGAATACCAAACTTGCACAAACAGAACCGGAGCAGATCAAAAAAGAAGAACCGGTACGCATGTCGGGCATCCTGGTCCATCCGACCTCTTTCCCGTCCCCGTACGGCATCGGTGATCTCGGTCCGGGCGCTTACGATTTCATTGATTTTCTTGCCGGGTCCGGCCAGACACTGTGGCAGGTGCTGCCGCTTGGCCCGACCGGCTTCGGCGATTCCCCGTATCAGGGTTTTTCCGCATTTGCCGGACAGCCGCTGATCATCAGCCCGGATCTGCTGATCAAAGCAAATCTGCTGACAAAACAGGACATTGACGAAGAAGGCCCTCAGAATTTTGACCCGCGCAAGGTCGATTACGGTCCTGCGATCGAGTTTAAGACAAAGCTTCTGAAAAAGGCCTGGAGATCCTTCACCCACACGCCGGATAAGACCATGCTTGAAGAATTCGAGCTGTTCTGCCAGGAGGAGAGCTACTGGCTCGATGACTATACACTTTTCATGGCCTGCAAGGACTACCATGAAGGCCGCTGCTGGCTTGACTGGGAAAAGGATATCTTAAATCCGACCGACAAGACGAAAAAGGCGTACACGGAAAAGCTGGAAAAAGAGATCGGTTACTATCGCTTCATCCAGTTTATCTTTCAGAAGCAGTGGATCGCACTGCGCGACTATGCTCATGAAAAAGGCATCCAGATCATCGGTGATATCCCGATCTTCGTCGCACTCGACAGCACCGATGTCTGGGCAAACAAGAAGCTGTTCCAGCTCGATACGAAGGGCTACCCGACCAGCGTAGCCGGAGTGCCGCCAGATTATTTCAGCGCTACCGGACAGCTGTGGGGCAACCCGCTCTATGACTGGGATTACCACAAAACAACTGGTTACAAATGGTGGATCGACCGTATCCGCCGTCAGCTGACTCTGACCGATTACCTGCGGATCGACCATTTCCGCGGCTTTGAGGCTTACTGGTCCGTTCCGGCTGAAGAAGAAACTGCCATCAATGGCAAATGGGTCAAAGGTCCGTGCGAAGATCTCTTCCATGCCATCGAAAAAGCGCTCGGCAGCAATCTTCCAATCTTTGCCGAGGATCTTGGCATCATCACGCCGGAGGTAGAACACCTGCGCGACAGTCTGGGCTTCCCTGGCATGAAAGTGCTTCAGTTCGGCTTCGGCGATCTGAACGACAAAAACTATGTGCCGCATTTCTACACCAGCCCGAACTGCATCTGCTACACGGGTACGCATGACAACGACACGACAATGGGCTGGTATGCGCAGCAGCCGGAGGTCATCCGTGACCGCGTCCGCCGCTACGGAAATACCGACGGAAATATGGTCAGCCTGGATTTCATCCGCTTCTGCATGGCTTCGATCGCTAAATATGCTATCTTCCCGATTCAGGATCTCTGTCTGATGGGAAGCGATGCACGCATGAACACACCGGGAGTTGCCGCCGCCAACTGGGCGTTCCGTTATGTAAAAGAAGACCTCACGCAGGAGCGCAAAAACTGGCTGTTAAAGACAACCAGGCTCTTTGGCCGCTGCCCGCTTGGTCCTGAAGATTATACGGTCTGACAGCCAGTAAACGGAGGGGTTTATGATTCGTGTTTTTTTGATCGCAGTTTTTCTGATCGTATTTTTTCTCCTCTCGATCCCGGTCTTCCTGATCGAATGGATCATCGGAAAATTCAATCCGCGGGTGCGCGATATCAGCTCGCTGCGGATTGTCCAGGGGGCGTTTAAAGTCGTGATCTTTCTCTCCGGCGTAAAGCTTACCGTGATCGGCGCGGAAAATGTTCCAAAAGATCAGCCGGTGCTTTACATTGGCAACCACCGAAGCTACTTTGACATCGTGCTCACCTATGCACGCTGCCCGGGTCTGACTGGATACGTTGCCAAAAAGGAAATGCTGAAGATTCCGCTTTTATCCCGCTGGATGAAATTTCTCTACTGTCTTTTTCTCGACCGCACCGATATCAAGGCCGGCCTGAAGACGATCCTCACGGCGATTGATTATGTCAAAAACGGAATTTCGATCATGATCTTCCCTGAGGGCACACGCGGCAGAGGCTGCTCCGAGCTGGAGCTGCTTCCGTTCCATGATGGTTCCTTCAAGATCGCAACGAAGACCGGATGCCCGATCATCCCGGTCTGCATCAATCATTCGTCCGAGATTTTTGAAGATCACATCCCACGCATCACACCGGTTTCTGTCACGATCGAATATGGAAAACCGATTTATCCAAAAGAGCTCTCCAAAGAAGAGCAAAAATTTATCGGAAAATATGTGCGTGAGCTCATGGTGGAGACACTGAAAAAGAACGAGTAACAAAAGGAAAGGCGTTGTACACAAGACCAGTTTTGTGTACAGCGCCCTTTTTCATTTGCCTCGTTATTACGGAGTTTCCATGATGCCTAACCTGTGATGTCTTCTTCCTCCGGAAGGTTTGCCGCTTTCCCGTATGCCTCCAAAATTGTATTCTGGATGACTTCCCGTGTCTGCGAATTGATCGGATGCGCGATATCGCGGTACTCGCCGTCTGCCGTCTTGCGGCTTGGCATCGCAATAAAAAGCCCCTTCTCGCCTTCTATTACTTTGATATCATGCACCACAAACGCCTCATCCAATGTGATGGACACTACTGCTTTCATTTTTCCATCCTTCGCAACTTTCCTAACTCTAACGTCGGTTATCGTCATACATCTTTCCCCCGTGGTTCCTTTTTTCTACAGTAATCTTTTCTCTTTCCGGAACACGGCAGCCATCGGCCGCCGCATCCGTCCCCCCGTTTTGATGTACGACAAAAGTCTTTTTGTGCTTGATTTTACAGGAAAGGCTTCCGTCGTACATCCATTACAAAACGTATCTCTCGTTTGATTCCAGTACGATCCGGATTCCATCCTCTCCCACATAGCGGGAGTTTGCACGGATAGTGTCACGGCTCTCCACGATACAGTTTTCAAGGTATACATTATCTCCAAGATATACGTCATTCAAAACAATGGAATTCTTTATGACGCAGTTTTCACCGACAAAAACCTTTTTGAAGATCACAGAATTCTCCACATAGCCATTTACGATCGTGCCGTTTGCGATCAGGCTGTTTTTCACCTCACAGCCCGGATTGTACTTCGCCGGCGGATTATCATCCACCTTCGAATGGACGTCCGGATACTCGCGGAAGAAGTAATCTCTCACTTCCCGCTTCAGAAAATCCATATTTGTCTTATAATAGGACTCTACCGATGCGATGTTGCTCCAGTAGCTGTCCAGATGATAGCCATAAATGCGTTTAACATCTTTGTAACGGATCAGCACATCCCTTACAAAATCATGCCTTCCCTCCTCGATCGATTTCTCGATCAGCTCGATCAGCTGCCGTCTGCGAATGACATAGATGCCGCAGGAGATCGTATGCGATGCCGCCGCCATCGGCTTTTCATCAAACTGCACAATCCGGTTGTCACTGTTCATTTTCAAAATACCAAATCTCGTCAGATCTTCTGTCGCCGGAACTTCTTTACATACCACGGTAATGTCCGCTTTCTTCGCGATGTGGTACTCAAGCACTTTCGCATAGTCCAGTTTATAAATGCAGTCACCCGACGCGATCACTACGTAAGGCTCATGGCACTGCTTTAAGAAATCCAGGTTCTGATGGATTGCATCGGCGGTGCCGCGGTACCAGAAATCATTATCCGAGGTGACCATCGGCGGAAATACGAACAGTCCGCCCTGTTTTCTTCCAAAATCCCACCACTTTGAGGAACTCAGGTGCTGGTTTAGTGATCTGGAATTGTACTGTGTCAGCACCGCCACCTTCTGAATTCCGGAATTGGACATGCTGCTCAATGCAAAGTCAATGCTTCGGAAGCTTCCCGCGATCGGCATCGCCGCAATCGCACGCTTGTTGGAAAGCTCTTTCATCCGGTAGCTGTTGCCGCCGGCCAGAATCATACCTACCGCTCTCATTCCACATCACCTGCCTTATCTAAGATCTCTCCGCCTGCAAGCAGGCCATCCGGATAATCCTCCGGCACCGTCACGCCAGTGACCGCCGTGTTTTTCCCGATTTTCACATCCGGCGGCACAACCGCCTTTTCACCGATTACGGTAAGACCAAAGGAATAGATCGCCGGTTTTACTTTATTCGGCACCTCCCCGCCGACGCCAAGCTGAGCATGCTCACCGATCTCAGCCTGCTCGGCAATGATCGCTTTATCAATCACCGCTCCGGCATGGATCACCGCATTCTGCATGACAATAGAGTCACGCACGACCGCACCCTCCTCGATCACAACGCCGCATCCGATGATAGAATTGTGCACTTCTCCATAAATCTCCGTGCCGTCGCCGATCAGGCAGCGGTCAAGTACCGCTTCCTCAGAAATATACTGCGGCGGAAGGATATCATTTTTCGTATAGATTTTCCAGAACTCCTCATACAGGTTGAACTCCGGAATGATATCGATCAGCTCCATATTTGCTTCCCAGTAGGATCCGAGTGTTCCGACATCCTTCCAGTATCCGTTGTACTCATACGCAACGAGCCGTTCGCCCTTTTCATGACAGTACGGAATGACATGTTTGCCAAAGTCGCAGTTGCTCTGCTCGGAAAGGGTCACAAGTGCTTCCTTCAGCGCTTTCCAGCTGAATATATAGATTCCCATCGATGCGAGATTGCTCTTCGGATGCTCCGGTTTCTCCTGGAACTCCGTGATACGTCCCGTTCCGTCCGTTACCACGATACCGAAACGGCTCGCCTCTTCCTGCGGCACCGGCATCACGGCAATGCTCACATCCGCATTGTGCGCTTTGTGGTAATCCAGCATGACCTCATAATCCATCTTGTAAATGTGGTCACCGGAAAGAATCAGCACATAGTCCGGATTGAAGGATTCCATGTATGCAAGATTCTGGTAAATAGCATTTGCGGTACCGGTATACCACTCCGTCTTTCCCACCTTCTCATAGGGCGGAAGCACCGTAACGCCACCGACATTTTTATCCAGATCCCACGGAATACCGATCCCGATATGTGTATTCAGACGAAGCGGCTGATACTGCGTCAGCACACCAACTGTATCGATTCCGGAATTGATGCAGTTGCTCAGCGGAAAATCGATGATCCGGTATTTACCGCCGAACGCAACCGCCGGTTTGGCCACCTTCGAAGTCAGAACGCCAAGCCGGCTTCCCTGTCCCCCGGCCAGAAGCATTGCTATCATTTCTTTCTTTATCACATAATCACCTCTTTAACTCAGTCTCAAACAGCCAGTCACACAAAGAGTCCTGCCTCTGCTTTGCCATGCTGCCCTCACATAGCTGTCAGGCTGTAAAATCGTCATAATATTTCTGCTTAACCAAAGCAGTGTACTACGTATCTGCTTTGACCACTGAACAGTAACTACGATTTTAAGTATTATATCACATGTCCTGTGAATAGTGAACATTTTTTACAATTTTTTCTTTGCTTCGAGACTCTTTTTGCTATAAATAGCTCAACTTACCGAATTTGTCGAAAATAAGGGCTATCATTTATGCGCGATTATCTCCTTGAAATTCCTATATTTTTTGTGAATTTTTACCATCCCTCTTTTTTATTTCTGTACATCGAGACGGTAAAACACTTGTGTTTGTGCGGTTCTTTTCACTATTCTGCACGATAATTCTATGCAGCTGTTCTGGGGCAGTCTTCAAATCGTTGAGCATTTTGAAGGTTGGCTCTGAACAGTTACCATAACCTATATCATGAGTGAGGTACCTCACTTATGATACAAGCAAGCCCCCACCCACTGCTTATTGCTCCGCGCAATTGAAGCAGGGTTCTTGCTTGACTCGATAAAATTCTGCCTGGCTTCGAACCGTTATATTCTACATATTATAATATGGTTGGCAATTTTCCCGCAGAAGTGTATAATGAGAACGAAAAACAGTAATTCTCGTCAAATTTATTAAAGGAGACTTTTAAAATGTATCAGATAAAATATGACCAGCCCGTACATATTCATTTCATCGGCATCGGCGGCATCAGCATGAGCGGTCTTGCTGCTGTCCTGCTACGCCGCGGCTTTACCGTATCCGGTTCGGATGCGCGCCAGTCGGAACTGACACGCTGGCTGACCAACCTCGGTGCCGTGATCCACTATCCGCAGGCCGCTGCAAACATCACCGATGACATCGACGTCGTTGTCTACACAGCAGCCATCCATCCGGACAACCCGGAATTTGCCGCAGTAAAAGCAAAAAATATCCCGATGCTGACCCGCGCCGAGCTGCTCGGTGAGCTTATGACCAACTATGAGATGCCGATCGCCGTCTCCGGTACACATGGAAAGACGACAACGACCTCCATGCTCTCCCACATCCTGATGCACGCAGATATGGATCCGACGATCTCGGTCGGCGGCATCCTGCCTTCCATCGGCGGAAATGTGCGCATCGGCCACTCTGAGAACTTCATCACAGAAGCCTGTGAGTATACGAACAGCTTCCTGTCGCTGTATCCGAAGATCGCGATCATCCTGAACATCGATGCAGACCATCTCGACTTCTTCAAGGATCTCGATGATATCCGCCACTCCTTCCATCTGTTCGCAAAGCGTCTTCCCAAGGACGGTACTCTGATCCTGAATGCAGAGATTCCGAACCGCTCTGAGATCACAGAGGGACTGACCTGCCGCGTTGTCACCTTCGGTGTCGGAAAAGGCGATTATCAGGCAACAAACGTAACGTATGATTCAATCGGCTGCGGCAGCTTCGATCTGATGAAGGACGACAATCTGATCGGACACTTCTCCCTTGCCGTTCCGGGTGAGCACAATGTAGCAAACGCAGTCTCCGCACTGGCTGCCGGTGATCTGCTCGGAATCGCGGCGGACGTCATGGCAGAAGGACTGCTCAGCTTCCACGGTACTGACCGCCGTTTCCAGAAAAAAGGAGAGATCGGTGGCGTGACGATCATCGACGATTACGCGCACCATCCGACGGAGATCAGGGCGACACTGCAGGCAGCACGGAAAATCCCGTGCAAGAATCTCTGGTGCGTCTTCCAGCCGCATACCTACACCCGCACCAAAGCGCTGCTTGATGAGTTTGTCGAAGCACTCTCCCACGCGGACAAGATCGTTCTCGCTGACATCTACGCGGCAAGAGAAACCGATACACTCGGAATCAGCTCCGATGATATCCGTAAAAAGCTCGAGGCACTGGGAAAAGAAGCCTATTATTTCCCAACTTTCGACGAAATTGAAAATTTTCTTCTTGAACACTGTATCCCCGGGGATCTGTTGATAACTATGGGCGCCGGAGACGTAGTAAAAATAGGAGAAAACCTGCTCGGCATGTAGTTATCCACATTATCCACACGGTTATGCACATTTTTCATGCACACCCGTGTGGATTTTTTTGTGGACATCATGATTTACATAACATTACGCAGAATTCTTCTTTTTTCGTGTTATTTCGCGCATCTTACCTGTTATTGTCAACCACTTATCCACACTGTCCACATTATCCACAAAAATGGAACGGATGAAAACTGCCTGAGTTTTACCTGTTCTATTTTCAGGGTGGATATGTTATGATATGACTACTAATATATAAAGAGAGTTGAACCCACTATGAAAATTTACACAGATACCCCCGAAGGTGTCACCGTCGTGAAAAATGCTTTTATCGACCAGTATATGCCGCAGGCAAACGGGGAATTTGTCAAAGTATATCTCTATCTGCTCCGGTGCGCCAACACCGGGCGCGACCTGTCTTTATCTTCCATCGCCGACGCGCTGGAGCACACGGACAAAGACATCCAGCGTGCACTCTCCTACTGGGAGAAGCAGGATCTGATCCACATCAAGGCAACACCTGGCGGTGTGATCCATTCGATCACGTTCTCGGATCTGCCGTCCGCCTCGGACGAGCCTGAGATGCGAAGTGCTTCCTTTTCTGGTGCATCCACTGCAGATACAAGGCAGGCATCCGGCAGCTACTTAAATAACAGTCGGTCTGCCGGAGCTGAAACGGCAGTTTCCGGAGCCGCCTTCTACCAATCAGAAAACAGCCGCATACCACGCACCGAAACGTCTGGCACCTCTGTCAAAGACAGTCTGGAGGCCGCTGCTTCCACCAGTGCTCACTCCGGAGACGGTCCTGGAAACGCCGCCTCTGCCAACAAGTCCTCTGCCCCAAGCCGCGACCGCATTGCCGCGCTGGCTGACCAGAAGGATGTCCGTCAGATCTTTTTTGTCGCAGAACAGTACCTGAAACGGCCTCTGACCTGCGCGGAACAGGAAGATTTCGTTTACTATTACGACACCTTAAAGTTTTCCTCCGACCTGATCATCTACCTTCTGGAATACTGCATTTCAAAGGGTTCATTCAGCCGCCATTACATGCGGAAGGTTGCGCTTGGCTGGGCAGAATCCGGTATCACCACGGTTGTGCAGGCCAAACAGGAGTCAAATCTTTACAACAAAAATTATTTTACGATCCTGAATACGTTCGGCATCAAGGGCCGCAGTCCGGCAGGTCCTGAGATTGAGATCATGTCGCGCTGGTTCAATGAATATGATTTCACTCTCGATATCATCGTCGAGGCCTGCAACCGCACGATCCGCCAGATCCACCAGCCAAGCTTCGAGTACGCAAACAAGATTCTGCGCCAGTGGAACAAAAACGGCGTTTCCTCACTTGATGACGTGAAACGGCTCGATCAGATCCGCACGGAAGAACAGCAGCGCCGCGCAGAGCAGAAAAAAGCGGACTCTCAGCCTGCAAAGTCCTCCGGCAACCGCTTCAACAACTTCACACAGCGCGAATACGACTACAGCCAGCTGGAAAAACAGCTGCTGGGGCATTCATAAGGAGTAATTTATGGGACTGACCAATACACAATACGACACGATCATGCGCGATTACCAGCGGCAGCAGGCCCGGGATCACGATGAACATGCCAGAAGACAGGCAGCGGTCTATGAAAAGATTCCGGAATTTGCGCAGATTGATGCACAGATCGCCTCCGCGAGCACAGCCTGCGCGAGACGGATGCTGCTGGATGGAGACGTTGCTTCATCTGCGTCCGAAAAAAACGCTACCGGTAAAAACAGCCGTGTTCTCTGCCAGCTGCGTCAGACCATTGATCAGCTATCAGGCAGACGCGCCTCGCTCCTGCAGGAAGCCGGTTTTCCGGCTGACTACCTCGAACCTGTCTACCGCTGTCCGGACTGCCGCGACACTGGATACATCGGCAATGAAAAATGCCACTGCTTCCGTCAGGCTATCATTGACCTTCTCTATATGCAGTCCAACCTGCGCGAGACGTTAAAATCCGAGAACTTTTCTGCTTTTTCGCTTGATTATTACCCGGATCTTGTGCCGGACGCGCTCACCGGCCTGACCGCAAGACAGACGGCGGAACACGCCCTGAAAACAAGCCTTAATTTCGTCCGGAATTTTGACCATGCGTTTGAAAATCTCTTTCTCTATGGCGATACCGGTCTTGGCAAAACATTTCTCTCGCACTGCATCGCAAAGGAACTGATCGAGAGCACCCATTCTGTGATTTATTTCTCGGCGTTCCGCCTGTTCGAGCTTTTTGCGGACAGCACCTTTGGGCGCACAGATTCTGCCTCACAGCAGGAACTGGAACAGCACATTTTCGAATGTGACCTTCTGATCATCGACGATCTCGGAACAGAACTGGTCAATTCGTTCGTTTCCTCCCAGCTCTTTCTCGTCTTAAATGAACGGATTCTGAGGCGGAAAAGTACATTGATCTCGACAAATCTTTCGCTTGGCACCTTTGCAGATACGTATTCTGAGCGGATTTTTTCCCGCATCTCCAGCACTTATACGATGCTGCGCCTGATTGGGGACGATATTCGTATTCAGAAAAAATTATCAGCGGGCAGGGGTTGACCGATTACTTTTTTATGATAAAATGGAAGCGCAGCAGCTGCTGTTTTATAGAACGGCAAACATTTTCTACCGAAGTCCGCATTGGGCGGACGCACTGTGCCGACTGCACCGCAGGCTTTTGCCCTCGGCACGAACCGGCGGATTTTCCGCCTGCTTTGCTGCATAACCTTATCATGTAACTGCTCACCCATACACACAGATACAACATCTTTCGGTGGTGTTTCATACCTGCCCCGTCAGACGCTGTATCCGCTACTTTTGGAGGATTACTATGGAATTCCAATCTGGCTATGAACGCAATGTGGAAACAATTCCGGTCGGAGAACTTGGTATCATCGCACTGAAAAGCTGTGAAACGCTCGGCAAAAAAATCGATGCCCACATCGTCAAATGGCGAAAAGAACGCGAGCACGAACATCTCGGCACCCCGGAGCTTCGCTCTTACGCAAGAGACTCCTACCTGATCGATGCAAGCGTACCTCGTTTCGGTTCAGGCGAAGCAAAAGGCATCATCAACGATACCGTCCGCGGCGATGACCTGTACCTGCTGGTTGACGTCTGCAACTACAGCCTGACCTACTCTCTGTGCGGCCATACCAATCATATGTCCCCGGATGATCATTTTCAGGATCTGAAACGTATCATTGCCGCAGTAGGCGGAAAGGCAAGACGTATTAACGTCATCATGCCGTTTCTCTATGAAAGCCGTCAGCACAAACGCAACGGCCGTGAATCTCTGGACTGTGCGCTGGCACTTCAGGAGCTCGTATCGATGGGTGTCGATAACATTATCACTTTCGATGCACATGACCCGCGTGTCCAGAACGCGATCCCGCTCCACGGCTTTGAGACCATCCAGCCGGTCTACCAGTTTATCAAAGGTCTGTTCCGTGCCGCTCCTGATCTGAAGCGCGATCCGGAACATCTGATGATCATCAGCCCGGATGAAGGTGCCGCAAGCCGCGCGATCTACATGGCAAACATTCTCGGTGTAGATATGGGTATGTTCTATAAAAGACGTGATTACGCACACATCGTAAACGGCGCAAACCCGATCGTCGCCCACGAATTCCTCGGTGCTGACTTAAGCGGCAAGGATGTCGTAATCATCGACGATATGATCTCCTCCGGAGACAGCATGATCGATGTTGCACGTGAACTGAAAAAACGCAAGGCCGGGCGAATCTTCATCTGCGCAACGTTTGGTCTGTTCACCAACGGTCTCGAGCGCTTTGACCGTGCCTATGAGGAAGGTCTCTTCTACTCCATGCTGACCACCAACCTCATCTATCAGCCGCCTCAGCTTCTTGAGAAGCCATATTACACGAGCTGCGACCTGAGCAAATACATCGCACTTGTCATCGATACGTTAAACCATGATGGTTCCATCAGCGACCTGCTGAACCCGTCCGACCGTATCAACAATTTCCTGGCAAAGCATCAGAACTAATAAAAAGCATCGACGAAATGTGCGGCATTTTGAAGGTTCGTTCTGAACAGTTACCATAATTAAGAAAAGCGCAAAAAAATCGCCGGTCATTTTATGGCCGACGATTTTTTGCATACATTTATTACTGTTTTGAAATTTCATCTAACGCAAAGCGACAGCTGTCCTATTCCGGAATAAAATCCGATACCTGCTTTTCTCCGAAGGTTTCCTTCCATGCTTTTCGGAACCCTTCCATTGAAGCATCCGTCGATGCGTGTGCGATCAGCAGATCAAACATTTCCGGTGTGATCGTCACTGCCTGACAGCCGACGGTTGCAAGACGGCGAATCTGGTCTGCTGTACGAAAGCTTGCTCCGAGTACCTTGCACGGATATCCACCGTTTTCAAATGCCATTACCATTTCTTCCACAGCAGTAACTCCGTCTGCACCAATATTATCGATATGTGAAATATACGGTGCCACAAAATCCGCTCCCGCCTTCGCTGCTAAAAGTGCCTGCGTCATGGAATGAACAACTGTTACACATACACAAATCCCCTCTGCCTTGCAAAGACGAACCGCCTTATAGCCTTCCTTCACTGCCGGAAGCTTCACAACCAGATATTCGCCGTAATAAGCTTTCAGCTTCTTTGCCTGATCCAGCATATCTTCTGCCTTTTCCGCTGTCACCTGAAAAAATACTTTTACATCATTTTCTTCCGCAAACTTACGGTACTGCGGAATCAGCTCTTCCACTTTCCCTGCTTCTTTTGTCAGAATCTTCGGATTTGTTGTGAATCCATCGATTGGATAGTACTCCGCAACTTTTTTTATACTCTCAAGATCTGCAATATCTACATAAAATTCCATTTCTGTTTCCTCCAATCCACAGAAGCTTATAATTACTTTGCCTTCTTTGTCCTTGTATCCATAAGTACCGATACAACAATGATAACGCCCTTGATAACCTGCTGCCAGTAAGAGTTTACATCAATCAGCGTCATTCCGTTTACCAGAACGGTCAGGAGAAGTACACCAACAATCGTTCCTGAAATCTTACCTTTGCCGCCTGCCATGGAAGTACCGCCAACAACTGCCGCCGTGATACAGTCCATCTCAAAGCTCTGTCCTGCAGACGGCTGTCCGGAACCAAGGCGGGCCGCCACGATGATACCTGCTACTGAGGTCAGAACACCCATGAATACGTAAACCAGAATTTTTACTTTATCTACATTCAGTCCGGACCATTTACTCGTCTCTGCGTTTCCGCCGACCGCATAGACGTAACGGCCGAAACGCGTCTTGTTCATAATGAAGGAACCAATAACAATGCAAATCACCATGATGATAACCGGGATCGGGATGACACCGAGATAGCCGGTACCAAGTGCGGTGAAGGTCTTATCCATAACGGAGATCGGGTCGCCGCCTGTGATGATATATCCAAGTGCGCGAAGAATTGTCATACTTGCCAGTGTTGCAATGAATCCCGGCAGCTTTCCTTTTGCGCAGAGCACGCCGTTGAATAATCCAACCAGCACACCGCTTATGATTGCTGCTGCAAATGCCAGCACAATGTTTCCGGTGCTCTTATAAACTGCCGCTGCGATCATACCGCTCGCTGCGATCAGGGAACCTGCGGAAAGATCAATCTCACCGATAATGATGACCATCGTCATACCCACAGATGCAATTGCTGTGTAGGATGCTTGCCTTACTACATTCATGAGATTGTTCATGGTCAGGAAATTCGGTGACATAATTGCCCATACAGCACACATCGCAATCAAAATAATCACAAGAACCATCTGACGGAACGTATCAAATTTAATCTTTTTCATATCTTTGCTCCATTTCTTTCGTGTTATGTTACTTTAGTTTTCCATACCGATTGCCGCATTCATGATTGTTGCCTGCGTTGCCTCGTCAACAGACATCTCGCCTGTCACACTACCTTCATGCATAACAATAACCCGGTCGCTGACCTTTTGAATTTCTGCCATTTCAGAGGAAATCATTATGATACTCATTCCCTCTTCTGTAAGTTTTCTCATAATTGCATAAATTTCACTCTTTGCACCGATATCAATACCACGCGTTGGCTCATCCATAATCAAAATTTTTGGATTCATCGCCATCCACTTTGCGATAACAACCTTCTGCTGATTTCCGCCACTTAAATTTTTTACTTCTTCCTCTTCACTGGCAAGTGCAATGCTTAAATCCTGAATGTAAGTGCCGGTGATATTGCTAATATCTTTTTTATTTAAAACAGGGCTCGTAAATGTTCCGAGTTTCGGAAGGAGCATATTGTCCTTTACACTCATCCCTAAAATCAGCCCCAGATCCTTTCGGTCCTCCGGAACAAGCGCAATCCCTGCCTTGATTGCATCCAATGGACGAGTAATTTTTATTTCTTTTCCATCCACCAGTATCCTGCCGTCTCTGACCGGATCAATGCCAAAAATTACTCTGCTAAGCTCCGTTCTTCCTGCTCCAACCAATCCGAACATGCCAAGAATTTCCCCTTTGCGCAGTTTCAGATTTACCGGGGTGGAATTTTTATATACTTTTATATTCTGAACTTCGAGGGCTATCTCATCACTGCTCCCTTTAATAGCTCTTGCCGATACGTCCTCCTGAAGTTCCCGCCCGATCATCATTTTGATAATCTCGTCTTCTTTAAAATTTTTTCGTTCTACTGTATCAATATAGGTACCGTCCCGAAATACCGTAATTCGGTCTGCCAGATTAAATACCTCTTCCATTCTATGGGAAATATATACGATACTGATATTATTTCTCTTTAATTCATCAATAATTGAAAATAATGTCTCCGATTCTCTGTCTGTAAGACTGGCCGTTGGCTCATCGAGAATAATGATCCTTGCATTGAAGGATAAACACTTTGCAATCTCAAGCAACTGCTTAAAACCAACGCTTAAATCGCTCACTTTCGATTTCGGATCTATATCCAGGTGTACTTTATCCAGCCATTTTTTTGCATCCGCATACATTTTCTTTTTGTCGATACAATGTTTTCTATCTACTGGTTCTCTTCCCAGAAAAATATTTTCCGCAATATCCATATTGTCCAGAAGATTAAACTCCTGAAACACCATGCTAATACCTAAATGCTGTGCCTGAAGTGGTGTCTTTATTTCTACTTCCTTCAGACTTCCATCCTCACTTGCCAGTTTTATCGTGCCGCTGTCTTTGCTGTAAACACCCGTCAGGATTTTCATAAGAGTGGATTTTCCCGCACCATTCTCTCCCATAAGAGCATGCAGCTCTCCTTCTCTTAAGTCAAGATGTACATCATTCAGCGCTTTAATTCCGGCAAACGATTTCACAATATTATCCATCTCAACAATCGTTCTATTCACTTTTTCTACCTCACTTCAGAGAAGAGTGGTGCTGATCATCCTTTTTATGATCCGTATCTCTGTGAAAAAGAGATACGGATCACATCAATTTCTATGACAGCCTCTTCCTTATTTTCAGATTGCCGCATGTCACGCGGTCATCCACAACTGATTTTTATTTCTGTTTTCGCCATGGATGCTCCCGCTTTATTCATTGTAAGCAGCTTCACGCTCAATATAGTAATCGATATTATCTGCCGTCATGTATTCGCAGTCAAGCTGGATGACCGGATCTACCTCCTCGCCATTGTAAACCTTGATTGCATCCTGTACAGACATATATCCCATCTGATAAGGATTCTGTGCTACGCCGTATGCGATGTAGCCGTCCTTGATTCCGTTCATGACATCTTCAGTAGAGTCAACGCCTGTTACGATGATTCCCTGATCAGAAAGTCCTGCAGACTGAATCGCACTTGCAATACCCATTGCAGAGTTCTCATTGATTCCTACGAATGCCTGAATATCAGAGTGTGCCTGAAGTACCGTCTCTGCTGCTTCCAGTGCATCGGTTCTCTCGATTGCGCCGAGCTGCTCTGCTACGATTTCGATGCCCGTATTGTCCTTGATGTAGCCTTCAAAGCCCGCCTGTCTGTCCTTCAGAGAAGAGACAGATGGTTCAACCAGGATTGCGATCTTTCCTTCTCCTCCAAGCTCCTCATCCAGTTTCTGTGCGAGCAATTCTCCGATTTTCTTGTTGTCAGATGCGACATGGTAGGTCGGCTCTGCACCGGAAATACTAATGTCCATGGAAAATACGCTTACGCCTGCATTGATTGCATCCTGCACTGCTACGGAAACCCCTTCGGAATCATATGGATTTACCAGAAGGGAGGTAATGCCACTTGTGGTCAGATTCTCAATCTGCGTCACCTGCTTTTCAAGAGAGCTATCTGCAGACTGAATGGAGATCTTCTCAATGCCATAATCTGCGCATGCATCCTCAATACCCTTCTGCATTGCCTTGAAGAACGGATGCACGTTCTGTCCGAAAGAAACGCCAATTGACATGCCGTCTACTTTATATGCAGACATATCTTCGTCTTTATATGCGTCCGTATTTTCTGCTGCTGCCTCGGTTGCTGCTTCTGTTGCTTCCTCTGCATATGCCATTCCTGAAATCATACTAACTGCAAGTGCTGCACTCATAGCTGCTGCGATCATTTTTTTCATTGTAAAGCCCCCGCTTTCTTATATAGTCTGTATTTTATATTCCGGTTCTGCGTCATACCGCACAGGACCTTCTGTTTTCCTTCTTTCTTCTCAGTCGTTGCTTCTCAATCGATCAGTTTTTTATCAATATTTCTCGGTGCAAGTGCGATCTTGCCAAGGATTGCATACTGGGATGCATGGCCTGCTGCCGGAATATTTCCCGGTACGTGATGCATTGTCGAGTAAGCGATCGTTGCAAACTTCACTGCCTCTTTGTATGCCGGCGGGATTCCGATATCATCGGAGGTTGTCAACTTGATATTCTGCGGAATCCTCTTCTGGATCTCTCGCATGATCGTAGGATTTCTTACTCCGCCACCACTTGCATACAGATACTTGGTCTGATCAATCAGCTCCTTCGGAATATTGTCAACCATCGATCTTGCTACTGCTGCACCGGTAAATGCATCTGCAGTTGCGATGATATCTTCCTTCGGCAGGTAGCTGAATTTTGCAAGTACGCTGTCGATGTACTCCGGGCTGTAGTCTGCAATCCATCCCGATCTCGGAACCGGACGGTCGAAGAACGGATGATGCATGAAGAAATCAAGAAGTCCTTCGTCCACCTTTCCACTTGCACCGATCTCACCGTCTTTATCGTAATCCTTTCCATACAGCTTCTTTGTCATGTAGTTGGAAATTACGTTACCCGGACCGGTATCGAAGCCGAACATCTGTCTTCTGTCCTTGCATGCCAGATGCAGGTTTGCGATGCCGCCGATGTTTAATGTCATTGCCGGATGATCTTCCTTACGGAAAAGAATGAAATCCAAATACGGCATCAGCGGAGCTGCACTTCCACCGAATGTGTGGTCAGCTGCACGGAAATGAGTCACTGTATCAATGTTTAACAGATTCGCAATAACGGAGGTATTTCCCATCTGAAGACCTGCCGGATATGCCTTTGACAACCATCTTCCTACCCAGTCATCTTTCTGTTCGTCAGTCATCTCTTCGATTGCTTTGTGATCCGGCTGTTCCTGATAGATCGTCTGTGTATCAAGACCGAGTACATAAATATCCTCTGACTTGATGTTGTTCTCCTGCATGAATTGTCTTGCTTTTGATGCAAATACTGCACCACACAGATAGTCCAGTCTGTTCAGTCCAATCATATCTACCTTATTGACAAAGGAATCACGTACGATAGAAGCGACCTCTTCCGGCCATTCATAAGAACCTCCTGCGATAAATTTTGGAGCGGTCGGAAATCCGTCCTCATCCATGTTGATCTCACACAGAACAACATCAATACCATCGAACGAGGAACCGCTGTTCATACCTAAAACAAGTGCCATAGAAATTATCCTCCTTTAATTTTCTTATGTAATTCTCACTATTTTGTGAGAACGTTTTCTTTAGTTGAAATCATACTACAACATTAATTTTCTGTCAACATCTTTCTGTATAATCGTGTTTTTTACTATTTTCTGATGTATTTTTTTGTCGAATCTGAACAAAGACCGAATTTGTCCCATATTAAATCACCTTCACGTAACCGTTTTATGATACTATTTTCTAAAAATAAAGCGAACGTTTTCACATATCTGATTAAAGGAGCATCCATACGCCATTTTTTAACTGCTCTGTTTCCTCACCTATATCAAAAAAACAATTTATGCTGCTCCATGATACAGGAAATCCTCTTCCTGCTTATTGATTCCGTAATTGAAGCAGGTGAGTGTCTGATCTGTTTAAGCAGACAGCTTACCTGCATTGGCAAAAAAAGAACGCTGCCCCATCTTCTGGCAACGTTCTCTTTGTTCTTTTTATTCTTTTTGTTTTCAGTACGTTTTATTAATCCGGCATGACTCTCTTTTCACAAGTGTCTGGTTCAGTGTAATTGTCAGCTCCTCCGGATGCGGCTCCTCCGCCTCGATTTGCTCGATCAGACTCGCCGCCGCAAGCTCACCCATCTTCCTGCACGGCTGCCGCACAGATGTCATCTTCATGTAAATATTGTGTTCCTCATCGTCCCAGGTCACAACTGAGATCTGATCCGGAAAACTCATTTTCCTCTCATCAAGTACATTCAGAAACTCTCCGACGATCGAGTTGTTGAGCACGATAACTGCCGTAATCCGGTGATAATCCAGCAAAATATCGATCCGTTTCTTTGTCTCTGCTGCTTTCTGCCAGTCAACTGTGATGCACATTCCGTCATGGCTGATTCCCGCTTCACGCAGTGCTGCCCGGTAACCCTCTTCTCGCTCACGAACTGTATTGGAAACCGCTTTTTCCTTCTCTGAACCAATTGTCGCAATCCCATCATGGCCAAGCCCGATCAGATACTTCGTCACTGTATATGCCATCGCATAATTATCCGTGAGAACGGAGGTAAATGGGAACCCATTGATTTTCCGGTCAAACGTCACAATTGGAAATTTTTCAAACACTGTCTTCACGTATTTTGTCGGTATCTCTTTTCGATCGGTGAACGTCGATGCAAGCAAAATTCCATCCACCTGTTTGGAAGCCAGCATTTCCAGGCATTCCAGTTCCAGTTCACGCTTCTCGTTTGAATTACAGATCAGAACTGCATAGCCTTTTTCCCGCGCCTTCTGCTCAATCGCTGCTACGATCGCGCCAAAAAAGTTGTTCTGGATATCAGCCACCACCACAGCGATCGTCTTTGTACTATGGCTTCGCATGCTTTGCGCCAGCTTGTTCGGAATATAATGCAGCTCCTCCGCTGCCGCGAGCACCTTCTGTTTCGTCTCATCTGATATTTTTCCATAGTTTCCGAGCGCCCGCCCTGCAGATGCCACAGAAACGCCTGCTCTTTTTGCTACATCCTTGATTGTTGCCTGATTTTCTCTCCCCATAATCCCGCCTGTTTATCTCTTTGTTTTTTCTTTCATTTTTGCGCTGCTGTGGCGTGCCATATCCTGCTTTTCTACTCATTCTCTTCTTAACCAAATCGCAAATCAGATTGTAAATGTCCAAATTGACTGACCTAACAGAGCACTGATATTCTTTTATATCGCATCACCACAGTACAAGTTTTGTTGCTTTTTCCTATTATACGCAGAAAATCAGGCGTTTTGCAACTCTTCTGTCTCATTTTGTATAAAAAAGAATCCCATTTCAGGAACTTTTTTTGCTTCACTAACTGAATTTTTCCATGAAAAACGGCAGATGACCACTCTGCCGTCTGCCGCAGTATATGTTTTTCTTTTTATTCCTCTCCGAGGTAATATCTTCCGTATGCATCCGCTGCCTTGAGCGCTGCAGCCACGGTTTCCGGTGTTACCTCAAACGGCATGTTGTGAAGTGTATCGTTCTCTGCGCATGCTGCTTTCGCCACTTCCATGATCTGCTCGTCTGTGATATGTTCTGCCCCAAGCTCTTTCCAGGTAACCGGAAGGCCCACCTCGATACAGAAATCAATGACCTCTTCCAGTTCTTCCTGTGGAACATTTTCCAGTACCAGCTGTGTGATCGTACCAAACGCTACCTTTTCACCGTGGTACATATGGTGGCACTCCTCCAGAACGGTCATGCCGTTGTGGATTGCGTGTGCACCTGCAAGTCCTGCACTCTCAAAGCCGATTCCGGACAGCAGTGTATTTGCCTCGATGACCTTCTCCACAGCCTCGGTACACGCACCTGCCTCCAGCGCGATTTTTGCCTTTATGCCCTCCTCCATCAGAGTATCAAAGCAGAGCTTTGCCAGTGCCATCGCTGCGCCGGTTGTTTTTCCGCCTGCACAGGAGGTAGCACCGCTGCGCTTGCACGCTCTCGCCTCAAAGTAGGTCGCAAGTGCGTCGCCCATTCCTGCAACAGTAAGGCGAACCGGGGATTTCGTGATGATATCGGTATCCATCAATACCACATTCGGGTTTGCCGGAAGGAACAGATACTCCTCGAAAACACCCTCATCGGTATAGATAACTGAAAGTGCACTGCACGGCGCATCGGTCGACGCAATCGTAGGGCAGATGAGTACCGGTGTCTTCTGATAATGTGCTACCGCCTTTGCCGTATCAAAAATCTTACCTCCGCCAATGCCGATGACAAGATCGCACTCTTTTTCTTTCATGATTTCAATCAGACGGTTGATCTCATTTTTACTACATTCGCCGTTAAAATAGTCAAACTCTGCGCTACACTCACTCTGTTTAAAGCTCTCCTCAAGCTCTGCACCGATCCGCTTATAGCCACCCTTACTGATGAGAATCAGTGCCTTTTTTCCGTATGCCTGTGCGTAAGTTCCGAGTTTTTTCATTTCTCCCGCTCCCTGAATATATTTGGACGGGCTGATCAATATTCTTGCCATTACTATCTCCTTTCATACGCTGCTGCCATCCATCCCAAATACCTCCCGTTTGTTCCGGACGATTTTTCCAGGTTGTGTATCCGCAGCACAACAAGCTGAAAGCAGGTCTCTATATTGTTATTTTTTTAACGTGTACAGTTTAACACATCACTTTCTTTCTGTCCAGAGGGGTAATCTGGATTTATTTTCAGTTAATGAAGCTGTAGATTTTCGTTTATCAAACCATATTTTCTGTGCTTTCAGTGCCCGCAGCAAAAAAACGAATACAGAAAACACTTTTTGCTTTCCGCATTCGTTTCCAATATACATTACAGTTCAAACGTCTCCATATCATCCGGAATAAACAGATTTCCCTGATATACCGCACTGCCTTCCCGGCCGTACAGTTCCTTCCGCTGCGTAATCGTATCATCCTCGGTGTGATACAGAAGCAAATTTTTTACATGCAGACGCTCGGCCAGCTCACAGGCATCTTTTACCGTCGAATGATGTTTTTCATATGGCTGATATTTGTCTGCCTGCGAATAAAGGCAGAATGCCTCATGCAACAGCCAGGTGCTGTCTTTTACGTACGCTTCGTCCGCCTCATTGTACGGTTCATCGCCACAGCAGGTCAGCTTTTCTCCGTTTCCAAGCTGCATCGTAAATCCAAACTGCTTTGCCTTCGTCGAGTGAATATCGAAAAATGTCGTTTCATGCCCAAGAATTTCTTTTTTCTCTCCATCCTTCACCTCGATCAGATGCAGCTTTTCGTCCAGAAATCTGGCATGTTTTCCGGGTAGCAATGTCTTCGTCAGATCACGCAGCAAAGTAATCAGCTCGTCGTGCGCGTACAGCGTCACATCATGTGTGATCGCGCCCTTCGTCATCTTCTGACAGATCATCCTCATCACCCAAAGAATTCCAAAAAGGTGATCCATGTGCTTATGTGTCACAAAGATAGTGTGGATATCATTTAAGGAAACACCGGCTTCATCAAGGCGCGAAAGAATTGTATTTCCCCCGCCTCCGTCCACCAGAAAGCAGTCTTTACCTTCCCGCAGCACAAAGCAGGTGTTGTATATTTTCGTCACGGCAGCATTGCCGGTGCCAAGGATTGTAAGGTTCATGGTGTGTCCTCCTGTGTGTTATTTCTGATTCTCTGCTTTCAGTATACTTTCAAACCTGACATCCCGCAACCAAAAGCTTTTTATCCCTATCCGCTGCATAAAACAAAATGTTAACTCTGCATCGTCAGCCCACGAGCCTCCGGTCCATCCGCACGCAGGTTGCACTCGCGGAACAGGCGGTCCACCTCGCAGAGGTATTCCGTTACTTTGGAAGCTTTGCGGATCTTTTTTCCGATTTTCTCGCTGTGCTCAAAATTCTGAAGCATGTAGCTCCAAAGTTCTTTCATGTGGAACACGGCGTTGCGGTCCTCACCGAAAATTTCACGGTACTGCGCAAAGATCTCAGCATGAAACTCGCGGAGAAGCTTCTTTTCTGCAGCCAGATCTCGATTGGCAGTGCCTGGCAAATCCATTTCGTTTTGCTGTTTGTTCAACCGCCCGATCAGCCCTGGATCCGCAATCACACCACGTCCAAGCATCACCCGCTCTGTCTGTGGAAACGCTGCATGAAACGCTTCATAATCCCGCGCCGTCAGCAGATTTCCGTTGTAGCAGACCGGTGCATGGCTTACTGCCGAAAGCTGTGCGTAAAGATCCAGATGCGGCTCGCCTTTGTAAAATTCTTCCCGCGTGCGCGGATGGATAATCAGTTCCGATAACGGATACTGATTGTAGATTTCAAGCAGACGAAAGCCCTCCTCCGGGTCTTTCATACCGATTCGTGTTTTAAGAGAAATACACACCTCGTTTTCTGAAAAGATACGGTCTAAAAATTGGTTCAGTTCCTCCGGATATGCAAGAAATCCGGCTCCTTTTTTCCGCGCTGTGACCGTACCGGACGGACATCCGAGATTCAGGTTGACCTCCCGGTAGCCATATGCCTGCAACTCCTGCACCGCCTCATGAAACCGGTCGGCATCGTTTGTCAGGATCTGCGGCACCAGGTGTTTCACGTGATTGTTTTCCGGCAGGATATCCCGCAGCTCTTTTTTGCGCAGCGGATGCTTCTGATCCGGTACAATGAACGGGGTAAAATAGCAATTCGCTCCCGGAAAATATTTTTCCAGTGCGTTTCGGTAAACGTATCCGGTGACACCCTCAAGCGGGGCAACATAAAATTTCATTTTCTTTCTCCTGTTTTTCCTTTTGTTTAACCGAGCCGGGCAAATCTCCTGCATGGTCGCACGAAGCAATAAGCAGCGGAATGGAAACTGCTTGTATCCAGCTCGTGATAAGCTGCGAAGCAGCTGCTCGGTCATGAAATATCACAAGAATTGGTCTGGATTCCTTATGAGTCTATAACTAACGAAGCGGATTACGAATTTCCGCTTTGGTCCATGTGTTCTGCATTTCGTATTGTACAAGTATTTACGCTAAAACACAATGACGATTTACGCGATTATTTCCGGGCATACAATGTCATTCTCATTTATAAATGTGTTACAGATTTCTGCTTTCATGCAAAGAGGACCTGCTGCTCAATTTCGACCAGCCAGGTCCTCTTTCTTTCGCGAAGCATGGCGTAAGCCCGCCCTGCGTCTGATATTAATTTCTCGAATCAGGAAACTGCGAAACGGACTGTGAATATCCGCTTCGACCTATTTTAGTGATTCCACTGCTGCCTTCTCGATCGGAAGTCCTGCCTTGTAGCGCTCGATAAATGCGTCAAAGCCTGCCACATCCTCTGCCTTCGGCTGCATTTCAAGGCCTTCGCTTCCTGCAAATACCTGATCTGCCAGGAACTGATCAAGAGTCTCGCCGTCTTTCTTATTTACCATGTACGAAGCAAGAAGTGCGATGCCCCATGCGCCGCCCTCGCCTGCGGTCTCCATAACGGATACCGGAGAATTGAGTGCTGCTGCCAGGATGCCCTGTCCCACGCCCTTTGTCTTGAACAGACCGCCGTGTCCGTAGATCTTGTCGATCTTCACATCTTCATTTTTCAGAAGGATATCAAAGCCGACCTTCAGTGCGCCAAGTGCTGTAAACAGGTTGACACGCATGAAGTTTGCAAGGTTGAATTTGCTGTCCGGTTTTCTTGCGAAGAGCGGACGGCCCTCGTTGAAGCCTGTGATGTGCTCGCCGGAAAAATAGTTGTATGCCAGAAGTCCGCCACAGTCTGCGTCACCCTCAAGTGCCTTGTTGTAAAGTGTGCCGAACAGCTTGCCCATATCGACTTCCACGCCGAATGCTTCTGCAAACTCTTTGAAAATATTGACCCATGCATTCAGATCGGAAGTGCAGTTGTTGCAGTGTACCATCGCCACCTGATGTCCTGCCGGTGTCGTCACGATATCAATTGCATCGTACGGCTTGGAAAGGTCTTTTTCCAGTACGATCATGCCGAATACGGAAGTACCTGCGGACACGTTTCCGGTGCGTACTGCTACGCTGTTCGTCGCTGCCATGCCGGTGCCTGCATCGCCTTCCGGCGGGCAAACCGGGATGCCTGCCTGCAGCCTGCCGGATACGTCAAGCTTCTTTGCGCCCTCCGCAGTCAGTGTGCCTGCGCTCTCGCCTGCTACCAGTACCTTCGGGAAAATCTCGGAAAGCTTCCAGCCAAATCCCTTCGGTGCTACCAGCTTATCAAATTTCTTTACCATCTCTGCGTTGTAATCTTTTGTCGCAGTATCGATCGGGAACATACCGGATGCCTCGCCGACGCCTGCCACCTTCTCACCGGTCAGCTGCCAGTGAATGTACTCTGCCAGGGTCGATACAAATGCGATATCCTTTACGTGCTCCTCGCCGTTTAAGATTGCCTGATACAGATGTGCGATTGTCCATCTCTGCGGAATGTGGAACTGGAACAGCTCGGTCAGCTCCTCCGATGCCTGCTCTGTGATCGTATTTCTCCAGGTGCGGAACGGTACCATCAGCTCGCCTGCTGCATTGAACGGCATGTAGCCGTGCATCATGGCACTGAAACCAATGCCTGCCAGAGAGGTTACTTCCACTCCATATTTTGCCTTTACATCCTCTGTCATATCACGGTAGCAGTCCTGCAGTCCGTTCCAGATTGCATCCAGACTGTACGTCCAGATTCCGTCTACCAGCTGATTTTCCCACTCGTGGCTTCCTGAAGCGATCGGCGCGTTCGTTTCATCCACCAGTACTGCTTTGATTCGTGTGGAACCAAACTCAATACCAAGTACGGCTTTGCCGCTCTCAATCGTATTTTTTGTTGCTTCTACTCCCATGTTCTGATCCTCCTATCAACTTCACGTGTCTTTTTGCGCTCACGTAAAATCATTATAGCATTCTTTCCTAAACAACGCCACTCATTTTTCCAGAATCTATGCAATTCTGACAATTGACTTGCGTGGTACAATAGTGAAAAAGAGAATCAGGGAAGTGATTTTATTTATGAACAATTACTATATTGCTCATTATTTTAATTTTGAAAATGCCGGCATTTTCATGCTGCTCGCATTTGCCGGTCTGCTCATCGTACTGGCAATCGTACTCGGCGTCGCCCGGATGCAGATGCATTACCATCTCCAGACAGAGGATCTCTCACCGCGCCGTGAGCGTCAGATCCGTTCCTTTCACCTCGCCCGTGAATACAACACGATCGAAAGCTTTTTCGAAATGGTATTCAGCAGCACCTCCATCCTTTTGTTTCTTTCACTCTACTACGTGATCGATGCACGGATTCCGGAAGCCGCTTTCTACTGGCAGAAATATCAGGACTTCTTTCTCCTGCTGTTTCTTCTGTGTTCCGTCGTGTTAAACGGATACCTGGATCGCGCATTTGTGCCGCTGCGCAGGATCTCCCCGGGTCAGAAGGCTTCCGTGCGTCTTGTCTCCTCATTTTACATCGTCCTGATCCTGCTGTATATCAAATTTATTTATCTCGATAACAACTACGATGCACTGATCATGTATTTCGTCACGCTTGCAGTCGGCCGTTTTATTTATTTTGACTTTACATGGAAGGATTTTCTTGGCACGCTGCGCGGTGTGCTGCAAAATCTTCCGCTGCTGATCCTGATGGGCGGCTACTCTGCCTTCGTGTGCTGGTTTGGTTTTCATACCGGTTTTCTTCTGACCTCAAACGGAGTCATTCTAAGTACGCTGCTTGCCCACCTGTTTATGGATGCTTCCATTTTTATCCTTGATAAAACGAAACTGCTGCGGCTGTTTCTCTGACAACCGCAGCAACATTATAACGTTTTCTTTCCCAAACTTCTTCATCATCCAAATCCATATTGTCCAGTATGCAACAACAATTATAATGTCTTCTTTCCGAGTCGCACATCTTCCATCAAATCACTCATTTCATCATTTAAATGATCAAACAGATAATTTTTTCCTTCTGCCCTTTTCTCCGTATACTGCTCACGGATTTCTCTGCGCATTGCTGCGATCTCCTCTTCCAGATCATGTGCCGACATTCTCCGGCCGCCCTGCCCGAGGATAATGACCTGCTCCAGCGCATCGGACGTCGCCACCGTGACATTATACTTTCTTCCGATTGCATGGACCGTTTTTTCAATGTACTGGTCCGCTGTCTCCGCTTCCTTCGTGTAGACTACATAAATATTGTGATACTTCTGTACACTTCCCTGTCCGCCTTCCACGCGATATGCGTCAAAGACGAGAATCAGATTCATTTTTTTGTATCCCTGATAATTACTCAGAATATCCATCAGCTTCGTCCGCGCAGACTCCACATTGACCTTTGCAAGCTCATTTAATTCTTCCCAGGAAAAAATGATGTTGTAGCCATCGACCAGAAGGTATTCGTCTCGCACCTCCTGCTTTTTCGCAGGTGCCGATGAAGCCGATTCGCTGTAATCCATGCGCCGGCTTTTTTGCCAGCCGCTCTTTTCCCGCTTGATCGGACCATAGGTGCGGGTAAAGATTTCTTCCAGCTCGTCATTCGTGATCGTCAGATTGGAACGGTCGTAACGGCTTGTCGGCCCGGCCGGTACATCGGTACGCGGCTCATATTCATTTTCGACTATATCCTGATCATCATCATTCTTTTTCTGTCCAAGAACTCCGCTCGTATCCAGATGCGCATACTCCGGCACCAGATCCCAGTCAACCACAAACCCTGCACCGTGTGCACAAAACACAGATCCCGTTGGATTCTCCAGATCGCCCTCAGGGTCGTAGCCGCGTGCTTCGATCACTTCCTCCGCATTGTGACACGGCTGATAGCTGCTGACGCTGCACATCATCCGCCCTTTTCCCTTAGTGTAGGAAATCAGCTCCGTCTGGTAGCCGCGCATCGTTACAACCGGTGCTGTTCCTTTCAGAACTGCATTTTCTCCCTCGATCTCCATCGGTGAAAAGCTGCCGTGCATTTTCTGGATATCCGTCATCGCGCGGCCCGCGCAGTCCAGCGGAAGCTCCAGCCGAAACTCATAGACCGGCTCTAACAGGACATTTTCCGCGCTCCGCAGTCCCTGCCGCAGCGCCCGGTACGTCGCCTGACGGAAATCTCCGCCCTCGGTGTGCTTCTGATGCGCACGCCCGGCGATCAGTGTGATCTTCATATCGGTAATCTCCGATCCGGTCAATACGCCGATATGCTGTTTTTCCGCCAGATGCGTCAGGATCAGTCTCTGCCAGTTGCGATCCAGCACATCCTCACTGCAGGCCGTCTCAAACTGCAGACCGCTGCCCGGCTCCCCCGGCTCCATCAGAAGATGCACCTCCGCGTAATGGCGCAGCGGTTCAAAATGTCCGATTCCGATCACCGGCTTCACGATCGTCTCCTTGTAGACAATGCTGCCTGCGCCAAATTCCACAGCAATGCCAAACCGTTCGGAAATCATATTTTTCAGGACTTCCGTCTGCACTTCTCCCATCAACTGCGCATAGATCTCTCCCAGCTCCTTGTTCCATGTGATATGCAGCTCCGGCTCTTCCTCCTCAAGCTGAAGAAACTTTCGATACGTCTGATATACATCACAGTCCTCCGGAATCCGGATCTGATAGGAAAGCACCGGTTCCAGTACCGGAAGATGCACGCCGCATTCCGTTCCGAGTCCTTCTCCTGCCTTCGTATGATTCAGCCCGGTCACCGCACACACCATACCGGCCTGTGCCTCATTTACCGCCCGGAAAGATGACCCGGAACAAACACGGATCTGATTGACCTTTTCCTCCCACGCGTCCTCTCCGTCGCCGCCACGCAGCACTGCTTTTACCTTCAGGCTGCCGCCCGTGATCTTCATATGCGTCAGGCGGTTGCCCTGTTCATCACGTGAAATCTTGTAGACCCGCGCTGCAAATTCCTCCGGATAGTTTTTCTGCACGCTGTATACGCGAAGTGCATCCAGCAGCTCCTGTACACCCTGAAGCTTCAGTGCCGAGCCAAAGTAACACGGAAAGATCTTCCGTCGTGCGATCATCCGCGCCGCATCTTCCTTTCGGATTTCTCCCGTCTCCAGATACTGCTCCAGAAGTGATTCCTCACAAAGTGCTATTGCCTCTGCCGTCTCACCATCTGAAAGCGGATCGTCGGCCGCTGAAAAATCAATACAGTGCTCGTCCAGCTTTTTCTGCAGCTCCAAAAGCAGACTCGTCCGATCCGTTCCTTGCTGATCCATCTTGTTGATAAACAGAAACGTCGGAATCTCATATTTTTTCAGCAGCCGCCACAGCGTCTCTACATGACTCTGCACACCATCCGCTCCGCTTATGAGCAGCACCGCATAATCAAGAATCTGCAGCGTCCGCTCCATTTCTGCCGAAAAATCCACATGCCCAGGCGTATCGATCAAAGTCATTTCCATATCATCCAGCATTACCTCTGCCTGTTTGGAAAAGATCGTGATGCCGCGTGCACGCTCCATTGCAAAATTATCCAGAAACGCATCCTGATGATCCACGCGCCCGAGCTTCCGTATTCCTCCGGTCAGGTAAAGGATTGCCTCCGCAAGCGTCGTTTTCCCGGCATCGACGTGGGCCAGAAGTGCGGTGCAGATGTGCTTTTGTATCTTATTTTCAGAGGATTTTCCCATCAAAATACCCCTTTCTTTCCTCGCATACTGTCACTATCATAGCATAGAAAACAGCATACGTCGACAGGTGAAAACATATGTTTTTATTTTTTTCATGCACGCACACGGCCAGAAATGTGGTATACTTCCTGTGAATCAAATAAATTTATGCTGATAAGCTGCAAAAAAAATTTCTTTATGCGCTTACACCAAAAGGATCCCTCATGAAAAAATTATGCTCCCTTTTTCTTACATTCTTAAAAATCGGCGCCTTCACATTCGGCGGCGGTTATGCGATGATTGCGCTTCTGGAAAATGAATTTATCACACGCCGTCACTGGATGGATCAGGATGAATTTCTCGACATGGCGGCAATCGCTGAATCCACCCCAGGACCGGTGGCCGTGAACAGCGCCACCTATCTTGGCTACAAGCTCGGCGGTATGCCCGGGGCGTTCGTATCAACGACCGCGGTCTGTCTTCCGTCGTTTGTGATTATTTATCTGATATCGCTTTTCTTCGATCACTTTCTGGCACTCACACTCGTCAGTAAAGCATTCCGCGGTATTCAGGTGTGCGTGATCTATCTGATCTTCTACGCCGGAATCCGCATGCTGAAAAGCCTGAAACGCACAATATTCAACTGCGTAATTCTCATTGCAGTCATCTGCTCGATGGTGGTATGCACGGTGCTTTCGGTAAATTTTTCTTCGATTTTTTATGTGCTGATCTGCGGATGCGTCGGTATCGGCGGTTTTCTCATGCAGCGGATTTCACAGAGAAAATAATCAAACCAAACTTATCTGAAGATTCAAAACAGCTATTCTCAATCCACTTTGATCCGGTTCAGGCAAATAGCTGTTTTCTTCATATAATAGCCATTTTTTTGACATCAGGAGACCTCAAATGGAAAAACTGATTTTTCTTTTTCTTACTTTTCTTGAGATCGGTACCGTCTCATTTGGCGGCGGCTACGGCATGATCTCACTGATCCGCGAAAAGGTCCTGCAATACGGCTGGCTCTCGGAATCAGACTTTCTGAACTTTATCGCGGTATCCGAGTCCACGCCCGGACCGCTTGCGGTCAACATGGCGACCTTTATCGGCTCTTCGCAGGCCGGTCTTGCCGGTGCGGCCTCCGCCACCCTCGGTGTCGTCCTGCCGTCCTTTGTTATCATTTTGATGATCGCGGCTCTGATCCGCAGCTTCTTAAAATACTCCGGCGTACAGGCCTTTTTATCAGGCGTCCGCCCCTGTGTGGTGGCAATGATTCTCGCCACTGCACTGACGATGGCAGGCAGTACACTGCTTGGTTTTTCTTCTCTTTCCGAAAAAATCAGCCCGGATGTGCGCGGCATCGGATTGTTTGCCTGCCTTCTGCTTCTGCACGGGCTATCCGTAAAAATATGGAAGAAAAAGCCCTCGCCGATTCTGATGATACTGATTTCGGCGGGGCTGGGGATGCTGATTTATTAGAGCGTATTTGAACGCAGCGAAGCGGATTGCAAATGTCCGCTTTACAAAGCATTCCCTCGGTCTGCGCTATATTTTGCAGAAAGCATTTTGCAAACACACTCGAAACATTTATAAATGAAGGAGATTTAACATGAAAGAAACCGTTTTATACTACACCCCGCAGCCCACAAAACAGAGCCGCACTTTAAAGGGAATCCTCGTCCGCATGGGGATCCGGATCCGCAACATTTCCCCGCAGCAGGTGAACCAGACCGTCGGAATGCTCGCCGGAGTGCCGGGCTTTGAGGAGAAGACGGATGCCACAGCCGACACACTGGAAGCAAATAAAACCAACGCAGATGCACTGTCAAGCGCAAATCCCGCCGCTGATACAGTTAAAGCTTCTCCCTCGCAGTCCATCCCTGAGGAGGTTCTCGTCCTTCATCAGTTTTCCGAGCAGCGTCTAGACGCTCTGCTCCATGCACTTCGGAAGGCAAATGTGCGCATCGCCCTGAAAGCCATCGTGACCGAGCAGAACTGCGGCTGGACGTTTTATCAGCTGTATGAGGAGATTCGGCAGGAGCATGAGAAGATGCATCAGAACGGAGAACCGAATTAAATCAGATAACAATTAGGAGGTGTATTTATGGGAAGCTATCTCAATCCCGGGAACAAAGGATTTCGGGAAAGTCTGAATTCAGAAATATACGTCGATAAAACCGGTCTGATCGAACGGACAAACGCGCTTCTTGATACCAGAGAAAAGTATATCTGCGTAAGCCGTCCGAGACGCTTCGGAAAATCCATGGCTGCCGACATGCTGGCCGCCTATTATGGGCAGGATACCGATTCGGAAGCGCTGTTTCAAAATCTCTACATTGAAACGTGTCCTTCATTTCGGGAACATCTGAATAAATACAATGTAGTGAAACTGAACATGCAGGATTTTCTGAGTGCCTCACACAGTGTTCAGGACATGCTTGGCCGAATCCAAAAATATGTGATTTTTGATCTGACAGATGCGTATGAAACAATCCGTTACCGCGACGAAACAGATCTTGTACAGGTCATGAAAGATGTTTATGCTGCCACAAAGCATCCTTTCATCATCCTTATTGATGAATGGGACTGTCTGTTTCGTGAATACCAGCAGGATCAGGATGCACAAAAAAAATACCTCGATTTTCTCCGGATGTGGCTGAAAGATAAGGACTATGTTTCCCTCGCTTACATGACCGGAATCCTTCCAATTAAGAAATACGGCACACATTCCGCATTAAATATGTTTTCTGAGTATTCCATGATAAATCCGCGGGAAATGGCAAAATATTTTGGTTTTACAGAAGCAGAAGTGAAAAATCTTTGCGAACGCTATGACCGAAGCTTTGAGGAAACGCGTGCATGGTATGACGGCTATGAAGTGTTGACTGTAGAAAATAATACCCAGCAAGTCTGTGAACTTTACAGCCCGAAGTCTGTCGTCGAAGCCATGAAAAGCGGTATTTTTGATAATTACTGGAACCAGACAGAAACGTATGAAGCATTAAAGGTCTATGTTCAGCTGAATTTTGATGGTTTAAAGGATGCCGTCGTAAAGATGCTTGCCGGCGAACGGATTCCCATTAATACGGGCACTTTCTCCAACGACATGACGACCTTTCAGTGCCGCGACGATGTTCTGACACTCCTGGTGCATCTGGGATACCTTGGCTACCACTGGCCGGATAAAACAGTGTTCATTCCGAACAAAGAAATTGCACAGGAATATATCAACGCAATCAGCATGATGGACTGGCACGAGGTAATTGATTCCATTAACGCATCAAAAAAACTTCTGGAAGCTCTGTGGAACGGAGAGGAAGCCGCTGTTGCCGACGGAATTGACCATGCCCACTCAGAGATTTCCATCCTGCAGTATAACGATGAAAATTCCTTAAGCTGCACCATTCATCTCGCGTTTTATTTTGCACGTGAGTACTATACCATTATCCGTGAACTGCCCACAGGAAAAGGCTTTGCCGATATCTGTTTCCTGCCCAGAAAACTGTACGCAGACAAACCAGCCGTCATTATTGAACTGAAATGGGATCGGGATGTCCATGGCGCAATCGCACAGATCCAGGAACGCCGCTACCCGGCCGCGTTAAAAGACTACCACGGCAATCTTATTCTTGCCGGAATCAGTTATGATAAAAAGACCAAGAGACACAGTTGTCTGATTGAAAAGCTGAATCTCTGATGAAACAGCTTTCATGCTTCGCTTCCTGCACAAAAAAGACTATCCCGCACTGTACCTTTCCTGTACGTACGAGATAGTCGTTTCTTTATTTTTTCATCTCCGGTAATACTCCGATTCCCGCTCAAACTGCATACGTTCTTCGTTCAGCCCCCACGCATTGTCCTTGTCGCCTTAGCCGAGTGGCGAAGCGGATTATAATTTTCTCTGCGTCTGCTATCTCCGATACGCAGTCTCCACCGCCCGCTTTCCAGTCAGCTCCTCGCTGCGCGCATCCGGCTGGCTGCAGCCGACATAGAAGGTATAGGATTTTCCGTTGTCACGGCGGATACCGTCCTCTCCGACTACAGTAAGGGCACGGTGTCCTACCGGGATGCGGATCTGTTTTTTCTCACCTGCATCCAGATGGATTCGCATAAATGCACACAGCTCAGGGTGTTTGTCTGCATCAGCGCAGTCATGATTTTTGACGTAGACCTGGAGCACCTCATCAGTCGCATGAATTCCTGCATTGTGAACATCTGCAAGAATCGTAAGTGCCTGCGGATCAAAGCCTTTTCCGGACGATCTGCTGCCGGATTCGCACGCTGCCTCCATGCATGTTGCAATCTCTGCGCCCGTCACACATACATCCCCATACGTCAATCCATATCCGAACGGATACTGCGCTTTTCCTTTCATGTAGCGGTAGGTTCTGCCTGCCATGCGGTAATCGGTAAACTCCGGAAGTTCGTCCAGGCTCTCGTAGAATGTCACCGGAAGCTTGCCGGACGGCGATACTTCTCCGAACAGCACCTTCGCAGCCGCTTTGCCGCCCTGTGCACCCGGATACCACAGCTGCAGTACCGCATCGAAATGTTCCGATGCATAGGAAAGATCGATGTCGCTGCCTGCCATCAGGCAAAGGACCACCGGCTTGCCGGTCTCTTTTACCGCCTCCATCAGATCTCTTTGTACCTGCGGAAGCTGAAGATCCATCTTGTCACCGGATGCATAGCTGTTACCCGTATCGCCCTCTTCTCCTTCCAGTGTCTCATCAAGGCCAACGCAAAGTACAACCACATCACTGTTGTCCGCCACGATCTTTGCCTCTGACAGGCGGTCTGCCGGGAATGCCAGATTCTCGGTACGGTCGCGGAAAAGCTCACAGCCGGTGCTTGTCAGCACGCGTACATCCTCTCCGAGATAATCCTGTAATCCTTCCAGTATTGTGACATAGCGGCTTGCTGTTCCGTGATAATTCCCTACAAGTGCAGCGCGGCTGTTGGCATTCGGACCGATCACGCCGATCGTCTTTATTTTTGACTTTTCAAGCGGAAGAATGCCATTATTTTTCAGAAGAACAAAGCTCTCCTGCGCTGCCTTTTCCGCAAGTGCCAGATGTGCAGGCGATTCTACTTCTGTATATGGGATCGCATCGTATTCACTTCCGTCGAACAGCCCGAGCAGGCAGCGCGTCGTGAACAGCCTTACGGCCGCCTCCGTAATCGTTTCCTCGCTTACCAGTCCGTCCTGCACCGCTCCCAGAATATGCAGATACGTATTTCCGCAATTAAGATCACAGCCATTATTGATTGCAAGCGCCGCCGACTCTCTTGCATTTTTCGTTACCATATGATGCTCATGAAAGTCCCGGATTGCCCAGCAGTCGGACACGAAATGTCCATCAAAGCCCCAGTCTTCCCGGAGAATTTTCTGCAGCTTCGGGCTGCCGCAGCACGGTTCTCCGTTTGTGCGGTTATATGCACCCATGACGGCTTCCACACCGGCTTCCTGCACAAGTGCCTGAAACGCCGGAAGATACGTTTCCTCCATATCCTTCGGTGTCGCCTCCGCATCAAACTCGTGGCGCACTGCCTCCGGTCCGGAATGTACTGCGAAATGTTTCGCGCATGCAGCCGCCTTCATCGTCTCACTGTCGCCCTGCAGTCCCTCCACAAAAGCAACGCCAAGGCGGCTCGTCAGATACGGGTCCTCCCCGTACGTCTCATGGCCGCGGCCCCAGCGCGGATCCCGGAAAATATTTACATTCGGCGACCAGAACGTCAGCCCCTTGTAAATGTCGCGGTCATTTTTTCCGGAATAGGCATTGTATTTCGCGCGTCCCTCAGTCGCAACGACATCCGCCATCTCTTTTACCAGATCGGTGTCAAAGGTCGCTGCCATGCCGATGGCCTGCGGGAAAACCGTTGCCTGACCGGCACGCGCCACGCCATGCAGTCCCTCATTCCACCAGTTGTAGGCCGGAATGCCCAGACGCTTTAAGGCAGGCGCGCCGTACTTAAGCTGCTCCGCCTTCTCCTCCAGTGTCATTTTTTCTACAAGGGCTTCCGCCTTTTTCCTTGCCTCTTCTCTATTCATCTCGGTCATCTGCCTTTCTGTTTCCCTGTATTTTCAGGCGGTTCCTGTACCTCCGCCTTTTATCCAATGTACGATTCCCATTTCGCCAAAGCAAATATTTACAAGCCGCTGCAGCCCTTTACGATGGCGGTTGTTTCACCGTATCACCTTTTACTGAATTTCTGTTTTTCTGTCTTATCCTTTCACCGCTCCCGTCGTAAGCCCCTCTACGATCTGGTTGCTGAACAGACAGTATACAATAACGGTCGGTGCGATTGCAATGATAATCGCCGCAAACATCTGCACGTAGTTTGTCGCATACGGACCTACAAAGTACGTCAGCGTAACCGGAAGCGTTTTCTTTGCCGGGTCAGAAATGAATACCATCGCGAGCAGCAGCTCGTTCCAGTTGCCGACAAACGTCATCAGACCTGATACGAAAAGTCCGGTCCGGCACAGCGGCAGTGCGATCTTAAAGAAAATCCGGTAAATGCCACAGCCGTCGATTGCTGCCGCCTCGATCAGTTCACCCGGCATCGATTTAAAAAATCCGGTCAGAAGGAAGATCGTCATCGGAAGGGAAAACGTGATGTATGGAAGCATCAGGCCGAATCTGGAGTTGGTCAGCCCAAGCTTCGCAAAACGGACAAACAGAGGAATCAGGATACAGTGTACCGGCACCATCATTCCAATCAGGAAAAATGTATGCGCTGCCTCTGCCAGTTTCCATCTCATTCTCGCAATCGCGAACGCCGCCATTGCGCCGAAGAACAGGCTGACAAGCAGTGTCACGCCGCAGACCAGTGTGGAGTTGACAAGCGCTGTGCCCAGCTTGCCAAGCGACCATGCCTGCGTGTAGTTTTCCAAGTGAAAGGTCTCTGGCAGTGCAAACGGCGCTGCCATCACGCCTGCGTTGTCCTTTAACGATACGGAAAGCATCCACAGAAGCGGAGCCAGATACAGTACGGCCAGCAGCACCAGAAATACGTAAATGACCACGATGACCGGGCTGACCGCTTTTTTTCTTTTTTTGATTACAGCACTCTCTTTCATCTTCCGCCCTCCTATGACTCATACGTCTCTACTTTGATGACCTTCTTGACGAGGAGCGTCACGATCAGGCACATCACAAGCAGCACAACGGATATCGCACTCGCATAGCCGTATTTGAAGTAATTGAAGCCCTCCGCGTACAGCTCCGTCGCAAGCACCTCGGTACGATGGTTCGGTCCGCCCTGTGTCATGTTGTAGACCAGATCGAAGAATTTCAATGAACCGATACAGTTCAGTGACAGAGAAGTGACCATCATCGGCTTGATCAGCGGAAGCGTGATGTAGCGGAATGCCGCCGGTTTGGAAGCACCGTCCACATAGGATGCCTCATAGATATCTTTCGATATGCCGGTGATCTGCGCCATATAAAGCATCATATTCTGTCCGACGTACTGCCACAGTGCCACAAACGCGATGACCCACATCGGAAGCACGATAAATCCCTTGGAATCCATCAGCCACAGCGGTCCCTTGATTCCGAACTGCGCCAGCAGCTGGTTGATACCGATCTTCGGGTTGAACATGAATGCCCACAAAAGACCGAGCGCTGCGGAGGAAAGTACGGACGGAAGGTAATAAATATTTTTGAATACGTTGCGTCCCTTCGGGATGTTTGTCAAAAAGACCGCGAGCAAAATACCGATCACCTGCTGTGTCACTGCCGAAAACAGCATGAAGAAAATGGAATTTTTCAGTGCAATGCGGAACGTCGCATCCTTGAAAAACAGTTTTTTATAATTTGCCAGCCCGATAAACCCCGGCGGTGTCAGTGCTGCATAATCGCACAGCGAATAGTAAACCATCTGAAAGATCGGGATGACGAGGATCAGAATGAACATGATCAGCGCCGGTGCAATGAAAATAAAGATGGCTTTTTTGTCTTTTAAAATTTTATCCATAGCAGCCTCCTTGTTGTAATCTCTACATACCCTCTCCGCCTGGCGGTATCCACTTTATGAGATTTTGCGCTGTATCCGCCGCGTCGGACAGGGCATGTATGGCATAAAAAGAGCCGCTGCAGGAACAATGCGTCTTTCCCTGCATTTGTTCCGCAGCGGTTTCTGATTATCCGCTGTCGTCAGAACCGTTGCTTCTGAAATTCATCCGTATGGTTCTATATATAGCAGACATTTTCAATCAATCTCAGGAACGTAATCGCTTTCTGCCCCTGTTCATTTTATTATTTTATTCCCAGACATTCTCCTCATAGAAGGTCTGAACAGTCTGGAATGCCTCTTCCGGTGTCTGGTTGTCGAGGAAGATGTCAACCATTGCGTTGTCGAAGCAGTCGCCTGCCTCTACGGATGCGAGAGACTCGTTGTAGAATCCGAATGTGCCGGTTGCGTTTGCCAGGATATCCTGAACGTACTTCAGCTGTGCCGGAGCCTTGTCATAATCGATCTCAAGGTCTTTTACGATCGGGATCTTTCCGCCGATTTCTGCGGTATACTTCTGAGCGGTCTCATCTGTGAACATCTTCATCAGAGCGATGACTGCATCCTGATGCTCGGTCGTTGCGCTCATCAGAAGGTTATCTGTCTTAACGATCATACGGTTCGGGTCATTTGCTCCCTCGATGCCCGGAAACTGGAATACGCCGCACTTGGACTCGAAGTCCGGATTGTTGCCGTTGATCTGAGCGATTGCCCAGGAACCCTGGATCAGGATTGCAGCTTCGCCGTTGTAGAAGTTTGCGGCTGCCTGATCGTTGGAGTCACCTGCTGCGGTCTCCTGGAAGTACTGGGAGAGTTCTTTGAGCTTCTTGCCTGCCTCGATGCAGTTGTCATCGGTCCAGTTTGCGGTGTGGTCTGCGATTGCCGCAAGGTCAACGCCCTGGCGGTCACACAGATAACTGGCTACCATGGACAGGCACCATGCCGTACCCGCGGAACAGGAAATCGGGGTATAGCCTGCATCTTTGATCTTCTGGCACGCATCGAGCAGCTCGGTATAGGTCGTCGGAACCTCTACGCCTGCCGCGTCAAAGATCTCGGTGTTGTAGAAGCAAAGAGCCGCTGCAAAGTTCGTCGGAACTGCCATGATCTTTCCATCGTATGTCATTCTCTCAAAAATACCGTCTGTAAATGAGGAATACCAGTCTGCTTCCTGATTCGTCAGAATATCGGTCAGGTCTGCTGCAACGCCTGCATTTACGTATACGTCCATGTTCGGTCCCGGATTGCAGATGAACATGTCCGGTGTCTGGCCTGCTGCAACGAGCGCGTTCAGCTTTCCATCGTACTCTTCGAGGTTCGTCGTGATCGCGGTCACATGATACTGTCCGTCATACGTTTCATTGTAACGGTCGAGTACTTCTTTGTATCCCTTGGAGATCAGGTCCTCGGTTGCCTCCAGATCATCCCAGAACATCCAGGTGATCTCTTCCGGTCCGTCTGCCTGTACCGGTACTGCTGCAAAAAGGCCCGTTGCCATTGCTGCGGTAAGCGTTACAGAGATGAGTTTCTTCAATTTCATAATGCATATCCTCCTTTTTTCTGTTCCTGCTGCCGCTTCGGGCTGCATCTTCAAAATCGGAATCAAAACGCTCCGCGTTCGCCAGCTTTTCAAAAACAGTCTTAAAAATGCAGGCATTTTACGTCTGTTTTATGAAAGCTGCCGTCTTTGAAGATCAATCCCTGCGCCATTGGGGAACATATTCTTTACGTCTCTTGATGCTTCCATCATAACAAAGCAAATTGTATTTATCTTTATAATTATTGCGTTGCAATTTTTAATTATTGCTTTTAATTTTATCATTCTTTTGGCATTTAGTATATTTTTACAGTTTTTATCAATGATTTTTATGCATATTTTTCTTCTTTCCTTTTTTCTCCTTGTAATAAGCAAAGTTTTGGCGCTTTCATTCTTGTATTTCCTCATCATTTTTGGTATATTGTAAGAAACAAAAATCGCAATTTTTTGTCACTGTTCAGAAACAGATAAAATTTTATAAGGCAGGCGTAAAATGCTTGCGTTTTTAAGGATGCCTTATAAAATTTTATCTGGCAGATACGGCAGCACGAAACCCACGAAAGGACTCCAAATGATTAAGCATCTAACCGGCATCCATGAAACGGTTGCCTATCGCCCGGACACTCAGATCTGTCTTTATAATAATGATGAAGCAGAAGATTACCCGCCGCACTGGCATACCCCGTTTGAGATCATCATGCCAACGGAAAATTCCTACCGCGTCCTGTGCGGCCAACAGGAATACCAGATTCGTGAGAGCGACATTCTGATCATCGCACCGGGGACTATCCATCAGCTCTTCGCTCCGGAACATGGAACGCGCATCATCTTTCAGCCTGCACTTTCTCAGATCGGTATCCGCGAGCTGGAGCTTCTGACTTCAAGGCTCACACCGGCGATCCTGATCACGCCGGAATCCTTTCCTCAGATCCACGCACAGGTACACCGCCTGATGCTGGAGATCCGCGATGAATATTTCAGTGAGGATCCCTACTCGGAATCTGCGATCTACGCCCGTTTTCTTGAGATCCTCGTCTCGGTCGGGCGCTGCCAGGCCGAGCTTACCAGGCACAGCTTTGACGCCAAAAACAACAAACAAAAAGAATATATGGATAAATTTCTATATATCTGCAACTATATCAACGAACATTTTACAGAAAATCTGACACTGGAACAGATGGCTTCCCTCGCCGGCTTCAGCAAGTATCATTTTACAAGGCTGTTCCGCCAGTATGCCGATACTTCTTTCTATAAATATCTGAACCGGAAGCGCATCGATTATGCAAAATCGCTGCTGCTTGATCCGGATCTGTCAGTCATTGAGGTTGCGCTTGCCTCCGGATTTTCCAGCCTGTCCGCCTTTCTGCGTATGTTCAAACTGATCAACCACTGCACACCGACCGAATACCGAAATATGTACGAAGACTGACTGGAGGCATCATGAGCGATCCTATTTTTAAAAAAAGGCACCGGAAAATTCTGGAATATCTGCAAATGATCGAAGCGGTAAGTGCAAGCACCGATGATTATCTGTATCTGATAGAGTCCGATACCGGGCTGATCCACTTTACAAATCAGATCCATTTAAAATATCAGCTGCCGGACGGCGGCAAAAAAGGATTCCCGGTCGAGGACTGGGTCAAAACAATCTATCCGCGCGACGCGGCTCCTGTCATGGAGGATCTTCAGCGTATCCTTGACGGCACACAGAAAGTCCACAACATGGAGTACCGCCTGCTTGACCGCAAAGGCAACCGCTGCTGGATCAGCTGCCGCGGCGAGATTCAGAATGACGAGGACGGACAGCCTCTGATGCTGCTCGGCCGCGTTTCCGACACCGTACTCGGGCAGAAAACCGACGTGCTAACCGGATTCTTTAACGGGCGAAAATACGCCGAGGATATCAGCGCCAGTTTAAACCGCGGCCAGAGCGGCTGCCTGCTGATCTTCGGTCTCGATAACTTCAAGGACATCAATATCAAATACGGCCGCTCCTACGGCAACCACCTGCTCAAACAGTTTGCCGAGATACTTGAAGAACACGTCGCAGCAATCCACCCGGCCTATCGCCTCGATGGTGACCGCTTTGCCCTGAACCTGTATGGACGGAACCAGGAATATGCGCGCCATATCTATGAACAGCTGAAACAGTCCGTCTCCTTCTGCACGCTGTCCGCCGGTGCAGTCCTCTACTCTGCCGACTCTTCCAGTGACGGAGAAACTCTGTATCAATATGCGGAAAGTGCGCTCGACCGGGCAAAAAAAGACGGCAAAAATCGCCTGTTCTTTTTCTCAATTGACGATTATAAGCAGCATCAAAGTTCCCTGGAACTGCTCTCCGAGATGCGTCACAGCATCCAGCATGATTTTGAGGGATTTTTTCTCTGCTACCAGCCGCAGCTGCAGTGTCAGAGCTGCCGGATCTGCGGAGTGGAGGCACTGCTGCGTTTTCATTCTCCTGCACGCGGCATCGTAAGCCCTGCTGAATTCATCCCCCTGCTTGAGCAGAGCCGACTGATCGTTCCGGTTGGTGAATGGGTGCTTCGCACCGCACTTGCTGTCTGCCGGAAATGGAGGCGCTCTCTTCCCTGCCTGCACATCAGCGTCAATCTTTCTTATATTCAGCTGCTTGAAGAAAACATCACCTCCACGGTTTTGGATATCCTGAAAGAGTCCGGCCTGCCCGGCGATGCGCTGACACTGGAGCTGACAGAGAGCGTCCAGCTGCAGAATTATGAATATTACAACCGTATTTTTTATCATTGGGAGATTGCCGGAATCCGGATCGCGATTGATGATTTCGGCACCGGCTATTCAAGCCTTGGTTATCTCAAAAGCCTCTGTCTTGATGAGATCAAGATCGACCGCTGCTTCGTCAGCGGTATCCAGCACAGCTCCTACAATTACCGCCTGATGCGCAACACGATCGAACTGGCGCGCAGTTCGCAGATTCACGTCTGCTGTGAAGGTGTTGAAACAATGGATGAACTTACCATCCTCAAAGAACTGCTTCCGGATACGCTGCAGGGCTATCTCTTCGCCCCTCCATGCACATCCGATATCTTTGAACAGCTCTATATTGACTCGGATTCCAAAGCTTTTCGCAGCCGGATGCAGCTTGAGGACCGTTACCGCGCTATCGGCTCCTCCCAGAAAGAAAGCATTCATCCGACACTTTTCAAAAAACTGGATTTTGAGAGCAATCTCACAGACTGTGCCCATATGTTTGCAGGAGAGCCAGATACAAAAGAAGCGCTTGAGCAGCTGCTTGTGTCTGTTGCCGAATTTTACAATGCAGACCGCGCTTATATTTACGAGCCTGTCCACGGCGCCACTATCTGGTGCTGCAGCGCAAGCGCTTCCCTGAAAAAGGCAGCTGCGCCTGCTCTTCCCCAGACACTCTCCACCTCTGTCATCGATCGCTGGATCACCTATTTTTCTCTCGGAGAATCCGTGATCATCGAAACGCCAGGTGATATTCTCTCCGGTTCACCGCTTGAGTTCGATCTGCTGCACAGGCAGAACATTACCGGACTAATTGCCGTGCCGATCGGCTGGTGCGGACAGGCGATCGGATTCATCGGTGTCAGCAACCCGCTTGAACATCCTGCAAATGATGGAATGCTGTTTGCTGCCGCCTGCTTTATTGCGGACCGTCTGAAGCAAAACTCATCTCCGAACCGCGTCTGTGCCGTACCAGGTCTGACCGCCGCCGATATCCTTTCCCGGACACAGCTTGGCCTGTGGAGACTTCGGCTCTGCACCGATCCGCTGCAAAATGAGATGTTTGCTGATGATACAATGCTGCGCACGCTTGGCCTCTCCGAGTCTCAGACTCCACAGCAGCGCTATCATCAATGGCATTCCCGCATCAGCAAAAATTACAGTCACTACGTTGATGCGGCAATCCTCTGCATGGAGGAGACCGGGCGGATCGTTCAGGCCGAATATATCTGGGATCATCCACATCTCGGCGAGGTTGTTGTCCGTTTTCTCGGACTGCGCATAAAAGATTCCACCGGCGCTGTCTCTTTATGTGGTTACCACCGCGTAATCAGCAACATCGAACGTCCCATCCTGTCAGATGAGGACAATGGACAGGCACATATCCTTGAACTGGAATCCGCAAGAAAAACAGATTTCTATGAGGCGATGCTCTCGGAGACAATCGCCTACACAGAGCTTGATCTGGAAAACGGGCGGCCACTGACCGCCGGCGGGCTCTGGGAACATTATGAGGAATACTGCCGCCAGTGGAGCGAATCTTTCCATCAGGCAGCTTCCCACTATATCCCCCGTGTCGTTGCCCCGGAATATCAGGACATCTGCCTGAACTATTTTGATCAGTCTGCAATTCAGAATATGCGCGGCGACACCCGAAAATTCTGCTACCGCCGAAAGGTCGGCGCCGATTTTCACTGGGTAGAGCTGAGTATCCATGTCTTCTGCGAGCGGTTCACCGGGCACCACTATGCGCTGCTCTATCTGAAGGATATCGATACCGACAAAAAACGCGAGCTTGCCCAGGTATCTGCCGCAAACACCGATCCGCTCACCAGGGTCTACAACCGGCGTATGTTCCGGGACGAGGTGGAAACATTTATGGAACGCACTGACAAGCCTGCCTGCGGTGCTCTGATCCTCTTTGATATCGATGATTTCAAACAGATCAATGACCAGTACGGCCACCCGCAGGGCGATGCCGCACTGCTGCGTATGACGGAGGTACTCCAGTCCACATTCCGACAGCGCGATATCATCGGACGGCTTGGCGGGGATGAATTTCTCGCCTTTATCAAGGATGTCACCAGACGTCAGATCCTCGACCAGCGCATGTCTGAGCTCGCTCAGGTGCTCTCATTCTCGGACGGCATTCCGATTGCTTTCAGCGCCGGTATCACATTCGTCCAGCAGAAAAATTTTTCTTATGACCGTGCCCTGAAGCAGGCAGACGAGGCGCTGTACCACAGCAAACAGCAGGGCAAAGCGCAGTTCAGCTATTATGCGGACATGATTGAAACTTAAGAAGCGGATTGCGAATATCCGCTTTGACAAAGAACTGCAATTTATTTTTTCAGTAAAGAAACCCGTACAGCATATATATTTACAGGGCATTTTTCTTTGCCAGCCCGAAAAAACACCGCCCGGTGCTGATTTTACCCAGAACCGGACGGTGCTTTTTTGTGCGCGAAGCTGCCGTCTCTTCTACGGCTGCCGCAAATTTCTTTGTTTTATTTTACTACAATATTTACGATCTTGTTCGGTACATAAATCTCTTTTACAACGTTCTTTCCTTCTGTCAGTGCGGCGATTCTCTTATCTGCATTTGCAATTGCAAGAGCATCCTCCTTTGAACAGCCATTCGGAATGACGATCGTTGTCTTCAGCTTACCATTGATCTGAACACCGATCTCAACTTTCGACTCAACCGTCTTTGTCTCATCGTACTCCGGCCATTTGGAAAGAGACAGGAAGCCTTCACCGCCGACTGATTCCCACATCTCCTCACAAAGATGCGGGGCAAACGGGCAGAGCAGCTTGATAAAGATCACAAGGTCATCACGGCTGATGGAACCTGCCGTGTAAATATCGTTGATCAGCGTCATCAGGCATGCGATCGCCGTGTTGAACTTCATTGCCTCGATATCTGCTGTGACCTTCTTGATCGCCTTATGGAATTTTACTTCCATATCCGGATCTGCCGATGCGTCAGTCATGATATCCGTCAGGCCTGCCACACGCTCCAGGAAACGCTTGCAGCCCTTTACGGAGCTGTCATTCCACGGAGCTGCCGCGCCGTAATCACCCATAAACAATACATACGTACGCAGGGTATCAGCGCCGTACTCTTTTACGATATCAAGCGGGTCAACGACATTCCCCTTTGACTTGCTCATCTTATCGCCGTCCGCACCGAGGATCATACCCTGTGCAGAACGCTTCGCATACGGCTCCGGCGTATTCACTACTCCGATATCATACAGGAAATGATGCCAGAATCTGGAATAGATCATATGTCTTGTAACATGCTCCATACCACCGTTGTACCAGTCTACCGGCATCCAGTAGTTCAGCTTGTCCATTGCGGCAAGTTCATTGTCGTTGTGCGGATCGATATAGCGCAGGAAATACCAGGAAGAACCTGCCCACTGCGGCATTGTATCAGTCTCACGCTTTGCATCGCCGCCGCACTTCGGGCATTTGCAGTTTACGAAGGAATCGATCTTTGCAAGAGGTGACTGTCCGTCCTCGCCCGGCTGGAAGTCTTCTACATCCGGCAGACGCAGCGGAAGCTCATCAAACGGAACGGCCACATCACCACAGGTCGGGCAATGTACGATCGGAATCGGCTCACCCCAGTATCTCTGACGGTTGAATGCCCAGTCTTTCATCTTATACTGTACACCCTTCTCACCGATGCCGCGTTTTTCCAGTTCTTCAAGCATGCGTTCGATAGAATCCTTTTTATTTGTATAGCCATTCAAAAATTCAGAGTTGATCATCTCGCCGTCGCCGGTGTACGCTTCTTTCCCGATGTCACCGCCTTTGATGACCTGGATGATATCGATACCAAATTTCTTCGCAAAATCGTAGTCTCTCTGGTCATGTGCCGGTACTGCCATGATCGCGCCGGTACCGTAACCCATCATTACGTAATCTGCGATAAAGATCGGGATCTTCTTGCCGTTCACCGGATTGATCGCGGTAAGGCCATCGATGCAGACACCGGTCTTATCCTTTACAAGCTGAGTACGCTCAAACTCTGTCTTTTTCGCGCACTCATCGCGATATGTCTGGATTGCATCAAAGTTGCCGATGCGGTCTTTGTATTTGTCGATCAGCGGATGCTCCGGTGCGATTACCATGAAGGTAACACCGTAAAGGGTATCCGGTCTCGTCGTGTAAATGCGAAGCTGATCTTCAATGCCGTCTACGGAGAAGTTTACAAATGCTCCGGTCGATTTTCCGATCCAGTTTACCTGCTGCTGCTTGATGTTTGCCGGATAATCCACCGCATCAAGCCCTTCCAGAAGCTTGTCTGCATATTCGGTGATCCGCAGATACCATACATCCTTGGAACGCTGTACGACATCGCTGTGGCAGATATCGCATTTTCCACCCTGGCTGTCCTCGTTGGAAAGAACCACCTTACAGGACGGGCAGTAGTTTACCAGCGTCTTATCACGGAATACAAGCCCCTTCTCAAACATTTTCAAAAAGATCCACTGTGTCCATTTATAGAAATCCGGATCTGTTGTGTCGATCACACGGCTCCAGTCAAAAGAAAATCCAACGCTTTTGAGCTGCTCGGAAAAGCGGTGAATATTTTTATCTGTGATGATACGCGGATGTGTCGATGTCTTAATTGCATAATTCTCCGTCGGAAGTCCGAAAGCATCAAATCCGATCGGGAACAGTACATTGTAGCCTTCCATGCGGCGCTTTCTCGCAATTACCTCAATACTGGAATATGCTTTGATATGGCCAACGTGCATTCCTGCTCCGCTCGGATACGGGAACTCTACCAGACCGTAAAACTTCGGCTTTTCGCTTCCGTCAACTGCTTTGAAGATCTCCTGATCGGCCCATTTTTTCTGCCATTTCGGCTCGATTTTCTTAAATTCATGTCTCATTGTCATTTCCTCCGTTACGGTGTAATGTTCGCTCGGGATCTGAGCGTACATTGTATGAGTGGGAAACTGGTGAATCAAAAAACGCCCCTCGGGATTTATTCCCAAGAGACGGAAGGATTCATTCTTTCGCGGTACCACTCTTTTTCATGATCTGCATGCGCTCATCGGATACAAATACATTTATATCCTACCCGGATAACGGTCGGGTGCTCCGTCTGCGTCTACTCTTTCTGTGCGCAATCAAAATGGATATTCACAATCCGCTCTGAAACAGGCCTGCCCAGCTTAGCTGAACACCGGCAATTTATTTCTGCTTGCAAATTACACAACACTGAAATTTCGGGCAGCCGCTCAGGGGTGAGTTCATCTCATTGCTTCTGATGCCTTACACCGACCGGCATCTCTCTGAAAAAAAGCGGATAAGTTACTATTCCCCGTCACTGCATTTCTCTTTTGCTCTGTTTTTCACTTTAACATTGAAGCATTGGTTTGTCAACCCGTTTTTCGCGGAAAAGCCACATACTCTGCCTGCTATAAAGTTGAATTTTATTCGTTTCTTATATATAATGAGGACGTTAAGGTCAAAGCCCCGGCTATGATACCTGCGGATTGTTTCGTGCGTTGCACTCCCACAATCCGGCCTAGAGCGTGTCGTGAAGCTTGCGCTCCACTTTTATGCTCAGGCCATCAATCCATAAAATTCAACTACAGGAAGGACTCCACGTAAAATCATGAACACATCATCTACCTCCCGCTCCGGTTCATCCGGAAAAAACACCACGCTTCAGATGCTGCCCATCATCGTTGCCCTGGCATGGCCGACGATGCTTGAACAGCTGATGCAGACAGCAGTACAGTATATCGATACCGCAATGGTCGGAACACTCGGTACACAGGCAACGGCAGCAGTCGGCGCAACCAGCACCGTAAACTGGCTCATAAACAGTACCATTTCCGCCATAAGCATCGGTTTTCTCTCTTATATTTCCCAGGCACTCGGTGCAGCAAAAACGGACCAGGCGAAAAAAGCAGCCAGCCAGGCTGTCCTTGTCTCATTAATCACCGGTATCTTTTTTACAATTCTCACCGTTTCCTTAAGCGGCATTGTACCGAAATGGATGCAGGTCGATCCTTCGATCCAAAAAATGGCTTCCTGTTATTTTCTGATCTTGTATCTTCCAATGCTGCCCCGCACTATGGGAATTATCCTCGGAACGGTACTGCGTGCCGCCGGTGATACGAAAACACCAATGAAGGTCGGCTGCCTGATTAACCTGATCAATATCATACTGAATTATTTTCTGATCTATGAAACACGTACCGTATCGTTTGGCTCGCTTTCCTTTTTGATGCCAGGCGCCGGGCTTGGGATCATCGGCGCTGCAGCTGCAAGTGCAATCGCTTATACCTACGGCGGCGTTGCGATCTTTTTCCGCCTGTACCGCCACCAGACGGTCTCGCCGCGCGGGCAGAGCCTGCGCCCTGCACCGGAGGTACTCCGCCCCTGCATGCGCATTGCTTTTCCAAATATGCTGCAGCGTTTTGCAACCTCCCTTGGCTACGTTGTCTTTGCTTCCATGATCAACTCCTTGGGAGAGATTTCCACGGCAGCGCATACGATTGCCAACACCGTAGAATCCGCATTTTATATTCCGGGCTGGGGCATGCAGACTGCCGCCGCCACACTTTCCGGAAACGCAAAGGGCGCAGGCGATGACCGCCGCCTTTCACAGCTCTCCCGTGTGATCATTCCCCTTGAGGTTGGTCTGATGGTATTTTCCGGCGGTCTGCTGTTTCTCTTTGCTCCGAATCTGATGCGCCTGTTTTCCCACGATCCGGACGTACTCTCCCTTGGCTCCATTGTGCTTCGCATGGTCGCCGTTTCAGAGCCATTCTATGGTGTTCCGATCGTCATTGAGGGCATGATGCAGGGACTCGGAAAAACAAAGGCTCCATTCTTCTTTAACGTACTCGGCATGTGGTGCATCCGTATTGCAGGCACCTTTCTGTGCACACAGATGCTTGGCGGCAATCTGATTTCTGCCTGGGGTTGCATGATCGCGCATAACCTGCTGCTGTTTGTACTGTTTGGCGTGCATTATCTGACAGGACGATGGAAGAAATGAAAATCTGCTTGTTTCAATGCCTGTATCAGATGAACACAAACTCTTTCTATAAGCTGCGAAACAGCCTGCATATATCCACTTTGGCGCAAAAATTTTCCAGAAAGGACTCACTCTTATGAACGAAATTTTAAAATCCCTCCACGACCGGAAATCCGTCCGTGTCTTCACCGAAGAACCAATCTCCGACGCAGACAAAACACAGATCCTTGAGGCTGCTCTGGCTGCTCCGTCAGCCGGCTGTCAGCTTCTCTACACAATCCTCGATATCACAGATCAGGCAAAAAAAGACCGGCTGGCCGATCTTTGTGACCACCAGCCGTTTATCGCAAAGGCTCCCATGGTGTTCATCTTCTGTGCTGACTGTCAGAAATGGCTGTCCTTCTATCAGGAGGCCGGACTCACACCGCGAACCCCCGGTAGCGGAGATCTTCTGCTTGCCGTCGAGGATGCCGTGATTGCTGCGCAAAATGCCGTTACCGCTGCGCAGAGCCTTAACATCGGTTCCTGCTACATCGGTGATATCATGGAAAATGTCGAGGAGATCCGTTCCCTGCTCGCTCTTCCTTCTTATGTTTATCCGGCTGCCATGCTTGTCTTCGGCCATCCGACTGCCTCACAGCTTGAGCGCAAAAAGCCGGAGCGCTTTGCCCTCTCCGATATTGTCTGTGAAAATGCATATCAGGAAAAATCCGGTGAAGAGATTCGAAAGATGTTCAATGGCCATACCGGAGTGAAAACGTACGACGACTGGATGGAGGCCTTCTGGAAACGCAAATATGAGTCAGATTTTTCCAGGGAGATGAGCCGGTCGATGGATGTGTATCTGAAGGAGTTTCAGAAATAATGCCCAAAACAAACGGGCGTCCTACTGCAGGCCGCCCGTTATCACAAATGCTTTTCTATGTTGATTTTCTTCGGTAAGTCTCTCCTCCGTCTTTTCCTCATATCAGCAGTTATATTTTCTATGCAGTTTTCTTTCCTTTACAGAATACAGAACCACAAATGCACATCCCGCAAGAATCCATGAAGCAATGTAGATCCGGACAATACACTCCATCGTGCCAAATTTCGGCAGCAAAACAAAAATAGCGACTACACGAAACAGACAAATGGTAAGCAAGGTGGTAACCATCGGCACCAGCGTCTCGCCAAGTCCGCAGCAGGCTCCGGAATATGCTTCCGCAACTGCATAAAAGACAAAGAACGGAGCCATCATCCGCATATACCGAATGACCAGCGGAATCAGCGCATCCACATCTTTTTTTGCAATAAACCAAGGGCCAATGATGTCGGAGCCAAAATAGAGCACAACACTGATTAATCCAACCGCAAACACGGAGATTCCGGCTCCAACCAGTGCCCCCTTCTTTGCTCTGTGCTGTTTGCCGGCACCGATATTCTGCGCTGTATACGTGGTAAGTGCCGGTCCCATCGAATCCGCGATCAGCCAGATCAGAAGATCCAGCTTGTCGCAGATCCCCCAGGCCGCAATGCTGTCCGTTCCCATTGTATTGACGCTTGCCTGCACGATCGAATTGGCAATCGGAAACAGCATTGACTGCAGCGCGAGCGGAAAGCCCTTTCGGATCATCATCCCCATATGCTCCCTGCAGACACGCATCTTTGCGAGCGAGATTTCTCCTTCCAGAAAATCTGCTTTCATCAAAAGAAACCACAGCGCCGCCACACTTACAATCTGCGAAAGCACCGTCGCCGCAGCAGCTCCGCCAACGCCCAGATGAAAACCTCCCACAAGAAGCAGATCACCGGCAATATTTACCACCGCGCAGATGACCAATACGTATAAGGGGCGTTTCGAATCGCCGAACGCTCGCAGAATACCGGCCATCATATTGTAAAGGATCATTGCCCATAAGCCGGCAAAATAAATACGGCAGTAACCAAGAGAAGCTCCCCGGACCTCTCCCGGTACAGCCATCACATCCAAAAGCCACGGCGAGAGCAGTACTCCGCCAACAGAGCAGATAATGCCAAGAAAAAAAGCCACCAAAAGGGCGGTTCTCACCGCACAATGCAGCCCTTCCTTTTTTTTCGCTCCGAAATATCCTGAAATAATAATGGTCGCACCAGCCGCCAGACCATTCATAAAATTAATCGGAAATTTAAAAAGTGTATGTACCGAATCAATCGCTGCCAGTCCCGTTTTCCCGGTAAACTGTCCGACGATCACCGCATCTACAGTCGTATACAGCTGCTGGATCAGACTTCCTGCAATGATCGGCAGAACAAAAAACAGCAGCGCCTTTCCGATATTGCCTTCCGTCAAACTGCTTTTTTTCATCTTAGATTTCCTTATTTGTTACTGCGCATGAATAAGCAACAACCGCGGATTGTGAATCTCCGCTGTGTAGTTCTTCCCAAACCATAACTACTTTCTGTATAAATGGCAGGCAACGCTGTGCCCTTCCTCCAATTCCATCATCTGCGGTTTTTCTCTTTTGCAGATCTCCATGCACTGTGCACATCTGCCCTGGAACGGACAGCCCTTCGGAAGATCCAGCGGACTTGGAGCCTCACTGTCGATACTCTCGATCGGCTTCGAAAAATCCATATTGATATCAAAAACCGCTCCCATCAGTGCCCTGGTATACGGATGCATGGCTTTTTCAGACAGATCTTTGCCCGAAAGTATCTCCACCAGATTTCCAAGATACATCACGGCTATCTGATGTGCCACAGACTGAACCAACGCAATATCATGGCAGATAAAACCAAACGTAATATTTTTTTCTTTTTGAAGCTTAATGATCAATTCGATCACCGTCTTCTGAACCGATACGTCCAGCGCTGAGGTCGCCTCGTCCAGCACCACGATCTCCGGCTCCAGTGCAAGTGCCCTTGCGATCGCAACACGCTGACGCTGGCCGCCGCTCATATTATGTGGGTAACGATCCGCATAATCACCCGGAAGTTCCACCATCTCCAGCAGTCTTTTGCATACTGCGTCCTTTTCGGCTCTCTTTATTTTCTTAAAATTCAGGAGTGGTTCGCAGACAATATCACGGACTGTCATCTTCGGGTTAAATGAAAGCGTCGGATCCTGAAACACCATCTGGATATGCTGACGGCTCTGTCTGAGCTCCTCGCCCTTTAATTTTGTGATGTCCGTGCCACGGTAAAGAATTTCTCCCGCCGAAGGCTTATCCAGCGATACCAGAAATTTCATAAATGTACTTTTTCCGCAGCCGGATTCTCCGACCAGGCCAAGTGTCTGTCCTTTATACATTTTCAGACTGACATCGTCATTCGCGATCAGAGTTCTTCCACGAGAAGCCGGAAATTTTTTCGTTATATGGTTTGCCTCCAATATTACTTCTCTTTTTTCAGACATAAGATTCACCTCCAAGAGACGGAACTGCATCCAGAAGCTTTCTGGTATATGCATTCTGTGACTCCTTCAGAATATACTCTCTCGTTCCCTGATCTTCGATCCTTCCATGCTTCATCACAATGATATAGTCGGACATATACGCAGCGACACCAAGGTTGTGTGTTACCACAATAATGCTTGTATTATAGTCCTCCCGCAGCTGCATCATCTGGCGCACAATCTGTGCCTGTATCGTCACATCGAGTGCGGAGGTCGGCTCATCTGCCAGCAAAAGCTTCGGCTGATACGTCATTCCCATGGCAATCCCCACGCGCTGTCTCATACCGCCGGATAATTGAAACGGATAGGAATTCATCACATTATCCGCTGCCGGAAGACGCATCCGCTCCAGCATCGTAATCCCCTTTGCCCACGCTTCCTTTTTTGAAATTTTTTCATGCGTCCGGATGTATTCTGTAAATACCGTTCCGATCTTCTTCGTCGGATTCATCATTGCACCGCTGTCCTGAAAGATCATGGAAACGTCAGAACCGCGAAGCTTTCTCCATTTCTCTGCGTTATAAGCCAGAATATCCTCGCCCTCAAACGTGATCTCTCCTCCGGTCACCTTGCCGCCGCCCGGCAGAAGGCCTAAAATTGCCCGGATCACCGTTGTCTTTCCGCTTCCGGATTCTCCTACCAGCGAAACAATCTGTCCCTGCTTCATACGCATACTGAAATGCTCAACCGTCGAAACATTTTTATAGGAGATCATTACATCTTTTAATTCCAGCATGTCTTCCCTCCTATTCATTCTTCGGATCCAGGATATCGCGAACGGAATCTCCCAGCATGTTAAATACCACAACCACAACAAAAATAGCAAGTCCCGGGAAAATCATCAGCCATGGCGCTGTCTGCATACACGCCCTTCCCTCATTCAGCATATAGCCCCATTCCGGTGCGGGCGGCTTTGCTCCAAAGCCGAGAAAGGACATTGAAGCCAGCTCCAGCATCATGGATCCCACATCAGTGGCAGCAGTGATGATCAGAGTCGGAAGTGCATTCGGAAGCATGTAACGAAGCAGCATGTACGGCGTTTTTGAGCCGGTGACGATCGCTGCAGCGACATAATCCCGGTCACGGATCTTCAGCACCAGGCTTCGCGCCAGACGCGCATACTTTGTCCAGCTTACCACTACGATCGCGATAATCGCGTTTTTAATGCTGGCTCCCATGATGCCGGCTACTGCAAGCGCCAGTACCAGTCCCGGGAAGGCAAGCATCATGTCTGCAATTCGCATGATAACGGCATCCACGATACCGCCAAAATATCCGGAAATAATCCCCATAACAGAGCCAATCAAAAAGATCAGCGCAACCACACCAAAGGTCGCCGTCAGCGAAGCGCGTGCACCATAGATGACTCTTGTAAAAATGTCACGCCCCATCTTGTCTGTTCCAAAAATATGCTCTTTGCATGGCGGCAGCAGCGCATCCATTAAGGACCCCTTCAGCGGATCTACGCCACCGGTAATCACCGGTGCAAATATCGCCGCAAAAATAATACAAAGTGCCAGAACAGAAAACACGACAAAGGTCTTATTCTGTAAAAATCTGTTTTTCTTCTTCATGGTCCTACTCCTTTAAACGCATACGCGGATCGATGTAAATATAGGATGCGTCCACGATCAGATTGATCACCATGTAAATCAGTGCAAGCCATAATACGTATCCCTGAATCAGGTTATAATCACTTGAGGTAATCGCAGAAACCGCAAGATTACCAAGTCCCGGATAGGAAAAAATAACCTCCACAACACTGGTTCCCCCAAGGAGGGAACCAATGGAAAGTCCAAACATGGTAATCAGCGGAAGCAGAGAATTCGGAAATACATTAAACCAGATAATCCTGGAACGTTTTACACCGCGCGCCTCTGCGCCAACCACATAATCCTGGCTCAATTCATCCAGCACCGCAGTCCTGACCTGTCTCGTATACTTTGAGGACATGGCAATCGCCAGCGTAAGAGCCGGAAGAAAAAGGCTCTTGAAATCTCCCGCAGAGCTGATAACCGGAAATGCGTGGATATAAACGCAGAATGCAAGCATCAGAAGAAGTCCAACCCAGAAGTTCGGCATCGCACAGCCCAGAAATGTGATTCCCCTGATGAGATAATCGATCCATCTGTCCTTGTAGACCGCCGAGAGCATGCCAAGCGGAACAGAAATGATCACCATCAGAATCATTGACATCAAGGTCAGCTTGAGTGTCGGCCAGAGCCTGCCTGCCAGCAGCTCTGTCACCGGCTTGTTCAGGCTGTAGGATTTACCGAAATCACCTTTCAGGCAGTTTCCAAGCCATCTTGTATACTGCGTAAGAAACGGATCGTTCAGTCCAAGCTCCTGCCTTGTTTCCTGCACCATCTCTTCGGTCGGCATGACACCGGTCGCCGTATACATGTTGCGCACGGGATCTCCCGGCGACATAAACGTCAGCGCAAATGTAATGAAACTGATACCGATCAGCACGATCACGATCTGCACAAGGCGCCTCAAAATCTGTTTCTTACTCAAAATGAATCCTCCTCCTTGCTCCTGGCAGATTACTCTGCCGGAACAATTTCTGTTGACAGCCAGTAATAGTCTGCCGTATGAATGTGTGCAGAAGCAACCTTTTTGCTGTAGATCATAGAAGAGTTATAATATCCGTCGACCAGAACGACTGCATCATCGATCAGAATCTGCTGCATCTTAAAGATCAGATCCTTTCTCGCCTCCGGATCCATTTCACCCTTCAGCTGCTCATACAGCTTATCGTATTCCGGATTTGAGTATGCACAGTACGTCGTATCTGTTGCCCAGTTTGCCATATAAGCAAACGGATCACCCGTACCAACCGTTGTCCAGTTGTTATTATTAAAATCATAATCAAGTGCAGCAAGCTTGCTCCACTGATCATCCGAGCTTCCGTATTCCGGAATTACCCCGATTCCGATCTCTGCCAGATACTGCGCATGCGCATCGGAAAAGTCATTTAACAAACGGTTCTCATAGGAAATATATCTCAGGTTGATGTTCTGTCCATCCAGTTCACGGATGCCGTCTCCGTCTGTATCAACGATGCCGGCCTCATCCAGGATTTCCATTGCCTTTTCCGGATTGTATTCATACGGATTCACCAGTTCATCATAGCCGTAATTCAGGTTCGACGGCAGTACAGAGAAGCCCGGTGTATACAGTCCGCCGATCGTTCTGGAATTGCAGATGGTATCATCATCAATTGCCATCAGGATCGCCTGACGAAGTGTTTTGTTGCCGAGAACGCCATTGAAATTCATCCAGGAAAATCCGCAGCGCACACCGGATGCGATATCTACGGTATAGTCATCGCTGTCCTCAAAATTCTGGATATCTGCGACGTTTGTGATATTCTCTACAAGGTCCACCTGTCCACTCTGAAGTGCCAGTGTCTTTGCAGAGTTGTCACCCATGAACATCAGGTTAACCTTGTCATACGGAACATCCTCGCGGTAGTACTCATTTGCAACGAGCGTATAGCCTACACCCACGCCGTTGAAGCTATCGATCTTGTATGGACCGGTACCGATGATTCCATTATCGAAATTCTCGATATGCTCCACATCTGTAATTCCCATAGTCGGATGACAGAGCTGCCCCACCAGGTTCGCATACGGCTTACTGGTCTTGATAAAGAGCGTGTTTGCCTCATCATCTGCCGTTACCTCTGCCTCAAATTCCAGATACTTCTCTGGCTTCGCAGAACCGGACGGTCCCATTTCCTTCAGATAATCAAAGTACGCCTTTACCTTGGTCGGCGTCAGATCGCATCCGTCGGAGAACTTGATGCCGTCTTTCAGCTTAATCGTCCACTCCGTATGATCGTCATTTACCTCGTAGCTTTCTGCCAGCCACGGAGTGACCTCCATGCTGTCATCGAATTTAAACAGTGCCTCTGCAACGCCGTATCTCATGGCATTCCATCCGCTGTTCTCATCCAGTGCACTGTTTACCATGCCGTCTGTATACATGGCACAACCAAAATTCAGCACCTTTTCCTCCGCACTTGCTGAAAATCCGATCGACATCATCGCTGCTGCAGCTGCAATCACTGCCAGTACCTTTCTGTGCTTCATTCTCTTCTTCTCCTTTTTCTTTTCTTCCCTGTAGCTGCTCAGGCCAGTACATCGTTTCGTAAATAACGATACCAATCGCGCTGAATGCGGATCTTTGCCTGAGGCTGTCAATTTTCAGTTGCCCTCTCCACATACGACCAGTAAATCGGACATTCCCCATCTTCAGATCTCCTTTGCCCGGCTGCGGAATAATTTCGCATATCCTCCTTAACAAAAAAAGCGGATGCTTCTGCATCCGCTCTGAAATCTTATGTAAAAACAAAATACACCCCCAGCCACCGCCAAAGGCCAACTGTTTCTTTCCTGAATTTCTCGTCGTCCGCAAGAATCTTTCACAAAAATAAGCAGGTCTCCTGACTTAAGCTTTCGCGCTCTTTTGCACCTTCCCAGAATCGCTTCCAGTGGCATTTCGCAAAGAACTGGCTATCACAGTGACGGGGATCGTACCGGATTTGCACCGGTTTCCCTTTTAATCATAATAACTATTTGTCTAATATTTTGAACTTATTTTCGATACGTTTAATAATCGTATGTAGTCCTTATATTATCGCACAATAAGCGCAAAAAATCAAGAATTTTTTCAAATTTATTCCGCACACCACTATCTGCTCAGAAAAAATCACGGTGCCTGTTCCTATCTCGTCGCAAACTCTGTCACCTGCTTCGGATGAAGACCCAGTCCGCCCACCGAAACGAGTGTGTCATCGGATTCGATCCTCAGCATATCCCCATCAAACCGGAAAATGATCCTTGAGCCGCTGATCGCATCCACTCTGCGTATCTCCAACTCCAGTGCGCCAAAGCTTCTCCAGCCGGCCGTCGCTGCGTATGTGACTCCGTTCGTCTCTGAAACAGCAGGCTCGCCGGTAAAGGAAGCCGTGATCTTTCGGATCTCGCCGTCCTCCCAGACGCTCCACTGCAGTGTATCCTGCCCAAAATAGAACGCCATTTTGTCGATCTCTCCCGCATAGAGGTCAAAGATACCTGCGCCTCCGATCAGATATTCCAGCGAACAGCAGCCTTTTCCATCCGCCTTCTGCGCCGCATATACCTGCGCGTCAAGTTTTTCCTCCAGATGCGGGCAGCGGTCACCATGTACCATCGGAAGTGCAAGATGTTCCAGTTCTCCTTTCAGGGATGTGCTCGCGATACTCTCCGGAAGCGGCTGTTCCTTCACAGCCGGAAGCAGATATTTTGCAAGGGAAGTTAAAAGTGTCTGCGTCTGCTCGGTTGCCGTCGTCATGACCACGATCAGGTCAAGCGCCGGATATACCAGGCCAAACTGACCGTAAGCGCCGTCCGCACGGAATGAACCGGCCTGCGTGCTCATCCAGCACTGATAGCCGTAACCCATGCCCCAGTCACCGGTATGGTTTTCCGAATCGTGCAGCGTCTCGATCTGCTTGACGCAGGCACGGTCAAACCACGATGTGCGCAGCAGCTGTTTTCCTTCCCATTCACCGCGGTGCAGCAGGAAATACGTAAATTTTGCCATGTCCTCGGTGCGAAGTTTCATGCCTCCGCCGCCATGCTCCACTGAGTCTTCACCCGGTGTGCGTGCGCAGTAGATCTCACTGATCCCAAGCGGGTCAAGCAAGCGCGGACGGAGAAATTCAATCAGGTCTTTTCCTGTTTTCTTTTTCAGGGTTGCAGAAAGCATATTTGTGCCGGCTGTATTATATTTGTAAAATGTACCCGGCTTATGCAGAAACGGGTTCGCAAGGAAGATCCGAACCCAGCCTTCTGTCTCTTTATTTTCAATCTCAGTCTCATGACCGCAGCTCATCGTCAGCAGGTGCTCCAGCGTCACCTCTTTCAAATTGTCAGATACCTGCTCCGGGAGCTGGTCTGCAAAAATATCCACCAGTTTTTCATCCAGGGAAAGGATTCCCTCCTGCTCCGCAAAGCCGATTGCAGTCGCGGTCAGAGATTTGCTGAATGAGTAAACCGGATGCAGGTACTGCGGCCCATACGGTTTCCACCAGCCCTTGGCACAGCATTTGCCATGCCGGATTACCATCAGACTGTGCTGCTCGATCCCATGTTTCTTTACGTCATGAATGAAATCCAGAATTCCTTTTGACTCAATGCCGACCGACTCCGGCGTCACATCTTTAAAATATCCCATGTTTTACTTCCTCCGTCTGTTTTTCTTTCTTATGATCTTTCACGTGTATCGCTCTCTTTCATATTTATATACGAAGAAAGCGATCTTTTCGATGTCGTCATGTGTTTATCATAGCCTTGGCGGATGATTTTTTCAATACTCGTTTTCCATGTTCTTGTATGCAGATTACCGACAGGAACATTCTCTTCTATATTGTCGCGTGTCAGATAATTTTTCTCATAATTCAGAAAAAAAAGAATCCCGCAAACATTCCAGTCAGTCCTGAAAGCTAAAACATGCACATTGCCTGTATGCATATCCCTCTTTACCTCTGTCCGTCTCATTTGCGGAATTCCTGATGATACTCTGTTGCGCATCCGATTTTATATTTCTGGCAAAATTTCTTCTGGCAGAAGCAATCCGTTTCGCTACTTGCTCAGATAAAAATTATCTAATCTCCTTCGCCCACCGGACCGCCATCTCGATCCAGTTCTGGCACTGTGGGAAGATTCCGCCGCCATCGCGGTATCTCGTCTCCTCAGTCGCAAGGCTGATGCCATGTCCGCCAATCGGATAAATGTGCATCTCCACCGGGATGTGATGCTCATGCAACGCATTAAAAAACAGAATGGAGTTTTCTACCGGTACCAGATCATCTGTCTCCGTATGCCACAGAAAGGTGGGCGGCACATCCTCATTTACATGATTTTCCAAAGACATCGCATCGACCAGCTCATCATAATGTTCGCCAAGCAGACTTGTAAAGGAATCACGATGTGCCTTTGGTCCGGAAGAAATGACCGGATAGCCAAGGATCTGTCCATTCGGACGAAGCAGCTCTGCATCCACGCCAAGCTCCTTTGCGAGAAACTCATGGTTTTTCCAGAAATCTCCATAGGATGCAGCCAGATGACCACCAGCCGAAAAGCCCATTGTGATGATTCGGTTCTTATCAATATGATATTCCTCTGCGTGAGTTCTCAGCCATGCCATCGACCATGCCACCTCCCGCAGTGCCACCGGATAACGCGCCGGAGCTACGCTGTAACGCAAAATTGCCACATGAAAGCCTGCCGCAAGAAACTGCATTGCGATCGGCTCTGCCTCACGGTCAGATGTCATCACATAGCCGCCGCCCGGGCAGAGCAGGATCAGCGGACGGATCCGCTTTGTATCGATCTCCTCTGTGTTGTCCAAAAAATATGTCACAAGCCTGGCGTACTCCAGGCTTCCTTTTGCCTCTACTTTGATTGTATTGTACTGCATTTTCTTCCTTTCTGCAGCCGCATTCCGGCCGCCTGTTTTGCCGCTCTGTCATCCCGGCAATTTCGCGCTGCCTGTTTTACACAGCGCCCCGGAGACTCTATCGGTAAAAATGAAATTTTCTATGCTACTTTTCGATTTCGTGTTCCTGGTGCGCGATCAGCCGTTCAAATGCCCTCTTCTCACATGGTCTGCCAAAATAGTATCCCTGTATGTACTCCGGCACCATCTCGCTGACTCTCTGCAGCTCCTCTTTCGTCTCTGTTCCCTCGATACACAGGCTCAGGTTCAGACTGTGTACCATCTCACTGAACAATACGAGCTGCCTGTAATCAAACTCATGCGTCATCGCATTTGCTGTAAACATCCGGTCAATTTTTATGATGTCCGGCCGCATCTCTGTCAGATAGCGGAAATTTGAGTAACCGCTTCCAAAATCGTCCAGCGCCAGCTGTACACCTTTTTCCTTCAGCCGCTTCCACATCTGCAAAAAGCGCTGGTCTGATTCCAGCAGATCACTCTCCGTTAATTCTATGATCACCTGGGACGGCGCAAGACCGTATCGCTCAATCCCTTCCAGGATTTCATCGTCTATACCGCTTTTCATGATCTGAACCGGTGAAAGATTAATACTGATATGAAAATCCGGAAGCACCTTCTGAAACTGAACGCAGGCCTGGAGTGCCTGATCCAGAATCCAGCGTCCCGCAGGAATGATCAGCCCCGTTTCTTCCAGAATCGGAATAAACTCAACCGGACTTACCATACCTGATTCTTCGGAATGAAAACGCATCAGCGTCTCCGCTCCGAAAATCCGACTGCGGTCTGTACTGTAAAGTGGCTGAAAGTATGCTTCAAACCCTTCACACCCATGCTTCACTGCCTTCCGCAGCTGACGCATCAGCCGCTGTCTGTGCAGGAATTTTCTGTAATCCTCTTCGCAAAAAGTATAACACGTATTTTTTCCAAGCTTTTTCGCCTGATTTAAGGTAAACTCGGTCAGCTTCAGTAAATTGGCGATCTCAAACTCGCGGATATCACTGCACGGAAGCAGTCCTGCCGATACGGTATACACAACCTGATAATTTTTCTTTTCGATAAACTGCTCTATTTTTTCCTGAATTTTTTTATACTGCTCTCTCGCATCTCTTTCCGTGCCGCCTGCCAAATTCACAATCAGAAATTCATCGCCTGACATATGATACAGCTGCTCTTCCGGTCTGAGACAGCACTGAATGTATTCCGCAGTACGGCACAGCAGCAGATCTCCATATTCCATGCCAAGCCTCGCATTGATTCCCTTCAGGCCGTCAATCCCGACACGGAGAAAGAAACCATCCAAAGCCACACCCTCTGATGTTTTCCGGACAATGTACTGCTCCAGGCTCGTTTCTCCAAGTAATCCACTGATATTGTCAGCTTTCTGCCTGCCTCCAATCTCATTAATACACCCAACCATATACCACGGCTTTCCGTCTTTCATTGTCACGTTTCCACGGCAGTTGATCCAGACTGGTTTTCTATCTGCTGACATCCAGCGATACATCCTGTTGTGTGTGGTTCGCTCTCCCCTTGTAAGAATCTCAAATTCCTTCTTCAGCCCCATAATGTCATCCGGATAAACAAACTGCTCATGCGTTTTCATAACTTCATGGAACGCGTTGCCCGGCAATAAAAAACGTTTCTTTGCCTGAGGCGAAATATAATAAAAGTCATTCTGAAAGTCACAGATGTATAAATAATCATCCATTGTATCAGACACCAGATCAATCATCCGGCAGATTTCTTCAACTGTGCCAACCTCAGCAGATACATCTGTTCTTCCCATAATGCACTCACCGGCCTTCCCTTCAAAGCAAACAAACCCAGACCTGTTTGCAGACATCTTTTTCTAATTTATTGTACGCCTTAAACGTTTAAAGTGCAACCTTTAGATTTTTTTCTGGTATTTTGAATCATTTTCTATCTTTTTTCATCGTCATTATGCACAATTTTCGCAGGCTGTCCAGATAAATTTTATGAACGGCCTCTGTCTATCTAAGCGTCTGCTCCAGCACTTCTTTTACTTTTTTTACCGGAATAATCTCAAGCTTTTCTTTTACTTCCACCGGCACATCCTCCAGATCCTGCACATTGTCATGCGGGATAAAGACGCGTTTCACACCGGCACGCACTGCCGCCATCAGCTTTTCCGGCAGTCCGCCGATCGGCATGACAAGACCGCGCAGGGACACTTCCCCCGTCATCGCCACATCCACCGGTACTTTTTTTCCAGTCACAAGAGAAGAGAGCGCCGTCACAAGGGTAATGCCGGCAGACGGTCCGTCCTTCGGTACAGCTCCGCTCGGCACGTGTATATGCAGGCTGTTCTCTTTGAACTTTTCGGCCTTATCCGGATACAGCTCCTTCACGAGCGTAATCGCAATTTTCGCAGATTCCTGCATGACATCACCAAGCTGACCGGTGATCGTGATTTCGCCGTTTCCCTTTGTAAATGCTGTCTCAATAAACAGAATTTCTCCACCGGCCTGCGTCCATGCAAGTCCGGTTACCACGCCGGTCTGAGGCGTTGACATAATACGGTCATGACGCAATACATTACGGCCAAGAAATTCCGGTACGCGCTTCGCACTTACCGTGATGGTCTTTTGTTTTCCGCGCACCAGCTGAACAGCCGCATAGCGGCACAGTGTATCGATCTGTTTTTTCAGTCCGCGCACACCTGCTTCAGCAGTATACTCAGAAATTATTCTTGCCACTGCTTTGTCTGACACCTTCAGCTCTTTTGGCTGAATTCCGGTACTCTCCATTGCACGTGGCAGCAGATGACGCTTCGCGATCTGTTCCTTTTCCGATGCAGTGTATCCCGGAAACTGGATCACTTCCATACGGTTAAGCAATGGTTCCGGTATTGTATCAATCGTATTGGCCGTGCAGACGAACAGCACATTGGAAAGATCATACGGTACATTCATATAATGGTCGGTAAACGTGCTGTTCTGTTCCGGATCAAGCACTTCCAGAAGTGCACTTGCCGGATCCCCGCCGTAATCCTTTGCCAGCTTATCCACCTCATCAAGTACCATAACCGGATTCGAAGCACCGCTTCGCTTCATGCCTTCCATAATCCGACCGGGCATTGCCCCTATATACGTCCGGCGATGGCCGCGGATCTCTGCCTCATCACGGATGCCGCCAAGACTGATCCGTACGTAGCTGCGATGCAGCGCCTTCGCGATGCTCTGACCAATACTCGTTTTTCCGGTACCAGGTGCCCCTACAAAAAGCAGGATCGATCCGGACTGTTTTTTATTGAGCGCCATAACTGCGATCTGCTGAATGATACGCTCCTTTACCTTTTTCAATCCGTAATGATCCTCCTCCAGAATCTGTTCTGCCTCGTCCAGATCAATCGGCACCATTTCTTCCGGCTTCCACGACAGGCTCGTCACAAAATCAAGATAGTCATAAAGCATTCCGTACTCATGACCGTCTTTGCCCTCCTGTTTCATCCTGTTCAGAACCTTTTCTGCTTCTCTTTTTGCTTCCTCATTCATACCGGATTCCGCAATTTTCGTCTCAAAACGGCGTACATCTGAAATATTTTCCGGATGCATTTCATCAAGCTGTTTCTGCAGAAACTCGATCTGCTTCTTCAGGGCAGATTCCCGGTAAAGCTGGCTGTTTGAGTCCTTCTGCGCCGTCTCCGCCTCCTCACCTACCTGATAAACGGCAATCAGCTCATAAACGGCACGCTCGATCTTTTCCATCCGCGCCTTCCGCGAATTTTCTTCCATCAGCTCATACTTTTCTTCCCACGGAATGCTCAGATAACCGGCAAGTGCACAGGCAACCTCATCAAAATTTTTCCAGCGCAGGATCATTGCGCGCGCCCACATCCCCCAGTTGAAATTCTTTGTAAAATCGAGCAGTTCTTCCCTGATCCGTGCAAAGTGTTCCTTTTCTTCCTCTTCATCCAGATCATCGACATCCGGCAAAATGCTGGCTTCTGCCGTAATCGATTCTTCTGTCACTTCAATATCAGAAAGCGAGACCCGTGTCTTTGCCGTAACCCGAACCGTCCCTTCCTCATCAATAGATTCTATCTTTGCCGACACTCCAATCGGATAAAAATCTTCCGGCACCAGATCCTTTCGATCCTTTTCCTCTTTCAGAACCAGAAACAAAACGTTCTCCCCGATATCCTCTGAGGTAATCTTTCTTACAGGAAACATATCTTTCTTGAAATAAAAGGAAACTCCGGGCAGTACAAGTAAATCGTATACAGGTATTGTAATCATCAATTATGTTCCCTCCTCTTTTATCAGCACTCTTTATCATTGAGTGCTAATCTGTGTTTATAAGAACAGGCGAATCGCCAGGATCCGCCTGTTTTGTCTTATTGTATCACGAAATGTAGAATTTGCAAGTGTTTCTTTTTGGGGTTACGTATTACATTTTCTCCCTTCCTTCCCTCAGCACTTCCAGCCGGCGCCGGAACATCTCTCTCCATTCTGGCTGCGCATCAAAAACAGCCAGATCCACTTCTCTGATCTGGTTCAGACCGATCCGCCGGACTGCATCAAGCGCGCCCTCCCGCTGCGTCACGCCCCTTTTTTCGAGCGTCTGACAGAATGCGCCATCCAGAGTGTCATAGCTGTAAAAGCTCTGGTTGAAGTCCATCAGCGGATACAGCGATACATACCGGTTCGTCTCGTTATCAATCAGAAAGCCCCAGTTTTCCGGATGGCGGTCCGTATTTCCGACCAGATAATCCAGAATATTCATGCCGTAATACGTCTTCGCATCGAGTCTTATACACTCTTCCAGCGTATCAAGGTCATGGTTGCACGCATAAATATCAAATGCCATTTTTGAAACAATCCCGTATCGCTTTGACGTAATCAGATGGCTTTTTGTCACCCTCTGTCCTTCATAAGTACCTGCTTCGTAAAGCACCTGCCGAAAATCAAAGCAGCGGCAGATCCGGCTTGCAATCAGCTCACGGTCCACGGCATTGCCTCCGTCCTTCAGCAGTACAAATCCTTCCTCTTGTCGAATCCACGCTTTCGGAAAACAGCCCCTTGTCGAAAGATCCGGCGCCAGCTCCTCATTCGTCACCGTCATCTGCCTGCCGCGAAGGGAGAGCGCCACGACCGCATCGTTTAAGGAATGATCATATAAATTCAGCTGTGCAAACGTCACATCTTCCTGCGCCTGCCGCACCCAGTAGACATCCGTCAGCGATACGCAGTGATAGGACAGCGCGATCTGCGCACGGTCGCGATCCGTCACAGCCTGCGCCATCCCGATGCTGTTTAAAATATCCTTTGCGTATTTCCGGTCGAGTGAAAGCACACGCGATGCACACCAGTAATAAAAATTGCCCAGATTATTGATACACGTATCCAGGTCTTCCTCTTCCTCCAGATATAGGTCATAGGGAAGAAATTGTTCCTTCAGAATACGTGCCTTGCCAAGTGTATCGATCTGTGCAGTGATTTGATCCATGTGCATGATCTGATATGTGATTTTGTTTTTTCTTCCGGAATGATTCATGTCGGATTCCCTCTTTGTTTTCGATGCTTTCTTTTTCTGTATTATAGCCCACGCACGCTCTCCAGGCAAGGTATCCCAAGCCAAAAAACGACCTGTGAAAAAACATTTCTGTTTCTTCACAGGTCGTTTTTCCGCCTTATCGACCGGCAGTTCCAAACTTCTTTACTTTTATTTCACGATCATTCCTGTCTTCCGGTCACTGAACAATGCCACCTCTGCGAGGAAGATAATACCGAGGATCAGCTGCTGCAGCTGCGTCGGGATCATCAGCATGACAAGACCACTGGACAGTACCTTGTACGTCATAACACCAAGAATAATGTTGTAGAAACGCACCTTTGCTCCGCCGTTGACCGGCATTCCGCCAAGCACAAGCGCGATCATGATCTGCGTCTCCAGCTGATTGCCTGCTGTGGAGGTCACAGAACCGACCTTTACAGAGTTGACGAACGCCGCAAGTCCGGTGATGCAGCCTGCGGTCATATAGATCAGCATCTTCGTACGCTCTACGCGGATACCTGCAAACCGTGCCGCCGTCTCACCTGCTCCGATCGCCTTCAGTCTGGAGCCAAGTCCCGTAAAGGTGAAGATCAGATAAGCTGCCACAAAAATGATGATCGTGAAGGTCAGCATAAACGGCAGTGTATTATATTTTGAGATATCGCTGACACCATAGACCGGTGAATTGGTCGTCGCATATGCGCAGACTCCGCGGAACAGGTACATGCTGCAGATCGTTACGATAAAGCTCGTGATCTTGCGCTTTACGTTGAAATATCCGTTCATCAGACCGATCAGTCCGCCGGTCACTACACCGCCGATGACAGCCAGAATGATATTATAATGTGACAGATAACACACAACGATCGAGCAAACGCCAAGCATGGAGCCCTGTGAAAAATCAAGGCCGCCCATTGTCATGACCATGAATACGCCGATAGATGAAATCAGGAGCATGTAGGACTGGCTGAGCAGCAGCGAAATATTTTTCGGCTTAAACAGCTTTCCGTCCGTCAGGATCGCGAACAGCACACAGATGATCACAAATCCGGCGATCGGAAGGATGGTCCGCACAATGGACCGCTCCAGGAAAGGAATCTTCTCCGCCGATTCTTTTTTTACTGTTGGTTCCATTCTCTCTACCCCCTTAAATCATGTTGTCGATCAGATCGGTATCCTTCAGATCCTCGGAGCGGTAAAATTCGCCGTTGATCTTTCCGTCCTTCATGATCAGAATCCGGTCTGCCATACCAAGAAGCTCCATGATCTCCTCGGAAATCATAATGATTGATTTGCCGCTCTTGCGCATGCGGTTCATCATCGCATAAATGTCTGCCTTTACCTTTACATCAATTCCGCGGGTCGGTGAGTCCAGAATGATCAGGTCGGAATCCTTTCCGATCCAGCGCGCCAGAACGACCTTCTGTTTGTTTCCTCCGGAAAGTGCTGATACAAACTGATCAACCCCCGTCATCTTTGTGCTCATCTGCTTTGCAAACTTATCTGCAAACTGCTTCATTGTGCTTCCTTTTAAAATACCTCCCTTTTTCAGATCCTCCAGGGACGGAAGACAGATATTCTCGCAGATGGTATCATTAATAACCAGTGACTCGTTGTCACGGTCCTTCGATGCATATGCCATGCTGTGACGGATCGCATCCGGGATGGAATTGATCGGTGTGCCATCCCCCAGCGTTACGCTTCCCTCACGGAAATACGATGCTCCGAAGATCGCTTTCCCCACCTCATGCATGCCACACTCAGAAAGTCCGCCGATGCCAAGGATCTCGCCCTTGTGAAGCTCCAGAGACAGATTTTCGATCTGCCCCTTTACCGTCAGGTTTTTGACGGAAATCACCACTTCATCCGATACCTTCTCGCCATAATCGGTACGGTAATAGCCGTTTCCGATCTCGCGGCCTACCATCAGCTGCTTCAGTCTGTCCGGTGTTGCTTCTGCCTTTGTGATCGATCCGATCATGACACCATCACGCAGAACACTGATGTTATCTGACTGCTCGATGACCTCTTCCAGGTCATGGGAAATGAAAATAACACAGCTTCCATTGTCACGCATTCGATGCATGACCTTGAACAGCTCCTCGCGGCCCTTCTGACCGAGCGCCGTTGTTGTCTCATCGACCACAAGCACCTTCGGATTGAAATACGTTGATTTGACGATCTCGATCAGCTTGCGGTCCTCAAAATTATAATCATCGATCGTGCGGGAAGCATCGATGTAGCTGAAGCCGTAGCTGTTTAAGTACTCCTGTGCCTGGCGGTTCATTGCCGCCGTATTTTTTACTCCGTATTTTGTGAAACGGTCCTCGTTTCCAAGAAAGATATTTTCTGCTACTGTCAATCCGGAAAGTGTTCCGATCTCCTGCACAATGATCGCAACGCCCTGATGGTTTGCTTCTACCTGATTCGTTGCGGTGATTTCTTTTCCTTCCAGTGTAAACGTTCCGGAATCCTTTTTATAAATACCGGTCAGACAGGAGGTCAGGGTTGATTTTCCTGATCCGTTTTCTCCGATCAGCGCATGGATCTCGCCTTTTTCAAACGTAAGAGAAACGTGATCCAGAGCATGCGTGATTCCGAAATGCTTATCGATCTTATCCGCTCTTAATAATATTTCGCCCATTGTCGTTCCTCCTTATTTCACCACAAGACCCTTGACCGGCTTTGTCGTCAGCGCCACAATCGCAAGCAGTGCCGCGCCGGTAACGACATTCTGAATCGTTGTCGGTGCTCCAAGCGCTACAAATCCGTTGAACATCAGCTGTATGATCATCTCTCCGATCACGATTGCAACAACCGGATGACCATATTTCTTAAATGCAAGTCCGAAGAAGGTTCCCATCAAAGGCGTAAAGTTCCGGCTCATAGAGGAAAGATTTGCTGCGGATGTCATGGAGGTTCCGAAGCTGATCGTCAGGATCGACTGCAGTCCGAAGAACAGACCTGCGAGTGTAAATGCCACTACTTTATATTTCGCTACGTTCACGCCCATATTTTTCGCAACGACCTCGTTGCTTCCGATTGCATACGTGTACGTTCCTACCTTTGTGTACTTCAGAATGAACGCGCACAGCAGGTAAGCAAGCACAGCCAGGATCAGGTTTGCCGGATAATCGCCGAACGCACGGAAATTAATATCAAGAATAACGTTCTTTCCGTTTGTCGCATAAACGCTGAGTGCCTCATAGATCAGAGACAGGGCAACGGTAACGATCAGGGACGAAATATGTAGTTTTATGTAAACCAGTCCATTGATCAGTCCGATCAAAGTGCCACACAGAATCGGTGCAATGATCAGTCCCGCATAGCCAAAGCGAACGCTCGCATTGCAGGCAATGATTGAGGAAAGTACGATGTTCGCACCGACACTCATATCAAACGGTCCCATAACGCAGATAAAATACAGTCCGCATCCGCCGACCGCATAGATCAGCGCTGACTTCATGTACGTCGCCAGCTTATCCGGAGAACCAAAAGTTGCCGGCGCAAGAATTTTAAATACAGCCCAGAAGGCCACAAGCAGAACCAGCAGGAGTGCAATTCCGTAATACTGGCTTTGTTTCAGTTTTTTCATACCCTATCTCCTTCCTGAACACATATTTTGAGCCACGCGCCCATGCTGCAGATTCCCAGCTCTGTGCCGCGTGGCTCAGTCTTTGTTACTGTCAGTTGCTGTGTCTTGAAATTACGTCATCAATTGACAGTGAAGTTGCTGCCTTGTTCAGATCATCGAAGCTGTAGCCTGCCATCTCAACGATTTCTTCATCTGTATACGGATCTGCATCTACGAAATACTGCTCGTAGTTTGCATAGTCTTCAGAAGAGGATACGTACAGATACGGGAAGAGGATCTCGTAACCGAAGGTACCTGCTTCTTTTACGTAGTTGCCTTTTACTGCATTGTAGGTGGTCAGGAATGCAAACAGCGGGTCGCAGAAGTGTCCGCCGGACTCAGCAAACATTCCGCCGCTCTCGAGCTGCTCAGCCAGGTCATCCAGGAAGTCGGTTGAAACAACATCGATTTTTCCGGTCAGTCCCTCGTTTGCCAGTGCTCCGATGGAACCTACCAGCGGGTCTCCGCCGCCGCCTGCAACGATCAGGGCATCCATATCCGGATTGGAGTTGTAAAGGGAAAGTGCTGCTGCAGCGCCCTCCTCAGAAGAGGTGTTTGCGTATACCGGCTCAGTCATGGTTGCCTGATCATCCGGGTTTGCTTCGTTCCACTCCTCGATTGCTTTCTTGTAGCCTGTCCATCTCTGCTGGAAGGTAGCGTCACCAACCGTCCATGCCTCAAGGCCGATGTTGCGGTCGCCGTTCTCCAGAAGGAGATTTACCAGTGTGTAGCCGTTTGTTACCTCGTCCTCATGTACGGCGCCGAGATAATACTGGGAATTGCATGCGGTCTGGTATACTTCCGGGCTGTTCTCCTCGGAAATGATACGGAAGAACTGCATCAGATATACTTCGTTTGCATCACAGGTCTGGATTGCGGATGTCATCTCGGAGTCTGCGGAGTTGCAGATGATGATTCCGTCACAGCCTGCTGCGCAGAGCTGCTCTACCGATGCGGTAACCTGCTCTGATACGTGGCCCTGGTCTACATACATAACATTTACGCCGAGCGCATCTGCTGCTTTGTCAATAACCTTCTTACACTGGCTTCCAAGTACGTCTGTGGAACTCCAGATCGATACGCCGATCGTGATATCCTCGTCTGCGGATACGTTGATCGCAGTTGCCGTTCCAAGCGATGCAACCATTGCTGCTGACAGGACAGCTGCTGCCATTTTCTTCATTCTCTTTTTCATGTTTTAAAACCCTCCCTTAAATATTTTCGTTCCGTAAAACCTCTTCCAGCCGGATTATGATTTTTCGTTCCGACTTGGTACGAGTTTATTAAACCATAATCCGGCTGGATTTTGTTAGGACATATTTGATGCACTTTGTTGTACTTTTTTTACTCTCTTTTGTCCTGTTATACAATTTTGCACAAAACACTTTACAGACGGCTGCGGTATTCACTTGGACTGACGCCCATCTTTTTCCGAAATACACGGCTGAAATAATGGTAATCGTCATACCCGACGAGAAATGCGATTGCCTCCAGCTTCCGGCTCTCATCGCGCATCAGCTGCGCAGCCTTTTCCATCCGCACCCGCGTCAGGAAGGAAATGATCGACTCTCCATATTTCCTGCTGAAGATCCGTGACAGATAGCTTGCATCCACATGATACTGCTCTGCCAGCGAGGCCAGCGTGATATCTTCCGCATAATCAGTCTCAATTCGGCGGCGGATCCGCTCTATCTGTCCGGCTACGGAATCCGGCTGCTGCTGCTCTTTCTGTTCCCGCAGTCCTTCCACCATGATCTTGAGCGTCTCCGATAGCTTTTCTCCATTCAGACATTTCAGGTAATAGTCCACGTTATCCATCGCTTCTTCTATCATGCCATGCAGCTGCGGCTGCTCTTTTTGCACGTAAGAAAAAATGGTGTTTGTGATCCTTCCGACATACTGCCTGACTTCCAGATATGTCCACCCACGTTCGCCACTGCGTGCCAGATCCGTCTTTTCAAAAATCAGATGTACGGCTCCCGAAATCTGCTGGGTCTTCAGGAGATGATACAGCTCTTCCTCCAGATGCTCCCCGCTGCTTTGCAGCACCACGTTTTTTTCACCCGATGCCGGATAGCTTACCATACTGTGCTTTCGCTCAAACGGCCGCGTAACAAGCGCGGCAATCAGCTCCCGGTAAACTGCTCCGATCTCCGATCTCCACTGCTCCTTTTTGCTGTCATGTGCTGCCGTATGGTACAGCACAACCGATACCGGCCCGTACGTCGCTTCCGGAAAATGCTCCAGAACCTTTCCTGCAAAACGATTCAGCTGTGCTTCATCCGCCTTTCCGATGACAAGAAACTCACTCATCTTACTGTTGTAGTGAAACAGTGTCACCGCGTCCTCTTTGCACAGCCCGCGCAGCTGCTGCTTGATATCAAACGACATCTGCAAAATATCGTGTTCAAACTGTTCCGCGATCTGCACGATATCATAAAATTTTACAAGTGCCGCCGCGTTTCCTTCCAGGGATACGCCATATTCCGCCATTTCCGTCCCCGCGCCGTAAAGCGCTGCCGTAAGCAGCGCACTGTACTCTCCGTCCTCCAGAAACGAAGCGATCTTATCCTCCTGATTCAGCTGATGCCGCGCCCGCTGCTTTTCTTCCTCACGTTTTTCTAAAAGCGCCGCTGCCTTCTCGATTACGCGCTGCAGATCCCCCCGTCCGACCGGCTTTAACAGATAGTCGATTCCACCTGAGATGAAAACACCTTTTACTTTATCAAAATCATCATACCCGCTGACTGCAATCGTAATTACCTCCGGATACTCCTCCCTCAGACGCTTCAAAAGCTCCAGTCCGTCCAGAAACGGCATGTTAATATCAGTCAGAAGGATGTCCGGTCGCTCTTCCTCCATCCGTTCCAGCACCTCTTCACCGTCACAGGCCGGTTCCAGGAAAATGTATCCATTCTCCTCCCATGGAAAAAGGCTGCGCAGGTTTTCCCTGCTCCAGTATTCATCATCCGCTGCCAATACCCGATATCCTGCTTTTTTCATTTTCCAGCCTCCTCTGCGGTCTGTGCGGGAACCGTCACCCATACGGCTGTCCCTTCACCCTGACTGCTCTCAATCCGTATTCCGTACTGCGCACCAAACCGCCGTTTCAGCCGCGCATTCACATTCAATATTCCAATTGATACACCGGATTCCACTCTTTTTGGATCATTCTTCTCCAAAAGCTCATTCATCTCCCCGGCATCCATTCCCGTTCCGTTGTCCTGGATAAGAATTACCAGATTTTCTCCCTCATGCTGCGAACGGATCAGCAGCTTTTTATCCTTTCTGCGCACGTTTCTAAGACCATGCGTAATTGCATTTTCAACAATTGGCTGCAGACAGATCCGCGGAAGCTGATCCTCCAGCGTCTCTTCCGCGATCTGATAATCATACGCCACATCTGAGCCGCTGCGCACGTCCATCACATACAGGTAATTTTTAACGTGCTCCATCTCCTTGCCTACGGTCGAAAACTCATCCGTCATGTTCAGACTGTAGCGAAAGACTGCCGAGAGCGAATAACACAGGCTGCTCACCAGCGGACAATTCTGCGCATTTGCAATTCCGCTCATCGTATTTAATGTATTATAAAGAAAGTGCGGATTGATCTGTGCCTGCAGCATCTTATACTCCGTCCGCTCCACTAAAAGCCGGTACTTGTATTCCTCCTGCGCCATTGCCTGCACACGGTCAAGCATTTCATTAAACTCCGTCCCGAGCACCTTCAGCTCCTCCGACCATCCGATGGGCTCCATCCGAAGCTCCGTCTCTCCGTTTTTGATCCGTTCGATCCGTTCGAGCATCTGCTCAACCGGACGGGTCAGCCATTTGGAAAGCAGCAGCACAAGCAGCGTTACCGCTGCAATCATCATGACGAGAATCACAAGCAGAGACCGGTTCAGTGATTTCTGGGTTGCGGTCAGCAAAGATTGTGATACAAGGGCAAATGCTTCCAGATTACAGTCCTCCTGACCGACCCGGATCAGATAATAATCACCGTACTCTTCTTCCAGCATACTGGTATCGTAATAATTTTCGACTACCCTGGTGAGCTGCTTCTGAATGCGCTTCTGATCCTCATTTGCCTCCCCGGTCATCGCAACTGCCCGGTCATCGATCGGCTGCAGCCACAGATAAACGTGCGAAAGATCCACATATTTATTCATGATCGTTACGAGCGCAGCACTGTCGATCTCACATATCAGATATCCGATCTGCTTCCGCTCTGCATCATAATTATGCAGCTTCAGCACAAACCGGATAATGTTCTTGTTCTCCAGGGGATTGTAATAGCCGGAAATCATCAGGTCGTTGCGTGCGCTGTGCACATATTCCTTGACACGGTCCTCGTTTGCCTCATACTCGGCTGCATAAATATTGCGCGAAAAGGTCTGGCAATTATACCGGTAGGCACTTACCAGCACATCCTCCGCATCATAAAGATACATCGCAAGCAGCCGGTCTTCCTTCGTAAAACGCTTCCGTCCAAGATACCAGCTTCTCCAGTAATACGCCGTCAGCGCATCTTTTCCCTCACCTGCCGCCGCGCCTCTGAGCGCTTCGATCAGGTCCCTCTCACTGTAAACGGTCAGCATCTCCGAGCGGATCGTATGGATAAATGAGGAAAGCTCCGACTGCATTTTCGTCAAGGTATTCTCGTTGTCCGTGATACTCTCAAAGCGGATCTGCCTCCGCAAAGATTCCTGAAAAAGAAGGGTCTGCAGAAAAAGAGCGCTGAGCACGCAGCCGATGCAGAATACCAGAATTGCTTTTCTCATCGTCCAGCCTTTTTTTTTCATTTTGTCCTCCCAGACATACTCTGTTTCATCCGCGTCCCACGCAGCCGAAAAGCTCCATTTTCGCCTTCGTCGCCTCTGCCACAGCCTCTACCTGATACGGGATAATATCTGTCATTGCAGTCTTTCCGTCTGCGAGTGCCTTTGCAGCCGCCGATGCCGCAGCGATATTGATATCCGTAAAAATATTAATTTTACTGATTCCGTGCGCGATCGCCGTCTGAAAATCCGTTCCGGAAAGTCCGGAGCCGCCGTGAAGCACAAGCGGTATCCCGATCGCATTTTTGATCTTTGTAATTCGTTCAAAATCGAGCTTCGGCTTAAATTTATACAAGCCATGCGCCGTACCGACCGCAATCGCAAGCGCATCGACCCCGGTACGATCGGTAAAGTCCTTTGCCATGTCTGGATCCGTATAATAATCCTCCGGCCGTTCCAGCGCTGAGGCGCCCTCGTTATCTCCGACGTGACCAAGCTCCGCCTCCACGGTCGCACCAAACAGATGCGCAAGCTTCGTGATCTCCTTTACCTTTCGGATATTTTCTTCATACGAATCCGTTGAACAGTCATACATAATGGAAGAAAATCCCAGCTTCAGCGCCTCCACGCATTTTTCAAAGGTCAGACCATGATCGTAATGCACCACGACCGGCACATCTGCCTTTTTCGCCATCGGAAGAATCATATCGGAAAGCTCTTCCAGTGGTCCGTACGGAAGCAGGATTTCCGCAGTTCCGATGATCACAGGCGCGCGCAGCTCCTGTACTGCCTGCAGTACCCCTCTTGCCATCTCAAAATTCACTGTATTAAATAATCCGACTCCGTATCCTTTTTCTGCTGCCGGAAGCAGCACATCATTCAAATTTACAAGCATCCTCTTCCCGCCTTTCTGCTGCTGTCAGATCAAGCGGATATTCGCAATCCGCTTCGCTTGACTCGGTTAAACAGCTCTGCTTTATCAGTAAAAATTTATTCGTCTCGCTTCGCCCAGCCGCGCTCGATTCGCGTATTCAGCTCTTCAAGTGAGCAGATTCCGTCCAGTGCCCCGTACGATGCCACACAGGATGCCCCCTGCGCAGCCGCCAGCTGAATACAGCGCAGAAGCGGATATCCATCCAGCATCGCACACAGAAATGCTGCGATCGTCGTATCACCGGCGCCCGTCCCTGACAGTACCTGATCTGGAACATAGCTCCTCTCAAAGCCTTCCTTTGCTCCCCAGTTCACCGGATCGATCCCGGTAATCGCTGCCAAAGCTCCCAGCTGCCCTGTATCAGCCGTTTTATAATACAGTCCCGGCGCTCCGCACTTGATCAGTACCATTTTTGCGCCAAGTGCAATACAACGCTCTGCAAGAGGCCGGACATCCGTTTCCGGATCCAGAAATTCCACCGGATCTCCTCCATCCGCCCGTTTCTGCCATGATTCATACCGTGGTCTGTCAAGCATAAAGCAAAGCTCTTCCACACTCGGCACAAAAAAGTCCACATACGGAAGCACTCTTTCCAGTATCGCTTCCCAGTCTGCCCGGCCGGCCTCTGAATCTGCATCCACAGCAGCCATATCCATCGATGTGGCAATTCCATGCTCCTTCATATATTTCATCATGATTTCCAGCTCTTCCCCGCCGCGCTCATACATTTTTTTCATAATCGGCGGATAACCGAAATGAAACAGCACCGCATCCTCAAGCTTCTTCTGATCGATATCTGCAAAGGTAAAGGTATCGTTACACCCCGGATCATGCAGAAAAATACGATCGGTTCCGGGCACTGCAATCACAGCAGAATACGAGGTCCGCTCCCCCTGCACCGCAATGATTCCATCTGCCGCACCGTATTTCCGGTAAATATCGGCCAGAATCTTACCAAATTCATCCATCCCGGTCTTCGCCATCAGACAGACCTCTTCGCCAAGCAGCCGCATCGCCAGCCCCGTATTGGAAACCGAGCCGCCGCTGCTGATGCTGACACCCTCCATCTGGATCAGACGCCCCGGCACCAGCACATCCCCGATCCGCCGACAGCCCCCACTGCGCGGAAATACCGGTGTAATATCCAGACACGCATGCCCGGCCGCCACCACTTTCTTTTTCATTTTCACGTTTTCGCACCCCGTTTTTCGTTATTTCCATCCACTGTCCGTATTTCTGTGTTTTGACACTTACAGTCATAATAACTATTTTTTACGTATTTGTACAGTATTTTTCGTCGATTTATACCATTTCTCCGATAAAACGTGCTATGTTTGCTGAAGAAACAGCAACAAAAAGCCCCCTGCTGATTGCTTTTCGCAATCCTGCAGGGGACCTCCTTATTCATATCAAAATTTCTATCAAAACGAGCATTCGCAATCCGCTTCGCGGCCTATCTGCGTTCATAATCCGGGTATTCGATCTTCACCAGCTTCAGCCCATGCGCCGGAGCTGTCTCGGCCGCTGCACTGCGGTCTCTTGCTGCCAGAATTTCCGGTATCTGCTCCGGTTTTATCAGTCCGCCGCCCACCCGGAGCAGTGTTCCGGTAATGATGCGAACCATATTGTAAAGAAAACCATTCCCACGAATGCGAAGCACGATCTGATCACCGGTCTTTTCAATATCAAGACTGTAGATCGTACGTACGCAGTTTGTCACCTCTTCTTTTTTCGTACAGAAGCTGGTAAAATCGTGTTCCCCGACCAGATATGCAGCTGCTTTTTTCATCTGCTCCACATCAAGCTCCCAATAGTAAAACAGGGAATACAGACGGCTGCACGGATCCGGAAACTTCCGGCTGCAGATCCGGTATTCATACGTCTTTACTGTACGCTGAAATCTCGGATGAAAATCAGAGGGCACCTCACAGGAATCCTGGATGCGGATATCCTGCGGAAGCCGTGTATTCAGCGCATAGGAAATCCGCTCTGCCGGCATGCGCGCCGATGTATCAAAAACCGCCACATTTCCGTCTGCATGCACGCCTGAATCTGTGCGGCTTGCACCGATCACATGAATTTCTTCTCCCAGCAGTTCGGAAAGGCGATGATTTAAAACACTCTCAATTGTGATTCCGTTCGGCTGTACCTGCCAGCCGCAATAATTTGTTCCATCGTATGCAACGATTATTTTTACTCTCTTCATATGTCATCAAAACCCAAATACCATAATCCGGCTTGCCGCAAACATCACGATGAGATAGCCCGCCATCACTGCATACGCTGCTTTATCCCGTGATGCATATACGAGCGGCTTCATCTTCGTCCTGCCCTCACCACCGTGGTAACCGCGCGCTTCCATCGCCATCGCCAGATCGTTCGCACGGCGAAATGCCGAAATAAACAGCGGCACCAGCAGCGGCACCATGTTTTTTGCCTTCTGAATGAGATTTCCAGACTCAAAGTCTGCGCCACGCGCCATCTGCGCCTTCATGATCTTATCCGTCTCATCAAGCAGGATCGGAATAAACCGAAGTGCGATCGACATAATCATGGAGATCTCATGCACCGGAACATGGACTTTTCCAAGCGGACGAAGCGCCTTCTCCAGTCCGTCTGTCAGATTGTTCGGTGTCGTCGTCAGTGTCATAACGGAAGAACCGAGAATCAGGTAAACCAGCCGGATCGCCATGAACGCTGCCGTTTCAATTCCTTCTTTTGTAACCGTCAGCTTCCACAGATGCAGCACCGGAGTACCCGGAATCAAAAATAAATTAAATACGACTGTGATCATCAGCAGAATCAGGATCGACTTCAGACCTCGCATCATAAATTTCAGCGGCACCTTTGAAATATGGATCACCGCTGCAAGTGCCAGCGTCGCTACCACATATGCGCTCACTGAGCGGAACGCAAACAGGGAAATGATGAACACCATCGTGCCTGCCAGCTTTACTCTCGGGTCCAGTTTATGAATGACGGAATCCGCCGGATAATACTGGCCTAATGTGATATCTCTTATCATTGCTTTCTCTCTTTCTCTATGACGTGCTCCCGGAATCTTTCCTGCACCTGTATACCGGAGTAAATACTCACGCCTTTTTATGCAGCGCCGCAAAAATACTCTCCGCCGCCTCTTCCACCGTTGTCGCCTGCGGATCAACGTTCCAGCCCTTTTCCTTCAGGTCATGCATCAGATACGTCACCTGCGGTGCCGCAAGCCCGACGGACTCCAATTCACGGTAATGTTGAAATACCTGCTGCGGTGTGTCATCAAACATCACCTGTCCCTTATTCATCACTATGATGCGCTCCACATATCGTGCCACATCCTCCATGCTGTGCGACACGAGCACAACTGTGATATGCTTTTCCTTATGAAGCAATGCAACCTGGTCAAGGATCTCATCACGCCCCTTCGGATCAAGCCCGGCCGTCGGTTCATCCAGTACCAGCACATCCGGCTCCATCGCAAGGATCCCCGCAATTGCCACTCTCCGTTTCTGGCCTCCCGAGAGTTCAAACGGCGATTTCCGGTAATGCTTTTCCTTAAGCCCCACAAGCCGCAGAGCCTCCTTCGCACGCCTCTCTACCTCTTCCTTTGGCAGTCCGAGATTCTTTGGCCCGAAACAGACATCGGAAAAGACATCCACCTCAAACAGCTGATGCTCCGGATACTGAAAAACAAGGCCGACCTTGCTGCGCAGCGTGCGCAGATCATAGCCTTCCTCGTAAATATTCTTTCCATTATAATAGATAGCACCGCTCGTTCCCTTCAACAGTCCGTTCAGATGCTGGATCAACGTCGATTTGCCGGATCCGGTATGACCGATCACACCGATAAACTGCCCGTCCGGAAGCTCCAGATTAATATCTTTTAAGGCATGCTTTTCAAATGCGGTACCCTCACTGTATACATAATTTAAATGTTCAATTCTGATCGCCATGGATCTGTCTGTTCCTTTCTGCTGCGCTCTACACAGAGTTTACCTGCTTCTCTGTGTGTCTCCTTGTGCCTCTGCACTATATGATTATGATGCCAGGGTCAAAAGCCTGAAACCCCGTAAGGCATCTTTTGACCTTAACATCATGATTATTTCTCTATGCATGTTTCCGGTTCATACCGTTTCATACGCGATCCTCTCATTTACGCGCGCAGTTTCTCCAGCTCCTGCTCCAGTTCTTTCATTGAAAGAATGCCATCTGGCAGCGGAACTCCCTTCTTCTGCAGCTCGTACGCAACCAGTGTTGCCTGCGGAACATCCAGCCGGTACGATTTGAGCTCCTCCACATGGGAAAAAACTTCCTTCGGTGTTCCCTGCATAACTATTTTTCCCTGATCCATTACGATCACCTTATCTGCCTCGATCACCTCTTCCATATAATGAGTGATCAGCAGCACTGTCACGTGTTCCTTGCGGTTGAGCTCCTGTACCGTGTGAATAACTTCTTTTCTTCCGTTCGGATCCAGCATCGCTGTCGGTTCATCGAGTACGATGCATTTCGGACGCATTGCCACGACTCCGGCAATCGCCACGCGCTGCTTCTGACCGCCGGAAAGCTTATTCGGAGAATGAGAACGGTATTCCCACATTCCGACTGCCTTCAGACTCTTTTCCACACGCTCCCAGATTTCTTTCGTCGGCACCCCCATATTTTCCGGTCCAAACCCGACATCCTCATCCACAATCGTACCTATAATCTGATTGTCCGGATTCTGAAATACCATGCCGGCGCTCTGACGAATCTCCCAGAGCTTCGATTCATCCTTCGTATCTTTTCCGTCTACATACAGCGTGCCTTCTGTTGGCAGAAGAATTGCATTGATGTGCTTTGCAAGCGTCGATTTTCCAGAGCCATTGTGCCCCAGAATCGCGACAAAATCGCCCTCCTTCACATCAAGATCGACCTGATCGACCGCACGGACTGCTTCCTCCTCTTTTCCGTCCTCATCAACCCTGAAATAGTCATAGGACAGCTTTCTGCCTTTTATGATATTCATCTTAATTTTTATCCTTTTCCATGTAACTCCATGTAACCTATTTGCGTAGCAAACGGATTGCCTGCCTGCACGCATCGCACCGTGCACGATTCCGCATGCATACAACACTCATTTGCCTGTCCGATTATAGCAAGTCACCGTCCAAAAAGCAAGGAGGAATCAAAGGTACTGGCTGAACTCGATCTTCTCCTTATTCGGTCCTTCAATCGTGAAAAAGCGTACGCCGTTCTCCCAAAACGGAAGGAAGTGGATCGTATCCTTCGTTGTATTGAGTCCCTGTTCATTGATGTACTGATAAACCTCCTCAATATCCTTCACATCAAGCGCTACGTGATCAATCGCGCCTGCCTTCAGCACGGCAGCTCTGTTTTCATACGTCTCCATCACAAGTGTGCCATGCTTCAAAAATGCCACTTTCTCATTCGCTGCCTCGTTAACCGTTTCAAATACCTTCTCAAATCCAAGCTTTTCATAAAATGCAATGGTCTCTTCTATATTATTCGTCGGTATTCCTACGTGCTGTACGCCTGTTGTATAAGTTTTTGTATCCATTTTTTTATCCTGCCTTTCTCTTTGATCTAATGCCAGGGTCAAAAGCCCGAAACTATGATGCCTGCGGATTGTTTTGCCTTTTTCTTCTTTGCATCATATCACGAAATCCAGACAGCCACAACCCGGATACAAACAGATTTCTTGCATTTTTCGCAGTCCATTTTCCGCTTATTCCTTATTTCCTGTTTCTCTTTCTTTTTTTGACCTTTTTTCGTATACTGTACCTGCATTACTGCACAGGAACGATTTCACATTTCACAAAGGAAGGATTTATTTTTTATGGAAAGCAATTGTAATAAAGCACACACAAACGAACCGCAGCAAAATACCTATACTCAGTCTGTTACCGGAATCGTCATCCGTGATCACAAGGTTTTACTGGCGCGGCACACCTACGGCGTTGGCAAAAACCGTCTGATCGTTCCGGGCGGTTACCTGGAGCCGGGTGAAACGCCGCAGGAAGCACTCCGCCGCGAATACCTTGAAGAGACCTCGATCGTCGTAGAACCAAAAGAAGTCATTGGCATCCGCTTCAACCAGAAAGACTGGTACGTCGCCTTTGCCGCCGAATACATCTCTGGCACAGCTTCCTCCGACCACGATGAAAACAGCGAAGTCCTCTGGCTTGACGTCGATGAGGCTCTGACCCGCGATGACGTGCCGGACCTGACAAAAAAACTGATCCGGTGCGCGCTCAAAAGTGAACAGGGCTTCGTCAACATTCCTTACGACGGTACCAAAAAATACGGGGAATATTCTTTTTACGGCATTTACTAAAAAGTCAAAATACCGTAATTTTCTGTCATATTAGCAGTAGATTTTTTCTTCTCTCCCAGTTATAGTAGGAGATAACAAAACGGAATGATTTCTGCAGTTTTTTGTGAAATAACGCAAAAAAGAAGCTTTCGAAGTCAGAATAACGTTACTATGAAACGAATCAGGCAGCAGAGCGGATTACAAATATCCGCTTTGGCAATATTAGGTTGAGCCGGATCGTAAATCAAACATCTGCAATCCGCCGCCGAAAATTTTGCAGGCGGAAAACAGCAGCAAGTACGCACATACAGGAGGAAAAAACAATGGCAGAAGAAAAAAAAGCATGGTGGAAGGAAGCCGTTATTTATCAGATTTATCCGCGCAGCTTCGCGGACAGCAACAGTGACGGCATTGGTGATCTGAATGGTATCACCGCGCACCTTGATTATCTGGAGACACTCGGAATTGATGTGATCTGGCTTTCTCCGGTTTACAAATCACCGAACGATGACAACGGCTACGATATTTCCGATTACCGTGATATCATGGATGATTTCGGTACAATGGAAGATTTCGACCGTCTGCTTGCAGAAGCACACCGTCACCATATCAAAATTGTTATGGATCTCGTCGTTAACCATACCTCTGATGAGCATGCATGGTTTATCGAAAGCCGCAGCTCCAAAGACAATCCGCATCGTGATTACTATATCTGGAAGGAGCCGAAGAACGGAAAAGAACCGAACAACTGGGGTTCCTGCTTCGGCGGTTCCGCATGGGAGCTTGACGAGCGCACCGGCATGTACTATCTGCACTGCTTTTCCAAAAAACAGCCGGATCTGAACTGGGAAAATCCGAAGGTCCGCGACGAAGTCTTTGATATGATGAACTGGTGGTGCGAGAAGGGCATCGACGGTTTCCGTATGGATGTCATCAGCATGATCTCCAAGGATCAGTCTTATCCGGACGGACCGGTTGAAGACGGACTTTACGGCAGCTTCGGTCCGTATGTCTGCAATGGCCCGCGCGTCCATGAATTTCTTCAGGAAATGAACAATCGCGTGCTCTCCCACTATGACCTGCTCACCGTAGGTGAGGCAGCCGGTGTTACAATCGACGAAGCAAAGAAATACGCAAACAGCGACGGTACTGAGCTTGGTATGGTATTCCAGTTTGAGCATGTAGATCTTGTAAAGAGCCCGATTGGAAAATGGACTGACCAGAAACCGCAGCTGACCGACTTCCGCCGTGTCATGAACAAATGGCAGTACGAGCTGGAAGGCAAGGCCTGGAACAGCCTTTTCCTCGATAACCATGATCAGCCGCGCGTTGTCTCCCGTTTTGGCAACGACTCTGAAGCATATCGCGTCATCTCTGCAAAAATGCTTGCTACCTGCCTGCACATGATGAAGGGCACACCGTACATCTATCAGGGCGAAGAGCTCGGCATGACAAACGTTTACTTTGACAAGCTGGAGGACTACCGCGACATTGAGAGTATCAATGCCTTCCATCAGTATGTCGACAGCGGCATCGTAAAAGCAGAGGACATGATGCGTTACCTCAAAGAGATCAGCCGTGACAATGCCCGTACTCCGATGCAGTGGGATGATTCCAAAAACGCAGGCTTTACAGACGGTACTCCGTGGATCAACGTAAACCCGAACTACAAAGAGATCAATGCAAAGGCCGCTGTTGCTGACCCGAATTCTGTTTTCCATTATTATCAGGAGTTGATTAAGCTGCGTCACACGCTTCCGATCATCGTCTATGGAAAATTCCAGGGGCTTCTTGAGGACAGCGAAACCATTTATGCTTACAATCGCCTTCTTGACGGGCAGGTACTGACCGTTGCCTGCAACTTCACCGATCAGGAACAGGACTGCACACTCTTTGATGATCTGGCCGGCGAAGAGCTGATCTCCAACTACAAAGAGCATAAAGCTGGAAAACTGCAGCCGTACGAGGCACGCGTCATTCTTCGTAAATGAAAACAGAAACACATGACCGGCTTCCTTCTTCCTTAAAAGAAGCAAGACAGCATGGAAGCTTCAGTTTTCCATGTGCCTTTTATCAGGCGGTGCGTGAAATCAATCCGCCTGGTTTCCCATTTACGGTCAAACATCACTGGCACGAACCAATCGAGATCATCTATCTTGAGCAGGACTCTTATCAGGTTGATATCAATATGACGATGACCCATCTCAAAAGCCCATGCTTTTGTTTTATTAACAGTGGAGAACTGCATGCACTTACCTCCGATTCTGACCAGTATCGAGAACAGGCTGTCGTCTTCTCTCCCGATCTGCTCACATTCGCTGCTATGGACCCGGCGCAGGAACAGTTTCTGCTTCCATTATCGGAACATAAGCTTTCCTTTCCGTCTTTTCTTGAGACTGATCACCCGGCATTTTCGGACGTACAGCAGGAATTTTTCCGGATCCGCTCAATCTTCTTCCGGGAAAATCGCAGCTGTTCAGATCAGTTTATAACCGAAGATCCGGTTTCACAGCTGCGGATCAAGGCTGCACTTTTGAATATTCTCGGAATTCTCGCTGAGCATGCTCTGCTTACCTCAAATGAACCGGCACGCAACCCGCGCGTGGAGCTTCTTAAGACCGTGATCAGCTACATCCGCCAAAACTACCAGCATCCGCTTTCTCTTGGAGAGCTGGCTGCGCTTGCCGGAATGAACGAGCAGTATTTCTGCCGTTTTTTCAAAAAAGCACTTGGCAAAACACCCGTTTCCTACATCAATGACTTCCGTATCCGGCATGCGGCAACACTGCTGCGTACGACCGAACTGCCGGTCACGGAGGTCTGCCTGGAAAGTGGCTTCAATAATCTTGGGCATTTTATGAAGGAATTCAAAAAAGCGACCCAGTTTACACCGCTGCAGTTCCGCAGGCAAAGTATGGCGGAAACCTTTCCCGAAAACAAATACTCTTAAAATGAAAGGTATTTTACTATGCAAAAAAAATGGTGGCACAAAAAAACAGCCTATCAGATCTACCCGAAAAGCTTCTGTGATTCCAACGGAGACGGTATCGGCGATCTTCCCGGTATTATCAGCAAACTCGATTATCTCAAAGACCTCGGCATCGACATCATCTGGCTCTCACCGATCTACTGCTCCCCACTTGCGGATCAGGGCTACGACATTTCCGACTATTACAACATCGACCCTCGTTTCGGTACAATGGATGACATGGACCGTCTGATTGCTGAAGCAAAAAAACGCGATATGTACATTCTGATGGATCTCGTCGTTAATCACTGTTCTGATGAGCATGAGTGGTTCAAAAAGGCCTGTGAGGACCCGGACAGCGAATACGGAAAGTATTTTTACATTGAAGACTGTCCGGACGGAAAGCTGCCGTGCAACTGGCGTTCCTATTTCGGCGGCAGTGTCTGGGAACCGCTTCCGGGTCATCCAGACAAATATTATCTGCACATGTTCCACAAAAAGCAGCCGGACCTGAACTGGGAAAATCCGAAGCTGCGCGAGGAAATTTACAAGATGATCAACTGGTGGCTTGATAAGGGACTCGCAGGCTTCCGTATCGACGCGATCATCAACATCAAAAAGGCACTTCCGTGGCAGGATTATCCGGCAGACCGTGCAGACGGCATGTGCAGTCCGGGTGAGATGCTCAGGCACGCCGTCGGCGTCGGCGAATTTCTCGGCGAGATGCGTGACCGCACCTTCCTTCCGCACGGTGCGTTTACCGTAGGCGAAGTCTTCGATGAAAAACCGGATGAGCTTCCGGATTTCATCGGTGATAACGGTTACTTCTCCACCATGTTTGATTTCAACGAGACGATCTTCGGCGGCAGCAAAAAGGGCTGGTACGACCAGACTCCGATCACGCCGAATGATTACCGCAGCTGCTGCTTCGCCAGCCAGAAAAAGATCGGTGACATCGGCATGCTCTCCAACATCATCGAAAACCACGATGAACCGCGTGGTGTCTCCCGCTATATCCCGGAAGGAGAATGCAATGACACGAGCAAAAAACTGCTCGCCACCATGAATGTCATGCTCCGAGGCCTTCCGTTTATCTATCAGGGTCAGGAGATCGGTATGGAAAATGTAAAATTCCATTCGATTGACGAGGTAGATGATATCTCAACCCTCGATGAGTATCGGGTAGCACTCGATGCCGGCCTGACACCGGACGCTGCCTTAAAGGCCGTAAACCGCGTCAGCCGTGATAATGCCCGGACTCCGTTCCAGTGGGATTCTTCTGCAAATGCAGGCTTTACGACCGGTACCCCGTGGCTTCCTGCCAACCGCAATTACACTGAGATCAACCTGGCAAGCCAGAAAGATGATCCAGATTCTGTTTATCAGTATTACCGCCGTCTGCTTGCACTGCGCAAGGATCCATCTTACGCCGAGACCATCGTATACGGCGATCTGATCCCGGTCTTTGAGGATCACGACCGTGTCATGGCATACTACCGCAAGTCAGCCGACCAGACACTGCTCGTGATCGGCAACTACAAGACGCAGCCGCAGACCCTGACGCTCCCGGAAGGCTTCAAAAAAGTGCTGCTGAACAACCTGCCTCAGCTCAAAGCGGAGGGACATGAGATCACGCTGGAAGGATATCAGGCAGTGATCCTGGAGGTGTAATCCGAAATAATTTCTAATTTTTCGTGCATCACAAAAAAGGCAACCCAAAAACCGGGTTGCCTTTTTTTAATATACTATTTGTAAAACGGACATTCGCAATCCGCTTCGCTACTTATCTGCGTTCAAATCAGCAGCATCTTCCGTACCGTGCCGTCATCTCCCTGATCTTCCTGATCAGCTCTGCTGAAAATACACCTTCCTTCAGTCTCCACTTCCAGTTCTTTCCAAGCGTGGAAGGCTGATTGATCCGTGCACGGTTGTCGTAGCCAAGGTAGTCCTGCATCGGAATCACGCAGAGCTTCGATACGCTGCGCATTGCCATGCAGACCAGATCCCAGTAGATTTCTTCATCTGACGTATGGAAATCATTCAGATAACTGCGCACCATTCTGCGCTCCTCCGGCCTGATATCACGGAACCAGCCGGTCAGCGTCTCGTTGTCATGCGTTCCGGTATACACAACACTGTTCTGTGTATAATTGTGCGGCAGATAGTCGTTTGCACTTCCCGTATCACGGGAATCAAACGCAAACTCGATCACCTTCATACCAGGATAACCGCTCTCCTGCACAAGACGGCGAACAGAATCCGTCACATAACCAAGATCCTCTGCGATAATCTCCTTTTCTCCCAGGCATTCCCTTACCTTTCGGAACAGCCGGATCCCCGGTCCCTTTTCCCAGTGACCGCCATGCGCCGTCTTTGCTCCGTACGGAATTGAATAATACTCGTCAAAACCGCGGAAATGATCGATCCGCACAACATCATACAGCTGGTAGCAGTATGCCAGCCGCTGAAGCCACCATGCAAATCCGGTCTGCTCATGGTAATCCCAGCGATATAAGGGATTTCCCCAGAGCTGCCCGTCTGCCGCAAATCCATCCGGCGGACATCCGGCGACCGCTACCGGAAGATTTTCTTCATCAAGCTGAAACAGCTCCGGATGTGCCCACGTATCTGCACTGTCATAAGCTACGTAGATCGGAATATCGCCAATGATCTGTATTCCGTTTTCATTTGCGTAGGTCTTCAGCTTCTTCCACTGCTTTGAGAATGTAAACTGAATATATTCATAAAATTCGATCTCATAATACAGCTCTCTCTGGTAATAATCCATTGAATATCCCCAGCGCTTCCGGATATCCTCCGGCCACTGATCCCAGCTTGCACCGCCAAAAAGATCCTTTACTGCCATAAAGATCGCATAATCACGCACCCAGCCGCCATTCTCTTCCATAAAAGAACCAAACTCCGGATTTTCCGTGATATTACTGCGCTCGTACGCTTTTCGAAGAAGCGGAAAACGCGCTTCATACAGTCTGCCATAATCCACACATTCCGGGTCTGACCCGAAATCTGCCGCATCGCATTCTTCCTTTGTCAGAACGCCCTCCTTGATAAGTGCTTCCAGACTGATAAAATACGGATTACCCGCATAGGTGGAAAAGGACTGATACGGAGAATCTCCAAAGCTCGTCGGACCGAGCGGGAGAATCTGCCAGTAATGCTGCCCTGCCTCCTTCAACTGATCGATAAACTGATATGCACTTTCAGAGAAACAGCCGATACCATATTTCGACGGCAGACTGCTCACCGGAAGTAAAATTCCACTTGCTCTCATTTCTTTCTCCCTCTCAATTCGTATTTCCTGTCCTTAAAGCGGACATTTACAATCCGCTTCGTGCTCCGCACACTTGAAACCGGGGAATGCTGATTCTGCTTCACACCATTGTAGAAGCTTACTTCATTTCACTTACTCCAACGTCCGCACCGACTGCCCGATGATTAGCTCCGCGTCATACACCTGGCGCTTTTCGGCCTCCCGGCCTTCGATCATATCAAACAGCAGCTGGATCGTCGCCCCTGCCATCTCCATGCGCGGCTGGCGGATCGTCGTAATCGACGGCTGATAAAACTCTGCGATTCCAAGGCCGTCAAATCCGGCTACAGAGCAATCCTCGGGGACACGTTTTCCGGCATCAAAGAGTGCCTTACATGCCCCGATTGCTACTGAGTCCGAAATTGCAAAAATACAGGTGAAATCCCTTCCGGACTCCAGAAGCTCTTTCGCCAGTGCATACCCGTTTTCCATGGAATACGTTGGCAGATTTTCCTTTGTCCACATCACAAGTGATTCATCGTAAGGGATTCCCCTTGCCTCCAGCGCCTGACAGTAACCGGTCAGCCGGAGCTTTCCGATACTCTCATCCTTCTGTGAGGCGGCCAGCAGCGCAATCCTCTTATGCCCGCAGCCACACAGATAATCCACCAGCTTACGGCTTTCTTTTGTATTATCAACTGTGACGGAGGCATACTCGTTGCCAAGCTCCGTTACGTCCACAGTGCTGATGACAAACGGAATCGTCAGCTGCTTCAGCTTCTTTTCCGTATGATAGCTCAGTCCTCCAAGGAATACGATCCCTTTCAACCGCTTTTCCTTCTCCAGCTGAATCGCGATGTCGACCTCATCCTCAAATTCCTCCACGTGCTGCAGCACAAAGGAATATTTCTGTTTTGTGATCTCACGCTCGAATACCTGAACAATTTCGGAAAAAAACGGATTGCTGATTCCCTTGATCAGCACTGCGATCGTATTGGAATCTGACCGTTTCAGATTGCGTGCGCTGTTGTTCGGCACATAATTATATTTCTGGATGGTCTCCAGCACCTTCTGTTTTGTCTCTTCATTAATGTCAGGGTGATTGTTGATTGCACGGGAAACAGTGCTCACACCCACTCCGCAAAGCTTCGCAACTTCCTTAATTGTAATCTGCTCCACTTTTGCACCTTCCCCCTTTTTTCTAGCTTTTCCGACTTTCTGTGACGTAATGTAAAACTTTACTTTTCCAGCCGAAACAGGTCTTCTTTGTGTTCTTTTTTATATGTGAGTTTGACAAAAAACCTGTTCTATCATACCATTTCGGCTGTACTCTTGCAAGTTTTTTCACCGTTTGGGCATCCTGACACACTTTCTCTTTCTTATCAAAGCATCAGCCTTTTACTGCACCGGCTACAACACCTTCGATAATGTATCTCTGGCATGCGATATAGAAAATAATGATCGGAACGATCGCGATAACCAGTACACCCATCATGGCGCCCATATCAACCGATCCATATCCACCCTTCAGATACTGGACTGCAATCGGAATCGTCTTGTATTTCTTCTGATCCAGCACCAGCGATGGCAGCAGGTAGTCATTCCAGATCCACATTGCCTGCAGGATTGTTACCGTAATGCAGGTTGGCTTCATGATCGGCATAACCACTTTGAAAAAGGTCTGCAGCGGATTACATCCATCGATCATCGCTGCCTCCTCAATTTCAATCGGGATCGATTTACAAAAGCCGGTAAACATAAATACAGAAAGCCCCGCACCAAATCCAAGGTATACTACAATGATACCGACCGGATTTCCAAGCTTTAACATATTTGCAATCTTGGAAAGTGTATACATTACCATCTGAAACGGCACGATCATTGAAAACAGACACAGATAATAGATGGTTGATGTAATCTTGCTCTTTACTCTCGTAATGTACCATGCGGTCATTGAGCAGAACAGAATGATTGCTGCCACTGAAAATACGGTGATGAAAACAGACCATCCGAATGCAGAAATCAGTCCTGTTTTATTGATTCCGTTTACATAGTTTTCAAGTCCGACAAACATCTTTCTGGTCGGAATTGCAAACGGCTTTTTGCTGATGTACACCTTTTTCTTAAAAGAATTAAGAACAACAAGGAAAATCGGGAACACCCATGCAACAGAAATAACAGAAAACAGTGTCGTCCAGATCCATCCATGCTTTGCTTTTCTTGCTTCCATCTTACTGCTGCACCTCCTTTGATCTCGTCAGGTAATTCTGAAGCAGCGCAATCACTGCAACCATCATAAAGAAGATCACTGCCTTCGCCTGACCAACGCCTTCCCATCCGCTTCGTCCGTAGAACGTATTATAAATATTCAACGCCAGCATTTCCGACATCTTTGAAGGAGCTCCGTCAGTAAGTGCCAGGTTCTGGTCAAACAGCTTAAAGGAGTTTGTCAAAGTCAGGAAGGTACAGATTGTAATTGATGGCATAACCATCGGAATTGTCACATTCTTCAGAATCTGCTTCGGTGTGGCTCCATCGATCTTTGCCGCCTCAATCAGCTCGCCCGGGATATTCTGAATACCTGAAATATAAATGATCATCATATAACCAATCTGCTGCCAGCACATCAGGATCACAAGTCCGACGAAGCCGTACACTTCTGAATATTTCAGGTTTCTCTGAAACTGGGCAAGAATTCCGTTAAGCAGCAGCTGCCATACGTATCCAAGCACCAGACCGCCAATCAGGTTCGGCATAAAAAATACGGTACGGAACAGGTTTGTTCCTTTGATTTTCTTCGTCAGTGCCAGAGCTACCGCAAAGCCAATCACGTTGATCAGTACCACTGTCACGATCGTAAACAATACGGTAAATCCAAGGGAATGCAAAAATACATCACTTGGGTCATTCCAGAACCGGATATAGTTTTTAAATCCGACAAATTTTGCATCGGTTACCGTCGTAAATTCACAAAACGACAGGTACACACCAAGAATAAACGGTGCGATAAATCCAATCGCAAATGCAATCATCGTCGGAAGCAGGAAAATCGGAGCATATCGCTTCATAGTACGGTTATTCATATTTTTCATCCTTCCTCTTTTTCATGACAAGGTGGATACCTGCAGCCGCAAATCGCTGCTTTGGCACCTGAAACAAAGAACTGCAGTAAAGCAAACATTCGCATCTTTGCTGGAAAAAGGGTGGGCAAAGCACTGCCCACCCTTTCACATTTCTCTTCGCAATCTGTCCGTTCTGATGTGCTCTGAAATCTTATTCTGCTGCCGTAGCTGCGTACTCAGTTGCCCATCCGTCTACGAATGCGCTTACAACGCCATCCCATTCGCCTGTTCCCTGTGCATACTCAAGAAGTGCGCTTCCTACGCCATTTTTCCAGTTCTCAGACGGCATTGTGGTGAAGCACCATGCAACAGAGGTCTTGCCTGCATCAATGTAAGCATTTGCTGCATCAAGAAGTGGGTTGTCTGCTACATACTCCTCTGTGAAGGTATCAAACGGAGTAGTAAAGCCCATTTCCTTTGCAAGAGAGTTTCTTCCTTCATCACTGGTTACAACCCAGTTCAGGAAATCAAGAGTTGCCTGAATATCTTCCTCAGGTGCCTTGGAGTTTACACACCAGTAGTTCTCAGAACCGGTGCAAAGTCCCTGATTCTCTTCTCCTTCTGCACCAATGTAGATCGGAAGCATTCCAAGATCCTCATCTGCTACTTCGTTTCCTGTGATATCGCCGTAAGCCCAGGTACCGTTCTGATAGAAGACTGCCTCTCCAAGTGCAAACTCAGAAGCTGCATCCTCACCTGTCATGCTTGCCAGCATGGTCGGCTCACACGTTGCATCTGTGATATACAGATCCCAGATTGCCTTGTAATTGTCAAGATAAGTACCCTTGATCGCATCTGTAGAGCTGATGCCATCTGCCTTGTACTCATAGTAGATCGGAAGGTTTGCCAGATGTGTCTTGAATCTCCAGTCAGAAGAGGAATCCATACCAGCTGAGGTAAATGCGCCCTCAACACCCAGCTCATCCTTGCGTGCCTGGATATCATCTGCAACTGCCTTTAAGGTATCAAAGCTTGTAATCTCGGAAGCATCCTTGATCACTGCTCCGTCCAGTGCACAGTAGTCAGCAAGAAGTGCCTTGTTGTAAATGATGCCGTAGGTCTCGATTACATAAGCAAGACCATATACGGAATCGCCATCCTTCAGTGCAAAGTCATCGCTCTTTAAGTGGCTGTATACGTCACTGTCTTTCAGATCCAGGCAGTAGTCTTTCCATGTTGCCAGACCAACCGGTCCGTTTACCTGAAACAGGGTCGGAACTTCGTCTTTTGCCATCTCAGACTTCAGCGTGGACTCATACGTACCGGATGCTGCAGTCAGGACATTTACCTCTACTCCGGTCTGCTCGGTGTAGATCTTTGCCAGATCTTCCCACTGTGTTGCCTGCTCAGGCTTGAAGTTCAGGTAATAAACAGAACCCTTTGCTTCCTCTGCCTGTGTCGGGACAACTGCAAGTCCTGCTACCATGGCTGCTGACATTGCTGCTGCAAAATACTTTTTCATGTTTTTCATTTTAGCCTCTCCTTTTCATTTCCTGTAACTGCCCGGCATCCGTCGTATGCTTTGCACTTCTCAAAGCTCTGACCGACTGCAGACAGCTGCTGTTTCTGGTTTCTTTTTCATTTCCGGAAGCGTTATCGGTAACGCTCTCGGTAACGTTTCCAATTCGTAGCTTCATACTAACACAAACAGAAAAGACATGCAAGTGTTTTTGCATGTCTTTTCGTCATTTCGTCAATTGTGTTAATTTAAAACTCACGTTTTTGTGCAGTTTGCTCATTCTTTTTCCTGATTTTCGTCTATATTCCTTGCTTCTTCCGCCAGTTTTCCTTTTTGCATTCGCTGTTTCAGCTTTCCCGCAAAGCACGCTCCGGCTTCAGTCCGCCGTATCCACAGGATTTTCCCTGAGCTTTGCTGCCTCGGTCTCGTACTCTTCAAGATCTTCATTCCAGGACGCATATGCCGTATCCGTCCGATGATCCTCCAGTTCATACGTTTCAGCCAGATATGCTCCGAGATGCACCGTCAGCTTTTCTGCTCCGTATGTGTTCAAATGCGTCTTATCCCGGAAATCGGTTTCAAAATCAATTACCTCCGGATTATCTCTTTGATAAAACAGGAACGGAACTCCATCCTCCTGCAGCTCCTTTTCCAGCGTCAGATTCAGTCCCTGCCTGCGGTCATACCGCTCCTGATCCGTCTCAATTCCAAACGGCACCGCAAACATCATAAACTCTGCTCCGTTTTCTTTGCACAGCTCTTCGATCTTTTTTATATAGAAAAGACTGTTTTCCGGAACAGAAGCCGCATTTTCCGGGATTCCCGGATTATCCAGCTCGGTCACTGTATAATCGATTCTTGCTCCCTTCTGAAAATTGTTGGAATGAAAATCCTTGTTTTCCAGCTCCTGCCATCTGGAATGATACTTCACAAACGGCACAAGATACGTAAACAGCTCTTTCCATTCCGTATCCGGAAGCATTGTTTTCAGCATTTCCACCTTCACCCCATCAAGGCGCATTCCGTCAAATGCCTGGCGCAGCCGCTCTTCGGAATTGTACAGCTTTTTATTCCAAAGATAATAGCTTTCCATTGCAACTACCTTCGGCTTCTGATACCGAAATGCCTCTTTCAGCAAAAAATACGAGGTTGCTGCTGTCTGCTCCGGACTTCCCATCACATAAGAAGTGATCCCCTGTTCCTTCCAGAGCACATTTGGCTGTACCCCATAATAAAGATGGCTGCTGCCAATAAAAAGTACATCCAGCGAATTCTTTTCCACGCTGTAAAATGAATGGATCTGATCCGTTTCCCCTGCTGTTTTTCTGCGCAGCACGTTACTGAGTGAGCAGAAGATCAGCAGTCCGCACAGAATAAAAAGAACGCAGCCGACTCCTGTGATACATTTTTTTCTCATAAAATCTCCCTTTGCCTGATTCGGGTCAAAGCGGATATTCGCAATCCGCTTCGCTACTTGCTCATAACCTTTATCATATGTGAGCCTGTCTCGCTTATGATACAAGCAAGTCCCTACCCACTGCTTATTGCTCCGCGCAATTGAAGCAGGGGACTTGCTTGATTCGGTTAAAACTGGAAATAGATAAACTGGCTTGCATCGTATCCCGGTCCGTATACACCGAAAATCAGAATTCCGAAAATCGCCGCATAGCAGATCAGCCACCGCAGCCATACGCCCTGCTTTCCGATCCATTTGGTGACACTGAAATTCAGATATCTGCAGATATCCGCAGCTGCCAGAATTCCCATAGATACGATCAGTACATTTCTCGTCTGCAATGTCAGCCCCATCGCAGAGAGGTTATCGCCCCAGGTAAACCAGCTCCCAACGGTCAGTCCCAGGATCTTCCTTACGATATCAATTCCCTGGCGCGTTGTCGCCCGGAAAAAAATCCAGCTGAAATCAACCAGGATAAACGTCGTCACCATCTGTAAAAGCCGATGGCTTGCCGCAGTTACATCCACGTGGAAAAACTGATGAAGACGCTCCCGTACCGGGCGCAGCCATTCGCCGATCACCTGGTATGCTCCGTTTAAACAGCCCCACAGCACATAATGCCAGCTCGCACCATGCCACAGACCACTGACGAAAAAGACAATCATGATATTGCGCCACTTACATAGTTTTCCCTTACGGCTTCCACCAAGCGGAATATACAGATAATCACGGAACCACCCGGAAAGTGAAATATGCCATCTTCTCCAGAATTCTGCCACGCTTCGTGACAGATACGGTGTGTTGAAATTCTCCATCAGACGGAAGCCCATGACCTTAGCCGCTCCGATTGCGATATTAGAATAGCTGCCAAAATCACAGTAAATCTGAAAGGCAAACAGAATCGTCGCCAGCAGCAGCTGAAAACCGGTGCGCTCCGTATACGTATTGTATACAGCATCCACTGCCGTCCCCAGATATTCTGCCAGTACCACCTTCTGAAAATAACCGTACAGCATCAGAAGCAGTCCCTCACGCACCCGTTCAAATTCAAACCGGTGCTTTTCGTTTATCTGAAGCAGCAGATTTTTTGAACGTTCGATCGGACCAGCCACCAGCTGCGGAAAGAACGATACGAACAGCGCATATTTCAGGAAATTTTTTTCCGCATAAATATCATTCCGATATACGTCTACTGTATAGCTGAGTGCCTGAAATGTATAAAAGGAAATACCAACCGGAAGAATCACATCAAACGTCGGTGCCTGCGCCTGAATATGTACTGCCTGCAAAAGCCGGGCTACCGTATCTGCCGCAAAATTAAAGTACTTGAAGAAAAACAGAATCGACAGGTTGCTGGCAAACGACAGTGCAACGTACCATTTCTTTCTTCGGCTACGCACACCCTCATCCGAAATTTTCTCCGCAGATGAAAGCAGAAGACCGGACACATACGTGATCGCCGTTGATGTCAGCATCAAAAGCGCATACGTTGGATTCCAGCACATATAGAAAAAGTAACTGCATGCCAGAAGAAAAATATAACGTACCCGGTGTGGTATCACATAATAAACAAGACACACAACCGGAAAAAAGATCATAAACTCCAGAGAGTTAAATAACATAAGAAAACTTCCTCCGAACTTAATTTCTGTACCAATATGACAGATGGGAGAATGCTCCCACTATACAGTCACTGCCTATCATAATTCGAAACACCGTGTCTGTCAATCGCAGACTTTCTCTGTTTTTCCAAAACGTGTAATTCTTTTTCCTATTCCGGCGCAGCCTGCTCCCGCTCATGGCGCATCCAGAGTATCTCCTGGCGCTCTTTTTTATCTTCCGGCCTGTTCTTCTGTTTATCTTCCGCCCTGTTCTCCGTCCTATTCTCTTGCCTGCTCTCCCGCTTATTCTCCTGTTTATCTTCCGCCCTGTTCTCCGGCTTCACAGAAACCGGCCGAAATCCAATCGACCTTGCAAAAGAAATTGCCTCCTGATAATCACTCCGGACTCTGACCATGATTTCATCTGCTTCCAACTGCTCATAAGCATACGCAATCGCAGCCCGACACATTTCCGTACCGTATCCCTGTCTCCGATACGCCTCATCCAGCATATATTGAAGCTCCAGAATCACCGGATTCTCCTGATCCTGTGCATCTTCGCCATCCTCGATACTCTTTTGCATATCCGGCCTTTCTTCCAGAGCCGAAAAACCACAGCAGCCGATCACACACTCCCGTATCCTTTCTGTCTGTCCGCCTGTCTCACCAGCTGTAATATCTGTCACTATTTCTGCCCGTCCGCCTGTCTCACCAGCTGTAATATCTGTCACTATTTCTACCCGTCTGCCTGTCTCACCAGCTGTAATATCTGTCACTATTTCTACCCGTCCGCCTGTCTTACCGGCTGTAATATCTGTCACTATTTCTGCCCGTCCGCCTGTCTTACCGGCTGCCACATCTGCCGTACCATCCTTCGCAGAAAATATTTTCTCAGATCCAACGGCTTCGCACCGCTCCTTTTCTTCAGAATCCGTACGTTCTTTATCAAGCACCACGCTCCATAATCCGTAGCCATACAGCCGGTACTGACTGCCAATATAGGATTCCAGCCTGCTCTTTTCAAAACTATCCGTTTCTTCTGCGTCCTGCCGCGCCTTTTCCATCCCGCTTTGGTGATCGATCCGGCTCAGCACCCGCCAGTCATCCACGATCATTTCCCGCAATGTCAGCCTTCTTGTCCGTGCGATCGTCACCGGAAGTCCATGATACCGCTGCAGATATTTCTCCAGCTCCTGCAGCTCCAGCTTCTCCGGCTCTTCCACGACCAGATCCGTTCCATTAAAAAATGCATCACTTTCTCCGGCAACTCCCACGCAGGCAATTCCAAGCTTTGATATCTGCTCTGCAAGCTCCCTGTCGTCCGTGAGCACAAGTATATGCTCCATCTCCTGCAGTTTTTCCGAAACCCAGACTCCCTTCCGACAGGGAATCCCTTTTTTCTGCAGCGCCAGAAAAATCCGTTCCGACCGTTTCGTTTTGTTTTCCTCAATTTTATACCATACTGATCTGAGCATGCTCAGCCACCGCCTTTCTTCTATCCCGCCAAAACCTGATTTCAGTCGAACACATATCTTTCTTGCCAATCCCGCCTTGTAAAAAAAACATTTTCGAATTACAATGATGTTAAGTAAAAGGAGATACGCACAGTCTTCATCAAACGAAAGGATTTTATTTTATGAATATTTACGATATTTTAGGTCCCGTCATGGTCGGCCCTTCCAGCTCTCATACCGCCGGAGCGGTACGAATCGGACTGATCACCCGGCGGCTCCTTGGTGCCGCGCCTGTACACGCGGAAATTTCCCTTTCCGGTTCCTTTGCAGCTACCGGCACCGGACACGGCACAGACCGTGCGCTGATCGCCGGGCTGCTTGGCATGCAGCCGGACGATATCCGCATTCCGGACAGCTTTTCATTTGCAGCAGAAGCCGGACTTACCTTTACGTTTCACAAAATCAACCTAAAGGACGCACATCCAAATACCGCCATTCTGAGCGTCTCTTCTGCAGACGGGCGGACTCTGGAGGTACAGGCAGCCTCACTTGGCGGAGGCCGTATTCTGGTTAATCAGCTTGACGGTATTCGCGTAAATTTTACCGGCGATGCACCAACCCTGATCGTCCACAACCTCGACAAGCCCGGCTGCGTTGCCAATGTGACCTCTCTGCTCTCCAGAAATGGGGTCAACATCGCAACGATGCAGCTTTACCGCAACTACCGCGGAGGCTATGCCGTTATGGTCGTTGAAACCGATCAGAATATTGCGGCTGAAGTACTCGAATTGCTGCGTCACCTGGACGGAGTAACAAAGGTGACCTACCTTGCGGCAGATTAACTGTTTTGCTTTCTTTCCATTTTACTGCAAATTTCAAAATTTTGGAGGATTTTTATGGCATTTGAATCTTTTGAGCAGATCGTACAGGTCTGTCAGGAAAAGTCTGTTTCCTTTGCAGAGGCCGTAATTCAAGAAGACATGAAAGACCGGCTCGTAACACGGGAAGCCACGCTGGAGAAAATGCGATATATCTGGAACAGCATGCTTGAAGCAGGAAGATCATACGATGAGAACCGCATTTCCACAAGTGGGCTCGTCGGCGGAGACGGCGGACGCATGAGCCATTATGCCGACAGCGGACATACCCTCTGTGGCAACCGTATGAGCCGCGTCATTGCACAGGCACTGCAGATGGGCGAATCCAACGCCTGCATGAAACGGATCGTTGCGGCTCCGACAGCCGGTGCCTGTGGAGTACTTCCTGCAGTTCTGATTCCGCTTTTTGAAGAGACCAGGCAGGACTGCACCTCATCAGCACCTGCTGCTGAAGCTTCCGTTCTCACGGAAGACGATTTCGTGCTTTCCCTCTTCGTCGCAGCCGGTATCGGACAGGTCATCGCCACGCGTGCAAGTATCGCAGGCGCCTCCGGCGGCTGTCAGGCCGAGATCGGATCCGCCTCCGCAATGGCAGCTGGTGCGCTCGTCTTTCTGCGCGGCGGCAGCTACGATGCAATCGTACAGTCTGCTGCCATGAGCCTGAAAAATCTGCTGGGACTCGTCTGTGATCCCGTCTCCGGTCTTGTGGAGGTTCCCTGCGTCAAACGAAATGTAATAGGCGCAGTCAATGCCATGTCTGCCGCAGATATGGCATTGGCCGGAATCAAAAGTATGATTCCGGCCGATCAGGTGGTTGATGCTATGAAAGAGGTCGGAGACCTCATGGATGTCTCATTGCGTGAAACAGGCCGCGGCGGACTCGCCGCTACCAGAGAAGCAATTGAAATCACAAAAAAAATTCAGGGAATCTCCAAGTAAGAATCCCTTCCATTCTGATCCGGTGCATGAACATTCGCGTTTCATCAATCCCACACCCTTTTTGCGGCGTGGGATTTTTTAACCGAATCAAGCAAGTAGCGAAGCGGATTGCAAATATCCGCTTTGACACACACTCCGGCTTCTACCTCGGCCAGCGCTCCTCTTTTTTTGCAAGCGGCGCAAATGGCTGATGCGGAAGCGTCTGATACCAGTAAGCCACACTTGCAACATCGTCCTGCCGTTCAAAATTTCCCTTATGGCAGCTTCCGATCTGCTGCAGTGTCACACGCAGGTCCTCCTCAAACAGAATCGGATCCATGATATGCCAGCGATAAAAGCCGCGCTGCGGCATTGTATCATCATTATAATAATCGCTGTGTACCGACTCATCATGTCTGGAATAATACGGATAGCCCAAAAACGGCGTATTGTACGTCTGCTCCACCGTCTTTCCGTTAATCTGCTTTGCAAAGCTCCAGGAACCGCCAAAGTAATCTTCCATTCCGGTTCCGCAGATTGTCGGATATTCGTCATCTCCGTCAATATAAAACTTCATTTCTCCCTCGCCGTACCAGTACCGCTCCAGAGACGTATGTGCAATATACGTTCCGACATAATGTCCCTTTCCTTTTACCCCGTCCAGCACCGTATAATCCTTCTGAAGCTCTGTCAGACGCTCTCTGCGCCACTGTGCATGGAAATAAAGCAGATCCTGCGGCATCTCATCCATCTCCCGGTAATCGATCTGATAGAAAAAGCAGTCAAGCTCCGTTTCATGCTGATTTTCCAGTGTAATCCTTGCGCGCTTTCCAAATGGCATCTGGAAATAGCAATTCATTCCCCGTGCCGGCACAACAACGATCGGAAGAGAATTTACAACACAGTCTCTTGCAAATCCGCAGCAGAAGAAATCTCCCAGCGGACTTTCCACTGACGGTGTCTCTTCCTCGTCCCAGTACATCCGAAGTACCAGATCACGAAGCATATAATAATCCTTTTCGGAACGGTCCGGTACCGTAATCCAGATATGTGTGATCACTCCCGGTCCCTTGATATCCGCCAGTGTTGTAACAGAACCGGATGGAAGCTTTCTAAGGCATGGTGAACCTTTTCTCGATGGTCCGAGTTCACTTGGTGCCATACCGCCCTTTCCTTTTTCTCCCGTCGGGTTTTCTGCGTCAATTGAACGGCTTCTGCCGTGCTTTGCATAGGCAAGCGTGCCAAATTCCTGAAACATAATCTTTTTCCTCCTGTAATATGTTATGATGCCAGGGCAAAAGCCCGAAACCACGATGCGCCTGCACAGGAGTGGTTTTAAGGCTTAATGACCTGCCCTGATATGAGCATAAAAGTGGAGCACAAGCTTCACGATATGCGAATATTGGACAGAAAGCAGAGCCGTTTCCATTTTTCAGCAACAGGATTTCCCACTGCTGCCTCTTATGGACAATCGGCTCTGCTTTTTGTCATCTGCAAGGAATTATTGCAGCTGCTACAGCCATTGTCAGCATTTCTTCAGATAATAGTATCCAAATGCCGGAATATTTACGCCTGCTGCTTTCATTTTCCGACCGGAGATCAGGTCTACATAATCCCCGTCTGTCTCATTGATCCATGCGGTCTTGTCAAACTCGCTGAAATTGAACACACCGATGATCTTATCCCCGTCATAATATCTTCCGATACAGAGCACACCCTTCTCCCAGGTCTCGATCGTCCAAGTGTCCGCATACGAAACGAATGCTTTTTCACTCTTTCGGATCTCCTCAAGCTGATGCAGACCCCGGAACATTTTTCCTTCTACAGTTGTCTTGTCTGTGCGCTTTGCTGCCAAATCCCAGTTCATCGCACCTCTGTGGATGTAGCGGGAATCTGCTGCCTTGTTCGGATCATCTTTGTAGGTATAATCATTGACCTGCGCAATCTCATCTCCGCTGTAAAGTACCGGAATGCCGGACTGCATAAACATATATGCGTGAAGCATCAGATCCTTCCGGATCGCAACATCCATCGCATTATCATCCTGCTCAAAGCCCGCTTTCTCCACACCGCACATGGACGCAGTCGTTCCGCAGAAACGTGCATCTCCTGTCACCGGATCTGCATTATAAAGCTCACCGCGGCTCGTACTGTTTCCTGCATACCCCTGGAAATAATCGTTCAGGTATTTCTTGTGAGAACGCTCTTCCATGCCTTCCATGGCAAGTGTCGGATAATCCAGACCCCAACCGATATCATCGTGGCAGCGCAGATAGTTCAGAAATACGTAATCCTTCGGCAGACCATTTACGATATCAAGCTGCTTCTTGAGCAGGCTTACATCACGGGTTGCCACCGTATGCCATGTGGTTGCCATCGTTGTTACATTATAAAGCATATGGCACTCCGGCTTTTCTACTGTTCCGAAATATGGCACAACCTTTTCCGGCTCCATAACGACCTCACCCAGCAGCAGAATGCCCGGGCAAACGATCTCACCGATCATACGCATCATCCGCACAATCGTATGTACCTGCGGAAGATTCCGGCAGCTTGTGCCAAGCTCCTTCCAGATATACGGCACTGCGTCAATCCGGATAATATCAATTCCCTTATTTGCCAGGAACAGGAAATTGTACATCATCTCATTAAAAACGCGCGGATTGCGATAGTTCAGATCCCACTGGTACGGATAGAACGAAGTCATAACATAATGTCCTGCGTCCGGAAGCCACGTAAAATTGCCTGGTGCTGTCGTCGGGAATACCTGCGGAACCGTCTCCTCATACCGGGACGGAATATCCCAGTTGTTAAAGAAGAAGTAGCGGCTCATATACTCTCCGTCACCACTGCGTGCTCTTTTCGCCCATTCATGATCCTCGGACGTATGATTCATGACAAAATCCATGCATACATTGATCTTTTTCTCATGGCAGGCCGTAGTCAGGTCTTCCAGGTCTTCCATCGTACCAAGCTTTTCCTGCACTTTACGGAAATCTGCAACTGCATAACCTCCGTCAGAACGTCCCTCCGGCGTATCCAGGAACGGCATCAGATGAATATAATTCACATCGCACTGCTCGATATAATCCAGGCGGCTCTGTACACCCTTCATATTTCCGGCAAAATTGTCGATGTAGAACATCATGCCCATCATATCATTCTGCTTGTACCAGTCCGGCCTTGCCTCACGCATATAATCCGAAGTCTTCAGACTTCTGCTTCTCTCATGATAAAAACGCTCCATATTGTCGCACAGCTCTGCAAACATGGAATCATTTCCGTAGAGCTCCATGTACAGCCAGCGCAGCTCATCGAAATGACGATTGAAACGTCTCCTGTAAACGGATTCCTCTTCTGCGGCCTTCTTCTCTGCCTCTGCCTCTGCCTTTGCCTTCGCTTCTGCTTCTTCTTTGGCTTTCTTCTCTGCCTCGGCTTTTGCCTTCGCTTCTGCTTCTTCTTTGGCTTTCTTCTCTGCCTCGGCTTTTGCCTTCGCTTCTGCTTCTTCTTTGGCTTTCTTCTCTGCCTCGGCTTTTGCCTTCGCTTCTGCTTCTGCTTTGGCTTTCTTCTCTGCCTCGGCTTTTGCCCTCGCTTCTGCTTCTGCTTTGGCTTTCTTCTCTGCCTCAGCCTTTGCCTTCGCTTCTGCTTCTTCTTTGGCTTTCTTCCCTGCCTCGGCTTTTGCCTTCGCTTCTGCTTCTTCTTTGGCTTTCTTCTCTGCCTCAGCCTTCGCCTTTGCTTCTGCTTCTTCCTTGGCTTTCTTCTCTGCCTCGGCCTTTGCCTTCGCTTCTGCTTCTTCTTTGGCTTTCTTCTCTGCCTCGGCCTTCGCCTTTGCTTCTGCTTCTTCCTTGGCTTTCTTCTCTGCCTCGGCCTTTACTTCAACCTCTGCCTCCACAGCGTTCACTGCTTCCGGCGCTTTTTTTATGTTAGTTTTCTTTGCTGTTCTTTTTCCTCTGCTCATCTTCGTCTCCTGTTTCCCGTTCCGGATTCTGCCGGGAACCTTTTTTCTTCTCTCATTTCTCTTCTGTCAGTGGAAGGGTCGAACCGCCCTCAATAAACGTAACCGGAAGATCGATGATATTGTCTACCTTCTCGCCATTTAACAGCCGTTCCAGACAATCCACACTTGTCTTTGCAATCAGCTCTGTATCCTGATAAATGCTGGAGACGAGCTGTCTGCCCGTATTGAGCATCTTCAGTCCATCATAACCGATCACCTGCACATCCTCCGGAACGCGCAGCCCCATGCCGCACAGCTCCTCCATGATAACGACTGCCAGATGGTCAGTTCCGGCAAAAATCCCGTCCGGCCGCGCTCCTTTTCCATGATTTTCCATATGTGCACGCAGCACGCTGTTGATCAGATTTCTTGCAGAAAAGGACGAGTAAATACTTGGTACCTGCTGTTCTGAAAAAGATACGCTGCCATACGCCACATCATTCGCTTCACAGCACGCCTCAAATCCATACCGTCTCTTGCGCACCTCGTTTTCCACTGAACTGATTGTCTGAAAGAACAGCAGATTTTTGGCTCCGCGCCGGATCAGGCTGTCCGCCGCCATCCAGCCGCCCCCATAATTGTCGCAGGACACGCATGGCACTCCCGGCAGGCATCGTTCAATCGACACATAGGCCGACGAATCTTCAATATACTTTTCCACATTGCTGAACGTGACGCCGATGACACCGTCTACCTTATTGTACTTTGCCATCTCGATGTATTTGATCTCCTTTTTGTGATCTCCATCCGAAATACACAGAACCAGCTGCTTGCCAATGCCGGTAAGCGCTTTTTCCAGATCCCGCAGAAGCATGTTGTAAAAAGGATTCGTGATATTTGGCAGCATTACAACTACATAGCCGGTCCGCTGTGTCCTCATTCCGCGCGCAAGCCCGTTTACCTGATAACCGAGCTTCTGTATGGACGCCTCCACTCTGCTTCTTCGTTCTTCGCTGACATTCCCACCATTTATTACATTCGATACAGTTCCGACGGATACACCGGCATCCTGTGCTACATCCTTAATTGTTACCATACCCCATACCTTTCCTGCCGCTGTATATATCACAGTTCCTATAAGTTTCTATAGCTGCATATCGCGTCATCTGCTGTCATTTTATTATTTGTAACTGTTCAGAGTCAAACAAAATTTCATAAAACAGGCGTAAAACACTTGCGTCTTTAATCATGTTTTTGAAATTTTATTTGGCGGATACGCCACACCGACGAAATGCGCAGCATTTTGGAGGTTGGCTCTGAACAGTTACTATTATTTACCCAATACAGTCCACCGGAATGTTTCTGGCTTCTCATCTGAATTCAGCCGAACCGTCTTTCCGAGCACATTCTCCTCCGTCTCGATCGTGCCACAGATTACACCGCCCTGGCCGAGTACATCAATCATCTCCTGGTCGATCGTGATCTGGAGACCAAGCCCCTCTGCCGGGTTAAACGATGCGCACAGTTCCGTGTCCAGCTCATGAAGCCTTGAAGTCTTCACGCTCAGTTTACCCTCCGTGAAATCAATGCGGATCACCGTCTCGCCGATTGCAAGATCTGCTTTTCCACTTGTACCCGGTTTCCAGAAAAGTTGAATCTCTCTCGCCTCATCTGCGATCACAAGATCTGTTTCCAGCGGAAGTTCTGCCCACTCGCCGCGAAGCGCTTCCATCTCCTCCGGCATATGGAATGCGATACGGTCGCCGTCTTTCGTGCGCTTCAGCGTAAGCACCTGCGGAATTCCCATGGCTCCATGATAATAACCAAGCGTGCTGTCCAGACGGATCCACGGAACCATAATGACACGGTCGCCCGTATTGTCATACGTCTGCGCCGCATACGCTCTTCTGCTGAAATATGCCATCAGACGATCCGTCTGCGCCGTGAACTGATACCCGTCAAAGGTTCCGATCACATAATAACCATCTGCGGACCAGAATACCCAGCGCTTTTCATCCGTACCTTCCACCGGAAGCTCCATCAGTGCCGGGCACTCCCACATTCCCGGTATGCTGAGCTTCTGGCTTTCTTTCCAGTGACGCAGGTCTTCGGAACGCAGGATCAGGAAATCATTCCCATCCAGATACAATACCATAATATACGCTTTTGTGGAATCATGCCAGAAAACTTTTGGATCACGGTTTTCTGCAGTCATCCAGGGAATTATTTCTCCTGCGTCATGTATCGTCATCCCCTGATCATCCGACCAGCGAAGACGTTGCGAAAAAACATTCTCTTCCCGTACAGACCAGTCATTTCTTCCTCCTGCTGCCGTATAAAAGAATAAAAGCGCATCCTGGCCGCAGCCGGCCGTATTTTTACGGTCTACTAACCCGCAGCCGGAATACGCTGTGCCGTACTGATCCGGAGTCATTGCGACATCCAGCTCTTTCCAGGAAAACAGATCATTGCTGACGGCATGTCCCCAGCTCATGTTCTCCCATCCCGTTGAATACGGATTGTGCTGATAAAACAGATGATACACGCCATCTGCATACACCAGTCCGTTCGGATCGTTGACCCATCCGTACGTTGCCGTATGATGCAGTTTCGGGCGATACGGATAATCATTTCCCGGACGCTCCATCTCCTGGCGGATCGGGCTGGTTGTAAGAATTTCTTTTTCATCGAATACCAGTTCGATTTCTTTATCACGATATGCTGCACACTTCCATGCACCATAAAAATCATAACGGTCTGCTGCCAGACGGATCCGAATCTCCTGAACCAGCTTTCCGTCTGCGTAAATATTAAGTGTTTTCTCTTCTCTGGACATATCCACCGGAAGCCAGAGATAATCTCTCGTAACTTTCAGTCGCATGGTACCTCCTTATTCACAAATAATATAGATTCCCCCGAAGCATCCGGCACCTGTGCCGGAGACATGCCACGGGAGAATATGATTTTCGGAAGGAGCCAGTACATCGTTATCGATGTACCAGACAGCCCCCTCCGTCCTTTATTTTTTCACAGGCATAAGCCCGTACCTGTCAATGTGCTTCCAAAGTATATCTTCTCAGCACATTTCTCTGCGTAGTTCTGTATCAATCAGCCCTTAACTGCACCGGAGGTAACACCCTCGATGATGTAACGCTGCAGGAATACATACAGGATCAGGATCGGGAGCATTGCCAGAAGCAGTGCTGCCAGAATCAGTCCGATATCGGTTGTATACGTTCCGTAGAAAACCTGCATTGCAATCGGAAGTGTATACATTTCCTTCTTACGAAGTACCAGGCTCGGCAGAAGGTAGTCATTCCAGAATGCCATTGCATCGATAACTGCTACGGTAGCGATGGTCGGTTTCAGAAGCGGGAATACAACGCTCCAGAATGTTTTCCATCTTGTACATCCATCGATCAGTGCTGCTTCCTCAAGCTCCAGCGGGATATTCGTAACAATTGCGCCGTGGAACATGAAGGTTGCCATGGAAAGTGAAAATCCAACGTGCATGAAAATCAGTGTAATTCTGCTGTTCAGGATCGGGATGGTAGCGCCGTACAGAGATACGAGCGGAATCATCAGTACCTGGAACGGGATGACCATGGAAGCGATCATACCGGAAAACAGAAGTGTACATGCTTTCCATTTATTACGGACGATCACGAATGCAGCCATGGACGAAAACAGCATGGTAAGTACCGTTGCACTAACTGTGATAATCAGTGAATTTTTGAAGCAGCTCCAGAAATTCATCTTTTTGATTGCATTCGGGAAGTTCTCCAGCGTAAAGCCATGAGAGCCAACGAGTGCCAGCGGTGCAGAGTTGATATCACCCTTTGTCTTGAATACGTTGATAACTACGAGAATGAATGGGAAGACAAATGCGATAAATGCGATGATCAGAATTACCATCATGATCGCATGGGAAATTTTTTTATTTCTCGCAGCCTTTACATTATCTGTCATTATGCTGCCACCTCCCCTTTCTTACCAATGTAAACCTGTGTAACACCTACGATCGCGCAGACAACAAACAGAATGAGTGCCTCTGCCTGACCGGTTCCGTAGTTCTTATAAGCAAACGCCTGATTGTAAACGTGCATAGCCGCCATAACAGAAGAGTTGAACGGCTCGCCTTTTGTAAGAGAAAGGTTTACATCGTAAACCATGAAGCATCTTGTGATCGTAAGGAACAGACACTGTACGAAAGAAGAACGCATCAACGGAATCGTGACATTGATCGTCGCCTGAGTCTTTGTACATCCGTCGATTTCTGCCGCCTCCATAAGGCTCTTGGAAACGCTCATGAAACCTGCTACGTAGATCAGCATCATGTAGCCTGCATACTGCCATACCGATACGAGAATCAGGCAGAACATCGCGCCGTTCGTCGTCGAAAGCCAGGAAGTAGAGAGTGCTCCGACCGAAAGAGCCTGTCCGATCGCAACGATTGCACGGTTAAATACGAATTTCCATACATAACCAAGAACGATACCGCCGATCAGGTTCGGAATGAAGAAGCCTGCGCGGAAGAAATTCTGTCCTTTGATACCGCTTGTTACCATGTAAGCCAGCAGGAATGCCACAATGTTGACCAGAACGACAGAAACCACTGAATAGACGATTGTTCTTCCCATTGCCTGCCAGTAAGCAGCATCCTGAAATGCCGCAATATAGTTTGCCAATCCTACGAAAGGCTTCGTTTTTGAAATGCCGTCCCAGCTCGTAAAGGTCAGGTACAGACCGTAGACAAACGGGAGGATTACGACTGCACAGAACAGGAAAGTAGCCGGTCCTGCGAATATAAGGTATTGCTTTACCCTATAGGACATCGTATTTTTTTTCATGTTTACTCATCCCCCTATAAACAAAGTTTCAGCCATACGCCTCCGCCTGCGAGTGCGTATGGCTGCAGGAAGTTCAGAACGGCCGCCGCCCCGCTTTGGGAGCGGCTGTCGGTTTCTGCTGTGTCAGATAAGTTTTAGTGCTCTACCAGAGTAGCTGTCTTCCAGTAAGCCTCGATCTCACTTGCGAAGCCTGCACGGTCGATCTGGCCTGCAAGGTACTTCTGCATAGAAGCGCCAAGCATCGGATACTCATCATCCGGCATGTAGTTGTAGTTCGGGATCAGCATGTCAGCGTCTGCATACTCTTTTACAGATGCGCCAAGCGGGTCAGCTACCGGAAGAGTGATGTTGGAGTAAGCCGGGATAAGTCCGCACTGGTTAACGATCAGATCCTGACCCTCTTCGTCATATACCAGCCAGTTCAGGAAATCCTTTGCTGCCTGACGCTGCTCATCAGAGGTTGCATCAGAATTGTCGATGAAGAAGAACTTGGAACCGCCGCCTACAAGCTTGGTGTTTGTGCCGTCGTCTGTGTTCTGCGGAACCGGCATCATGCCCATGTTCTCTGTGTAATCATATGCGTTGATAACGGACCAGTCCCAGTTGCCGCCGAACATGAATGCGATCTCGCCTTCAGCCAGCTTCTGCTCGGTAACTTCACGCTCTGCAGCGATTGCAGAATCCTTTGCGTAGTTGTACTCCATCAGTACATCAAATGTATCCATCAGGGAATTGAATTTCTCGTTGTTGATCAGGTCTCCCTCGCCAGCCTGCAGCTGTGCAAGGTAAGCGTCTGTGTCATCCTGCTCCTCGAATACTTCTCCAAGGAAATGAGCTCCCAGGGACCAGTCCTCTTTCATGATACCTGTCGGAGACTCCATGCCGCCTGCTACCAGCTGATCAAGCAGTTCCTTGAAGGAATCCAGTGTCTGATACTTGGACGGATCGAAATCTTCGCCTGTGATGTTCTTGATTGCGTCTGCATTGTAGATAATACCACGTGCCTCAACGCAAAGCGGGAAGCCGTAAACCTTATCATTAACGCTGATTGCCTGTGTGGTATCCTTTACCCAGTCCTGATCGCTGAGGTCAACTGCGTGCTCTTCACCCATAGAGTAGATATCCTTTGCATCAACCATGCTCAGTGTATACGGGTCGTTGGAAGCGTATCTTGTTGCCATATGAGCGGTTACCGGGTCGTTGCTGTAGTAGATTTCTACATTTACGCCCTTCTCCTCAGAATACTGTGCAGCTGCTTCCTCAAGCTGGCTCTCAATCTCTGTCTTAGAGTTGAATACTGTAATCGTAACATCGCCATCAGCAAGAACTGTCATGGAACCTGTGGTTGCAAGAGATGCTGCCATAAGTGCAGCCATTACAAAAGAAACACTCTTTTTCATTTTGCGTTTTCCTCCATATTTTGGTGTCTTTTCATTTTTTACTTTCGATCCGTCTCCGGATCTTTCACGCAGCGAGCCCGGCCGATGCCCTCTGCGAACCGTACATAAGTTGTGCCTTTTGGGAACCTGTACGCCGTTCCCACCATGATGCTTATCTTATCAGTAAGCTCTTCGTTGAATTACCTGGAACTTCCTGCCTGAAACTTTATTCGTCTTCAGAAATAAATCATAATTTCTATGCAATTTATCCATTGCTTCCTGAAAATGAATCGTTTCATTTGATAATTGGATATTAGCACGTTTCTTTCCGGCTGTCAACCTGCCTATGCATTTTTTCTTTGAATCGATTCATTTTTGGCAGTATGTACAAATTCAAGTGGGTGATTTTTGTAGAAAATCAACATACACAAGGGTTCTCTGCATTTTTCGGTCGTTTTGACGGTTGAATTCAGGCTGAAAAAGCCTTCGTTTTTTTGTGTTTTGAATGTACAATTCAAAATTTTCAGGAAATTTCAGGCATAAAAATGAGGCGTGTTCATTTTCTGTTAAGAAAATCAGGCGGCAGAGGTCTGTTTCTGTCCTCCGCCGCCCTGTGGATTTGTGTTTCTTCTATATAATATATCCGCCGCAATCACGCATTCTTTACAAGCCCCCGTCAAAATGTTATGATGTGGGACAAAAGGTAAATTTTTCGGAGGATTCTTTTTATGTCTGACTTATCATTTGAAATTTCGCAGGAGGAGTTTTCTGCCCTGCCTGAAAATGACCGCCTGCTGATCGATATCCGTGACCAGGCAAGCATCTCCTACGGCATGATCCCGGGTGCGCTCCATGTGCTGCAGGAGAACGTGCCGGAATGGGTAGACACGCCAAAAGCGTTTTCAAAATGCATCGTTCTCTACTGCTCCAGAGGTATTTTCAGTCTGGAGCTTGCCGCAAAGCTTCAGGAGCGCGGGCTGAACGCGCGAAGCCTGCAGGACGGCTACAACGGCTGGCTTCTCTTTTCCATGAAAAAAGAAAAGGAGCTTGAGGCATCGGATGATGGCGAAGCCTACCGTCTTTCCCGCCAGCAGCAGATCGAGGACAGCATCCGGCGCAAATTCCGCAGGGTTCTGTTTTCCCGTTTTGCAAAAGCCGTCTGTGAGTATCAGCTTGTCGAGCCGAATGACAAAATCGCCGTGTGCATCTCCGGTGGAAAGGATTCCATGCTGATGGCGAAGCTTTTTCAGGAACTGAAGCGTCACAACAAATTTCCGTTCGAGCTTGTGTTCCTTGTCATGGATCCCGGCTACAACCGCGAAAACCGCCTGATCATCGAGCAGAATGCACACACCCTCGGCATTCCGGTCACGATCTTCGAAACACAGATCTTTGAGGCCGTCTACAACGTGGACAAATCCCCTTGCTATCTGTGTGCCCGCATGCGCCGCGGCTATCTTTATAAGAAAGCACAGGAGCTTGGCTGCAACAAGATCGCGCTCGGCCACCACTACGACGACGTGATCGAGACGAATCTGATGGGCATGCTCTATGCAGGCCAGATCCAGACCATGATGCCGAAGCTCCACAGCATTCATTTTGGCGGCATGGAGCTGATCCGGCCGATGTACCTCATCCGCGAGGAAGATATCATCCACTGGAGAGATTACAATGATCTGCGCTTCATCCAGTGTGCCTGCCGCTTCACCGACACCTGCACGACCTGCCGCCCGGACGGCTCCAGCGTTTCAAAGCGCATGGAAATCAAAAAAATGATCGCCGAGCTGAAAAAGACAAATCCGTACGTCGAGGGAAACATCTTCCGGAGTATGGAAAACGTCAACATCGACACAGTCATCGGCTATAAACAATATGGTGTCCGCCATTCCTTCCTCGACAACTACGAGGAACTCGGCAAAGTGGAATTTGATTGAAAAAAGAACCCCGGCCGGAAGCTGCGATTTTGTGGCTTCCGGCCGGGGTGTGTTTTCAATTACTTCCATACGGCGGTATATGTCAATCTGTCATTGTATTTAATTCTTTTTGAACAGATGCCCGACACTCGGAAATCTCTTTATTTGAGGAATTGCATAAGCTCTTTATCTGTTTATCTGAAAGTCCCTGATCGATCATTCTCAGAATAATGTCGCGGCGCTGCTGCTTCATGCCTTCCTGTCTGCCCTGCTTCCTTCCTCTTCTCATACCTTGTTTTATTCCCTGTTCTATCCCCTGTTTCAGACCCTGCTCAATTCCACGCTCGATATTCTCCTGGTCCCGCATCCATAGCATCATATACTCCCGCCTCCATTCGCGATTTCTCTTTGCCTTTCTGACTGCCGCTTGTGAACAAATCAGCCAGGCAGAAAAGCAGATTGCAATCATCCACTTTACTTTTGCCATGTTTCTTTTCTCTTATTATAGCGTCTGGCCATTCCATGTGCAAGTTAAAAATAGCTTCATTTTGTTGCTTTTTCTTACTTTTTGTATATGCAACTCATTTGTGTAAACATCACATTTCCCTTTACTTTGTGCCCTGTCAGCGGGGCTTTCAACTCCCACTCACATAAGCATTCCACCGCTTAGTGCCCCGCGCACTTAAAGCGGGGGAATGCTTATCTGCGTTCACAATCAATCGCATAACCATTATCATAAAATCCTGTTGTCACCGTATTCTCACGGATAACTTACCCGACTCAGAGCAACATGAAAACAAAAAAGGTTCATCCGCACTATGAGATGAGCTCTGCCTGTCAGACAAATAATCCAACAGGCAGACAGCCAAATACATCGATGCAAATAAACCTTTTTTCTAATCCCTTTTCTTTTTACCGGAGGGCTTTGTGGTCTCTCCTCCCTTATGCAGATCCAGGCCGCCCCGTTTTATATCGTCTGACTATTTTTATCTGCGGAACTTTTTCCGGCCTCCAAGCAGAAGAGCTGCTGCAAGGGAAAGAACGCATACCACCGCGTAACCCGCAAGCGGGGTTGTATCTCCGGTGCGCGGGGTCGTGCCGGACGTCGGAGCCTGTTTGTTCGTCTCGGTCTGTTTCTTTGTCTCGCTTTGTTTCTGTGTTTCGGTTTCCGTTTCTGCCGGAGTCTCGGTCTCTGTTTCTGTTTCCGTTTCAGACGGAGTTTCTGTTTCGGTCTCTGTCTCAGTTTCCGTTTCTGCCGGAGTCTCGGTCTCCGTTTCTGTTTCGGTCTCTGTCTCCGTTTCGGTCTCCGTCTCAGCTTCGAGAATCTCGAATTCTTTTTGAACCTCCCCGGTGTAATTGCCGCCGTCTTTTGCGCGGATCGTCAGGGTATAAGTGCCAGCTTCGATCGCTGTGTTGTTCTCCACGGTGTAAACGTCTGCCGGAAGTTCTTTGCCGTCCAGCACTACTTTTTCTACGGTCTGCGTCTGCTCGCTTCCATCGGCACGCAGGGACGGGCCAAGTACCACCTCGGCGCCTGCGATTGACTTCGGTGTAATAGTGAAGGTCACAACCGTGTCTGCTTTGCCGCCTTCTTCGGTTTCCCACTTATAGTTCACCGGGTCGGTGAGCGTCAGCTTCACGTCATAGGTGCCTGCATCGATGCCGCCTGCGTTTTCTGTTACTGTGTAAGCGGCTTCTCCAATCATTCCGTCAATCAGGTCGGAGGTCAGCATCTCACCGGTGTATTCTTTGCTGCCGCCATCCGGTGCCTGTACTTCGTTCCAGTTTACGGTGATGTTTGCTGCGACTGTGGTGTTGCCGCTCTCATCAAGCGCCTCGATCTGATACGTACCATTTTTCGGTATGAGAGTGAAGGTGCGCACGGTCTGTACCGCTGTGGCATTTCCTATAGTGCTGCCTGCCGCATTTCCATCATCTTCAAATACCGGCTCACCATCTACCGTCACCTGCGCCAGATATTCGTCTTCCACGGTAAACGTGACACTTCCTGTGTACACACCATCCGTCTCCACTCCGACGATCCGTGGGGCTGTGATGTCGGCTACGCCTTCTACGGTGATCTGCGCGTCCGCCTCAAGATCTTTCAAAGTGCAGGTATTGTCTTCGCCAAGTGTTACTGCCACACCGTTTACCTTCAATGCAAAATTCTCTGTCTTTGAGTACCCCGGTGCAAGCGTCAGGGTCAGGTTGACTTCCTCACCCCAGGCTGCTTCCTCCCGGGAAGCGGTCAGGGTGTAGCCCTTCTGGTCAGACGGCAGGATGATCTGTGCCAGCTTTCCTTCTGCGATTACTGCTGTGGTATCCGGGGAGGCGGTGTGGTTCGGATCCTCCTGATAGCGCACATAATACGTGCCCGCTGCAAGGTCCGTCACTTCTTCGCCAGTCACTGCGGTGTAAGATGTTTCCCCCTCTACGCGGTACTCCATCGCAGTGGTCAGTCCAGTCAGTTTTCCGTCTACGCGGCCTTTGATCGTCTCGTCCACAGTCTGTACCGTCGGAGCCTGCTGCGCGGCTTTCTTGATCGTGAATTCGGCCGTTTTAAACGTGTAACTGTAGTTCTTGTTTGCGGTATCCTTCGCAGATGCGGTGATCGTGTAGGTGCCTGCATCTTCCCCGGCTTCGCGGGTAATCGCGATGTCATCCTCACCAAGCTCTGCCTGCGCTACCGTATCTTCTGTATGCCACGTCAGCTGCGGGTCGGTCTCACCATAGGTCTTGCCTGCCGGGTCGGCTATGATCTCTGCCGGGCGCTGAGCGATTGTGGCTTCTTCGGTGAGCCGAGTCGCTGCGACATCTTCATAATTTTTACCACCGGATACGCGGTAATAGATCTGATAGGTACCGGCATCTTTTGCCTGCGGTATATCCTCCGACCAGTTAGTGCCATCAAGTGAATACTCTAACGTGCCGCCCGTCGTGCTTCCCGCCGCGATCAGATCCTGCGTGGTTCCGTTGTACATCAGATCTGTGATGATCATCGGCGGCGTTACTGCCGGGGTGGCCTGGCTGATCGTGAAATCGGCCGTTTTAAACGTATAGCTGTAGTTCTTGTTCGCGGTATCCTTCGCAGATGCGGTGATCGTGTAGGTGCCTGCATCCTCTCCGACTTCACGGGTGATCGCGATGTCGTCCTCGCCAAGCTCTGCCTGCGCTACCGTATCTTCTGTGTGCCAGGTCAACTGCGGGTCTGTCTCGCCGTAAGTCTTGCCTGCCGGGTCGGCGATGATCTCTGCCGGGCGCTGGGCGATTGTGGCTTCTTCGGTGAGCCGGGTTGCCGTGACATCTTCATAATTTTTCCCACCGGATACTCGGTAATAGATCTGATAGGTACCGGCATCTTTCGCCTGCGGTACATTTTCTGACCAGTTGGTGCCATCAAGCGAATACTCCAGCGTGCCGCCTGTCGTGCTTCCCGCTGCGATCAGATCCTGCAATGCACCATTATAAACCAGGTTTTTATTTATGGTCGGCGCAGTCACCGTCGGGGATACCCCGGTAATCCGGAAGGACTGTTCTGCTTTATATTCCTTCCCATCTGCTGTCAGTGTCACTGTTGCCTTATAGTTTCCGGTATTCACCGGCGGCTCAGAAGCCGGACCATACGCGGTGCCGTCTGCCTGCGTACCACTGTAGGTGAGAACCGCCGTTGCTCCCGTTGCAAACGTGATTTCATTGCTCACAGTTGCCCCATATGGCTCTCCATTGTAGATTCCGCCTGCCGCATTTACTGACAGAACCGCCCCACCCCTGTTATAATAAGGGCAATTCTCTTCTTCGCACGCTACAGTAATCTTATTCCCATTCTCCGCATAATTCCATATATGTCCACTGTCATCATGTGCACTCGTACACCAGTACTTACCAGGCCAGTAGTATACAAAATAATACATAGGATTGGCACTTTCCAAATTGAGTCTGCTCTGATAGTGGGGATCCTGCATATCCGTCGAAACAGCCGTAATTTTCCGTCTGTATTCTTTCGTTCTAGACTCAAAATACACCCTCAACGTTCCAGTAAATCCTTTATCAATTTGTATCGGTTCCAGACTCCCTCCAGCAAATGATGAATAGAAGACATCTTGATCACAGGAGGAAAACTTTGCAGTACCGCCAATACGAAGAAGAGCTCCCGTTTTGGCACAATTTATTCCTATTTTGAAGTTTTTTATCTCGCCCCCTGAAACAGTTACGTTACCTCCACCTATTCCAGCAGTCATTCCGTTACCTTCCAGCGTGCCAGACAGGATCTGAGTGTTCCCTCCCCAAAACATATATTTTCTGCCTGAAACATCATTTCTATATAATCCCCCATTCACTATGAGAGTTCCACTGTTATCTGTCAAACCTTTACTGCGATCCCCTACGCTATATGAACTATAAGTTATATTTGCCCCGGCCAGCGTAAGTGTCCCGGCATTTTTTATATAGATATCCGCCCCCTTTGCCGTCATGCCAATCGCACCCACGGTCACATTCGAATCTGCGCTTATATCAATCAGTGTTCCCTGATCAGAAGTAATCTGCGCGCCGTTCTTTCCTGTGAACTGTACACAGGAACCCTTGATCTGAAATACCGCAGATCCGCTTCCGTTCAGCGTCACCGCCCCGTCAATCGTCACCACATAAGGCTTCGCCTGCGTCCCCTTATTCTGGATCACCCACGGACCTTTATCCTGATTCGCTGCGCTGATCGTCAGGCCATTTTCGTCTGCAGCCTGCATCATCGCCTCATTGAAGTATTCCATCAGCGCTTCCAGCTTTGTGGTATCGAGCAGCGCCTGGTCTTCCTCGGAGAGGGCGTCGTATGCGTCGCAGATGTCCTGCGCTTCCATATAGATGTCATACTGCTTTTGGGTAAAGTTCGTATCCTCCACCTTCTCGCCGTCTGTCATCTCCTTGAATTCCTCGACGGTCGGCAGGGCATCAATGCGGTCCTGAAGTGCCTGAAGCTCTTCACTCAAGGCCTCTGTTTCGGACTCGGATTCCGTCTCGGTCTCCGTTTCAGACTCCGCCTCGGATTCTGTCTCTGTCACCGGCTCAGTCTGAGGTTCTGTCTCGCTTTCGGTCTGCGGCGCTTCGGTTTGAGGCTCCGTCTCACTTTCGGTCTGCGGCGCTTCTGTCTGACGTTCTGTTTGCTGCTCTGTCTGCGGCGCTTCCGTCTGACGCTCTGTTTGCGGAGCCTCGGTCTGAGGTTCCGTTTGCGGCTCCGTCTGTGGGGCCTCGGTCTGTGACGCCTCTGTCTGAATCGGTGTTTCTGTCTGTGGCTCTGCAGCCTGTGGTACTGCAACATCCTTTGCACTTCCCTTGCCTTCTGATGACCCCTGCCCGGCACCCTTTTCTGTCGGCTTTTCCGGCTCCGCTGTTTTTTCAGTCTCTTCCGCCATCTCTGTCTCCAGTGCAGCCGCCAGCACATATCCCGGCAGTGCGCTGTTCGCGATCACGGCCGCTGCAAGAACCGCCATCAGACTTTTCTTGCCTCTTCTCAGTAATTCCTTTTTTCTCATTCCGGCATCCCCTTTCGTTCACACTTGCTGTTCCAGACCTGCTTTACTACACGGACGCAGCGTCCCTGTTTTCCGTTTCCATTCGACCTTTATTGTGCTTTTATTGCGCATTCTTTGTTCGATTTCATTTTCAATTTTGATTAAAGTCAATTATATCACAGATTCATTTTCACAGCAATACATAAATGGGAAATTATCACCTTGCACTCTCCTGCAAAAGTTCATGGGGTAGCAGAACGCCAACGGCGGTCTTTCCTGTAAAGCAAAAAACCGCCGTACAGAATTACTTCCATACGGCGGTAACTATCATTTGTAAAGCGGGCATTCGCAATCCGCTTTGCGACCTGTCCTCAGATTCCCTGCAGCGTCTCATTCATACTTCCGGTGCGGTACCCGCCCAGGTCGAGTGTTACATACGTAAATCCAAGCTCTTTCAGATAATCGTATACCTTTGTCCGGCAGGATTCCTCCATGAATTTGCCGAATTCTGACGGCAGCAGCTCGATCCGCGCCATCTCTCCGTGGATGCGCACACGCACCTGATGAAATCCAAGATCAAGCAGCAGCTGTTCTGCCCGATCAACCATGCCAAGCTTTTTCTCATTGATCGTTTCCCCGTAAACGAAACGGGAAGCCAGACAGGCAAAGGACTGCTTGTCCCAGGTCGGAAGGCCGAGCTCTTTGGACAGCTCACGGATCTCAGCCTTGGTCAGCTCCGCATGGCGCAGCGGACTCTTGATGCCAAGCTCTTTGACTGCCATCAGACCAGGACGGTAATCACCGTTGTCATCCATATTTGAACCCTCTGCCACGGCTGCAATTCCGTTTTCCTCTGCGATTTTCAAGATTTTCTCAAACAGTTCGTGCTTGCAGAGGTAACAGCGGTTCTTCGGATTGCTTCGAAATCCATCGATATCAAGCTCTTCTGACTGGCAAAGTACCTGTCTGATGTGATTCTCCTCGCAGAATTTCTGCGCTTCCTTCCGCTCACGCTCCGGGAACGAGCAGGACACGGCCGTCACCGCAATTGCCCGGTCACCAAGCACGTCGTGCGCCACGCGCAGCAGAAATGTGGAATCCACGCCGCTTGAAAATGCAACCGCAACGCTGCCAAGCGAGCGGAGATATTCTTTTAAATCGTTATATTTTTCCTGTGTTGTCTTCATTCTGACAAATCCCCCTTGTTTTCTTTTTTCCTGTCAATATGGATAATCAAACCCGCCTCCGGCACTTTTTTTACGGGCAATCCTCTTTCTTCGAATACACCCTTTTTCACACCAAACGGTCTCACAGCTGAATCATTGCTCCGGCTGCTTGTTATATATAATTCCCAGTATTTTTCTAGGTCTTTCGTCAAATAATAACCTGCCTGCTCTGCTCAAGTCAAGCGTACCCGATATCGGTTTTTCTGATAGCAAAGTAATCGTTATTATCTTTCGTATTTTTCTTTGCAAAATGTTCCTGAGCTTTCTATAATAGTAACTGTTCAGAGCCAGGCAAAATTTCATAAAACAGGCGTAAAATGCTCGCATTTTTAAGCCTGTTTTTGAAATTTTATTTGGCGGATACGCCACACCGACGAAATGCGTAGCATTTTGGAGGTTGGCTCTGAACAGTTACCTATAATAAATAAAAAAGGAGGCCACACCATGAAACGAACCAACAACTACCTGATCATGCGCGATCAGGCGAAATCTTATTTTCTGAATTTTGACCAGCAGATGCTCGCCGAACGCTGGAATCTTCCCATGGACGGCCAGACCCTGTATGTTTCCTTTTTTGAACAGCCTTACCGCATCGACCGCAAAAGCGGCAGTGTTTTCCGGCTGGAAACAGGAGAGGAGGCCGGTTTTGAGGAGGTACTCTCCATCTTTGATCTGCTTTGCTATCCAAAAAGCCGGCCGCAAGTCAGGCCGGAATTTGCCCCGGTCAACAGCCTCGACGGAAAACCGGCCGGTGCAGGTGTCTCCACTGCCGGTACGTTCGACAGCTACGCCGCAGCGTTTGGAAAGGATTCGGACGCGTTCTGCCGCGCCTGCGAAGCGCTGCACGGAATATGCGTACCAATCGGTGATATCGGTTATGAATTTACCGTTTTTGCGGATTTAAAAATGCGGCTGAAATTCTATGAAGCAGATGAAGAATTCCCGCCGCAGCTTACGGTGCTGTTTCATACAAACGCGCTCTCCTATGCGCACTATGAAACGATTTTTTATATTATGAATTTTCAGATGGATCAGATTATGGAGAAGATGAAACGAGGCGAAAACTTCTGAGACTTTACCTCATTTCATCACCATAAAAATTTTCCAGAACTCAGCCGCCAACAAATTTCAGCCTGTACTTTTCCACTACTTTACACCCGTCAGATACGGCTTTAAATTCTGCATCACTACGCGGTATCCGTTCGCGTACATATGGATTCCCTCAACCGTGAACTCTGCCCTCAGCATGCCGTGTACATCCGTCAGCCCATCGTTTACATCAATGTACTCATAGCCCATTTTTTCCGCAAGCTTTCGAACTGCCTCATTTGCGACCGGAAGATTGCGGTTGTTGCGGTTGCCAAACATCGCCTTCGGATCGCCGCCTGCCGGAATTTTGTCCGTCTCATTCACCGGATAATAGGCCATCATCCGCACACGGGTCTGCGGCAGCCGCGTTTTGATCTGTGTCAGGATGTTTTCGTAATTCGTCAGTGTCTTCTGAAGATTTTTCTCGAAGGTACTTTCCGGATTGGCAATGTCATTTGTTCCTATATTAATATAGATTTCAGACGGCTCCGTCCCGAAGATCTGCTCATCCATGAACTGCAGCATATCGTCCGTCGTAAATCCGCTGACGCCGCGGTTGTAAATCACCGCGTCAATTCCGGCATCCTCCAAAAGCTCCGCGACCGGGAACTGCTCCATCAGAGAAGATCCTGTAAAAAGGATTTGCCCCTTTTTTGCGATTGTGTTTAAGATTCGATATTTATCGATCTTTTCCATCTGTTCCTCGCGTCCGATTTTTTTTCGTAATTCTTCTTCGTTCATCGCTTTGTCTCCTCATATCATATCTTTTATTTCGTATTAATACAATACTGTTTCATCCATCATCTCAGTATGGAATATCGTTCTCTCCTGCCATAAGCACACAGTCCTCATTCTCAACCATTCCGAATCGCTCCGTCCGTACCTCCCCGTAATCTGCCGCGTTCGCCAGCACCATGACCGTCACCGGGGAAAATCCGGCATTCCGAATTTTCTCAATATCAAAACGCAGCAGCGGCTGGCCTGTTTTCACCGGATCGCCCTGCTTTACAAAGACTTCAAATCCGTCACCGTTCATTTTTACTGTATCAATGCCAACATGGATCAGGATGGAAGCGCCATCCGCTCCTGTAATGCCGACCGCGTGGCTTCCCATCACAAGAGAGATTTCTCCGTCGCACGGCGCCATGATCTCACCGCCAATCGGCTCAATGCCGATGCCAGGGCCGAGAATGCCGCCCGCAAATGTTTCATCCGGGACTTCGGCAAGAGGGATCGCATAGCCTTTCAGGGGTGAATATAATCGCAGCTGCGAATCCTGTGCTGCGTTTTTCTTATCAGCGTTTTCCACCGCACTCTTTTCTATGCTTCTGCTTCCGGCTGCTCCTGAAGCAACCTTGTCTTCTGAATTTTCTTCACCGGTTGTTTCCGCTCTCTCATTTTCGGTCTCTCTTTCACTGTCCGTTTCCGCATCTCTTTCCTGCGGTACTTCCTTCCACGTCACCCATGTCGCTGCGAACGTCACTACAAACGTCACCGCGAGCATCAGCGCATACTGCCACGTACAGTCCAGAGTGATCAGAAAGCCCGGCAGACCGCTCACGCCATAAGAGGTCGCGCCAATATGAAGCAATGCACCAAGCAGCGCACCGACTGCACCGCCTGCCATCGCACAGATAAACGGGCGCAGCAGGCGCAGGTTGATACCAAAGATCGCCGGCTCCGTAATGCCAAGCATTGCAGAAAATGCCGACGGGATTGCCGCAGACTTCATTTTTGCGTTTTTTGTCTTCAATCCTACCGCCAGGCAGGCTGCACTCTGCGCAAAATTTGCAGCCGACGCGATCGGCATCCAGGTATTTGTACCGTTATGGCCGGCCAGCATTCCGGCCTCAATCACATTGTACATATGATGGACACCGCAGACAACGGTCAGCGGATAAATCGCGCCCATAATCATCGAACCGACACTGTACCCAACCGTAATCAGCCACTGTGCAAACTCCAGCATATACGATTCTGCCGATGCAAACACCGGGCCGATCACGCCGAGTGCCAGAAACGCCGTCGTCAGTATCGTACAAAGCGGTGTGATAAACAAGTCTGCCGACTCCGGCACATGGCGGTGCAATTTTTTTTCGATCCGGCTCATCAGCCAGATCACGATCAGAATCGGAATCACATGACCCTGATAGCCGACCTGGCGAATCGTAAGTCCGAGCACATGCCATTGCGGAATCTGCGACGCATCCATTTCTGCCGCCGTCCACGCATTCAGCAGATCCGGATGTACCATAATCAGTCCGATCACTGCTGCCATAAAACGATTACCGCCAAAAATAGTGGCTGCCGAGATTGCGATCAGCACCGGAAGAAACTGAAATGCTGTATTTGCAAACAGATCCAGAATCGCATACCAGTCGCTTGCCGCAAATCCCGGACTGAGCTTCGCCAGCAGCTCCATGATTCCGGAAATCAGCCCGGCGGAAACAATCGCGGGAAGCAGCGGCACAAACACTTCTCCGATCGCCTGAAGTACCCGGCTGACAGAGAGCGGCTGTTTTTCCCGTCCGACCCGCTTGACCTCCTCCTGTCCGGAATCATCCATTCCGCTGATCTTCAAAAACTCGTCAAATACTTTATTTACGGCGCCCGGACCAATGATAATCTGAAGCTGTCCGCCGCTTACGAACACACCTTTTACTCCTTCGATCCGTTCCAGCGCCCTTCTGTCTGCCCGCGTATCGTCTACCGTCACAAGCCGCAGACGCGTCGCGCAGTGCGTTACACGCCTGAGATTTTTCCTTCCCCCGACTTTCTGAAAAATCTCCTGCGCACAGGCAGCATAATCAAAATTTTCTTTTTGCTTTTTCACCCTCTGTAATTCCTCTCATCCTGTACATTGCCTGACTTACTTACGTAAAATCCCCATTTTACAAGCTTCTTTTCTGATCCGTCCGTCACTGATCAGGCCATTTTTCCGATCAGGCCGTACTTTTCAAACGCGCGGTAAATTCCGTCATCCTCTACCGACGGACAGACATCATCTGCCAGCTTTTTCAGCTCCTTGTATCCGTTTTCCATGCAGATGCCAATCCCGGACGCTTCAATCATCTCCACATCGTTCATGCTGTCGCCAAACGCAATACTGTCCTTTGTCGAAAGTGAAAGTGCTTCGCAGACCGCACGCACTCCGCTTCCTTTATCAAATTCCGGCCCGTGCATCTCGCCGTTAATGTAGCCGTAGGAATCCGCTCCCTGTACACAGAATTTCACGCGATCTCCAAGCACGCGCACCGGCTCTTCCAGCTGCTCCTTTCGCATCGAAAGAATCACGATCTTGTAGATCGGGTCGGTTCCGTTGTATTCGCTCATCGGATGAATGCTCAGCTCCCGCTCCATCTGCCGACGCCAGCGCAGCATCTCGCTGTTTGCACCTTCTCCGGCATGCTCCTCCAGAAACGTGTCAAATCCCATGTCTTTATAGGAACCGCTCGTGCACTCGATCGTACAGTACACGCCATTTTTTCGCAGAACTGCAAGCGCTTCCTTTGCAAGCTCCATCTCCATCGGGCAGTCATAAATTACTCTTTCCCCGATGCGGATATCACCGCCTGCACTGGCGATCACACCGTCAAAGCCATACTTCAGAAGCTGCTTCAGCATCGCATAGCTGCGTCCGCTGCAAAGAAATACATAATGTCCATTTGCACGCGCTTTCTGAATTGCTTCTATCGCTGAGGCGGGCGGTTCATTACAGCCCGGTTCCGTCAGCGTACCATCTATATCAAGAAATATTACTTTTTTTCTCATTGCTTTACTCCCTTAACCTGCTCCTGCAGGCTCTGAATCTTTTTTATTGCCTGTCTTTCATCTGCACTTTCTCCAGAACCGGATCTCCTGTCGCTTCTTTTTATCCTCATGCCCTGCCAGATTTCGGACAAGTTCCATTGTAGCTCACTTTCCAGGCAGACGCAACCGCGTTTTACAGACAACACTCATTGACTTTTTTTGCATATCATGCTACTGTAGCTCTCGTTACCTTATCAAAATCAAAGGATATTTACAATCCGTTCCACTTCTTGTGGAAAGAATCATAAGGAATCTCCCCGCAAGCAAGCTCCACTCACTGCTTATCGCTCCTTACAGCCTTACAGGAGACACTGACTCATTTAATAATTATTTGGGTAACTGTTCAGAGCCAGGCAAAATTTCATAAAACAGGCGGAAAATGCTTGCATTTTTAAGCCTGTTTTTGAAATTTTATTTGGCGGATACGCCACACCGACGAAATGCGTAGCATTTTGGAGGTTGGCTCTGAACAGTTACTTATTTGGGAGTTTTATCATGAATTCAATTATCACGAAATCTGCGGCACCATCCTCTGTCGCAAAAAGACTGCGCAGCTACATCCTGCAGAATATTCTGGCGATGCTCGGCACCTCCTGCTATATTCTCGCGGATACCTTTTTTATTTCCGCTGCGGAAGGGTCAGACGGAATCACCGCCTTAAACCTGGTACTTCCTCTCTACAGCCTGATTTTTGCGATCGGATCCATGATCGGCACAGGAAGTGCGACCCGATATGCCATTGCAAAAGCCTCCGGCAGCAAAACGTGCGATGTATATTTTTCAAACGCCATCTTTTTTGCAGTCGCAGCAAGTATCATTTTTATCCTCGGCGGTGTGTTCTGTCCGGAAACGATCATTCGAATCATGGGTGCCGATGACCAGATCGCAGCGGTCGGCACGTCCTACACCCGAATTTTTCTGGTATTCGCACCGTGCTTCATGCTGAATTACGTCTTTACATCCTTTGTCCGCAATGATGCCGATCCGACGCTCGCGATGGCCGCAACTTTGACCAGCAGCTTTTCCAATATTTTTCTGGATTATCTGTTTATGTTTCCGCTTCGGATGGGCATGTCAGGCGCGGCACTTGCCACCGGACTTTCTCCGATCATCAGTATTTCCATCTGCGCGGCACACTTTTTTACGAAGAAAAACACTCTGCGCTTTATACCGACACGCCCGTCTGGCCGCAGGCTGTTTCGTTCGTGCCAGCTTGGGATCTCGGCATTCATCGGAGAGATGTCTTCCGGTATTACAACCACGGTATTTAATTTCCTGCTGCTTGAGCTTGGCGGAAATACGGCAGTCGCAGCTTACGGCGTTGTAGCAAATTTTGCACTCGTCGGCACCGCCGTTTTCAACGGAATTGGTCAGGGCATCCAGCCGCTCGCCAGTGAAGTGTACGGAAAGAGCAACCAGGAAGAAAAGCAGCTGATTATCCGCCGCGGTACCCTTTATACTGCCGCTGCTGCCCTGCTTGTCACCGGCGCCATGCTGTTTTTTGCAAATTCCTGCGTTGCACTTTTTAACAGTGAACATTCTGTCGAAATGGCTGCCTATGCGGTACCCGGCATCCGCCTTTATTTTCTCGGCTTTCTTTTTGCCGGATTCAACATCGTTGGCACCGGTTATTTAAGCGCCACTGCTCATGCAAAACCGGCATTTGCAATCGCGATCCTGCGAGGCGTTGCTGCCATCACCGCATTTGCTTTTCTGCTCTCCAGACTGCTTGGAATCGACGGAATCTGGCTTGCATTTCCGGCGGCAGAGCTGTGCTGCCTTGTGCTGACGGTCATGTTTTTGCGGCGGGATTACCAGATAAACTGACTGAAGCAGGGAACCCTCCTGACTCGGTTAAAGCATAAAAAGTTCCGGAAAATGTACTTCCCGACAGGATGTCATTTTCCGGAACTTCTTTTTTACTGAGATCTTTTTTACTGAGATCTTTTTTACTGAGATCGGTTTTACTTACACCGTTTTACTTACACAGTTTTACCTACACCGTTTTTCCTTCCTTTACCGCCGGTGCAATCGACAGATCTGCCGTATAGTACGGAATCAGTGTTGCCTGTGTTGCATGATAGAGGTCGGATTTGCCCGGCCATACCGTACCCATCAGATTATTGTTGCGATCAAGCTGGTGGAACCAGGAGCCGTTCACATGGTCGAGTACCTTCTCGTCAAGATACTCCATGAACGCCTCATAATCATCCGCATATTTTTTCTTTCCGGTCACACGGTAAAGAACGGAAGAAGTATTGATGGCTTCTGCCAGGGTCCAGTGCATTCTGTCATGTACAACCGGCTTGCCGTCCCAGTCTGTCGTATAACAGATACCAGGTGCTCCGTCTGCATTCCATGCGTCTGCAATTGCGCGGCAATAAAGATTTTCTGCTGCTTCAAGATACGGTGCTGCTTTTTCTCTGTCTTCTTTATAAGTAGAAAGTGCCCACTGCGTGATCAGTCTTGCCCACTCAATGCCATGACCCGGTGTCGCACCGTACGGTTTGAACGGATCGTCCGGTTTTTCTTTGTTGCAGTCAAGATCTGCTACCCAGTCTTTCGTAAAGTGCTCCGGGATCCGCCAGCTGTTGTTTGCAGCCCAGCCCTTTACGTGGTCGATGATGCGTCCCGCTCTCACGCGGTATTTCTCATCACCCGTCACATCAGATGCTGCCAGAAAGGCCTCAACCGTATGCATGTTCGCATTCAGTCCGCGATAATCATCCAGTACGGTGAACTCTGTATTCCAGGTATCACAGGAAAGTCCCTCTTCCTCATTCCAGAAGCGCTTGTCATACAGCGCGATCGCCTCGTCCAGCAGTTCCTTAGCTCCCGGTCTTCCTGCAAGCACTGCGGAGGATGCCGCCAGGATTACAAATGCGTGCGCATAACACTGCTTCGTCGGAAGAATTCCGCCATCTGCCGTAAGGCCTGCATACCAGCCGCCGTTTTCCGTATCATGCAGTTCTCCCTTCAGACCTTTCAGACCCGCGTCAGCCAGTGCTTCGCTTCCCGGATGTCCAAGAAATGTTCCGATGCTGTAGACATGCACCATGCGGCAGGTCACCCATGCTTCACGCGGGCGGTCTTTCCACGGTGTACCATCATCTCCCAGATAATAGGAGCTTCCTCCCGGTGCCGGGAACTGATGTCCGAAATTCAAAAGAGACTCCCGCACCTCCTTTAAAAATGTTCTGTTTTCCTGCGTATCAAGCTGATACTTTCTGTTTTTTTCACTCATTTCTTTCTATCCTTTCTCCGCTGCGGGCGGCATTCTTTTCATTTATTATAAGGATACCAAAGTCAAAAGGTCTGAAACCACCTGTGCATGCACAGCTGCAGGGAAATACTTATGCTACGGTAAAGGAAGATCCGGTCAGTTCAAAAAGCTGTGCCTTCTCCCTACCACTCCCGAATTACAGTAAGGATCATATCCTCATACTCCCCGTTGTAGTCCTCCATCCGGCCGACATTGACCACATTACTTTCCGCACCGTATCCATCCTCAAAGAATTCCCAGACATGGTACGTCAGTCCGCGATGTTCAAAATCAATGCTTGCGCAGTTATTTTCCTCTGAATATTCATACTTCCAGCCCTTTTCCTTCAAAAAAGACTGCAGTTTCTGTAATCTCATTTTTATCTCCTATACTCCCGAAGCAGGATCTTTCTCAAAACGCCTGCTTACCATTTTGAGGTGAAGTCGAACACACGTGAGACTTGGCACGTGATTCCAGTCAGCGGCAGCTGACACATTCTTCTTAGAATCAATGCTGAATCTCTCCTGTGTCATCTTCACGCACTGCAAGCTCCAGCTGCTTTGCAAGACGCACCAGCTCATGATCTGCATTATGTACAATCCGGCATTTCTGATCCAGCAGCATCATCGCCTCATCGCCCTCCGTACATGCCGGCCACACAACCCCTTCCGTCTGCGGGCTTCCTGTCTTTGCAAAGCGCATCCAGCTGCCAAAGATCGTCTCCTGCAGCTGCTCTCCGCCCTCACCTGCGCATACCGGAACCTTATCCATGTTGTGGAACACGTACGGAATTTCCGAACAGTGCCATGCCAGTTTGCCGTCAAATACCGGAAAATCATACGTCAGCTGATAAGAGTATGTAACACTCTCCGGTGTCTTTGAACGCTCTTTGATAAAGTCGATCGTCGGTCCCCGGAACAGAAAATCCACCGATCTTGCATCTACCGGACATTTCTCCGGATAAATCTGCGCAAACAGATCCATGATCTGCTCTGCTCCGTCACCGAAACGCTGCCTTACATATGAAAGTGCCGTTTCTCTGTCAAATTTCCATTTGCCCGCAAGCGGCATCCGGAAATCAAATTCGCCAAGCACCGTACCGATCAGTACCGGAATTTTCTGAGCATGCTCGCGGAATCCATGATGGATCGGATCACCCACATAATCTTTGCTGATATGCGGTTCATTGCCGACATATCCGCCTGATGCCTGGATTGCCGGAGCTGCCTTTTTGTATGCTGCTGCCAGCTGATCGTACGGGATCGTCTCCAGCTGCTTTACGTCACCGCATCCAAGCCCAAGTTCCTTCAAAATCGCTTCCACGATCTGTGTCCCGTCCTGATTTTCGACATCCCCGAGCATCTCGTAAATGCCGCTCTGTACAATTCCTTTATGAAACAGACCGTCTGCTGCAGGCATCTGCATCAGGGTCCATACCTTTGCTCCGCCGCCGGACTGGCCGAAGATCGTCACATTGTCCGGGTCACCTCCGAATGCCGCGATGTTGTCATGCACCCACTGAAGCGCGGCGATCATGTCAAGGCTTCCTGTATTTGCAGAAGCCTCGTACTCCGCTCCAAACGGAGACAGATCCAGATAACCGAGCACATTCAGGCGGTGGTTTAACGATACGACCACAACGTCGCCCTCACGGCTCATGTTTTCACCGTCATACGCGATCTGCTCAATCGAAGAACCTGCAAAAAATCCGCCGCCGTGCAGCCACACCATAACCGGTTTTTTTGCCTCTTTGTCAATACTCTGTGTCCAGATATTCAGATACTGGCAGTTTTCATCCATCGGCCAGTACATATGCGGTACCAAAAGCTCCATTCCCGGCTTATCCTGCTCAAGCAGCGGACACACCATGCCGTACGACTGCGCATCCTTGATCCCCTCCCACGGCTGTACCTTTTCCGGTCTCCGAAACCGCTTTGCATCCGCATATTTAATTCCTTTAAAAATAAAGGTATCGTTCCACACATATCCCCGCAGCTTTCCCGCCTCGGTCTGTACCACCGGGTAATCTGCCGCACATACAAATTTATCCATTCTTTTCTTTTCCTTTCCGCTCACTTTCCTCTGGCAGTGCCATCGTGAATCACAGTTCTGGTATATCGTTATTTTGAAAACGATGTCTGGTATCTATTTTAACGTATGTTATCCAATATGTACAGAAATTTGCTTATCCTTTTTATTATTTTTGCGTTATTGTCCAACCAAACTGCCAAAAATACCGTATTCTTCTTTTATTAACAAGCTTTATCCCGCAACACTATAATGAAATCAATTCTTTTATTTCCCGAAAGATGAACAAAAAAAACACCGTCCCCGTGGCTCCATGTCCACAAAAACAGTGCTTTCAGTGCGCGATCAGGGGCTCGAACCCTGGACACCCTGATTAAGAGTCAGGTGCTCTACCAACTGAGCTAATCGCGCATATTCAATTTTCCCTTGCTCGTTTTGTTTGTTTCTTTGTTTCCCTCACAAGCAAGACTTATTATAGCACAGATTTTTTGAAATGCAAGTGTTTTTTTTAATTTTTTTAAATTTTTTTTCAATTGCTTCAATTTGCCCCTGAGTTTATATTTTCTTCATAATTCTATGCGCTTTTTTTACCCTCTGTTTGCTTGCATCTGGTCTGGCAAGTGGTTATAATCATAGGAAGAGTCTACAGGAAAGGACTAATTTACTATTTATGAAACGATCATCTTCCCGTTCTGCCGGATCCGGCAGGACAGTACACAGTAACACGGCTGCAGCTATTCACGATTCAGCAAGGAATACTTCCGCTTTTACGCCGGAATCAGACTCCGTCAAAGCAGTGGGAGAGGTTCCACGCCACTCTGTCTTTCACCCTTCCGATGATACTCCGCCTGGTGAAAGCCAGCGTTTCATCAAGAACAACCGTTATTTTACGATCTGTATTTACGGACTGATCATGCTGGTCGCATCCGCAATTATCTTCAAAGCGATTATTGATATTGAAAAGACAAAGGCATGGTTCGGTCAGATCGCAGGCGTACTCAGCCCGTTCATTTTCGGCGCACTGCTCGCCTATATTTTAAATCCGATGGTCCGCGTATTTTATCACGGGATGGAACTGCTCTCAAAGAAGTTTAAATTCCGCCTCAACAAAGCCGTCCACAAGATCCTCGCAATCCTGATTACCTACGTGATCGTGCTCGGTTTTGCTGTTCTGATCCTCGTCTACATTCTTCCGGAGGTCATGAACAACATCGTTGATTTCGTCAACTTCATCCCTGGCGCTTACAGTTCGCTGCTGAAGCTGATCGCAGACCTGCAGCAGAAGTTCCCGGATCTCGACATCGAAGCGATCACCAAACCGATCACCGATGCGGTCCCGGACCTCATCACAACGCTTCGCAATTTCGCTACAAACATGGTTCCTGCCATTTATTCGGTCTCCATGTGGATCGCAAACTGGATCGTCAACCTGCTGATCACGATCATCGTTTCTATTTATATGCTGTATGATAAGAAACGTCTGATGCGCAGCTGCTGGAAAATCATTTATGCATTTCTCCCGCAGAAGCACATCCCGGCCTGCCATGAGATCCTCTCGGAATGCAACCGTCTGTTCAGCAGCTTCGTAACCGGAAAATTTATCGATTCCGCGATCATCGGTGTGCTGTGCTTCATCCTGATGACGATCCTGCAGTTGCCATATACCCTGTTTATCAGTGTGATCGTCGGCGTCACAAACATGATCCCGTATTTCGGACCGTTTATCGGCGCAGTGCCCGGCATCCTGATCCTGCTGTTTGTGCAGCCGGTCAAGGCTCTGGTCTTTGCCATCATGGTGCTCTGTCTGCAGCAGTTCGACGGACTGATCCTCGGCCCGAAGATCCTCGGCGAGTCAACCGGCATGAAACCGCTGTGGATCATTTTCGCGATTACAGTCGGCGGAAGCATGTTCGGCGTCATCGGTATGTTCCTCGGTGTTCCGGTTGTCGCGATCTTAAATTATCTGCTTGACCTCTACCTGCAGTTTCGGCTTAATAAAAAGAACATTTCTGAAAAAGCAGTCGACGATGCAATCAAAAATATGGGGCTGGATGATTAATTCATCCGGCTCCATATTTTCTGTCTTAGAGTGTGTTTTACAAATGCTTTCTGCAAGATGTGCGTTCAGATCCGCTCCAGTATTTTCCGCACCTCATCAAAGGAACGCCTGATCCGCAGTGCCCGCTGATTCAGGTATTTTTTATCATACGTAAGAAGGTAGATTTTTCTCCGTACTCCGCGAATCCGCATAAGGCTTCCCCTTTCCTGCCACTGCCTCTCCGGGCATCACTGCACTCCGATTACAGGAGGCGTCTGATCGTTCCCGGAAAATATTTGAAATCGCTTTTCTCTATCTTATGCCATATGCTTCTTCCTGTGCCCCGGTTCAGTTCACAGACGTGCACTACCGCGAAATGATCATCTTGCAGATCGGATTGCCCTGGCTTGAAAAACGCTCCTCATACTCGGTCATGATATTTCCTTTCATCAATTCCTCATCATGATGCAGGTCAAAGGTACATACTTCAAGCTTCCATCCTGCTTCTTTCACTTCTTCCAGCGCGAAATCAAACAAACCGCGGTTGTCGGTCTTAAATTCGACTTTCCCTTCCGGCTTTAAGATCTGGTCATAGCGTGCCAGAAATTCCCGGCTTGGCAGGCGGCGCTTCGCATGGCGGTCCTTCGGCCACGGATCAGAAAAATTCAGATAGATGGTTGATACTTCATTTTTCCCGAACACCTCCGGCAAATCCTCCGCATCCATACGGAGAAAATACAGATTGGTCAGCTCCGGCAGCGTCTCCCGCTTTTCCAGCGCACGCAGCAGCACGCTTGAATATTTTTCGATCCCGACATAATTTTTATCCAGGTTCTGTCCTGCCAGCTCTGTGATAAACCTTCCCTTTCCCATACCAACCTCGATGCTGATCGGATTGTCATTGCCAAATACGGTATTCCAGTTTCCTTTTTTCTCCCGCATCACATCCTCATGTACGACAAATTCGCTCGCTGCGATCGTCTCGCGGGAACCTGGTATATTTCTCAAGCGCATCCTTTCTCCTCCTCGTATTCTATTCTTCATTTTCTCACCGGATTTTCTGTTTTTGTAACTGTTCAGAGCCAAGCAAAATTTCATAAAACAGGCGGAAAATGCTTGCATTTTTAAGCCTGTTTTTGAAATTTTATTTGGCGGATACGCCACACCGACGAAATGCGTAGCATTTTGGAGGTTGGCTCTGAACAGTTACCTGTTTTTTACTCCAGCGCTTTCTTTTTTTCGTATCCAGTCTTTCTGCTTCCGTTTCTCTCCTGTTTCCCGGCGGCACTTTCCGCTTTTTCAGAAGTTCCTTTCACTCGCTCCTGCCTTTCCGGTAATCAGGATTTTATCTTTTGGATCCGTTTTCTTCCGGACACTGCTACGATTTTACCATTCGCCCTTCCAATTGGCAAGCAATCGCGTAAAATCAGGAAAAAACCGCAAAAAAAGTGTCCAGATTCTGGTAAATATTAAGCAGCGCTGTTGACTTTTTTACAAACATCAGGTAGTATTTTAATTAAGATGTAAAAGAATTGTAATTTTTTCCACATGCAAAATCAAGGAGAGATTTCATATGAAAACAAGAAAAGGGAATGTATTTCTGACACTTGCCCTTGCCGGTTTTCTTGCGTTCGGCAGTCCTTCTCCGTCTGCAAATGCAGCCTGGAAGACTACGCCCAACGGAAAGATTTATACCCAGACGAAAGCACCCGGGTATCTGACCGGCATGAAAAAGATCGGATCCAACTGGTACTATTTTAATAAAAATGGTATTATGCAGACCGGTTTTCACACGCTTGCAAACGGCACTACCTACTACTTCAACGCAAACGGTACACGCCGCACCGGATGGCTTTCACTTACTTCCGGCGGCACGGCACAGCGCTACTATTTTGACGAAAACGGAATCATGGCCACCGGCATCCAGACGATCGACAAAGTCATGTATTATTTCAGTCCGAAGGGTGTCATGCGGACCGGCTGGATCACCGCTGCCGACAAAAAGACCCGCTATTATGCAGACAAGACCGGTGCTCTGGCTGTCTCCCGCTGGGTCGGAAGCTATTACTTCTACTCTGACGGAAAGTTGGCCACCAATACCTGGATTGAAGGAAAATATGTCGGCGCGAACGGCAAAGCGACCGGTGCGACACGCAATTACGGCTGGATCACAAAAGGCAGTTCCACTTATTATTATGACGCAAAGGGAAATAAGGTAAAGGGCTGGCTGCAGCTGGAAGGCAAGCTCTATTACCTGAATCCTTCTACCGGAGCACTCCAGAAGGGCTGGCTGACGATCGGCGGCAGGCGCTACTACGCCGGACCGGCCAAAGGCGTTATCCTGCGTAACCAGTGGTTCAGCGGAAAATACTTAAAGAATGACGGTTCCGTCGCGGTAGGCTGGACCTCCGTCGGAAGCGACACGTACTATTTCTCCACATCAGGAGCAAAGCAGACCGGCTGGATCACCTACAAAAACCACACCTATTACTTCGGCAGCAACGGAAAGCTCGTCAAAGACGAATGGATCAGCACAGGCAGCGGCATGCGGTATGTCAACAAATACGGCTACATGCTGACCGGGTTCCAGACGGTCGGCAAATATGTCTATTACTTCAATGAAAACGGCATCCGGCAGCTCGGCTTTGTCACGGTAAACGGCAAGACCTATTATCTGATCCGCACAAATGGCCATCTTGCCAAAAAAACATGGATTCTGAACAACATGTACTATGCCAACAGCTCCGGAGCCCTGCTCAAGGGATTAAATGCAGTCAAAGGCGCTCTGTACTACTTTGATACGACCACCGGGAAAAAAATCGTGAATTCCAAAATCGCAATCGGAAATGATACGTATTATTTCCAGGCGGACGGCAGCGCAGTCAAGAGCAAATGGGTTCGCATCAGCGGCAAATATTATTACTTCTACAGCTCCGGAAAGCTCGCGAAATCCACCTGGGTCGGCAAATATTACGTCGATGCGACCGGTGCAAGAACAGACCGGCAGAAGCAGACCGGCTGGGTCACGGCAGACGGCAAAAAATATTATTTTGATAAAGAAGGCAATATGATCCGCAGCCGCTGGCTCTATTTCAACGGCGGAAATGACCGCTATTATGTGGGGGCTGATGGTGCGATGGTCACCGGTATTCAAACCATTGGCGGTAAAAAATATTATTTCTACCCGGAAGGAACCCTCGCACGCGGCACCACGATCGACGTCGGTACCAAACGATACACGATCAATGAGAGCGGCGTCATTATCTCAGAGGAAAGCATTAAGATACCAGATGATTCCAGGGGCGCTGAGATTGCAAACTTTGCACTGCAGTATGTTGGCAATCCTTACGTTTACGGCGGTACCAGCCTGACAAACGGTGCTGATTGCTCCGGCTTTGTCCAGACTGTCTTCGCACACTTCGGCATCACGCTTCTTCGTGTGGCAGATGACCAGATGCATGGCCCGTCATCCTATTACATTGGTCTCGGTTACAAGCCGGCGACTGTCGTCTCTGTTTCCGAGATGAAACCGGGCGACCTCGTATTCTACGGCTCCGGCAATTATGCTTCCCATGTAGCTATCTACATCGGAAACGGTCAGATCGTTCACGCGAGCAACTCTCAGCCGTATCCAAGAGGAGGTATCAAGGTTTCCCCGTACAACTACCAGACACCGATCCGCATTGTGCGCTACTGGAACTAAAATCAAACAGCCTTACTGTTCCTTGCAATTGAAGCAGTGAAAAACTTTAAAAGGCAAAACAAAGCAGGGTTTCTGGCCATCCGGTCAGAGCCCTGCTTTTATTTTAGCGCGTGTCTGAAAATGTTTCATGAACTATTCCAACAGAATATTCTGGCTATTCTGACTCTTTGCAAAAATTTGCAAACTTCGGTTTTAAAAACTTCTGTTCTTCCCTTTTCTCGCTTTTTCTACATTTTATCACAATACACAAAACGTTCGTTCTAAAAAAATACCTATGTAAACCGCTCTGTCCACACCCGAAAATGTGGATAATGTGGATAACTCGGTGTATAACTTTGTTTTCAACCTTTTTTATCCACAGAATCTGTGGAGAGAAAGTTTATAAACTTTTCTCCCCACATCCGAATTTCTATATTTTTCCTGTTTTTTGTGCAATTTTACTTTGCACATTTTTGTGATTCCATGCCGTATCACAGTAAAAACGCATGTTCATCTGACTTTTCCTTCTATTTTCTGACATTTCCCGCTTCAGTTCTCCATACCGGTCAGATATGTGACAAACTGATTTCCGGCTGCCTCGAACAGAGCCTGACTGTCTTCCGGTCCATAGAAGTAGGTCTCAGTCTCTCCCGGTTTCAGCAGGATCAGGTTGCCATAATCATCATAGCCGGTAATGATCACGCATCCGCCATCTGCCGCCGCAAGAACCGGACGCTTATTGCTGACGAAGTAGAGAATCTCATCCAGAGTACATCCGGTCAGGTCGATCGCCGTCTTTCCCAGCGCGGATGTCAGTGCGGCCGTATCCATGCTTCCGCTCTGGAATACCACCGGAATATTTTCTACTGGAATCTGCGCCGTGTCCTCTTTATTTCCACGCTCCCAGACAAACTCTTTGGCATCGTTCACCACAACACCTACCTGCTCATCTGCCCTGCGGATCGCCTCACCCGCAGATGTCCAGATACTCTCCAGGCTTCCCCTGGCGTAGACGTAATACAGCTGCTCATGCTTCTGGTTGACCGGAATCGCGATCGATGTGCCATCCCCGCCGGTCAGCAGTTTTGCATTTACGGTCTGGACTTTTTTATCGCTTAAGCTCTGACCGACACGCAGGATCGTTTCTCCGCCTTTTCTGGTGGATTTCTGCGTCGCCGCACCGTATTCTACCTCTTCCTTTGTATCCGAGCTTACGATATTGTCAGTCGTTGTCTCCGTGTATGCTTCTCCCTGCTTTACCGCTCTTGTGAGCAGCAGAGTGTTTTCGGTTTTCTCAGCCTTCACGACATACACGCCATCTGGCTGATACGTTTTCACCTCTTCTCCTGCCGCATTTACGATCGTCAGACGATACATCGGAAACAGCTGATTTCCTTCATGTGAGAGATCCAGATCTGACGTTTTCGCCGTCCCATAGACCAGATCCTCTCCCATAAATGCAACCGGACGAAGCCGCTCATTCTCCCCGCACGTAATCTCCTGTACCAGGCCGGTCTCCAGATCTATGCGGTGCAGGGTACTTGAATTGTAGCGTTCTCCCTCTTCCAGCCATGCGAAATACCGGTTTGAATCGGAGCCTGCATAACATTCATTGTGGATTCCCTCAGCCACCTGCTCATACGTTTTTGTATTGAGGTTTACCTGATAAATATTCTCTTCAAGCAGAATATAAAAGCTGTCCTCATTGTCCGTGATATATGCCAGTGCATCTACATCAAGCTTCAGGCGGGCATAGCTTTCCATCGACTGCAGAAATGCAGCCTCCTCCACGGTAGACGATGCCTGCTCATAATAGTACAGTGCGACACCGTTTTCTCCTTCATGTGTTCCGCGGTTCATATAGCCGGACACACAGAACCAGACATTGCCTGCCGCATCCACCCGCAGGATTTTGATCTCATTTTTATCATAAAAATCGCGGTAATCCATGTTTTCTTTCTGCGGAAACCCAAAGATCCGCGTCATGCGGCCGCTGTTAATCTCATAAGACCACAGTTCATTTTCCTGCACGAACGCAATGATTTTTTTGTCCGGATCCATCGCATAGGAAATGTCTGAGGAGGCAATTCCAAGATTAATGCCCTTTGCGCTGATCACGTCATCATTCGTATCAAAGACTTCCTCCGTATTTCTCGTGAAATCAAGCAGGAAAACACGCGAATCCGTATAACGCAGCCGGTAAAATTCCTTTACATTATAGATTTCGGTGACACCCGTATCGCTGACAGACGAAATTCGATAATTCAGCACAAACGACGCGGTCGTCCCATTGATATCCACGAGGCTCGGTGTCGGTTTGTAATAAACCTGCGGTTTCAGATTCTGCCACATCAACCGGGCAACCGAATCATGAATGTTGACAGATGCCATTGAGGATCTCTGATCTGTCGTCTCATCCGGCTCCACGGCTGCCGCCAGTGTGCTCTCATCCGTTCCGTTGACGCACTTTTCATAGAAGCCTGCCACAAAATCAAGGTATTCGTCAAGATGCAGTCCGTCCTCCAGCACAAGCCTCGTATAAAAATAAATATCTCTTCCGCCCGCCGTAACCTGAATCTGCAGAATGTATTCCTGGTTCATCAGCATTTTATTCTGGATCTGCAGTGTGGCATTTAAGTAATTATTTTCTTCTTTCAGCGAAACGACCCGTGTATTTTCCAGTGACTCACTGCCGTCCAGTGTCAGGACCTCGTAAGATACGTTTTCCACGCTCATATTAAACGGCTGGATCTGAATGTCCAGCTGATGATCGTCATTTAATACAGTCAGCGTATCACGGATATAATTGACATCCATCTTTGCCGCATAACCGTGCAGGCAGTTGTAATTTGTGCCATTGTCGTGAATATAGACAAGAGGAAATGTTGAGCTTGCCATCTCTTCGGCCTCCAGCGGCAAAGATTCATTGATCCAGCGCTCAAACAGCACGACCGACGCCAGAAAAATCACCGCCAGCAGGGCGACATGCACTACTGCATTTTTGACTGTTCTCAGTTTTCCGCGCATTTCTTATCCTCCTGTATTCCTTCTGCCGCCTGAGCTCCTTTTTCTGATACCTGGGTCATATTCTTTGTACCTTCTGCAAGCTCTGCCGGTTTGCCTTCTGAATTTTTTTTCACCTGAAAATCATCGGTGACTCTCTTCTGGTCTTCAAGTAAGGTCTGCAGCGTCGGATGTACCTGCAGGAAATCCATACACGCCTGCAGGCCGTCCGTCTGTTTTCCGCCCGCACGCCGGATTTTTTCAGGTTCCTTCACCGCACGGATCAGGATATTTTTCGGCGTATGCTCCATATCGATAAACTCAAGCACCTGCACCTGATAGCCGGCCCGCTCCAGCATCGACGCACGCAGGCCATCAGTGAGAAGCGCTGCCATCCGTTCTTTGAGAAGCCCATATTTCAGCACCGGCTCCAGTACCTCATTTCTGATCTGACGGTTCAGCTCGTGCTGACAGCACGGAACAGAGAGGATCGCCTTTGCATTCCATGCGACTGCCTTGGCCAGCGCATAATCCGTTGCCGTATCGCATGCATGCAGCGTCACCACAAGATCTACCTGATCGGTTCCCTCATAGTCTGCGATATCGCCGTGCAGGAATTTCAGCTTCTCATACCCAAATTCCTCTGCCAGCGCGTTGCAGTGAGCGATCACATCCTCCTTCAGGTCAAGCCCCGTGATCCGCAGGTCAAATCCCTTCTTTTCATGCAGATAGTAATACATTGCAAAGGTCAGATATGACTTTCCGCATCCAAAATCGATCATCGAGATCTCCCGGTTCCGGCTCAGCACCGGGCAGATATCCTCGATAAATTCCAAAAAACGGTTGATCTGGCGGAATTTATCATACTTTGCCTTTACGACCTTCCCTTCCATCGTCATCACGCCAAGCTTTACAAGAAACGGCACCGGCTCACCTTCCGGAAGCAGATACTGTTTCGTGCGGTTGTGGCTCATGTCTGCCTTCGCCACCGGTATGCTCCTGTGCTTCGTCTTCACAGTCACTTTTCCTTTTTTGCTGACCAGCACGGAGGCGGTCTGGCTCACAGTCTCTGCCTGCAGCTGGCGATAATCTGTCTCCATCCAGGCCAGCACCTTCTGTATCATTTCTTCTTTTGTATTGTTTGTATGAAATTCTTTCTTTCCATCCCAGCATGCCGCCTGAAAAGCGAGCGCTCCGCGGTGCTCCACCGGGCGGATCCGCACACGCAGATAAGACTCTTTCTTTCTCGGTGCGCTTAAGACCATCATCTGCAGTTCATCGCTCAGGATGATTTCCAGCAGTTTTTTTAATTCTTCCATGTAAATGAAATTCTCCTTATTTCAATTGTGCATTTGTATTTAACCGAGTCAAGCAAGTAGCAAAGCGGATTGCGAATATCTGCTTTGACCCGGGCAGCAAAGCTGATTGGGAATATCCGCTTCGCTCTCCAGTATACTATCTGGAATAGATTTGAACAAGTTTTTTATCATATTCGAAAATCCTTACCACCGCCTGCAGCTCCGGCAGCGTCTCCGATGCATCTCCTCAAGCAGCATCATCTGCGCAAAGTCGCCAGGCCAGTTGCCCCGGCGCCTGCGCGGCGGTCCCGGCCGATACTGCATCGTCAGCATTTCATCCCGTTCTGGCGGCTCCATCGGTTCAAACTCATCCTTTGCTTTTTCCAGCACCCTATCCCGGATACGCAGCACCGTTTCATAATCCGGGCGTTCATCATACATCATGCTGCCCTCATATTCCAGCTCGTCACACGCCTCCTCCACATACGGCAGCAGGATGCGTGCGGTTTCCGGATACATCGCCTGCATACGGCGCAGATCACGCTCCACTGCCTTCTGGTTTTCGATGTGCCATATCATTTCTGCATCCAGCTGTTCTGTATGTCCCTGTCCGTCCGACTCCTCCATTGGCATTCCTGTACTTCCGTCCGACTTTCCTTCCCGTTTTCTTTCCTTTTCCTCCGTCCGTATTTCCTGTGCGTTTCCGGCATTGTGCTCCAGCTCTTCCTCTTCTCCCACATACTGATTCCAGCCGCTCATCTCCCGCTCCCGCTCAATGTCCTCCAGATTCATATTTGTACTTCTGCACGGCATTTCATTATTATATCCCATAATTTCTATCCCTTTCTTAATAATTTCTTACTGTTTTCGGTACGGAACCTGAAACGCTCCGCCAGAGGAATAAACTACAAATATCTGTTTTGAACAGCTACTATTTAATATATGATGACCGGCTTCACAAAGTTCTGTCTCCGGGCGCCCTTTCCGGCAAATCTGTTCCGGCTTTCCATTTGCCTGTGCCACGTACTTTTCCTGAAATTCCTTCCATTTTAGCTGACACAGCCCGCATCTGCGCCTACACAATTTTTCCAATTCTTCTCTGTACAAATCTTTCTCCCGGTTGTATACTGTGTTACTGAAATCAAAGCGGTACTACATCATCCGCTTCGAACCCTGCCCGATCCGGCAAAAGCCGGTATACGCGGCATCATACGGAGGTCTTTACCATGGCAAAAAATAAAGAATTAAAAACAAATGCAATGCGGATTCTGGACCGCATGAAAATTTCCTATAACACCTATTCCTACGAGTGCGACGAATTCACCGACGCACAGCACACGGCAGATCAGCTCGGATTTGCACACGAAATCATGTTTAAAACGCTCGTCACGGTAAGCCCGTCGGGTGAGTATTACGTCTTCGTGCTTCCGATCGACGATGAGCTGGATCTGAAAAAAGCCGCCCACGAAGCAGGTGTCAAATCGCTGGCGATGATCCACGTAAAGGACATCACCGCAATCACCGGCTATGTGCGCGGCGGCTGTACCGCCATCGGCATGAAAAAGCAGTATCCTGTTTTCGTGCATGAATCGGCACAGGCTCTGCCAAAAATGATCGTAAGCGCCGGAAAAATCGGGCATCAGATGGAGCTTGCCCCGGAAGATTTCATCGCGGCAAGCAAGGGCCGGTTCTGTGCGATTGTAAGGGACTGACACTGGCTATGACAGTGCGCATCTGAGTCAGGCGGATATTCGCAATCGGATTTGCGGGCAAGTGAGTGGTATCGTTATTTTGAACGCAGATAAGCGAAGCTACTGCGTTCATGAGCAAGTAGCAAAGCGGATTGCGAATGTCCGCTTTACCGCAGATAAGCAAGTAACGAAGCGGATTGCAAATGTCCGTTTTACAATGATGCACCAGTGTCAAAAGGGAGAGTAAGGACTCAAGATCCTTACTCTCCCTTTTATCATGATGACGCCTCTCCCCAATACCCTGAGTCAGTTCCTCACTGCCAGCACAATGCTGTCAACACCAAGCAAAATCAGGTAAAAACAGATCAGCCAGTCTGCCGACATCACTGTGATCCACGGCCTTACGATCATCAGGCAGCCAAATATGATTCCGATGATATTGATCACCAGTGAAATGTAATACCATGTTTTCCAGCCCATCATCCGGACATAGCGCAGACGGCAGAGCCTGGAAATACAGTGTGCAAGAAACCAGATCGGAATCAGCAGTGTGAGGATCCACATGCCTGCCTGCGGATAAACAAGCAGCATCACGCCTGCCATTACGCTTAAAACCCCGGAAACCAGGGACACCGTCGGACCAAAGCCCGTATGCTCCTCTACCTTTACATAAAACACAATATCTGCGATTCCTGTGACAATTGCAACCAGCCCGTAAAACAGTACCACACCGGTCAGAGCACTGCCCGGATGCGAAATACTGTAAAATCCAAGCAGGATCAGTAAAATTCCCTCAATCAGTTCTACCCAGTCAAATCTGGAACGCTCTCTCATTTCTGCATTCCTCCTTCTTTGTTCAGGATCTCCATGAATTCCTCGCCAGTAATCGTCTCCTTCTCGCACAGATACATGGCAAGCTTATCCAGGACTTCGCGGTTTTCTTCCAGCAGCTTCTTTGCTTTTTCGTGCTGTTCTTTTACAATCGCAATTACCTTCTCGTCAATCTCCTTCTGCGTCTCTGCTGAGCATGCAAGAGAGGTATCTCCGCCCAGATACTGATTTGTGACGGTCTCCATCGCCACCATATCAAATTCCTCGCTCATGCCATATCTGGTGATCATTGAACGGGCCAGCTTCGTCGCCTGCTCGATATCATTTGACGCGCCTGTCGTGATCTCATGAAAAACGATTTCCTCTGCTGCACGGCCACCTGTAAATGTTGCGATTTTATTCTCCAGTTCCTGCTTCGTCAGCAGATACTTATCCCCCTGCTCTACCTGCATCGTATAGCCGAGTGCCCCTGATGTACGCGGGATAATGGTGATCTTCTGAACCGGCGCAGAGTGAGTTTGCAACGCCGCAACCAGCGCATGTCCGATCTCATGATAAGAAACCACCTTGCGTTCCTGATCAGAAAGCACTGCATTTTTCTTCTGGTAACCGGCAATGACTGTTTCGATGCTTTCTTCGAGATCTGCTTCGTTGACTACTGTCCGATTGTCACGTACCGCCCGAAGTGCCGCCTCGTTGACGATATTTGCAAGCTCTGCGCCCGACGCACCGGATGCCATTCTTGCGATTGTGTGAAAATTCACATCATCTGCCACTTTGATCTTCTTTGCATGTACTTTCAGGATTGCCTCACGGCCCTGCAAATCCGGAAGCTCGACCGGTACTCTCCGGTCAAAACGGCCCGGTCTTGTCAGCGCCGGATCCAGAGATTCCGGCCGGTTTGTCGCCGCCAGAATCATGACGCCGTTATTTCCTTCAAAACCGTCCATCTCGGTCAGCAGCTGATTCAGCGTCTGCTCACGCTCATCATTCCCGCCCATCTGACCGTCACGTTTCTTGCCGATTGCATCAATCTCATCAATAAATACGATACACGGTGCTTTTTCCTTTGCCTGTTTAAACAGATCACGCACCTTTGATGCGCCCATGCCGACAAACATTTCCACGAATTCAGATCCGGAAATTGAAAAGAACGGCACCTGTGCCTCACCTGCAACAGCCTTGGCCAGCATCGTTTTTCCGGTTCCTGGAGGGCCTACAAGCAGAATGCCCTTCGGCATTGATGCACCGACCTGCGTGTATTTGTCCGGGTTGTGCAGATAATCCACGATTTCCTTAAGGCTTTCCTTCGCCTCATCTTCTCCGGCTACATCGCTGAAATGAATGCCCTGCGTGGACTGTACATAAATTTTCGCGTTGCTCTTACCCATTCCAAAGCTCATCGCGTTTTTTCCGCCTGCCTGCTCGATCAGCTTTTTACTCATATACTGACCAAGGACAAAAAAGATCAGCAACGGCACGACAAAGCTCAGAATTCCGCTGAGCAGCGGCGACATCGTCTGGTCAACATCCTTTGAAAACTTTGCACCACAGTCATACAGACGCTGTGTCAATGTCGGATCGTTCATTGCACCCGTCTTGTAGATTGTTTCGTTCTCCTTATCGGTAAACAAAATCTCAGAATCATCGACTTCGACCTTTCCGATATTTTTTTTGTCGATCATTTCCATAAAAGTACCGTAATCCACTTCTTTGACCTGACGGTTCATCAGAACCGGCGTTACGATCAGATTAAATAAGAAAATGACCAGAACCGCGATCCCGTAGTAGTAGATCAGTGGTTTTCTGGGGTTTTTTACTTCTTTCATCGTACAGTCCTCCTTTTTGGGGTGATGCATTGCTCTTCCTTCTTCGCCTGCTCCGCTTCTGTGGCTTCCATCGAAATCAACAGTGCCCGGTCCGCGGCCTGCATTGCAAAATCAATCGCATATTCCGCAAAGAGAAGTTTTTCTTCGACCGGATCATTTTCCATCAGAGCCGACGTTTCCTTTTGTCCGCCGCTTTGTGCTGCCTTATTTTCTCTGCTTTCTTCTCCCATCTGTTCTCGAAACCGTTCCAACACCTTTTCAACCTCTGTATAAGCCTGACAGAGTGCGGCTACAGACGGCGCTCTCGAAAAACGCAGATTATTTTTGAGCATCTGTTCATTTTCCTGATATTCTCTGCGCAGTGCTTCGATTTCCTGCTGCAGCACTTCCTGCGGCGCATGCTCCAGATTCAGGATCCTGCCATGCATTCTTCCTACGCGCCGATCCAGTTCGCAGAGCTTTACGGCAAGTATTTCGTTGGTCATCCGATCCCCTCCTCCTTGTAAAGCGGACATTCGCAATCCGCTTCGCGACCTGCGTTCACGCTCATCCTTTTGTTTCATCACCACACAGGTGCTTTTCCTTTTCTGAATGGTTGTCTTCATTTGTAACTGTTCAGAGCCAAGCAAAGTTTCATAAAAAAGGCGGAAAATGCTTGCATTTTTAAGCCTGTTTTTGAAATTTTATTTGGCGGATACGCCACACCGACGAAATGCGTAGCATTTTGGAGGTTGGCTCTGAACAGTTACCTTCATTTTATATTTTTCTGCGCTGTTTTCAACTGACACCTTTCTCATCGTGTATAGACAAAAATGCCAAAGTGTAAAAAATCCTTACACTTCGGCATTTTTGTAAAATCATTTATTGTTTTATTTTTATTCCTTCTGCGATCATCTTATAAATCTGATGCACAACCTCATCCTGATGCTTCGTATCCTCTTCACTCCAGCTTGCAAGAATCCCAAGGATCGCCATGCTGTGATACCGTATAATCAGATCAAACTCTGCCTGACTGCATCTATGCGCAAGTTCCTTTCCCTCAGCGCTCTCTTCGATCATCCTCCTGAAATGCGCCAGAAGGATCCGTCCGATCTCATCACGATAATTTGTGAGCATGCTCTGCCTGATATATGGCATTGCATTTAAGGAAACTGCAAAGAAAAATTTCAGCCGCTTCTCCGGGTCTTCCTGTGCCTCTGCCTTGCTGCGCAGTCTTTCCGTTTCCCGCTCGATCACCCAGCTGATCAGTTCCGGAATGTCCTGAAAATGATAGTAAAAGGTCTGCCTCGTGATCCGGCACTCCTCCACGATATCCTTTACGGTCAGCTTTTTCACATTGTTCTCCATCAGGAGCCTGCGGGCTGCCTCCGCGATGTTGTCTTTCATATCAAGTGGCATATGGATCCTCGTTTCTCGGATGTGTTCTCTGCATTTTGCCCTGCGTTCCGGGCTCAAAAATGCACTTCCAGCCCTCTTGCAGGCAAGCCTGCATCGGGCTTTCAGTGCATTTTGCTGCTGCTTTTTCCGTACGTTCCGGGCTCAGGCCGTAGACCCGTCGGCTTCGCCGACTTTCCGCAACTTTGTTGCTTCTGTCCGCGGCTGATGGACGTTCCGTCCATCCCAAAATGCACTTCCAGCCCTCTTGCAGGCAAGCCTGCATCGGGCTTTCAGTGCATTTTGCTGCTGCCCGGAACTGTTGATGACATTTTATAACACTCATGGGCAAATTACAACGTTGTTTTTCAGAACAGGGATGCGAGGATTCCGAGGTGCTCCAGCAATATTTTGGTGCCAAGCAGGATCAGGATGACGCCGCCTGTGATCTCTGCTTTCTTTTTGTAACGCTCTCCGAACACGTTTCCGATCTTTACGCCAAGTGTGGAGAGAAGGAATGTGATTGCTCCGATAAAAAGCACTGCCACCGGTACGTTCGTATCCGGCAGGAATGCGAGTGTGATGCCGACTGCAAGCGCATCGATACTCGTTGCCACCGCGAGAAGAAACATGGTCTTTATATCCAGGGATTCGTCCAGCTGCTCTTCTTCTTTCTTTGAACAGGCTTCCATGACCATGCTCACTCCGATAAAGCCCAGCAAAGTGAATGTGATCCAGTGATCGACCGCTGTGATGTACTGCTCAAATCTTGAACCGAGCAGATAACCGATCGCCGGCATCAATGCCTGAAAGCCTCCAAACCAGATACCGCAGGTCATTGCTTTTTTGATCGTACATTTTTTCATTGCAAGGCCTTTACAGACGGAAACCGCAAACGCATCCATCGAAAGTCCGACTGCCAGCAAAAACAGTTCTATGATTCCCATAATGCTTCTCCATTTCTTTTTGAGTTTTCCACCGTGCGAGTGCACACATATCTGTTCTGTGACATTTTCGTCTCATCTGCGGGCAGAACGTGGAAGCGTGAATATCTGCCTGTCTCGCGGCTTACTGCCCCTTACAGCTAAGCAGACAGCTTATCCGAATCGCTTCTGACGGACATAAAAAAGACTCATGCACAGTACGTAAACTACGTATGCTGTACATGAGTCTCGTTATTTAAGATAAGCCAGATCGATGTCCGATCAGTATGTTGACTCATCACATATCCGATATGCTAACTACTCCCTCACAGGTGTCTTTTTTCAATTATTGATAGATAATATCATTTCCCCCTGTGCTTGTCAAACGCTTTTTTCGGATTTTGGACATTCTCATCTGTTTTTACCTGGCCGCCAGCTTCTTATTCACATCCGCCCGTACCCATTTATACACAGTCGCCGTGAGTGGAACGCCGATCAGCATACCCAGAATGCCAAACAAGCCACCGCCAATCGTCACTGCCGCCAGCACCCAGATGCCAGGCAGCCCAATCGAGCCGCCGACCACGCGTGGATAGATCAGATTTCCCTCCACCTGCTGCAGAATCGCGATGTAAATCAAAAACTCCAGCGCTTTTAACGGATTTATCGTAAGTATCATCACCGTACCGACAAATGCTCCGATATATGCACCCATAACCGGAATCAGTGCTGTGGAACCGACGATCACACCTGTCATCAGTGCGTACGGCAGCCGCAGGATAAACATACCGGCGCCGCACAGCGTGCCAAGAATAATCGCCTCCGTAATCTGCCCGATGATATAGCTCGTAAATGTCTCATTTGCAAGAGTCAGAAAACGCTGTACCGGTCCTGTAATCCCCTCCGCCACATAGACCGTTGCAAGCTTTCTCAGCTGGTACTGCAGCCGTTCTTTTCCAAAGAGCATATAAATAGAAAAAATAACCGAAATCAGTCCGGTAAACAAAAAGCTTACAATAATATTGGCAACTGAAAATGCAGAATTAAACAGATCTCCAATTCCCTTTGAAAGAAAATCTCCGATCTTGCGGAACGTAGAATTCCAGTCGATATCAAGGCTGTCAACGTACTGCTGCAACTCCGGTGAATTCTCCAGAATCCCGGACAGCCACTTCTGAAACCGTATAAATGCACTTGGGATATCCTTTGTTATTACATGGACGGCATCCAGTAAGGACGGCACAACCAGACCGATCAGCATAACAGCCAGCACCAGCACAAGAATAATACTGGCAAACACACACACCGGACGGCGCGTTTTTATAACCCACGCATCTGTTTTCTTCGGAAAATAAATTTTTTCCATTTTTTTCATGAAAATATTCAGCACATATGCAATCGCAAGTCCGTAAAACAGCGGCCGCATTGTATAAATGATCAGCCGAAGCTTTTCAATCACATAGTCGGAATATTTAATGCAAAGACAGGCAAGCACTGCGAGCACAGCAATCTTCACCCAGTTGATATTTACCGCTTTTTCCAGCTTTTTGATTCCAGGCCGGTCTTCCAGCTTCATCCTTACTCCTCCTTATCGTGAATCCAGTCAAGATACCGCCGGATCGTTTTCTCGTAACCGTTTTCCGATGGCACATAAAATCTCCGGTCCGTCAGTCCATCCGGCAGATACTGCTGATGCGAAAAATGCTTCGGAAAATCATGCGCATATTCATAACCGATCCCGTGTCCCAGCTTTGCTGCACCGCCGTAATGGCTGTCCTGCAGATGCGGCGGAATAGCGGCCGGCTGCTGCTTCACAGCTTCCATTGCATCAAAAATCGCATTTGTCGCGGAGTTGCTTTTCGGCGCCGTCGCCACATAAAGCGCTGCCTGCGAAAGGATCAGCTGTGATTCCGGCATTCCGATGCGTTCCACAGCCTGTGCCGCTGCTACTGCCACCTGCAATGCCTGGGGATCGGCATTTCCCACATCCTCCGATGCACAGATCATAATGCGGCGCGCAATGAATTTGACATCCTCACCGGCGTACAGCATCCGCGCCAGATAATAGACCGCCGCATCCGGATCCGATCCGCGCATACTCTTGATAAATGCGGAAATGGTATCATAATGGCTGTCTCCGCTTTTATCATACCGTACCACACGCTTCTGAATACACTCCGACGCCACTTCTACTGTGATATGAATTTTCCCGTCCGCAGACGGCGTGGTTGTCAGAATACCAAGTTCAACCGCATTTAAGGCTGAACGCGCATCACCTCCTGCGATATCCGCCAGAAATTCTGCTGCATCCTCTTCCAGCACCGCATTGTATGCTCCCATGCCACGCTCTTTGTCACTAACCGCGCGGTAGAGAAGCGTCAGGATGTCCTCCTTTTGAAGCGGTTTCAGTTCAAAAATCACGGAACGGGAAAGCAGAGCGCCGTTGACCTCAAAGTACGGATTTTCAGTCGTCGCTCCGATCAAAATTAACGTACCATCCTCCACAAACGGCAGAAGATAATCCTGCTGGCCTTTATTAAAGCGATGAATCTCGTCCACAAAAAGAATCGTCTTTTTGCCGTACATGCCAAGGTTTTCCTTCGCCGCCTTTACGACCTCTTCCATGTCCTTTTTCCCGGCTACCGTCGCATTGATCTGCGTAAACTCCGCACTTGTCGTGTTTGCAATGACCTTTGCCAGCGTCGTCTTGCCTGTACCAGGCGGTCCGTAAAAAATCAGCGAGCTTAATTTATCTGCAGAGATCGCGCGGTACAGCAGTTTATCCTTTCCAATGATATGCTGCTGTCCGACCACCTCATCCAGCGTCCGTGGCCGGATGCGCGATGCAAGCGGCGCTTCTGTTTTCATTGTTTTTGTTCTTGCGTATTCAAATAAATCCATGGTTTGTATGTTATCCTTTCGGTACTTTTCTGGTCTGCCACAATATATTTCTTTTTTCCAAATTAATAAGCGATTCTTTCACCAAACCTGCTACGTGGCATCTAATTTCCTGTCAACAAAAAATCTCTGTGCTCATTCTATCTTTTACTCCAGAATCAATTCATCCACCGTCACAAATTTGTATCCGCGTTCCGTAAGCGCATCCACGATCTCCAGCGCCGCATCAACTGATGACTGATAATAGTCGTGCAGTAAAATAATGTCCCCCGGCTTCGTGTCCTTCAGCACGCGTTCTACGACCAGTGCCGTATTTTTTGTCGTCCAGTCGAGCGGATCCACGTCCCAAAGCACTGGGATCATCTCAAAGCTGCACTCCATTGCCTTCTTCCACTCTCCAAACGGCGGACGGATAAACTCCGGCTCTTTTCCGGTCACCTCACAAATCAGCGCATTCGTTTTCTCCACCTCTGCACATGCTCTGGCAATATCAAGCTCAGAAAGCTTCACATGACTGTACGTATGGTTTCCGATCAGATGACCTTCCGTTTCCATTCGCTTCAGAAGTGCCTCATTGCCTAGGATGTTTTTACCTACCACAAAAAAGGTGGCATGGACATCGCGCTCATTCAGTCCGTCAAGAAGCTGTGGCGTATAAACGGGGTGCGGACCATCGTCGAAGGTGAGGGCAACTTTTGCGGTGATCGTTTTCTCAGCTCTTATGGAACTGTTTTCCGAAACCTGCACCGCTGCAGATTGCCCCATTCCTATATTTTCCATTGTCTGAACAGAATCTTGAAATTCTGCATCTGTATTTCTATCTGGTCTCTGATCGCTTAATATTCGCTCCGGGTTCGCACTGTTCTGAACGGCCTTCTCAATCCGATTTACACCAAAAGAAATGAAAAACAGCGCCAGTCCCAGACTCCACCAGAAGCAAAGACAGCCGATAAGCCGCCACAAAATACTCCGCACCATTCCCGCAATTCCTCCGGGATGAAATCTCTCTATCACTATATGCGAATGAACCGCTTTCTATCAATCTCTTTACAGCACAATTTCATTCTTCCGTTTCTTCATTGTTATGTAACTGTTCAGAGCCAAGCAGATTTTCATGCAAAAGTGTGAATCATGCTTGCATGAATGAACACTTTTACATGGAAATCTATTTGGCGGATACGCCACACCGACGAAATGCGCAGCATTTTGGAGGTGGTTCTGAACAGTTACATTATTATAATGAATTGCTTTTGAGGCAGTCATCTTTCTGACCATCTGTGAATATTCTCTTTGACCAAACTGCTGCCACAGTTATCTTAACACATTCTGCCGGACAAACAAAGAGGCTGTTGCAAAATCAGATGACTTCTCATCCGTTTTGCAATAGCCCCTCGGTTTCTTTATTTCTTTATTTCTCTATTTCAGAACCACTTTCCGGAAGTTCTTCTTTCCTTTCTTTACGATGATTCCGTCACCCTCAAACTTTTCTTTTGCAAGTGTTGCCTTCGGGTCGGTGATCTTCTCGCCGTCTGCGGTTACACCGCCCTGCTCTACCGCACGGCGTCCCTCGGAACGAGTATTTGCCAGACCGGATTTGTGAAGCAGGGATACGATGTCGATTGCATCCTCGGTGAAGTCCTCGTCAGAAAGCTCTGCGGTCGGCATATGCTCTGCATTTCCCATGGAGAACAGGGCGCGTGCGCCTTCCTGCGCCTTCTTTGCTTCCTCCTCACCGTGTACCAGTGCGGTCAGCTCATAAGCAAGGATCTCTTTCGCCTGGTTGAGCTGGCTTCCTTCCCACTTGTCCATCTCATCGATCTGCTCAAGCGGCAGGAAGGTCAGCATACGCAGGCATTTGAGTACGTCTGCATCTGCCACGTTTCTCCAGTACTGGTAGAAATCGAACGGAGAAGTCTTGTTCGGATCAAGCCATACGGCACCGCTCTGGGTCTTGCCCATCTTCTTGCCCTCGGAGTTGAGCAGCAGAGTGATCGTCATTGCGTATGCATCTTTGCCGAGCTTGCGGCGGATCAGCTCGGTACCGCCGAGCATGTTGCTCCACTGGTCATCGCCTCCAAACTGCATGTTGCAGCCGTATTTCTGGTACAGTGCGTAGAAATCGTAGCTCTGCATGATCATGTAGTTGAATTCCAGGAAGCTCAGGCCGCGTTCCATACGCTGTTTGTAGCACTCTGCAGTCAGCATGCGGTTTACGCTGAAGTGTGCGCCTACCTCGCGCAGTACATCGACGTAATTCAGGTCGAGCAGCCAGTCTGCATTGTTTACCATCAGCGCCTTATCATCTGAAAAATCGATGAAACGGCTCATCTGCTTCTTGAAGCAGTCGCAGTTGTGCTGGATTGTCTCTCTTGTCATCATCTGACGCATATCGGTACGTCCGCTTGGGTCTCCGATCATGGCGGTACCGCCGCCGATCAGCGCGATCGGCTTGTTGCCTGCCTGCTGCAGACGCTTCATCAGACAAAGTGCCATGAAATGTCCGACATGAAGGCTGTCTGCGGTCGGGTCAAAACCGATGTAGAAGGTTGCTTTTCCATTGTTTACGAGATCGCGGATCTCTTTTTCGTCTGTGACCTGCGCGATCAGTCCTCTTGCTACGAGTTCGTCATAAATCTGCATTGGGGTGTCTCCTTTTCTTTTCGTGATGTGTTTCGGGTGTATTTATCGGACGGGGCTTTCTGTAGTCTGCTTCGGGCTTCCACTGTATTTTGCTGCTGTTCGAAACTGTATAACAAAAAGCTCCCGTCCTTATTTTTAAGGACGAGAGCGAAATCCCGTGTTACCACCTTATTTCACAGACAACTCACATTGCCTGCCTCATCGGGTACTGCATACCCTGACCTCATAACGGGCGTCACCCGCCGCAGCCTACTGGACTTCGTTCGGTGCGGAGCTCCGGGATGTATTCGGAAAAGAGTTCTGCGCGCGCCTCTCATCTGCCGGCTGCTTTCTGTGCGTTCCGTCTGTTCTTACTTGTTCCCTTCACGGCTTTGCCATTCAGTATAGTTGGTTCGCGTTTTTTTGTCAAGGCAAAAACGGCCTTTCCTGTCGTGTTTTTCTGCATCCTGTAATTGACATTTTCCGTTATCCCCTTTACAATAGAAGAAACTGCATTTTACACAGACTGCCGCATTTCTGAATGCGGCTGCTTTTTTGTTCCTGTCCAAAGCTGCTCAGCCAGCTTACGACAGGGATCTGCTTTCAGAAGGGAGAACTGTATGGAAAAAACCAAAGTAGCCGGAAATTCCGGCAAACCAAAAAAAGAAAACAAGATGGGCGTCATGCCGATCCCGAAACTGCTCATCTCCATGTCACTGCCAATGATCATTTCCATGATCGTGCAGGCGCTCTACAATGTCGTGGACAGCATCTTCGTCTCTCAGATCAGTGAAAACGCACTGACTGCCGTATCCCTGGCCTTTCCGATCCAGAACCTGATGATCGCCGTTGCCTCCGGTACCGGCGTCGGTGTCAACGCACTGCTCTCCAGAAGCCTCGGTGAAAAAAATTATGACCAGGCAAATAAAGCGGCCAACAACAGTATTCTGCTTGCACTCATCGGTTTTGCCGCATTCTGCCTGTTCGGAATCTTCGGATCACGGCCGTTTTTCGCCATGCAGACCGACAATACGGAGATCATTGAGTACGGCGTGCAGTATATGACGATTGTCTGTGGCCTTTCGGTCGGTCTGTTTCTTCAGATCACGCTGGAGCGTCTGCTGCAGTCTACCGGCCGTACCTTCTATACGATGATTACGCAGGGAACGGGCGCAATCCTGAATATTATCTTTGACCCAATCCTGATCTTCGGTTACTTCGGTTTTCCGAAAATGGGCGCAGCCGGTGCCGCACTCGCTACTGTCTTCGGTCAGATCGTCGCAATGTTCCTTGCGATCTGGTTCAATGTAAAACGAAACCACGAAATTGAGGTACATCCGACACACATGCGGCTGGAAGGAAGAACCGTCAGGGCAATCTATTCTGTCGGTGTTCCGTCAATCCTCATGATGTCAATCGGTTCCGTCATGACGTTTGGAATGAACAAGATCCTGCTTGTCTTTTCTTCGACCGCAGCTGCGGTATTCGGCGTTTACTTTAAACTCCAGAGCTTTTTCTTTATGCCAGTTTTCGGACTGAACAACGGCATGGTACCGATCATCGCATTCAACTACGGTGCACACAAAAAGGAGCGTATCACTCACACGATCCGCTTAAGCTGTACGTTTGCATTCGCCATGATGATGCTCGGCCTGCTTGTCTTCCAGCTGATTCCAGACAAGCTGCTTCTGCTCTTTAACGCTTCTGAGGATATGATCTCGATCGGCTCAAATGCCCTGCGCATCATCAGCTGGAGTTACCTCTTTGCCGGATTCTGTATTATCTTAAGCTCCGTATTTCAGGCACTCGGAAACGGAGTCTACAGCCTGATTGTATCTGTTGCAAGACAGCTGCTTGTATTGCTCCCGTCTGCCTGGATCCTCGCAGAAGCATTGGGGCTTCATGCAGTATGGTGGTCCTTCCCGATTGCGGAGATCGCTTCGATCCTGCTTTCGGTTGTGCTGTTTTTGAAAATTTACCGTCAGAAGATCCAGACGCTGTAATCAGCCTGTCTAACGGAATCAGGCAAATCTGTTGCCTCAGACTAATTTCGCAGCCATACCACGAAAAACAGCTTCCGGCTTTTCTGTTCCGGAAGCTGCTTTTTTGCCCTGAACTATTTGTAAATACGCTTGTAAAATATTCACACGAATGAATTTGTCTCTGGGTCGTATTCATAATCTACGTCCCGGAGTTTTTTTACGATCTCCTCACAGTCTGCGCCCTCTGAGGCACAAAACTCCTCCAGCGATGCATAATGGTCGCGCAACTGTGTGTTTACATAACTTAAAAGGATCATCGGATCCTGCGGTAACTGACCCATTTTGTTTTTCCTTTCTATTTTTTCATCCAATCCTTGTCGACTCTGTTCTTCTTTCTCCAATCCCCGATTTTTCTGTCAGAACAGAAGTGCTCCGCACACTTCGTTTCCTGCTATCTGCAAAAAATCCGGAAAATTTCCGGTTCTCCTGCCATGTTTGCTGAGGGAAAGTTGCTTTTCTCTTATTTCTCCACATCACCCCCGCCTGTAATCAACTCAAACTCAGAAAACGACATCCTTCCGCTTCCCTCAAACGTAAAATACAGCGCCTGTATTCCGTCCGGAATCTGAATCGGTGCTCGGTACGTTTTCCATTCGTTGTTTCGACCAAGCGGAATCACTCCAAGCGGCGCACCGTCCCACGCAGTCCGCACCACGAAGCAGCCGTTCGCATCGCCTCTTGTGCGCACTGCAATCTCCGTGACATTTTTACAGTCAAAAAATTTGAATCCTGCCGTCGCACCGGAGCACATATTTGCAATATATCCCATGCCCTCCACTCCGTCCGGCTGATCCTGCGTGATCTTCGGAAATCTGCAGTCCATCCACTCTCCCGGTCCGCCAACCATTGTCGCCTCATCGAGGCAGTATAGTGAGCAGGCGAGATACGCCGGATAAATACCACTGCCCTTAAGCGGTCCTTTGTTTGCTCCGCATGAGGTCATCATTACCTGCGGAATTTTTCCATTTTTATCAAATTGAATTTTCTCGATGCATCCCTGACGTCCGAAATTCTGGCCGTTCGTGTGGCGGTGATAAAAAATGTACCAGTCTTTTCTGATCTGTACGATGCTTCCGTGATTATTTCCGCCGTAATACATCGGACGCCCCGCCGGCTTGTAGCTGTCAATAAACAGATCGCAGTTGCTCACGATCGTGCCGCCATACGTAAACGGTCCGTACGGAGATTCTCCCGTCGCATAGCAGAGCTCATGGCTGAGCACGGACGAATAAATAAAATAGTACATTTCACCCACACGACGGATCGAAGATGCCTCGAAAAAGGCATGTCCCTCATACCCGGTATTTTTTTCATACGGCTTTGACGGCACTACAAAACGCGGAGCTTCCCGGATCGTAAGCATGTCTTTCCCAAGGACAGTCAGCATCGCGCCGTGCCTGCTCTCATCGTCCGGCATGCAAAATCCCGTATAAAGATACGTGATCTCCCCCTCCGTGAGCACGCCCGGATCAAACTGCGGCTCATCGCCCTCCCGCTCGCCAAGTCTCGTGCCATCCTCATAATGTACATATCCGTAAAACTCATACATTCCGGCCGGTGTATCGCAGACAGCCACCGAGACCACACACGCCTGATCCAGCACGTAATATAAGTAATATCTTCCATCTGCTCCAACCGTCACGTCCGGCGCAAACAGGTACATGTCACCGTCCTGATTCATCGGATCTGCATTTCGCCGGTAAATCACGCCCTCGTATCTCCAGTCACCCAGATCATCCACCGGCGCCGACCAGCAGACGTAATCATTCTGGCAGTAGCCGTATCCGCCGAACCGGTCATGCGATCCATATACATAAACGCGGTCACCAAACACGTACGGCTCCCCGTCCGGGACGTACTCCCAGCTCGGAAGATACGGGTTAAAAGCCTGTTTCTTCACAGTAATTCCCTCCTTTTTTCCGGAATAGTCCAATCATTGTCAGTATAGCAAACTTACTGCCATGGTACAATTGCGAATTCTGAGACGATGGTGAAGCCTGATGTCCTGGTGATCTGTGACCGCAGCAGGATCATCCGCCGCTGTGTCTACGGTGCCCCGGATTTTGTTGTCGAAATCCTCTCTCCCTCCACGCGCAAAAAGGACGTCACAATCAAGCTGAACAAATATATGAATGCCGGTGTCCGCGAATACTGGGTGATTGATCCCATACAGCGTAAGGTACTCGTCTATGATTTCTTTGCCGAAACATATCCCGTGATCTATGGCTTTGACACAAAAATCCCCGTCGCCATATGGGACGGGGATTGTGTGATTGATTTTCAGGAGATATCTGATTACATTCACTTTGTCTATGAGAATGATCCGGACGGGACGCGGTAATTTGTGATTATCCCGTAATCTTCTCCGGCTCTGCCTTGACTTCTGCTGTCAGCTCTCCATCCTTTACGGTAAAGAGGATCACATCCTCCATGCCTACCTTCCCGGACAGGATCAGCTTTGCAGCCAGTGTTTCCACATTCTTCTGCAGGAAACGCTTCAGCGGACGTGCACCGTACACTGGATCGTAACCGCCATCGATGATGTATTCCTTCGCAGATGCATCAAGCTCCAGTCTGATATCCTGGTCGGCCAGACGCTTATTCAGGTCTTTCATCATCAGATCGACAATATTGCCGATGTTATCCTTCGTCAGCGGCTTGAACATGATGATCTCATCCAGACGGTTCAGGAACTCCGGACGGAACGAGCCTCTGAGCTGTTCCATGACCTTATCCTGTGCCTCCTGACGGATGCTGCCATCCGGCTCAATGCCATCCAGCAGATACTGTGAACCGATGTTTGAAGTCATGATCAATATCGTGTTCTTGAAGTCCACGGTACGCCCCTGTGAATCAGTAATCCGGCCATCATCCAGCACCTGAAGCAGGACGTTGAATACATCCGGATGTGCTTTCTCCACCTCATCGAACAGTACGACAGAGTATGGTTTTCTGCGGACTGCCTCCGTCAGCTGGCCGCCTTCCTCATATCCGACATATCCTGGAGGTGCTCCGATCAGACGGGACACAGAATGCTTCTCCATGTACTCACTCATGTCGATACGCACCATGTTCTGTTCATCGTCAAACAGGTTCTCCGCCAGTGCCTTGGCAAGCTCCGTCTTGCCGACGCCGGTTGGTCCAAGGAACAGGAACGATCCGATCGGCTTGGACGGATCCTTGATGCCTGCTTTGGAACGAAGAATTGCTTCCGTGACCTTCGTCACGCCGTCATCCTGACCGACGACTCGCTTGTGCAGCTCGTCACCCAGTGCCAGGATCTTAGCACGCTCTCCCTGTGTCAGCTTTGCTACCGGAATACCGGTCCAGCGGGAAATAATCCGCTCGATCTCTTCCTCAGTCACACTCTCATGTACCAGGCGCATATCCTCTTTGTGCACGCGCTCTTCCTCGATCTCCAGCTGCTTCTGCAGCTTCGGCAGCTCGCCATACTGCAGTTCAGCTGCTTTATTCAGATCATAATTACGCTGTGCTAGCTCGATCTCTTTATTCATTGCTTCGATCTGCTCACGCAGCGTCTGCAGCTTTTCAACGGATTTCTTCTCGTTGTCCCACTGTGCCTTCTGGCTGTTGAACTGATCGCGCAGCTCGGCAAGTTCCTTCTGAAGTGCTTCCAAACGCTCACGGCTCGGCTTATCTGTTTCCTTTTTCAGAGCTGCCTCCTCAATCTCCATCTGCATGATCTTACGACGCAACTCATCCAGCTCAGTCGGAAGGGAATCCAGCTCTGTCTTGATCAGTGCACACGCCTCATCGACCAGGTCGATTGCTTTATCCGGCAGGAATCGGTCACTGATATACCTGTGTGACAGTGTTGCCGCTGCTACCAGCGCACTGTCGGTGATCTTAACACCGTGGAATACTTCATAACGGTCCTTCAGGCCACGCAGAATCGATATCGTATCTTCAACGCTCGGCTCATCGACCATAACCGGCTGGAAACGACGCTCCAGCGCCGGGTCTTTTTCGATATACTTACGGTACTCATCCAGAGTAGTGGCACCGATACAATGCAGCTCACCTCTTGCCAGCATCGGCTTCAACATATTTCCGGCATCCATTGCACCGTCTGTCTTGCCCGCGCCGACGATCAGATGCAGCTCATCGATAAACAGGATGATCTCGCCCTCACTCTTCCGTACCTCTTCCAGTACTGCTTTCAGACGCTCCTCAAACTCACCACGATATTTTGCACCTGCAACCAGTGCCCCCATATCCAGTGCGAAGATCTTTTTATTCTTCAGTCCTTCCGGTACATCGCCGCGCACAATACGCTGCGCCAGACCTTCTACCGCCGCCGTCTTGCCGACACCTGGTTCACCGATCAGCACCGGATTGTTTTTTGTCTTTCTTGACAGAATACGGATCACATTCCGGATCTCCGCATCACGTCCAATGACCGGATCAAGCTTCTGGCTTCTTGCCTTTTCCACCAGATCCTGACCGTATTTATTTAAGGTATCATACGTCGCCTCCGGATTGTCCGTGGTCACACGCTGATTTCCGCGCACCGTAGAAAGTGCCTGCAGAAAACGCTCCTTCGTGATACCGAATTCTTTCAGAAACTGCTTCATCGACGGACTTGGATTGTTCAGAATGGAAAGAAACAGATGCTCAACGGATACGTATTCATCTCCCATCTGCTTTGCCATATCCTCCGCACTGACCAGTGCCTTATTCAGATACTGTCCGATGTACGGACTGCCGCCGCTTACCTTTGTCCTGCCATTTAATGCCTGTTCCAGCCGGTCTGCGAAATATTCCTTCTGGATCTCCATCTTCTCGATCAGCTTTGCAATCAAACTGTCTTCCTGATGGTACAGTGCATACAGCAGGTGCTCTTCTTCTATCTCCTGGTGACCGAACTGATATGCGACCTTCTCCAGGGTATTTACTGCCTCAATTGATTTCTGTGTAAATTTACTGATGTTCATAAAGCACACCTCCCAGCTTTCGTGTATAACATAGATACATGAACTGCAGCCGCTCATCACGCCACCTGGGTTATCACCTGTCCCTCCGGATCGCTGCTTTATGATCGATCCGGTAAGGAAATTACGCTTAAGCCGCTGCCTGTATATGTGAACTCCGGATGAAAACGGATTCCCATTTCCATCCGCAGGAGCTTTTTTGTTATATGCAGACTATAACACATGTTGTTAGCCACGTCAATAGGTGAGTGCTAATTTTTTGTGAAGATTGTGTGAACGCTACGAACCATGCAAAATAGTGAAAATAACGCCCTGCAAGTTTACTTGCGAGGGCGTCTATTTTTGCTATTTTATAGGGCGACAGCACGACAGCAAGGGAATGCTTCTTTATGGGCATACCAGCCATTGCCGGAGTATCTTCGGGTTCCACATACTACTCTCTGATACAGCGGTGGAATCCTGTGTTACCTTTAAGCCCC